>Ga0209677_100018_pt1 | contig 472003 bp, 432 predicted proteins | sample AraplaCvi_mCL_r2_2_FD_184285 | JGI IMG/M metagenome (GOLD analysis project Ga0209677, IMG submission 184285) | Arabidopsis root microbial communities from North Carolina, USA - plate scrape CL_Cvi_mCL_r2 (SPAdes) (version 2) | ecosystem: Host-associated > Plants > Roots > Endosphere | place...
AAGTAAGCGCGGCGACTCAGAAGCTCGGCGCCTGCTGCATAACGCAGCGATGGCGGCTAGCCGAACAGAGACATGGAAAGCGTTTTATCAAGCACAGAGGGCGCGAGGCTATAGCACCACACAGGCGCTGGTAATACTGGCCCGCAAGCTTGCTAGGGTGGTGTTCGCTCTGCTGAAAGGGCAAAGCGAATATCAGCCAAAAGTTGGTTGAGGGTTGCCCCTCAACCATAGAATCTCCCACAGTTTGATTGCGGGGTGTCAGGTAGATTGGCGTCGGCTGGCAGGCCGCCATCGCAGGCAAGCCAGCTCCCACAGTCGGATCGCTGAGTGTCAGGTAGATTGGCGTGGGCTGGCAGGCCGTCATCGCAGGCAAGCCAGCTCCCACAGTTGGATCGTGGGGGGTCAGGTAGATTGGCGTCGGCTGGCAGGCCGTCTTCGCAGCGATGCGGCGACCCGACAAGCCAGCTCCCACATTTGGATTTCGGAGCGTCAGATGGATATGCGCCGGCTGTCAGGCCGTCACGGGAGCAAGCTGCCTTGCCACAGATTTAGCGTCGTGCCGAAGTTGTGTAGATAGCTATGCTCTGATCAGCGCCCCAACCCACTCCCAGGATTCACGGACTTCCTTTATGCCCCCGGCCTCACGCGACCACGCCCGTATCGAACGCCGCCTCATCGCAGCCCTGACCGACGCCTGCGAGATCGCAAAAGCCGAAATCACGGGCTTCGAATGGCTGACCCACACCGTCAACTACCGCGCCTTCCCCCAAAGCCTGCGGGTGATCTGGGTGTTCGACAGCGTTGCGAGCAAGGCTCACGCCCTCGCGACCGGCACGGACGCCCGTATGCGCGAGCTGACTACCGCCGCGCTGGATGACGCTGACGTGCACGTCCCGAACATCGCCCGCTGCGTCAGTTTCGACTCCGAAGAGGAATGCCACCTTCGGCATGGCGGCGATTGGCGTCGGCGGCTGGCTACTCTCCGGGCGATCTGAATCGTGCCACGGGTTGCTGACTTCGCTATTGCACCTTACACGTCAGCCAAGCCCCCCAGAACAGGCTGCTGAAGAAACGGGTCGCGTCGCCGAAGCCAGCGTCGTGCAACAGCTTCTGCACTGCGGCCTCGGAATGTGGCGGGTCGGCGCCTTGAAGGATTTTGCCGAGCTTGGCCTTCACTTCGTCCGGGGTGGCGCCATGCTGACGCCACCGTTGGCCCCATGCCGCCAGCAGCAACGGCTGGCTGGCATACGCATAGTGATTGCCCGCGACGATCAGCGGTGCCCCCGGTTTCAGGTGCGCCCGAATCGATCGCAGCATTCGGGCCTTGGCGTCGTCACCCTCCAGATGGTGGAGCACACCGATCAAGGTGGCGGCGTCGTATGATGCGTCTGCTGCCAGGTCTTCAAGCGTCCCGAGATGCAGGGTGGTTCTATCAAGCAAGTGGTTGGCTTCCAACTGCTGCCTTGCCGCGTCGAGCATCGGCTGGGAGGGATCAACCGCCATGAAGCGCCATTCCGGTTCAAGGCTGGCCATGGCGATGATCTCCTGCGCCGTACCGCCGGCGCCGACCACAAGTACCTTGGCCGAAGGGGCATCACCAAGGCTTGCCGCGAGCATGCAGGCTGCCAGGTCCTGGCACGCGTCATAGCCCGCCAACGCGATACGGCTTTGTCGTGCGTACTCGTTGGCTCTTGAGGTATCGAATTTGTCAGCAGGATTGGATGAGGATGAGTTCAAGGCGGTTCTCCGTGGCCTTGACGCAAATTACGTTAACCGTGGCAGTAAGAAAAATGCATTAATTTTATGTGCTGCATTCCCGTGGGGAATGCGGGAGCGTACGAGTGGAGAGGTTGCAGGATCGTACAAGCCTGCTGACCGCTTGCTTGGATAGTCTGGCCTTCTCATCGACAGGAAGATCCCGCATGACTCAAGCACAGCCTGTAAACCTTGCTCAAAAAGCCTCGCTCATCGACCAGCAATGGAGCCCAAGAGTGGTCGCCGAAATGAACGACTACCAGTTCAAGGTCGTGCGTATCGAGGGTGAATTCATTTGGCATTCGCACCCCGAAACCGATGAAGCGTTCCTGGTGCTTGAAGGCACGTTGCGTATCGACCTGCCGGATGGCCCGGTGTATGTGAAGCCGGGTGAGTTGTATGTGGTGCCGCGTGGCATTGAGCACAGGACCGCCGCCGAAGGTGAAGCCAGGCTGATGATGATCGAGCCAAGGGGCATTTTGAATACCGGGCATGAAGGCGGTGAGCGTACCGCGTTGAATGACCAGTGGATTTGAGCGCTGAGGCTTATTGCCTTTTGTAGGAGCGGGCTTGCTCGCTCCTACTGGCATTCGGGCAAGCCCCAAGCCCTATCGCCTTTGAATCTGCACCGTAGCAAACGTCGGCTCGTCGCGCGCCTGCTCCAGTGTATTTCTGGGCTGTTGCGGGGCCAGGGATTGCCCCTCTGGCCGTAACGCAGGCGGCGGATGCAGGCGCATGTCCGAGCGCTCATCGCTGGGCGCCACGCCGAAGAAATCCCGGTAGCACTTGGAAAAATGCGGCGTGGAGACAAAGCCGCAAACCACCGCCAGTTCGACAATCGAAATGGGCGTCTGCATCAGCAACTGGCGGGCACGGGTCAGGCGCAGTTTGAGGTAATAGCGCGATGGCGTGCAGTACAAGTGCTTCTGGAACATACGCTCCAACTGGCGGCGGGACACGTGCACGTAGGCGGCCAGTTCGTCGAGGTCGATGGGTTCTTCCAGGTTGGCTTCCATCAGGGCGACCACTTCTTGCAGCTTGGGCTGTTGCGTGCCGAGCAGGTGCTTGAGCGGCACGCGTTGGTGGTCGCGCTCGTTGCGAATGCGCTCGTACACGAACATCTGGGAAATCGCCGCCGACAGCGTGTGCCCGTGATCGCGGCCGATCAGGTGCAGCATCATGTCCAGCGGCGCAGTGCCGCCAGAGCTGGTAAAGCGGTTGCCGTCGAGGGTGAACACGCTGGAGCTGACCTTGACGCGGGTAAACGCCTCCTGCATCGACGCCATCAGCTCCCAATGCACGCTGCACTGGAAGCCATCAAGCAACCCCGCCTGGGCCAGCGCCCAACTGCCGGTGCATACCGCGCCGAGACGTTTGCAGTACAGGCGCGCCTGGCTGCGCAACCAAGCGATGAGCGCAGGGCTGATAGCCTGTTGAATGCCGACGCCGCCGCACACGATCACCGCATCAAAACCGCGCTGGTCCTGCGCGCACGCATCCGGGGTCACCGACACGCCATCGCTGGCCCACACCGGCTGGCCGTCCAGGCTCAGGGTTTGCCAACGGTAGAGCTCTTCGCCCGCCAATTGGTTGGCCATGCGCAGCGGCTCGACCGCACACGACAGCGATATCAGCGTGAATTGGTCCAGCAGCAAAAAGCCGATGGTCTGGCAAACAGGTGCCTCGGTTTCCATCACCGCTACCCCACGGGCGTGATCAGGACTGTTCCAGCGCCACCGGCTTGGGTGCCCGGTTGTGCTGGCGCGACGTGACCAGGCCGATAAAGGAAATCACCAACGCCAGGCCAATGGTCGAGGACACTTCGGTGCGGTGCTCGGGCGTCACCATCATCACCCCCAGGGCCAGGCAGATGAACACGATCACCAGGTAAGTCAGCCAGGGAAACAGCCACATGCGAAAGGTCAACTCGACGTTCTGCCGAAGCAGCAAGCGACGCATACGCAGTTGCGAGATAGCGATCACCAGGTACACCAACAACGCGATGGCGCCGGAGCTGGCGAGCAGGAACTGGAACAGACCGGCCGGCATGAAGTAGCTCAGCAACGTAATGCCCGCACCGATGATGGTGCTGGCGATCACCGCAGCCCTGGGCACGCCCGCCTTTGAGGTGATTTTAAGTGCCGGTGGCGCATCGCCGCGTTTGCCCAGGGAAAACAACATGCGCGAGGAAATGTAGATTGAGGAGTTCATGCAACTGGCTACCGCGATCAACACCACCACATCGACCATGAACTTGGCGTTGGGGATATTCATCAGCTCCAGTGCACGCTGATAGGAACCCACGGACGCCAGTAGCGGATCGTTCCAGGGCACCACGGAAATCACGACGGAGATCGACAACAGGTAGAACACGCCAATGCGCCAGATCACCGAGCGGGTAGCCTTGGCGATGTTCTGCGCCGGGTTGCTCGATTCCGCTGCGGCGATGGTCACCGCCTCAGTGCCGATGAAGCTGAACATGATGGTAATGAACGCGCCTACCACCGCCGACAGGCCGTTGGGGGCGAAACCGCCGTGTTCTTCCATCAAGCGGCTCAAGCCGCTGGCTTCGCGATCCGGGATCCAGCCCATGAGGACGCTGAAGCCCAGGCCGATAAAGCCGACGATGGCGATCACCTTGGCCATGGCGAACCAGAATTCGAATTCGCCGTATTTGGCCACGCTGAACAGATTGGTGATCACCAGCAACACGATTGAGATCAACGCAAACAGCCACGCATCAACCTGAGGGAACCACTGGTTGAGCACGTGCCCGGCGGCCAAGGCTTCGATGGGAATGACCAGCACCCAGAACCACCAATACAACCAGCCGATGGTGAACCCCGCCCAAGGGCCGATGGCCTGGTCGGCGTAGGTGGAAAACGAGCCGGTGTCCGGGCGTGCCACCGCCATTTCCCCCAGCATGCGCATGACCAGCACCACCAGCAGGCCGGAAAACAGGTAAGCCAGCAACACCGCTGGCCCCGCTGCGGCGATGGCATGTCCGGAGCCGACAAACAGCCCCGCGCCGATGATGCCGGCGATGGACAACATAGTCACGTGGCGGGGCTTGAAGCCTTGCGCCAGCTGACCGTTAGAATCGTTGGGAGTCAGGCTAATCATTGTTTTTGTTGTGCTCAGGCGGCCAATGACCCTCACCTTAAGTGCGCGGGGCCCGGTACAAGTAGCCTGGTTACGCCATCATCGAGTCTGATATCGACATTGGTCATGGCGGTGCACGGGTTTACCGAGCGTCACGCCTTACTCTTGAACGCTGCGTATGAGCGAGCCAAACAGCTCCCCACGCGGCATCTTGTCCAGTGGGATACCGGCATTCTCGAACCACTCCTGGCCGGCTTCCGGATGCGGCCCGCTCAGCACCACAACGCCTTTCTGGTAGGCATAGCGCGCCGCTGCCACATCGCCATTGCGGTAAGTGGCGAGGGTCCTGTAGGGCGCGGCGGCACTGGCCTTGGGAAAGTACGGGCCGTCCTGATAGAACACATGATCAGCCTGGCCGTCCCACGTCACCCGCACAGCAGCGTCGTCGATACCGGTCACTTCAAAACCGGGGCGGCCGGCTTCGGTGTCCAGCGCCTGGGGGATCAGCCCGAGATTGTTGTCGTCCGCCAGGTAGGCGCCCATGCACAGGCCCAGGTAACGGCCACCCTTGGCAACATAGTCGCGGATAGCCTCGGCACGCTCATCACCGAGACTGTCGAGGGCGCCGGGGATGTCCTGGCCGCCGCCGGGTTGTACATAAAGGTCGTAGCGGGCCAGGGTGTGTGGGGTGATGTCGATGGGTTCGTCGGCACCCACGAAGTCGATCTGGTAATTCGGGTTGAGACGCTGCAAGGCGGTTTTCACGTTTTCCGAGCAGTCCGCGCAACCCGCAGGGCCACGGTAGATGGCGACATGGGTGATGGGCGTGCCGTGTACGGGTAGCGGATGCAGCGTAGCGAAGGCGAGCAACGTGGCAGCGATGGCGGGCAGTTTCATGGGGTAGGCTCAACGGTCGTTGACGGGGCGTGATCCAGACGTCGCAGCGCCAAGCCTATAACGGTGAGCCTTTTGAAGTGGTGAAGAGTTGTAAATCCACGTGGGCCATTCATCCATTTCCCAGCATCTGCCACAACGACGCGCCCACGCCGGTAATGCTCTCCCCGGCGATCAACCCTGCCGCTGCCGTGATCGCAAAGCGTTGCGTCACGCTCGGCCAGCGACAACTCACCGCCCAGGTGATCACCGCGCCCAGGGCCATCATCAGCGACACCGAGGCGGGCAGGACAAAGGCCAGCCCCAAGGCTGCCGCGCTCGGCAGATAGCGCGCGCGGTGAGCCGGTAGCGTGCTGTCGAGTATGCCCAGCAGTACGCCGAACAGGCTGGCGATGGCGATGGCCCAACGGATGCTCGGCGATAGTGAATCCAGGCCATGGGTCAGGGTCTGGGCCACGGCTTTCCAGGTGGCGACCGCCGGGGCCGGCCACTCTTCGGTGAGTAACATGGTTTGAGGGTCAGGAATCAAGGCCAGGTAAGCGAACACGCCGACGATGCTGCCGACGAAAATCCCCAGGATCTGGGCGATCACTTGCTTGTGCGGTGTAGCGCCAATCGCCTTGCCCACTTTGAAGTCATTCATCAAGTCGGTGCATTGCCCCGCCGAACCGCCGGCGGTGTTGGCGCTCATCAGGTTGATCGGTACCTGGCCGGGCGCAACGATGCCAAAACTGAGCTGGGACAGTTGCCCAATGGCGCCAATCGGTGGAATGCCAGTAGCCCCCACTACCCGCGCCGCCACAGCGGCCAGGCAGATCGCCAGGGGAATGGTCAGCAGCGCCATGCCCAGGTTGATGCCGAACAGCAGCGCCTGCTGGCTCACCACCAGCACGATCGCCAGGGCAAAACCGGCGGCAGGCCCAGGTTTGGGAACCGTCCACGGCGTACCGCCAGCGGCCCGGGTCGAGCGATGCAATGCCCACAGGCGAATCGCCAGGGACGCCAGGGTAGAACACACCATCAGGCTCACGCCGGGCCACAGCAGCCATTCCACCAGCGCGGCAAATTGCGGGCCGCTGCTGTCGGCGGGCAGGCTCACCAAGCCATCGGCCAACAGCCACGGCCCCAGCCCGCCCCATGCCAGCAAGGCGCCGAGCAACAGGGTCAGGCCTACGCGAATGCCGATGATGCCGCCGAACCCCAGCAACAGCAGAGAGGGGTCGGCGGTGAAGGTCAGGCGCTCCAACTGGGCGTTCGGCGACCAGCGCGGGAAGGCCCACATAAAGGTATCCACCCACTTGACCAACCCGGACAACAACGCTGCGCCGAGCAGCACTTTCAAGCGCGTGGCGGCTTCGCTGCCATGGTTGTAGATGTGCAGCAGGGTCTCCAGGGTGGCCATGCCTTCGGGAAACTTCAGCGCCTTGTCATTGAGCAATGAAGGCCGCAGGTACCAGGCGATCCAGATCCCCAGGAAGCTCACCGAGAACACCCACGCGATCATCGGCAGCGCTGCCAGTTGGTTGCCGGTGAGCAAGGTATACGCCGGGATGGGCGCGACCAGCCCGCCGGAAATGATCGACGCCGCGGCAGAGGCCACGGTCTGGTTGATATTGCTCTCGTGCAGGGTCCACGGCAGGTGTTCAGCGGAACGCTGGGCCAGGCCTTGCCAGATGCCATAACCGATCAGCAAGGCGATGATCGACATATTGAACGACCAGCCGATCTTCAAGCCTGCGTACACATTGGAAGGGGTCAGCAGGATGCCCAGCACGATCCCGGTGATGACTGCCCGCAGGCTCAGTTCGCGCTCTACGGGCGCGATTGACGAGGTGGAGTGCATGCAGATTCCTTTCGAGAAAAGCCAGTGCCACCTTTTAAGTGAGCGCTGGGAGACTCGAAGGTTCACCTGTTGAACCTGGGTCTAAGGCTGTAAATGTGGGAGCGGGCTTGCTCGCGAAGGCGTCGGCCCAGCAAACATCGAGGCTGACTGACCCACCGCTTTCGCGAGCAAGCCCGCTCCCACAGGAGATCTGCGCTTAACTGACTGGCATTAGGGCAAGCCTCCTCCAACATGGCTTCTGGCTATTTGGCGAACGCGTATTCCCCACCCCGCTCCACCGCCTTGCGATAAGCCGGCCGCGCCTGGAGCTTTTGCAGCCACGCCGCGAGGTTCGGGTAGGCCTGCAATTTGCCCTGGGCCTGGGCGACTTCGCCGATAAAGCTCATCTGGATATCCGCGCCGCTGAGTGCGTCGCCCACCAGGTACGGCGTGTGGCCCAGCACGTCATTCAGGTAGCCCAGGTAGTTGGCCAGCTCCGATTCAATCCGCGGATGCAGCGGTGCACCTGCGTCACCCAGGCGTCCGACGTAGAGGTTGAGCATCAGCGGCAGCATGGCCGAGCCTTCGGCAAAATGCAGCCATTGCACATAGCTGTCGTAGGCATCGGTGGCCGGGTCGGGTTGCAGTTGGCCGTTGCCGTGGCGGCGGATGAGGTAGTCGATGATCGCGGCGGACTCGATCAGCACACGCGAGCCGTCTTCGATCACCGGGGATTTGCCCAGGGGGTGAATGGCCTTGAGTTCAGGCGGCGCCAGGTTGGTCTTGGCGTCGCGCTGGTAGCATTTGATGTCGTAGGGCAGGCCCAATTCTTCAAGCGCCCACAGGATACGTTGTGAGCGGGAATTGTTGAGGTGGTGAACAGTGATCATCGAGGCAACACCTTGGGGGGATTTAAGAGAAGACTACAGCGTAGCGGTGAAGTGCCGCGAATGTCGCCAGGCAGCACCGGCCTGCACGATCGAATGTGGGAGATGTCGAGCTTTAGCGAGGCTTCGAAGGCTGCGGCATTCACGACATGGATGTTGCCTGATACACCGCTCGAAGCCTCACTAAAGCTCCACATCTCCCACACTGGACCGGTGGCGGTCAGGCGAGCAACTGATCGATCCACTTCAACTGCTGCACGATCTCCTGCACTTTCTGCTCGGGCACCGCCTGCCGCGCCTGTTCGAGGCTGGCCAATGTCTTGCGCTTCTGGCGCAACATCCGTTGCCATTTCGCGACAAACGCCGGGCTGCGGGTCTGCATTTGCAGCGGGCCGAAGTACAGTTGCTCGGCGGTATAGGTGACCGCCTCGGCGCGTTCGGCAACGATGATTTCGTAGTAGAAGCGGTTTTCCAGCAGCAGCTCCTCGTGCAGGATCCGGTAGCCGTTGTCCATCAACCATTGGCGCAGGGGCTGCTCGCCGCCGTTGGGCTGCAGGATCAGGCGTTCCCGGCCATTGAGGTGCGCCTTGCCGCTTTCGAGAATGTCGCGGATCGTCTCGCCGCCCATGCCGCACAGGCTGATGGCGGTAATGTCATCGCCGGCTTGAATCGCCGCCAAACCATCGGCCAGGCGCACGGTGATGTGCTGCCTCAGGCCGTTGTCGGCCACGGTACGGCTGGCCGCCTGAAACGGTGTCGCGGCCACTTCCCCCGCCACGGCCGCCGCAATAGCGCCGCGGTGTATCAGGGCCACCGGCAGGTAGGCGTGGTCGGAGCCGATATCGGCCAGGCGGGCACCCGTCGGTATGTGCGCGGCAACGCGCTCCAGGCGCTGGGACAAGGTGTGTTCGTTCAACGGTGATTCCTTAAGAGTGCCCGGAAAATCGATCCCGGCTGTTGGTCAAGTGCAGCACCATGGCCGCCCGTGCGGCGTCCGGGTCCTGGCGCTTGATAGCGTTGTAGATGGCCTCGTGTTCCAGGCTCGCCAACTGCCCCAGTTGGGCAAAGTCCGCGCCGCCGCGCTCGACGGCATTCACCTGGGTGCGCGGAATCATCGCCGTGCCCAGGTGCTGCATGATGTCGGTGAAAAAGGTATTGCCGGTGGCTTCGGCGATCAGTTGGTGAAAGCGCTTGTCCTCCTCCACACAGCTGTCGTTGTTGGCCAGGGAGGCTTGGTAGTCGTCCAGTGCCTGGCGCATGTGGGCCAGTTGTGCCTCGCTCCTGCGCAGCGCGGCCAACGCCACCGCTTGCACTTCCAGGCCCAGGCGCAATTCGAGCATGTTGCGCACGCTGGCGACCGTGTCCACATGCAAGCGCAGGCCCGGCTGCGTGTGCTGCTCCAGCACAAAGGTGCCGATGCCGTGACGCGTCTCCACCAGCCCCGACGCCTGCAGCTTGGACAAGGCTTCACGCACCACGGTACGGCTCACCCCATGCTCAAGCACGATGGTGGATTCGGACGGCAGTTTTTCACCCGGCTTGAGTTGTCCCAACTGGATGCGCTGGGTCAGTGCCTCGACCACACCCTGTGCCAGGTTGGCGGAACGTTTACGCACAGGCGGTGTGCTTTTAATCGGCATCGAGACGGGTCCACGGGGTTGGGCTGGGGGGAGCTTATCACCCTGAGCGCACGGGGCGACGGGTGGTGGCGAAAAACACCCAACTTGTATGACAACACACTCATCCCACCTCACCTGACCCTGTCTTCGCTTTGAGAGAAGCGCACACCCCGAGCCGTCACCAGCGGGGCAAAACCCAATAAAATCTGGCAAATAACCAAAATAGCCAATCTCAATACCGGCTTATAAGAACAAAAACAGCCCTCACAGGATTGCGGCCTTCAAAAAACAACTTGTATGATGTCTGTCAACAAAACACCAAACCCGCATAAAAATAATCAGGGGGAGTTTTCATTCGTGAAGCATTCAAGCCCAGCATCTGCCGTACCCGAAAGTGATTCAGCGCTCGCCCGCGCCGTGAGCAAAGTGAAGGGTCATGTGCTCCCACTGTTCGTGGTCATGTTCATCCTCAACTACATCGACCGGGTCAATATCGGCTTCGTGCGCACGCACATGGAGCATGACCTGGGGATCGGCGCAGCGGCCTACGGCTTCGGCGCCGGGCTGTTCTTCATTGGCTATGCGCTGTTCGAAGTGCCGTCCAATATGCTGCTGCAAAAAGTCGGCGCGCGTGTCTGGCTGACCCGCATCATGTTCACCTGGGGCATCGTCGCCACGCTGATGGCGTTTATCCAGAACGAAACCCACTTCTACATCCTGCGTTTCCTGCTGGGTGTGGCGGAAGCAGGATTCTTCCCGGGCGTGATCTATTACTTCACGCGCTGGTTGCCCGGCGTGGAGCGTGGCAAGGCCATCGCGATCTTCCTCAGTGGCTCGGCGGTGGCGTCGTTGATCTCCGGGCCGTTGTCGGGCGCGTTGTTGCAGATCGAAGGCTTTGGTTTGCATGGCTGGCAATGGATGTTCGGCATCGAGGGCCTGGCCTCGGTGGCGCTGGGCTTCTTCGTGTGGTTCTGGCTTGACTCCAAACCCCACGACGCCAAGTGGCTGAGCCGCGAAGAGCAGGATGCGCTGGTGGGCGCCATCGATCAGGAGCAACGTGATCGCGAAGCCCTGACCACGGTGAAACCCACCCTCGGCAAGCTGCTCAAGGACCGCCAGATCCTGCTGTTCTGCGCTCTGTACTTCTGCATTCAATTGACGATCTACGCCGCGACCTTCTGGCTGCCCAGCATCATCAAGAAGATGGGCGACCTGAGTGATGTGCAGGTCGGTTTCTTCAACTCGATCCCCTGGCTGATCTCGATCATTGCCATGTACGCCTTCGCGTCGCTGTCGGGCAAGTTCAAGTTCCAGCAAGCCTGGGTCGCGGCGGCCCTGCTGATCGCGGCGGCCGGCATGTTCATGTCCACCACCGGCGGGCCGATTTTCGCTTTCGTTGCGATCTGCTTTGCGGCCATCGGCTTTAAATCTGCGTCTTCGCTGTTCTGGCCGATCCCTCAGGGCTACCTGGATGTGCGCATCGCCGCCGCCGTAATCGCGCTGATCAACTCCATCGGCAACCTGGGCGGTTTTGTGGCGCCGACTACCTTCGGCTTTCTGGAACAAACCACCGGCTCGATCCAGGGCGGGCTGTATGGCCTGGCCTGCACCTCGGTGCTCGCGGCCATCCTCGTGTTCTTTGCCAAGACCTCTCCCTCTGCCGTGTTGGCCGTGCCCGACGGTGCCGCCATCAGCAAACCTCTTTGAACTCAGCCAGGAACACGCCATGAATACCCCTGTAGTCACCCACTTCCAAGTCATCCCCGTCGCCGGCCACGACAGCATGTTGCTCAACCTCAGCGGCGCCCACGGGCCTTACTTCACGCGCAATATCGTCATTCTCAAGGACAGCAGCGGCAACACCGGCGTGGGCGAAGTACCCGGCGGCGAGCGCATTCGCCAAACCCTGGAAGACGCCCGCAGCCTGGTGGTCGGCCAGCCGATTGGCCAGTACCAGCGCGTTCTCAACCAGATGCGCAGTACCTTTGCGTCTCGAGACAGCGCGGGCCGCGGCCTGCAAACCTTCGACCTGCGCATCACCATCCACGCCGTCACCGCCATGGAGGCCGCACTGCTCGACCTGCTGGGCCAGTTCCTCGAAGTGCCGGTGGCCGCCTTGCTAGGCGAAGGCCAGCAACGCGACGCAGTGAAGATGCTCGGCTACCTGTTCTATGTGGGGGATCGCAACGCCACCGACCTGGCCTACCGCAACGAGGCCGACGCCGATGACGACTGGTTCCGCCTGCGCCATGAAACAGCCCTGACCGCCGACGCGGTAGTGCGCCTGGCCGAAGCGGCCAAGGCCAAATACGGTTTCAACGATTTCAAGCTCAAGGGCGGCGTATTGAGTGGCGACGCGGAAATCGAAGCCGTCACTGCGCTGGCCGAGCGTTTTCCCGATGCGCGCATCACCCTTGATCCCAACGGCGCATGGTCCTTAAAAGAAGCCATCCGCCTGTGCCGCGACCAGCATCATGTGCTGGCCTACGCCGAAGACCCCTGCGGCGCAGAAAACGGCTACTCGGGCCGCGAAGTCATGGCCGAATTCCGCCGCGCCACGGGCCTGAAAACCGCTACCAACATGATCGCCACCGACTGGCGTGAAATGGGCCACGCCATCCAGTTGCAATCAGTGGACATCCCCCTCGCCGACCCGCACTTCTGGACCATGCAGGGCTCGGTGCGCGTCGCGCAGATGTGCAACGAGTGGGGCCTGACCTGGGGCTCGCACTCCAATAACCACTTCGATATTTCCCTGGCGATGTTTACCCAGGTGGCGGCGGCCGCCCCCGGCGAGATCACCGCCATCGATACCCACTGGATCTGGCAGGACGGCCAGCGCCTGACGCGGGAGCCGTTGAAGATTGAAGGGGGCTATGTGAAGGTGCCGGCCAAGCCTGGCCTGGGTGTGGATATTGATATGGACGCCGTAGCCCAGGCCCATGAGCTGTACAAAGGCATGGGCCTTGGAGCCCGGGATGACAGTGTGGCGATGCAGTTTCTGATCCCGGGTTGGGGCTTTGATAACAAGCGGCCTTGTTTGGTGCGGTAACTCGGTTTGAGGAACGCTCAGCGCAATGTGAGCGTGACGCAAAAAATCCGATGCCCAAACAGGCATCGGATTTTAGTCAGATCAGAAGCTTAGCGGTTTGACCTCTGGCACGTCTGCCAGAGGTCCCTTTGCGCTACTGCCGATCGGCGACCTCCAGATCCGCCTCATCCTGCTCCAGGCCAGAGAGAGCAGTGCCATTGATCATCGGCCCATAACGGCGGCTGAATTCCCAGTTGTAGGGCACATGGTCTTTGCTGATCCCGTTGTCCCAATTCACCGACCAGGTCATCAGGCCCTTGATCGACAATCCTTTGTCGTGCAAACGCTTGAATGTATTGGTCACGGCTGTTGGGTTGATCACATAACCGGTGGCAGCCGCATCGACGTTCGCAGGCAGGCCAATGACGAACTTGTCTGCCGGGATCTTGGTAAACCCGCGCGTTCCGCTCACCAGACTTTCGGTGAGGTAAAACAGGAAGTCCTCCTTCAGCGCGTCGTTGTTCTGGGCAATCCAGGCGCCGTTGCAGCTGTTGACCTCCTGCACCCAGATGCCGTCGCCACCCTGGTTGTAATACTGCGGGGCGATGAAGTCGTAATAGCCTTCCAGCGCCTGGATGTAACCGACGTATTTGCCGGCGGTGGTGAGGTACGGAAACTCCGGTGCCATGCTGATGATGAAGTGTTTGCCTTGAGCCGCGTAGTGGTCCTTGACCAGTTTCAAGGCGGCGGGCAGGACAGTCTTGTTGTCGGCGAAATCAATCGCGCTCTGTTCAAGATCGATATCCAGGCCATCAAAGCCATAGGTTTCCACCAGGCGGATAATTTCGCTGGCCAGTGGCTGTTCGTTGCCTTTATGCAGTTCGATGTGTGCATCGGCGCCGCCAAGGGAAATCAGCACCGCCCTGCCCTGGCTGTTCAGCACGCCCACCTGGCGACGAAACTCGGCATCGGACAGGTTGTACGGTTTGAAGGTTGGGATACCGTTGCCCTTCATGAAGGCCACGGCCACCACGTTGTAATCCTTTGGGACATCCGCCAGGCTGATATTGGCGAACTGGCCACGCTGGTAGCCATCGCTCGGGCCGGCAGGCCAGTTGTGCCAGAAGCCCATGAGGATCTTTTTGCCGGCAATGCTCGGCATCAGCGAAGCGGCATCGTTGAGCGGCGATTGCAGTGAGGTAAAGTCAATCTTTGACATGTTCTAATCCTTCAGAACGTGTGGGTTTAACGGTGCGGGCTTATTTGAAGTCCACATCGAATGCTTGATAGAAGGCGTTGCCGGTGTTGGCGACGATCCACATCAACACAATCACATGCTGGCCCTTTTTGTGGGTCGGCAGTTTCACTTCATGATTGACCTTGGCCTTCAGTTCGCCTGCATGGCTGTAGTACGGCACCTGGGCATAGAAGTCTTCAGCGAACGGCTGGGTTTCCAGTTGCGCGCGGGTGATGCGCTGTTTCGGATCCCAGCCATCCTTGGTGATCAGCCAGCGATAGCCACGGGTGGTGTGCGGCGCGGTGTATGCCCAGGTGACCTTGAAGGTCTGACCCGGCTCGACATTGAGCAACGGCCAGGTGAAGGCGCGACCAAGTTTCTTGGCCATTTCCTCGTGGGTGAAGTTGACGCAGTCACGGGCATCGGTCTTGCCACCGCTGAGGATGACGCCGTCGGCGGGTGGAGTGACGCTGTCACTGTCGGTTTGATAAGGCGCCGGAAACGGACCGGCCGTCAGTGCCGGGAAGTTCTTGCCGCCTTCCATTTCATTGACCTGCCAGGTTTCCAGCAGGCCAAGATCCACGGCGACTGCGCCACGGCTGGAAGGGGATGTGACACGACCATGGCGAAGAGGTGTCTGGGTTTGTGGTTTGTTCATGTTGTGACTCCATTGATTTGATTAAGAACTCTCCTTTCTTGAAGGAGAGGACCTCAACCTAACGGAGTTGCTTTTTTTTGCTACAGGCCCATTTTTCACTCATTTTCGTTTCAGGAGCGCGCCGACCTGCAAATACTGGATGTATAACCAGTATCATGGAGGAAACCCTACGCTGCCAGAGGTCGATTTCCTACAAGACCAGGCGCACATCAACACGCCTTCTCGCGTAAATGGCGAATGGGCGCTCTGTCGACAAAAAGGGACGTATCTATTTTCAAGCAAATAAACCGTCCTGTTTTTGGTTCATCACGTTTTGCCAATGACGACCGTTTTATTAATTGCGGTCGCGGCAATCGGTTGCACCGTCAGTTCCACCCCTAATGCCAACATCAGCTTCTGGACCGTCTCATATCGCGTCTTTGAGCCGCCTTTCAGGGTTTTATACAGACTCTCCCGATTCACCCCCGCCGCTTCGGCAACCTTGTTCACTCCCTGGGCCTTGGCAACCTCGGCCAGCGCCTTCATAAGGACTTGCGGGTCGTGGCACGCCATGCTTTGCGCAAGATAGGCACTGATAGTTTGCGGGCTATCAAGGAAACGTGAAGCCTCATAGGCGCTGGTGCCGGATGTATCCAGCTCGAGGATCGGCATGTCCTCTGGTTTGAATGTTGACTGACTCATGTCATTGACCTCTCAGGGCATCGAGAATCTCTTTTGCCCGCTTAATTCCTCGGGCGTCCTGCTGATCGTATTGGTCACAGATTCAAATGTAGCCTACTGGCTACTCCTTGTAGATGCCAGTGAATTTTAATGTTGGTGTGCACCGCCAGAAAAAATCCTAGTCCAGCCGCCGTGCAGGCAGCCGAGCGAAACTATTAGCGCTTGTGTCCCTTAGCCCCTGATCGGACATCGAGTCGCCTTGCGGCAGCGTCAGCCGAAACGGGAGGCCGATCAACATACCAATGTGGAAGTGGGCTTGCTCCCGATTGCGGCAGGTCAGCCAACCTCTGAGTGGCAGATACACCGCTATCGGGAGCAAGTCGAATCGTCGCACCGCCCCTCCCACATTTTGACCTGCGCCTGGCGTCAGAAAGCCAATGAAGTGCCATCCTCAGGAATATCCACACGCCCCTCGATACCGTGCTGCTTGACGTAGCTGCGCAACGCCTCGCGGGTCAGGGACATGTGATTAATGGCGTCCATATGGACGGCCACGATTGTCGCGTTTTTCGCCACCTGTGCAGCGCGCAGCACGTCTTCCTCGCCCATGATGATCGAGCCCTCATACCCCGCCATCATGGCCTTCCCGGCATTGAGCACGATCACCTCGGGGTTGAATTTCTCGATGGCTTGGTCGACCTCTTTACGCCATACCGTGTCACCCGCCAGGTACAGTGTCTTGTAGCCGGGTGCTTGAAAAACCACGCCCATGGCTTCGCCTAACGGCTTTGCCAGCGCCGGCACGGCATACATCTCATCGGTGCCATGCTGGCCGCCGGTCTTGGTGATTTTGACGCCGCCAAATTCCGCTTCGTCGGTCAGCACACGCACATTCTTGAAACCCTGGGAACGGATCAACTGCGCGTCTTCTTCATGCTGGGCAAACAACGGGATGTCTTTGGGCAGCGCTTTTTGTGCCGCATCGTCCCAGTGATCAAGGTGCGTGTGGGTGACGATCACAGCATCGACACCGGCAATGACCTGTGCCGGCGACTCGGTCAAATCCACCAGTGGATTGCGCAGCTCGCTACGGTAGGTATGTTCGAACCCTGGATAGGTGCCCTTTTTGGCCAGCATCGGGTCAATCAGGAAGGTGGTACCGCCATAGGTGATCTTCACCGTCGCGTTACGCACTTGCTGAAGGTCCACTTTATGGGCTGCCTCAGGGGTGGCCGAGCCTGCGAATGCGGGCGTGGCAGCCGCACCGCAAGCGATGCTCAAAACCAGGGGGAGCGTCGTAAGTTTCATAAGATGAGTCCTGTTGATGTATCGAGGCGTTTATTCTTGCTGAAGCCCGCGAGGGCCAACAGTGGCCTGAATGACAGATAGCGATATAATCGGGCCATCCGACTCAGCACCAGAGGTGGCCTGATGCCTCCCATCCGCGTAGCCGTTCTCGCCTTCGATGGCGTAAGCCTGTTCCATCTTTCCGTGCCGGGGATGGTGCTGGGAACCGCTCAATCCACACCCGATGAGCCCTATTACCAGGTCAATTACTGCGCAGAAGTGCCTGGCATGGTCAGCAGCGACCAAGGCCTGGGCCTCTCGGTAAGCAGTGGCCTGGAACTGATGCACACCGCCGATGTGATCATCATCCCCGCCTGGGGCGATCAATCGGTCGTGGCCTCCCCTACGCTCGTCCAAGCACTGCAGTTGGCCAATGCACAGGGCAAGCTGATCGTCGGCTTGTGCCTGGGCGCATTCGTGCTGGGCGATGCTGGCCTGCTGGACGAAAAGGAAGCCACCACCCACTGGGCCGCCCGCGACGAGTTTGCGCGCCGCTTTCCCAGCGCGCGATTCAGGCCGCAGGCGCTTTATGTGTGTGCCGACAACATCATCACCTCCGCCGGTACCGTCGCGGCCATCGACTGCTGCCTGCACTTGATACGCCAGCGGCTCGGCGCCGATGTGGCGAACCGCACCGCAAAGATGCTGGTGACCCCGCCACATCGCCAAGGTGGCCAGGCGCAATACGTTGAACACACCGTGCCGCAACTCTCCAGCGAGACACACCTGTCGGAGGTGCTGGCATGGGCGCGCACCCATCTGGCCAGCGACCTGTCGCTCGATGTGCTGGCCGACCGGGCGAAGATGAGCCGGCGCACCTTTACCCGCCGCTTCAAGGAAGCCACCGGCACCACCGTGTCCAAATGGCTGAACGCTGAGCGCGTGGCCAGGGCGCAGGCGCTGCTGGAAACCACGGAACTGCCGGTTGAATGCATTGCAGGCGAAGTGGGGTTTGGCACCGCGCTGTCGTTGAGACAGCATTTTGCCGCGCAACTGGGGACGTCGCCTTCGGAGTATCGCAAGATGTTTTGCCTGGGGATGGGCGAGTCGGCGGCTTTCGTGGGGATTCAGTAAATCGGGGGCAGCTCTCTGTAAGATGAGGCCTGAGCCCGCTGCTCTAGCGGCAACAGCGCGGTTCTATCCCCTCCCGACATCGGAAGCGCTCTCCATGAAACTACCTGAGATCAGTACATTCATTGCTCAATGGCCCTCCCTTGGCCTGACGCAGCCTGCCGCTTGGCGGGTGGCTCAAGACTGCGAAAACCAGGTTCTAGCCTTGCTCTCACGCCTCGGCACGGGCTACCGACGCCACGGAAACTGCGCCATCCACGAAAGCGCCATTGTCGAAGAAGGCGCTGTGCTCAAGGGCCCAATCATCATCGGCGAAGGCTCATTTGTAGCAGCGGGAGCTTACCTGCGTGGCGGCGTGTATTTGGGCAGCCATTGCATTGTGGGCCCAAGCTGCGAACTCAAAAGCACCTTCATGCTGGCCGCCAGCAAGCTGGCACACTTAAATTTCGTCGGCGATTCGTTGATTGGCGAAGGCGTCAATATTGAAGCCGGTGCAATCATTGCCAATTATCGTAACGAGCTGGAAGGAGCGAATATCAAGATCCGTTACGCAGATAATGTGATCGAGACGGGGGTGAACAAATTCGGTGCCTTGGTAGGTGACGGCTGCAAAATTGGCGCAAACGCAGTCATTGCTCCTGGCGCGCTGCTACAGCCACACAGCCATGTTCCACGTCTGGGGTTGATTGACCAGTTCGCCCACGACTAAGCGGGGTAACGGCGGCACCCTGTAAACATGTCCTACAGCGCGCTGCACCACCTTGCTCCGTTGCCTACAGTTGCGTCAGAATCCGCCGGCTTGTGCGCTTGGATGGGCGTCTCTAAGGTGGCTCTGTCGCTGACAACTCAGTGATCGGGTTTAGTAGCCCGAGGGTCAATTACACTTAGTGCATGAGCTTCATCTATCAGACGTTCCTGTCTGTGCCTGATGGTGGCTGTGCGTAGGGCGCCTTCGGGCGCGCCGGCTTTGTGTAATTCCCCGGTCTACTAACCTGCGTACAGCTGCCACCCTTTCGTTTAGTAGCGAAACGGTGTCGGCCCCATTCAGGAATTACGCATATGTACAAAGTCACGCCCAACCCTCCAAACGATCCAAACCTGAAGCTTGATCAGGCAGCCCGTCGTGCGATCGATCACGCCCTCAACCCCAACGCCGAGCCCCCTCCTCCACCCTCGACACCGCTGTTCAGCGTTGCCGACGATGCCAGCAACGAAATGCTCGTCGCCAATAGCTATGAAACCTTTTCCTCAGTAACCGCCCTGCTGCTCGACCTGTCAGATGAACTGACCGGTAAACAGCGCGACGTCGCGTTGGCAATTCATCAGTTAAGTGAGCTGGGAATGCTGTTGGTCGATAAGTTGATGGAGCGCGAGGCGGCTGTAGCAGCTGGCTAAACGTTCAACACGCCCAAAAAAGAAGCCGAGCCGTCACGCCCCAAGACGACTCGGTTTTTTTTTGCCAAAGCAGGGGTTGACCTTAAAGCGAGGTTTAAGGTGAGCATGCACCAACCGGCAGGATTACTGGACCCTGGATCATGCTCAAAACCCTTATTTCTTTTGCGTTGGTAGCGATAGGTGGCGCGCTTATGACATTTGCACAGGCTGAACCCGGCCCTTCCACGGCCGCTGCAAACAATCGCCAGATCCTGGTGATCATGACCAACCACGCCAGCTACCCCTCAAGGCCCGATACCACGGGCCTGTGGCTGACAGAGCTGACGCATTTCACCGAGGTCGTGGAAGCGGCTGGCTACACGACGGTATTTGCCAGCCCCAAAGGAGGTGCTGTGCCTCTGGACGAGCGCAGCCTCGGTTGGCTGTACATGGATAAGGCGGCGCGTGAACAGTTGCAGTCCCCGGCCTTTCGCGCCCGGCTGCAAAACACGCTGCCCATCGCCAATGTCGATCCGTCGCAATTTCGCGCGATCTACTTCACCGGCGGCCACGGTGTCATGTGGGACTTCCCAGGCAACCTCGACCTGCAACGTGTCGCCCAAACCATTTACAACCAGGGCGGCATCGTCTCGGCCGTGTGCCACGGTGTGGCGGGCCTGCTGGACCTGAAGGATGAACAGGGCAACGCGATCATCAAGGGTAAAAACATCACCGGCTTCTCCAACCGCGAAGAACTGCTGTCGGGCATGAAGCGTGAGGTGCCGTTCTTGCTTGAAGACCGGCTGCTGAGCCAAGGGGCGCGTTACCGCAAGGGCTGGGTGCCGTTCACCTCATTTGTCATCACCGATGGCCGCCTGATCACGGGCCAGAACCCGCAATCGCCCAGGGCCGTCGCACTCGCCGTGATAACCGAGCTGTCCCACGAACGATAGAGCCTAGGCCCCACCCGTAGCCCCTCCCTGGAGAAGACCGATTGAACATTCCAAGCGCCGTTTTAACCGGATTGCTGCTCACCCCTTTTGCCAACCTTGCGTTGGCGGGAACGCCCGAGATGCCCAGCCCCAACGACACAACCCACATCGATATCGCCGGCCAGCAGGTGCCCGTCGTCAAGGGCGGCTTGTACGACCGCTTTCGCTCCAACCCGCCGTTGTCGGTGGTTGCAGCAGAATTACCAGAGGTTGATTTAAGCTGGTTCAAAGGGTTGCAAAAGCACAAGGTCGACATCGGTTTTGAATCCTACTCGCCCAATTTTTACTATCAGAACAGTCGGGTAACAGCGGTCTATACGGCTGACATCGATAAGCTTCGGGCGTTGATGCCACCGCAGGTACTGGCCGCCGTGCAACCCTTGCAAGTCTGGCCGGGTCGCGGACTGATCGCGTTTACTGCGTACACCTATGAGCATTGCGATAACGACGCCTATAACGAAGTCGCCGTGTCGATCATCACTAACAAACCTGGCAAAGCCAACCTGGGCCCCTTCACGCTGGTGGGCCAGTCGATGTCGCAGGATTTTTGGGGCTATGTGCTCAAGCTGCCGGTGAATACCGAGCTGGCGCGGGTGCGCGGCGTGGTCGGTTACAAACTGCCGAAATGGCTGACTGGCATTGATCGCAAAGAGGATGGGCACTCGGTGGTGTATGACATTGCCGACAGCCAGACCGGCAAGCTGGACGTGTCGTTCAAGGCCAAAAAGCTTGAGAAACTGTCCCATGATGCGGACCTGGTCACCAGCAGTTTCACCAATCTCGATCACCACGGCCAACTGGCCTACGGGTACGCGGTTTCCCGCCAGCTCAGCCATGGCTCCAGCCGTGACGCAGACTCAGCCACCCTCACGCTGGGCGATGGCAGCCTGTCCAATTACCTGCGCGACCTCAAGCTGGGGAAAATGCTGAAGTACGAATACGTACCCGAGTTCCAGAGCGCACTCTATGCGCCAGAGCCGCTCGCCAACCTGATTGGCGAACGCTGACCCTTGTGCGCCGGTCAGGCCCTCGGGGCCCGGCGGGCGCTTTTTCTTGTGGATGAGGCTGGAGCGCCCCCTTCCTCGCGCAGACGGTTAATCAGCATCTGCGCATTCTCCGCACAGGCCATGCCCTCGGGCTTGCCTTCGATGCCCTTGATGACGTTCAGCAACTGAGCCTTGTTCTGGGCCAGCCGTTGTTGCAGCACCTCGATTTCCTCGACCTTGTGCTTGAGCCCGCTGAGCAGCTCGTCATGCTGCCAACCACCGGCACTTCTGGGCATTAACTGCCGGATTTCTTCCAGAGAGAAACCGGCTGCCTGGGCACCCTTGATGATCTCCAACACCGCCTCGGTGCCGGGTGCATAGTCCCGATAGCCGTTGGATTTACGCTCAACCGATTGGATCAGGCCGCTCGCTTCGTAGAAACGGATGCGTGAGGCCGCCAACCCGCTGATTTTTGCCAACTCGCCTATTCTCATGTACCACCCACAAAAAACCATTGACCTTAAAGTTGACTTTAAACCTAAAGTCATTGGGCGGCCAAGGCGGCGATTCGTAGACGGCACGCTTGCCAGACACGAATGGGCTGCAGTGGGTCAATCCAGCGCCATGATCGCGATTCGATCAGGCCATCATTTCATTTGGGAGAGGCGAACATGGGCTACGTCACCACGCGAGACGGTGTTGAAATTTTCTACAAGGACTGGGGCCCACGCGATGCCCAGGTCATTTTCTTTCATCATGGCTGGCCACTGAGCGCAGATGATTGGGACGCGCAAATGCTGTTTTTCCTGGGCGAAGGCTACCGGGTCGTTGCCCACGACCGACGTGGCCACGGGCGTTCCAGCCAGGTTTGGGACGGGCACGATATGGACCACTATGCCGACGACGTCGCGGCCGTGGTCGAGCATCTGGGCGTACAAACCGCGGTGCATGTCGGTCACTCCACCGGCGGCGGTGAAGTGGTTCATTACATCGCCCGCCACGGCGAAGACCGCGTCTCGAAGGCCGCCATCATTAGTGCCGTCCCTCCTTTGATGGTCCAGACCCCGAGCAATCCTGGCGGCCTGCCCAAGTCAGTGTTCGACGACTTGCAGGCGCAACTGAAAGCCAACCGTGCACAGTTCTATCATGACGTTCCGGCGGGCCCTTTCTACGGCTATAACCGCCCAGGCGCCAAGCCGTCCGAGGGCATCATCCTGAACTGGTGGCGGCAAGGCATGATGGGCTGTGCCAAGGCGCACTATGACGGGATCGTGGCGTTTTCCCAGACCGATTTCACCGAAGACCTGAAGAGCATCCAGATTCCCGTATTGGTCATGCATGGCGACGATGATCAGATCGTCCCCCATGAAAATGCCGGGGTGCTGTCCGCCAAATTGTTGAAAAACAGCACGCTGAAAATCTACCCGGGCTTCCCGCATGGCATGCCTACTACCCATGCCGATACGATTAATGCGGATTTGCTGGCGTTTATAAGGAGCTGATTGATTATTGGGGGGGCGGGTGACCGCCTCCCCTCTACCTGAACCGCTCGTTTCAGGTCATGCTGCGTCCTTCATTTCAAGGACGATAAAAACAATGAAAGCCCCCCTCGCCGCCCTGCTCCTGATCAGCCTGACTGGGCCTGCACTCGCCAACGACCCCATCGGTTTCCAAACCACCACCATCCCTGACACTCACAACATTCGCCCACTGGAAATGGCCGTGTGGTACCCCTCCACCAGCACCGCCCAACCCAAGCTGATCGCTGACAACCTGGTGTTCATCGGTGTGCTTGCGGTGCCTGATGCCGCACCGACGCCCGGTAAACATCCGGTGGTGGTGCTCTCCCACGGCTACGGTGGCAATTGGGGCAAGCAGGCGTGGTTGGCCAGTGCGCTGGCCCGGCAGGGGTATATCGTGGCGGCAGTGAATCACCCTGGCACCACCAGCCAGGATCGCAGCGCGCAAGCCGCCGCGCAGTTGTGGCAACGGCCCAAGGATTTGAGCCGGGCCATTGATGCGCTGCTGGCGCAGGCCACGCCATTTGGCGCGGCGGATAGTGGCCGGATCGCGGTGATAGGCCATTCCCTGGGGGGCTGGACGGTCATGGAGAGCGCGGGGGCGCGTTTCGACCCGGCGTTGTTTGCCCGGGACTGCAACGCCCATCCGACGTTGGTGGCGTGCACGGCCTATCGCGAGATGAACCCTGAAGGTACGCCGAGCGGGAAGGCTCAAGTGGCCGCGGACTTGAGCGACAAGCGCGTGACCGCTGTGGTGTCTCTGGACTTGGGCCTGTCGCGCGGCTTTACCGATGCGAGCCTAGCGGCATTGCCGGTGCCGGCGTTGGTAATCGCTGCCGGTGTGCCGTCAGCGGATTTGCCGGCGCAAATGGAATCGGCTGACATGGCCAAGCGGCTGCCAAAAATGTCGACTCAGTACGTGGAGATCCAGGACGCCAACCACTTCAGTTTTATGTCTCAGTGCAAACCGGGCGCGGCAGCGGTGCTTGACGCTGATGTGCCCGGCGACAGCATGATTTGCCAGGACGGCGAAGGCGCGCGGCCACGGCCCGTGATCCAGCAGCAAGTGATCACGCTGATCAGCGAGTTCCTGGCGCGCTGAACCGGTAGTATCATCCGCGCCTTTCCCCTTCAGGCAACGAAACATGAACCGCCAGAAAAAACTTCAGCAGCTCTTCAAAGCCAAAGCGAAAAAGGCCAGCGCCAAGCTGGCACCTAAAAGCAAAGACAAATACATCAGCAAGGCGGACCGTTTGAAGCTGGCGACCGAGGCCGGCCAAGAGCCGGTCACGGCTGTCGAGACGCCTGCTGAGTAAGGCGCATGGCTGAAGGGGTGGCCGCTTCATATTTGCCCCAGATACGCCGCAGATGCCGCGCCGAGCCAAAGCCTGCGCGCTCGGCGATGGCTTCTATGTCCAGGGCCGACTCGGCCAGCAGTTCACGGGCCACGGCCAGGCGCAGGCGATGCAGGTAATCCAGTGGGCTGATCTGCACATGTTCTTGGAACAGGCGCGCCAGGTGTCGGCTGCTGGTGCAGGCCAGGCTTGCCATGCGGGTGAGTGTCCAGGCCTCGCAGGGGGCGGCGGCGATGGCGTCCTGCACGCGATGGACCGCCGGGTGCAGGTGATTGCGCCCGGTCACCCAAGGCGATAGCTGCGGGTCGCTGCCGCTGCGGCGCAGGTACACCACCATGTCCCGCGCCACGGCGCAGGCCAAGCGTGGCCCGGCCAGTTCGGCAACCAGGTGCAGCATCAGGTCGATACCCGCCGTGATACCGGCGCTGCAACTGACCGGGCCATCGGTGACGTACAGGCGGTTTTCCAGGACCCGGGCCTTGGGTGCGAGGGCTTGCAAGGTGACGCACAGCGAATGGTGCGTGGTGCATTGGCGCCCATCGAGCAGCCCGGCCCTGGCGGCACTCAACGCGCCGGCGCACACGCACACCAGGCGTTCGGCCGAGGGCGCGAAGACGTTTTGCAACCAAAGGGTGAGCTGATGGCTGGCCGATTCGAAAGCCTTTTGGTGGGCCTTTGATACGTTCATCGTGGAGCCCACCAGCACCACCAGCGTGCCGGGCGCCAGAGTCTGCGGCAGGGGCGCCAGCCCGGTCAGTGGCAAGCCGATGGAGCTGTGCAGCGACTCCACCGGGCTGACGTACTGCAGATCGAAATCCACCGCCGCCGGGTCCTCGGCTTGCGCGGCCAGGCGCAACACTTCAGCAGGCCCCGCCAGGTCGAGCATCAGCACATTGGGCAACAGCACGAACAGCACCGGTACGCTCACAGGTTCATCCTTCCAAGGCCTGTTCGACCGTGACGATGCGCGCAAAACGCTCTTCCAGCACCAGCTCCGTGCGTTCGCGGATTTGCGCAGAGGTGTACTCCCGGCCGCTACGCAGGTGGGTCATGGGGAACGTCAATGTCGCTTCACTGACAAAGTCCACCTTGAAGCCGCTGTCCGACGCCTGCCGCGTGGTGGTCTCGCAGCATTGCTCGGTCCGGATGCCACTGATGATCAGCGTGGTGACGTCCATCTCCGTGAGGCGAGCGGCCAGGGGCGTACCGGCGAAGGCGCTGTGGTAACGCTTGTGGATCACCAACTGTGGATTGATCGACAGCTCGCTCAATGCCCTGACGTTGCCCGATTGCATGGAGAAATGCCCCTGGTCTTCAACATGGAAGACTTGTACCACCGGGATGCCGCGCTGAACACAACCATCGATGAGGGCCTGCTGTTTTTCCAGATAGTCGGGCAGGTCGTTTTCGGACCAGTAGGTTGAATGGCGGAAGGAATGTTGGGCGTCGATCACGATCAGGGCTTTATGGGTCATGGACGGTCCTTGTGGCTTGCATCAGTGGGTAAACGATGCACGCCATGGTAAGGACCACCCACAGTGCGCGACAGACGCAAGGCAGACTACTTCAGGACGGATTCGGACATGTCACCGGGCACGCCATGGCACAACGGCTGCCGGGTTCGAAGCCATGGGCGTACTCATCCGCCAGGATCGTTTCCAGACGCGAATCAACGTGAGGCGCAAAGCCCAGGCGCCGGTAGAACGGAGCATTCCAGGGTACATGCTTGAAGGTGGTCAGCGTCACCGCACGCAGGTGTTGGGCGCGGGCATGCTCTATCGCCGTTTCCACCAATCTGCGCCCCCAGCCCTGGCCTTGCAGCGGCTGGGCAACCGACACTTCATGGATATGCAGGTCGTCGCCAAAGCGTTCTGCGCTGAGGAAGCCTTGAGGGTGATCGTGGTCATCAACCACCACCCAACAGGTCGATAGCGCGATCCATTGCCGATAGCGTTCGATGCTGATCGACGCCGCATCCGCCAGCCAAGCCAGCCCTTCGATTGCGCCAAATGCCTGGGCTGCGCACTGCTCGATGGCGGGCAACAAACCGGCATCTTGCGCGCGCGCCAGGCGAATAATGTGGGTGGACTGCTCAGCAGCCACTCAATGCCACCTGGGGCCGTTCACCCGCAAAGAAGAAGGGCCGTAAACGTACGCCCACGCCGTTGCCGATAAAGGCCGCCACCAGCCACACCCAGCCATGCAGGCTGCCCGAGGCGATGCCACTGAAGTACGCGCCGATGTTGCAGCCGTAGGCCAGGCGCGACCCATAGCCGAGCATCAGGCCGCCGATCACCGCCGCGATCAACGAGCGCAGCGGGATGTTCAGGCTGGGCGCGAAACGCCCGGCCAGGCCTGCGGCCAGCAACGCGCCGAGGACAATGCCGATGTCCATGACGCTGGTGATGTCTTCCCACACCGGTGCAGCCAGGGCCTTGGCATTGCCCGGCATCTGCCAGAATGCCCAACTGGCGACATCCACGCCCAGCCCGCTCGCCACCTTGGCGCCCCACAGCGCGAACGCCGAGGTGATGCCCCACGGCCGTCCGGCCAGGGCGAGGGTGGCATAGTTGAGCAGCGCCAGGCCAATCGCGCCCCACACCAGCGGCCAGGGTCCGCGCAGGAAACGGCGTAGCCCTTGGTGCTCGCTTTGCACGCCTTGTTCAAGCTGGCCGTGACGGCGCTTTTCCAGGCGCACTGTCACCACTGCAATCAGCGCGAACACCGCCAGGCTCAAGACCAGCGCCGGCAGCACACCGAAACTTTTGACAATGGAAACCGCCGGGAACGATGGCAGTGCAAACCACCAGTCGACATGGTGGGTGGCGATCAACGAGCCGCAGATAAAGAACAGCAGCGTCACCAACATCCGGGCATTACCGCCGCCCACGGTGAACAAAGTACCCGACGCACAACCACCACCCAGCTGCATGCCGATCCCGAAGATGAACGCCCCGAACACCACCGACACACCGGCCGGCGCCACCAGCCCCACGACCGGCTGACCGAACAAAGTGCCCGCGCCCAACGCCGGGAAAAACAACAGCACCGCCACCGCCAGCATCACCATCTGCGCACGCAAGCCAGCGCCACGCCGATCATTGATGAACACACGCCAGGCCGAAGTGAAGCCGAAGGCCGCGTGATACAGCGTCAGGCCCAGCGCGGCGCCGACCACCAGCAGCAACACCTGGCGTGCGCCGACCATGTTTTGCAGGAACAGCGCGCCCGCCACCAGGATGATAAAGGCAATCAGTGGCGCGAGCGGCTTGCGCGCAGGCGTCAGGGAAAGAGAGGTGCTCATGGGGTTCTCGATTGGTTGGAAGGAGGCAAGTATAGCCCTAGACGGAATTTGATCAGATGGCGGCATTGCCGAAAGGCTCATCGCCTGAACCACCGCTTTCGCAGCCTCGCTAAAGCTCGACAGCTCCCACAGGGGATCGGCGGTGTATGTGGAATATCGGTTTGCAGGGCCATCGCGCCAAACACAACTCTCGACAGCAACACCGCCAAAATGTAAGAGCTGTCGAGCCCCAGCGAGGCTGCGATGGCGGCGGCACAGGCAACCTCTTCATCGCCTGAAGCACCGCTTTCGCAGCCTCGCTGAAGCTCGACAGCTCCCACAGGAGATCGGCGGTGTATGTGGAATATCGGTTTGCAGGGCCATTGCGCCAAACACAACTCTCGACAGCAACACCGCCCAAATGTGGGAGCTGTCGAGCCCCAGCGAGGCTGCGATGGCGGCGGCACAGGCAACCTCTTCATCGCCTGAAGCACCGCTTTCGCAGCCTTGCTAAAGCTCGACAGCTCCCACAAGGGATCGGCGGTGTATGTGGAATACCGTTTTGCAGGGCCATCGCGACAAGCACAATTCCCGACAGCAACACCGCCCAAATGTGGGAGCTGTCGAGCCCCAGCGAGGCTGCGATGGCGGCGGCACAGGCAACCTCTTCATCGCCTGAACCACCGCTTTCGCAGCCTCGCTGAAGCTCGACAGCTCCCACAGGAGATCGGCGGTGTATGTGGAATATCGGTTTGCAGGGCCATCGCGCCAAACACAACTCTCGACAGCAACACCGCCCAAATGTGGGAGCTGTCGAGCCCCAGCGAGGCTGCGATGGCGGCGGCACAGGCAAAATCTTCAGCGCCTGAACCACCGCTTTCGCAGCCTCGCTAAAGCTCGACAGCTCCCACAGGGGATCGGCGGTGTATGTGAAATATCGGTTTGCAGGACCATCGCGCCAAACACAATTCTCGACAATAACACCGCCCAAATGTGGGAGCTGTCGAGCCCCAGCGAGGCTGCGATGGCGGCGGCACAGGCAACCTCTTCAGCGCCTGAACCACCGCTTTCGCAGCCTCGCTGAAGCTCGACAGCTCCCACAGGGGATGGAGGACTGACTAACCCAGGCTGATCGACTTCCACGCGGCTTCAGCCAGCAGTTCGCGGTACTCAAAGGGGCTTTTTTTGACCTTCGCCGACAGCCACGCACGCGAGTAGCTTTCGGCCGCGCCAATGATCAGCGAAGGGATAAGTTCTGCGGGCAAATGACTGAAGTGCTCCTTGCGCCCTTCCCCGCCCATCCACTCCTTCAACTGCTGGTTGCGCTGCTTGTTGCGGGCAATCAACTCGTCCTTGAACGGCCCGCTGGACACGGCGAAACGGCTCTGGAAAACAAACCGCGCCCAGTCCGGCTGGGCGGTGACCCACTCAACGTAGCTGTACACCAGGCCGACCACACCGGCATGGGCCGTATCCGCCGCTTGCAGGTAGTGGTCACGCAGGGCGGCCTGGTCTTCCAGCGCAGCGAAGAACAGCGCGGCGACCAGCCCTTCCTTGTTGCCGAAGTGGTGATAGATAGCCCCCACACTGGTGTCGCAGCGCGCACGAATGGTCTCGATGTTGGTCGCCTCGATGCCTGCCTCGTTAAAACAGGCCAGCGCCTCACGCAGGATGGTGCGTTTGAGGTCGCTGCGCCTGCCGGGGAAGGTGCGCTCAATGAGATCGATGGAGTGCATGGGAGAACGCCAAATCGAAACAGTTTATAGGCTGAGCGCCCAGCAGAGAAAGCTCAGGTTGACAGCCATGGAATCTACAGAATATTGTTCTGTTACAGAATATTATTCTGCAACTACCCCTTGAGGATATTCCGATGAGCCAAGCCCTGAGCATGTTCAATAGCGTAGGCCCCGCCGCATTCAGCAACCTGGCGTGCCAAATGGCGCCCTACTTCAGCACCATCACTCCCGAGATCGCGGAGCTCAAACCCAACCATACGGTGGTCACCGTGCCGTTTCGCAAGGAAATCACCAACCACCTGGCCTCGGTGCATGCCATCGCACTGTGCAACGCCGCCGAACTGGCCGGCGGCATGATGACCGACGCGTCGATCCCCGCAGGCGCACGCTGGATTCCCAAAGGCATGACTGTGGAATACCTGGCCAAGGCGAAAACCGATATCCGCGCTGTTGCCGATGGCAGCGCTATCGATTGGCAGACTGCGGGGGACAAGATCGTGCCGGTCGAGATTTTCGATGCGGGTGGCGTCAAGGTCTTCACCGCCCACATCACCATGAATGTGAAGCTCGCTTAGGTAATCGGCCGGCCCAGGCAGTATCAGCTACGCAGCATCTGCAATGCGTGACTGGACGCCTGGTGCGGTCGACGATGCACTGCGAAGCGGTGCGGATTGCCGTGGTGGTATCGCCGGCGACGTGCGGCATCAATTGCGCATCGGCAATACCGCCAACGGCGAGCTGAACCGGTCTTTTCCAGGGCGAAGGTATCAATGGCGAACGCCTTATCGGCATATCAAATAAGAGGACGGGAAAGATCATCGGCCGTCAAAAAAATACCTCTTCTCCCAAGAGACACGGATCAAAGCTTTTAACTTTCTGATTAACCAGCGCTAAATAAAATCCTTCGAAAACGTCTTACTCAATGGGAAGTCTCGGCACACATAGCGTGCGAGAGAAACCTAAAAATCTTCATAACCCCTGAACGTCAGCCAATTGAGTAGGCGAAGCACTTGCGAGTCCTATCCATCGGCTTATTCAGGAACACACGGCCGGTGAAATGGCGCCCCCTAGCTCAGAAGGATCTCTATGCAAAGCCTCCCGCTCTCTTCGTTACGCCTGTTCGGTGTGCTGGCAGTCACGGTCTGCGCGCTGTTGACGACGCCAGCCCGTGCCGATTACACCGACCTTTCCCTGACCCACGAAAAAAACATCCAGTCCTACGTCGTGAACCCCGACGGTAGCTTTGTGCTGGATGTCGAACGGGTTATGCGGATCAATGAAGAGCGCGCGATCACCTCCAACGCCCAGCGCTCTGTGACCTACAATCGCACCCTGGAAACTCTGGATATTGTCGAGGCCTACACTCTCAAATCCGATGGCCGCAAAGTCGTGGTAACACCAGACCGGATCAAGGAGCAGCAGGAACTGGAGTCTGCCCAGGCGCCGATGTTTCAGGACTCGCGGGTCAAAGTGGTGATCTTCCCGGAGCTGCAAGTGGGTGATCGCATGGTTCTGCGGTACCAGCGCCATCGCAATACGCCGTTGTTTGCGGGGCAGTTCGAAGACCTTTTCTCGCCGGATTTCTACCAGAATGAGCAGGTGCGCCTGAGCTACGACATGCCCGCCGAAATGAAGCTGTACGCCGACTCACGGGGTTTCAAAGCGTCCACGCCAGCCAACGCCAACGGGCGAACGGTGTACCGCTGGGACGTGGAACAAACCAAGAAAAATCGCGTGGAAGATGGCTCCGTTGCCTACACCGACTACGGGCAACTGCTGGCCGTATCGACGTTCACCGACTACAAACAGTTTGCCCAGGCCTACGCCGCACGCGCACAGGTAGAAGTGACCCCGGCCATGACCCAACTGGCCAAGGAACTCACCGCCAACCTCGACAACCCACGCAGCAAGGCCTTGGTGCTGAGTGACTGGGTACGCAAGAACATTCGCTATGTGGCCGTGTACGTCGGTGCCGGTGGCGTGGTGCCGCATTCAGCGCAGGCGGTGCTGGATAACCGTTATGGCGACTGCAAAGACCATGTAGCCCTGCTTGAAGCGCTGCTCAAAGCCGTCGCCATTGAAAGCTCGCCCGCACTGATCAACGCCGGCAACGCCTACGTACTGCCCCAGGTGCCGACCCTGGGCGTGCTCAACCATGTAATCACTTATGTACCCAGCCTCGATCTGTACCTGGACTCCACCGCGACACCCATCGCCGCTGGCTACCTGCCTCTGCCCGAACTCGGCAAACCGGTATTGCTGACACAGACCGGTGAGCGTAAGCAGACACCGTCCCGCCAGCCTGGCAAAGTGAACACAACCATGGTGTTCAAGGTCAACACCAAAGGCGCTGCAGACTTTACCAATGACTCCACCATCGACGGTTGGGGCGCAGAGCTTAACCGCTTCATGCTCAAGGCCATGCAGCCAGCCGACCGTAATCAGTTGGTGCAACAGGTCCTGAGCATGTTTGGGCAATCCGGTAGCGGCGTGATCGAAACTGACGCTTTGGACAGTACTGCCAATACCTTCAAGTTCGCGATCAATGGCCACACCAGCAACCTGGTGAACCTGCCGGGCCCGACTGGGGTGCCTACCCTATCCAGCCTGGCCGGCGGTATTGGCCAGAGCGTGTTTTCCTTGATGGCTGAAAAGGAACGCACTCAGAACTTCTCCTGCCTTTCGAGTGAGATATCAGAAGTAGCGCGCCTGGAGTTCCCCGCCAAGGTGAAGATCCTAGCGGTGCCCAAGGCGGTGTCGGTGAAACAGGCGGGCTTCGACTACCGCTCGACCTATGTGAAGAAGGCCAATACGGTGCTGATCACGCGCCAATATGTGTTTAGCAAGCCAGAGATTCTCTGCAGCCCGGAGGATTTTGCGGCCATGCAGCCGGCGATTGAAGGCATGGTCAACGATTTGAAAAGCCAGGTGATTGTGCAGACGTTGTAACGCCTTGGCCCTTCTTGCGTGTCAGTGGTTATGCACTGGCGCGCGGGAAGCGGGGACTGCATGCTGAGGCGCAGCTATAAAACCGTTCCTAACCCGGTTGGCGCTTCTGTGAGGCGCTATCAGCCTTAACGTTCTGACTCGACAGCCCGCCCGCTCGTAAAATCAAGAATGACCGTAAACCTCTGTTGCTCACGGATCACCTCAATCTGCCAGCCCAGCTTTGCGCACAATTGCCGCATCAACTGCAACCCAAGACCATATCCATAGTCGTCAGATTCCTGCCGCGGCTTGGCCTCGTTGATGTAATTGGCAATCACCAGCCGGGGGTATTTGAAACTGATTTCCACCGTGCCCTCTTCCGCGTATTGCAGCGCATTGCGCAGGAAGTTGCCGATCACGATACGACACGCCGTAGGGGGCAGTCGGCAAGGTTCGTTGTGGATGTCGATGCTCAGCTCAATATCTCGGTGACCGATCAGGTAGCGGTGTTTTTCAATCAGGTCGCCCACCAGCTCGCTCAGGTCAACGTCTTCTTCCGGCAGCGGCTCTGGACGCTCGCGGCTCATCCACAGCAATGTTTCGGCGATCAGTTGCATGTTCATCACCGAACGTTCTATGCGCTGCAATGAGGGTGGCAGCGCACCGCCCGATTGCAGGGCCAACAATTCGATTGTGGCCTTGAGCACCGCCAGGGGCGTGCGCAGTTCATGGCTGGTGTAGCGCAACAGGCGGCCTTCGCGCTGGCTGGCGGCCTGCACCTGCTCAACACTTTTGGCCAGGGCATCAGCCAGCATGTTGAACTCCTTGAAACTGAAACCCGGCCGTGTGCCGGTCAGTGCCTCAGGGTCTTTGAGTGTGCCGGACCATTGCACCAGGCGCCCCAGCGGCCGAACCAGCCACCAGACCAGCAAGGCGATGATGATCAGCGCCGGCACGAAGACCGCCAGGCTGATGAACTTGACACTCTCTATGACCTGATCGAAATAGGCGTCAGACAACGGCGTCTCGACCTCTCCCCCTGCTTCCTTATCGTGATCGATGTCGTACATGTAGAGGATTTTGCCGTCACCCAGGGGCTGTTCGAGGATGATCTGGAAGGGCTCGTCGTCGTCATCGGAATAGAGATCGCCAAAGATATTCACCGCGCCGAAGGACAGGCTCGGCGATGTAGTGAGCAACTCGCGCACGTCCTGCGGCAACGCCTCCTTGCCGATGACGCTGGTGTAGAAGTAATTGTGCGGCGTCGGCGTGGTCGGGTCCTGTTTGTAATGCCGGAGAAAATACTGAGCTTCCTCCTCCATCATCGCGCTGGCCGTGTAGAACAGGCCGCGCACGGTGAATTCAGGCAGCAGCTTGCTGTAGATCACCAGCACCACCGCAATCAGACACAGGAAACTGCCGCTGATTACCCACTTCAGACTCAGGCCGTTACGCATGGGGTTTTACCTGAATGCCGACACCCGCCAGGGTATGAATCAACGGCCGGCCAAAGGGTTTGTCTACCGTCTTGCGCAGCCGATGCATATGTACTTTGAGCGAATTACTGTCGGGCGGCTCATCGCCCCAGATCTTCGCCTCCAGGCGCTCCCGAGAGACCGGTTGAGGACTTGCGCGCATCAGGTTTTCCAACAAGGTCCAACAGATGGGCGACAAATGCAGCTCCTGCCCTGCCCGGCTGACTTTACGCGTGGTCAGTTCCATCACCAGGTCGTCCACTTGCAGCCGACTGGTCTGGCCGCTGCGACGCAGGCTCAGGGCACGAATCCTGGCGACCAGTTCGGCCAGTTCGAACGGCTTGACCAGGTAGTCGTCGGCGCCAGCGGCAAAACTAGCGAGCTTGTCGGATAACGCGTCCAGCGAGGTCAGCATCAGGATCGGCGTCTGGATGCCTTGCTGGCGCAACCGATCGCATACCTGCTGGCCATCCAGTCGCGGCAGCATGATATCCAGGAGAATAACGTCGTAATGCTGATTGAGGGCCAGGTTAAGTCCGGTCTGACCATTACTGACGTGATCGCAGACGATGCCGCTGATCTCCAGGTACTCGATGACGGTGGTAGCCAGGTCCAGATTGTCCTCGACCAGCAGCAGATGAATATGCACGGAAAAAACCCCTCGGGCAGGCAGTGCGCAGCGGTGTGAAGAATAGCGGAAGTCGGGCTTTATCCCCCGATGTTTACCTGGCGTTAACCTGGTGCTGCTTAGGCTAAGGCTCTTCTTATCCAGAGCTCGTCACCGTCATGAACCTGTATTCGATGATCAAAGGGGTGCTGTTAGCCGTGATTTTCTTCGCGCTGATGGTGGGTATCCTTCCACAGCAAACGCAGTTGGTACGCATGGGAGGCAATGGCTGGTTTCTGGTTGGCCAGAATGTTGAGCAGACAGGGTCGTGTCATGTCGCCCGTGCGTCGTGATGAGATTGGCGCCAGCTATACCGGCCAGTTGGTCGCCTGTGTGGTGCTGGTTATTGGCGTGGCGGTTTCGATGGGTATCTATATCGCGCGCTTGAACGCGCACCTTGATGAGCAACGCGACCTGTCCTCGGTGTATCTGCCCGACTGCCCTGACGGCCGTGGTGGTTTTATGGTCTATCCCGATGACAGGCGCAGTGGTGATCAGTGCTACACCGCCGGTGAGGATGAATCGATGGATGTCGATCAGGTGCAGCGGCTATCAGGCTCGAACCTGGCGCGATGGTTCGACTCCATCCTGCCTGCGGTTCAAACCCCGAGCAGGCACTAGATACCTCGCGCACTGAACGGCACGGGCCTATTGCTTGCGCAGCGCAGCAGCCAGCCGCCCCATGGCTGTTTCGATTTCATGGGCAGTCAAGGATGAATACCCCAACAGCCAACCTTGTTTCTTCTCCTCGCCGGCGTACAACCGACTGAGTCCGGGCAACTGCACGCCTGCGCTGGCAGCTTGGCGGATGGTGTTTTCCTCCGACCAGCCATCGGCCAAAAGGCAGGGCATCTGCAGCCCGCCATGGGGGCACAAGGCTGTGGCAATCCCCTTCAGGTGTTTGCCGATGGCGGTGAGCATGACGGCCCGGCGCGCAGCGTACAGTTTGCGCATGGCCCGGACATGGGCGTGGTAGTGGCCGTCCTCCATGAAGCGCGCCAGGGTCAGTTGGAGGATCTGTGGCGTGTGACCGTCCATGATGCTTCGCGCATAGGTGAATGCGCTGACCAGTTCGGCAGGCAGCACCATGTAGCCCATCCGCAATCCGGGATAGAGGGTTTTGCTGAAGGTGCCGAGGTAGATCGTGCGCTGGTACGGGTCCAGGCCCTGGACGCAGGCAATCGGCGGCCCGTCGTAGTGGAACTCGCTGTCATAGTCGTCCTCGAGGATCCACTTGCCCTGCTCGGCCGCCCAGTTGATCAGCTCCAACCGGCGCTCCAGCGCTAACGTGGCGCCGGTGGGGTATTGGTGCGAAGGCGTCACATAGACGCAATTGGCGCCGCTGCGGTCTGCCCGCAGCAGGTCGGTGCGGATCCCCAGTGCATCAACTTCAATAGGCACCACCTGGGTCTCGGCCGCTTCAAAAGCCTTCTTGGCACCGTAGTAACCGGGGTTTTCCAGGAGGATGGGCTTGCCGGCATCCACTAATAATTGGGCACACAGGTACAGGGCCTGGCGAGTGCTGCTCAGTACCAGAACCTGGCTGGGTGAGCATTTGGCGCCGCGCTCGAGGTTCAAGTAGGTGGCGATCGCCTTGCGCAAAGGCTCGGCGCCTTGCGGGTCGCCATGCAACAGGACGTTACCCCGGTAGTCCTTCATGGCCTGGCGTTGCAGGCGCTCCCATATATCGACAGGAAAGGTACGGGTTTCCGGCAGCCCGGTGGCGAAGGCCTTCACCGCCTGTTGATCAGTCACGCCACCCGTATCGAACATCATCCGGCCGCGCCGGCTCAAGCCCGCCCCTGGCACTGCATCACTGCGCTGGGTGTCTTGCATGTTGATGCGCTGGCGCGCAGCCCCGCGTAACTCGGTGCCCACTGCCTCCGATACATAGCTGCCCGAGCCCTCGCGCCGCACAATGAAGCCGTCCCGGTGCAAATGCACATAGGCGTTCTCGACCGTGTCGCGGGCAACACCTAGCGTTTTGGCCAGAACTCGGGTTGCCGGCAGCTTGAGGCCCGCATCAAGGGCCCCCTCAAGAATCAATGCCCGCAAGGCGCGCTGGATTCGCAGGTGCAGATCCAGCCGCTGAAACTCGGCATCGTTGAGCCGGATTTTCAGTGTTTCGAGCTCGAAGGTTTGCGCCATGCGGTCTGCTCTATATGAATAAATTGGCAGGAAGAAGCAGGCCAGTTTATCCGTAGACTCTGCGCTTCGCCATTTGCAAGGAGCAACGTAACGCCATGCCTTCGTCAACACCCAACGCATCGGTTCGCCTCAGCGACCTCATCCCGCCGATTGTCGCCGGCCTGATCTCGGTCATCGTCAATTATGGCGGCACCTTCATTCTGGTGTTCCAGGCCGCCAAGGTCGCTGGGCTGAGCCCTGAGTTGACGGCGTCCTGGGTGTGGTCGGTGTCCATCGGCGTGGGGGTCACCGGGCTGTTTCTCAGCTGGGTTTCCTGCACACCTATCATCACCGCCTGGTCCACACCGGCTGCTGCCTTTCTGGTTGTGGCCCTGTCCACCACGCCCTATGCCGAGGCGGTGGGCGCCTACATGATCTCGGCCGCGGCCTTCGTGCTGCTGGGCTTATCCGGCTATTTCGAAAAAGTCATCCGGCTGATCCCGCCAGGCGTGGCCGCCGGGTTGCTCGCCGGTATTCTGTTACAGTTCGGCATCGGTGCTTTCGGCGGCATGAGCCTTGACCCGATGCTGGTCGGCTTGCTGATTGTTGCCTACCTCGTGCTCAAACGCCTGACCGCACGCTACGCGGTTGTGGGTATTCTGGCGTTGGGACTGGCCTTCTTGATGGCTCAGGGACGGGTCGACTTGTCGGGCCTGGAACTGCAACTGGCAGCGCCCATATTCACCCGGCCTGAGTTTTCGCTCAACGCCTTGCTCAGCGTCGCGCTGCCGCTGTTTCTGATCACCCTGACCGGCCAGTACATGCCCGGCATGCTGGTGCTGCGCAACGATGGGTTCAACATCAGTGCCAACCCTATCGTGACCATCACCGGGCTGGGCTCCTTGCTCATGGCGCCCTTTGGTTCCCACGCGTTCAATATCGCGGCGATCACTGCTGCCATCTGCACCGGCAAGCAAGCCCACGAAGAGCCCTCCAAGCGCTGGATCGCCGGCATTGCGGCAGGTGTTTTTTACATCCTGGTCGGAGTCTTCGGCGTGACCCTCGCCGCGCTGTTCATGGCCTTTCCGGCCACCTTCATCACCACCCTGGCCGGGCTCGCCCTGCTCGGCACTATCGGCGGCAGCCTGGCCGGCGCCATGGCCGATGCCAGCTCCCGTGAGGCTTCGCTGATTACCTTTCTGGCAGCGGCCGCCAACATCACGTTGTTCGGGATTGGCGGGGCGTTTTGGGGGCTGCTGATTGGGTTGGCGGCGTACGTCGTGCTTAATGGGCAGTTGCCGCGTCGGGGGCTTGATGCTCGTGAGAACGCTGCTAACTGAGGCTCCGCGACCTGGGCTCAAACGCAGCCCGCCTACCACTCAAACGCTTCGATATGGCATTCGGTCATGTCTATGCATGCCTTCCGACAAAGCATACAGAACATGGCTACGTAAACAGACGCCCGTTGCGCACGGAAATCCGCAGGCAATCTCTGCAAGATCAAGCTCCAACTGATCGGAGGGAAAATGGCGTGTCCACGATATGGATCGTCACAGCCGATCGTCCATTTCATCGCTTTTCATACATATAAAATATGCATAACGAAAACATTCATGGTTCAATTCGATAACGCCAAAAACATCGCTAACCAGCGCAAGCATAAAGGCGTAAGCCTAGCTGATGCCGAACCAGTGTTTTACGACGAGGCAGCCCTGACCATGCAAGATCACGATCACGGAGAAGAACGCTGGGTGATCATGGGCACCGACGCAAACGGACGCGTGTTGGTAGTGGCCTACACCTACCGCGATCCCAATTTCGTACGCATCATCAGCGCCCGGCTTGCATCCAAAAATGAACGGCGCCAGTACCTGGAGGTTTGAGCCATGAAAGACGAATACGACTTCAGTAACGCCAAGCGCGGCGCTATCGCCAGCAACAAAGGCAAAACCCGTATCACGATCATGCTGGACGATGCTGTGATCGAAGCCGCCCGTGAACGTGCGCAGAGTGCAGGCACCGGCTATCAGACCGTAATCAACAATCTACTGCGGCAGGCATTGGTATCCCAGGACACCCATAACCTAGCGCCAGCATCGAAGAAACAAGCCAAAACCTTGCAAGTCCTCAACAACGGCATCAGCGTCTCAGAGATCGAAGCGTTGGAACAGCAGTTGATAGCGCTCGCTGGAGAATTGAATCGAATGCTTGTTAATCCGCTGCCTGCCAAATCAAAAAGCAAACCTGTCTAAATCGAAGCGCTAGAGTTGGCTTCTTGCGAATCGCGCCATGCAGGCCAAATCCTAGGCAAAAAAAGCCTGCATCTCTGCAGCCCGCCTCCCGAGCAAGAGTCTCTCCCAGGTATCCTATCTGAGTAAGACGCTACCAAGGCGGCTAGGAAAAAATTCCGTTTTGTGGAAGTCGTTTCTATCAGGTCGATGTAATTCATAGGAAATGAAAGCCATGTACTTCAAGTTCATCACTCTGCTCGCACTCGCATTGCTCACTGGCTGCACGACAATCCCCTACGAAAAACCGCAAGACCAGTTGAACATCCAGAAAGACCTGTCTTTAAAACCTGAGGAAATTGTCACAATGACCCAGGTGAATTGGTGCGCCTACGCCTATGGAGAAGTGACGCCTTGCCACCCTCAGGAAGCGCTGGGGGTTCAGACTCGGACAAAATTGATATTGGCCAGTTACGACAAGCCCCACTACAAAACAGTTGTTGAAGTACGAGCCAGCGACGTCATGTGCGCGCACCTACAAACGCCGGTAGATACCGCTCCCAATCTGCTTTTGTTCGCCCAAGACTATGCCGTGCAGATTTGGCCAGTAGAGCCGAGTTTTAAACCGGATATCGCGAAGAAAAAGCTCATTGTGGAAACCCTGCTCCAACCAGGAAAACGAACCTTGGTGGGCACTGAAAAGGATTATGTAAGGGACACGGGGCGAGGGAGAGCGGGGATGACGATGACCTCTATCGTAAACCTGGTTAATCCTTGTTCGCTTTGAAACTGTAAGGTAACCGTCCGGCCCACTCACCGTAAGCGTCTGCCGAACACATCTTGCACTCGCCCGTCTTGGTGCGCAGGCAAACCGTCTTGGTTCAGGGATCTGGAGGTGTTTCTGTTTTTGCAGCACAAATTGCTACAGCTTTGGGAGCCAAGGTTATCGTCACCTCCAGCCGTGATGACAATCTGGAGGCTGTAAAAAACTGGGCGCTGTTGCGGGTATAAATTATCGCACTACCCCTGAGTGGGCAGAGGAAGTTCTGAAGCTCACTGACGGCAAGGGAGTGGATCTCCTGCTGGATGTGGCAGGCGGTGACGGCATCAATCAATCGATTGCTGCAACAAAGGCAGGTGGACGTATCGCACAGATCGGCTTTCTGACAGGCCAGACCTCTACCTTGAACCTGATGCCTATGATTTTCCGGCAAACAACGATTCGCGGCATAGCCGTTGCTCCACGCTCGGCATTTGACCGAATGAACGAATTCTTGAACGAGCACAAGATTCGCCCGGTAATCGACCACGTGTATCCAGTCGATCAAGCACGCGAAGCGTACGAACATTTGGCCAGAGGCGCCTTTGGTAAGGTAGTAATCAAAATTGCTTAGGACCCAGCCACTTCAATCTCACTCGCCCGCTGCGAAGGCAGGCGCGTGAGCACGCCCTTCAAATAAGCATACGGATCATGCCCGTTGATGGCGTCATGGGAAGCGCGCTGGGTTGCTGGGTCAAATCCCAAGAAAAAAAAGCCTGTATCTCTACAGGCTTTTCTCTATCTGGCTCCACGACCTGGACTCGAACCAGGGACCCAATGATTAACAGTCATTTGCTACCTGTTAGTCAAACCGGTGCCACGAAAAACGTGGTGGAGACATAGAAACGCTGTGTAGCGCGAGCGCATGAACGCATCACGCCATGAAAGTTAGTCGCGTTGGATTAGCTTGTCAAAGCAGGGTAACTCATTGGGCTGTAGGAAAAGCAGACGGTAATCGCTCATACGCCATACCGCTTGTTACCGCCAGAGGTAATGCAGTATCGACCACCCCTAGGCCCTATACACACGTTTCCAGAGGAACAGGGGCACGAGGAGCCGTAAGCTGGAGTCTGTTGGCGAGCAGGCTGTACTGGCTGAGTCACTGGTTTGCGTTTCGAAACGAAGTAGCAGCCCGACCCGCTGCACAGGCTTTTTGACGAAAGCCACTTCGGTGATTGACCATCAATACTGATGCGTGCCCAATCGTTGCGCGTCTCGAAAGCCTGAACCTTTTCCCCGCGCTTCAGCTTCGAGACGACCTTACCGCTTGGTTGATTCCGGACATTGAGATTATCAGCGCTTACAAAGTGCTCACTCGCAGAGACAGGGGCCGGCGTTGAGGGTGATGGAGAGGTCGACTCAAACGTACTCGGCGCGCTCAGAACGCCTGACTGTGCGGGGGCTGAAGGCGTGTCCTTCTTCCCCACTGCCCACAGGACGGCAAAAACAAGCAGGAGCGGGACAAACCATGACCGGGACTTCTTGCGCATATCCATTGCTCTCATTCGGCACGTATTACAACGGGTGTCTTCCTGACCAACCTGACGCATCACCTATTGCGAGCTTAGCCAATCTTCCGTTTTTTGCAGTCAACCTAATTTCGAAAGCTTGGTTTTTCCCTGATCCAGTATCTCGAGCAGACGCTGCATCGCATCATTAGAAAGAAACCATTTGGCTCTTTCTGCGTTGCAGTGTTTTGGATCGCTCAACGCCCATTCACCACCCTGTCCGCCGCAGCTATGTGGTGGTCAGCTATGAAGGTCTGATGCCCTTTGAAAATCCCCAATTGCTCGGTCGCATCAGTGAAGCTGGTGTCACCCAAAAAACGCAGTGGCATGGCATGGTTGAGTTGCTAAACAAGCCTCCAGCTAGCTAAGCGATATTTCTCACTCGAACTCTCCTTCCAAAAAAACAGCGTAAAGCCGCCTATTAAATTGCATTGATATTAAAAATCACCCCAGACTCGTTGAAACCCTACCAACTGGATGGTAGCTTTGTTTCATATCTTAAATATCTGCAACCAACGACATCCCTGTGAGAATCCCATGCAAGACTGGAAGCAAACCCGAAAAGACATCAACACTCGTTTGATAGAGCTGAATGGCTTGTCACCTGAAACCATGAAGGGTATGGCTGCTCTCGGTGCCGCCGGAAGCAAAACCCATCATCTAGACGCCAAGACTCGCGAACTCATCTCCCTCGCAGTGGCCGTGACGACTCGCTGCGATGGCTGCATTGCATTTCACGCCGCTGAAGCAAAGAAGCTCGGTGTAACCAGTGAAGAGGTCGCCGAAGCACTGGGTGTAGCTATCAGCATGAATGCCGGTGCCGCGCTGGTCTACAGCACCCACGTACTCGACGCGTTCGATAAGTCCTAATTCAAACGCCGATGTTCTTCCCCTTCAACGACGTCGAGATTAATTATGAATACGCTGTTCGCACCTTACGATCTGGCCGGTACTCCGCTGAAAAACCGTGTTGTCATGGCCCCAATGACTCGCACCCGAACCTTGAACAACATTCCGAATGAATCCAACGCGCTTTATTACGCGCAACGAGCTTCCGCCGGCTTGCTGATCACAGAAGGCCTGCCTATTTCCGATGAGGCTCGCGGCTATCTGTACACCCCTGGCATTTACGAAGATGTGCACTTACCAGGCTGGCGCAAAGTGACTGACGCGGTGCACGCCAAGGGCGGGAAGATTTTTGCGCAGCTCTGGCACGTAGGCCGTATGTCCCACACCTCGGTACACGGCATGGTGCCAGTCTCCTCGGGCACGGTGCCTGCGGTAGATACCACGGTGTATGCCTGGATCGAACCCGGTAAATCTGGCCCTGTACAGCCCAGCTCTCCACGTGCGCTGGAAACTGAAGAAGTGAAACGCGTCATCGCTGACTTCGTGAAGTCCGCACGGATGGCCATGGACGCCGGCTTTGACGGTATCGAAGTCATGGCAGCCAACGGCTTCCTGTTCGACCAATTCGTGAGCAGCGCCCTGAACACTCGTACTGATCAGTACGGTGGCTCTATTGCAAACCGTCAACGCTTCCTGCTGGAGACCATTGATGCGATTGCTGCTGAAATCGGCGGATCGAAGATTGGTGTTCGCTTCTCTCCGTTTGGTCGACTGTATGACTTCGGTGTGTACGAAGGCGAAGAAGAAACCTGGATGAGTATGGCGGCTGCCCTCAACGAAAGAGAGCTGGCATTTGTTCACCTGAACTACCAACCGACCATCCTCGCCGCGCAAACGCCACCAGGTTTCGGCGCTGCATTTCGTGAAGCGTACAAGGGCACCTTGATGGCTGCGGGCGGCTTCACCAAAGAGATTGCAGAGTCTGAGTTGGCCAAAGGCGAGTTAGATCTGATTGCCTTTGGCACCGCCTACATTGCCAACCCTGATCTGGTAGAGCGCATGCAGAACAATTGGCCATTGGCCGAGGGTGATCGCGCGACCTACTACGGCGTAAGCGGTTCGATTGATAAGGGCTACACCGACTATCCGGAATACGCAGCGACCAAAGCCTGATATTCCTTCACAAACATCTAGGAGAACACCATGCCACTCGTAACTATCAAAGGGATTGAAGGCGTTTTTTCCGACGAGCAAAAAACTGAGGTGATTCGCAAAGTGACTGACGCTATGGTGTCGGTTGAAGGCGAAAACATGCGCGCTCTCACGTGGGTCATCTTCGAAGAGGTAAAAAGTGGAGACTGGGGTATTGGTGGCAAACCTGTGACCACCCAAGAAGTATTGAAGCTGCAAGCCGGCGAGTAAGGCTTCACCTTCAGATCATTAGCTTCCTGTTATTTGAGTGCGGCCATGCTCAACGAACAGGGAGCTTTTCCGTTCTTGGAGAACGCCAGGTTTGTGGGGACTACTCCGTGATTCTGATCATTTACGCCCATCCTTACCCTGACAAATCCAACGTCAACATGTTGATGCTCAATCTGGCAGCCAGCAATCCCGCTGTCGCAATCCGTTCGCTGTACGACCTCTACCCCGGTTTCAATATCGACGTTCAAGCTGAGCAGAGAGCGGTGGAACAGGCGGATCTCCTCGCTCTGCAACACCCGCTGTACTGGTATAGCTATGGGGCACATCATTACCCTACGTCAGATGGGTGTGGAAGAAGTCGAGCGAGAAACATTTGAAAGCGCATTGCCCCTCGGGCGCCGGGGTTTTGGAGCAACTCGGGATAGGACGCTACGAAGCTCGTGAGCGTGCGGATCGATTCCGCCGCCTGAGTTTGGAGATGCTAGAGGAGATGGCCGCTCAGGCCCAGGACGATACCGAATTCAAGTATGACGCTTACAAACGAGCCAACGCTTTACTAACGGAAATATTCAATGAAGACCGCGCTCATCCAAGTGATGCTGGCCCAGGAAAAGTGAGCCTTGCGCATAGGGAGACAGGTAGCTGATTTGGCTTATAGGTCGCGGAGGGATGCTTGGTTAGCTAGCATCTTCCAGCTCAGTGATGATTGCTTTTTTCAAGGCCGAGACCGATTTAGACCCAGCGAAGACTTTCAACAGTCGGCCTTCATGAAACACCGCCAACGACGGCACAGAGCGGATGCCGTACATCTGCGCGATTGTCGGAGACGCCGCGATATCGATCTTCCCAAAAACTGCTAGAGAGTGGAGCTTTTCCTCCAGCTCAATGAAGATTGGCTTCATTTCTTTACAGGGTTTGCACCAAGAGGCTGAGAACATTACGACACTGCTTCCTTTGGCTACGAAGCGGGCAAATTGGGGAGCGCTCAATTCAACGATACGGCTCATTGGGATCTCACATGTTGTGTTAAGGAAAAGGGGGCACCTTCTGAGTACCCCCGTTCCGTTGTCCATCAAATTTCGCAGCCATCGATGCCGCAGACTTGGCCCCTCAATGAGCTCTCCTCGGCTCTCGCTTTAGCAACCATTTGATCCAGCGCTTCAAGAAAGGCCGCTTCTGGCTGAGCGCCTGATACCGAGAACGTGTTGTTGAAGACAAAAAGTGGCACGCCGGAACCCAGTTGGGCTGCGAAATGCTCGTCCTCTACCATCTCAACGCGCAGCTCCACGGATGACCGCGCCAACTCAATTGATTCATCGGGCACACCTGCCTCCTTCGCAATCGCCTCCAAATTGACGCGATCAAAAAGCGACTTGCCGTGACTGGTACTTTGCTCGTACAGCGCCTCAACAAGGCGCTTTTTCACTGTCGTGTCTTCAACTGCTTTCACCAGGATATGAGCATCCGCTGTGTCACCAAACATCATGGTGTCGAAGCGATAATCCAGCCCGTCAGCCTGGCCATATTTACTGACCGTACTCATCATCGCCGCTGCGGAGTCTGGGTTGCCGAGTTTACGTTTCAGTGCCGCGATCATCGGTTCAGGGGCGTGATTTGCAGCCAGTCGATAGGCCCGAATGTTGACCTGTACATCGTCCTTCTGCGGTAAGTTTTCGAGTGCTTTTTCAAAACGACGCTTGGCAATCCAGCACCAGGGACACACATAATCAGACCAGATATCGACTACATATTTTTTCGAAGGGGTTTGCATATTTTTTCCTGCACGGAGAAGTGAAGATTGCATTGCGGCCATTTCAAGCAAATGGTTAAAGCCAGCCAACGGGTCGGCTGAGCGACCCAATGTCCAATCAATGAGGCTTGCTCCCTCCAACATGCTCAGCAGCATGAAAGCGAAGTGCTCAACAGATGTTCCCAGCGATCAGCTGTGCTGCCGGACGGCGTCATTGAGGGTGCTTTGGAGCCAAGTGAGCTGCGAATTGAAGAATTCCCTTGTGAGCCCTTGGAGCGACAAAGGCAACGCAGCGATTTGCGCCGCCAAGGCGCCGCATAACGGCAGCAGCCCCTCATTCGCGCTGATCACAAAAAGTCGGGAAAAAGCCTGTAAGCGGTTTCCGCGTAGCTCAGCAGCGCGGCTTTTGATGGACACTTGAAACTCCTACAACCAGCACCCTTGTCACCGGAGCGGCGTGCTGCAGAGCGCCCCAATGAGAGGCGCTACACGCAGAGCTTGCCTCGGTGTTTAGGCACGCACCGCCATCACCCCTGCATCGACGTCCCAGATAGCACCAGTCACCCAGGAGGTTTTATCGGAGAGTAAGAAGAGGATGGTGTTGGCGACGTCTTCAGGAACACCGACTCGACCCAGTGGGTGGAAGTCGTTCAGCGACTTCATCGCATCCGGGATCGCGTCCTTATCCATGAAACCTTCATAGATCGAGGTGTGAACGATGCCTGGCGAAACGGCATTGACTCGGATACCTGAGGGAGCCAATTCAATTGCCAGGTTTCGGGTGACTGCGTGCAGGCCCGCCTTGGCCATCGAATAAGCGGTTGCTGGAGAGCCGGCCAGCGCGGCCTGCGCGCCAATCGAACCGACGTTAACAATGGAGCCTTCGCGCTTGGCAGCAAGCATATTCTTGACCACGGCCTGCGTGATAAAGAATGTGGCGCGGTTCAGATCCAAGTACATGTCGTAGTCAGCCTCATCGTGCTCGATGAAAGGCTTCGGAATGAATATGCCTGCAGAGTTCACCATGAAGCCGATGTCACTGTAGTTGGCATTGATTTCGTTGCGTACATGATTCATCCCTTCCTCGGTCATGAGGTTGGCAACGATCACTGATACGGTCCCCAACTGACTCAGCTCGGCGCGCACAGCATCGGCTTTATCCTGTTTGCTGCCGGTGAGAACCACGCTGCCACCTGCCTTTAAAAACTGGCGCGCTGTTTCCAGGCCCATGCCGCTCGTGCCGCCAACAACCAACAGTTTTTTACCTGCAAAAAATCGCTCATTACAGACTCCGGTATTAGATTCGTAAGAGGTCGCCAGCGGCAAGGTGCCGCGCTGACCTATGGCCAGAACGGTTAGCCTTCGATGACTTCGAGCTTAGGGAGCATGCGAATGGCTTTAGAGAAGTTTGCGTAGTTGACCGAAGTCTTGAGCACTACGTTGTGCAGCTCCTCTACACGCTCACGGGAGGCGTCGGTTTGCAGGCGAATGACGACACTCACCTCGTCGTAGCCTGGGTTAACGCTTTCGTCGATGCCTAGGAAACCGCGCAGGTCGAGGGTGCCGTCAGTCTCGATCTCCAGGCTGTGAATCTTGATGCCCATCATCGCGGCATTGGCGGCATAGCCGACCGACATGCAGGCGTTGAGAGCAGCCATCAGCAGCTCCTGAGGGTTGGGCGCGGTGTTCTCGCCAAGCAATTCATTCGGCTCATCGGCTGCAATTTCAAAATCGCGGGAATAGGTTTCACCAGCCAAGCTGTAACGGCTGACTTTGGCTACAGAACGGGTCTGACCCTTCCAAGCAGTCTTAACGTTGAAGCTTGCGTGGCGCTTAGTCGCATCACCAGCAACGCCTTCGGCGAAATTCTGGAGTGCGGCGACATCGATACCATTCAGATTGCTGCTCATTGGACGTTCCTCTTCAGATAAGCCGGACGATTCGACCGGAAGAGAAACAAGCCTACCAAGCAGTAGGTTGGCTTACAAGGAAGATGACGATACCAATAGCTTCGAAAAGCTAGGCTGCATAGAGGATTTGGGAATATTGATGACAACACAGTGGGAGTCGTGACCGACAGAATCACTCCGAGAGTGACGCCAGCACAGGTCATCTCACAGCTCTAAGCATCAGGTTTGTTTTATGTAACTGTACGAATTGATGGCACAAGACCGTCTCCGCATAGATATAAAATCAAGGAGGTTTATCGCTGTTTATGCCCCAGGCCACGTATTGGGACGAGATGGAGCTTCGTTTCAAGAGGTCACTTTGAACGCAGCCAAGAGCGCGGTCGCCGCTAAACATGGGCGGTACTGTACAATTCGCGGTCAGGAAAAAGCGCCGCCTACAAGCAAACCTCCCCGTCATTGGATGCAAATCTACCGCACACCAGATAATACCGAGTGATCTATCTGGTGGTTTTAGTCTGCGCTAATTAAAACAGCGTAGATTGGCTCGCGACCCCGAATCAAATAATTCAAGGCCGCCTGCTCTTGGCAGGCGATCAAGTCGAGAGACTATTGGAATATGTACCAAAGATACAGCGATGAAAGACGCCCCCGGGCAGAGAGTGCAGCGGTAGAGTCTATAAACGTACTTGCTACGTCTTTAGTGACGAAGGGTAGATAAAATCAAATCAAATCCCGAAGATTTCTCGTAATCATCGCTCATCGCCCAAGAAACAAAGCTCGCACCTTCTAAAGTGTTCAATATGAACCTTGAAACCCTGGTTACATCCAGTTCGGCTTTAAGCTCTCCTCGATCTTGACCCTGCTTAATATTTTCTTGGAGCCAAGTGAGATGGATCTCAAAGAATTCCTTTGTCATTTCTTTGAGGCTTTCAGGCAGGGCCATAAGCTCTGCGGCCAAGGCTCCACAGAGTGGAAGCATCCCGTTCAGGCTGCTGTGAGCGAACATCAAGGCGAAGGCATTCAGCCGGTCGACAACACTGACGTGTTCATCATTGATAGCGTCCAGCTGCTTTTTAAACCGGAACAGGTAGCTCTCGACGATGGCAATTGCCAAGCCTTCCTTGGTGGGGAAGTGATGATGAATACTCGCCTTTTTAATGCCGATGTCGTCCGCAAGGTCGGCATAGCTGAAGGCCGCATAGCCTTTCGTGCGCAGCAGAACTTCGGCGCTGGTCAAAAGGTCTGAACGTGTACTCATGATGCTGCATCCAAATTTATCATCCTGGCATCATAAATTAGTCACACCTCATAAGACAGCGTTCGCCGAACGCTGAACTGAGCTACCGATGTGATTGCCGATTTCGAGTGCATGCCCTAAGCCGCATGAACCTCCTCGAATAGCCAATCTTGAAACGCTTTCAACCTCGGCACGCTCGCATATTTTTTACACGGGACAACGTCGTGGCAAAGTAAAGCACCCTCCGATTACGGGGCACCTGTTCCCTAAGGGAAAGCCGGGCCTGGAACCCAATGATTAACAGTCGTTTGCTACCTGCCCATACGCTCCAGGGGGCTCTCAACAGCAACTGAATGCTGATGGCCCACTACCCGCCTCCTCACCGATGACGCGTATCGACATCGACCTCAACCGACATGCCCGGGCGCAGCGAAGACTCGAAAGGCTGGTCCGGATCAACAGATATGCGCACCCCGATACGCTGCGGTACCTTGACGAAATTGCCCGTTGCATTGTCCGGCTTGAGCACCGCGAATTCCGAGCCTGTCGCTGGTGAGAGCCGCTCGACATGCCCCGTTAGCGTCGCCCCTCCTAACGCATCAATCCTGAGCGTCGCGATCTGGCCGGGCGCAATAGCCTTAGTCTGCGCCTCCTTGTAGTTCGCGACTATCCAGTGATCAGCGGGCACTACCGACATCAATTGTGTGCCGTGGGTCACGAATTGGCCCAACCGCACGCCCACTTCTCCGAGCACGCCATCCTCCGGCGCCTGGATGACCGTGTGATTAAGATCAATCTGAGCCGCACGCAGTTTTGCCTGTGCCACCCGCACCTGGGCTTCCAGACCTTCACGGCCGACATCCACGGTACGCAACTCCTCCCGAGCAATCGACTCTTGCGCACCCGCCTGCTGTACCTCGGCCTGGGCTTGACTGAAATCGGCTCGTGCCTGGTCGCGCTCGCGCGTAGAAATGGCGCCATCCATGACCAACGCGTTTGCGCGCTGCATGTCAGCGCGGGCACGCAATAAGCGCGCCTGCGCACCGGCCATAGCTGCAACATGACTCTCGATGCCCGCCATGCGAGCAGCGTGCGCCTGCTGGTTGTTGGAGAGGTCGGCATTGGCGACGCCAAGATTGGCCGTCGCCTCATCTACCTGCGCCTGATAGACCTCATCGTCAATACGCACAAGGACCTCGCCTCGCTTGACCTGCGCGAAATCTTGCCCGGCCACCTGGACGATATAGCCGCTGACCTGAGGGGCAATCACCGTGGTTCGCCCCCTCACATAGGCGTTATCTGTCTGTTGCAGACCTGCGTCAAAAGGCGGCAACTTCCAGATGTACAGGACGATCGTAATAACGCCAATCGCAGCCAGCACCATGATGATGCCTTGCAAACGGCCCCGGGGCGGGGGCGACCAATGAAAAGCAGTGTGTTCAACATCCGATGGAACAGTCATGGAATCAGTCATTTACGTTCTCAGGCTCGCGACGGATGCGCGAGAGGAAAAAAGCCGACATCTGCAGATAAAACACATACATCGCGGTGCCAAAAGCCAGCACTGACACCATGCGAAAGACGTCATTGAATGCCAGTACGCTAGCCTGTTGCTGCAACGCTTGTCCTAGCAGCTTGCTGCTCTGTTTCTGGCGCTGTTCCGGGTCGGCTATATGACTCGAAAGCAACGCCTCGCCAATGCCGAGGCGCGCTACGACAAGGGGATTGGTGATCGGCGCACTGTCCGCCAGGCTAGCGATATGGGACTGGGTTCTGATGAACTCGTAGCTGCCCATTACAGCCGACCCTGCCAGGCTGCCGATACTCTGGCTCGCCCCGTACAGGACCACGAGCGTGATCATGTACTGAGGTCCCTTCGCGAACAGTTTGAGAAAGCCAAAGATCAAGGCAGGCCCGATGAACAGCGTCGCACCGAACCCAATCAAACACTGGCTCAGGTACAGTTGCGGCGCACGCGTGAGGCTGGTGGATTGCGAGTCCAGATACGCTCCCGTTGCGATAAACAACGCCGCGACCATGACCTGCCAGGGGATACGTTTGGGCGACAACGTCAGGCAAGCGACGACGATCCCCATCAGCATCGACACCAGTACGCACGCAAACAGGACACGCAACTGATCGTTATTAAGCCCGCCCATTGATAGCAAACCTACCGAGCCGAAAGTCTGCTCGGCCAGCGATAGCCGAACCAGCAGCGCAATCGCAACAAAACGCATCAAGTCGAAACTGCCCAGCCATTCCAATTGCAACAGCGGCTGACGCCGACGTCGTTCAATGAACACCACCGTCACCAGCAACGAGATAGCCGCCACCAGCATCCAGCCGAGAAAGGGCGCGTCGGTCCACCAATAGCTCCGGCCGAGGCCAAGCACACCGGCAAACAGCAGGAAGGATGAAACCAGCAATACAATCACCACTGCGTCCGAGGCAGCAAACACGCTGGCCCTATCACTGCGTGGCAAAGGCACCGCCAACGTCACACCCAACACCGCCATACCAATGCCTAGATTCAACAAGTGCAGCCCCAGCCAATGTTCCGAGGCGAGAAATTCCACGGGAATCATGCGCGCCACCGGCGATCCTATCTGGGTAAGCCCTACGCTGATAATTAGGGCCATCGGCTGGGCCGATGGGGCTAGGGCCTGCATCAGATAATAGGTACTCAAGGCGATCAACGTCGCGCACATCAAGCCGTTGATCGCCGTGGCAATGACCGCAGTTGTCAAAGTGGGCCACAGTAACTGCAGCACACAGGCAGCGATGTAGGTACCGACAATGCTTGCCGTGACCAAAGGGATTCCGAACTGCATCCGGGCCTTGACCAAGGTCAGGTTGGCGCTGGCATTGATCGCCAAAAAAACTGCCACCAACCATGAGACCTGAGCCGTGTACTCGCCAATAGAGCCAGAGATTACGCCTAGATTGCTCGCCACCAGGCCGTTGCACAGCGTCGTGCAGGTCCCGAGGAATAAGCCTACGACAAAATATATGCCACGCCTGGCCGGCGACAGCCTGGGCTTATAAGGACTGCCCGCCATCGCCGGTTTCTCGTCAGCTTTGAACACGTATTCAGCGCTGGCCATGTACAGGTAACGCCTTCTTTTGCTGCCGCTGCAGACGCTTCACGGTTGGGATGTCGGAAGGCTGAAGGCCATTACATAGTCACCGGTGTCGGGAGAATGCGCTGCCCCGCCTACGGAAATGACAACGTACTGTTTGCCCGTCGTCGGCGAGACGTAGGAGATCGGCGTGGCGCTGGCGCCGACCGGTAATTCATGTTCCCAGACGAGTTTGCCACTTTGCCCGTCGTATGCCCGGATGTAGTAGTCCTGATAACCGGCAAAGAATACGAGGCCGCCTGCCGTGGTCATCGTTCCTGCATAAGTTGGCATGCCCATGGGCATGGGCAGGTGTGATGCGATACCCAGTGGCCCCAATTGCTCTGTGGTGCCAGCCGGCACTTGCCAGGCCACCTTGTGCGTATTCAGATCGACCGCCGTGACGGTCCCATAGGGTGGCTGGTTGCACGGAACCCCTAGGGATGACATCCAGATATAAATGGCTTGACCGTAAGGTGTTTTCAACTGCGGTGACGGCCCATGTCCGCTCACCTCGATCTGGTGGTTTTTTGTCCAAGTATTGAATTCATCACGAGGCATCAGCCAAAAGATGTTCGGCACCCGGATATCGTTCATGTAAGCCAGATGATTAACGGGGTCGTAGGAGACGCTACCCCAGTTGAATCCTCCGATATTGCCGGGCTGATCCAGCGCCTTGGTCAGACCGATCGGCGTGAAGTCTCCCTCGTAGCGCAGTTGCTTGAACATGATGCGGCACATGAGTTGGTCGAACATGGTTGCCCCCCACATCTTCTTCTCGGTGAGGTGTTCGGCACCGATAGTCGGCATCCCTACCGAATAAGGCTGTGTAGGCGAAAGCTTTTCTTCAGGTACCGCACCGGCCGTAGGCACGGGCTTTTCGACGACGTCCGCAATCGGCTCCCCGGTGGCGCGATTTAGCAGGAAAAGCTGGCCACGCTTGGTGGTTTGCAATACCCCGGGGATGGTTCCGCCTTGGCCGTCAGGCAAATCGACCAGCGCGGGTTGAGAAGGCAAGTCGTAGTCCCAGATGTCGTGATGGACGGTCTGGAATTTCCATTTCGGGCGGCCCGTCATGATATCGAGGGCGACAAGGGAAGAGTTGTATTCATCCGAGTGCGGTGGTCGCTCCATGCCGAAAAAGTCCGGCGTGGCATTTCCCAGCGGCGCATAGATAAGACCCAACTGGTCGTCATAGGCAGCGGCGGTCCACATGTTGGGCGTGCCGGGCGTGTAGGTCTGCCCCGCCGGTGGCAAGCCGGTTATGTCCGGGTTGCCCAGGTCCCACGCCCATGCCAGTGCGCCGGTGCGGGCATCAAAGGCGCGGATCACGCCTGACGGCTCACCGCGGCTGTAGTTATCAACTACCCAGCCACTGATAATAATGTAGTCGCGCGCCACCAGCGGCGCGGAAGTCTGAAAGTAGAACCCAGGCTTAACGTCGCCCATGCCCTGCTTCAGGTCGACGACGCCGTCGCTGCCAAAACCTGGGCACTGCTTGCCGGTCTTGGCATCTAGTTCGATCAGGCGCGCATCGATGGTGGAATTGACGATTCGTTCCGCACAGACGCCATCAGCCGGCGCCTCCTTGAGCTTGTAGTAACCCAGGCCGCGGCAACGGTTCCAGATAGGAGATGCACTATGGGTATCGAATTTCCAACGTTCTACCCCCGTATCTGCATCGATGGCAGCAATGCGATCATCGGGTGTGCAAGTGAACAACGTATCTTCAATTTGCAATGGGGTGTTCGAATCCACGGCGCCCTTGTCCAACTGGATCTTCGCGCCGGTACGATAGGTCCAGGCCACTTTCAGGTCCTGAACGTTGTCACGGTTGATCTGCGTAAAGGGCGCGTAGCGCGTACCCGCAGTGGTTCGGCCATATGCGGACCAATTTGAAGGCGTGGTGTTTGTGGCTGCTGCAGTAAAAGGTGTGCCCGAGACAGGCGAGACGACACCATGTGGAGTAAAGGCAAACCCAAAGAACACAGCCGTCCCTAATAGCGCTAGTACACCCAGGCCGCGTATCCGGCGCCGGGAGTCCGCAGGCGACCAAGTGGATAACAGGAGCAAGCCGATGCTCGCCATCGCTGCCGGTACGAGCAGGCGTGGAAACAGCGCCCAATAGAACGTGCCTGACTCCCAGAGCGCCCATGGAACACTCAGCACGGCAACCGCTACCAGCAGCCATACTCCACAAACTTGCCTACGCCAAAGCATGACGCCAGCGCTCAGATAGGCCCATCCGGCCAGCACGTAATAAAACGATCCGCCAAGGGTTAAGAGGTAAGCTCCACCTAACAATAGCCCCAGCCCCATCAAGGCAACTAGGCTGGCAAAAATACGATTTATCGAGGTCACAGTTGAACTCCTATACGCTAAATGGCTCTCAGACTTGGTGATGATAGTGTTAGTCTATTAATTTTAGCCATGCCATATGGAGCAACTATACATTGCATAAAAGCAACGCCATGTGGAGCGAATACCACACCTTCCTCGTTGCCGCGCAAACATTGAACTTCAGCCGTGCGGCTGAACGGCTTGGGCAGAACACTTCAAGCATCAGTCGCGCCGTGACCCGGCTGGAGGAGCACCTGGGTCTGCGCTTGTTCAATCGGATGCCCTCTATGCGATTGACGGACCCGGGCGAGCGGCTCTATAGCGAAATCGCGCCCTTGTTCGAAGGCCTTCAGGAGGTTGAAAGCGCGATCAAGTCGGATGATGGAAAAATTAGAGGACGTATCCGGGTCGTCGGATCGCCCGAGGTTGTGCACTGGTTTATCAACCCGGCTATCGCTCGAATGCTGGAAGAACAGCACGAAATTCATTTTGAAGTGGAGGCCAGCACACGCGTGCCAAACCCCATTGAAGAGCCAGTGGATGTCTACTTCAGTCATCGCCGCGCCGAAGTGATTAACAAGTCGCTGGTTGCTCGGCCAATCTGTTCAATGCCACAAGGGTTATTCGCTTCTCCCCTGTTACTGGCCGGCAGGAAACCTCCCCGTGTACCGGACGATCTCCTGCAATGGCCCTGCCTTGGGCGTCAGGGAGAACCCGAGTGGGAGCTCATCGACCCCCAAGGACATAAACACCTGATGCCGGTGCAAGCCATCCTGCTTGCCACACCGAACGATGCGCGCATGGATCTTACTCTGCGCGGACTTGGCATCGCGCAGTTCAATTTGCCCAGCGCCAATGAGGCCGTTGAGAGCGGAAAACTGGTACGTATTTTACCTGGCTATACCCTCCAGAACATGTCGCTGTATGCTTTTCTACTGTCACGACGCTTGATTCCGCAGGCGGTGCAGATCTTTCTGCGCTATACCACGGAAGAGGCAAAAAAATACTTTCCCGATTGACCCCTGACTTGATATCGGTTCGTTAGGGCAGATGACGTACGACCTTAATAATCTTATAGCCTCCTATTCGTTGCATAACCGAGTAAAAACACTATGGGCAATTACTTTCATCATGTTCTTATTGGACTATTGGCCCTGCTTCCTATGGCCAATCCTCTAACTAGCATCTCCCTTTTACTAGGCCTTGGAGGAAAGCTGCCTACAGTAGAGCGTAACCGGCAAATCCTGAAGGCAAGCTTATATGTAGCTCTGATTATGTTTGTCAGCTTCTACGGAGGCAGCCTGGTAATGCAGGTATTCGGAATATCTGTCCCCGGCTTGAGAATAGCCGGAGGCCTGATCGTTACCTACATCGGTTTCGCCATGCTTTTTCCAGCAACGACACCTGACGAAACAGAGGTTCAGAAAGATTTCCTTTCAGAGAAAGAGAAATCAACCCCACATTTCCGCGATCTGTCATTTGTACCTTTAGCTCTTCCTGGTGCAGCAGGCCCCGGCACGATAGCGTTGCTTATCAGCTCCGCCTCTACCCTGCAGTCGACCTACCAGACCCTGCCACTCGTCATTCACCTTGCAGCCGCAACCGTATTCATTATTACTGCGCTTATTTTCTGGATAGCTTTACGATGTTCGGGGCGAATCATGAAAGTGCTTGGTGAGTCAGGAATCGATGCAATTTCCCGAGTCGTTGGTTTTCTACTGGTTTGTATGGGCGTTCAGTTCGTTATCAATGGTGGTTTTGAGTTAGCGTCTACACCTATGCACTGATCATAGTTCTCATAATAGTGAATTATTAAAGGCCGTTGATATTCCCGCGGCCACATTCGCTAGCACCAGGTGAATGGGTGTTCCTACGCCTATGGAGAACTGACGCCCTGCCGCCCTCAGGAAGCTAGGGGGCCAGACTCGGACAAAATCAACATTGGCCAGTTACGACTAGCCCCACTACAAAACAATGGTTAGTGCGCTGTGAACCAGTTGGGGTGTAGCACCGGAAAATGTTCCTTCAGCCAATCCACAAATGCCTCGACCTGAGGCGCAAGATGCGTTCTGCTTGGATAAAGCACGGAAACCAGGCGAGGCTTTGGACGAAATGCCTTGAGCACTTCGATCAGTTCTCCGCTTGCGAGGAATGTCTCAACGGCGATTCCAGGCGCTTGAACAATGCCGAAGCCTGCAACACCGCATTGAACGTAGGCATTCGACTCATTCACGGTGATTCCACGCCGAGGCGTATGTGGACGATCTTCGCCGTCTACCGAGAAGTGCCAAGGCAGCGGTCTGTTATTTTGACCGGAAAGGAAGCTGACACATTGGTGGTCTACTAGATCTTGTAGGGTTATGGGTGCACCGCAGGCTTGGAGATAACCTGCAGACGCACAGGTCACCATGCTGGCGGTGCCAATTTCTCTAGCCACCATGCTTGAATCCGGAAGTTCACCCATTCGCAATACACAGTCGATGCCCTCGGCTACGAGATCTACCGTACGGTCGGTCACGCCTAGCACAAGCTCGATTTCGGGAAATGCCTCGGTAAACCTCCTAAGGCTTTCCATGAAGCTGCGCTGGGAAAATGCAGTAGGGATGTCAATTCGAAGCCGCCCTCGCAACGTCGATCCACTACGGTCGAACATGGAAGTGGTTTCTGCGATGGTTGCCAAAATCTCTTTGACGCGTTCGTAAAACCGCTCTCCCTCAGCAGTCAGTTTTACTTTACGCGTAGTGCGCTGGAACAGACGGACACCCAGCGAGGCTTCCAGATCCTGAATGGTGCGTGTGACGTGCGGTCGCCCGGCCTGCATTGCCTCAGCGACTTTGGTGAAGCTCCCCAACTCCGCTAGCTTGGCGAATACTTGCATCGACTGTAGAAGCTCCATAAGTCTCTTCTCGGGAAGCGAGTTAACTGGATGATTGTTGCTTATCAGGATAACAATCCTGTTGCTTTCTGCACATTTATCCAGGGCCGCGAAACCTTAACAATGTCCTCAGCGTAAAGGAGGAGCTTTGCTCCCCTGCACATTCAAAATTGTTGGAGACAGAAAATGAAAGCGTGGCTTCTAAAAGATTTCGGCTTGGATAATCTCGTGCAGGGCGAAACGGAAACCCCCGTGCCCCGAGCGGGTGAGCTGCTGGTTAAAGTAGGCGCTGTATCACTCAATTTCCGGGACAAGGCCATCGTTGACGGCATCTATGAACCTCACATGGTGCCCAAGCCGCTGATCCCCGTCAGCGATGCGGCGGGAACTGTCGTGGCAGTAGGTGAAGGTGTCAGCCGCTTTGCTATCGGAGATCGGGTCAACTCACACCTCTACTCCCGTTGGTTGGACGGCATGCCTGGGCCAGATGAACCCAACTACTGTTTCGGCTCGCCATTGCCTGGTGGTCTGGCGCAATACATGATCATCCATGAAGACAGCGCAGTACGTGCCCCCGACAATATGTCTGATGAGGAAGCAGCGACCCTTCCAATTGCTGCTCTGACGGCGTGGTATGCGCTCGTCGACTATGGCCAGATAGAGGCCGGCCAAACCGTTTTGGTTCAGGGCTCTGGAGGTGTTTCTGTTTTTGCAGCACAAATTGCTACCGCTTTGGGAGCCAAGGTTATCGTCACCTCCAGCCGTGATGACAATCTGGAAGCTGTAAAAAAACTGGGCGCGGTTGCGGGTGTGAATTATCGCACCACCCCTGAGTGGGCAGAGGAAGTTCTGAAGCTCACTGACGGCAAGGGAGTGGATCTGCTGCTGGATGTGGCGGGCGGGGACGGCATCAACCAATCGATTGCTGCGACAAAGGCAGGTGGACGTATTGCACAGATCGGCTTTCTGACAGGCCAGACCTCCGCCTTGAACCTGATGCCTATGATTTTCCGGCAAACAACGATTCGCGGCATAGCCGTTGCTCCACGCTCGTCATTTGACCGAATGAACGAATTCTTGAACGAGCACAAGATTCGCCCGGTAATCGACCACGTGTATCCATTCGATCAAGCACGCGAAGCGTACGAACATCTGGCCAGAGGCGCCTTTGGTAAGGTAGTAATCAAAATCGCGTAGGACCAAGCCGCTTCAATCTCACTCGCCCGCTGCGACGACAGGCGCGTGAGCACGTCCTTCAAATAAGCATACGGATCATGCCCATTGATGGCGTCATAGGAAGCGCGCTAAGCGTCTGGATTGCCGGGTCAAATTCAAGGCAAAAAAAAGCCTGCATCTCTGCAGGCTTTTCTCTATCTGGCTCCACGACCTGGACTCGAACCAGGGACCCAATGATTAACAGTCATTTGCTCTACCAACTGAGCTATCGCGGAATGCGCCGTATGTTACTGATTAAAAAGAAGAAGTCAAGCGCCATCAGAAATTTTCCGCAAATCCCCCCCCTGTTCGCTTGAATACGACGGTTCCCTGGCCAGTTCCAACCAGGCCCGCGCTGCCGGTGGCAGGTGGGCGCTGGCGCGCCAGGCCAGGGCGATGTGCCAATCGGTGTGGGGCTCGTCCAGGGGGATCAAGGCGATGCCGGGGTGTTGGTGTTTGTGCGCCAGCATCCGGGGCAGGAAGGCGACGCCCAGCCCGGCGGTGACCAGGTCGACGATAAAGTCTATTTGCCCACTGCGAGCGGTGACTTTAGGTGTCACGCCTTTACGTTCGCAGGCGCTGAGGATCTTGGCGTTGAGGGCAAAGCCGGCTTCGAACAGGATGAACGGCGAGTCGGCCAGGTCGGTGAAGTCGATGCGCTTGCGCCGGGCCAATGGGTGGCCCATGGGCAACACGGCGATCAATGGCTCGTTGCGCACCGGTTGGTAGTCGAAGCCTTCATCAACCGGTAGCAGCAAGGCGGCGAGGTCAACCTCCCCCGCTTCCAGGCATTCGCGCAGCCTTTTACTGCCGTATTCGGTCAGTTCGATGTCGATGCCCGGGTAGCGGCTGCGGTAAGTGGCAAACATGGCCGCGAACAGCACGCCGCACCCTACCGGCGGCAGACCGATGCGCAGCACGCCGCGCTTGAGACCGCGCAGGTCGTTGATTTCAGCCATCAGGTCGGTGCGTTCGGCGAGCATTACCAAGGCGCGGCGGTAGGCAATTTCGCCGGCGGCGGTGAGTTCGTTCTTGTGGCCAAGGCGATTGAGCAGCGGCATGCCTAATTCGTCCTCAAGGGTCTTGACCGCTTTGCTGACGGTGGACTGGGTCAGGGCAACCACTTCGGCCGCCTGGGAGAACCCACCCTGGCGCACCACTTCGACAAACGCACGCAGTGTTCGTAGGTTCATCAGTATTCCTATAACGACTGGATGGCAGTGATAAAAGTTGTTTTCATCATGGCATAACTTTGCTTAGGGTGTAGCACTTTGCCCTGTGGAGACACCGTCGATGATCATCTCGTCCGCTTCCGACTACCGCGCTGCGGCCAAACGCAAGTTGCCGCGCTTTCTGTTCGATTACATCGACGGCGGCGCCTACGCCGAGCACACGCTGCGCGCCAACAGTTCGGACCTGGCCGAGATCAGCCTGCGCCAACGCATCCTGCGCAATGTCGACAACCTGAGCCTGAGCACCCATTTGTTCGGCACGGAACTGGCGATGCCGGTCATCCTCAGCCCCGTCGGGCTGACCGGCATGTATGCGCGACGCGGTGAAGTGCAAGCAGCCAAGGCGGCGGCCAACAAAAACATCCCTTTTTGCCTGTCGACAGTGTCGGTGTGTTCGATTGAGGAAGTGGCCTCGCAAAGCCCGCAGTCGATCTGGTTCCAGCTGTATGTGCTCAAGGATCGCGGCTTCATGCGCAACGCCCTGGAGCGGGCGCAGGCCGCCGGGGTGACAACGCTGGTGTTCACCGTTGACATGCCGACACCGGGCGCACGCTACCGTGACGCTCACTCCGGTATGTCCGGCCCCTACGCGGCGCAGCGGCGCATGTTGCAGGCAGTGACCAAGCCGCAATGGGCCTTCGATGTGGGCTTGATGGGCCGCCCCCACGACCTGGGCAATATCTCCAAATATCTGGGCAAACCCACCCACCTGGAGGACTACATTGGCTGGCTGGCCAACAACTTCGACCCGTCGATCAGTTGGAAAGACCTGGAATGGATCCGCGAATTCTGGAAAGGCCCGATGATCATCAAGGGCATCCTCGACCCGCAGGACGCCAAGGACGCGGTGAGTTTCGGGGCCGACGGCATCGTGGTCTCCAACCATGGCGGCCGCCAGCTCGACGGGGTGCTCTCCACGGCCAAGGCGTTGCCGCCGATTGCCGAAGCGGTAGGCGATGACCTGACCGTGCTGGTGGACTCGGGCATTCGCTCCGGGCTCGACGTGGTGCGCATGCTAGCCCTGGGTGCCAAGGCGTGCCTGCTAGGGCGTGCCACCGCCTATGCGCTGGCCGCCGAGGGCCAGCATGGGGTAGAGAACCTGCTGGACATCTTCGCCAAGGAAATGCGCGTGGCCATGACCCTGACCGGGGTCACCTCCATCGCGCAGATCGACCGTACCACCTTGGTCTAGTAGTGATGAGGGATGGTGTACGTTGTGTGCGGATAACCGAAGCGTTGTTTATTTGCGACAAACAACTCGCCCCACCGAAACAGTAAGGTTAACCGGGCCGGCAGTAATGCCGGCCCCAATCAGCCAAATAACTGGCGCCATGCTTTAACAGACTTTTCTTACTTAAAAATTAGTTAATTGATTTATAAGGATTTTTACCAACCAAATACACTTGGCATGAATCTCGCTCCAGTACTGTTCAAGCAGGTTCGGCGATGACAAGACGTGCGGCAGTGCCCCGGGGTTATAACCCAAAGAAAAGCGGTTTAAACTGTTTCCAATGTTTTACGGAACTGAAGGATCAGTAAGACGCTTGGCACTCGCCACTCTCATCCCGCCTGTAAGACAGCCCAGTGCTTAGAGGCCACCCGCTTATGAAAACCCCCACCCAGACCAACGCAATTGACTTTGACAGTGCCAAATTGCAACGCCTGGGATTTGGCCAGCCATCCTTACGCCCACGTCGCCCCGCCACCCTTGCCGAACTTCGCCAGCAACTGAACCAGCAGTTGCAGACCAGCCTGGAGCCGGAGCGCATCCTGGGCCTGTTCTTTCGTGAGGTTCAGCGCCTGGTGCCGCTGGACGCGTTGCAATACCGTCACGCCGCCAGCGACCTGCGCCTGGAGTTTGGCCACCGGGGTCATCACTCCGTCAGCTACACCCTGAGCCATGAAGGCGAGCATCTGGGGGAACTGGTCTTTCGTCGCAACCAGCGGTTGCTTGAAGAAGAACTGAGCCAGCTCGAACTCCTGCTGGTGACCTTGCTTTATCCGATGCGCAACGCCCTGCTCTACCGCGCCGCCACCCGCAGCGCCCTGCGTGACCCGTTGACCGAAACCGGCAACCGTGTGGCCATGGACCAGACGCTGCAGAGAGAAATCGACATGGCACGCCGGCATTTGCACCCGCTGTCGTTGTTGATGCTGGACATCGACCACTTCAAGAAAATCAACGACACCCATGGGCATGCCGCGGGCGACAGCGTGCTGCGCGCCGTGGCCGGGGCGATCAAACGCCAGCTGCGCAACGTGGACATGGTGTTCCGGTTTGGCGGGGAGGAGTTTTTGATCCTGCTGTCCAACACCGGTCGCGATGCCGCGAGGATGGTGGGAGAGCGCCTGCGCCAGGCGGCACAAGCCCAGGACTACTGGGTGGAGGGCACGCGAATAGAACTGACCGTGAGCCTCGGCTGCTCGACGCTGCTGGCGGCCGAGTCGGCTGAAAGCCTGCTGCGTCGGGCCGACAATGCGTTGTATGTGGCCAAGCGCGAAGGTCGTAACCGCTTGGCGATGGCGGGGTAAAGTCAATTGTGGCGAGGGAGATTGCTCCCTCGCCACAGTTACCGCTACGCCTCGCTGGCGATGCGCACAGGGCGCTCGCGAACGGCTGGCGCCTTGTCTTTCTCTGTATGCTCTAGACGCATGCAGCTTTCCAGGAACAAGTGCATGTAGTCGTAGCTCTTGCATACCGCCTGGCGCAACTCTTCCTGCAGGGCCTTGCTCGGGTTGGTCCCGGCCAGCGTGCAGATGATTTCCAGGGCTTCCCAAGGGTGGGCGTCATCGTACTGGGCGTGCATCTTCAGCCACTTCATCGCCCGCTTGCGATCTTCCTCAGGGAAGGCGGCAGCATACACACCGGTAGAGCAGACCACGGCGGACCACTCCCCCGTCGCCCCCTCGATCGCGTAGTTGGTGGCGGCAATCGCGACGATCAACGCATCCGCCGAGCTGGTGTGCCAGCACCAATGACTCAGGGCGTGCAACTCAGGCGGCACCTCCTGCGCTTGCAGTTCTTCAAGGCTGACGCCGTGAGCCCGCGCCCAATTGACCCAATAGTCGGCATGGTTGAGCTCCACGCGGATATTGCGCATGAGCCAACGGCGCGCCATATCCTCCCCAGGATGACGGGCAAACTTGGTCTTGGTCAGGTTCTGCGCCATGTACAAGGCAAACTGTTCCACCACCGGCCAACCACCAATCAGGTAGTGGCGCATGGTCTTGGCGCTGAGGGCGTTGTCACGCATGCGCTGATACAGTTCGTGCTCGACAACCCGACGCTTGCTCTCGCTACAGTCCTGGATCAATTGCTGCGCCCAGGCGGGGTAACTGGAGGCTTCCATAAGCGGGCCGGTTCTGTTGAATGTGTCGATCACTGTGGGGCTCCTTTTCAAGTGTGATTGTACAGACCAGCAAATGTTTCAGCGGAAAGTGCCGGGCGCCTTGAATAACAGTGGCTGCGGCCGCTCAGGTCGGCACTGCAAGCTATCAAAGGTAAACAATTGCGGGCGTTCAATCAGGTAGCCCTGAGCGTAATCCACACCTATCTCAAGTAAAGCCTGTTCGATCTGGGGTGTTTCAACAAACTCGGCAATCGTGCGCTTACCCATGACGTGGCCGATGTGGTTGATCACTTCGACCATGGCGCGGTTAATCGGGTCGTCCAGCATATCCTTTACGAAACTTCCATCGATCTTCAGGAAGTCTACAGGTAAATGTTTCAAATATGCGAATGAGGACATTCCGGCGCAAAAATCATCGAGTGAGAAATGGCACCCTAACGCTTTGAGTTCATTAATAAACCGAATCGCGCTGCCCAAATTGGCTATAGCGCTGGTTTCAGTTATTTCAAAACAAATCATTTCCGGTGGAATGTTGTAAGTATCGAATTTCTGACGCAAAAAACCTAAAAAGTCATCATCGCCAATGGTTATGCCTGACAGATTAATCGCACACATGGCCATGGGGCGGCCCGGGCGCTCATGCATGCAACGGGCGATAATCTTGAATACGTTTTCCACTACCCAACGATCCAGGGACGTCATCAACCCGTAGCGTTCGGCCGCCGGAATAAAACTGTTGGGCAAAATGATCCGCCCCGCTTCGTCATGCAGGCGCAGGAGAATTTCGATGTGCCCACTGCCGGCGTCGGTAGGGCCCAAAGGCGCAATTTCCTGGGCGTAAAGGCAAAAGCGGTCTTCCTCAAGCGCAATATGCAGCCGCTGTACCCAGGCCATCTCGCCAAACCGCAGAGACAACTCCGAGTCGTCGACATGGTAGACCTGCACCCGGTTGCGCCCCTTTTCCTTGGCCATGTAGCACGCCATGTCGGCGGCACGCAGGGAGGTTTCCAGGGTGGTCGGGGTTTGCGAGATATGCACCAGGCCGATGCTGACGGTGGTCATGAAGGGCCGACCCTTCCACACGAAGTGCAAGTTCTGCACAGTGTGGCGCAGGCTCTCGGCGATTTTTTCCGCCACCGGCGCCGGGCAGTTCTCCAGCAGGATACCAAACTCGTCGCCGCCCAACCGAGCCAGGGTGTCGCCCTCGCGCAGGTCCGACTGCAGCAACGCGCAGATGTGGCGCAGCAGTTCATCGCCCGCGGCATGGCCACAGGTGTCATTGACCAGCTTGAACTGGTCGAGGTCGAGGAACATCAAGGCATGTCGCCCACTTTGCTGGCGCGCGACCTGTTGCAGCACCTGTTCAAGGCGGAACTCGAACTCGCGACGGTTAGCCAGGCCAGTCAACGCGTCGTGGGTGGCCTGCCATGAAAGGTTGGCGATGTACTGGCGTTCCTGGGTCATGTCATGCAGCACCAGGACCGCACCGCTGACCTTGCCGGCACTGCGGATCGGCGCGCCCACCAGTGTGACCGAGACGGTGCTGCCGTCCAGGCGCTGGATCAGCTTGGAATGCTCGCTGCCGCCGCTGAACTGGCCTTTGACGATGTGTTCAATCAGTGTGAAACCGTCGGGCTCGGCGTTTTCATTCAAAAGCTTGAACAGCGCCGCCAGCGGCAGGCCCTGGGCTTGCTCCGAGCGCCAGTGGGTCAACGCTTCGGCTGCAGGGTTCATATAGGCAATGGCCCCGTCGACGTCGGTGGTAATCACCCCGTCGCCAATCGACTCCAATGTGATCTGCGCCCGCTCCTTCTCCGCTTGCAGCGCATCGGCAAAGGCATGACGCTGGGCCAGCAGCTTGTGGGTGCGCAGCAGCGCCAACACGATCAGGCCCAAGGCAGTCGCCAGGTTGGTGATCAACAACAGGCGCAGGATCATCCGCGAACCTTCACCCAGGGCATCGCTGAACGCCTTGGCAGCGGGCGTCACCCCTTCATTGATGGCCGTGATGCGCGCCTTCCAATGATGGACATCGTCACTGCTGACGTAGCCGGAGGTAATGGCGCCGTGCATCTCCTGAGCCAGCTCATCGAGCTGCACGAGGTAGCCGTCGCCCACCGTCCACAGCTCAATGGCTTTTTCCAGGTAGCTGAAATGACGGAAGTTGAGGTATAGCCAGATCAGGCTGGAAACGTCGTCCGGATGATTACCGCCCTTGAGAATGCCCAAGCGGGCCGCGTCCGTATCGGGGGTGGGACGGTCCAGAGCAATGCGCAATTCATGCCCACCCTGGGGCACGGCAATGGCCTGCTGGTATTTGAGGTAGGTAGCGTCGTTGCGGTTATCGGCGTAGAGGGTCAGGTAGTAGATGGCATCCTTCTGGCCCTTGGACCACAGGCTTTCGCCCGCCACATAGCCCCGCACTGCCGAAAGCACGTAGAGACTGACGCAGCCTAACAATGCCTGGAACAACACGACGGCGATAAAGGGCCAGACAATACCCAGCAGGCGTGGCGTTCCGAGAGTCCGCTTTTGCTTCATGAAGTCCCTTACACATGCACAGCTTGATACGCACGCGAAAATCCGCTCCCGATAGCACAGCCTAAGCTAAATCAACGCACTTGTTGCAAGTGTCCGTACAGTTTGGCGTACAGCCCGCCATCGGCAATCAACTGCTGATGGTCGCCGTCCTCGGCGATGTGCCCGCCATCGAACACCAGCACTCGGTCAGCCTGCTTCACCGCAGACAGCCGGTGGGCGATGATCAGTGTAGTACGCCCGCTGAGAAACCGCGCCAGTGCCTGGTGCAGGTTGTACTCGGTCGCCGCGTCCAATGCGGAGGTGGCCTCGTCCAGAATCACCACTTTAGGCTCGGCGAGCACCATGCGGGCAATGGCCAGGCGTTGCCGCTGGCCACCGGAAAAGCGCACGCCCGAACGCCCGACCACGCTGTCCAGGCCCAAGGGCAATGCCTTGACAGTAGCATCCAGTTGGGCGATTTCCAGCGCCTGCCAGCAGGCTTGATCGGTGCGGGTGCGGCCCATGGTCAGGTTGGCGCGCACGGTATCGTTGAACAGCGCAGGATGTTGCAGCACCACCGCGACGTTTTCGCGGATGGTCTCCAGGCCGATCTCCTGCTGGGTGGCAGTGCCAAAACGAATGCTGCCGGCCTGCGGCGTGTAGAGCCCCAGCAACAGTTGCACCAAGGTGCTTTTACCGCCGCCGCTGGCGCCGACAATTGCCACCTTTTCACCCGGTGCGATGGCCAGGTTCAACTGGTTGAGTACCAGCTCTTCGCCGTAGCCGAAGTCGAGGCCACGCACTTCGATGCCGACCGTCTCGCGCCCGCTGAACGGGTCTGCGCCGCCTGGGTATTGCGGCTCATCGGCACGCGCCAGCAGCTCGTTGATGCGCGACAGCGCGCCGCCTGCCGCGTAATAGGCGTATTGCAGGTTCAGCAATTGTTCCACCGGGCCAATCATGAACCACAGGTAACTGAACACCGCGAGCATCTGGCCGATGGACAGGTCGGAAAACAGCACGGTGAGCATGGCCGCGGCGCGGAAGATGTCGATACCGAACTGGAACAGCAAGCCACTGGCGCGGCTCGACGCGTCGGTTTTCCATTGGGAATGAATGGCGTAGTCACGCACTTCCTGGGCACGCTGGCCCAGGCGCCCGAGGAAAAAGCCCTGGCGGTTACCGGCGCGCACTTCCTGGATGGCATCCAGGGTTTCAGTCAGCGCCTGGGTAAAGCGCGAGGTGCTGTCGTTTTCCAGCTTCTTGAGGTGCTTGACGCGCTTGCCCAACTGCACCGTGGCGTAGATCACCAACGGGTTGAACAACAGGATCAACAACGCCAGTTGCCAATGCATCCACACCAGGATCGCCGAGGTGCCGACCAGGGTCAGCATCGCCACCAGGAAGCGGCTGAGGGTTTCGCCGACGAATTTGTCCAGGGTGTCCAGGTCGGTCACCAAGTGGGTGGTGACCGTACCGCTGCCCAGGCTTTCGTACTCACCCAGGGAGATGCGCTTGAGACGCTCGATCAGGCGCACGCGGATGCGGTACACGATGTCCTTGGCCAAGCGCGCAAACAGCCGCGCCTGCACCACGTTGAACACCAACGCGCCGCAACGCAGGGCCAGGGTGACCAAGAGCATCAGGCCGATATAGCCAGCCGCTTTTTGCCAGCCCAGGGGCAACGCGTGGTTCATCACCTTGAGGGCGGCATCGCCATGGCCCAGTAGCACTTCGTCGACCAGCAACGGCAACAACAGCGGGATAGGCACGCTGCACAGGGTGGCGAGCACGGCGACACCGTTGGCGACCCACAGGGATTTTTTGTGACGCAGGGCCAGGCGGCGAATTTCCGCCCAGGTCAGGCGGTCGGTGCGTGGAGGCTGTTCATACACAGGCAGCTCGCTCCAACCATCGAGCGAGTAACGGCGACAGCTCGGACAGCGGCTGGTAACCATTGGTCAGCAAAGCCAACTGGCCGTTGCGCTCGGCCAGCAGGGTCGGAAACCCGGCAATGCCCAGGTCCTGCACCCAGGTGAAATCGGCCGCCGTGGCCGCGTGCTGATCGGCACGGTCGAACTCGCCGGCAAACTCGATACGTGGAATACCGGCCTGTTCGGCCAGCTCCACCAGCACAGGGGCGAGCGTCACGTCCCGGCCTTCGACATAGAACGCGCGCTGGATCAGCCCCAGCAGCGTCCAGGCGCAATCCGGCGCCAGGCTGCGTGCGGTGACGATAGCGCGGCACGCAGGCTCGGTGTCGTAGACAAACCCGTCGGGCAATGCGCCTTCTCGCTTGAACGGCTGGCCGGTGGCGTCGGTGACGGCCTGCCAGTGTTCAAGGATGTAGCGCCGGGTCGTCGGCTCCAGCGCCGCGCCGCTGCCGGTGCGCAAGCCGCCCACCACCAGGTGCACGTCCACGCCGGCCGCCTGGGCCTGCTCCACCAGCGCTTGTGCCACCGGGGCAAAGCCCCAGCACCAGGAACACATCGGGTCCATTACATAGAGCAGGCGCGCAGACATGGCTCAGGCCTCGGAAGGGGTTTGCTTGTAGTTGTAACCAATCGGGTGCGGCATGTTGCGGGCCTTGGCCAGTTCGATCTGCTTCTGGCGGTCGATCGCACTGCGACGGGTCTTCTCCGGCAGCTTATCCCAGCAATGGGGGCAACTGATGCCAGCCACATAATGCTCGGAGGCACGGTCTTCTACGCTCACCGGTGTGCGGCAGGCATGACATTGATCGTAGTCGCCTTCGCTCAAGTCGTGGCGCACGGTCACGCGATTGTCGAACACAAAGCAGTCGCCCTGCCATTTGGTTTCTTCCTGGGGCACCTCTTCGAGGTACTTCAGGATACCGCCCTTGAGGTGGTAGACCTCATCGAAGCCTTCGCTGAGCATGTAGCTCGACGCCTTCTCACAGCGAATGCCGCCAGTGCAGAACATGGCGACCTTCTTGTGCTTGGCCGGGTCGAAGTGGGCTTTGATGTAGTCGGGAAATTCGCGAAAACTGGTGGTTTTCGGGTCGATTGCGCCTTCAAAGGTGCCGATGGACACTTCGTAGTCGTTACGGGTGTCGATCAACAATACTTCCGGGTCGCTGATCAGCGCGTTCCAATCCTGCGGGTCGACGTAGGTACCCACCTTTTTGTTCGGGTCCACGCCTTCGACACCCAGGGTCACGATCTCTTTCTTGAGTTTGACCTTGGTGCGGTAGAACGGCTGGTCGTCGCAGTAAGACTCTTTGTGGTCGATGTCGACCATGCGTGGGTCTTTCTTGAGCCAGGCCATCAGGCCGTCAATGCCTTCGCGGCTGCCGGAAACGGTGCCGTTGATGCCTTCTTCGGCGATCAGCAAGGTGCCTTTGATGCCGTTATCGACCATCGCCTGCAACAGGGGCTCGCGCAGGGCGACGTAATCTTCGAGGGTGACGAACTTGTACAGTGCCGCCACGACAATCGGTTGAGTCATGGGTGTTCTCTCCAGGTGGCTACCCTCGTAAGGGGTGAACCGGATGCAAAAAAAACGCGCCGGCTAAGCGGCGCGTTGCGGATTCTATCAGGGTTACCCCATCAATGTCCGCCGGCGCAGGTCGGCGAGGCCGGGGCTGCGCCGATTGTCGCCCATTCTTCGGGCGTATAGGTATGCAGCGCCAGCGCATGAAATTCGCTCATCAGGCTACCCAGGGTGGCGTAGACCTTCTGGTGGCGCTTGACGCGGTTAAGTCCCTCGAACTGCTGGCTGACCAGCACGGCCTTGAAGTGGGTCTGCAACCCACGACTGTGCATGTGGCTTTCATCCAGCACGCTCAAATGCTCCGGGGCCAGGGCGGCAAGGGCCGTTTCGATACGCTGTTGCATGGTCATTCCTGCTTACTTCTTCTTGGCCGGTGCGGCGGCTTTTGGCGCCAGCTCGTTGGTCATGTCTTCCAACAGCTTGTTCACCACCGGTACGGCGCTTTCCAGCTTGGCCTGGGTCATCTGGGCCGACTGCTGGGTCAGCTGCGGCATTTTTTCCAGGACTTTCTTGCCAAGTGGCGACTGGTAGAACGCTACCAGGTCCTTGAGCTCGGATTCGCTGAAGTTGGTGGTGTAGAGCTTGACCATGTCGGGCTTGAGCTTCGGCCAGCCGATGGCCTGGTCCAGAGCGGCGTTGGCCTTGGCCTGGTAGCTGTCCAGTACGGACTGCTTGGCGGCAGGCGCCTTGGTCTGTTCGAAACGCTGGGCGAACATTTGCTGCACTTGCATGTACACCGGGGTCCCCAGCTTGTCAGCATGGGCCAGGGTAAGGAAGGCTTCGGCACTGGCGTTGTGGCTGGCGGTATCGGCAAGAACCTGGCCGCTGGCGCAAACCAGAGCAACCGCGGTACAGATGGCACGAAGACGAGTCATCGAGTTTCCTTTTCTAGCAGGCGAGGTAAGACCCCAAGGGCGACCATTCTGCGCCTAAAAAACCTCGCGGCTCAACCCCACCCCTCGGCAAGCCCTGGTTTCACGGGGCACGAGGGCACAAATGCGCTTTTAGGGAACCCACGCTGGCCGCCAGGGCCTAAACTGACCAATCACGACTGGATAAGGAGGGTGACCGATGAGCCGTATCGAAACCGACAGCCTGGGGGAAGTACAGGTCCCTGATGACGCCTATTGGGGTGCGCAAACCCAACGTTCGCTGGTCAATTTCGCGATTGGCGAGCAGCGCATGCCGCTGGCGGTATTGCATGCCTTGGCCTTGATCAAGAAGGCTGCGGCACGGGTCAACGACCGTAACGGCGACCTGCCCGCCGATATTGCCCGCCTGATCGAGCAAGCTGCCGACGAGGTTCTGGACGGCCAGCACGACGACCAGTTCCCGCTGGTGGTCTGGCAGACCGGCAGTGGCACCCAGAGCAACATGAACGCCAACGAAGTGATCGCTGGCCGCGCCAACGAACTGGCCGGCAACAACCGCGGCGGCAAGAGCCCGGTACACCCCAACGATCACGTCAACCGTTCCCAGAGTTCCAACGACTGCTTCCCTACTGCCATGAGCATTGCTGCGGTGCAAGCGGTGAACAAGCAACTGCTGCCGGCGATCGCCACCTTGTCCGGTGGCCTGGCGGAATTGGCCGCGCGGCATATGAAGCTGGTCAAGACCGGCCGTACCCACATGATGGATGCCACGCCGATCACCTTCGGCCAGGAGCTTTCGGCGTTTATCGCCCAGCTCGATTACGCCGAGCGTGCGATCCGCAGCGCCCTGCCCGCGGTGTGCGAGCTGGCCCAGGGCGGCACTGCCGTCGGCACCGGCCTCAATGCCCCTCATGGCTTTGGCGAGGCGATTGCTTCCGAACTGGCCGCGTTGTCGGGTTTACCCTTTGTGACCGCGCCGAACAAATTCGCCGCCCTCTCCGGCCATGAGCCGCTGGTGACCCTGCACGGCGCGCTGAAAACTCTGGCCGTGGCGCTGATGAAAATCGCCAACGACCTGCGCCTGCTGGGTTCGGGCCCTCGCGCCGGGCTGGCCGAAGTCAAGTTGCCGGCCAACGAACCGGGCAGTTCGATCATGCCCGGCAAGGTCAATCCGACCCAGTGCGAAGCGCTGTCGATGCTGGCCTGCCAGGTACTGGGCAACGACGTGACCATCGGCATGGCCGCCAGCCAAGGGCACTTGCAGTTGAACGTGTACAAGCCGGTGATCATCCACAACCTGCTGGAGTCGATCCGCCTGCTGGCCGATGGCTGCAACAATTTCCAGGAGCATTGCATTGCCGGCCTCGAACCCGACGCCGAGCAAATGGCCCAGCACCTGGAGCGTGGGCTGATGCTGGTCACTGCACTCAACCCGCATATCGGCTACGACAAGTCGGCCGAGATCGCCAAGAAGGCTTACGCCGAAGGGCTGACACTGCGTGAGGCTGCACTGGAACTCGGCTATCTTACCGATGCCGAGTTTGACCAGTGGGTGCGCCCGGAAAACATGCTCGGCGCTTAAACCGACATCCGCAGCCGCCGGGCCCTGAGCCCGGCGAGCAGCGAAGGCGCCAGCGCCACCATCGCCGAGCCCGTCACCACCACTAGCGCCCCCACATACCCCAAGGCATTGATCTCTTCGGCTTGCACATAGTCCGGCCATAGCCACGCCGCTACCGCCACGGCTACGAAGGTCACCAGGGGCGTCAACGCCAGGGTTGCACTGACCCGCGAAGCTTCCCAATGCGCCAGGGCTTCGGCAAATGCGCCGTAGGCCACCAGCGTATTCATGCAGCACGCCAGCAGCAGCCAGCCTTGCAGCGGGCTCAACTGCAACGCCTCCAGCGGATGTGCCCAAGGGGTGAGCAACAGCGCGCACGACAGATAGATCACCATCATCACCTGCAGCGAATTCCACACCGTCAGCAACTGCTTCTGACCCAGTGCATAGAACACCCAGATGGTGGTGGCGAGCAGGATCGTCAGCACACCGGCGGTGTAGGTGCCCATGGACGTCAGCAATTCCACCAGACGTTGGTTGAAGAACAAACCAAAGCCTGCGATCAGCACCAACAACCCCACTCCCTGCCCCAGGCTGAAGCGCTCCTTGAACACAAACACACTGGCTACCATCAGAAAGATCGGCCCCATCTGCACCACCAACTGCGCCGTGCCCGGGCTGAGCATTTTCAGGCCCACCAGGTACAACACGTAGTTGCCCACCAGGCCACACACCGCCATGCCCACCAGCCACCCACCCTTGGGGCCAAGCACTTTGCGGCTGGGCAGGCGTTTGGTGGCGGCCAGGTAAACGAACAGGCACGTGCCCGCTACCATGAGGCGAAACCAAGTCACAGTGATCGGGTCCATCACCTGCAACACTTGCTTGAGCTTGATCGGGAGAATGCCCCACAGAAACGCGGTCAGCAGGGTCAGGAAGAAACCGTAGACCCAGCGGCCGGAAGAGATGTGCATGAGTGCCCCAGATGCCAGAGGAAGTGGAGCAGGCATTCTAGGGGCAAGTCACTGAGTTCGGATACGTCACAGTCTTGAATGGGGGAGCTGGCTTGCAAGCGATGGCCATAGGCATCTATATAAATTTCATAGGTTGTTGCAGCCAACGGTAACCACGATGCGAAGCGAGCCGCTCTTGATCTGGCTCTTGATCTGCTTTTGATTTTGATCTTAAGCGCCCCGTTAAACCACGCTGGCCGAACGCAGGTTTGAATTCGTGGGTAACCCGGCAGGACGCCGGGTTAGCCGCCCCGCGCCATGGATGGCGCGTGGCGGCGGCCCACGGATTCAAGCCTGCGTTCGGGCACACCGAGCCTAGGCGAGGTGCCGAGTGGTGGGGCAAGAGCCCTTTGGTTACTTTGGGGCTTTTCCAAAGTGACCCGCCGTCAGGCGGAACCCTAGGTGGCCGTTACCGCAGAAATGGATATGTACTCGCTATTACAGTGTCGCCTGCCAGGCCGCCTTCGCGAGCAGGCCCGCTCCCACAGTTGGGTTGTGGGGTGTCAGGGAGAGAAGTATCGGCTAGTAGGCCGTCATCGCAGGCAAGCCAGCTCCCACATTAGCCCTCCCACACTGGCGCTGTTCCAACCGCAATCAGCGTACGGCTTCGAAGAGTCCGGTGGCGCCCATCCCACCCCCCACGCACATGGTGACAATCCCGTAACGCAGGTTGCGCCGTTGCAGCTCGCGCACCAGGTGCCCCACCTGCCGCGAGCCGGTCATGCCGAACGGGTGCCCGATGGAAATCGAGCCGCCGTTGACATTGTATTTGGCATTATCGATCTCCAGGCGATTGCGTGCGTAAAGGCACTGGGAAGCAAAGGCCTCATTGAGTTCCCACACGTCGATGTCCGCCACCTGCAAGCCCTTGGCCTTGAGCAACTTGGGCACCGAGAACACCGGGCCAATGCCCATTTCATCCGGCTCGCAACCGGCCACGGTAAAGCCCCGGAAGAACGCCTTGGGCTTGAGCCCCAGTTCCAGAGCTTTTTCCAGGCTCATCACCAGGGTCATCGACGCACCGTCGGAAAGCTGCGAGGAGTTACCTGCCGTTACCGAGCCATCCTCGGCAAATACCGGCTTCAGGCCGCTGAGGCTGGCCAGGGTGGTGTCCGGGCGGTTGCAGTCGTCACGGTCGACCACGCCATCCAGGATCTGCACCGTGCCAGTGTTCTTGTCCTCGACCTTGTACTTGACCGCCATCGGCACGATTTCATCGTTGAACAAGCCATCAGCCTGGGCCTGGGCGGTGCGCTGCTGGCTTTGCAGCGCGTAAAGATCCTGGTCTTCGCGGCTGACGTGATAGCGGCGCGCAACGATTTCGGCGGTCTGGCCCATGGGGAAGTAAATGCCCGGCACCTGTTCCTTAAGCAGCGGGTTGATCAGGTTATCGGTGTTGACGCTCTTCATGGTCAGGCTGATGGACTCCACGCCACCGGCAACAATGATGTCGCTGCAGCCCGAAGCGATCTGGTTGGCGGCAATGGCAATCGCCTGCAAGCCCGACGAACAGAAACGGTTGAGGGTCATGCCCGCCGTACCGGTGCCCAGTTGCGAGAGCACCGCCACGTTACGCCCGATGTTATAGCCCTGGGCGCCTTCGTTGGAGCCGGCACCGACGATGCAGTCTTCTACCGTCGCAGGGTCGATACCGTTGCGGGCCAGCAGCGCATTGACACAATGGGCCGCCATGTCATCGGGGCGGGTCTGGTTGAACTTGCCGCGAAAGGACTTGGCCAGGCCGGTTCGCACGCTGTCGACGATCACTACTTCACGCATGGGCTACCTCGATCTTGTGGTTGTTGATCGAGGATAGAGCCGGGCCAGGCCGACCGCGATGATCATTCACTGCGTGGATGCAAAAGCATGGGCTATTTCTTTTTGTCGTGCTTGTCGCTTTTATCAAACGCCTCTTCCAGCGCACGGTTGATGGTGCGCAGCACCTTGACCCGCGCCCAGCGTTTGTCGTTGGCTTCTACCAGGGTCCAAGGCGCCACCTCGGTGCTGGTGCGGTCAACCATGTCGCCCACCGCCGCGCGGTAGTCGTCCCACTTGTCGCGATTGCGCCAGTCGTCTTCAGTAATCTTGAAGCGCTTGAAGGGAATTTCTTCACGGGCCTGGAAGCGTTCCAGCTGCGTCTCCTTGTCGATGGCCAGCCAGAACTTGACCACGATCACGCCCGCATCGCGCAGTTGCTCTTCGAAGTCATTGATCTCGCCATAGGCGCGCATCCAGTCCGCTGGGGTACAGAAGCCTTCGATGCGCTCCACCAGCACGCGACCGTACCAGGAGCGGTCAAACACGGTGAACATGCCGCGCGCCGGGATCTTCTGCCAGAACCGCCACAGATAAGGCTGGGCCCGTTCGTCTTCGCTGGGCGCGGCAATCGGCACGATGTGGTACTGGCGTGGGTCCAGTGCTGCCGCCACACGGCGGATCGCCCCGCCCTTGCCTGCCGCGTCGTTGCCCTCGAATACACTCACCAACGCGTGCTTGCGCATGCGTTTGTCGCGCATCAGCCCAGAGAAGCGCGCCTGCTCGGTAATCAGTTGTTCTTCGTAATCATCCTTGTCCAGGCGCAGGGTCATGTCGAGGCTGTCGAGCAGGCTCTTTTGGTCCACCGAGGCAAGCAACGGCGCCGGGTTCATGCCGCTGGCCTTGACCTTGGCCTGCTTCAGGGCACTTTGCAGCCCATCGAGCAGGATCTTGCCCACGGTCAGCCCACGGTAATGGGGGTCGACGCCTTCGATCACATGCCACGGCGCGTAATCGCGGCTGGTGCGGCGCAGCACACGCTCACCGAAATGCACGAACTTGTCGTAGGTCTTGGACTGCTGCCAGTCCAATGGGCTGATGCGCCAGCTGTGCAGCGGGTCGTCGGCCAGAGCCTTGAGGCGCGCCTTCATCTGTTTTTTTGACAGGTGGAACCAGAACTTGAAGATCAGCGCACCTTCATCGCAGAGCATCTTTTCCAGGCGTTCGGCGCCGGCAATGGCCTGGTCCAGCCGCGCATCCTTGATCTGCCCATGCACGCGGCCTTGGAGCATCTGGCTGTACCAGTTGCCGAAGAAAATGCCCATGCGGCCCTTGGCCGGCAGTTGCCGCCAGTAGCGCCAGGCCGGTGGGCGCGCCAGTTCTTCGTCGGTTTGCTGGTCGAAGGTGCGGACTTCGATCAGGCGCGGGTCCATCCATTCATTGAGCAGCTTGACGGTTTCACCCTTGCCCGCGCCCTCGATGCCGTTGATGAGGATGATCACCGGGAAGCGCTTCTGCTGTTGCAGCTCGTACTGAACTTCCAGCAAGGCTTCACGCAGGGCTGGCACCTCGGCGTCGTAGGTGTCTTTGTCGATGGCGTGACCGATTTCGGCGGATTCGAACATGGGCAGCTCCGTTTCAAGATGGCTCAAGACTAGCGGATTGGGCCAAGACACGCGCAAGGAAATACAACCCAGCCTTGCCATGGATCAATTCAACGCCTGTTGATCGGCTAGAATGGCCGCCTTGTCTTTGCCCGCTTTCATTTTATGAGCCGCCATGAACCCCATCACCCACGCCCAGCTCGACTGGGATGATCAAGGCCGCCCGCATTCGCGGGTATTCGACGACGTGTATTTTTCCGACCAGTCGGGCCTGGAAGAAACCCGCTACGTGTTCCTGGAGCAGAACCGCTTGCAGGAACGCTTCGCCGCCTTGCCAACAGGTGGGCGCCTGGTGATTGGCGAGACCGGCTTCGGCACCGGTTTGAACTTCCTCTGCGCCTGGCAGTTGTTCGAACAGCACGCAGTCGCCGGTGCGCGGCTGCACTTTGTCAGCGTGGAAAAATACCCCCTCAGCCATGCCGACCTGCAACGCGCCCTCGCCCTCTGGCCCGAACTGCAACCCTTGACCGAGCAACTGCTGGCGCAATACATTGCCATCCACCAGGGTTTCCAGCGCCTGGTACTGGACAACGGCCGCGTGACCCTGACCCTGTTGATCGGCGATGCGCTGGAACAATTGCCGCAACTGGACGCCCAGGTCGATGCATGGTTTCTCGACGGGTTCGCCCCGGCGAAAAACCCCGACATGTGGACCGCTGAGCTGTTCGCCCAACTGGCGCGCCTGGCGGCACCGGGCTCGACCATCAGCACCTTCACCAGCACCGGCTGGGTAAGGCGGTTGATCAATGCCGCCGGGTTCAAGATGAAACGCACGCCAGGCATCGGCCATAAGTGGGAGATCCTGCGTGGGGAGTTTGTCGGTTGGCCCGCCGACTTACCCGCGCCGGCCCCACGTAAACCCTGGTTCGCCCGGCCACCCGCCATCGAGGGAGAACGTCATGCCCTGGTCATCGGCGGTGGCCTGGCCGGTTGCGCGACCGCCGCCAGCCTGGCCGCCCGGGGTTGGCGTGTCAGCCTTCTGGAGCGCCATGCCGGCCTGGCACAAGAAGCTTCGGGCAACCCACAGGGTGTGTTGTACCTCAAGCTTTCGGCCCATGGCACGGCCTTGTCCCAACTGATAGTCAGCGGTTTTGGCCACACCCGACGCCTGCTGGAACACTTGCACCGAGGTGTCGATTGGGACGGCTGTGGCGTGTTGCAACTGGCGTTTGACGCTAAAGAAACCCAGCGTCAGGCTCAATTGGCAAACGCCTTTGCTCCGGATCTGCTGCAGCTGCTGGACCGCGACCAGGCGCAGCAAAAGGCGGGAATCGAACTGGCCCACGGCGGGTTGTTTTTTCCACAGGGCGGTTGGGTGCATCCGCCCGCGCTGTGTCAGTGGCAGGCGAAACATCCACTGATTGAAGTGCTCACCCACCACGAGGCCCTGGAACTGCGCCGGCTCGACGACCAATGGCAAGCCCGCGCCGGTGACCGCGTATTGGCCAGCGCCAGTGTCGTGGTGCTCGCCGGGGCTGCGGAGATCAAGCGTTTCCCCTTCAGTGCAGACATACCGCTCAAGCGCATCCGTGGGCAGATCACTCGGCTGGCGCAAACCTGCGCGAGTAAAGCGCTGGCCACGGTGGTCTGTGCCGAAGGCTACGTCGCGCCGGCCCGGCTTGGCGAACACACCCTGGGCGCGAGTTTCGACTTCAACAATCAAGACCTCACGCCCACGCCCGCCGAACACCATGGCAACCTGCAGATGCTGGGTGAGATTTCTACCGACCTGCTGCAACGCCTGGGTGCTGATCGCTTGACACCTGAACAGCTGGAGGGCCGTGCCGCGTTTCGTTGTACTAGCCCTGACTACCTGCCCATCGTTGGGCCACTGGCTGACCATGCGGCGTTTGAGCAGGCTTATGCGGTACTGGGCAAAGATGCCCGGCAAGTACTGCAAACGCCCTGCCCGTGGCTGCCAGGTCTGTTTCTCAATAGCGGCCATGGCTCGCGTGGATTGATCACTGCGCCGTTGTGCGGCGAACTATTGGCTGCGTGGCTGAGTGATGAGCCCCTGCCCGTGCCCACCAGCGTGGCCGAGGCTTGCCACCCCAATCGATTTGCCCTGCGCGCGTTGGTGCGAGGCCAGGGCGCTGCACAAAAAAAGCCGGATTAAAGGCAAGGCGGCGATCTGGCTTATAACTTATCGGTCTAAAACTCCACGCATAGCACTGGGTCAGTTTCTGGGTACGCGCCCTTTTGGGCGTATTGAGTGTTGACCCCTCCCCAACGGAAAAACCGGTAAGGAACTTATGTGTGGATTAGCTGGCGAGTTACGCTTTGATCATCAACCTGCCGACCTGGCAGCCGTAGAACGCATCACCCATCACCTCGCCCCCCGAGGCCCCGACGCCTGGGGTTTTCATGCCCAAGGGCCGATTGCCCTGGGCCACCGCCGCCTGAAAATCATGGACCTGTCGGACGGCTCTGCCCAACCGATGGTCGACGCCCATCTGGGGCTGTCCCTGGCGTTCAATGGCGCTATCTATAATTTCCCGGAGCTGCGCCAAGAGCTGGAAGCCCTGGGTTACGCCTTCTATTCCGGCGGCGACACCGAAGTGTTGCTCAAGGGCTACCACGCCTGGGGCGAAGCGCTGCTGCCCAAGCTCAACGGCATGTTCGCCTTTGCCATTTGGGAGCGTGATGCGCAGCGCCTGTTCATCGCCCGCGACCGTCTGGGGGTCAAACCTCTGTACCTGTCGCGCACCGGCCAACGCCTGCGCTTTGCCTCGGCGCTACCCGCGTTGCTCAAGGGCGGCGACATCAACCCGATCCTCGATCCGGTCGCCCTCAACCACTACCTGAATTTCCACGCCGTGGTCCCCGCGCCGCGCACGCTGTTGGCCGGCATCGAAAAGCTGCCGCCCGCCAGCTGGATGCGCATCGACGCCAGCGGCAAGACCGAACAGAAAACCTGGTGGACCCTGCCCTACGGCCCCCATGAGGACGAAAAACACCTGACCCTGGAAGACTGGACCGACCGCGTGCTCGACAGCACCCGCGAAGCCGTGGCCATTCGCCAACGTGCGGCGGTGGATGTGGGGGTGCTGCTGTCAGGCGGCGTCGATTCGAGCATGCTCGTCGGCCTGCTGCGTGAAGTGGGCGTGGAGGATTTGTCGACCTTCTCCATCGGCTTTGAAGACGCCGGCGGCGAACGTGGCGATGAGTTCCAGTACTCAGACCTGATCGCCAAACACTACGGCACCCATCACCACCAACTGCGCATCGCCGAAAGCGAGATCATCGAGCAACTGCCGGCCGCCTTCCGCGCCATGAGCGAGCCGATGGTCAGCCATGACTGCATCGCCTTCTACCTGCTGTCGCGGGAAGTGGCCAAGCATTGCAAAGTGGTGCAGAGCGGCCAGGGCGCCGATGAACTGTTCGCCGGTTACCACTGGTACCCACAAGTGGACGGTGCCAGCGACCCGTACGCGGCCTACCGCGAGGCGTTTTTCGACCGCAGCTACGACGACTACGCGGCGACCGTCGCGCCCCAATGGCTGACCGCCAACGACGCTGCCGGCGATTTCGTGCGCGAGCACTTTGCAATGCCGGGCGCCGACGCAGCGGTGGACAAGGCCCTGCGCCTGGACAGCACGGTGATGCTGGTGGACGACCCGGTCAAACGCGTCGACAACATGACCATGGCCTGGGGCCTGGAAGCGCGCACGCCGTTCCTCGACTACCGCCTGGTAGAACTGTCGGCCCGTGTGCCGGCCCAGTTCAAGCTGCCCGACGGCGGCAAACAGGTGCTCAAGGAAGCGGCGCGTCGGGTGATCCCCAGCGAAGTCATCGACCGCAAGAAAGGCTACTTCCCCGTGCCCGGCCTCAAGCACCTGCAGGGCGATACCTTGAATTGGGTGCGCGAGTTGCTGCTGGACCCGAGCCAGGACCGCGGGCTGTTCAACCCGGCCATGCTCGACCGCTTGCTCACCGACCCGCAAGGCCAATTGACCCCGCTGCGCGGCTCCAAGCTGTGGCAGCTGGCGGCGCTGAACCTGTGGCTGAGCGAACAAGGAATCTGATCCATGAAACCGAATGCCGCGGCTTACAGCCAACGCTTACTCAAGGGCCAGGCGCCGACCTACGAGCGCCTGCAAGCGCGCCTGGCCGAAGATGGCAGCGCACTGGCCGCCGACCCGATTGCCGTGCATTGCGGCTGGGGCCGGTTGTTGATTGGCCACACCTTTCCCGACCCGGCAAGCCTGGCCCAGGAACTGCTCAACGAGCAGCCTGGCGAGCGCGATATCGCCCTGTACGTGGCAGCGCCCCAGCAAATCCTGGGCATTGACCCGCAGCAACTGTTCCTCGACCCGTCCGACACCCTGCGCCTGTGGTTCACCGACTACCGCCCGGCCACCCGGGTGTTTCGCGGCTTTCGTATTCGCCGGGTACAGAGCGAGGCCGACTGGCAAGCGGTCAACCACTTGTACCAGGGCCGCGGGATGCTGCCTGTCGACCCGGAACGCCTCACCCCACGTCATCAAGGCGGCCCGGTGTACTGGCTGGCCGAAGATGAAGACAGCGGCGCGGTGATTGGCAGCGTGATGGGCCTCAACCATCACAAGGCCTTCCACGACCCGGAGAACGGTTGCAGCCTCTGGTGTTTGGCCGTCGACCCTCAATGCACCCGCCCTGGCGTCGGTGAAGTGTTGGTGCGCCACTTGGTGGAGCACTTCATGAGCCGAGGCTTGAGCTACCTGGACTTGTCGGTGCTGCACGATAACCGCCAGGCCAAGAGCCTTTACGCCAAGCTCGGCTTTCGGGCGTTGACCACCTTTGCAATCAAGCGCAAGAACGGCATCAATCAACCGCTGTTTCTGGGCCCGGGGCCGCAGGCGGAGTTCAACCCTTACGCGCGCATCATTGTCGAAGAAGCCCACCGACGCGGTATTGATGTGCACGTTGACGACGCCGATGCGGGTTTGTTCACCCTTAGCCACGGCGGGCGTCGCGTGCGTTGCCGTGAGTCCCTGAGCGACCTGACCAGCGCCATCAGCATGACCCTGTGCCAGGACAAGAGCCTCACCCACAAGGTGCTCAAGGCGGCGGGCCTGCAGGTGCCGGTGCAACAGTTGGCGGGCAGTGCCGACGACAACCTGGAGTTTCTCGACGAACACCAGCGCATCGTGGTCAAGCCGCTGGATGGCGAGCAAGGCCATGGCGTCGCCGTGGATCTGCGCAGCATCGAAGAGGTGCAGCAGGCGATCGAAGCGGCGCGCCAGTTCGACAGCCGCGTGTTGCTGGAAAGCTTCCACGAAGGCCTGGACCTGCGCATTCTGGTGATCGGTTTTGAAGTGGTCGCGGCTGCGATTCGTCGCCCTGCCGAAGTGATCGGCGACGGCCAGCATTCGATTCGCGCGTTGATCCAGGCGCAAAGCCGTCGTCGCCAGGCGGCCACCGATGGCGAGAGCAAAATCCCGCTGGATGCAGAAACCGAGCGCACCCTCAAAGCCGCAGGTTACGACTACAACAGCATCCTGCCCCGTGGCGTGCAACTGGCCGTGCGACGCACCGCCAACCTGCACACCGGGGGTTGCCTGGAAGATGTCACGGCGATCCTGCACCCGACACTGGTGGATGCAGCCGTGCGTGCGGCCCGTGCCTTGGATATCCCCATGGTCGGCCTGGACCTGATGGTGCCTGCGGCCGACCAGCCAGAGTATGTGTTTATCGAAGCCAACGAACGGGCCGGCCTGGCCAACCATGAACCGCAACCCACGGCTGAGAAGTTTGTGGATTTGTTGTTCCCACACAGTCAGCCGGCTACCTGACTACCGATCGTTCCCACGCTCCGCGTGGGAATGCAGCCTGTGATGCTCTGCGTCACCACAGCGGACGCAAAGCGTCCCTGAGGCGTTCCCACGCAGAGCGTGGGAACGATCGCCCTCAACTCATCAGGAGTTTCCATGACCCGAACCATTCCCGAACCCGATCTCGCGTACCTGCAAAAAGTGCTGCTGGAAATGCTCGCCATTCCCAGCCCCACCGGTTTTACCGACACCATCGTGCGCTACGTCGCCGAGCGCCTGGAAGAACTCGGCATCCCGTTTGAAATGACCCGGCGCGGCACCATTCGCGCCACCCTCAAGGGCCAGAAAAACAGCCCTGACCGCGCCGTCTCCGCCCACCTGGACACCATCGGCGCCGCCGTGCGTGCGATCAAGGACAACGGGCGCCTGACCCTGGCGCCGGTGGGCTGCTGGTCGAGCCGCTTTGCCGAAGGTAGCCGGGTCAGCCTGTTCACCGACAACGGCGTGATTCGCGGCAGCGTATTACCGCTGATGGCCTCCGGGCACGCATTCAACACCGCCGTGGATGAAATGCCGGTGAGCTGGGACCATGTCGAGCTGCGCCTGGACGCCTACTGCGCCACGCGTGCCGACTGCGACTCCCTGGGCATCAGTGTGGGTGACTACGTGGCGTTCGACCCACTGCCCGAGTTCACCGAGAGCGGGCATATCAGCGCTCGCCACCTGGACGACAAGGCCGGCGTCGCCGCCCTGCTCGCCGCGCTCAAGGCCATCGTCGACAGTGGCGAACCCTTGCTGATCGACTGCCACCCGCTGTTCACCATTACCGAGGAAACCGGCAGTGGCGCAGCGGCCGCCCTGCCCTGGGATGTGAGTGAGTTTGTCGGCATCGATATCGCCCCGGTCGCCCCCGGCCAGCACTCCAGCGAACATGCGGTGAGCGTGGCCATGCAGGACTCCGGCGGGCCCTATGACTATCACCTGTCCCGCCACTTGCTGCGCCTGGCGTCGGACAACGACCTGCCGGTACGCCGCGATCTGTTCCGCTATTACTTCAGCGATGCGCACTCGGCGGTCACCGCCGGTCATGACATTCGCACTGCATTACTGGCCTTCGGTTGTGACGCCACCCATGGTTACGAGCGTACCCATATCGACAGCCTCGCCGCCCTGAGCCGCTTATTGGGCGCCTATATCCTCAGCCCGCCGGTGTTTGCCAGCGATGCGCAACCGGCCCAGGGCTCACTGGATCGGTTCAGTCATCAGATCGAGCATGAAACGCAAATGGAGAGCGACACCCGCGTGCCGTCGGTGGACAGCCTGGTCGGCCAGAAGTCCTGACGCGGTGAGTTGATACTGGCAACAAAGGTCCCGGCACAGTAGCATCGCCGGGACCTGACACCTGAGGCTTGTATGCTGATTCCCTACGATGCACTTGAAGTCGACACCCTGACCCGCCTCATCGAAGACTTCGTCACCCGCGACGGCACCGACAATGGCGACGACACGCCCCTGGAAACCCGCGTGCTGCGCGTGCGCCAGGCGCTGACCAAAGGCCAGGCGCTGATCGTCTTCGATCCCGAGAGCGAGCAATGCCAGTTGATGCTCAAGCACGATGTGCCCAAGCACCTGTTCGACTGAAGCCTGCCTAAGGGTTGGGCACCGGCACGGGGTGGGTAGCCTGGCCCTCGCCTTTGAGAATCTTGCGGTACACCTCGGCACGGTACACGTTGACGCCCACCGGCGCCTCGATGCCGAATTTCACGTGAGTACCGTTCACTTCAAGGATATGCACGGTGATGTCATCGCCAATGGCGATGGCTTCGCCTATGGCACGGCTTAAGACCAGCATGGCGGTAGTCCTTTTCCAGTAACAGGACCTCGACCATGCCCCCTTCGCACTGGACCGACAATGGCTTGCGGGCAAATCAGGCATCTCCTACACAGGTAGGTAATTTGCCTGACAGACCCCAGTCAAATCAGGCCTTAACAGCCTGCGCCTTGGCGCGCATCTTGTCGGCCATCAGGGTCATTTCGTCATACAGCAGTTGCGGATTTTTTTGCTTCAACGCCCAAGCCATGCGGCCTTGCTCGTGGGGCAGGATCATGAATTCGCCTTCGGCCACGCGCTGGTAAATGTAGTCGGCAATATCCGCCGCCGAGATGGGCGAACTCTCAAGCAACTTGCCCACTTGAGCCTTCATGGCTGGGGTTGGCCCACGGAACGAGTCGAGCAGGTTGGTCTGGAAAAACGACGGGCACACCACATGCACGCCCACTTCCTGTTGCTTGAGTTCCACCAACAGGCTCTCGGATAACGCCACCACGCCCGCCTTGGCCACGTTGTAGTTGCTCATGGCCGGGCCCTGCATCAGCGCTGCCATTGACGCGATGTTGATGATGCGCCCCTTGCTCTTTTCCAACAGCGGCAGGAACGCCTTGCAGCCTTTGACGACGCCCATCAGGTTGATTGCGATCTGCCAGTCCCAATCCTCCAGGGACAGTTCAGCGAAGAACCCGCCCGAGGCCACGCCGGCGTTGTTGACGATCACATCGATGCCCCCGAACTTCACCTCACAGGCCTGGGCAAAGGCCGTTAGCTGGCTATAGTCACGCACGTCGCAGCGCTGGGTAAAGCCATCCCCCCCGGCTTCGCGAACCTGCTTGAGGGTTTCCTGCAAACCGGGCTCGCTGACATCAGACAACGCCAACTGCCAGCCTTCACGGGCCCAGCGCAGAGCGATTTCGCGACCCAGGCCAGACCCGGCGCCAGTGATCATCATGCGGTTTTGCATAGGAAGTAGCCTTGTGGTTCACGAAAGAAGTGACCGGCAGTGTAGCGAAGGTTTTTGCTCTACCCACGCACCATCAGGGTGATGAATGCCCCGGGCAAACCGTGGGCTCGGTCGCAGGCGTGCCTATAGATTAAGTTCAATTTTTTTCAACTGATTAGTTCAAGTTGCGCACGCGTTAAAAGAAATAAGCGACCCATCAAAATGTTTTATAAAAACAATGAATTTTTTACGAAGTGGCAGAGTCGGAATGGGTAAGGCGTCCCACTGTACATGGACGAACCAACGGTTAAACAGCCGGTTTTTGCAAAGAACCTATAAGGAATAAAACCATGAGCCTCATTCTGATTATTATCCTGATCCTGCTGCTGGTCGGTGGTCTGCCGGTGTTCCCGCACTCGCGTAACTGGGGTTATGGACCGTCGGGTATCCTGGGTGTGGTACTGGTTGTTCTGCTGGTGCTGTTGTTGCTCGGCAAGATATAAACACCGCGCTACGGTGTTTGTCGGAGCGAGCAAGCGCTCCTACAATTGAGAAGCAAAAAAAGAGGCCTTCTAGAAGGCCTCTTTTTTATTGTCGGTCAGTTAGTCCGGCTTACCGTCCACGACACCTGCGGTATTATCCAACAAGCTCTTGGTCGCGGTCTGCAGGAACGACTCGAGTTTCTGCTTGAGTGCAGCTTCGTCCGGCGACTCCGGAATCACCTTGCCAGTCGGCTCGGCGCCCAGTGTGTATTCCCACAACTTGGGTGGCATTTCCTTGGGCAATACCAGTACGCGGTCGCCGGTGAGCAAGGCCACGGTCTGGTCGCTGCCCGATGGCTTGATCACGCCGAAACCCTTGTCACCTTCGGGCAGGTTCAGCAGGTCGCGGCCCCAGCACTGGTGCAAGGTATCGCCGCCCAGGCGGCCCATGATGGTCGGCACGATGTCGATCTGGGTGCCCACAGTGTGGTCACGCTCACCGAACTTCTCGCGCATGCCCGGTGCAATCATCAGCATCGGCACGTTGAAGCGACCCAGGTCCATCTCGGTGATCTGCTGCTCATTGCCAAAGCCGTGGTCACCGACGATCACAAACAGGGTTTCCTTGAAGTACGGCTCTTTGCGGGCCTTTTCAAAGAACTGGCCCAAGGCCCAGTCGGAGTAACGCATGGCCGTCAAATGCTCGTTGAGGCTGCCACGGTCGGTGACCTTCTCAACCGGCAATGGGGTCGGCAATGCGTACGGCGTGTGGTTGGACAGGGTTTGCAGCAGTGCGTAGAACGGCTTGCCGCCTTCGCGCGCCTTCAGTTCTTCCAGGCCACGGTTGAACATGTCCTGGTCGGACACGCCCCAGGTCGGGTCGGAGAATACCGGGTCGACGAAGTCATTGCGGCCGATGAAGTTGGTCATGCCCTGGTTGCTGAAGAAGCCCGACTGGTTGTCCCAGGCGAAATCGCCGTTGTAGACATACACATCGTCGAAATCACGCGCACTGAGCAACTGCGGCAGGCCCGACAGCTTGTGGCTGCCTTCCGGGGTCTGCATCAGGTATTCGAAACCCGGCAGGTTCGGGAAGCAGGCCATGGTGGCGAACATACCCTGGTGGGTGTGGGTGCCGTTGGAGAAGAAGCGGTCGAACAGCAAGCCCTCGTGGGTCAACTTGTCGAAGTACGGGGTGATATTGCCCGGACGTCCCAATGCGCCCACCGAATGACCGGCGAAGCTTTCCATCAGGATCACCACGACGTTCTTGATCGGCAGGGTTTTCTCGGCCGGTGGCGTGAAGTCACGGCGCACGGCAGCGGTGTCGGTGTCTACCAGCTTCTCTTGCGGCAGCACCAGCATGTCGCGCACGGTCTGGGTGGCCAGTGGTTGTTCCAGCGTCGCCTTCCAGATGTTGGCGCGGTCTTCACCGAAGCGCGCCTTGGCCGCCGCGATCAGCGACAAGGTGCCATTGAGGCCTAACTGGTTGGCGAAGTTCGAGTCAGTGGTGTAGACGTCACCCCAACGCAGCGGTGGCCCTTGGCGCAGGGTGCCACGGATGGCAACCACGGCAACCAGCAGGCAAACCATGAACACTGCGATGCGGCTGTACCACGGCGCCACCTGGCGCGTGCTGACAGTGCCGCCGCTGAACGGGCCCCGTGGGCGCGTTGCGCGGTCAGCGCCCTTGAAGGCCATGCTCAGGATCAGCGTGCCCACGGCCCAGGCCAGCAGGTAACGCACCACCGGGAAACCGTACCAGAGCATGCTCATCACGGTTTTCGGGTCTTCCTTCACATACTGGAAGACCAGGCCGTTGAGGCGCTGGTGGAATTCGCGGTAGAAGTCCATCTCCATCAAGCCCAGGAACAAGGCGATGCTGGACGCGACGGTCAGCCACAAACGGAAGAACCCGCGCGCCGCCATGGCCCGCACGCTGAACAGCGCCAACAGCAGCGGAATCAGCAGGTACATCACCAGGCGAATGTCCAGGCGCAAGCCGTTGGCGAACGCTTCAAGGAACGTCGAGGCCGGCGTATCGAGGATCATCTCGCGGTTGTAGACCAGCAACGCCAGGCGCAGCAGGGAAAACATCACCATCATGACCAATGCGCAGAGCAGCGTGTACGCCAGATGGGATTTGACGGTCGGTTGCAGCAGGCGATTTGAAGCTCGCTGCTGATTCAGGGCGTCCGGGTTTGCCATGTCGTTTTAGGACCCATTGGAAGTTTAAGTTGCGAAATAATGCAGTGGCGTCCGTCCCTCGCCCAGGCTGGCTGGGGTAGGCGGTTAACGCGGTGGCACAAATGGTGCCCGATCGAGGCCGGCAAGGCTATTAATTACTGAACGTAAGGCACGGCCCTGCCTTTAAGGGCACTGGAGATAGAGCCCTGGCAGCCGGATAAAGCCGGCGAATTGTCTTGGATGGGATGTGAAAATTTCGTGCGGCGAATAGTTTCGACACACAAATTTAATTAACGCCGTAAACCCCACTGTGGGAGCAGGCAAGCCAGCTCCCACATTGACTGTGCCCGCTCCAAATCGAGTGGGTCGTCAGATCCGCACGTTACCACGCGGCCCGGCGATAGCCCAGATGATCAGGCCCAGCACTGGCAACAGCAGGATCAACAGGATCCACAGCACTTTAGCGCCGGTGCTGGCGCCGCTTTTGAACACGTTGATGATTGCCCAGATATCCAGCGCGAGGATGATCAGGCCAATCAGACTATTAAACGTGGAACCCATGGTGTCGCTCCTAAGTGAGGGCATGCACTTGTAGGATAGTCAGCCTTGGCGCGGGTTCCGTTTTATTTCAGACGTGTACGGCAACCTTCAAGGCTTCCAATGATGGTTCGGCCTTGATGCCGACTTCGGCACACAGTTCCAGCACTCGCGCCAGGTCGTTGCCGAACACCAGCACCGCCTGGATCTCGTCGTCCAGCAACTGGCTGAAGTTCATCAGCACATAACCGCCGTCTTCCGGGCTCAGGGCGCTCATCTGGATCTGGATGCGGTTGAGCGCGGTCAGGTCTTCGGTCTTGGCCAGTTGCTTGGGCTTGAGGTTGAACGCCACGCCCGGACCGAACGACGCGACGATCTGGGCAAACAGGTCGCCATAGGTATCGGCCTGGAACAACACCGTGTCTGGCAGGCTACCGACCACCACCCACTCTCCCAGCGGAATCGGGAAACTGTCGTCGTAGTTGATATCCGGATTGGCCGCCAGGAACGCCGCCGGGTCCGCGTAGGCCTGGGCCGCTTCGTCGGCAATACGCGCTACTTCATCCTCCCCCATGACGCCGGCGCTGATTTTGCTGATGAGTTCGACGAGGGCGGTTTTCATGGGGCGATCCTGTAACGGGCAAGTTTTGAAGGGCGCGTAGCCTACACCAGTTTCTGCAACTGCGCCGCCGTATCCACCGCGCCCATGGTCTGCGCCGCGGCCAGTGCCGTCGCGCCTTGTGCATCGGTGGCCTTGGGGTTTGCGCCTTTACCGAGCAGGTAATCAACCATGTCAACGCGGTTGAACATCGCCGCCATCATCAAGGCCGTACGCCCGTCCGAGGAGGCCGCCTCAACCGGCGTGCCGCCTTCGATCAACGCCTGCACCACCGGCAGGTTGCCTTTGAACGCCGCCCCGGCAATCGGCAACTGGTTCTTGTCGTTGGCAATCAATGGGTCGGCCTTGAACTCCAGCAGCACTTTGACCGCCTCGGCATGGCCGTGGTACGCCGCGAGCATCAACAAGGTGTCGCCATTGTGATTACGAAAGTTGGCCGGCAGGCCTTTCGCCAACAGTGCGGCAAGCATCGCGGCGTCGCCGCGCCGGGCGACGTCGAAGACTTGCTCGGCAAACTCGGCGGCTTCGTCTTCGGTCATTTGTTTAGGCTGATCTGACATGGGGGCTCCTTGCTGAGGCGACTGACATAACTGTTTAAGGCGCCCAGTGTCGCGATGGAGTTCCCCGGTGTCATGGCTTTTTTGTCAAAAGCCGCCATAGCCAGAATCAATAACGGAATTGGCCGCCCTGGATCTGCGCCAGCAATTGCCCGGTCACCGGCACATAGCTGTCCGAACCCGGCAACCAGGCGTAGACCGGGTCATTGCCAGCCTTGTCCGGGTCGAACCCTTGCTCCTTGAGCTTCACTTTCTGGTACTTGAACGTGCCGGTGGTTTCCATCTTCACCTTGATCCGCAAAAACAACGGCACCGCATAAGGGGGCAACTGGCCGTGGGCGAATTGCAGCAGTTCGCGCATGTCCAGGCTGGCCAGGGATTCGCTGGGGGTGATGGCGACCATGCCGGCGCGGCCGTTGGTGTTGTCGATTTCGACGCCATAGGCCACCACTTCAGCGATCTGCGGGTGTTTCAGCAGGACGTTTTCCACCTCGGTGGTCGAGACGTTTTCGCCCTTCCAGCGATAGGTATCCCCCAGGCGATCGACAAATTGCGCATGCCCGAAACCGATGCTGCGCACCAGGTCGCCGGTGTTGAAATAGCGGTCGCCTTTTTCGAATACGTCGGTCAGTACCACCTTGCGGTTCTTTTCCGGGTCGGTGTAACCGTCGAAGGGCGACTTATCATCAATGCGCGCCAATAACAGGCCCTGCCCGCCGGTGGGCACCTTGACCATGAACCCGTTGCTGCCGCGCAGCGGTTCACCAGTGTCATGGGCGTAGTCCACCAGCGCCCAATGCTGCAGGCAAAAGCCGATGGTGTTGTCAAAGTTCAGCACGTTGGTAAAGCCGATATTGCCGTCGCTGGCGGCATACAGTTCGCAGATATGCTCCACACCATAGCGCTGCTTGAACTGCGCCCACACACCGGGGCGCAGGCCGTTGCCGACCATCTTGGTCACCTGGTTATCACGGTCCTGCGCACTCGCGGGCTGGTCGAGCAGATAGCGGCACAACTCACCGACATAGCCCAGGGTGGTCGCCTTGAACTTGCGTGCATCGTCCCAGAACTGGCTGGCGCTGAATTTGCGCCGAATGGCAAAGCCGGACGCACCGATAATCGCCGCCCCCCAGCACACGCACAGGCCGGTGGCGTGGTACAGCGGCAAGGTGCAATAGAGGACGTCCTGTGGCCCCATGTCCAGGGCGATACTGCCGAAGCTCACGGCGGTTTTGGTCCAGCGCCCGTGCTTCATGATGCCGGCCTTGGGCAAGCCGGTGGTGCCGGAGGTGTAGATATAGAAGCAGGGATCGTGGAAGAACACCTGCGCGGAACTCGCCGGGTTGTCCACCGGGCTTTCGGCACTGGCGGCCATCAGGTCGATGTAGCCGTCGGGCACCCTACTGCCCGGCTGATCGGCCACGAACCAAGTGCGCTCGGCCGGGATCTGGACTTGATCGCGCACTGCTGCGTAAGGGCTCAGCAATTCGGCACCGACCACAATGGCAACCGGCTTGACCAGGGTCAGGCTGTGTACCAGCGCCCCTTGAGTTTGCGCCGTGTTGAGCATGGCGCAGATGCCGCCCAGCTTGGCCACGGCCAGCACGTTGAGCAGCAACTCGGGGCGATTCTCGATAAACAGCGCTACCACATCGCCCTTGCGGATGCCCTGGGCCTGCAAGTGATGGGCAATGCGATTGGCGCACTGATTGGCGTCGCGGTAGCTGATCACGCTGTCCCCATACAGCAGGGCAGCACCGTCAGGGTTACGCAAGGTGGCTTGTTCGAAATGCCAGCCCAGGCCGCAGGGTTGGTTGGGGTCGGTGACGTTGGCCGCACGCATGCCGCGCACCACCCGTGGGAGCGCCCGAACAATGGCAGGCACCTTACGCAGCATCATGCGCCAGGTGATCATGTCGACTTGCTGATGAGTCATGGCGGGACGTCCCTTTTCTTATTCTTGGTCTGGTCCAGGTACATCGACTGGTGTAGCGGAAAATACGTCAGCGGTTCTTTGGCTGTACACGCGGGATTTGAAAAGTTTTGTATCTCGTGGCGGCCGGCCGATGCTATCTCCCTGACACCCCACCCTCAAATGTAGGAGCTGGCTTGTCGGGTCGGCGCATCGCTGCGATGACGACCTCCCAGCCGACCGGGATTTTTCCGAGCAAAAGACGGTCAGTATCATTACAGCCCTCCCCCTTCCTGCCGGAAAAATCACCGGGCAGATAGCGCAAAATGCAGGATGCACGATGGCCCTTCATGCAAATTGCACGAAAACGAAAATCCTATAAATTTATAACTTGCTGATTTATAACGATTTTTTAGAATATCCAATACTGGCACAATCACTGCACCTATCACTCCATGCTTGCCAACTTGAGCCAATGGAGCTGATAGACATGAGCCTGATCCAAGATAAATTCGCTTCAGTATTCTCCAACTACGACGTCACCACCCAGCCACGTCCGGACGGCGGTATCCTGTTGACCCTGCGCAACAGCGAAGGTAAGCAGGTCAAGCGCTCGATCTCTTATCAGCAGCTGCACACTGCCGACCAACTGACTTGGGTGATTAGCGCTATTCGCCGTGACCTGGCCGAACAAGCCAGCGAACTGCCGCAGATTTCGATGTTGCAAAGCCAGAACCGCTTTGCGCTGCCGACCTATCACTCGGCCTAATCTACACCTCTGAAAAAGGGCCGCGACGCTACTCAGCGTCGCGGCCCTTTTTCATGCCATTAACATAAGCCCTGCCGAACCGCCTCATTCTTTGCCTGCACACGGTTGGTGACATCCAACTTGCCGTAGATGTTGCGCAGATGAAATTTCACCGTGGCTTCAGAGGTGGCGCGAATCTGGCTGATTTCCCAGACAGTCTTGCCCTCGGAGGCCCATCGCAGGATTTCCAGCTCCGTGGGAGTCAGGGGCTTGCCGGACAAGCTCCGGCGTTTTCTGATAGCCGTGGGCACAATAACCGACGGGCGATACGTCTCCTCGGGGCCACTCATTGTTCTCTCCTTATATCTGCTGATGCGCTGCCATCTTTCGGATTCCTCCTATTGACAGATGGCATAAACATTTACGCTGAACAGAGAGTTACATAACGAGTGGAATCAAAGCGCACGGCAGAGAACAAACAGCTTTACCCTACAAATAATTAAGTTTCTTCCCACAGCAACTTCCAACTTCCCAGGGTTGAACATTCAGTTATCTACGCTTAGTCATCCAGTCCTGGAAAGCGAGTGGCAATCGCATCACAGGTCAACGAGGGCACAACGCCTTGGGCCGTGTTGAACAAACGCAGTGTCACACAGTGCGGGTTCTCGCCCATGTCGAACCAGTGCGGCACACCGGCCGGGATGATCAGCAAGTCATTCTTCTCACAGCGCAAGCTGTACACATAGTCGCCTATGTGCAGCGTAAACAGCCCCTGGCCTGCGATGAAGAAACGCACCTCGTCTTCACTGTAGGTACGTTCGCCCAGGAACTGCGCACGTACCACGTCCTTCTGCGGATGGTCTTGGGTCACGCTGACCACTTCCACAGCGGCGTAGCCGAGGGCTTCGATCTGAGCCTGGTAGGCTGCAATCATTTCAGCATCAGTGGCGCCCTTTTCTATCGGGCTGGGCTGCCAGCGCTCAAAACGCACGCCGTGCTCGGCCAGGGTCGACTGGATGTCGTCGGCATGGGTCAACACTTTGTTCGGGGTGTCCGGGGAGGCGATGGAGTAGACGGCTACATAGCTCATTGCACGGTTCCTTGGTTCGGCTCTTGCAATCGAAGGCCAATGATAATGGCGGCGGCCAGGGCCGCGAAGCTGGCGATACTGAACGTGAAGGTGGGCCCCAGCAGGTTCCAGCTGTAACCGGAATAGAGGGCGCCGAGCGCGCCGCCGGTGCCGGCCAGCGCGGCATAAAGGGCCTGACCCTGGCCTTGCTGGCGGTCACCGAAGCTGCGTAGCACAAAGGCAATTGCCGCCGCGTGGAAGCTGCCGAACGTGGCGGCGTGCATCAACTGCGCCACCAGCAGCAGCCAGAAAACTTCGGCAAATGAACCCAGCAGCCACCAGCGCAGCGCGGCCAGCAGGAAACTGGCGAGCAGCACCCGGCGCACCGAAAAGCGCGCAAGAATACGGCTCATGGCCAGGAACATCAGCACTTCCGCCACCACCCCCAGCGCCCACAGTAGGCCGATTACGCCGCGGCTGTAGCCCAAATGCTCCAGGTGCAGGGTGAGGAAGGTGTAATACGGGCCATGGCTCATTTGCATCAGCGCCACGCAGGCATAAAACGCCAGCACGCCGGGGCTGCGCAATTGCTTGAGAAAGCCATCGCCGGCCAGGCGGTTGCCGTGGCTGGCCGGCTGCGCGTTCGGTACCCAAAGGCTGGCGCCGATGATGCCGGCCATGATCACCACGACCGCCACCGGGTAGATATCCAGGCTCAGCCAATCGAACAGGCGCCCCATGATCACCACGGTGAGGATAAAACCAATGGAGCCCCACAGACGGATCTGGCTGTAGCGCGAGGTTTGCTTGTGCAGGTGGGCCAGGGTGATGACTTCAAACTGCGGCAGCACCGCGTGCCAGAAGAACGCGTGCAGGGCCATGACCATCGCCAGCCAGGCGTAGGTCTTGCTGACAAAAATCAGGCAGAAGCTGGCCAGGGTGCACACCGCGCCGAATCGCACAATGGCCAGGCGCCGGCCGGTGTAGTCGCCGATCCAGCCCCACAGGTTGGGGGCCACGCAGCGCATCAGCATGGGAATCGCCACCAGTTCGCCGATGCGCGCGCTGGAGAAACCGAGGTGATCGAAGTACAGCGCCAGGAACGGCGCTGTCGCCCCCAGCAGGGCGAAATAGAACAGGTAGAAGCTGGAGAGGCGCCAGTATGGGAGGGCTGGGTTCATTTTATTCAGGGCTGCTTTGCAGCCCAGCGCGAGCAAGCTCGCTCACCACAATAAGCGCGCTCATTGCCCCAGGCGATCACAGTTGGCCCAGTACCGGGGTACTCACGCGCACATCGGCATTCTGCCCGCGGTTGCGCAGCAGGTGGTCCATCAGCACGATGGCCATCATGGCTTCGGCAATCGGTGTGGCGCGGATGCCGACGCACGGGTCGTGGCGGCCTTTGGTGATCACGTCCACCGGGTTGCCGTGCACATCGATCGAACGGCCAGGCGTGGTAATGCTCGACGTGGCCTTGAGCGCCAGGTGCGCCACGATCGGCTGGCCGGAAGAAATACCGCCGAGGATGCCGCCCGCGTTGTTGCTGAGGAAACCTTCAGGGGTCATCTCATCGCGATGCTCGGTACCGCGCTGGGATACGCAGGCGAAGCCGGCGCCGATTTCCACACCTTTCACCGCGTTGATGCTCATCAGCGCATGGGCCAGTTCGGCGTCGAGGCGATCAAAGATCGGCTCGCCCAGGCCCGGCTTCACGCCTTCGGCCACCACGGTGATCTTCGCGCCGACCGAGTCCTGGTCGCGGCGCAACTGGTCCATGTAGGCTTCCAGTTCCGGCACCTTGTCCGGGTCGGGGCAGAAGAAGGCGTTGTCTTCGACGCTGTCCCAGGTCTTGAACGGGATTTCAATCGGCCCCAACTGGCTCATGTAGCCACGGATGACGATGCCCTGGCTGGCCAGGTATTTCTTGGCGATGGCGCCGGCGGCCACGCGCATGGCGGTTTCACGCGCCGAGCTGCGGCCACCGCCACGGTAGTCGCGTTCGCCGTATTTGTGGTGGTAGGTGTAGTCGGCATGGGCCGGGCGGAACAGGTCCTTGATCGCCGAGTAGTCCTTGGACTTCTGGTCGGTGTTGCGAATCAACAGGCCAATGGCGCAGCCGGTAGTGCGGCCCTCGAACACCCCGGAAAGGATTTCGACTTCGTCCGGCTCCTGGCGCTGGGTGGTGTGGCGGCTGGTGCCGGGCTTGCGGCGGTCGAGATCACGCTGCAGGTCGTCCAGGCTCAGCTCCAGGCCTGGCGGGCAGCCGTCGACAATGGCGACCAACGCCGGGCCATGGCTTTCGCCCGCGGTGGTGACAGTGAACAGCTTGCCGAAGGTATTGCCGGACATGCAGGGCGCTCCGTGAAATCAGTTGAATCAAGTCAACCGTAATAACTTAAGGCGGCCAGTATACGCAGGCTAACCGACTAGTTCATCCTCGAAACCTTACCGGTAGACGTTGGTCCAACCGGCACCTCTCCAATGATGGCGCTATGATGCTGCGAGTTCTGCTGTTCACCCTCACCCTGTTCACCGCCGTGGCCCAGGCCGCCTCCCCTGTCGTCTTGCAACGCCCGATCAGCCTGGACACCGGCAGCGGCCAACTCTTTGGCTCGCTGCTCTTGCCGCAATCGGATAAACCGGTGCCGGTGGTGCTGATCATCGCCGGCTCCGGCCCCACCGACCGCAACGGCAACAGCGCCGACGGCGCGCGCAACGACAGCCTCAAGCGCCTGGCCTGGGTACTGGCCCGGCATAAGATCGCCAGCGTGCGCTACGACAAGCGCGGCGTGGCTGCAAGCCTGGCGGCCACGCCGGATGAGCGCAACCTGACCCTGGCGGCGTATGTGGCCGACGCCGTGGCCTGGGGCAAGTTACTCAAGGCCGACAAGCGCATGGGCCCGCTGATTGTGCTGGGCCACAGCGAGGGCGCGCTGGTCGCCGCCCTCGCCGCGCCGCAACTTGAACCGGCCGGGGTCATTTCCTTGTCTGGCAGCGCCCGCCCGGTGGACCAGGTGATCCGTCAGCAACTGGCCGATCACTTGCCCCCTGCCCTGCTGCTGCGCAGCAATGAAATACTCGATCACCTCAAGGCCGGCCAGGTGGACGCCGACGTGCCGCGCCCATTGGAGGGCATTTTCCGACCCAGCGTGCAGCCGTATCTGATCAGCCTGTTCCGCGCCGATCCGTCGGCCGCCTTTGCGCGCTTGGACATGCCGGCGCTGATTATCCAAGGCACCAACGATATCCAGGTTGGCGTAGGTGATGCCCGGCAACTGAAGCAGGCCAAGCCCGACGCGCAGTTGACGGTGATCGAAGGCATGAACCACGTGATGCGCATCGTGCCCAATAACGTGAAGCAGCAACTGGCCTCCTACAACGACCCGAAACTGCCGCTGGCTGCGGAGCTGGGCCAACGTATCGTCAGCTTTATCGAAGGACTTCAACCCCGTTAAGCGGCAATTGGCCTCCAGTCCTGGGAAAAACGGCCGATAAGTCCAGAGTCGACAGTAAAAAGACTGTCGGCTCGCAGGGCTTGGACAGGATCGCGCCGCATGACAACCACCGAAACAACACCCGAATCGACCGCCGAGACCCCGGCCGCAACCGAAGCTGGCGCCGCAGCGGCCCTGCCGTGGGCCGACGTTCACGCCGAACATTTCAAGATGCTGCGCCTGGCCCCGCTGGCCACCGACCGCGCGACCGGCGCACGGCCGTTGCGCTTTGTGCAGTTCGGCTATGCCGAGCGCCATGATAAACACCACAGCCTGTTGCGCATGGTCATCCAGTTACCGGGCCAGCGAGTACGGCGCGAGCAGAACCACCTGGATATCTGGGTCGATCACGATAAACACCGCGTGCACTTCGGGCCCGGCAACAGTCTGGAAATCGAGCCGGCCAACCGCGGTATCGGGCGTTTCCTGGTGGCTCAAGGCGCCGCCTGGGCGAAGAAGAAGTGGTCCCACTACCGCGTCGACGGCGTGGACCTGGCCAACAAGGACGCCCTCAACGAAGCCACGCGCCTGCGCCGCGATCATTTCCTGCGTATCCAGGGTTTCGATGTGGCCTACGCCGATGTGCAGCACCTCAAAGGCAATGTGCAGCCCGGCAAGGTCAGCGAGGTGCTGGACAGCTGGAACACCGAGAAAGTGCAGTTCGTGGAGATCCTTGAAGCCGCACAGATGCTGCAACAGGCCGAGCAGAACCTGGCGGAGCAGGAAGTGAAGCTGCGCAAGGAAGAGGAGAAAGTCACCAAGTTCAAGCGTGAGGACAGCGGGCTGCGCTTTACCATCACTTGTCTGGTGGCGTTTACGGTGTTCCAGGCGGGGTTGTTGATCTGGATTGCCACACACCGCTGATAGATTGAAATGCAATCAAAATGTGGGAGCTGGCTTGCCTGCGATAGCGATGTATCAGTAGCACAAGTGCAAGCTGACCCACCGCTATCGCAGGCAAGCCAGCTCCCACATTGACCGAGTTTCTGCAGTTATATCCGGGCAGCGAAAACGGCCTGGTGTTGGCGGCACTGCTCAGCCGTCAACATAAACACCCCATGCCCACCGCGCTTGAAGTCCAGCCAGGCGAAGTCCACTTCCGGGTACAGCGCCTCGACATGCACCTGGCTGTTGCCCACTTCGACAATCAGCAAGCCCTTCTCGGTCAGGTGGTCCGCCGCTTCGGCCAGCATCCGGCGTACCAGGTTCAGGCCGTCTTCACCGCAGGCCAGGCCCAGTTCCGGTTCGTGCTGGTATTCATCGGGCATGTCGGCGAAATCTTCGGCATCCACGTAGGGCGGGTTCGACACGATGAGGTCGAAACGCTGGCCGGGTAACCCGTCAAAACCATCGCCCTGCACGGTGTAGACGCGCTCGTCGACGCCATGGCGCTCGATGTTCTGGTTCGCCACTTCCAGGGCTTCGAAGGACAAGTCTCCCAGCACCACTTCGGCCTCGGGGAACTCATAGGCACAGGCGATGCCGATGCAACCGGAGCCGGTGCACAGGTCGAGGATGCGTGCCGGCGGCTGGGCCAGCCAGGGTTCGAAGCGGTCTTCAATCAGCTCGCCTATGGGTGAACGCGGGATCAATACGCGCTCATCGACGATAAACGACATGCCGCAAAACCAGGCTTCGTTCAACAGGTAGGCCGTCGGCACTCGCTCATGGATACGGCGATGCAGCAAGCGCTGCACGTGGGAGATTTCCTCTTCTTCCAGGTTGCAATCCAAATAGCTGTCGGCGATTTCCCACGGCAGGTGCAAGGCGCCCAGCACCAACTGTCGGGCTTCGTCCCAGGCATTGTCGGTGCCATGGCCAAAAAACAGCTCTTCCCCATGGAAACGGCTGACAGCCCAACGGATATGGTCGCGCAAGGTGCGCAGGCGGGAAGTGATCACGGGGGCAAGCTCCTGGAAAAAACGACTGGCGATTCTAACAGCCTTCACCTGTACCGACGATGTACGAAAAACCTGGCGCCGTACGTCGGATTTCATCCAATTTGCCCGCATTGTGTTAAACAGGCCTGCCTCTTGACATGGCTGCACGCCAGCAACGGCGTACCTTACGATAGTAGCGATTCACAGAAGCGCTCAGCCAGTGGACAATGTCGCAAAAGCCCCACTCACAGGAGCCCCAGAATGTCCGTTCCAAAGACGATGTTTCAACTCAGCGGTCGCGGTTACGCAGCAGCCAACCTCAATCATGCGACCCTGGTGATCATCGACGCCCAGAAAGAATACCTCAGCGGCCCGCTCGCCCTCTCGGGCATGGACGCGGCGGTAGAGAACATCAAGCAGCTTGTGACCGCAGCGCGCAGTGCCGGGCGCCCGATTGTGCATGTGCGCCACCTGGGTACCGTGGGCGGCCTGTTTGACCCCCAGGGCGAGCGCGGCGAATTCATTCCGGGCCTTGAGCCTGAGGGTGACGAAACCATCATCGGCAAACTGCTGCCCAGCGCCTTCCATGGCACCGGCCTGGAAAAGCACCTGCAAGACCTCGGCTCCCTGGACCTGATCGTCTGCGGTTTCATGAGCCACTCCAGCGTCAGCACCACCGTGCGCGCGGCCAAGAACCTGGGCTTTCGCTGCACCCTGGTGGAAGACGCCTGCGCCACCCGCGACCTGCCCTACAAGGGCGGTATCCTGAGCGCCGAGCATGTGCAGCAAACCGAAATGGCCATCATGGCAGACAACTTCGCCACCCTGGCGCTGGCCAAAGACTTGATCTGATCCTGCTGGCGGTGAGCGGCGTGTTTATTGCTCCGCTCATCCGCAAAGCCCTTTCATTTGGCGCATTTACCTCTCCCCCCGGAACAACCTGTGTATCTTCCGGTCGAAGGGCCGATACCCTGGAGGAAAGGTCGGAATGAAGATATCCGATGGTTTTGATGCTCGTCGCTTGCGCCCCAAGGGCCCGAGCAATTGGCGTCTGCGCCTGGTAGCGTGCATGGCCGCGTTGCTGGCGATAGTAGGCTTGTTGTTGGCGGGCGCTGGTGGCGCCGGCCTGTTTGGGCATTCGCCCGCCCTGGGCGAACTGAATGCCAGCCCGGGCGGCTCGGCACTTCTGCTGGGGATCGGCTTGCTGGTGCTGTGGTTGGGCGTGTGGCTATGGCGTCGCAGCCGTCGGAAAATGCGCCAGCCGCTGTCGTTGAATATCGCCTCTCACCTGATGAAAAAGCACGACTGATGGCGCTTGGATAGCGTTTCCTGCGCCCTGGCCGCCGCGATTTAGGTAAACTGCCCGCCCTTCGCGGAGGCTGACATGCAAGACGACGATTTTTCCCTGTTCAAAAACGAGCTGCGCGGCGTCAAGCCGATCAAGCACGACCGCGCCGACACCGGCAAACCCAAGACTGACCGGGCGCAGATCGCCAAGCTGCGCCAGGCCGCGACCGTGCGCACCGATGCCACCACCGTGGATGGCCTGTCTGACCAGTTCGTGATCGACGTCGGCCCCGAAGATGAACTGATGTGGGCCCGCGACGGCGTGCAGGAAAGCCAGATGCGCAAGCTCAAGGCTGGCCAGATCCCGTTCGAAGGCAGCCTCGACCTGCACGGCATGACCGTGGAAAAAGCCCGGGAAACCCTCTGGGCCTTCCTGGCCGAAGCGACCAAATTCGAAATCCGCTGCGTGCGCGTCACCCACGGCAAGGCGGTGCGGTTGGACGGCAAGCGGCCGATGATCAAAAGCCACGTCAATACCTGGCTGCGCCAGCATGCCCAGGTGCTCGGCTTTACCTCCTGCCAGGCTCGTCACGGCGGCGCCGGCGCGGTGTATGTGATGCTCAAGCGCACCATGATGGAAGGGCGCGACGAGTAACAAGTGCCATCGTCAGGCTTGCAGCGATGTGTCCGCCACCGTAACCTTGCGCTTTGCGAAAATCCCACAGGTAGTTTCATGTCCCTGGAACAGAATTACACCGCGATCCTCGGCCAACTCGGCGAGGACGTGTCCCGCGAGGGCCTGCTCGACACGCCAAAGCGTGCCGCCAAGGCAATGCAGTACCTCTGCCGCGGTTATGAACAGACACTCGAAGAAGTCACCAACGGTGCCTTGTTCAGCTCTGACAACAGCGAAATGGTGCTGGTCAAGGACATCGAGCTGTACTCGTTGTGCGAGCATCACCTGCTGCCGTTTATCGGCAAGGCCCACGTGGCCTATATCCCGAGCGGCAAAGTGCTGGGCCTGTCGAAGGTCGCGCGTATTGTCGACATGTATGCGCGCCGCCTGCAGATCCAGGAAAACCTCAGCCGCCAGATCGCCGACGCCGTGTTGGAAGTCACAGGCGCCCTGGGCGTGGCCGTGGTGATCGAGGCCAAGCACATGTGCATGATGATGCGCGGTGTCGAGAAACAGAATTCGTCGATGATCACCTCGGTGATGCTGGGTGAGTTCCGCGAGAACGCGGCCACCCGCAGCGAATTTCTCAGCCTGATCAAGTAACCGGCCAGGCAGGAAAAAACCGGCGTTCATCGCCGGTTTTTTTTCGCCTGCAGAAATCAGGTAAGCTGCGCCCCCTCAGTCATGGGCAAGAGGTTTCAGCCATGTTCGTCAAAGCACTTCGAGTGGGCCTCGGCCACGTCATCATCGCGGGCGACTTTCTTACCCGCCCACGTAAAAAACAACGCCCGGCGGAGCAACAGGCCAAGGTCAATGCTGCAGCCAAGGACCTGACCCTGTATCAGTTCCACGCCTGCCCGTTCTGCGTGAAGACCCGTCGCACCCTGCACCGCCTGAATGTGCCGGTGGCGCTCAAGGACGCGAAGAACAACGAGCAGGACCGCCAGACCCTGCTGGAGCAAGGCGGCAAGATCAAAGTGCCGTGCCTGCGCATCGAAGAGAACGGCCAGACCACCTGGATGTATGACTCCAAGGTCATCATTGACTACCTGGACAAGCGCTTCGCTGCGCTCTGAAGCCCACTGCGGTCAATGTGGGGCTTGCCTGCGATGCGGGCACCGCGGTGCAGCAGATGTACCGAGGTGATGCAATCGCAGGCAAGCCAGCTCCCACATTTGCTCTGCTGTGTTCTTAATTCGGTATTGTCAGGTCGAGATTCAACAGTGCCGAACCCAGGCACTTGCCGTGGGCGTCCAGGGCCAGCGACCGGGTTACGCCGCCGCGCAGGATTCCCGGCAGGACGAAGTTCAGCGCCTGCACGTTCGGCAACTCATGACGCTGAACCGGTGCCGCATCGGGATCGCGTAAATCGGCAAAGAACTCGGCCACGCGCTCAGCCGTCAGCTGTTCACACAGCAACGGATAATCCTCGGCGCGATAGGCAATGATCGAGATGTTCGACGTGTCGCCCTTATCCCCGGTGCGGGAATGGGCCAGCCTGTGCAGTTTCATTCTTCAATCCTCGGTTTGACCGCTTCACGGGGCAACAGCAACGACGCCACCGCCACCACCTGACGCACGCTCTTGCTCGCCCCACCGCCGCCGGCCGGGCCGTTGGTGTAGAGGGTCTCCACTTCATTGCCGATCCGCACGGCGTCGCTGCGCTCGTCACACCGGGCAGCGACCCGCAGGCGCACTTCCCAAGGCTCGACGCTGCTGCGCAGGCCGTGCAATGAGTCCATGCCGATCAACTCGGCGCGCAGGTCCTGCATGTTGACGCCGATCAACGCCAGACGTTTGAGCACCACTTCCCGCGCCAACTCAGCCCGTGCGACAGCACCGGGACCGCCGTAAGACATCTGCCCTTCACCAATCCAACCGTCCAGATAACCGACGCTGACCTTCAGCTGCTCAGGCCGGGCACGCCCACTGGCTCCCTGGGCACGCACCCGGTCCACGCCCTCCTCGACAAACCCGACCTGGGAAAAGTCGGCCGTCACATCCGGGGTCAAGTAGGCTGCCGGGTCGTGAACTTCATAAATCAGTTGTTCGGCGCAGGTCGCGCGGCTGACCCGCCCACCGGAGCCTGCCACCTTGGTGATCACTGCATTGCCGTCGGCGTCGACCTCGGCCAGGGGAAAGCCGAGGCGTGCCAGATCCTCCACATCCTTGAAGCCTGGATCGACGAAATAACCGCCACTGACCTGCCCCGCGCACTCGAGCAAATGCCCCACCAACGTGCCCCGGCCCAGTCGCGGCCAATCATCGAAGGCCCAGCCGAACTCGAACATCTGCGGCGCCAGGAATAGCGAAGGGTCGGCCACGCGCCCGGTGATCACCACATCGGCGTCGGCGTGCAACGCGTTAAGAATGCCCTCCACACCCAAGTAGGCATTCGCGGAAATCAGCCGCTCGCCCAATGCGCCTACGGTCTGGCCATTATCCAGCAACTGCTCGGCAGACAAGGTATGCAGCACGTCATCCCCGACCACCGCCACAACCTTGAGGCCCAGGCCCAGCTCGCCGGCAATGCGCCGCACTTCCCCGGCCGCCGCCAACGGGTTTGCCGCCCCCATGTTGGTGATCACCCGCAGGCGCCGACGCCCCGCCCCCTGCCCTACAAAGGGCAAGACACGGCGCATGCGCTCAGCGAGCAGCGGGTCATAACCGCCCTGCGGGTCGCTGATGCGCGCCTGTTGCGCCAGGGCGATGGTGCGTTCGGCCAGGCATTCGAAGACCAGGTAATCCAGGTCGCCGTGTTCGGCCAGTTCCACCGCAGGTTCTATACGGTCGCCGGAGTAGCCGGCGCCGGAGCCGATGCGCAAGGTGTTCATCTCAAATCACTCCCAGGAGCAACGCCGTCAGGGTCATCAACACCGAGGCGGCAAACAGGAAAGGAATGGTGAAGCGCTGGTGATCGGCCAGTTCGATCTTGCACAGGCCCACCAGCAGGAAGGTCGCAGGCGTCAGCGGGCTGACCGGAAAACCGGTGGTGTGCACGCCCAGCAACGAGGCCTGGGCCACTTGCAGGGGGTCGACGCCAAGCGCTTTGCCGACTTCGGCGATCACCGGCATCACGCCGAAGTAGTAAGAGTCGGGGTCAAACAACATGCTCAGGGGCATGGACAAGAAGCCCACGACGGCCGGGATCAACTTGCCGTGGCCCGCCGGGATCTGCGCCACCGCCACTTCGGCGATGGCCTTGAGCATGCCGGTGCCTTGCATGATGCCGGTAAATACCCCGGCGGCGAGCAGGATACTGGCCATGGTCAGGGCGGTTTTCGCATGGGCGTCGATGCGCGCACGCTGGGCGTCCACGTTGGGATAGTTGATGCACAACGCAACCACGGTGCCGAGCATGAACATTACCACCGGGTCCACCCAGCCGGCGATCATCACCACCATCACCAGCACGGTCAGCATCAGGTTGACCCAGAACAACCGTGGACGACGCAGCGTGATGTCGTCATCGCTGAGCACTCGTTGCGGCACCGCCTCCACGCTGGAACCGGCACCCAGGCCGAGGCGCTTTTCTTCGCGATGGCCCAGCCACCAGGCGCAGGCGAAGACAAAGATCAGCCCGACGATCTGCACCGGGATCAATGGTTGGAACAGGTCGGCCACCGGCACATGCAGCGCCGCCGACGAACGCAGCACCGGGCCGGTCCAGGGCAGGAAGTTGACCCCGGCGGCCATCGCACATACGCAGGCGAGGATGCGTTTATCAATGCCGAGGCGCGTATACAGCGGCAGCATCGCCGGCACCGTCACCAGGAAAGTCACCGCGCCAGAGCCGTCCAGGTGTACCAGCAACGCCAGGGTCGCAGTACCCACCACAATTCGTGTAGGACGCGTCCCGACCGTGCGCAGGATGCGATCAATGATGGGATCGAGCATGCCCGCGTCGGTCATGATCCCGAAAAACAGGATCGCGAACACAAACATGCCCACCACAGGGGCGACGTTCTTGATACCGGTAATGATGAAGGCGCTGGTTTGCAGGCCAAATCCACCGATCAGCGCGGCAATGATCGGCAAGGCGATCAAGGCCACCAGCGGCGAGAGGCGCTTGCTCATGACGGCAGCGAGCAGGCACAGGATGGTGATGACACCCAGGGTTGCGAGCATGGGTTACTCCAGGGCGGCCTGGTTGGCCGGTTATTGTTTTCCCTGGAGTATTGGAATCGCGCTAGGCTTTGTAAATTGCAATATTCAGCCACCAGCGTTCGGAAAAACAAAATGAAGCGACGCGCATGAAAAACAGCATCCAGCACATTCAAGCTTTCCTTGCGGTTGCCCGCACAGGCAGCTTCACCAAGGCGGCCAACGAACTGCATCTGTCGCCGTCGGCCCTCACCGTGCAGGTGCAACAACTGGAAGACTGGCTCGGCGTCGCCCTGCTCGACCGCAGCCCGCGCCACGTGAGCATTACCGCTGCGGGCCAGGAGGCGCGCGGGCCCATGGAAAAACTGCTGCTGGACCTGGACAACATCGTCACCGGCTCCCGCGACCTCGCCGCCTTGCGCCGCGGCGTGGTGACCATTGCCGCCCTGCCCTCAGTCTGCGCAGGCGCTCTGCCCCCGGCCTTGCGCCTGTTTCGCCAACGCTTCGCCGGCATCGAAGTGCGCCTGCATGACCTGGTGGCCCAGCGCATTCATGCAAAGGTTCGCAACGGCGAAGTGGATTTCGGCATCGGCGTGCGCGCCCGCCTGAGCCACGGGCTGGACTTCGTGCCGGTGCTCAATGATCGGCTGTGCGCATTTGTGCCATCGGGCCATGCGCTCGCCCGCCATCGCCAACTGACTCTGGAACAATTGGCGGACCAGCCGATCATCCTGACCGGCCGCGACAGCAGTGTGCGCGAGCAAGTGGACACGCTGTTCGATGAGACACGGCTGACGCTGAACGCCGGCATGGAGGCCAACTACATGTCGACCGTATTGGCCTTGGTGCGCCAGGGCCTGGGCATCAGTGTGTTGCCGGAGTCAGCGGCGGATAGCCTGGAAGGTTTGAAGCGGATCAGCATCGATCATCCCGGGGTGAATCGAGAGATCGGGTTGATCAGCCGTAGCGGGATGGGCTTGAGCCCGGCGGCGCAGCGCTGCTTTGAACTGCTCAACAAAGCACTGCCTGACACGCCGCCGCGCTAAATGTGGGAGCTGGCTTGCATGCGATGCAGACACCTCGGTTTAGCCGGGGCGCCAGGGTGACGCTCTCGCAGGCAAGCCAGCTCCCACATTGGACCGAGGGAGTCAGTCGAGCATCGCCACGTACTTGGGATGACTGGCCACGCGCTGCAACCACGCCTGCACCGCCGGATACGGCGCCAGGTCAAAGCCGCCTTCATGGGCCACATGGGTGTAGGCATACAACGCAATATCGGCAATGGAAAACTGCTCGCCCACTAAATAAGGCGTGGCTTGAAGCTGACGCTCCATCACTCTCAAGGCCTTGTAACCGCCTTTGTGGGTGGTCTTGTATTCTTCCAGCCGATCCTCGGGCATGTTCAGGTAGAACTGAATAAACCGCGCCACCGCAATGTAAGGCTCATGGCTGTACTGCTCGAAAAACTGCCACTGCAATACCTGGGTACGCAGGCGCGGTTCGGTCGGCAGGAATTCACTGCCATCGGCGAGGAAGTTGAGAATCGCATTGGACTCCCACAGGCAGGTGCCGTCTTCAAGCTCCAATACCGGGACCTTGCCATTGGGGTTCTTGGCCAGGAACTCAGGGGTCTGGGTATCGCCTTTGAGGATATCGATATCGATCCATTCATACGGGATGCCCAACAGATTGAGCATCAATTTGACCTTGTAGCAATTGCCCGACTTGTAATCGCCATAAACCTTGTACATGGGGCTCCCCTTTTCGCCGCGCTGACCGAATGCTTGCGCCCACAAGGTGCGGGTATCGAAGGCTTGTTTCAAGGCGTTGCGCAGAATAAATCCCTTGGCCTGGGCCTTTCATCCCTTTTCGCCGAGATAATCGAAAACATTATTTGCTTTATTTGTATACAAAAGCATAATTCGCTTCGTGCGAGTTCCTGACCTTTTGGTCAACAAACCCGCCGGTACCTCAAAGCGCTGTCGCCCACTCATGTGACCGGCGCTGGACATAACAATAAAACGATTGAGGAGTACTCGCTGTGGATAGCCGTAAAACCGAAGCCCCTACGTTGGACCTGGCCGCGCCCCGAGGCGGTTGGCTGGAACGCCTGTTCAAACTGCGCTTGCATGGCACCACAGTGAAGACCGAGCTGATCGCCGGCCTCACCACCTTTATCACCATGGCCTACATCATTTTCGTCAACCCCAATATCATGGCCGATGCCGGTATCGACCACGGCGCGGCTTTCGTCGCCACCTGCATCGCCGCGGCGCTGGGTTGCCTGCTGATGGGCCTGTACGCCAACTGGCCAGTGGGCCTGGCGCCGGGCATGGGCTTGAACGCGTTTTTCACCTACACCGTGGTCGGCACCATGGGTTACACCTGGGAAACCGCCCTCGGCGCGGTGTTTATTTCCGGCGTGCTGTTCATGATCCTGACGCTGTCGCGCATCCGCGAATGGCTGCTCAACAGTATTCCGGTTAGCCTGCGCCATGCCATGGGCGCCGGCGTGGGTTTGTTCCTGGGGGTGATCGGCCTGAAAACCGCCGGCATCATTGTCGACAGCCCGGCTACGCTGATCAAGCTCGGCTCCCTGCATGAGCCCGCGCCGTTGCTGGCGGCGGTGTGCTTCCTGCTGATTGCTATCCTCAGTTATCACCGCGTATTCGGCGCAATTCTCATCAGCATCATCGCCGTGACCCTGGCCGGCTGGGGCCTGGGCCTGGTGCACTACAACGGCATTCTCGCCACTCCACCGAGCCTGGCACCGACCTGGATGGCCATGGACGTGATGGGTGTGTTCAATGTGAGCATGATCAGCGTGGTATTTGCCTTTCTTTTTGTACACATGTTCGACACTGCCGGTACACTGATGGGCGTTGCGCAACGCGCAGGACTTGTGAATGCCGATGGCAAGATCGACAACCTGTCTCGCGCCTTGAAGGCTGACAGTGCGTCCAGCGTGTTCGGCGCCATGGTCGGTGTACCGCCGGTGACCAGCTATGTAGAAAGTGCCGCCGGTGTGGCTGCTGGCGGCCGTACGGGTTTGACCGCGGTGACCGTGGGCATATTGTTCGTGGCGGCGATGTTTTTTGCGCCGCTGGCCGGCATGATTCCCGCCTACGCCACCGCGGGCGCGTTGATTTACGTTGCGATGCTGATGATGGCGAGCATGGCCCATATCAACTGGGATGAAGCCACCGACAGCATTCCGGCAATCGTCACCGCGATCATGATGCCGTTGACGTTTTCGGTCGCCGACGGAATCGCCCTGGGTTTTATCACTTACGTGGCGTTGAAAGCCGGCACCGGCAAGTACCGCGAGATTTCCATCAGCCTTTGGGTGCTGTGCGCGATCTTTATCGCCAAGTTCATCTTTCTGTAGTTCGGGAAGGGCTGAAAAACCGCCTCACCTTCGGGTGAGGCTTTTGCATGAAAGGGAGGAATGTAAATGACCTTGGAAACCTGGCTGTTGTTCAGCGGCGCTGCGCTGGTGGTGATCCTGATCCCCGGCCCGCTCTCATTGCTGATGATCAGCAACAGCCTTAACTATGGCCTGCGCCGCTCGTACCCGGCGTTTCTCGGTGGTGTGTTTGCCTCGATCTGCCTGTTGAGCGCCTCGGCCCTGGGCCTGGGCGCGCTGCTGCTAGCGTCCGAACAACTGTTCAGCGCGCTCAAAATTGTCGGCGCACTCTACCTGTTCTACCTGGCGTGGCAGAGCTGGCAGCAATCGCGCCTGCCCAATGCTGGCGCTGAAGTTCCGCACGCTGCGCCAGTACCACGCTTTCGTGCATTGTTTGGCCGGGCTTTTGTACTGGGCGCCAGCAACCCCAAGGACATCCTGTTTTTCGCTGCCTTCCTTCCACAATTTCTCAGCAGCCAGCAACCGTTCCTGCCGCAGTTGCTGGTCATGATCGTCACCTGGACGCTGCTTGATCTGCTGTGCAAGTTGGCTTACGGCTTGGGCGCCCATGGCGCTGCGCGCTATTTGCGCAGCGGCTCGGGCCAGAGCTGGTTCAATCGGATCAGTGCCGCACTGTTTGGTGGCGCCGCAGCAGCGGCACTCGTCAACGCTAGGGGGCCAATTTGACGAAGTAGACGCTGGGGTTCAGATTGCCCTTCGTCGCCCATTGGATACCCGCCACGATCCGCACCAAGCGCTGTTCTTGCAGCGCGCTGTCGACCGCTTTCAATAGAAGAGAGTCGGGGTGTAATTTAATTGCGAACCGAATCCACTTGTCCGTCAGCTTGGTTCTCAATGTCATTCGCCCCGTCTCAAGCCATTGATAGGCGACATAGTAAATTTTGTTCGAATGGCGATGCGTCACAACTGATTCGTGGCTGAATTCTCCAGCGGTTGTCCCCTGCCGCCGCAAAGACAAATCCTGGACGGCGAAGCCCTGCTGCTCCAGCACGGTTCTGACGGCAGAGCGCTCTGCCTCGAGCCGCTGCGTCCTGACCGGTGTGACACCAAATTGAAGGCGCGGATCCAACGGGTGAGGCGGCGTGAAGTCAACACGCGTGAAGCCTGGCGCCTTGCCATCGTAACCGATGTACACCATTTCTTTGCGCCGCTCATTGGGCCGCAACATCTGTAGCAAATCATCCGTCTGGCCAACACGGCCATTTACCGCAAGCAACCACTTGTCGAGCGTGGCGCGAATATTCAGTAAATGACTGGCCGTTGCCAGTTGTGGCGGCCCCGATAACTCAATCAGCCTGGCGACTGCCAGCGCTTGGCTTGTATTTGTGAGGGTGGGAAAAGCACTGCCCACATAGCGCTCCAGTGGCCTGTCGAACAGCGGCGCATGCAGCTGCCACTCGCCCGCCGAAGTGCGTGATACCGGAATGGGCTGATCGTTGATTGCCGTACTTGTCCAGCGCTCAATATCAGTGCGAGCCAATGAAACCTGCTGCGTATCCCTGGTAATAAACGCAATGTCGGTCAATGGCGCCTGATCCCCCGTGTCCAGTAGCCTGTAATATCCGATTCCCGATCCAGCGCTCGGTGTGTCATACCTCGCGCCGATATAGATGGCATTGTAGAAGGCTCCTTGAGGAGTCGATTGCACACGTAAAACGCCAGGTATCGATGAGTCCGACAGCTCAATGGCCTGGGCTCGGATACGCCAATCGAACCAGTGGGTGGCGACCGTTGAGGACTGGACAATGGTGCTTTGTGTAGCAGAACGCACAGTCGGTGGGAACCAATCCCGTAGCGCCTCTACTTCTACGCGCCAGGGGTTGAGCACCCCCGAGCTGGGCCCCGGTTGAGGGTCGCCCGAGCCCAACAAGCGTTCACCGGGCTGATCGATGTGCAAGATCAACTCGTCTTCGCCCGGCTGCCGGGTATTTTTGAGTCGAAATACCTGTTCGTTTTCGCGCTGGTAAATCGGGTAATGGTGCGTATCGTCTGTCAGAAACAGCTCACCCTTTTTGACATGGATCCCCTTTTTGCCCGGGCCTTTCAGCGCCACGGCGTCGTCAGCAATCGCCTTGATTTTGAACCGGTCGAACACCTTGAGCTGAGTTACAACGGGCACCTTCACGCGCGCAAGGCTATCGCGCACGGCCATGCGCATGCGGTGTATGCGTGCCAGTAAAGCCCTCGGCGCAGGACGCGTCACCTTGGCCACAGCACTGCCGCGCCCCTTGGGCCCCGGTATAAAGTTTGTCAGCAGGTCAGCCGCCATAAACGCACTCATAAAACCCACGTCAACGGCATCATGAGGGTCCCCATAGCGATGAAAGCGCCGCGCCACAAGCAGCAACTCGTAGGCATCATTGAACATCCCGAATAACGGAGAGAAAAAAGCGATCAACCGGCGCCTGCGTGTCTCGCCCTGCTCGCCCAGCCGACGGGTGCGATACTCATCCAGCGCTTTGCCGGAATGGCTGGCTGCCTGGGTCTGACGTTTCAACTCCAGCACCGGGGCGTCGTAAAGCAATGCCTGGGCATCACTGTGGGACGTGGGGACAATTGCCAGCCAAGCCTCAGGTTCACTGGCAATCTGCTCAAGGATTACCTGCTCAACCTCATCCGGCAGCACCGTCGGCTCCAAGTGCTTGATACCGAAGGAGCGAACAAACTCAACCGCTTGCCATATCCCTTTGACCATGGCAAACGCAGGTATAGCGTCCAGGTAACTGACGGCAGCACCGAGCCTATCGACCCTGACCGGGTGATGGGTAATTGCCTGAAATGCCCAGCCGGGTGCGATCTGCCTCGCCAGCATCTGGGTGTTTTCAGGCCGTGCGCCAAGGCGGTTCAATGCATCCTGGGCTTGTTGCAAACTGCAGTACTCGGTGAGAACCAACGCGGGCGAAGCATTCGGCCAATAGATCACGCAATGCCCCGACCGCAGGTCTCGCACGATCACCAAGCCCGCGATATAGCGGTCATGCTGCATCGTGTGGCCCACTAAATGAAGCACATGCAGTTGCAGCTCATGTTGGTTTTTCAACAAGTCTTGCGGCGTTCGTGCGGCCATCGCCGTGGTGAAGATACTTTGCGCGGTTGCCGTCAAGCCTTGTTGCGTGGCCAACAACAGATGTTGCTCAGTGCCGGCAAGCAACGTCCGGTTCAGTAACTCGGGAATGCGCCCTTTGCTGAGCGTGTGGAGGGTATCGCCAGGCGGGTAAAAAACCTGGTTGATCAACGCGTCGTACTGACCGCCGACATCCAGCGAGGAAATCGTACGGATCAAGTAAGCGGCATTCAGTTGATTTTTCCATTCAGGTTGCAAATAGCGGGCGCGATTGAGTCGCCACTGCGTCCAGGGCGCCAGTGGGTCCAGGTTATGCTGCGCCAGTTGTAACAGGCTGTAGGTGGTGCGCTTCAGGGTCGGGGTAAGTTTTATGGCGCGGTCGCCAATGGCACAACCGCTTGTCCATCCACAATAACTGCCTTGAACATCATCGGGCATATCAATGAAGGGCTGGTCGATATCAAACTGCGCAGGTATGCCGTCCAACCGCAAGCGATCGATCAGGGCACGGCGAGCGAAGGTTTCCAGACCGGGCAACTGGTCTTCAAGCCTTGTCTTGAATGCAAAAGTACTGCTCAGGTAAAAGCGCTGCGATCGCCTGAACTTCTTACGCTGGTAACGTGATGCGTGCTCCAGCCAAGCTGGCAGTTTCTTCGCTTGCAGTGCGGTTTTGCGCAACAACTCGACATTGGCCTGGGCGCGGCTCTGGGCGTCACTGACAGGTGCCTTGAGCTGCTCTTGCAGTTCTGCCAGCAGCAAGGCGCGACTTATTTGCGCATCTTTCACGCCGTTGAATATGCGCGTGATGTCTTCTGTGCTGTTGTGCAGGCGCTGATAACACCCAAGCAATGTCTTGATCGCAGCCAGTGCGGGCTTGCCATTAATCGGTACGTAGCGCACAGCCAGCGTTCCACGCGCCGCGTGTGAGCGCAAGTCGTTACGCTTGTCGTGCTCGACATAGTCCCACAGCGCGCTGCGATCCCAACTATCAAGGCTGGCTTTGATACTTCGGGTCAGGGCGTCCAGTCCGGAAAACCCCTGCACCCCACCTTCCGCTCCGAAACCGCACAGGACTACCGCATGCTGGCGCCGCGGCACCCGTACCGCCGCCGCCGTAGTCACCACCCACATGTTATGGAGCGGATAGAAGGCATCCGGGTCATTGCCAATCGCAATTGACAGCACTCGGGTTTGACTGTCTGGACGTTTTGACGGCAAAGGCTGATCGAGCACTTCGATGATCAGGTCCCGATGCGCGGTGCTTATCAACTTGAGTCGATGCTGCAATTGCACCTCACAGCGTAGCGCCTCAGTCTGGGCGTCAAGAAACAACGTGCCGCGCCTGAGCGTACCCTTTCCACCAGGGCGCTCAGCCCAAAATGCCACCTCGAACAGCCGTTGCTGGGCATCCTGCACCCACCTGTCCATCGTTTGGGCATGGGCGTTGAGCTGGGATACCAGCGATACAAATGCCTGGTATGCGGGCGTATCGTTACTCAAATCATCGGGATCGAGCAACGCAACCAGCCCTTTTTCGTAGCGTTTGATCCGGTGTTCTACGGTGTATTCGGCCAAGCCTGGCGCAGTGCTGCCAAAGATTATTTCGGCGTGTCGTCGTTGCTGGTCCCATTTGAGCAACTGCTCTCGAAGCGGGCCAAGTCGGGCCCCGCCAATCAACTGCTGCCGGTTACGCTCCACTCGTGCGAGAACAACTGCTGACTCCAGAGGCTGTGACGTTCCGGCGGCAAACACATGGGCGTGGTTGCTTTTTACCGTACACGCCAATTCATTGGCCCATTGCCCTTCCAACAACGCCTGCGCGCTTGACGCCAGCGCATCCTCCATAAGCTCCACGCCTCGAGAGACAGTGGATACCGAGGAGAACGTTGCAGGTGGAAGCAACACAGAGCGACGACTTAATGGCAAACATTGCCAGAGCTCGTGTAGACGAGTCCTGCCCAGCGCCTGCACGCCGCACGCCAGGGCGACGAAAGACGGGTACTCGTAAAAATTGCGAGCCACACCCGGTAAATAGACAACATGAGGCACATCATCGGGATCGCCCTCACGATAGAAATGCAACGCGCCCGCAATAGCCACCGCAGGGTTACCCGGCCACATCAACGGGCCTACTCGCACATCGGCCCACTGTCCGCCCGCACGCAGACGTGCTTCAGCGGTTGGTGCATCGATCACGGCCTGAACCATGGCCAATCCAGCCCGTGATAGCTCGTTCAGTTGCCTGGCAATAAAGGCCCGGTCAGCAAAAAGCGCCTGGTGCAGCTCGATCCAACGCTCCCGGCGTGTGAGCCAGGAGCCATACTCCAGCGCGTCCCAATATTGATTGGCTGCGCGACCCAACCGCTCAAACAGCCCCAACGCGATAACCCGCCGCAGCGCTTCCAGCGGTGTATAGGGCAACCGACGGTCAGGCGCGCCCTTGACGCTGAGGAGGGTGTATTGATTGATATTGAAAGGCACCGAAGGGCGGACCAGCAGCAACAACGCACGATCAGTCAAGGTGTCGACTTTCTGCGGTAAACGCGGTGGCATGGGTTCGGTGAAGAGCAGACTGTCCGGGTCAATCTCGAACGCCTTCTGCAACTGGGCGCGGATCACCTTCAAGATCCTGGGTGAGCGCCCTATCAGGCGTGTGAGCGCCCGTGTCGACTCGCGGCATCTCGCGTCGGCCAGCCCGATCTGATTGATCAGGCGGCTGGGATGGGGATAGGCGTTGATCCGTTCTCGCAACGGAGTGCGTAGGGCCTGTAAATCGGCATCGACGAAAAAGGGCGGCGCGTCCTCCTCAAGGGTGTCGTCAGGGTCACTGGTGGGCGCTGTAACGCCGAGCTGATCAGGGGGCAAGGTCATGGTGTTTTCTTCTCTATGCACTGAGGAAAAACCAGCCTAGGGCCCATCAATGAGCAAGAGGGGCTAGATAGTTGAGCGAAAAAAAGCCCGCAGTGTGCGCGGGCGAAACCAACGAAGAGCATTTGGGGGTGTGAAGCGAGGTGACGACTCAGCTACCGCGATAAGTGGAGTAGCTGTAAGGCGAAATCAGCAGAGGCACGTGGTAGTGGTCTTGCTCGGCACTGATACCAAAGCGCAACACCACCACGTCGAGGAAGGCAGGTTCAGGCAATTGCACACCGCGGGCACGGTAGTAATCACCGGCGCTGAACTGCAGTTGGTACACGCCGCTGCGGTAGTCGTCGCCTTGCAGCAGCGGCGCGTCGCAACGACCGTCTCCGTTGGTAGTGGCGGTAGCGACGAGCTCAAGCTGCGTGCCTTCGACACGGTAGAGCTCAACCTTGATTGCGCTGCCAGGGCAGCCGTGTGCAGCGTCCAAAACGTGTGTGGTCAAACGTCCCATGGCTTCTATGCGCCTCCGGAAGTCAGTGATTGAGAAACCCGCACCTTTTCAGAGCGTTGAAAAAGCCGGCGATGACTGATTAAGACACTTTTTATAAAAATTGTACACAATAAATTCCACAGCCTTCCAATCCCCTGTAGGAGCGAGCTTGCTCGCGAAAAACGTCAACGATGACGCGGGCTTCCAGGATGAAAAGTGGCGCGCTCGGGTTTTTCGCGAGCAAGCTCGCTCCTACAGTGGGCTTTTTCATTTTAATCTGACCATTCAGGCAAGTTTCTTGCAGAGACCCGTAGAGAGCCCGTTCAGAAAAAATGCAGAAATGCAGGCTTACAAAGTTCGCGATAAGTTGTATACAATCACTCATCGCTGTGACGCCACTCAGTCATTCCACTGCCCGGACGCCACACACACCTGCTACCACGAACAAGAAGGAAGACTGCAGTGAGCGCTGACTACCCACGCGACCTGATCGGTTACGGCAGTAACCCTCCTCACCCCCACTGGCCGGGCAAGGCACGCATTGCGCTGTCGTTCGTACTCAACTACGAAGAAGGCGGCGAGCGCAATATCCTGCATGGCGACAAAGAGTCCGAAGCCTTCCTTTCGGAAATGGTCTCGGCCCAACCGCTGCAAGGCGAGCGCAACATGAGCATGGAGTCGCTGTATGAGTACGGCAGCCGTGCCGGTGTGTGGCGCATCCTCAAGTTGTTCAAAGAGTTCGACATCCCGCTGACCATCTTCGCCGTGGCCATGGCCGCCCAGCGGCATCCGGACGTGATCCGCGCCATGGTCGCCGCCGGCCACGAGATTTGCAGCCACGGCTACCGCTGGATCGACTACCAGTACATGGACGAGGCTCAGGAGCGCGAGCACATGCTCGAAGCCATCCGCATCCTCACCGAACTCACCGGTGAACGCCCACTGGGCTGGTACACCGGCCGCACCGGCCCCAACACCCGTCGCCTGGTGATGGAGGAAGGTGGCTTTCTGTACGACTGCGACACCTACGACGACGACCTGCCCTACTGGGAACCCAACACCCCCAACGGCAAGCCGCACCTGGTGATCCCCTATACCCTGGACACCAACGACATGCGCTTCACCCAGGTGCAGGGCTTCAACAAGGGCGACGACTTTTTCGAATACCTCAAGGACGCCTTCGACGTGCTGTATGCCGAAGGTGCCGAAGCGCCAAAGATGCTGTCCATCGGCCTGCATTGCCGCCTGATCGGCCGCCCGGCACGCCTGGCCTCGCTCAAGCGCTTCATTGAATACGTCAAAGGCCATGACCAGGTGTGGTTCACCCGCCGCGTGGACATCGCCCGTCACTGGCACCAAACCCACCCTTTCCCGGGAGCGGCGAAATGACTGCGTTCCAGACCCTGAAACCTTCGACCTTGAGCCGCGACGCCTTCGTCCAGGCCTTTGCCGATATCTACGAACACTCGCCATGGGTGGCCGAAAAGGCCTTCGACCTGGGCCAGGACGCGTCGATCGACCAGATCGAAACCCTGCACCAGCGCATGAGCGATATCCTGTTGAGTGCTGATCACGCCGCGCAACTGGCGCTGATCAATGCTCACCCGGACCTGGCCGGAAAAGCTGCCGTCCAGGGCCAACTGACCCAAGCCAGCACCGATGAACAAGCGGGCGCGGGTATTCACCAATGCACGGCCGAAGAGTTTTCTCGCTTCACCGAGCTGAACGAGGCCTACAAAGCCAAGTTCAAGTTTCCCTTCATCATGGCGGTAAAAGGCAGCAACCGGCATCAGATCCTCGCCGCGTTCGAAACGCGCATCCACAATTCGGCAGACACCGAGTTCAAGTGCGCGCTGGACGAGATCAACAAGATCGCGTTGTTCCGTTTACTGACCCTCTAGCAGTCCATCCCCAGCCACTCTATCTAAGGCAGACAAGAAGAATGAAAGCTTACGCCGTACCTTTCGAAAAGTTCGTCAACCTGGCCGACGCCCGCCTGGGCACCAAGATCATCTCGGTGACCGATGACTGGTTCGCTGACGCCAACCGCCTGTTCCAGCCGACCCCGGCCGTGTGGAAGGAGGGCGTTTTCGATGACAACGGCAAGTGGATGGACGGCTGGGAGTCACGCCGCAAGCGCTTCGAAGGCTACGACAGCGCGGTGATCCGCCTGGGCGTGCCGGGTTCGATCAAGGGCGTGGACATCGACACTTCATTCTTCACCGGCAACTTCCCGCCGTCGGCTTCCCTGGAAGCCTGCTTCCTGGCCTCGGGCGAGCCGGATGCCAACACTCAGTGGGTGGAAGTGCTGTCAGCCGTCGAGCTGCAAGGCAACAGCCACCACTACCATGAGATCAACAACGACCAGGCGTTCAGCCACCTGCGCTTCAACATCTACCCGGATGGCGGCGTGGCCCGTCTGCGTGTGTACGGCGTGCCGTTCCGCGACTGGTCTTCGGTGGGCGACAACGAACAGGTCGACCTGGCTGCCGCGCTCAATGGCGGCCGTGCCCTGGCCTGCTCCGATGAACACTTCGGCCGCATGAGCAACATCCTCAACCCGGGCCGCGGCATCAACATGGGCGATGGCTGGGAAACCGCACGTCGTCGCACGCCAGGCAATGACTGGGTGATCGTCGCCCTGGGCCACCCGGGCGAGATCGAGAAAATCGTGGTCGACACCCTGCACTTCAAGGGCAACTACCCGGATACCTGCTCGATCCAGGGCGCTTTCGTGAAAGGCGGCACCGACAGCCAGATCGAAACCCAGTCGCTGTTCTGGCGCGAACTGCTGCCGGCGCAGAAGCTGGAAATGCACGCCGAACACACCTTCGCCGAGCAGATCAAGGCGCTGGGGCCGATTACCCACATCCGCCTGAATGTGTTCCCGGATGGTGGTGTGAGTCGCCTGCGTGTCCTGGGCAAAGTCTCGAAATAACACCCGATCGTCCCCACGCTCTGCGTGGGGACGCATCCCGTGACGCTCCGCGTCACACAGCGGACGCAGAGCGTCCAGGGCAGCGTTCCCACGCAGAGCGTGGGAACGATCTATAGACAAGATAAGAAGACAGCCATGCGCACACTGATGATCGAACCCCTGACCAAAGAAGCCTTCGCCCCTTTCGGAGACGTTATCGAAACCGATGGCAGCGATCACTTCATGATCAACAACGGGTCGACCATGCGCTTTCACAAACTGGCCACGGTCGACACCGCGAAGCCGGAAGACCACGCCATCATCAGCATCTTCCGCGCCGACGCGCAGGACATGCCGCTGACCGTGTGCATGCTGGAGAGACACCCGCTGGGCAGCCAGGCTTTCATTCCGCTGCTCGGCAACCCCTTTCTGATCGTGGTCGCGCCACTTGGCGATGAACCTGTATCGGGCTTGGTCCGCGCCTTCGTCACCAACGGCAGGCAGGGCATTAATTACCATCGCGGCGTCTGGCACCACCCGGTGCTGACGATCGAAAAGCGGGATGACTTCCTGGTGGTTGATCGCAGTGGCACAGGCAATAACTGCGATGAGCATTTTTTCAAAGAGGATGAGCGTTTGATCCTCGCCCCCCACCAATAAGAGAAGGTCTGATCACCCGACAACAAGGGTGACAGGCGAGAGGTAAAGACTGTGGAAGCACATCTGTTGGAATGGCTGAACCTGAGCGTGCGCTGGGTTCACATGATCACTGGCGTCGCCTGGATCGGCGCTTCTTTCTACTTCGTCTGGCTGGAAAACAACCTTAATCGCGTCAACCCCAAGAACGGCCTGGCCGGTGACTTGTGGGCGATCCACGGTGGCGGTATCTACCACCTGGAAAAATACAAACTGGCCCCGCCGACCATGCCGGACAACCTGCACTGGTTCAAATGGGAAGCCTATTTCACCTGGATGTCAGGCGTCGCGCTGCTGTGCGTGGTGTTCTACCTCAACCCGACGCTGTACTTGCTCGCCCCCGGCAGCAGCCTCAGCGGCACCGAAGGCGTATTGCTGGGCATCGGTTCACTGTTCGCCGGCTGGTTTATCTACTCCTTCCTGTGCGATTCGGCCCTGGGCAAACGCCCTGCCCTGCTCGGCTTGATCCTGTTTGTGCTGTTGATTGCGGCGGCCTACGGCTTCAGCAAGGTGTTCAGCGGCCGTGGCGCCTACCTGCATGTGGGCGCGGTGATCGGCACGATCATGGTCGGTAACGTGTTCCGCATCATCATGCCCGCCCAGCGTGCGCTGGTGGCGGCCATCGCCGAGAACCGCACACCGGACCCGGCGCTGCCGGCCAAGGGTTTGCTGCGCTCACGGCATAACAACTACTTCACCTTGCCGGTGCTGTTCATCATGATCAGCAACCACTTCCCGAGCACCTATGGCAGCCAATACAACTGGCTGATCCTGGCCGGGATCGCGGTGGCAGCAGTGTTGGTGCGCCATTACTTCAACACCCGGCATGACAGCCAGAAGTATGCGTGGACCTTGCCGGTGGGCGCGTTGGCAATGATCAGCCTGGCCTACGTGACCGGGCCCAAGCCGGCTGAACCGATTGCCAAGGCACCGGCGGCGATTGAGTATCAGCCGCTGCCGGAAACCGCCTTGGGCGGTGGCTTGAAACCCGCCGCGCCTGCCGCACCCGCCGCTGAACCGGCACCAGCCCAGGCCACCACGGACTTCGGTCAGGTGCACCACGTGATCGAGCAACGCTGCACCGTGTGCCATTCGGCCAAGCCCACCAGCCCGCTGTTCAGCACCGCTCCGGCTGGGGTGATGTTCGACACACCGGCACAGATCCAGCAGCAGGCGGCGCGCATTCAAGCGCAGGCCGTGGCCAGCCAGATCATGCCGCTGGGCAACATTACCCAGATGACCCAGCAGGAAAGGGATTTGATTGGCACCTGGATCAATCAGGGGGCCCGCACCAACTGACTGTTTCACACAGGACCAATGTGGGAGCTGGCTTGCCTGCGATAGCGGCAGATCACCAACATTTTCGGTGACTGACACACCGCCATCGCAGGCAAGCCAGCTCCCACAAGGGAGATCAGTGATGGTTTGAAGATTAAGTTTCATCCGGCAATTGAATGCCAAACAACACAAAAATAAAAAGATTCGAGGTGTTGCATGTCCCAGTTAGAAACGCAGACTCCTGCCGCGCCCGCCATGGTGCGGCTGCCCCTCTTGCAATTGATCCTGGTAGGCCTGCAACACGTCTTGCTGATGTACGGCGGTGCCGTCGCCGTGCCCCTGATCATTGGCCAGGCCGCCGGCTTGAGCCGTGAAGAAATCGCCTTTCTGATCAACGCCGACCTGCTGGTGGCTGGTATCGCCACCATGGTGCAGTCGTTCGGCATCGGCCCCATGGGCATCCGCATGCCGGTGATGATGGGCGCCAGTTTCGCCGCCGTGGGCAGCATGGTCGCCATGGCCGGCATGCCCGGCATCGGTTTGCAGGGCATCTTCGGCGCGACCATCGCCGCCGGGTTCTTCGGCATGCTTATCGCACCGTTCATGTCCAAGGTAGTGCGCTTTTTCCCGCCGCTGGTGACCGGCACGGTGATCACCGCCATCGGCCTTTCGCTGTTTCCCGTGGCGGTGAACTGGGCCGGCGGGGGCAGCGCCGCCGCCACGTTTGGCTCGCCGGTCTACCTGGCGATTGCCGCCCTGGTGCTGGGCACTATCTTGCTGATCAACCGCTTCATGCGCGGCTTCTGGGTGAACATCTCGGTGCTGATCGGCATGGGCCTGGGTTACGCCCTGTGTGGTGTGATCGGCATGGTCGACCTCAGTGGCCTGGCCCAGGCGCCGTGGGTGCAGGTGGTGACGCCGTTGCACTTTGGCATGCCCACGTTCGAGTTGGCACCGATCCTGTCGATGTGCCTGGTGGTGGTGATCATTTTTGTCGAGTCCACCGGCATGTTCCTCGCCCTGGGCAAGATCACCGGCCAGGAGGTCACGCCGAAGATGCTGCGACGCGGCCTGTTGTGTGATGCCGGCGCGTCGTTCTTTGCCGGCTTCTTCAACACCTTTACCCACTCCTCCTTCGCGCAGAATATCGGCCTGGTGCAGATGACCGGCGTGCGCTGCCGCTCGGTCACGCTCATGGCCGGCGCGTTCTTGATCGTGCTCAGCCTGTTACCCAAGGCGGCCTATCTGGTGGCATCGATTCCACCTGCGGTACTCGGCGGCGCGGCGATTGCGATGTTCGGGATGGTGGCGGCAACCGGGATCAAGATTCTGCAGGAAGCCGACATCGCCGACCGCCGTAACCAGTTGCTGGTGGCGGTGAGCATCGGCATGGGCCTGATCCCCGTGGTACGTCCGGAGTTCTTCGCACAGCTGCCGTTGTGGATGAGCCCGATTACCCACAGCGGCATTGCCATGGCCACCCTCAGCGCGCTATCGCTGAACATCCTGTTCAACATCCTCGGCGGCGCTGAGCGCCCCGAAGTCGCACATACGCATTGATTCCTTTGTTAGTACAAAAATAACAACAAACAGGGAACCCCCACATGCACAACCTTGACATGGGGCCGGCCACACGCCGCGCCCCATTCTTGCCCCTCGCGCTCTGTTACAGCGCACTTGAGCCCAGGCCTGGGAGCCAGTATTCTCCGCGCCCGCTCGAATCGACTCAAAAAAAAACAGCGAATGTAAAAGCTGACCTCAAGGCCAACTTATCCCGGCCTGATGTTTGCTGCCAAAGTGCACAAAAGTCCCCTGAATTCGACTGCATCCGCTGCAGCCGACGGGGATTTTTTGGCTTTTTCAACACCTTGGCGCAGCTCTTGCTAAAAGCATCAAAGCTGACCGAACAGACGATTTTTGCAGCGAACCAAAAGGCGCCACACCAGAGCGCCTGCGTAGAAGAAAAACCATAAAATTTTAACTCGGGAGCAACCGAATGAAACCTATGTTCAAAGGCCTGATGCTGGCTGGATCACTGTTGGCCGGTGGCCAGGCCGTAGCCGGTGACTTGTTGCAATGGCAAAACAACAGCCTGACTTATCTGTGGGGCAAGAGCTTTACCGTCAACCCGCAGATCCAGCAAACCGTCACCTTCGAACATGCCGACGCATGGAAGTACGGCGACAACTTCTTCTTCCTCGACCGTATCTTTTACAACGGCAAGGAAGACGGCAATGTCGGCCCGAATACTTACTACGGCGAGTTCAGCCCGCGTTTGTCGTTCGGCAAGATCCTGGACAAGGACCTGTCGTTCGGCCCGATCAAGGACGTGCTGCTGGCCTTCACCTATGAGTTCGGCGAGGGCGATAACGAGTCCTACCTGCTGGGTCCGGCATTCGACTTGAACATCCCCGGTTTCGACTACTTCCAGTTGAACTTCTACCAGCGCCAGACCGAGGGCAATCGTCCGGGTGACGGCGTGTGGCAGATCACTCCGGTCTGGTCGTACACCATTCCCGTGGGTAATTCCGACGTGCTGATCGACGGTTTCATGGACTGGGTGGTGGATAACGACAAGAACGCCCGCGGCACTTATCACGCCAACCTGCACTTCAACCCGCAGGTCAAATACGACTTGGGCAAGGCGCTGCATTGGGGCGACAAGCAGTTGTATGTGGGTTTTGAATACGACTACTGGAAGAACAAGTACGGGATTGAAGACAGCGGCGCCTTCAAGACAACCCAGGACACAGCAAGCTTCCTGGTCAAATACCACTTCTAAAGGTTGACCGCGGTTCCCTGTGGGAGCTGGCTTGCCTGCGATCGCGATGTGTCTGTGCCAGCAGTGTTGGCTGGCATACCGCTATCGCAGGCAAGCCAGCTCCCACATTCAGTTTGACGTCAGGCCGAGGAAACGAGTGATTTCTTCGCGCTTGGCCAGCGCATCCTTGCGCCCCAGTTCGATCAACTCACTGCAATACCCCGCCTCGAACAACAGATAGCTCAACACTCCTGCCCCGCTGGTCTTGGTCGCCCCCGGCCCGCGCAAAAACACACGCAACGCCGCCGGCAACTCCTGGCGATGTCGTGCGGCGATCTCATCGATGGGCTGGCTGGGGGCAATCACCAGCACCTCTACCGGCGCCAGGCCCTGCACCGCCGCATCCGCAGGCACGACGCGGCTGAACTGGTTCAAGCGCTCCAGCAGTTCGATATCGCTTTCCAGGCTGTCAATGAAGGTGCTGTTGAGCATGTGCCCGCCGATTTGCGCCAGGGTCGGTTGCTGGCCGGTGTAGGTGCGTTGCGTCGAGGCTTCATTGCCCCTTGGGTTGCCGCTCACACCGACGACCAATACGCGGCTGGCCCCCAGGTGCAAGGCCGGGCTGATGGGCGCGGACTGCCGCACTGCGCCATCGCCGAAGTACTCTTCGTCAAGTTTGATCGGAGCGAACAACAGCGGAATTGCGGAGCTTGCCAACAGGTGCTCTACCGTCAGTTGGGTCGGTACCCCAATGCGCCGATGACGCAACCAGGCATCGATGGTGCCGCCGCCCTGATAGAAGGTCACCGCTTGCCCGGACTCATAGCCAAAGGCCGTCACCGCCACAGCCTGCAAGTGCTTGCGGCGGATAGCCTCGTCGATGCCGTCCAGGTTCAAGCGCTCTTGTAACAAGTCGCGCAGTGGCGAACTGTTGAGCAACGCCACCGGCACCTGGCTACCCAGGCCCAACAGGCTATGGATCAGGAAACGACTGGCCTGGCGCATCACCCCCGGCCAGTCACTGCGCAGCACCTGATGGCTGCGAAAGCCCTGCCAGAAGGCCGTCAGCCGTTGGATGGCTGCCGAAAAATCACTGGCGCCGCTGGCCAGGCTCACCGCATTGATCGCACCAGCCGAGGTGCCGACGATCACCGGAAAAGGATTCGCTGCCCCCGCAGGCAGCAATTCGGCAACCGCCGCCAGCACCCCCACCTGATACGCCGCTCGCGCCCCGCCGCCGGAAAGAATCAAGCCTGTGACCGGTTCAGCTGGGCGCATTGCGTCACTCCATGTGAGAAAGGGTTGGGCTTATCGACGGCGCTTTTCGTACAACTTGGGCTCACCCGGCGGTCGGCTCTTGAAGCGGCGGTGGGTCCACAGGTATTGCTCGGGGCATGCGCGTACCGAGGCTTCGACCCACTGGTTGATGCGCAGGCAGTCGATTTCGTCGGTTTCACCCGGGAAGTCGGTCAGCGGCGCATGGATCACCAGGCGGTACCCGCTACCGTCAGCCAGGCGCTCCTGGGTAAACGGCACCACCAGCGCCTTGCCCAGGCGTGCGAACTTGCTGGTGGCGGTGACGGTAGCAGCCTGGATGCCAAACAACGGCACGAAGATGCTTTGCTTGGCGCCGTAGTCCTGGTCTGGCGCGTACCAGATGGCCCGGCCGGCGCGCAGCAGCTTGAGCATGCCGCGCACGTCGTCACGCTCCACGGCCAGGGAATCGAGGTTGTGGCGTTCACGACCACGGCGCTGGATAAAGTCGAACAGCGGGTTGCCGTGTTCGCGGTACATGCCGTCAATGGTGTGCTTCTGCCCCAGCAGCGCCGCGCCGATTTCCAGGGTGGTGAAGTGCAGCGCCATGAGGATCACGCCCTTGCCGTCCAACTGCGCCTGCGTGAGGTGCTCCAACCCTTCGACATGGGCCAGGCGCGCCAGGCGCGGCTTGGGCCACCACCAGCTCATGGCCATTTCAAAGAAGGCGATGCCGGTGGAAGCGAAGTTTTCCTTGAGCAGGCGTTTACGTTCCTTGGCGGATTTTTCCGGGAAGCACAGCTCAAGGTTGCGCGCCGCAATACGGCGACGATCGCCCGCCACGCGGTACATGCCCGCGCCCAGCAGGCGACCAATGTTCAACAGCGCCCGATACGGCAATTGAGTGACCAGCCACAGCAGGCCGAGCCCCAGCCATAGCAGCCAAAAACGCGGGTGAAGAAATACAGCTCGAAAACGCGGGCGATCCATTACAGATTCCGGTAAAGACAAGGGCCGCGCATTCTACAACGGTTCGACTCGGCTTGCGGCGAGTGAGTGTTCTCGTTATAAGTCTCGACACTTTTCGTGACAAGCCGCTTTCGCCGACCATGAGCCAAACCGAACCGCTAGACCAAGATCCCGTGTTCCAGCTAAAAGGCAGCATGCTCGCCATTACCGTGCTGGAACTGGCCCGCAATGACCTCGACGCCCTGGACCGCCAACTGGCCGCCAAGGTCGCCCTGGCGCCAAACTTTTTCAACAACGCCCCGCTGGTGCTGGCGCTGGACAAGCTGCCGGCCGGCCAGGGCGTGATTGATTTGCCCGGCCTGATGCGCGTATGCCGTTCCCATGGCCTGCGCACCTTGGCGATTCGCGCCAGCCGGATCGAAGACATTGCCGCCGCCATCGCCATTGAACTGCCAGTACTGCCACCGTCGGGCGCCCGTGAGCGCCCTCTGGAACCATTGGTCGGCGAAGAAAAGAAAAAACCGGAAAAACCACCGGAGCCTGCGATCAGGCCTACAAAGATCATCACTTCGCCGGTACGCGGCGGGCAGCAGATTTACGCCCAAGGCGGCGACCTTGTGGTGGTCTCCTCGGTCAGCCCGGGGGCGGAACTTCTTGCCGATGGCAACATCCATGTATACGGCCCGATGCGCGGACGCGCCCTGGCCGGCATCAAGGGTGATACCAAGGCGCGTATTTTTTGCCAGCAGTTGACCGCTGAGCTGGTTTCCATCGCGGGTCAGTACAAGGTTTCCGAAGATTTGCGCCGCGATCCACTGTGGGGCGCTTCGGTACAGGTCAACCTGTCGGGCGATGTGTTGAACATCATCCGTCTTTAACGGATACTGCCGCATTTTCCAAGCATCTCTAGACTCTGATAGCAAAGCGAAACTGGCAAGACTTGTGTAGGACTTTTTGGAAGTTGGTGTTTCCCCATGGAAACCCCGTCTTTTTCCTGCAAAGGCTGTCCGCCTGCGGCGAGTTCCAAGAGATGTTTTTCAGGGACCGAAAGTCCTTTTTCCTTAGGGGTGAAACACCTTGGCCAAGATTCTCGTGGTTACATCCGGCAAGGGTGGTGTGGGTAAGACCACCACCAGCGCCGCTATCGGTACCGGCCTCGCTCTGCGCGGCCACAAGACAGTCATCGTCGACTTCGACGTCGGTCTGCGTAACCTTGACCTGATCATGGGCTGCGAGCGTCGCGTGGTGTATGACTTCGTCAACGTGGTGAACGGCGAAGCCAACCTGCAACAGGCCCTGATCAAGGACAAGCGCCTTGAGAACCTGTACGTGCTGGCTGCCAGCCAGACCCGTGACAAAGACGCGCTGACCAAAGAAGGCGTCGGCAAAGTCCTCGCCGAGCTCAAGGAAACCTTCGAATACGTGGTCTGCGATTCCCCGGCCGGTATCGAAACCGGTGCTCACCTGGCGATGTACTTCGCCGACGAAGCCATCGTGGTGACCAACCCGGAAGTCTCCTCGGTACGTGACTCGGACCGCATGCTCGGCCTGTTGGCCAGCAAGTCCAAGCGCGCCGAAGAAGGCCAGGACCCGATCAAGGAGCACCTGCTGCTCACCCGCTACAACCCGGAGCGCGTCAACAACGGCGAAATGCTCGGTGTTGAAGACGTGAAGGAAATCCTCGCCGTGACCCTGCTGGGCGTGATTCCGGAATCCCAGGCCGTGCTGAAGGCATCCAACCAGGGCGTACCGGTGATTCTCGACGACCAGAGCGACGCCGGCCAGGCGTACAGCGATGCCGTCGATCGCTTGCTGGGCAAGACCGTGGAACACCGCTTCCTCGATGTCAAGAAGAAGGGATTCTTCGAGCGTATCTTTGGAGGCAACTAAACAATGAAATTTCTCGACTTCTTTCGCGCCAACAAAAAACCCAGTACCGCATCGGTCGCGAAAGAGCGTCTACAGATCATCGTGGCGCACGAACGCGGCCAACGCAGCACCCCGGACTACCTGCCAGCCTTGCAGAAGGAACTGGTCGAGGTGATCCGCAAGTACGTCAATATCGGCAACGATGACGTGCATGTCGCCTTGGAAAATGACGGCAGCTGCTCGATTCTGGAACTCAATATCACCCTGCCCGATCGTTGATCGAACGGGCGGTCGCCACGGCGGCTCCACTGACGGCCCCCTCGCTCCTACAGGGTGAGGGGGCCGTCAGTGGAGCCGCCGTTGGCGTTTGTTACGAGGCTGTTTAATGCCGCTGTCCAATATCCACATCCTGCATCAGGACGACGCTGTCCTGGTGGTGAACAAGCCGACCCTGCTGCTCTCGGTGCCTGGCCGCGCCGACGACAACAAGGACTGCCTGATCACTCGCCTGCAGGAAAACGGCTACCCCGAAGCCCGCATCGTCCATCGCCTGGACTGGGAAACGTCGGGGATCATCCTGCTGGCCCGGGACGCCGACACCCACCGCGAACTGTCCCGCCAGTTTCACGACCGCGAGACCGAAAAGGCCTACACCGCCCTGGCCTGGGGCCAACCGGCACTGGACAGCGGCAGCATTGACCTGCCCCTGCGCTACGACCCGCCGACCAAGCCCCGCCATGTGGTCGACCATGAGTTCGGCAAACATGCACTGACCTTCTGGAAAGTCCTGGAGCGTTGCGGCGACTGGTGCCGCGTAGAGCTGACACCCATCACCGGGCGCTCGCACCAGTTGCGCGTGCATATGTTGTCCATCGGGCATCCGTTGCTGGGCGATGGTCTGTACGCCCATGAACAAGCCCTGGCCGCCTGGCCGCGCCTGTGCCTGCATGCAAGCATGCTCAGCTTCACCCATCCGCAAAGCGGCGAGCGCCTGCGCTTCGAGTGCCCTGCGCCTTTTTGAAGGGCTGATGCGGTCAAATGTGGGAGCTGGCTTGCCTGCGATATCGGCGTGCCAGCCAATACATCTGGCACAGAAAGACCGCTATCGCAGGCAAGCCAGCTCCCACAGGGTTTGATGTGGTTCTCGGCCATGCACGCTCACTCCAAATATCTGGCCAATACGGTAAACTCTCGCCACTGCTGTCTGGAGCTATTTATGCGCGAAGCATTGAATCAAGGCCTGATCGACTTCCTCAAGGCCTCCCCTACTCCTTTTCATGCCACTGCCGCCCTGGCCCAGCGCCTGGAAGCCGCCGGCTACCAGCGTCTCGACGAGCGCGACACCTGGGCCACCGAGGCCAACGGTCGCTACTACGTGACCCGCAACGATTCCTCGATCATCGCCTTCAAGCTCGGCCGCCAATCGCCGCTGCAGGACGGTATCCGCATGGTCGGCGCCCACACCGACAGCCCATGCCTGCGGGTCAAGCCCCAGCCGGAGCTGCAACGCCACGGCTTCTGGCAACTGGGTGTGGAAGTCTACGGCGGCGCGCTGCTGGCGCCCTGGTTCGACCGCGACCTGTCCCTGGCCGGGCGTGTCACCTTCCGCCGCGATGGCAAGGTCGAGAGCCAACTGATCGACTTCAAGCTGCCGATCGCTATCATTCCCAACCTGGCCATTCACCTCAACCGTGAAGCCAACCAGGGCTGGGCGATCAATGCCCAGACCGAGCTGCCGCCGATCCTGGCGCAGTTTGCCGGTGACGAACGCGTGGACTTTCGCGCCGTGCTCACCGAACAGTTGGCCCGCGAGCATGGGTTGAATGCCGATGTGGTGCTCGACTACGAGCTGAGTTTCTACGACACCCAAAGTGCTGCCGTGATCGGCCTCAATGGCGACTTCATTGCCGGTGCACGCCTGGACAACCTGCTGTCGTGCTACGCCGGCTTGCAAGCCTTGCTCTCCAGCGACACCGATGAAACCTGCGTGCTGGTGTGCAACGACCACGAAGAAGTCGGCTCCTGCTCGGCCTGCGGTGCCGATGGCCCGATGCTGGAACAGACCCTGCGTCGCCTGCTGCCCGAAGGTGAAGAATTCGTACGCACCATTCAGAAATCCCTGCTGGTGTCGGCAGACAACGCCCACGGCGTGCACCCCAACTACGCCGACAAACACGACGCCAACCACGGCCCGAAACTCAACGCCGGCCCGGTGATCAAGGTCAACAGCAACCAGCGCTACGCCACCAACAGCGAAACCGCGGGGTTCTTCCGCCACCTGTGCATGGCCCAGGAAGTGCCGGTGCAGAGCTTCGTGGTGCGCAGCGACATGGGCTGTGGTTCGACCATCGGCCCCATCACTGCCAGCCACCTGGGCGTGCGCACGGTGGACATCGGCTTGCCGACCTTTGCCATGCACTCGATCCGCGAGCTGTGCGGCAGCCATGACCTGGCGCATCTGGTCAAGGTGCTGGGGGCGTTCTACGCCAGCCGCGATTTACCCTGAGCCCGAAGCGCGCCCATCGCGGGCAAGCCCGCTCCCACATTTGATCTGTGAATGCATTTCAGTGTGGGAGCGGGCTTGCCCGCGATGGGTTTCCAAACAGATATAAGGCTATCTGACTCACATCAACTGCACTTCTGCCAATCCGGCCTAGACTTGTCAGAACTTCCAGTCCGACAAGGCCGCCCCTCGCCATGATCTCAATGTCCTCATTCCACGCCATGCTGATCCCCATCCTGATCGGCATGATCATGCTCGCGGTCGGCTTCAACTTTCGCGACAAGCCTCTGGGCGTGTTTGGCATGTGGATCGGCATGCTGTTGATCCTCGGCACCGTGCTCTACAAGATCCTCGCCAAACTGGCGCAGTGACAAATGCGCTCGCATTGGGCATAGCGGCCTCGTACACTCGGTCAATTCGTCGTTTTCAAGGTTGACCGCCTCGTGCTTTCCCGTCTGTTTGCCCTGCCCTACTACCTGCTGATCGCCCTGCTCACGCTGCTGCCAGTGATGCCCGCCCAAGCCGTGGGCTTGCCCGGGATGCTGGGCGGCTCCAGCAAGACCCAACCCCAGGCCGAAGTGCCCTTGGGGCAGTCGCTGGACGAAGTGATCAAGACCCTGGAAAACGACCAGCAACGCACCCAGTTGCTCAGCGACCTGAAGAAGCTGCGCGCCGCCACGCAAAAGGCCCAGCCCGCCGCCGAACTCGGCGTACTCGGGTTGATCGGCAGTACGCTGTCGGGCTTTGAGCAGCAGTTTTCCGGCGCCGACAGCCCGTTGGGGCGCTGGTCCAATGAAGTCGACCTGGCCAAGGATGAACTCGCCGCCCTGATGTTGCCGGCCAGCGAATGGCTGCCGATCATCTTCGGTTTTGCTGTGATCCTGGCTGTGTGGAGCCTGCTGGCCGCTGCGCTGATCTGGCTCAGCCATCGGGTGCGCGAGCGTTTCGGCCTGCCCGAAGAGCTGCCGCAGCACCCGCGCACTTGGGACATGCTGCGCTTTGCCCTGCGCAAGCTGGGCCCCTGGTTGATCGCCCTGGTGATCACGGTTTACCTGAGCTACGCCCTGCCTTCCTCCCTGGGCAAATCCCTGGCCATGGTGCTGGCCTATGCCTTGGTGGTCGGCACCTGTTTCTCGGCCATCTGCGTGATTGCCTTCTCCGTACTCGACGGCCCGCACCGCCACCGCGCCCTGTATATCCTGCGCCATCAGGCGTTCCGCCCGCTGTGGTGGATCGGCAGCTTTGCCGCCTTCGGTGAAGCCTTGAGCGACCCGCGCCTGGTTGCCGCGCTCGGCCAGCATCTGGCCCACACCGCCGCGACCGTGGCCAATGTCATGGCGGCGTTGTCCACCGGGGTGTTTATCCTGCGGTTCCGCCGTCCGATTGCGCACCTGATCCGCAACCAACCGCTGTCGCGCCGCCTCAACCGCCGAGCGCTCACCGATACCCTGTCGATCATCGGCACCTTCTGGTACATCCCGGCTCTTCTGCTGGTGGGCATCTCACTGTTCGCCACCTTCCTGTCGGCCGGCGACACCAGCACCGCCCTGCGCCAGTCGCTGCTGTGCACGGTGTTGCTGGTGTTGTGCATGGTGATCAACGGCCTGGTGCGCCGCCACGCCCTCAAGCCGCACCGCGGGCACAAGCGCCATGCGCTGTACTCCGAACGCCTCAAAGGCTTTGTCTACACCCTGGTGCACCTGGTGGTGTGGCTGGTATTTATCGAACTGGGGCTGCGGGTCTGGGGCCTGTCGATGATTCGCTTTACCGAAGGTGAAGGCCATGAAATAGCCGTGAAGCTGTTCGGCCTCGGGGGCACCTTGTTGTTCGCCTGGCTGATCTGGATCCTCAGCGACACCGCGATTCACCACGCCCTGACCCGCTCGCGCAAAGGCCTGGCCAACGCCCGCGCGCAAACCATGATGCCGCTGATCCGCAACGTGCTGTTCGTGACCATCTTCATCATCGCCGCCATCGTGGCGCTGGCGAACATGGGCATGAACGTTACGCCACTGCTGGCCGGTGCGGGCGTGATCGGTATCGCCATCGGTTTTGGTGCGCAATCGCTGGTAGCCGACTTGATCACCGGGTTGTTCATCATCATCGAAGACTCCCTGGCCATCGACGACTACGTGGACGTCGGCGGCCACCTCGGTACCGTAGAGGGCCTGACCATCCGTACCGTGCGCCTGCGCGATATCGACGGCATCGTGCACACCATCCCGTTCAGCGAAATCAAGAGCATCAAGAACTACTCCCGCGAGTTCGGCTACGCCATCTTCCGGGTGGCGATCCCTTACAACATGGAAATCGACGACGCGATCAAACTGATGCGCGAGGTCGGCCATGCCATGCGCAACGACCCGCTGCAACGCCGCAATATCTGGTCGCCGCTGGAGATCCAGGGCGTGGAAAGCTTCGAGTCCGGCAGCGCGATCCTGCGCGCACGCTTCAAGACCGCGCCGATCAAGCAGTGGGAAGTGTCGCGGGCATTCAACCTGTCGCTCAAGCGGCACCTGGATGAAGCCGGGCTTGACCTGGCGACACCGCGCTTGAGCGTGCAGGTGCAGACTGCCGGGAGCGTGCAGGAGAAAGATCCACAACAATAGGCAAGGAGAGGTTGGTATGCGAATGAACGGTCTGACACACCAATGGGTTTTGGGTCTGCTCGGCGCGGTCGCGAGCAGTGCAGTGATCGCCGCCAGCAGCGGCCAGGACAGTGCCCGGGAAACCATTGCCGCCCAGGCAAAAATCCTCGAACCCAGCCTGTTGGAAACCCGCCGCGATATCCACGCCCATCCGGAACTGGGCAATACCGAAACCCGCACCGCCGAGTTGGTCGCCAAACAGTTGCGCGAACTCGGCCTTGAAGTAAAGACCGGGGTGGCCCGCACTGGCGTCGTCGCCATCTTGAAAGGTGCCCTGCCCGGCCCGACCGTGGCCCTGCGCGCCGACATGGATGCGCTGCCGGTCAAGGAAGTCGCCGACCTGCCCTTCGCCTCCAAAGCCAAGGGCACCTATCTGGGCAAAGAAGTCGACGTGATGCACGCCTGCGGCCACGACGCCCATACCGCTATCCTGCTGAGCACTGCGAAGATTCTTACCGGGATGCGCGAGCGCCTGCCCGGCACCGTGGTGTTTTATTTCCAACCGGCCGAAGAAGGCCCCAGCGACTTTATCCCCGACGGCAAGAACACCTGGGGTGCGAAGATGATGGTGCAGGAAGGCGTAATGAAAGCGCCCAAGCCTGACGCGGTGTTTGGCCTGCACGTATGGGCCGGTGTGCCTGCCGGGCAAATCGCCTATCGCCCGGGCCCGACCCTGGCCAGTTCCGATGACCTGCGCATCAGGATCCTCGGCAAACAGACCCACGCCGGCCGCCCCTGGGACGGTATCGACCCGATCACCGTCGGCGCGCAAACCATTGTCGGCTTGCAGACCGTAGTCAGCCGCCGTACCGATATTTCGTCATTCCCCTCTGTGGTGAGCATCGGCACCATCAACGGTGGCACCCGCTATAACATCATCCCCGAGTCGGTGGACATGAGCGGCACCATTCGCTCCTATGACTACGGCATTCGCCAGAAGCTGCATGGGGATGTGCGCCAGACCGTAGAGAAAATCGCCGAAAGCGGTGGCGCCAAGGCCGAAGTGACGATCATCGAGAAGTACGACCCCACCATCAACAATCCGGCGCTGACCGAGAAAATGCTGCCGAGCCTGCGCTGGGCGGCTCAGGATGATGTGGTGCAAGGCCCGTTGGTGGGTGGCGCCGAAGACTTCTCGTTCTATGCCAAGGAGGCGCCGGGGCTGTTTGTCTTCCTGGGGGTGACCCCAAGGGATCAGGACATGAGCAAGGCGGCGCCAAATCACAACCCAGGGTTCTTTGTGGATGAGTCGGCGTTGGTGGTGGGCGTGAGGACGCTGGCGTCGTTGGCGACGGATTACCTCTACACCCACACATCACTGTAATGCTTGATGTGGGAGGGGGCTTGCCCCCTCCCACATTTGAACCCAGGTGAATCAGTTGGCGAGGGCCGCGCCGTCCATTTTCTGGCGCAGGCTCAGCGGGCGCATATCGGTCCACACTTCCTCGATGTAGGCCAGGCATTCTTTCTTCATGCCGCTCTTGCCCACGGTGCGCCAGCCTTCCGGCACGGCCTTGTAGTCGGGCCAGATCGAATACTGTTGTTCATGGTTGACCACTACCTGAAAGAGGATGTCGTCGCGGTCAAATACTGAGGTCATTGCTGTTCTCCGTCGCTCAAAGGCTGGCTGCGCACCACGCGCAGCACTGATATCTGTAGAAACGTACCAAGGGCCTGGAAAATTAGACGCTGGCCACGGCCGCCGCCAAGGCGCGCCCGAAAATCTCGGCCACCTGGTCGACTTCGCCAGCGGTGATCACCAGCGGTGGCAGAAAACGCACCACACTGCCATGGCGCCCGCCCAGTTCCAGGATCAGCCCGCGCTTGAGGCATTCGCGCTGCACCAGCGGCGCCAACTGGCGATGCACCGGTGGGTGGCCCTGACTATCCGGCGTGCCAGTCGGGTCTACCAGCTCCACCCCCAGCATCAGCCCACGCCCACGGATATCCCCCAGATGCGGGAAGTCGCGCTGCAGGATGCGCAGGTGTTCGCCCAGGCGCTCACCCATGGCCGCCGCATGGCCCGCCAAGTCGTGATCCCTGAGGTAGCGCATCACCGCTGAGCCTGCCGCCATCGCCATCTGGTTGCCACGGAAGGTCCCGGCATGGGCGCCCGGCAGCCAGGTGTCGAGCCAGTCGCGATACACCACCACCGCCAGGGGCAGGCTGCCGCCAATCGCCTTGGACATGACCACCACGTCCGGGATGATGCCCGCGTGTTCGAAGGCAAACATTTTGCCGGTACGCCCAAAACCACTCTGGATTTCATCGACGATCAGCGCCACCCCCGCTTGCGCGGTGATACGGCGCAGGCCACGCAGCCAGTCGAGGTCCGCCGGGATCACGCCACCCTCGCCCTGGACCACTTCGACAATCACCGCCGCTGGCAGCAACACGCCGGCTTCCGGATCGTTGAGCAGATTCTCCAGATAATGCAGGTTGACCCGCACACCTTCGGCGCCACCCAGCCCAAACGGGCAACGGTAGTCATACGGGAATGGCAGGAACTGCACGCCATTGCCGAGCAAGGCGCCCAAGGGTTTCTTGGGTCCCAGGCTGCCCATCAAACTCAGCGCGCCCTGGCTCATGCCGTGATAGCCGCCCTGGAACGACAGCACGGTGCTGCGCCCGGTGGCGGTGCGCACCAGCTTCAACGCGGCTTCCACCGCATCGGTGCCGGTGGGGCCGCAGAACTGGATTTTCGCTTCTCGCGCCAGCTCCGAAGGCAGCAAACCGAACAGGTCCTGCACGAATTGATCCTTGACCGGCGTGGTCAGGTCCAGGGTGTGCAGGGGCAGTTCGTCGCTCAGCACTTGCTGGATGGCCTGGATCACCACCGGGTGGTTATGCCCCAGCGCCAGGGTTCCGGCGCCGGCCAGGCAATCGATGAACCGACGCCCCTCGACGTCCTCCACGTAGATCCCCTTGGCGCGCTTGAGCGCCAAGGGGATGCGCCGAGGGTAGCTGCGGGCGTTGGATTCCTGCTGGCGCTGGCGGGCCAGCAGCGGGCTTTCGTCAAACTGATAGAGCGTTTCCGCGGCCTGCACCGGGGCGTCTTCGATACGGCTGGTAGCGACTGACATCTCTGGATCCCTCAATACGCTGTTGATCGTGACCAAACTGCCGATCCGTTGGCGTCTGGCCCAAGGGCATGCGCACGGATTTCCTGTTGTGGAGACGCTTCAGGTGCACGGGGATTTAGGAAGTTGGTCGGATATTTACCGATTGTGGGGAGATTAAAATGTGGGAGCGGGCTTGCTCGCGAAGGCAGTGTGTCAGTCGCTGCATCGGTTACTGCACTACCGCTTTCGCAGGCAAGCCAGCTTCCACATTTGAACAGCGCTCAGCTCCGAAGCCCGCGGTATTTTTCATTCAGCGCATAAAGAATCGCGCACGTCTCTGCATCCAGGAATCCACAATAATCCCGTGGCCGAAAGTGCATCTGGAACGCCCGGGTGCGCTGCTCAAAGGCCCGGCGATTCTGCACCGGCTTATACCCATAACGCTGAAACGCCCTCTCCACCTCGACCTCCGGCGGCAAGCCGAGACAAAAGCGGCGCTGGTACATCGCCCGCGTCTGCTCATCAAACCAAGCCCCAATGCCGGCTTCATGCAGCAGACGCCAGGGCAGCCGAGGCCCCGGATCGCTCTTGCGCCAGTAGGCCACGTCCGAATGCCCGAGCCAGTCAGTAGGGCCGACCTGCGGATAGCGCTCCAGCAGGTCGCGAAGCAATGCAATCAGTAGGTCAATCTGCGCGGGTGCGTATTGCGTAAAGGTAAAGACGCCCGCGTCATCCCGCGCCAGGTTGACGATTTCAATGCCCACCGAGCGGCTGTTGAGATCCGCCTTCCCCGCCCAATAACTCACGCCGGCGTGCCAGGCGCGCTGGCCCTCGTCCACCAGGCGAAACACGCGCAGCTCTTCATAACCGGCAGCACAGTAGCTGGGCTCATCGGGGTCGGGCAGCAGGTAGTGGGCGCTGACGCCATCTTGAGTGAGGGTGCGTAGCGATGAAGCAAAGGGCGCTGCGGTGTAGTGCACAATCACCTGCTGCACGGATTCGCCGCGGCGGTCGTTGAAACCCCTGGCAGGGAAACTGGTGTCGATCACCAACATAAGAACAGTCCTTTTCAATTCAGGCCGACTCATTCGGCCCGTTCAAGCACAAAAAAATTACCGCCATCCTGAAGACTTGAGCCTCAGGCGGGCGGTAATTATTTGCCACGTGAAAAGGGCAGCTCAGCGCCGCAACGGCATGCCCAGGTCGACCCGCATACCATCGGGCTGGCTGTCGAAGTGCAGCGAGCAGGAGCAACGCTGCACGATCGCCTGGACAATCGCCAAGCCCAGGCCACAACCTTCGCTGCTGCCATTGCGCCAAAAGCGTTGGGTGAGGTATTGCAGGTCTTCGCTGGAGATCTGCTGGCCATGGTCACGCACGCGGAACACCACGTTATCCGGGGTAGAAAACACCTGCAGTTCCACGCGGGTATCGGCGGGGGTATGGCGCAAGGCGTTGTCCAGCAGGTTACGCAAGGCCGCGACGGCAAGGCCAACGGGCATTGCCACTGGAACAGGGGAAAGATCCGGCGCCAGGATCAGATCAATGCGTGAATTGTCGCCGGCGTTGGCATCCTGGATCGCCAACCGGGCGACTTCCTCGGCACTGGATTGCAGGCCATCGTCAAACGACAGGCTGCCCTCCACCCGCGCCAGCAACAACAGTTGCTCCAGAGTGCGATGCAAGCGGTCGGCGCCCTCCTCGGCGTGCGCCAGGGACTGGTCGCGGGCCGCGCCCTCGGTCATGCGCGCGACTTGCAGGTGGGTCTTGATCGCGGTCAACGGGCTGCGCAGCTCATGGGCGGCGTCGCCGGTCAGGCGACGTTCGCGCTCGATGGTCTTGGCGATGCGCTGCAGCAGTTGGTTCTGGGTGTCGAGCAACGGCTTGAGTTCACTGGGCAGCGGGTGAATCTGCAAGGGTTCCAGGGAATCGGCACTGCGCCGCATCAAGGCATCCCGCATACGGTTGAGCGGCACCAGGCTCTGGCCGATGCCCAGCCATAGCAGGCACAGGCAGCCCAGCAATGCCACACCGACCGGCACCGACGCCGCCAGCAGGATCGACAGGTTGAGGGCTTCACGCTCCACCTGGCGGTCGGCGGTGGTGATCAGCAAGTCGCCACGGGACAGGGTAAAGCTGCGCCAGCCCACGCCGTCGATGATCTGGTCGCGAAAACCGCTGCGGCGCGACTCCAGCCCTTCCTCCGGCGTGGTATGGCTGCGCGCCAGGATCTCGCCGCGCAACGAACTGACCTGGCAGGCCATGCCGCCCGGCACATTCAGTTGTTCGGTACGCAAATGCGCGCCACCGCTGACGCTGGCCAGGCCCGGCATCTGCTCGGTGAGCCCGGCTACCATGCGCGCCGAAGCCACCAGGCGCTGGTCGAGGGAAAACATCATCTGGTTGCGCAAATCGTTGAGCATCCAGGCGGCCGCCAGCACCCAGATCAGTACAAAAGCGGCGCCCAGCTTGAACGTCAGGCGCAGGCGCAAGCTCATCACGGCGTGTTTTCTCCCCCATCAGCGGTGCCCAGGCGATAGCCCAGCCCCCTGACAGTTTCGACGATGCCATTGCCCAACTTGCGCCGCAGGTGGTGGATATGCACGTTGAGGGCGTTGCTTTCCAGTTCGTCGCTGAAGCCGTAGACGCTGTCCTTGAGCTGTTCACTGGACAGTACGCGGCCCTTGTTGTGCAAAAGCGCCTGCAACAACGCCTGTTCACGCCGGGACAAATCTACCGGCTGGCCGCCGAGGAAGGTCTCGCGGCTGCTGGGGTCGTAGGCCAGGCGGCCATGTTCGATCAGATTGACGCTGCGTCCCGCCACACGGCGCAGCAGGGTTTGCAGGCGAGCAGCGAGTTCACGCAGGTCGAAGGGCTTGAGCAGGTAGTCGTCGGCGCCGGCTTGCAGGCCGTCGACGCGGTTGGTCACCGAGTCCCGCGCGGTGAGGATCAGCACCGGAATGTCCAACCCCTGGCTGCGCTGTTGTTGCAGCAGCTTGAGGCCGTCTTCGTCGGGCAGGCCAAGGTCGAGCACCATAATGTCGAAGGCCGCGGCCTTGAGCATCGCCCGCGCAGCCGAGGCCGTGGCCACGCGCTCCACGGTGAAGCCCTGGGCAGTCAGGCCGGCCACGATGCCACTGGCGATCAGTTCGTCGTCTTCACAGACCAGTACGTGCATGGTTAACCCTTCATAAAAGATGGCGCGATTAGAAAAGCCACGGATTAAGCGCGCATTATGCCGCTAAAGTTCGCAACACCGGACAATCCCTACGCTCTAGAATAGCGGCGGTTAATCATCGGTTAATCAACGCCACACATTGTGTGCCTCACTTGCATCGAACTAAGGCTTGACCATGCGGCATCTGTTTACCTTTCTGCTGGTGTTGTTCGCGGGATTCGCCCAGGCAGCGCCGGGCAGCCCCTTCGAAACCAAACCCGACTTCCTCCCGGTGGGCAAAGCCTTCGCCTTTACCTCCGAACGTCTTGAGAGCGGCGAAACCCAGCTGTTTTGGCAGATTGCCGACGGTTATTACCTTTACCAGCAACGCATGAAGTTCGACGGCCTGGCCGAAAAACCCGTGCTGCCCGAGGGTGAAGCCCATAGCGACGAGTTCTTTGGCGAGCAGCAAGTCTATCGCCAGGGCCTGGAAGTGAAGATCCCCGCCGGCACCACCGGCCAGGTCAAGCTCGGCTGGCAGGGCTGCGCCGATGCGGGTCTGTGCTATCCGCCGCAGTCGATCACCGTGGACCTGGGCGGCAACCCGGCCGTCGCCGCGACCGCGCAAGCCCAGGACCAAAGCCTGGCCAGCGGCCTGCAACAGCGCAGCCTGGGGTGGAGCCTGCTGGTGTTCTTCGGCCTGGGCCTGCTGTTGGCGTTTGCGCCCTGCTCGTTGCCGATGCTGCCGATCCTCGCCGGCCTGGTGGTGGGCAGTGGCGCCAGCCCGCGCCGTGGCTTTGCCCTGGCCGGCAGTTACGTGGTGTGCATGGCGCTGGTGTATGCCGCCCTGGGGGTGATGGCCGCGTTGCTCGGCGCCAACCTGGCGGCGTTGCTGCAAACCCCCTGGATCCTTGGCAGCTTTGCGGCGTTGTTCGTGCTGCTCGCCCTGCCGATGTTCGGCTTCTTTGAACTGCAACTGCCCGCCTTCCTGCGCGACCGCCTCGATAACGTCAGCCGCCAGCAAAGCGGTGGCAGCCTGGTGGGTGCCGGTGTGCTCGGCGCATTGTCCGGCCTGCTGGTGGGGCCGTGCATGACCGCGCCCCTGGCCGGCGCCCTGTTGTATATCGCTCAAAGCGGCAATGCGCTGCACGGCGGCCTGATCCTGTTCGTCATGGGCATCGGTATCGGCATTCCGTTGTTGCTGTTGGTCACTGTGGGCAACCGCTTCCTGCCCAAGCCGGGTACCTGGATGAACGTGCTCAAGGGCATCTTCGGCTTCCTGTTCCTGGGCACCGCGGTGCTGATGATTCGCCCGGTAGTCGGCGACAGCCTGTGGATCGGCCTGTGGGGCGCCTTGGCGCTGGTGATGGCGTACTGTGGCTGGGCGCTGGCCCGTGAGTTCGGCCTGGCGGCCAAGGTGTTCGGCGCCGGTTCCCTGATGCTGGGCCTGTGGGGCGCGGTGCTGGTGGTGGGGGCGGCCGGTGGCAGCGATGAGCTGTGGCAACCCTTGAAGGTTTACAGCGGCTCAAAGGTCGCCGGTGCACCGAGCGCCCACGATGCCTTCACCACGATCAACGACCCGGCCGTACTGCAAAGCCAACTCGACAGCGCCAAGGCCCAGGGCCAGTGGGTGCTGTTGGACTATTACGCCGACTGGTGCGTGTCGTGCAAGATCATGGAAAAACAGGTGTTCGGCAAACCCGAGGTGATGGACGCGCTCAAAAACGTGCGCTTGCTGCGCCTGGACGTCACCGCCGACAACGCCGCCAGCCGCGAGCTGCTGGGCCGCTACAAAGTACCGGGGCCCCCGAGCTTCGTGTGGATCGGCCCGGACGGTGAAGAACGCCGCGCCCAACGCATCACCGGCGAAGTAGACGCCACCGCCTTCCTGCAACGCTGGACCCAGACGCGGGACGCTCGCTGATGCTGACCCTTACCATCGGCACCTTCGCCATCGCCCTGAATCACCTGCTGCTGATCAGCGCGCTGATTCTCGCCACCCTGGTGGGCTGGCGCGTGGCCAAGCGCGGCGGCGAGAACCCGGAGTCGGTGCTGTTCAGCCTGTTCCTGCTGGGCCTGCTCGCCGCCCGCGTCAGTTTTGTGCTGATGTACTGGAGTTATTACAGCAACGACTGGGTGGAAATGGTCGACCTGCGTGACGGCGGCTTTCTCGCCTGGCCCGGGATCATCGCGCTGATCCTCGGCGCGCTGGCGTACGGCTGGCGTCGCCCTGCCCTGCGCAAGCCGCTCAGCGCCGGGGTGATCACCGGCCTGGTGTTCTGGGGCATGACCAGCCTGTCCCTCAGTCTGTACGAAAAAGGCACGCGCCTGCCGGATATCACCCTGCGCAATGCCAATGGCGAGGTGGTGCAACTGGCGGATTATCAAGGCGGCCCGTTGGTGATCAACCTCTGGGCCACCTGGTGCCCGCCGTGCCGACGCGAAATGCCCGTACTGGAAAACGCCCAGCGCATGCGCCCCGACGTGACCTTCCTGTTCGTCAACCAGGCCGAAAGCATGCAAAGCGTCAGCACCTACCTGGCCACCCAGGGCCTGACCCTGGACAACGTGCTGTTCGACGCCAGCGGCCGCCTCGGCCAGGCCGTGGGTTCCATGGCCTTGCCGACTACGCTGTTCTACCAAGCCGATGGGCGCCTGATCAACAGCCACCTGGGCGAACTCTCCGAAGCCAGCCTGGCTCGTGCCATGGAACCCTTCGACAACACCACGACAAGGAAACCGACATGCCTCGCCTCCGCCACCTGCTGACCCTGCTGCCTTTGACGCTAGCCGCTACGCTGGCCCAGGCCGAAGACCTGCCGGCCCCGATCAAACAGATCGAAGCCAAGGGTGCCAAGATCATCGGCAAATTCGATGCGCCCAGTGGCCTTACCGGCTACGCCGCCCAGTACCAGAACCGTGGTATGGCCTTGTACCTGACCGCCGACGGCAAGCACGTGATCGCCGGCAACCTGTACGACGCCCAGGGCAATGACCTGAGCACCGCGCCCCTGGAAAAACTGGTGTACGCGCCGATGGCCAAGGAAGTCTGGGCCAAGATGGAAAACAGCAGCTGGATCCAGGACGGCGACAAAAATGCCCCGCGCACCGTCTACCTGTTCAGCGACCCCAACTGCCCGTACTGCAACATGTTCTGGGAACAGGCGCGCCCGTGGGTGAAGGCCGGCAAGGTGCAGTTGCGCCACATCATGGTCGGCATCATCCGCGAAGACAGCCCAGGCAAATCCGCCGCCCTGCTCGCCGCCAAAGACCCGCAAAAAGCCCTGCAAGAGCACGAAGCGGCCGGTAAAGGCAGCAAGCTCAAGGCGCTGGAAAAGATCCCGGCCGAGGTTGAGGCCAAGCTTGATGCCAATATGAAGCTGATGGATGAACTGGAGTTGTCGGCGACGCCGGCGATTTTCTATCTGGATGACAAGGGGGGGTTGCAGCAGCAGCAAGGGGCGCCGTCGCCGGAGAAGTTGGTGAAGACTCTTGGGCCGAAGTAATCAGCCCTAAGTTCGTGAACAAGAATGCCTGTGTTAACGCAGGCATTCTCGTCATGGCCCCGATTAAACTTCCTCAACAACCAGCAATGTCACATCAAAATCATTACCCCCCATCCCCAATTGCACATTATCAATACTGAGCCTTACTACAGACGATGACGGAGTAAACACACCTTTTAACGTTCTCCAGATCCGTGTATCCAATAGCGTCGGGGTGACAATTTCTTTTCCCGAAGCGACTAGAGCAATTATCGGCAACGGACGCGCGCCACTGTTATCACGAACGTCGACACTGAACGTGTAGGTACGGCCAATCTCCAGGTCGCTGAATACTTTGAACAACTTCTCTCTCTGAGTAGCCAAGTCTCGAGTGTTGGTATAACCCCAATCAAACAAATAATGTTGACCGCCCACTTGTTTTGGAACCATGTCCCTGGGGTCTGCGGCACCCGCTCCTTTTTGCCATCCATTCCAGCCTTTTTTACTAGGGTCAAAATCAGTTATATCGCTGAATCGTTTGCGTAGCGTCAATAGCAGTGCCGGAAACTCGATCGCATCAGACACACTGGTACTGCCATCAGTGTTCACCTTGAAGACAATGGTCAAAGGTGTCTTATCGCGAAACCCTTCCAGATCGGAACGCGCTAACACACGCTTCAGGCCGTTGTTCACATCAGACAGCGTAATCAACTCATCCGTCATCACGTGAACGGTGTGTGAAGAACCGTCCTCCTTAGTGCCGGTACATTCCAACCAGCCTTTCTGTCCTTCCAGCGCGAACCACCAAGCCCTATCGAAGTTTTCGTCATTGACGGCTATATGTGCATCTGCGGGGAACGTCCGTAGATCCAGGACCCCACCTTGGGCAGCAGGTGACGTAGCCTCTGGCACAACGGGTGTCGGCAACCGGGTCGGCACACTGATCTTCGACGGCGCCAGCTTACAAGTACTGGTCACTATGTAATGGATCAGAATGGTTTTACCTGCACCCTGGATCACCGCTTCACGCGGGATCGCGAAATCCACATAGCCCGGATCGCTGTTGCCCGGTTTTGATTCCAACGGCAGGCTCGTACCGTCCGGTTTGACCCACTTCACCCCGATCGTATGAAGGGAGCTAATCCGCTCATACTCCACCCGCACCGTCACACCGTTCCGCCCATTCCAGATGGTCAGTTGATCATCCACCGCTTGGCACACCCTTGGAGGGGGTAGTGTCAAAGCCTCTTGCTCGATGCTGAAAGTCCGAACTCGGAACTCAACGGCAGGCTCCAACGCACACTGGCCATCGAAGTTCGCCGCAAAATGCAGCTCAAACTCGCTGCAATCCGCCAACTTTTGCAGTTTGGTCCTGTCCATCGGCGTATCGACCCCATCGTGTAACCAGGCAGCTTTAAGCGGCACGCCCTCCAACACATAAAAACAATAGTCGCTGCCATCCTCAAGCGTACCGGTTACCCACATCCAGCAACATTGCTTCTCTGCCGCATAATTCCAAGCAGGCACCACCCCCGTCGCATTCCCGCTAAAGTTGTTTAGGTCCAAGGTATTCCCCGTTGCCTGTTCAATGCCTGGTCTGGTCAGGTGTGGCGCAAGTACTTTGATCAAGCGCTCAGGCGAATACTGGGGCTCGTAACTGTTGAATCGAAGGCTGTAGTTCAGCGTCAAGGTCTTGTTGAAAAGGGCTGCGATGATGTCTGGAGCGACATCGAATGACAGGTTCGTTTCGCCGCTCTTCACCTCCTGGCAACCGAGTGCCACAGGCCCGTAATTTGGCCCGGACGCGTAAGCACAGACATGGTCACCTTCATACATGCCTTCATAACTGACAGTGGCATGCCCACCGTTGACCGTGTTGGTGGGATTGACCTGCCATTGGCCTGGAGGCAGCTCCACCGATTCGCGCAAATGGGGTGGGTCCAGATCCTGGGCCGGGTCTACGTGCAAGAGCGAGGTCGTGCGCAGGTGAAAATCCTGGGCATTTAAAGGCAGCGGATTTTCCAGAAGCGGGTTGCCTGGCTCGGGAAACACAGGCGCAGTCTTGTCCCAAATCACCCCCAGATGGGCAGTGATAGACGAATAGTCGTTGAGTCTGGATAACCAGCCTCGCGACAGAGAGAACCTGAAAACGTGATCAGCATGAGCCTCATGAAGCTGTACGACGTGATCCAACGCCACCCATCTGAAGCGATACGGCGTGACATGCTGATTACCCGCGACGGTGACAAACAGGCGCTGGCCCACATAAATCATTGGCCATGCCTTAATGTGAACGGTTTCATCGCCAGTGAAGCTCTGCATCTTCAGCCGCCAGGTGTTCGGCTCCTCCTCTTTGGAATGCGCAAACACCGGCCTTGATACCACCAGGTGCTCCTCCCGGATCTGTTGGACTTTCAACTCCAGTGTCAAGGACTCCAACGCTCGGCCACCTGCATTGGCCGTGTACTTGATCAATACCGTGTGCCCGATGCAGTAACTGATCCAGTTTGCAGGAATATCGACGACATCAACCCCGTTTGCGACAGAAACAGGCTCGAAGGCGGGCTCCTCTTGATCCTTGATCGCCAGGTAGAACGTGACATGGGTGGCATTCGCCGGCAAGGTCAGTGTCGCCGTAGTGCCATCGATCGCATCGATCGGATACAGCACACTGTTATTGGTGGCGTACTGGATAACCGCATAGGGCAACTCCGCTTCAGTCGCTTGCAACACGCCAGAGGCCTGAGCGGAAATAGGTTTTTCAGAGAGCGTTTTTTTAACCACGATAAGACTCCTGTCCAGCGTTAGATCACCGTCGGGCCTGGCCGAGCGGGCCAGAAACTGCGGTTATCTAACACGTGGTTCAGGAAGCTTGCCTACTGTCAAATTTGACAGTTTTACCGAAAAAAATGGGTATTCCAGACCAGCGGCTGGCTTACAACCCCTCCAACTCCGCCATCAAATCACTCAACCGATCCACCTTCTCGGCACTGATCTCATTGGCCGCCAACCCGTCGATATACTCCGCCAGCTCCGCCACCGTGCTGCACTCGAACATCGCCCGCAGCGGCACGTCGCGCTGCAACGTTTTCTGCACCCGTGAAGCGATCTGCGTAGCCAGCAGCGAGTGCCCGCCCAGTTCGAAGAAGTTGTCCCGCACCCCGACCCGTTCGACCCTCAGCACCTCAGCCCAGATAGCCGCCAACGTGGCTTCCAGTTCAGTGCGAGGCGTCACATAGTCCTGGCTGTGCAACTGACCAATCTCCAGGGCCGGCAGGGCCTTGCGGTCGAGTTTACCGTTGGCATTCAGGGGCAGGCGGTCAAGCCATAGCCAATGCAGCGGCACCATGTATTCGGGCAGTTCGGCACGCAGGCGTTGCTTGATGCGCTCCAGGCGCTCGCCAGTGTTCAATGTTGCATCGGCCGCCACCAGGTAGCCAACCAGATGCTTACCATTGACGCCCTCCTGAACCCCGACCGCCGCGTCGCGGATGTCAGGTTGTTCGTGCAGGCGCGCTTCGATTTCACCCAGTTCAATGCGGTAGCCGCGAATCTTCACTTGATGGTCGATCCGACCGACGTACTCCAACACGCCGTCGCTGCGGCGCCGCGCCAGATCGCCGGTACGGTAGAGCCGCTCGCCGGGCGCGCCAAATGGGTTGGGCACAAAGACCTGGGCAGTACGCAGCGGATCGCTGACGTAGCCGCGACCGACACCGGTGCCAGCGACGCACAACTCGCCCACGGCGCCTTGGGGCACCAGTTCCAATGCGCCATCGAGCAGGTACAAACGGTTGTTGTCGGTCGGCGTACCAATCGGCAGGTAAGTGCCACGGGTCGACGCCAGATCGACGCGGAAGAACGCCACGTCATCGGAGCATTCCGCCGGGCCGTAGGCATTCACCAGGCCAATTTGCGGGTAACGCAGCAGCCACTGATGGGCCAGCTCAGGTGGCATGGCCTCCCCGGTCGGCAACATCCAGCGCAGGCCGTCGAGGCGGATACGCTCCTGGGCCAACATGCCCTGGATCAGCGACGGCACACTCTCCAGCACGGTGATGCCCTGTGCTTGAACGTGGGCCAACAACCCTTGCGGATCATGGGCGATGGTATTGGGCACAATGTCCACACGCGCGCCAAACAGCGGCGCGGCGAGGAACTGCCACACAGAAATATCGAAGCTTTGCGACGCGGTCTGGGCGATCACATCGGCATCGCTCAGGTTCAGGTACGGTACCTTGCTCAATTGGTTGTTGAGCATGCCGCGCTGTTCCACCATCACACCCTTGGGCAAGCCGGTGGAGCCTGAGGTGTAGATCACGTAAGCAAGGTTGTCCGGGCCACTGTAGACACCTGGGTTTTCACCACGGGCGGGAATTTCCTCCCACACCAGCAACTGGCAATCGACACCTTCGAGCAACTCGATGGCCTGTTCACGGCACGCCTCGGTGCACACCAGCAACGGCGTGCGGCACAGGTCGATGATGCGGCTCAGGCGCTGGCCCGGCAGGCCCGGGTCCAACGGCAGGTAGCCGGCGCCGGCCTTGAAGCTGCCGATGATCATACCGAGCAAATCCAGCCCACGTTCAGCCAACAACGCCACCGGTTGGTCCAGGCCGACACCCGCCGCAATCAGCGCGTGGCCGAGGCCATTGCTGCGGCGATTCAGATCCTCGTAGCTCCATTGCTGGTCAAGACAACTGGCGGCGATACGCTGCGGATGCTGCGCGACCTGCTCCTCGAACAACTCGATATAGCTGCGTTCCAGCGGGTAGGCATGTGCGCTCTGGTTACAGCCTTCCACGAGGAATTCACGTTCCTGCTCACCCATCAGCGCCAGCTCGTCCATGTCACCATGGAAGCCCTGCACCAGCGCCAGCAACAGGCGCTTGAACTCAGCGAGCATGCCTTGCACGGTGCTTTCGTCGAAATAACGCTGGTCGTAGGACAGGTGCAAACCGAGGTCATCGCCGGGGTAGCACACGGCCGTCAGCGGGAAGTTGGTGTGGGTACGGCCAGAATCCGAGGTGGCGTTCAGGCTTTGTGCACGGTCCAGCACCGAGACTTCCACTGGCGCGTTCTCAAACACAAACAGGCTGTCGAACAGCGGCTGGCCCTTGGGCAATTCGCTGTGTTCCTGGATCGTCACCAACGGCAGGTATTCGTACTCGCGCAGTTGCATATTGCTGTCGAGCAAGGCGCTCAACCACTGGCGCACGCTGCAGCGCTGGCCGTCCTCGGGCAGTTTTACCCGCAACGCGATGCTGTTGATAAACAGGCCGACAGTGCGTTGCATCTCGGGCATGTCCACCGGGCGACCAGCCACGGTGACGCCGAACAGCACGTCGCGATCGCCACTCAAACGCCGCAGCACCAGGGCCCACGCCGCCTGGGCGAAAGTGTTGACGGTAAGCTGATGCGCCTGGGCCAGTTCGCGCAGTTGCGCACCGTCGCGGGCATCCAGGCGGGTGTAACAATCGCCCACCACCATGCCGCCGCTGCCACCGGCGTGTTCGCGCAGGAACGGGCGGTCACTCGGGATCGGCGTAGCGCGCTCGAAGCCTTGCAAGTTTTGCTGCCACCACTGGCGCGCCTCGTTGAGGTCCTGGCGTTGCAGCCAGGCAATGTAGTCGCGATAGCGCGGCGGGGTCCCCAGTTGCGCATCGCGGCCTTCGCCCAGGGCTGTGTAGATATCGAAGAAGTCATTCATCAGCAGCGAGCGGCACCAGGCATCGATCAGGATGTGGTGGTTGCTCATCATGAACCAGTAGCGCGCCTCGCCCACGCGAATCAGGCGCAAGTGAAAAGGCGCCTGGTTGAGCAGGTCAAAACCGGCTTCGCGCTCGGCCTTGAGCAAGGCTTGCAGACGCGGCTCCTGCTCATCCTGCGGGTCGGCGCTCCAGTCCAGGTACTCGATCGGCGTACTGCCGGGCTTGTGGATCACTTGCAGCATGTCTTCGCCGACGTTCCAGCAGAACGAGGCGCGCAAGGCTTCGTGGCGGGCGATCACCGCTTGCCAGGCCTGGGCAAAACGCTCCGGCTCCAGGGCGCTGTTGATGCGGTAGCGGTCCTGCATGTAATACAGGCCGGTGCCGGGCTCCAGCAGGGTGTGCAGCAGCAAGCCTTCCTGCATCGGGGTCAGCGGGTAGACGTCTTCGATGGCGCTGGCCGGTACCGGCAAGGCGTCCAGTTGCACCTGGGTCAGGCGCGCCAGGGGGAAGTCGGACGGCGTGAGGCCACCGGCATCGTCCTGCAGGCAATGGGCGATAAGGCTGTGCAATTCGCCCAGGTAGGCCTCGGCCAGATCGCGAATCACCTGCTGATCATGCCGCTCACGGCTGAACGTCCAGCGTAGCACCAGCTCGCCGCCGTAGACCTGGCTGTCGATGCTCAGTTCGTTGGGCAACGGCGCATCCGGGTCATGGGCCTGACCGGCGGATTCCTCCAGCGGATGGAACAGCGCGTCAGCGCCAAAGCTCTGGTCGAACTGGCCAAGGTAGTTGAAGGTGACCTGCGCGCTCGGCAATGCGGCCATGCTCTGTTTGCACAGGTCATCGGCCAGGTAACGCAGCACGCCATACCCCAAACCTTTATGCGGCACGCCACGCAGTTGCTCCTTGATCGCCTTGATCGAGTCGCCTTGCTCGGCCTGCGGCGTCAGACGCAACGGATAGGCACTGGTGAACCAGCCCACGCTGCGGGTCAGGTCGATGTCATCGAACAAGGTTTCGCGGCCATGGCCTTCCAGTTGGATCAGTGCCGAGGCCTGCCCGCTCCAGCGGCACAGTACGCGGGCCAGGGCGGTCAGCAACAGGTCGTTGACCTGGGTGCGATAGGCACTCGGCGCCTGTTGAAGCAACTGCCGGGTGCGCTCGGCATCCAGGCGCACGCTGACCGTTTCGGCATCGCTATGGCGTCGTGCGCCTTGGGGGCGCTGTACTGCCAAGGCCACGGTGGGGCCAGCTAGTTGCGCTTGCCACAGGCTCAACTCTTCGCGCAAGGACTCACTGTGGGCATAGGCTTGCAAGCGCGCAGCCCAATCGCGCAGCGCGCTGGTTTTGGCCGGCAGGCTGACGGACTGGCCGTCACTGAGTTGGCGATAAACGTTTTGCAGGTCTTCCAGCAGGACGCGCCACGACACGCCGTCCACCACCAGGTGATGGATGGCGATCAGCAAGCGCTGCTGACCTTGCGGCCCGTCCACCAGCAAGGCGCGCAGCAGCGGCCCCTGTGCCAGGTCGAGGCTGCGCTGGGTGTCGGTGAACAACGCCGTGCACGCCTGCATGTCGCGCACCTGCGCCTGCAGCAGCACGCCGCCTTCCGGCACGCCCATATGTTCGGCATGCCATTGCGCATCGCGCGGGGTAAAGCTCAAGCGCAGCGCGTCGTGGTGTTCCAGCACCGCCAGCAGCGCTTGCTCCAGGCGATGGGCATCGAGCAGTTGCAGTGGCTTGAGCACCAATGCCTGGTTCCAGTGCTGGCGCGCCGGGATGTCGGTGTCGAAGAACCAGTGCTGGATCGGCGTGAGGCCCGAGGGGCCGGTCAGCAATCCTTGCTCGGCGATAATGAGCTCCGAGCGAGTCGCCACGGCAGCCAGGCTCTGTACGGTCTGGTGCTGGAACAGGTCACGGGGGCTGAAATGAATCCCGGCCTGGCGCGCCCGGCTCACCACCTGGATCGACAGGATCGAGTCGCCGCCCAGTTCAAAGAAGTTATCGTCGAGGCCGACTTGCTCCACGTTCAGCACCGCGCACCAGATGGCGGCCAGGCTGTGTTCCAGCTCGCTGCGCGGCGCGACGTAGGCTTGGCGATTGGCCTCTGGGTCCGGCTCAGGCAAGGCACGGCGGTCTAGCTTGCCGTTGGCGGTCAGCGGCATGCTCTGCAGCACGATCAGATGCGCGGGCACCATGTAGTCCGGCAGTTGCGCCTTGAGGTGCGCCTTCAACGCGTCGCGCAAGGCGGCGTGCTCGGCATCGCTGACCAGGTACGCCACCAATTGCTTGCCGCTCGGCGCATCCAGTGCCAGCACCACCGCTTCGCGCACAGCGTCATGTTCGAGCAAGCGCGTTTCGATTTCGCCCAGTTCGATGCGAAAACCGCGGATCTTCACCTGATGGTCGATGCGCCCCAGGTACTCCACCAGGCCATCGGCGCGTTGGCGTACCAGGTCGCCGGTGCGGTACAGGCGCCCGCCCTTGCCAGCAAACGGGTCTGCGACAAAGCGCTCCGCCGTCATCCCCGGCCGCTGGTGGTAACCCTGGGCCAGGCCGGCGCCACCGATATACAGCTCACCGCTGGCGCCCTGGGGCACCAGCGCCAGGTCGGCGTCGAGAATGTAGGCCACGCGCGCGCCGACGATGCTACCGATCGGCACACTGCCAGCGCCCTCCTCCAACTGCTCGGGCGCCAGGCTGGCCAGGGGCATCACCACGGTTTCGGTGGGGCCGTAGGCGTTGAAGAACAGCTGGGGCGTGAACGCTGCGCGGATGCGTTGCAGGTGTTCGCCGGTCAAGGCTTCGCCACCGGTGATGCACATGCGCACCGGCAGCGTCTGTTGCTGGGTCGCCAGCCACTGCGCCAACTGGCTGCCGTAGCTCGGGGTGAAACCGAGCACATTGATGCGATGGGTACGGATCAGCGCGCAGATTTCTTCGGCATCCCACTGGCCCTGGGCGCGCAATACCACCCGCGCCCCGCACAGCAGCGGCACCAGCAAACGCTCGGTGGCAGCATCGAAGTTGATCGAGTAAAAGTGCAGCTCGCAGTCATCCGGGCGCATATCAAAGCGCTCGATCACCGCCTGGCAATGCATGGCGATCTCACCGTGGGACACCACCACGCCTTTGGGCTTGCCCGTGGAACCCGAGGTGTAGATGAGGTACGCCTGGTGTTGCGCCAGACTCACGAACGGCAGCGCTTCGGCGGGGTAATTCGCCAGCACCGGCGAGTCATCCTCCAGGCACCAGCACGCCACCGTCGCCGGCAACTCACCAAGAGCTTCGAACAGCGCCGCATCACTGAGCAGCAGACCGATGTCACTGTCTTCGATCATGTAATGCAGGCGGTCCAGCGGGTATTCCGGGTCCAACGGCACATAGGCACCGCCGGCCTTGAGGATCGCCAGCAAACCGACGACCATTTCCAGCGAACGCGGCAGCGCCAGGCCCACGCGCATCTGCGGGCCCACGCCACGCTCGCGCAGCATCCAGGCCAGGCGGTTGGCGCGCTCATCCAGTTGCGCATACGAGAGGGTCACACCGGCAAAGGTCAGCGCCGGGGCATCCGGCCGCTGGCTGGCCTGCTGGCTGAACAGTTGATGGATGCACTGGTCGAGGCGATGCTCGCCCTTCTCCACCCCCAGGCTGTCTTGCAAGGCGCGTTGTTCATCCGCGCTCAGCAACGGCAATTCGCTCAGGCGCTGACGGGGATCGGCGACCAACGCTTCGAGCAGGTTGCGCCAATGCGCGGCCATGCGCGCAATGCGCGGTTCATCGAACAGGTCGGTGCTGTAGGTCAGGCAGCAACCCAGGCGATGGTCGAGGTCGGTGACTTCCAGGTTGAGGTCGAACTTGGTCGCCCGCGCATCGTTGGCCAGGTACTCCACGGTCATGCCAGCCAGTTGGCGGCTTTGCTGGAATTCCCAGCGCTGCACGTTGCACATCACCTGGAACAACGGGTTGTACGCCGCGCTGCGCGGCGGTTGCAGGGCTTCCACCAGATGGTCGAACGGCAGGTCCTGGTGGGACTGGCCCTCGATCACGGTATGGCGCACCTGCTCGAACAGCTCGCTGACCCGCATCTGCCCAGTGAGCTGGCAACGCAGCACCTGGGTATTGAGGAACGCGCCAATCAAGCCTTCGCTTTCCGGACGGATACGGTTGGCCACTGGCGCGCCGATGCGCAGGTCGGTCTGGCCGCTGTAGCGGTAGAGCAACACCGCCAGGGTCGCGGTCATGGTCATGAACAGCGTGAGGCCGTGCTGGGCGTTGAAGGCACGCACGCGGGCGGCCAGCTCATCGCTCAAATCAAACCGGTACAGCTCGCCCCGATGGCTTTGCACCGGTGGCCGCGGACGGTCGCCGGGCAATTCCAGCAACGGGTGTTCGTTGCCCAGTTGGGCGGTCCAGTAGTCCAGCTGACGCTGGCGCTCACCGGCTTCCATCCACTGGCGTTGCCATACGCTGTAGTCGAGGTACTGCACCGGCAACGCTGGCAGCGGTGAGTCGCGCTCGTCGATAAAGGCTTCATACAAGGCGCTGAGTTCACGGGCAAAGATGTCCATGGCCCAGCCTTCGGTGACGATATGGTGCAGGGTCAGCACCAGGTAATGTTCCTGCTCGCCGGCCTTGACCAGGCAGGCGCGCAACAGCGGCCCGGTTTCCAGGTTGAACGGCGTGTGCGCCTCGACATCGGCCAGTTGCTGCAAACGCTGCTGGCGCTGCGGCTCATTCAGCGCGGAGAAATCCTGCCAGTCCATGCGCACATTGGTTTGCGCCGAGACCTTTTGACAGGCCACACCATCGACACTTGGGAAAGTGGTGCGCAGGGTTTCGTGACGCATGATCAAGGCCTGCAAGGCGGCCTCGAAACGCCCCACATCCAGCACGCCGCGCAGGCGCGCCATGCCGCCGACGTTGTAGGCCGGGCTGTCCGGTTCCATCTGCCAGAGGAACCACATGCGCTGCTGCGAATAGGACAAAGGGACCGGCTGGCTGCGGTCGACTTTGGCGATGGCCGTCTGTTGGTTGCGCTGGCCCGCCGCCTGCATCAGCCCGACCTGCTGGGCAAAATCGCCCAGCTCGCTGGCTTCGAACAGGGTGCGCAGGGGCAGTTCGACGTCACAGGCCTGGCGGGTGCGGGAGATGATTTGCGTGGCCAGCAACGAGTGCCCGCCGAGTGCGAAAAAGTCATCGCGCAGGCCGATGCGTGGCAGGCCAAGCACCTCGCGCCAGATCGCGGCGATTTGCAGTTGCAAAGGTGTGTGCGGTTCGACGTGTTCGCGGGTTTTCCATACCGGCTCTGGCAAGGCACGCCGGTCGAGCTTGCCGCTGGGGCTCAGGGGCATGGCGTCCAGGCGCATCAGCAGCGCGGGCACCATGTACTCCGGCAACTCGGCGGCCAGGGCAGTTTTGACCCTTTGCTCATCCAGTTCGGTGTCGGCGGTGTAGTAGCCGATCAACTGTGCATCACGCACCAGCACCACGGCCAGGGCAATGCCTACCTGGGCCAGCAGGCGCGCTTCGATTTCTTCCGGCTCCACCCGGAAACCCCGCAGTTTGACCTGCTGATCGAGGCGCCCGAGGTATTCGAGCACGCCATCGGCGTTCCAGCGCGCACGGTCACCGGTGCGATACAAGCGGGTGCCCGCCGCGCCCAGCGGGTCGGCGACAAAACGTTCGGCCGTCAGCCCGGCACGGCCCAGGTAACCCCGCGCCAGGCCGATACCGCCGATGCACAGTTCGCCCGGCACACCGGCCGGCAACGGGTTGAGCTGCTCGTCCAGTACGCGGCAGATCACATTGCCCAACGGCCGGCCAATCGGCGAGCGCTCGCCATCCGAGGCGGCGCACTGCCAGTGGGTGACGTTGATCGCGGTTTCGGTCGGGCCATAGCGGTTGTGCAACTGCACCGCTGGCAAGCGCGCCAGTACGCGGTTACGCAGTTCGGCGGGCAAGGCTTCGCCGCCGGAGAACAGGCGACGCAGGCTGGTGCATTCGGCCACCAGCGGCTCGTCGATAAACAGCTGCAACAGCGGCGGCACGAAGTGCAGCGTGGTCACCCCATGTTCCTGCACAAGCTGCGCGATGCGGTGCGGGTCGCGATGTTCGCCCGGCCCGGCCAATACCAGGCGGCAGCCGGCAATCAATGGCCAGAAGCATTCCCACACCGACACGTCGAAACTGATCGGCGCCTTTTGCATCAGCACATCGGTTTCGTTCAGTTGATAGGTGGCCTGCATCCACTGCAAACGCTCGGCCAGGGCGCCGTGGGTGTTGCCCACGCCTTTGGGTTGGCCGGTGGAACCGGAGGTGTAGATCACGTAGGCGAGGTTATCGCCGTGCAGGTGCAAGCCTGGCGCCTGGGTCGGCCAGCTGTCGAGGTGCAGGCTGTCCATGGCAATCACGCACACGCCTTCGGCGCTGGGCAGTTGGGGCAGCAACGCGGTCTGGGTGAGCAGCAGTTGCACGCCGCTGTCCTTGAGCATGTAGGCCAGGCGTTCGGCGGGGTAATCCGGGTCCAGCGGCACGTAGGCGCCACCGGCCTTGATGATGGCGAGCAGGCCGATCAGCAGTTGCGGCGAACGCTCGGCGGCGATGGCCACGCACACGTCCGGGCCGACGCCTTTGTCGCGCAGGTAATGGGCCAGGCGGTTGGCCTGGGTGTGCAATTGGGCGGATGTCAGGCTGCCGTCCTGCCAGACCAATGCGGTGGCGTCCGACGTCTGTTGGTTGAGCAGCTCGGGCAGCCAGTGCCGGGCCGGCGCGCAGGGGGCCTCGCTCCAGGGTTGCTGTTCGTCAGCCTGCATCAACGGCAGATCGCCGATGGCGTGTTGTGGTTGCGTACACACAGCTTGAAGTAGATGGATGAAGTGCTCGGCCAGACGCTGGATGGTCGCGCAATCGAACAGCTCGTCGGCGTAGTCGAACGACAGGCTCAAGCGCCCATTGCGGTCTTCTTCGCTGTGCAGTTGCAGGTCGAACTTGGCTTCGCGGCTGTGCCAGGGCAACTCATCGGCCAGCAGGCCCGGCAGGCGGCGCAAGGCACTGAGGTCGCGCTGCTGGTGGTTGAACATGACCTGGAACAGGCCCTGTTCGCGGGCCTGGGGGAAGGCTTCCAGCAGTTGTTCGAAGGGCAGGTCCTGATGGGCCTGGGCGGCCAATGTGGTCTCGCGGGTGGCGGCCAACAACTGGTTGAACGGCAGGCGCCCGTCCAGCTCGGCGCGCAACACCAGGGTGTTGATAAAGAAGCCGATCAGGCCCTGGGTTTCATGGCGTGGGCGGTTGGCATTGGGCACGCCGATACGGATATCGCGCTGGCCGCTGTAGCGATAGAGCAAGGCCTGGAACGTCGCCAGCAGCAGCATGAACGGCGTTGAGTCATGGGCCTGGGCGGTCTGGCGGATCGCCGCACTGAGGCGCGCATCCAGGCGCTGGCTATGGCGCGAGGCGCTGTGCCGATGCTGGGCGGCACGCGGGTGATCGGTGGCCAGGTTCAGGGCCGGATGATCGTCACCCAACTGCGCTTTCCAGTACGTCAGCTGTCGCTGGCCCTCGCCTTCGGCCAGCCATTGGCGCTGCCAGCTGCCGTAGTCGGCGTATTGCAAGGCCAGCGGCGGCAGCTCCAGAGACTGGCCTTGGGCGGCAGCGGCGTACAGGCGCGAGAACTCGTCGATCAGGATATTCAGCGACCAACCGTCAGCAATGATGTGGTGCAGCGTCACCAGCAGTTGGTGCTCTTCATCGCCCAGGCGCACCAGGGTAACCCGCAGCAACGGGCCTGTTTCCAGGTCGAACGGGCTGCGCGCCTGGTCTTCGCGAACCTCTTGCGCACGGGCTTCGCGCACGGCGTTTGGCAAGTCGCTGAGGTCGATGGTCGGCAGTTCGAAATCCGCCGTAGCCTCGACACGCTGGAACGCCTGGCCGTCGCGCTCGCAGAAGCGCGTGCGCAGGGCTTCGTGACGCTGGATCAGTTGCTGGAAGCTGTGGCGCAGTGCGTCTTCATCCAGCTCGCCGCGCAGGTGCAAGGCGCCGGGAATGGTGTAGGCACTGCTGTGAGGGTCCAATTGCCAGGTGATCCACAGGCGGTTCTGTGCCAGGGATTGGGGCAGGTCCTCTTGACGTGATAAGGCGTGCATTGCGCCTTGGGCCACGCCGCCGTCCTGTTGCAGTTGCGCGACGGCCGTGGCGAAGGCGGCGAGGGTCGGCGCTTCGAACAGCAGGCGCAGGTTCAGCTCCAGCCCCAGGCTTTCGCGCAGGCGGGCGACCACTTGGGTCGCGGTGATGGAGTTGCCCCCCAGCAGGAAAAAGTGATCGTCGCCCGCCACATGAGCCAGTTGCAGTTGTTCGCACCAGATCGCCGCGATCTGCTGTTGCAGGTCCGATTCCAGCGCCACTTCGCTCGCCTGCCCCGGCAGCCCGGGGAACTGCGCGTAGCTGTCGAGGCTGCCATCGGCATGCCGAATCGCACAGGCGGCACGCTGCACTTTGCCGCTGGAGGTCTTTGGCAAAGCGCCTGGGTTGAGCAGCACCACCACGCTCGGGGCTTGCTGGCAGGCCTCGGCCACGGCTTGGCGGATCGCTTTGATCAGCGCTTCGGGCGGCAGGATTTTTTGCACGCTGCGGCTGATTTCCGCGGCGATGCCGATGCCTTCCAGGCCCTGGTCATTGACCGCAAACGCGGCGACCCGACCCTTGCGCACCACTTCCACTTCGCGCTCGATGGTCTGTTCGATGTCCTGGGGGTAGAGGTTATGGCCGCGCACGATCAGCAGGTCTTTCAGGCGCCCGGTGATGTACACCTCACCGTCGCGGATAAAACCCAGGTCACCGGTGCGCAACCAGGTGCGGCCAGCATGCTGGACGAAGGTCTTGGCACTGGCTTGGGGGTTGCGCCAGTAGCCGTGGGCGATGCTCGGGCCCGTGGCCCAGAGTTCGCCGACGCACTGGTCGGGCAGCTCGGTGAGGGTGTGCGGGTCGGCAATCAGCACGGCGTGGTCCGGCTGGCTGGTACCGCAACTCATGATCGCAGGGCCCTGCCCCGGTTCGGCACGGTTGGCGGCCAGCGCCTGTTCGTCCAGGCGCAGGGCGGGAATGCCATGGCCACGGGTGCCGCCGGCGACAAACAGGGTGGCTTCGGCCAGACCGTAGGAGGCGAAGAAATTATTCGGGGTGAAACCACAGGCCGCGAATTTTTCCGCAAAGCGTTCCAGGGTGTCGAGGCGGATCGGCTCGGAACCCGAATAGGCCACGCGCCAGCGGCTCAAATCCAGGCGCTCCAGGGCCGACTCACTGACCCTTTCGCTGCACAGGCGGTAGGCGAAATCCGGCCCACCACTGATGGTGCCGCCGTATTCGCTGATCGCCTCCAGCCAGCGCAAAGGTCGGCCAAGGAAGTAGGCCGGCGACATCAACACGCAGGGCACGCCGCTGAAGATCGGTTGCAGCAGGCCGCCGATCAGGCCCATGTCGTGGTACAGCGGCAACCAGCTGACGATCACGTCGTCGGGGTTGAGGTCGATGCCAAAACCACGGCGGATCAGCACTTCGTTGGCCACCAGATTGCCGTGGCTGACCTGCACGCCCTTGGGCAATGCAGTGGAGCCGGAGGTGTATTGCAAGAACGCGATGTCGTCGGCCTTGAGGTCGGGCTCGACCCACTGGTCGGCCCGCTGCGCCTCCAGGGTGTCGACGCTCAATACCGGCGGCGCATTTTCAATCTGGGCCAGGCCCTCGCTGAGGCTGGCAATGGTCAACAGCAGGCGCGGCTCGGCATCGCTGATGATCGACAGCAGGCGCTCCTGGTGATGACGGCGCGTGGATTCCGGTGGATACGCCGGCACCGCGATCACCCCGGCGTACAGGCAACCAAAGAACGCCGCCACATAGTCCGGGCCACTCGGGAACAGCAACACCGCACGCTCGCCCAGGCCAGCGTTGGCCTGCAGGGCAGCGGCGATGGTGCGGGCGCGTTGGTCGAGGTCGCGATAACTGAGCACCACACTGTGCTCGGCGCTCTCGGCGAGGAAGCGCAACGCCACCTGATCCGGTGTCTGCGCAGCACGCTGTTGAAGGGACTGGACCAGGGTGCGGGGGAGTTCGAAGGCGTCCATCATGGGGTTCCTGCCTGAAATCGGCTTACGGGAAATTCGGGAAGTCGGTGGAGGTCAGCCGGCGACGAGTTGCCGCGCCGCGCCAATGCGCCAGCGCGCCAAGTGCTCGTCGGCATAGCGACGCACGCACCGCAGCACGGCGCTTTCGTGCTGCACGAGGAAGAAGTGATGGCCGTCAAACATGTCCAGGGAAAACCCACTGGCAGCGTCGAGTTGCCAGTCGAGCAACTGGTCGGCACGCACGCTGTCCTGCTTGCCACCGAACACATGGATCGGCAGCGCCAGGGGCTGGCGCTCGCCATAGGTGAAACTGCCGCACAGCAGGAAATCGGCGCGCAGGATCGGCAACATCAGTTGCATCAGCTCGGGGTTGGCCAGGGCTTCTTCGGCGGTGCCTTGCAATTGCCGCAGGCGGGCAATCAGTTGGGCATCGGTCTTTTCGACGGCGTACTCACTCACATCACGACGCGCCGGGCCCGCCGTGCCGGACGCGAACAACGCCAGGGGCGCGGGCAGATTGCGCGCGTTCAAAGCGTGAGCCAATTCAAACGCCAACAGCCCGCCAAGGCTGTGGCCGAACAAGGCATAGGGACCATCCAGATCACGGCTGATTTCTTCAGCAAGCTGCGCGGCCAAGGCCTTGATATCGCGCTGCAATGGCTCGTCCATGCGCATGCCGCGTCCCGGCAATTCCAGCGGGCACACTTGCAGCCAGTCCGGCAGCACCCGGCGCCAGCGGGCGTAGACCGAGGCGCTGGCGCCTGAGTGGGGCAGGCAAAACAGGCGCAGCCGCAGGGACGTACTCATCCCGCGAGGACTCCGAACTGAAACACGCTGAATGCACGATAAAAACCCATCTGGTCCTCCTGCGGGTGCTGATCCTTGGCCGTTGTACTAACGAACCTGTCACCCATGAGAACGGACGGAGCCTTCAAATAATTAGTCGCCGGGGGGGAGCGAGACGTGGTTCACACCTTTGCCCAAGGCATAAGATTAGTTCGTCTTCTCATTTGACAATCATTATCATTAAGCATAATTTGTTGCCCGATATGTAGGAGGCCTCAGCAGGGATGCCCTCCCCTAACCTATTCGCAGCAAGGTGATTTCCATGACGGAACCAGTATCCACAGGCAGGTGCGATTCACCCCTTCTCCAGGCGTTCGTCGACAATCGACTGATTCTGGTGAAGATCGCGGCCCGTATCACCGGGTGCCGCTCCCGCGCCGAAGACGTGGTGCAGGACGCCTACTTCCGGCTGCAGTCGGCGCCGACCATCACCTCATCGTTCAAGGCCCAACTGAGTTATCTGTTTCAGATCGTGCGCAACCTGGCGATCGATCATTACCGCAAGCAGGCCCTGGAGCTCAAATACTCCGGGACCGAAGAGGAAGGCTTGAATGTGGTTATTCACGGCGCTTCACCGGAAACCTCGCACATCAATTTCAACACCCTGGAAAACATCGCCGACGCCCTGACGCAACTGCCCCAGCGCACCCGCTACGCGTTCGAGATGTACCGCTTGCATGGCGTGCCGCAAAAAGACATCGCCAAGGAGCTTGGGGTGTCTCCGACCTTGGTGAACTTCATGATTCGCGATGCGCTGGTGCATTGCCGCAAGGTGTCGGGCAGTCATAGCGATACGTTTGCGCGGCGGGTTTGAGCACAGCACAGATATCTGTAGGTGAGGGCTTGCGACGGTAACCACGATGCGAAGCGAGTCGCTCTTGATCTGGCTTTTGATCTTAGGCGCCCCGTTAAACCACGCTGGCCGGAATTCGACAGGGATTTGGGGGGTAAACCGGCAGGGATGCCGGTTTAGCCGCCCCGCGCCATGGATGGCGCGTGGCGGCGGCCCCCCAAATCACTGGCGGATTACGGGCACACCGAGCCTGGGCGAGGTGCCGAGTGGTGGGGCAAGAGCGTTTTGCTTACTTTTGCGCTTTTCAAAAGTGAGCCGCTGTAAAAGCGGAACCCTAAGTAGCCGTTACCGCAGGGATGGATATGTACACGGTCCAACTGTGTTGACTGTCAGGCCGTCTTCGCAGGCAAGCCAGCTCCCACATTGGATCGCGGGGCATCAGTTATATCTGTGTCGGCTGTCAGGCCGCCATCGCAGGCAAGCCAGCTCCCACAGTTGATCCCACTGAGCCCGAAGGATTTTACTTACTAAGACCTCAGGGCACCGGCGTCACATCAATACGATACGGCTCAAAAATCTTCAGCATCTGGCCACTGTCGCGCAGACGCTTGAGCAGTTCGGCAAACGCCGGACCAGTGATCGGTGCCTTGGGCCGCAACAACGCGTAGTGGTGATACACCTGGTCAATACGCTCCGACACCAAAAACTGCCCCGCCATGTCCGCGTTGCGCACCATGAAATCACTCAGGTACGAGCGGGTAACCAGCGCAATATCTGCACGCCCACGAGCAACCATCAGCAGATTACTGTCATGGGAGTAGGTCAACGTCGCGTTGAAACGCTCGGCCATGTTCTTGGGATCGGGATTGAAGTCAGCAAAGGCATAGTGATACCCGCTGAATACCGCCAGGCGCTTGCCGGTGAGGTCGGAAAAATAACTCTGGTCGCGACCGGGCTGACGCTGAGCGACAAAAATCTCCGCATCTTCCAGCCCCATATCAACACTGGTATGGGCAATATTCTGCCAACCCCAGGACGGGTTTTCGAAGATCGCCATGTCGACCCGGCCTTGCTCGAAGTCACGAAAACGCCGAGGTATCGAGGTAGGCACCACCACAAACTGGTAATCGGTTTGCGCAGCGTTCAACGCCTCGACCAATTGCGGCAGCAACCCGGTGTCGGCGCCTTGTTCAGGGCGTACGGTGTAGGGCGGAAAATGCGCCGCGCCGATTCTCACCAACTGCGCGGCACCGGCCTGCGTCCACGCGGCGGTGCCCAGTGCCCATAAAGTAAGTCCTGCAGCCAGCCGCCATGGCGAAAACATCGAGGCACACACCGTTGAAGAGTTCAATGCCGATAAGCTAGGCGTTTTTACTGGGGGAGACAACTTTCGCCAGCAAATTAATAACTTGCGCCTCAGTCCGACTTCAGCACCATCAACAAGGCCTCTTCGGCCAACTCCTCAAGGGTCAGGCTGCCTTGGGCACGAAACCAGGTGGTGGTCCAGGATAAGGCCCCGGTGAGGAAGCGCCGGGTAATAAACACATCGCCCCGGATGTAGCCAGCGGCCTTGGCCTCGCCCAGTACCTGCAACCAGATCTGCTCATACACGTCACGCAGGGCCAGCACGTGCGCCTGGCCTTCGGCCGACAGCGAGCGCCATTCGTAGACCAGCACCGCCATGGCCTCGCCACTGCCGCCCATGATCGACTGCAACTCGCAGCGGATCAGCGCCAGCACGCGTTCGCGCACCGTGCTCGCCTCCTCCAGTGAAGCGCGCATCATCGCGGTGTTGTAATGGATGGTTTCCTCCATCACGGCACGCAATATCTCATCCTTGCTCTTGAAGTGATGAAAGATGCTGCCGGACTGGATGCCCACGGCGCTGGCCAGATCTCGCACGGTGGTGCGCTCGAAACCCTTGTTGCGAAACAGATGAGCCGCGGTTTGCAGCAACTTGCCGCGGGCGCTCTCGGGGTCGGTCAATTGGCCACTGTCGACCATGGTGCGCATCACCCCCAGGGCTTTGTGCTCATCCATGCTGCTCTCCTTCACGTCTACTGTCGTCTTGGCCGGCAATTTAGGCCGTGACTGCCACCCAAGCAAGCGCTTGGGTAAAACTTGTGACTGGAGTTTACAAACCAAGCGCTTGCTTGGTAGTCTCGGCACCAGCCCTTAGAGGAAGGATTTCTCATGAGCAAGACGGTACGTATCGGCTGCGCCAGCGCCTTCTGGGGCGACACTTGCACCGCCGCCGCCCAATTGGTGCAGGGCGGTGCCTTGGATTACCTGGTGTTCGATTACCTCGCGGAAGTCACCCTGTCGATCCTCGCCGGTGCCCGCCTGAAAGACCCCAAGGCCGGTTACGCCACGGATTTTGTCGAGGTGCTGACACCCCTGCTGGCGGATATCCAGCGCCAGGGCATCCGGGTGATCAGCAATGCCGGTGGTATCAACCCCCAAGCCTGCGCCGCCGCCCTGCAAGCGGCCTGCGATAACGCGCACATCCCGCTGAAAATCGCCGTGTTGCTCGGCGATGACCTGCACCCTCAACTCAAACAGCTGCCACCTGTCACCGACCTGTACAACGGCGCTCCGCTGCCGCCTCTGTGCGTGTCCGCCAACGCCTACCTCGGCGCACCGGGCATTGCCCAGGCCCTGGGGCTCGGCGCTGATATTGTCATCACCGGCCGGGTGGTCGACAGCGCAGTGGTCAGCGCGGCACTGGTGCATGAATTCAATTGGTCATGGCAGGACTACGATCACCTGGCCCAGGCCGCCCTGGCCGGGCATATCATCGAATGCGGCGCCCAATGCACCGGCGGAAACTTCACCGACTGGCGTGACGTGCCCGACTACGAACACATCGGCTTCCCTATCGTCGAAGTCAGCGCCGACGGCCAGTTCACCGTCAACAAGGTCGAAGGCAGCGGGGGGCTGATCAGCGAACTCAGCGTGGCCGAACAACTGCTGTATGAAATCGGTGACCCGCGCGCCTATGTGCTGCCGGACGTGATCTGCGATTTCAGCCAGGTCAAACTGCAGCAACAAGGCAAACACGCGGTGCGCCTGCACGGCGCCAAGGGCCTGCCACCCACCGACCAGTACAAGGTCAGCGCCACCTACCCCGATGGCTTTCGCTGCACCGCCAGTTGCCTGCTCGCTGGCATCGACGCGGTGGCCAAGGCCGAGCGGGTCAGCCAGGCGCTCATCAACAAGACTTCGGAGCTGTTCAGCCAGCGCGGCTGGGCGCCCTACACCGACGTCAACATCGAACTGCTCGGCAGCGAAGCCACCTACGGCGCCCACGCCCGGCGTGCGGATTGCCGCGAAGTGGTGGTGAAGCTGGCGGTGCGGCATCCGAACAAGCAGGCGCTGGTACTGTTCGCTCGCGAGATCGCCCAGGCGGCCACCGGCATGGCACCGGGGCTGACCGGCATTGTGGGCGGGCGGCCGACGGTGTATCCGCTGATTCGGCTGTTTTCGTTCCTGGTCGACAAATCACGGTGTAGCGTCGCCATCGAGTACCAAGACCAACGTCATGCCGTCGAGCTGCCCGCCTCCGCGCCTCTGCTCACGCCGGCTGTGCCCATCGAGCCGGCCAAGCCGGAGGGCCGTGCCGATGCCAGTGTGCCGTTGGTGAAACTCGCCGTGGCGCGCTCAGGTGACAAGGGCAACCACAGCAATATCGGCGTGATCGCTCGCCACCCTGACTACCTGCCGTGGATCGCCGAAGCCCTGACCCCGGAGGTAATCGTCGACTGGATGGACCACGTGCTCGACCCGATCCATGGCCGCGTCGAACGCTGGTATTTGCCCGGCAGCCACAGCCTGAATTTCCTGCTGGAGAATGCCCTGGGCGGCGGCGGTATCGCCAGCCTGCGCATCGACCCGCAAGGCAAAGCCTTCGCTCAGCAACTGCTGGAAATCCCCATCGCCGTGCCGCAACACATTGCCGACCAACTCACCTAAAGGACCGTCGCCGTGGCCTTCGACTCGATCTTCAAAGCCGACCTGTTCAAGGGGCAAACCGTGATTGTCACCGGAGGCGGCAGTGGCATTGGCCGCTGCACCGCCCATGAGCTGGCGGCCCTTGGTGCCTGCGTGATCCTGGTGGGGCGCAAGCCAGAAAAACTGCAGAAGGTCGCGGCGGAAATTGCTGAAGATGGCGGCGTGGCCCATTGGCATGCCTGTGACATTCGTGAGGAAGAGGCGGTGAAAGCGCTGGTCACGCAGATCCTGCACGACCACGGCCCCATCCATGGCCTGGTGAATAACGCGGGAGGCCAATACCCGTCGCCACTGGCGGCGATCAATCAGAAGGGCTTTGAAACCGTACTGCGCACCAACCTGGTGGGCGGTTTCCTGATGGCGCGGGAAGTGTTCAACCAGTCGATGAGCAAGCACGGTGGCGCGATCGTCAACATGCTCGCCGACATGTGGGGCGGCATGCCCGGCATGGGCCACTCCGGCGCGGCGCGCTCCGGCATGGACAACTTCACCAAGACCGCCGCGTTTGAGTGGGGCTATGCCGGGGTGCGCGTCAACGCCGTGGCGCCTGGCTGGATTGCCTCCAGCGGCATGGACACCTACGAAGGCGCCTTCAAGGCGGTGATTCCCACCCTGCGTGAGCATGTGCCGCTCAAGCGCATCGGCACCGAGTCGGAAGTCAGCGCGGCCATCGTCTTCCTGCTCAGCCCGGCTGCGGCCTTTATCAGCGGCAGCACCCTGCGCATCGACGGCGCCGCCAGCCTGGGCAGCCGCGCATGGCCGCTGCACAAGGCGCAGGCGCCGAGCAAGCCGTTCAACGGGTTCCACCGCGCCTACCTGCCGGATGTGCTCAAGGCGGAGCAATAACGCCATGCCAACCATTGAAACCCTGATCGACCCCAACAGCCCAGCCTTCGCGCAAAACCGTGAAGCCATGCTGGCGTGCATCGCCCAACTGCGCCAACTGGAACACGCCCTGCTGGCCAAGGCCCAGGAAGCCAAGCCCAAGTTCGACAAGCGCGGCCAATTGCTGCCCCGTGAGCGCCTCAACCTGCTGCTGGACCCCGGCGCGCCGTTCCTGGAGCTGGCCAGCCTGGCCGGCTACAAGCTCCACGACGACAAGGACGGCAGCGCCGCCGGTGGCGGGCTGATCGCCGGCATCGGCTATGTCAGCGGCGTGCGCATGCTGGTGGTGGCCAACAACAGCGCGATCAAAGGCGGCACCATTTCCCCTTCCGGGCTGAAGAAATCTCTGCGCCTGCAACAGATCGCCATGGAGAACAAACTGCCGGTGGTGACCCTCGCCGAAAGCGGCGGCGCCAACCTCAACTACGCCGCCGAGATTTTCGTCGAAGGCGCGCGCAGCTTTGCCAACCAGGCCCGCATGTCCGCCATGGGCTTGCCGCAGATTACCGTGGTGCACGGCTCGGCCACGGCCGGCGGTGCGTATCAGCCGGGCCTGTCGGATTACGTGGTGGTGGTGCGCGGCAAGGCCAAGCTGTTCCTCGCCGGGCCACCGTTGCTCAAGGCCGCCACTGGCGAAGTCGCCACCGATGAAGAACTGGGGGGTGCGCAGATGCACGCGCAAACCGCCGGCACCGCTGAGTACCTGGCCCAAGACGATGCCGACGGCGTGCGCATCGTGCGTGAAATTGTGGGCCTGCTGCCCTGGAATGATCGCTTGCCGCACGCGCCACAACGCGCTTATCGCGAACCGCTGTATCCGATTGAAGAGCTGTTGGGGCTGATCCCCGATGACCCGAAAAAACCCTACGACGTGCGCGAGATCCTGGCGCGCCTGGCTGACGGTTCCAACCTGCTGGAATTCAAAGGCGAGTTCGACCCCCACACCGTCTGTGCCCATCTGCATATCCAGGGGCGCGCCGTGGGAGTGATCGGCAATAACGGCCCCATCACGCCGAAGGGCGCGAGCAAGGCCGCGCAGTTTATCCAGCTGTGCGACCAAAGCCGCACGCCGCTGCTGTTTTTGCACAACACCACCGGCTTCATGGTGGGCACCGAGTCGGAACAGCAAGGGGTAATCAAGCACGGCGCGAAGATGATCCAGGCGGTGGCCAATGCCCGGGTGCCTAAACTCACCATCGTGGTCGGTGGCTCCTACGGTGCCGGCAACTACGCAATGTGCGGCCGCGGCCTCGACCCACGCTTTATCTTCGCCTGGCCCAACAGCCGCACGGCAGTGATGGGCGGCGCACAGGCCGGTAAGGTGCTGCGCATTGTCACCGAGGCCAAGCAACTCAAGGACGGCCTGGTGCCCGACCCCAAAGTGCTCGACATGCTCGAACAGGTCACCGCGCAGAAGCTCGACAGCCAGTCCACCGCCCTCTACGGCAGCGCCAACCTGTGGGACGACGGGCTGATTGATCCACGGGACACCCGCACCTTGCTCGGTTTTTTGCTGGATATCTGTCACGAAGCCGAACTGCGGCAACTGCAACCGAACACCTTCGGCGTGGCGCGCTGATCGTTCCCACGCTCCACGTGGGTGATCGCTCCCACGCTCCGCGTGGGAATGCAAACCAGGACGCTCCGCGTCCCAACAGGGAGAACAATAAAAATGATCTTCACCCAGGAACACCAGGAACTGCGCCGCACCGTGCGCGCCTTCGTCGACCGCGAGATCAACCCGTACGTGGATGAATGGGAAAAAGCCGGGCGCTTTCCCATTCACGAGATCTTCCGCAAAGCCGGCGACCTCGGCCTGCTGGGCATCTCCAAACCGGAAAAATTCGGCGGCATGGGCCTGGACTACAGCTATTCCATCATCGCCGCCGAAGAGTTCGGCACCATCCGCTGCGGCGGCATCCCCATGTCCATTGGTGTGCAGACCGACATGTGCACCCCGGCCCTGGCGCGCTTCGGCTCCGATGAACTGCGCGAAGAGTTCCTGCGCCCGGCCATCAGCGGCGAACAGGTCGGCTGCATCGGTGTCTCGGAAACCGGTGCCGGCTCCGACGTGGCCGGGCTCAAGACCCATGCGCGCAAGGATGGCGACGACTATGTGATCAATGGCAGCAAGATGTGGATCACCAATTCGCCCAGCGCCGACTTCATCTGCCTGCTCGCCAACACCTCGGACGACAAGCCGCATATCAACAAATCCCTGATCATGGTGCCGATGAACAGCCCCGGCATCAGCGTCAGCCCGCCGTTGGAAAAACTCGGCATGCACAGCTCCGAGACCGCCCAGGTGTTTTTCGACGACGTGCGCGTGCCGCAACGCAACCGCATCGGCCACGAAGGCGCGGGCTTCATGATGCAGATGTTGCAGTTCCAGGAGGAACGCCTGTTTGGCGCGGCCAATATGATCAAGGGCCTGGAGTACTGCATCGACAGCACCATCGAATACTGCAAGGAGCGCCAGACCTTCGGCAAGGCGTTGATCGACAACCAGGTGATCCACTTTCGCCTGGCGGAACTGGCCACCGAAATCGAATGCCTGCGCGCCTTGGTCTACCAGGCCACCGAGCAGTACATCAAGGGCCAGGATGTCACGCGGCTGGCCTCCATGGCCAAGCTCAAGGCCGGGCGCCTGGGCCGTGAGGTCAGCGACAGTTGCCTGCAATATTGGGGCGGCATGGGCTTCATGTGGGACAACCCGGTGGCCCGCGCCTATCGCGACGTGCGCCTGGTGTCGATTGGCGGCGGTGCCGACGAAATCATGCTGGGCATCATCTGCAAACTGATGGGCACCCTGCCCGGTAAAAAGCCATGAACACCTTGCTGCTAGAAACCCACAACGGCGTGCTGCATATCACCCTCAACCGGCCCGAATGCCGCAATGCAATGAGCCTTGAAATGGTCAAGGAGCTGCGTGCGGTACTGGCGCAGTTGGACAGCCAGGTGCGCGCCGTGGTGATCAGCGGCGCGGGCGGGCATTTTTGCGCGGGGGCCGATGTGAAGGATCTGGTCGGCGCGGGGGATCAACTGCAAGCGTTGAACCGCGCGTTTGGGACCTTGCTGCAAGAGGTGGAGGCGCTGGCGCAGGTGGTGATCGTGGTGCTGCAAGGCGCGGTGCTGGGCGGTGGGTTCGGGCTGGCGTGCGTGAGTGATATTGCGATTGCACAGGGCCAGGCGCAATTCGGCTTGCCGGAAACCCGCCTGGGCTTGTTGCCGGCGCAGATTGCGCCCTTTGTGGTCAAGCGTATTGGCCTTACCCACACGCGGCGCCTGGCGCTGACAGCGGCGCGGTTTGATGGGGTGGAGGCTGGGCGGCTGGGAGTGGTGCATTTTGTCGAGCACGACTCCCAGGCATTGGCGCAGCGGGTGGATGAGGTCTTGGGGCAGGTGTTGCAGTGTGCGCCGGGGGCGAACGCACGGACTAAAGCGCTGTTGCTGGCCAGTGTGGATGAGCCCCTTGAGACCGTGCTGGATCGCGGGGCGCAGTGGTTTGCCGAGGCGGTGAGGAGTGAAGAAGGGGTTGAGGGGACGCAGGCGTTTGTGCAGAAGCGAAAGCCGAGTTGGTCTCGATGACGCCATCGCAGGCAAGCCAGCTCCCACAGGGGAACACATTTCAAATGTGGGAGCTGGCTTGCCTGCGAAGAGGCCCCAACACACGCCACATCCACCAAGGGATAACCCAATGCCCGCATTCACCAAGATCCTGATCGCCAACCGCGGCGAAATCGCCTGCCGCATCCAGCGCACTGCCCAGGCCCTCGGCTACCGCACCGTGGCCGTGTACAGCGACGCCGATACCGATGCCCTGCACGTGCAGATGGCCGACGAAGCCGTACACATCGGCCCGGCGCCCGTCCACCAGTCCTACCTGAACACAGAGGCCATCCTCGCCGCCGCCCAACTGACCGGCGCCGACGCCATTCACCCCGGCTACGGCTTCCTCTCGGAAAACCCCGACTTCGCCCGCGCCTGCCTGCAGGCCACGCTCACCTTCATCGGCCCCAGCGCCGAAGCGATCGAACTGATGGGCAGCAAACGCCTGTCCAAACTCGCCATGCTCGACGCCGGCGTACCTTGCATCGCCGGCTACCAAGGCAGTGCCCAGGACGATGCCACCCTGCAACAGGAAGCCGAACGCATCGGCTTCCCACTGATGATCAAGGCCAGCGCCGGTGGCGGTGGGCGTGGCATGCGCCTGGTGCATCAGCGCGAACAGCTGCTGGAGCAACTGCGCACCGCACGCTCGGAAGCCATGAATGCGTTCGGCAGCGACGAGCTGATCCTCGAACAGGCGCTGATCGACCCGCGCCACGTGGAAGTGCAACTGTTCGGCGACCGCCATGGCAACCTCATCTACCTCGGCGAGCGCGACTGTTCGATCCAGCGCCGCCATCAGAAAGTCATTGAAGAAGCGCCCTGCCCCGTGATGACGGCCGATCTGCGCCAGGCCATGGGCGAAGCCGCGCTCAAGGCCGGGCGGGCGGTGAACTATGTAGGTGCCGGCACCGTGGAGTTTCTGCTCGACCGCAACGGCCAGTTCTATTTCCTGGAAATGAACACACGCCTGCAAGTCGAACACCCCGTCACCGAGATGATTACCGGCCTCGACCTGGTGGACTGGCAGTTGCAGATCGCCGCCGGCCAACCGCTGCCACTCACCCAATCACAGGTGACCCTGACCGGCCACGCCATGGAAGTGCGCCTGTACGCCGAAGACCCGGCCCAGGGTTTCCTGCCGCAAACCGGTGACGTGTTGCGTTGGGAACCAGCCCCCGGCGTACGCATCGACCATGGATTGCTTGAAGGCCAAACCGTCAGCCCGTTCTACGACCCAATGCTGGGCAAGATCATCGCCCACGGCGCCAGCCGCGAAGAAGCCCGGCGAAAACTGCTGCGGGCCGTGGAAGACAGTGTATTACTGGGGGTAGCGACCAATCAGCGCTTGCTCATCGACCTGCTCAAGCACCCGGACTTTATCAACGGCGACTTCAGCACGGGCTTGATCGCCGAACACTTCAGCGTCATCTCACAGCAGACGGCGACCGCTGAACAGCTCTCGCTGGCCGCCGCGCTGTTTTATCAACACAGCGCCAACCAGCACCCCCAAACACTCGCGCGCTGGCGCAACACGGCGAGTGTCCCCGCCACGTACCGCCTGGAGGTCAACGGCCAACTCCACAGTGTCAGCGTTGACGACCTGCAACTCACCACCGACAGCCGCCACGCCAGCCTGGTCATCAACGGTATCCGCCGCCGCATCGCCTATCACCTGGACGGCAACCGGCTATGGCTGCCAGGGCTGACCGTCACCGACCGCACCCAGCAAGTCGCCAGCCGCCAGGCCGACGCCAGCAGCGGTACGGTCCAGGCGCCCATGGACGGCGCCATCGTCGATATACGGGTGTGCGTCGGTGAGGCCGTCAGCAAAGGCCAACTGTTGCTGGTGCTCGAAGCGATGAAAATGGAGCACCCGTTGAAGGCCGGCATCGATGGCACCGTCAAGGAGATGCGCGTCATGACGGGCGATCAGGTGCGCAACCGTCAGGTTTTGCTGGAGATCGAATAACGCCCCTAGGCGGAACTACAGGGCCGGGCTACGCTCTATCCCCATCAGGAAGGGACGAGTACGGGAACCTGCACATGCCTCATTGGCTGATTATTGACCTTGAAGCCACAACGGATGACGGCGGCTGGCCCGTGACGGAGATGGAAGTCATCGAGATCGGTGCCAGCCTGGTCAACCGCCAGGGCCGCGAACTGGACCACTTCCAGCGCTTTGTGCGGCCCTTGCGCCGGCCATTGCTGACACCCTTTTGCCGCAAACTCACCCATATCACCCAGGCCAATATCGACATGGCCGCGCCGATCACCGAGGTGTGGCCGCTGTTCGAGCGCTGGCTGGGCCAACATCAGCCACGCCTGGAAGGCTGGGCCAGCTGGGGTGACTATGATCGCGTGCAGCTTGAGCTGGAGTGGCAGCGCCATGGCCTCGCCAGCGCCTTGGGCGACACGCCGCATGTGAACCTCAAGCAACGCTTTGCCAAGGCCCGGCGCCTGGACAAGCCGCTGGGGCTCAATGGTGCGCTGCAATTGGCCGGAATGCAGTTCAATGGCCAGCAGCATCGCGCCCTGGAGGATGCACGCAACACCGCGCGCCTGCTGCCACTGATTTTGCCGGTCTAGGCAGCGCTTGCAGCCTTGGGCATACTGGCCAGCCAATTTCCGTTGATGCTGCCCACCTGTAGGAGCGAGCTTGCTCGCGAAGGTCGCCAACGATAACGCAGCGCCTCAGCTTTAACGCGGTGTTCTCAGGTTTTTCGCGAGCAAGCTCGCTCCTACAGTGGTTGGCGTAAGTCTTGACCTTTTTCCGAGGATTCACCCATGTTCAAAGTCAACGAGTACTTCGACGGCACCGTCAAGTCGATCGCTTTCGGCACCGCAGAAGGGCCGGCAACCATCGGCGTGATGGCTCCGGGTGAATACGAATTCGGCACCGCCCAACGTGAAATCATGCACGTGGTCTCCGGCGCCCTGACCGTGAAGCTGCCTGACAGCAGCGACTGGGAAACCTTCGCCGCCGGCAGTCAGTTCCACGTACCGGCCAACAGCAAGTTCCAATTGAAGGTTGCGGTGGACACCGCCTACCTGTGTGAATACCGCGGCTAAGCGGTACCCGGCACACAAAAAAAGCCCGTCTCCCACCACACGGGCTTTTTTTATTCCAACACCGTTACCGGCATGCCGACTTCCAGGCGCCCGATGCCATCGTTGACCAAGTTCTGGCCGAACATCGCGCCCTTTTCGGTCTTGCGGTAGGTTTCCAGTGTCGTGAAGGGCTCGCGATCGGCGCTGCGCTCACCGGTCTGGGGGTCGATGGTGGTGAGGATGCACCGCGAACACGGCTTGACCACCCGAAACTCCACATCGCCGATGCGCAAGCGCTTCCAGCCGTCTTCGGCGAAGGCCTCGGCGCCTTCGATGACCAGGTTGGGACGAAAACGCAGCATCTCCATCGGGCGGCCGATCTTTACACACAAGTCGTCGAGGGAGCCCTGGCCGATCAACAGCAAGGGGTAGCCGTCAGCGAAGCCGACCTTGTCGTCATCCTTGCCATAACCGGCTTCGGTGGTGCGCGCACGTTCCAGGGGCAGTTGCACCAGGCGCGTCGGCTTGCCAATGAACGCGCTGACCCAGGCCGCGGCCTCATCGCCAGCATCCGGCACGCGCAGCGTGTCACGCCAAATGGTCACACCGCGCAGTTCGCTGGCGCTGCCCGGCAATGCCACATCCAGCGGCGCGTAGCCCGGCGAGCTCAGGGTCAGGCCCCCGCTGCTGTTCCATAACGCCGAGAGCTGGCTCATCTTCGCCACGGCCCGCTGCGTCAGGAACCGCCCGCTGGCTTCATCCACCAGCATCCAGCGTCGATCCCCGTCCAACCCGAGTTTATCCAGGCCAATCTGCTGCAAAGTTTCGGCCTTGCCGGACTTCAAGGGGTAACGGTACAACGCGCTGAGACGCAGCATGGGCCTGCCTTCCTAGGAAACAAAGTGTCATCCTAAAGTCAGGCGGGCATTTCGTCCAACATCAGTCGCTGGCGCACCACGTCCACCAGCTTGTCCGGCTGGAATTTGGAGAGGAAATTGTCGCAGCCGACCTTCTTGACCATCGAATCATTGAAGCTGCCCGACAGCGAGGTGTGCATCACCACGTACAGACCGCGCAGGCGTGGGTCGTTGCGGATCTCGGTGGTGAGGCGGTAGCCATCCATCTCGGGCATTTCAGCGTCGGTAAAGATCATCAGCAGTTTGTCGGTCATGACCTGGCCACTGTCAGCCCAGGCCTTGAGCATGTTCAGTGCCTTGAGGCCGTCGCTGGCAATGTGCATCTTCACACCCAACTGGCCCAGGGTGTCACGCAGCTGCGACAACGCCACGTTGGAGTCATCCACCAGCAGCACTTCGCGGCCACGGGCACGCTCCAGCACCGGGTCTTCAAGTTTGTCCCGGGAGACCTTGGCGTTGTAGGGCACGATCTCGGCGAGGACTTTTTCCACGTCGATGATTTCCACCAGTTGCTCATCGACCTTGCTGATGGCGGTGAGGTAGTGCTGGCGACCGGCGCTGGTCGGCGGCGGCAGGATGGCTTCCCAGTTCATGTTGACGATGCGGTCGACGCCGCCCACCAGGAACGCCTGCACCGAGCGGTTGTACTCGGTGACGATAATGGTGCTGTTGGGGCCCGGCACCAGAGGCCGCATACCGATGGCCTGGGACAGGTCGATCACCGGCAGGGTCTGGCCACGCAGGTTGACCACCCCGCACACGAACGGGTGGCGCTGGGGCATCAGGGTCAGCTTGGGCAACTGCAGCACTTCCTGCACTTTGAACACGTTGATCGCGAACAACTGCCGTCCGAAGAGGCGGAACATGAGAATTTCCAGGCGATTCTCACCCACCAATTGTGTGCGTTGATCTACCGTGTCGAGAATGCCGGCCATTAAAAGCTCCTGGTGTACACGCCGCAGGCGCGTTGAAAGGGTGTGCAACTGTATAAGCACGTTATCGGCGGCAAGCGCCGGACCTTGACCCGAATAAAATGCCATGTAAATCCATTGATGTCACACTGACATCATGCTTTACTGCCTAGGCCCCTGATGCTCTTTCAAGCCGCCTTGCGCGACAGTCGAATTGACGTGCAGTTCCACCACATAGGGGATTCCCCTATGCGCAATCAGGCCCAACCTGATATTCGCGATATCTAATAGCCATTAATGTGACGCCATTCTCATTGCATGAATGGAGTCAGGCTTTTGTTTGCCATCCCCAGCCCTTGGCCCACGGGCCTTTCAGGCACTCACGTATCGGCAACTGAAGTCGTGTCATCCCGTACAACCGGGGCTACATACGACTTTCGTGAGCACTTCGCTAAACGTCCTACTGGATTATCAGAATCGACCTACAAGTCCGAGCCGTATTTCAGCGCTAGTTTTACGTCATTCACCCGGTGCGACATCTCATCATCCGACCCTACGTTGCGGAGACCTGCATGATGAACGACGGTAACGAGTGGCAATCTGCACTTCCCGAGTTCCTGCACGAGGCTGAAAAGCTGCTGATCAGGTCAGAAGAGTGCTTGAACCACCTGCATTTGATTCGAAACGACAGTGACGCTATCGACTGCATGAAAGCCAGCCTGAACAAGCTCGCCGAGAGCGCAGACTGCCTCGCATTGCAGGCCATTAGCGAGTTCTCTCGGCAGATTCAATACTTGATTGCCAATGCCGTGAGCCCGGTGCAATTGCATGACCAGGCGCTGCATGCCTTGCATGACTGCTTGACGCTACTGGCCTGGCAACTGGAACTGATCGATATCCGTACAGGCAAGCTTAGTCTGGATGAAGAAGAGCAGTCGTCGCTGATTGAGGCGGTCAGCTTGCAGATCCCGCAAAAAGCCCCCCAATACACTCCGCAGCATGATCGGCGTGCACAATAAATATCAATTAGCTATCAATGCAATAACGATACAAACCAACTTTGTTAATACAACTTTCCATGTTGAACTCTGGGGTGCCCGCCCAGAGTATTCGCGTGGGCCATAAACCCAATCAGACGACCAACGCTAATAGGGGTGTTACTATGCGCCCCCCGAAGTGATTTAACTTCAACAGGCTTAAAAACGATTTGGCAGCGCACTCCAAACAGAGCCCGGTCAACCGGCCTCCCCGCAGTGAACCCTCATTGGCTCCATCCGCTATGTACGCCAGTTTCAAGTCACTTGTCGCCAGGTCCGTGTCCCCCGGCCACGCACGCCGCCTTACCCTTTCGCTATGCCTGTGCTCGTTGGTGGCGAGCCTGTGGGTCTATCTGCTGGACGCGCCACTGCCGTTGCTGATCGTGCTGCTCAACCTCGCCACGCTGATGGTGGTCGGGCTGCAACAGTGGCGTTCGCGCACAGCCATCAAGTTCGAGCCTCAGGAACTGGCCGCCCGCTTATTGCAAGTTCAGGAGAACGAACGTCACCGACTCAGCCGCGAACTGCATGACGACATCGGCCAGCTACTGACAGCCGCCAAGCTGCAAAGTGAATGGCTGCAGCGCCGCCTGCCCCAGGATCTGCAAAACCATTGTTCGGTGCTGTGCAATACGCTCAATGAAACCCTGGCCAAGGTGCGTGACGTCTGCGCCATCCTCAACCCGCGCCAACTGACCAGCCTGGGCCTGGAAGCCAGCCTGCGCGCGCACCTGCTCAAGACCCTGGAAAACACCCAGGTGTGCTGGAGCCTGGAGTGCCAGCAACGGCTCACCGGCATCCCCGAAGAAATGGCCGTGGCGGCCTTTCGCGTCACTCAGGAAGCGGTGACCAACATGCTTCGCCATGCAAAGGCTCGCAACCTGCTGGTGCGTCTGCAACGCCTGCCTGAAGGCTTGTCGTTGATAATCTGCGATGACGGCCAGGGGTTCTTGCCTGCCCCCGATCCGGGCCGGGAAGGCCAACGGGGCATGGCCGGTATGTGCGAACGAACACACCAACTGGGAGGCACCTTTTCCGTCAGCAGCGAGCCCGGCAAAGGTACACGCATCAACGCACTTTTCCCTTGGGCGCCCCGCGCTCTCGAACGGGCCAGCGCCCCTAAGGTTCTCGAGTGACCTGCAATTTACTCTTGGTAGACGACCATGCACTGATTCGCGCCGGCGTGCGCGCGCTGATTCTGGATATTCCCGGCTACAGCGTCATCGGCGAAGCCAGCGATGGCGCGCAACTACTGGAGCAATACAGTGCCTTGCAGCCAGATATCGTGCTGCTCGACCTGTCGATGAAGCACACCGGCGGGCTGGATGCCTTGCAGCAACTCAAGCGTTTTTACCCCACGTGCAAGGTGCTGATTCTGTCGATGCACACCGAGCCGGACCTGATCATGCGCGCACTGGAGTCCGGTGCCCACGGCTACCTGCTCAAGGACACCACCGCCAACGAGCTGGAACATGCCCTGCTGGCCCTGCGTAACAACGAACGCTACCTGAGCCCCGCCATCGCCCACACAGTGATCAACCAGGCGCTGATCCGTAGCCAGGCCCCCAGCGCGCCTGTCGCCCACAGCCACAGCCTGACGGCGCGGCAACTGGAAATCCTGCGCTTGATCGTGCGCGGCAAATCCACCCGCGAAATTGCCCACGGCCTGGGCCTGAGCATCAAGACTGTCGAAGCCCACCGCTCGCAGATCATGAAGCGCTTGCAGATTTTTGACGTGGCGGGCCTGGTGTTATTTGCCGTGCGTGAGCAGATCATCAGTCTGGACGACTAACGGCGAACCCAGCGGCAAGTGCACGCGCAGGGCCTTGGGCAGCGCTTCGAAGTGCAGGTCGTCGCCTTCCAGCGGCTCGCCGTCGAGGTTGATGTACAAGCCTTGTGCGACCTTGATCTTCACCCAGGGCAGGCGTGCGCGCACGAACATGGTGTCCAGGCCCCAGCCGTTGTTCATCAACTCACGCAACGTGCCGACCACCTCTTGAGGCGCCGGCAAGATGCTGACATCCAATAGCCCGTCATCAGCCAATGCACCGGGGCACAGCACATGCCCGCCACCGGCCTGGCGACCGTTACCGATGCCCAGCGCGAGCAACTCGCCTTTCCAATGGAAATCCGGGCCTTCCAATTCACCGTAGGCGGCTTTCAATTCACTGAAGCGGGTTAAACCGGTAAACAGGTACGCGGCACCGCCCAGGACCTTCTTCAGGTCTTCGGACGTGTTGGCCGTGACCTGGCTGCCAAAACCACCGGTGGCCATGTTCAGGAAGATTTGCCCACCGACCTGGCCCAGGTCAATCGCCTTGGGCGGCACGTCCAGCAAGGCCAGGGCGCCAGCCGGCTCCAACGGCACGCCGGCGGCCTTGGCGAAATCATTGGCGGTACCCAGGGGCACCAGCACCAGGCTGGCGTCGGTGTTGGCATGGGCCATGGCTTCGGCCACATCGCGCAAGGTGCCGTCGCCACCGCCGGCAATGATATGGGTGTACCCCTCGGCCAGCGCTTCATTGACCAGTCGCCGGGCATCACCGCCCTCCCACGTCACCCGCACGGCCAGCTCCCCACCCTGCTCACGCCGGGCCAGCACGGCAGCGCGCACATCCTCGTTGAGGGCTTGTTTGCCGTGGAGGATCAACAGGGCTTTGGGGGCGGTCATTTGGGAGAATCTCCTGGGTCAAGGTGCTTGAAGGATGTTGACCTTTGGGGAACAGGAAAAGTCTGTGGCTGGAGAAAATTGATTGAAGTACACAGATCAAGAAGTGGGAGCTGGCTTGCCTGCGATGGCGGCGGTTCAATCGACAAAGACCTCAAATCTGCCACCCAACGGTAACCACGATGCGAAGCGAGCCGCTCTTGATCTTGATCTTGATCTTGCTCTGCTTTTGATCTCAGGCGCCCCGTTAAACCACGCTGGCCGAACGCAGGCTTGAATTCGTGGGTAACCCGGCAGGACGCCGGGTTAGCCGCCCCGCGCCATGGATGGCGCGTGGCGGCGGCCCACGGATTCAAGACTGTGTTCGGGCACACCGAGCCTAAGCGAGGTGCCGAGTGGTGGGGCAAGAGCGCTTTGCTTACTTTCGCGCTTTTCGAAAGTGAGCCGCCGTCAGGGCGGAACCCTAAGTAGCCGTTACCGCAGGAATGGATATGTACTCGCTATAACAGCGTCGCCTGTCAGGCCGCCTTCGCGAGCAAGCCCGCTCCCACAGTTGGATTGTAGGGTGTCAGGCAGAGAAGTGTCGGCTGATAGGCCGTCATCGCAGGCAAGCCAGCTCCCACAGTTGGATCGGGGGTGTCAGGTAGAGAGGTGTCGGCTGGTAGGCCGTCATCGCAGGCAAGCCAGCTCCCACAGTTGATCGCTGCGGCGGCCAAGCCGCGTCGAGAATCAGCCCTTGTGCAACTTACTCATCAACTGCGCCTCGGCCTGGGTCAGCCCGCACGACTGGGTCAACTCATCCACCGTCGCCCCCATGCCAACCAGCTTGGCCGCCTGGGCAAACGACAGGTTCGACGGATCACGCTGCTCCAACTGCACCAACCTGTCCGGCAACGGCGCAAGAATCGCACGCAGTTCATGCACCTCATCCCCCACCCGCACCGCACTTTGCTGGTAATGATCAACGCGCTTGACCAGTTCCAGAATGCGCCGGTCACGCACCGCATCGCGCTCGGCCTGTTGCAAGGCCAACTCCCGCTGCTGGCGCACATAGCGCAGCACAAACGCCAAGGTCCCGGCCCACAACAGGGCCAGGACAATTACCGCTGCCTCAAGGAACAATCAGATGCTCTCCAGTTCCGACCACTCTTCTTCGCTCATCATCTTGTCCAGCTCAACCAGAATCAGCAGTTCGCCGTTCTTGTTGCACACGCCCTGGATGAACTTGGCCGACTCTTCGTTGCCGACGTTCGGTGCGGTTTCCACTTCCGATTGACGCAGGTAAACCACCTCGGCCACGCTGTCGACCAGGATGCCGACCACTTGCTTGTCGGCCTCGATGATCACGATACGGGTGTTGTCGCTGACTTCAACCGTGTCCAGGCCGAACCGCTGGCGGGTGTCGATCACCGTCACCACGTTGCCACGCAGGTTGATGATGCCCAGCACGTAGCTTGGCGCGCCTGGAACCGGGGCGATCTCGGTGTAGCGCAGCACTTCCTGCACGCGCATCACGTTAATGCCGTAGGTTTCGTTGTCCAGCTTGAAGGTCACCCATTGCAGGATCGGATCATCCAAACCTTGTGCGGACGCTGACTTGTTCATTCATCTGACCCCTTCAAATGCCGCTATCGACGGCGTGTGTGCACGTAGGCCGCGCAACCGCACGGCCCTTATTGTTCAATCAACTGCGTTTGTTCTGTGGCATTGCCTTCACCGCACCGCTGGCGATCAACTCGGCCAGTTCGGCGACATCCAGCAACGCGCACATGTGTTCAATCACCGTGCCCGCCAGCCACGGCCGCTGGCCGCGGTGGCTGCGCCATTTGATTTCATTGGGGTCCAGGCGCAACGAGCGGCTGACTTGATGCACCGCCAGCCCCCACTCGTAGCCCTGCACCGAGATCACGTATTGCAGGCCCTGGCGAAAATCATCGCGGTAGCGGTCGGGCATCACCCAGCGCGCCGTATCCAGCACCTTGAGGTTGCCGGCCTGGCTGGGCAGGATGCCGAGGAACCACTCCGGCTGCCCGAACAGCGGCGTCAGCTCCTGGCCTTCCAGGGAATAGATCGAGCCCAGGCACACCAGCGGCACCGCCAGGGTCAACCCGGCGACGTCGAACAGCAGGCACTCGAACGGCTCGGCAGCCCATGAGGGGCGACCGTCGCCCGTCACCGGTGGCGGCGTGATGCTGGGCGGCAGGTGCACGTCCACCAGCGGTTCGACCACCGGGGGCGCCACCACCGCGGAGGCGCTTGGCACCACCACGGGCACCTCCACCCCCTGCGCATCCCGTGCCTGCTCTTCCATCACCGCCTGCTGGAATTCATCCAGCGGGCTTTCGGGTTCGACAGCAGGCTCAAGTACCAGAATCGGTTCTGGCAGTTCCTCGGCCGTCGCATCCTGCAGCAAGGCATCCAGGTAGGATTCCAGTGCCAGTTGCGGGCGGGTCTTGAATTCGACAGGACGGTTCATCACGCCACCTGCGCCACAAGTTGTTGCGACAGCAGGTGCTTGAGCAACGCACGGTAGGCCAGCACGCCACGGCTCTTGCCGTCGAACTGAGACGGTGTGAGCCCGGCACGGCTGGCGTCACGCAGGCGCGTGTCCACCGGGATGTAACCGTTCCAGATAGTGTCCGGGTAGGCATCGCGCAATACGCGCAAGGTGCCGAGGGACGCCTGGGTGCGACGGTCGAACAAGGTCGGCACGATGCTGAACGGCAGCGCCTGCTTGCGCGAACGGTTGATCATCGCCAGGGTGCTGACCATACGCTCCAGGCCCTTGACCGCCAGGTGCTCGGTCTGCACCGGGATCACCAATTGCTGGCTGGCCGCCAACGCGTTGACCATCAGCACGCCGAGCAACGGCGGGCTGTCGATGATCGCGTAATCGAAGTCCTGCCAAAGCTGCGCCAGGGTCTTGGCGATCACCAGGCCCAGGCCGCTCTGGCCTGGCGACTGGCGCTCCAGCGTGGCCAGGGCTGTGCTCGACGGCAGCAGGGAAATGCTTTCGTTGCTGGTGGGCAACAGCAGTTGCCCAGGCAGATCCGCCGGCACGCTGCCCTTGTGCAAAAACAGGTCATAGCAGCTATGTTCCAGCGCATCCGGGTCGTAGCCGAAATAGCTGGTCATGGAACCGTGGGGGTCCAGGTCGACCACGACCACACGCTTGCCCGCTTCGGCCAGCAAACCGGCCAAGGCGATGGAAGTGGTGGTCTTGCCGACTCCACCCTTTTGATTGGCAACTGCCCAGACTCTCATTCGGTTGGTTCCTCCCGGCGGGCACAGGCGCGACCGAGACATTGCATACGGTTATTGAGCCAGCGACGGAGAATTGACGTTACTCGGTCGGACCGGCGGTTTGACAACGGGCGGTGCAGTTTGTGTGCCAGCACGCTTCAACGCCGCATCCGGGGTGGCATTGGCGGTGCCGGTTCCGGTCAGGCTGCGACGCACATCCAGGTTGCGCGAGACCACCAGCACCACCCGGCGGTTACGGGCACGGCCTTCGACCGTGGCGTTATTGGCCACCGGCTGGAATTCACCATAGCCCACCGACGCCAGGCGCTGGGGGTTCACACCCTGCATCGCCAACATGCGCACGATGCTCGATGCGCGGGCCGAGGACAGCTCCCAGTTGGTCGGGTACTGCGCAGTGCTGATGGGAAAATTGTCGGTGAAGCCTTCCACGTGGATCGGGTTTTCAAACGGTTTGAGGATCGCCGCGACCTTGTCGATGATGGTGAACGCCTGGTCACTGGGCAATGCATCGGCACTGGCGAACAACAGGCTGGAGTTCAGCTCGATCTCCACCCACAACTCATTGCCACGCACGGTCATCTGGTTGGAGCTGATCAGGTCGCCAAAGGCGGCACTGATATCGTCTGCGATGCTCTTGAGCGGGTCGCTGGTGCCTTGGATACCGGCAGCGGTTTCATCACTGTCATTGACCAGAGGCTTGGCCGGGGTCACGGTCTTGGGCCGCTCTTCGCCGATAGGGATCGGCTTGAGCGACCGCTCGGCATCGTTGAACACACCGACCAGCGCCTGGGAAATGATCTTGTACTTGCCTTCGTTGATCGACGAGATCGAGTACATCACCACAAAAAACGCGAACAGCAAGGTGATGAAGTCCGCGTAGGACACCAACCAGCGTTCGTGGTTGACGTGTTCCTCGGGCTCGCGACGGCGACGGCTCACAGGCAGTTCCTCCCCATCAATCCATGAAGCCCTGAAGCTTCAATTCGATGGAGCGCGGGTTCTCGCCCTCGGCAATCGACAGGATGCCTTCGAGCAACATTTCGCGATAACGCGACTGGCGCATGGCAATCGACTTGAGCTTGCTGGCCACCGGCAGCAGCACCAGGTTGGCACTGGCCACGCCGTAGATGGTCGCGACAAATGCCACGGCAATGCCGCTGCCCAGTTGCGAAGGATCGGCCAGGTTGCCCATCACGTGGATCAGGCCCATCACCGCGCCGATGATGCCAATGGTCGGCGCGTAGCCGCCCATGCTTTCAAAGACTTTGGCCGCGTTGATGTCACGGCTTTCCTGAGTGTAGAAGTCCACTTCGAGGATGCTGCGGATCGCTTCCGGTTCGGCGCCATCGACCAACAGTTGCAGGCCTTTGCGCGCGTAGCTGTCAGGCTCGGCATCGGCCACGCCTTCCAGGCCCAGCAGGCCTTCCTTGCGGGCGGTGAGGCTCCAATTGACCACGCGGTCGATGCCGCCTGCCAGGTCGACCCGTGGCGGAAAAATGATCCACACCAGAATCTGCATGGCACGCTTGAATGAGCTCAGGGGCGACTGCAACAACGCCGCGCCCACGGTGCCACCGATCACGATCAGCGCTGCCGGGCCGTTGGCCAAGGCGCCGAGGTGGCCGCCTTCCAGGTAGTTGCCACCAATGATGGCGACAAACGCCATGGTGATGCCGATCAGGCTCAACACATCCATCAGAGGCAGGCCTCCACCAGGTGCTTGCCGATGTCGTCCAGGCTGTAGACCGCATCGGCCAGGTCAGCCTTGACGATGGCCATGGGCATGCCATAGATCACGCAACTGGCTTCATCCTGGGCCCAGATGGCGCTGCCGCCCTGCTTGAGCAGGCGCGCACCTTCACGGCCATCGGCGCCCATGCCGGTGAGCACCACCGCCAGAACTTTGTCGCCATAGGACTTGGCCGCCGAACCGAAGGTGATGTCCACACACGGCTTGTAGTTCAGGCGCTCATCGCCCGGCAGGATTTTGATCGCGCCACGCCCGTCCACCATCATCTGCTTGCCGCCCGGCGCCAGCAGTGCCAGGCCAGGACGCAGAATGTCGCCATCCTCGGCTTCCTTCACGGTGATACGGCACAGCTTGTCCAAGCGCTCGGCGAACGCCTTGGTGAATGCCGCCGGCATGTGCTGCACCAGCACAATCGGCGCAGGGAAGTTGGCCGGCAGTTGGGTCAATACCCGCTGCAAGGCCACCGGGCCGCCGGTGGAGGTGCCGATGGCGACCAGCTTGTAAGCCTTGCGCTTGGGTGCCGGCGAATGCGCACTCGGCGCTGCGGCGGCACGCACCGGCGCGACCGCAGGCCGGGCCACGGGCGCCGGGGCCGGGCGCGCAAACGACGAACTGGGCGCCGCTGCGGCGGGCGCAGGCGTAGGGGCTGGCGCAGGTGTGCTGAACAGGCTGCGACGGTTACTGCGGGAAATGCTGTGCACCTTCTCGCACAGCATCTGCTTGACCTTGTCGGGGTTGCGCGAGATGTCTTCGAAATTCTTCGGCAAAAAGTCCACCGCGCCGGCATCCAAAGCGTCGAGGGTCACCCGCGCGCCTTCGTGAGTCAGCGAGGAAAACATCAATACCGGTGTAGGGCAGCGTTGCATGATGTGGCGCACGGCCGTGATGCCATCCATCATCGGCATCTCGTAGTCCATGGTGATCACGTCCGGCTTCAAGGCAATGGCTTGATCGATCGCCTCTTTGCCGTTGGTGGCCGTGCCGACCACCTGGATCGTTGGATCAGCGGAAAGAATTTCCGAGACGCGGCGGCGGAAGAAACCCGAATCGTCCACCACCAGGACCTTGACTGCCATAAACACTCCGTTAGGCGGGGCGGGCATGACCGCCCTGCCCCACCAGAATCAAATACGCCGTGCGGCGTAACGCTTGAGCATGCTCGGAACATCGAGAATCAGTGCGATGCGACCGTCACCGGTAATGGTTGCGCCCGACATGCCTGGGGTTCCCTGCAGCATCTTGCCCAAAGGCTTGATCACCACTTCTTCCTGGCCCACCAGTTGGTCGACCACAAAGCCGATGCGCTGGGTACCCACGGACAGAATCACCACATGGCCTTCGCGTTGTTCTTCATGGGCGGCCGAGGCCACCAGCCAACGCTTGAGGTAGAACAGCGGCAACGCCTTGTCACGCACGATCACCACTTCCTGGCCGTCCACCACGTTAGTGCGCGACAGGTCGAGGTGGAAGATCTCGTTGACGTTGACCAGCGGGAAGGCGAACGCCTGGTTGCCCAGCATCACCATCAGGGTCGGCATGATCGCCAGGGTCAACGGCACCTTGATGACGATCTTGGAGCCCTGGCCCTTGGTCGAGTAGATATTGATCGAGCCGTTGAGCTGGCTGATCTTGGTCTTCACCACGTCCATGCCCACGCCACGCCCGGACACGTCGGAGATCTCGGTTTTGGTCGAAAAGCCCGGGGCAAAGATCAGGTTGTAGCACTCGGTGTCGGTCAGGCGGTCGGCGGCGTCCTTGTCCATCACGCCGCGCTTGACCGCGATATTGCGCAAGATGGTCGGGTCCATGCCTTTGCCGTCATCGGTGATCGACAGCAGGATGTGGTCGCCCTCTTGCTCCGCCGCCAAAATCACTTTGCCGTTGCGGGACTTGCCGGCGGCTTCGCGTTCTTCCGGGGTTTCTACGCCGTGGTCGACCGCGTTGCGCACCAAGTGGACCAGCGGGTCGGCCAGGGCCTCGACAAGGTTTTTGTCGAGGTCGGTTTCTTCGCCCACCAGTTCCAGGTTGATTTCTTTCTTGAGCTGGCGCGCCAGGTCGCGAACCAGGCGTGGGAAACGGCCGAAGACTTTCTTGATCGGCTGCATCCGCGTTTTCATCACCGCGGTTTGCAGGTCGGCGGTGACCACGTCAAGGTTCGACACGGCCTTCTGCATGGCTTCGTCGCCGCTGTTCAGGCCCAGGCGCACCAGACGGTTACGCACCAGCACCAGTTCGCCCACCATGTTCATGATGTCGTCCAGGCGCGCGGTATCCACACGCACGGTGGTTTCGGCTTCGCTGGCGGGCTTTTCCGCAACAGCCGGCGCCGCTGCACGCGCAGGGGCGGCGGCGGGTGCTGGCTTGGCAGCCGGCGCAGGTTTGGCAGCAACCGGTGCCGCAGTAGCAGCGGCTGGCGCTGCAACCGGGGCGGCAGCGGCCGGGGCCACTTCGCTGAACTTGCCTTTGCCGTGCAACTCGTCGAGCAGGGCTTCGAATTCGTGGTCGGAGATCAACCCGTCACCGGCCGGTGCGGTACTGGCCGCTGGCGCAGCGGCGGCGGCAGTCGCTGCAACCTCGGGCAGGGCTTCGGCCACAAAGGTGCCTTTGCCATGCAGTTGGTCGAGCAGTGCCTCGAATTCGTCGTCGGTAATGTCAGTGCTGGTGTTGGCAGCGGGTGCTTCTGGCGTCGCCGCAGGAGGTGCCACGGCATCCGCCGCGAACTGGCCTTTGCCGTGCAACTGGTCGAGCAACGACTCGAACTCGGCGTCCGTAATGTCTTCACTGCTCGGCGTCGCGGCAGGCTGCACCGGCACTTCAGCTTCGGCCTTGACCGCGCTGAGGGAGTTGAGCAGTTGTTCGAACTCGCTGTCGGTCACGTCCGGCTCGGCTTGCGCCACCGGCTCCGGTGCGGCCTCGACCACCGGCGCAGCCGCGGTATCGGCAGGTTCGGCCAGGCGCGCCAGGGCGGCCAGCAGTTCCGGCGTGGCGGCAGTGATCGGTGCACGTTCACGCACTTGGCTGAACATGCCGTTGACCGCATCCAGTGCTTCGAGAATCACGTCCATCAGTTCCGAGTCGACGTGACGCTCACCCTTGCGCAGGATGTCGAAAACGTTCTCGGCGATGTGACAGCACTCCACCAGCTCATGGAGCTGGAGGAAGCCGGCGCCCCCTTTTACAGTGTGAAAACCGCGAAAAATTGCATTGAGCAGGTTCGCATCATCCGGTCGGCTTTCCAGCTCGACCAGTTGTTCGGACAGTTGCTCTAGAATTTCGCCGGCCTCTACAAGGAAATCCTGAAGGATTTCTTCATCGGCGCCGAAGCTCATGTGGGTGCTCCTTAGAAGCCTAAACTGGATAACAGGTCATCTACGTCATCCTGACCTGACACAACGTCTTCACGTTTATCGGCATGAATCTGCGGACCTTCACCCTTGGCGAGATGTTTTTGTGGATCTTTTTCCGAGAGGATCGCTTCACGGTCATGTTCGATGCCGGCAAAACGATCGACCTGGCCGGCCATCAGCACCAATTTGAGCAAGTTGCTTTCCACTTCGGTAACCAACTGGGTCACGCGCTTGATCACCTGGCCGGTGAGGTCCTGGTAATCCTGGGCCAGCAGGATGTCGTTGAGGTTGCTGGCCACCGTGCGGTTTTCCTGTTCGCTGCGCGACAGGAACCCGTCGACGCGACGCGCCAGTTCACGAAACTCTTCAGCGCCCACTTCGCGGCGCATGAAGCGGCCCCAGTCCTGGCTCAAGGCCTGGGCTTCGGTGGCCATGCCGTTGACCAGGGGCGTGGCGTTTTCCACCAGGTCCATGGTGCGGTTGGCCGCCGCCTCAGTCAGCCTGACCACATAGGACAGGCGCTCGGTGGCGTCGGTAATCTGGGAAATTTCTTCGGCCTGGGGCATGCGCGGGTCAATCTGGAAATTGACGATTGCGCTGTGCAGCTCGCGTGTGAGCTTGCCCACTTCCTGGTACAGGCCGCGGTCACGGGTCTGGTTAAGCTCATGGATCAACTGCACCGCATCGGCGAACTGGCCTTTTTCCAGGCTGTCGACCAACTGGTGAGCATGTTTTTTCAGGGTCGACTCAAAGTCGCCCTGTGACGTTTCGTTATGCTCCATAGCTCCCCCGCGATGGCATTAGCCGTGGATGCGTTCGAAGATTTTCTCGATCTTCTCTTTCAAGGCCAGTGCCGTGAATGGTTTGACCACATAACCGTTGACCCCGGCTTGGGCGGCTTCGATGATCTGTTCGCGCTTGGCTTCGGCGGTCACCATCAGCACAGGCAAGCTGCGCAGTTTTTCATCGGCGCGCACATGGCGCAGCAGGTCGATACCGGTCATGCCCGGCATGTTCCAGTCGGTTACCAGAAAGTCGATGCTCCCGCTGTTGAGGATCGGAATGGCCGTCAGGCCATCATCCGCCTCGACCGTGTTGGTGAACCCAAGGTCACGCAACAGGTTTTTAATGATCCGCCGCATCGTTGAGAAGTCATCAACGATGAGGATTTTCATGTTCTTGTCCAATTCGACCTCCAAGCAGTCTTAAACGCGCCCAGCACCTGGACGCGCCATTTCAATCAACAGGCGTTACACAAAAAGGACTGCCCAGGGCACCACGGCACGTAGCCGCGAAACCTTGCGATCTCACGGCAGCGTCTGCAGTGCCCCCACACTGCCTGTCAGCGCGCGCGCCACTCGGCCAATCGCCCCCGCAAGCGGGCTGCGCACTGGCTATGCAACTGGCTGACACGCGATTCGCTGACCCCCAGGACCTCACCGATTTCCTTGAGGTTCAGCTCTTCGTCGTAGTACAGCGCCAGCACCAGCCGCTCACGCTCCGGCAAGTTGGCGATTGCATCGGCCAACGCGCCCTGGAAACGTTCATCTTCCAGGTCGCGTGACGGCTCCGTATGCGCGCTCGCGCCGTCCTCGTGCAGCCCTTCGTGTTCGCCGTCCTGTAAAAGGTCGTCAAAACTGAACAGGCGGCTGCCCAAGGTATCGTTCAAAATCCCGTAATAATCGTCGAGACTCAATTGGAGTTCGGCCGCAACTTCATGATCTTTAGCGTCACGACCGGTTTTTGCTTCAATTGCTCGAATTGCATCACTGACCATGCGCGTATTGCGGTGTACCGAACGCGGCGCCCAATCGCCTTTACGCACCTCGTCGAGCATCGCGCCACGGATACGGATACCCGCATACGTTTCGAAACTGGCACCCTTGCTGGCGTCGTATTTGGTCGAGACTTCAAGCAGGCCGATCATGCCGGCCTGGATCAAGTCTTCAACCTGCACACTCGCGGGCAGGCGCGCCAACAGGTGATAGGCAATGCGCTTGACCAACGGCGCATAGCGCTCGATCAATTCGCCCTGGCTGTCACGTGCCGACTTTTTGTAAAGGTTGTAGCCGCTGGATGTCATAGCACCGGTCCTGCGCTCGTCTGATGCACCAAACGCTCGACGAAAAACTCCAGATGCCCCCGCGGGTTGGCGGGCAACGGCCAGGTATCGACCTTCTGGGCAATGGCCTTGAACGCCAGTGCGCATTTCGAACGAGGGAACGCTTCGTAGACCGCACGCTGCTTTTGCACGGCCTTGCGCACACACTCGTCATAGGGAACTGCGCCGACGTATTGTAAAGCCACATCGAGGAAGCGATCCGTGACCTTGGTCAACTTGGCGAACAGGTTGCGCCCTTCCTGCGGGCTCTGGGCCATGTTGGCCAGCACGCGGAAGCGATTCATGCCGTAGTCACGGTTAAGCAGTTTGATCAGCGCGTAGGCATCGGTGATCGAGGTGGGCTCGTCGCACACCACCAACAGCACTTCCTGCGCTGCGCGCACAAAGCTGACCACCGACTCGCCGATCCCGGCGGCGGTGTCGATCACCAGCACGTCGAGGTTGTCGCCGATGTCGCTGAACGCCTGGATCAGCCCGGCATGCTGCGCGGGGCTCAGGTGCACCATGCTCTGGGTGCCCGAGGCCGCCGGCACGATGCGAATGCCACCAGGGCCCTGGAGCAGCACATCGCGCAGCTCGCAGCGGCCCTCGATCACATCGGCCAGGGTATGTTTGGGTGTCAGCCCCAGGAGAACGTCCACGTTCGCCAAGCCCAGGTCAGCATCCAGCAGCATGACGCGACGGCCAAGCTCTGCCAGGGCCAGGGACAAATTCACTGACACGTTAGTTTTCCCGACGCCACCTTTGCCGCCGGTCACCGCGATCACCTGTACGGGATGCATGCTGCCCATTTTATTTCTTTACCTTGTCTTGCTTAGACGCAGGCTACATGGCTTGGCCGCGTGAATCGCTTGCAGACCATCGATGTAGGTACATTTCACGGTGTTCATCCTGCCTCAACCCACCCGTTTAGCCGGGTGGTGGTAAAGGTCGGCGAACATATCGGCCATCGCTTCCTCGCTAGGCTCGTCTTGCATTTGCACACTCACGGCACGGCTGACCAACTGATGACGGCGCGGCAGATGCAGATCATCCGGGATCCGCGGCCCGTCGGTGAGGTAGGCAACCGGTAATTCATGGCTGATGGCCAGGCTCAATACCTCGCCCAGGCTCGCGGTTTCGTCGAGTTTGGTGAGGATGCAGCCGGCCAGGCCGCAACGCTTGTAGCTGTGATAGGCAGCGGTAAGAACCTGTTTCTGGCTGGTGGTTGCAAGCACCAGGTAATTTTTCGACTTGATGCCACGCCCGGCCAGGCTTTCGAGCTGCATGCGCAGCGCTGGATCACTGGCTTGCAGGCCGGCGGTATCGATCAGCACCACGCGCTTGCGCAGCAACGGCTCGAGGGCATTGGCCAGGGACTGGCCCGGGTCGACATGGGTCACCGGCACGTTGAGAATGCGGCCCAGGGTCTTGAGCTGCTCCTGGGCGCCGATGCGGTAGCTGTCCATGCTCACCAACGCGATATTCTGTGCGCCGTACTTAAGCACATAACGGGCGGCCAGCTTGGCCAGGGTGGTGGTCTTGCCCATGCCGGCGGGGCCGACCATGGCGATCACACCGCCCTCTTCCAGGGGTTCGATTTCCGGCGTGGCGATCATGCGCGCCAGATGCGCCAGCAACATGCGCCAGGCCTGACGAGGTTCTTCGACTTCGGCGGTCAAGGCCAGCAGGTCGCGGGACAACGGGCCGGACAAGCCGATGCGTTGCAAGCGGCGCCACAGGTTGGCTTGCTGCGGCTTGCTGCCTTGCAACTGAGTCCAGGCCAACGAGCCCAGCTGCACTTCGAGCAATTCACGCAGGCCATTGAGTTCAAAGCGCATCGAGTCGATCACACGCTGGTCAACTGCGGCGGCCGGGGCAGGCGCTGCAGGACGCGGCGGTTCGACAAAGGTGGGCTCAACCAGCGGCTCGGCGGCGGTCAGCGGCAGGCCGGCGAATAATTGGCGATTGGTGCTGGCATCGCTGTCACCGCGCATGCTCAGTTCAGCCTGGGCCGACACAATGCGCGAGGCGGTCTTGCGCAGCTCGTCTTCGAGTTCCATGTTCGGCACGCGCGGGGCCAGCGCCTGGGGCGTGTAATCCAGGGCAGCCGTCAGCTCGACACCGCCAGCAATCCGACGGTTACCGATAATCGCGGCATCGGCGCCCAGCTCATCGCGGACCAACTTCATGGCCTGACGCATATCGGCGGCGAAAAAACGCTTAACTTGCATAACCCACTACCTCAGCCATTGGGCCCAACTGTCGCGACGATAGTCACTTGCTTATTGTCAGGAATTTCCTGGTAAGCCAACACGTGCAAATTCGGTACAGCCAGGCGTCCAAACCGCGACAACATCGCGCGAACCGGGCCGGCCACCAGCAGGATCACCGGGTTGCCCTGCATTTCCTGGCGCTGTGCGGCGTCGATCAACGAACGCTGCAGCTTTTCAGCCATGCTTGGCTCCAGTAAAACGCCCTCTTCCTGGCCTTGCCCTGCCTTCTGAATACTATTGAGCAATATTTGTTCCAACCTGGGTTCCAAGGTGATCACAGGCAGCTCGGACTCAGTCCCTACAATGCTTTGCACGATTGCGCGGGACACGCCGACACGCACCGCCGCCACCAGAGCGGCAGTATCTTGACTCTTGGCGGCATTGTTGGCGATGGCCTCGGCAATGCTGCGAATGTCGCGCACAGGCACCTGTTCGGCCAACAGCGCTTGCAACACCTTGAGCAACTGCGACAACGACAGCACGCCAGGCACCAGCTCTTCGGCCAGTTTTGGCGACGATTTGGCCAGCAAGCCCATCAATTGCTGGACTTCCTCGTGGCCGATCAGCTCGTGGGAGTGCTTGTAGAGAATCTGGTTGAGGTGCGTGGCGACCACGGTGCTGGCATCCACCACGGTGTAACCGAGGGACTGCGCCTGGCTGCGCTGGCTGACTTCGATCCACACCGCTTCCAGGCCGAAAGCCGGATCTTTGGCGGTAATGCCGTTGAGCGTACCGAACACTTGGCCGGGGTTGATCGCCAGTTCGCGGTCCGGGTAGATCTCGGCTTCGGCCAGGATCACCCCCATCAGGGTCAGGCGATAGGCGCTGGGGGCCAGGTCGAGGTTGTCACGGATATGCACGGTGGGCATCAGGAAGCCCAAGTCCTGCGACAGCTTCTTGCGCACGCCCTTGATTCGCGCCAGCAGTTGCCCACCCTGGTTGCGGTCGACCAGCGGGATCAGGCGGTAGCCGACTTCCAGGCCGATCATGTCGATGGGCGTGACGTCGTCCCAGCCCAGTTCCTTGGTTTCCTGGGCACGGGCCGGGGATGGCAGCAGATCCTGTTGACGGGCGATTTCCTGCTCGGCCTGGACCTTGACCTGGTTCTGCTTCTTCCAGAACAGGTACGCCGCGCCACCCGCCAGGGCCGCCATGCTCAGGAACGAGAAGTGCGGCATGCCCGGCACGATACCCATGATCGCCATAATGCCCGCCGCCACGGCCAGGGCCTTGGGCGAAGCGAACATCTGCCGGCTGATCTGCTTGCCCATGTCTTCGGAGCCCGAAGCACGGGTAACCATGATGGCCGCCGCTGTGGATAACAACAGTGATGGCAATTGCGCCACTAAACCGTCACCAATGGTCAGCAAGGCGTACACCTTGCCGGCATCGCCGAAGGTCATGCCGTGCTGGAAGATACCGACCGCCATGCCGCCGATCAGGTTGATAAACAGAATCAACAGGCCAGCGATGGCGTCACCGCGCACAAATTTGCTGGCGCCGTCCATGGAGCCGTAGAACTCGGCTTCCTGAGCAACTTCGGCCCGGCGCGACTTGGCTTGGTTCTGGTCGATCAAGCCGGCGTTGAGGTCGGCGTCGATGGCCATCTGCTTGCCGGGCATGGCGTCGAGGGTAAACCGCGCGCTCACCTCGGAAATCCGCCCGGCGCCCTTGGTCACCACCACAAAGTTGATGATCATCAGGATCGCGAACACCACGATACCGACCACGTAGTTACCGCCGATCACCACCTCACCGAAGGCCTGGATCACCTTACCGGCAGCGGCATGGCCGTCCTGGCCGTGAAGCATCACCACCCGCGTGGAGGCGACGTTCAATGCCAGACGTAGCAGGGTCGCCACCAGCAGAATCGTCGGGAACACCGCGAAATCCAGCGGCCGCAAGGCGTACACGCACACCAGCAAGACCACGACAGACAGGGCAATGTTGAAGGTAAAGAACACGTCGAGCAGGAACGGCGGCATCGGCAACATCATCATTGCCAGCATCACCAGCAACAACAACGGCACACCCAGATTGCCCCGCGACAGGTCAGTCAGGGTGCCACGGGCCGTGTTGAGCATTTGAGAGCGATCTACCACCGGTATTCCTCGGGTCCTTGAAGCAAAGTTTTGACGCTGGAGGGCGACTTGGAGGCGGGGTTGCAAGAAGCCTTCCAACTTTGGTTTTGGGATGATTCTCGAGTGGTAGCCGATTCAAGTGTGGGAGCTGGCTTGCCTGCGATTGCGGTGTGTCAGCCACTGAGATATTGGCTGTGAGTCAGCTATCGCAGGCAAGCCAGCTCCCACATTTGGATTTGTGTGCACCTTGGATATCGAGGAAATTTCCGATAAGGATTTGGGGTTGCCCCTAGGAAACTCGCTCTCTAGTCTCCGTACACCGCTGCAAACGCAGCGGACGGGCGTCGCGGCCCGGATTACCTAGGAGCAAAAGCACCCTCTCCCTTTCTAAAAGGAGCTTCACAGTGATCAAACACGCCTCAAATTCCCCCACCCGGCTGTTTACCGTAGCCGACGGCATCAGCAGCGAAGACCTGCTGGTCAACCTTAGTGAAACACTTGCTTCGGCCAATGCGCTGAGCTGCGACTTGGCCTTTGACCTGGAAGGTTCGAAACGAGAGGAATTGCTCGGCGTTGCGCAGTTGATCGAACTCGCGCAGTTACTGGCTGATCGCCTGCACGTTGGCGCCACAATGGCGGGCAAAGCAAGCAGCGGATAATACGGGCAAGGGTGGGAGCTGGCTTGCCTGCGATTGCGGTGTGTCAGCCACTGGGATATTGGCTGTGAGTCAGCCATCGCAGGCAAGCCAGCTCCCACCTGTGATTCAGTTTTTAAACTGGCCGTATATTGTAAGCCTGTGGGCCTTTTGGACCTTGTGTGATGTCAAACTCTACTTTTTGATTCTCCTCCAGGCTTTTGTACCCAGCCGTCGCAATTGCCGAGTAATGGGCAAACACATCGGGCCCTTCATCATCTTGGGTAATAAAACCAAACCCCTTCTCCGCGTTAAACCACTTCACCGTGCCAGTTGCCATTGCCATTCTCCCTACACTTCACTTGAGACCCGGTTCACCTGGGTTGCACCGTTTGATAGGCAACGCATAAACACCCTCGGGTCGATGGACCATTTGGAACTCCATGCGCTTGCCAAACCACAGCGCGGTGCAACGCCAGTCTCTGCCATTGATAAACACATCCTCGCCCCCGCCATCGGGCTTGATCAACCAATCGCCCCTGAGCCAGACGTAGTACCTGACCGTACCCGTAGCCACCTTCACAACCGCTCTCCCTGCATCTCGTTACTACATACGCGCAGTGCATGGTGGGTAATAAACAGCGGGCAGCGCCCGTTGGCTACTGTCAGAGTTGACAGGTAGACGCGGGCTTTCAATGGGTGATAGGCATGGCAACGTTGCGGATCATGCATCCGCTGATTTTTTGCGTTTGCGCGGTTTGCGCTGCTTGGCAGGCGCTTGCGGGATTTCAGCACATGTGACATTCGTCGATTGGACGGCAACCTCGTTGCCATCGCGATCCCGCACAATAAAGCCGATGCCTTTGACCGCATCGAACCACCTGACCGTACCCCTATCCATCACCGCCTCCCGAGCCGCGCATGGCTGCGCGCCTCATCGCTGTATCAAACAGTGAAGGCGGCGTAATGGCTACTGTCAAAGTTGACAGGTAAGACCGGGTTTGAATCCTGATGAAGTCATCATGATAGGTACTTCGACGCCTGCGAAAACGCTATCGGGCCTAGGGATAAAGATTTTGTGGAACCGGTACGACATTTTTTGTCACTCAACTCGCTGAGCGATCAGCTCTTTAAAATCACCCTTCCCTAGGGTGGATAAGCGATTAAAAATAGCGGCGAAACCATGGACTTAAATTTAAACGCATTAAACACCTTTTTTCGCTTTGCCTCCTCAGAGGCTGAAACGGTTGAATCAGGGCCCCCTAAAGCTGAGTACGTTTGGGCGCCAGCCCCGTCGACGGGCGAAACTAAACTGGTACCAGATCTGAAAAAAACGCTATTCGAGATTTTAGGCAATGAAGTGGATTCACCCGCAGCGTTCGATAAGTTGATCGAAAAACTCAAGGTGATGCCGCAAAAAGATCTGAAAGCCTATCTACAGCGTTTTGAATCAGCCCTGTCACCTGAACGATTCAAACGCCTGCAGGACGATCTTAATTTGGTAAGAGGAGGCTGGACATCTGACCCGCGCGGGATTCCAGGTGATGGTGGCAGCAATTCCCAAAACGTCGACATGAGCCTTTACCCCGCGGGCGAGGTCATCAGTGACAAGCCCCTGATGAAGGCGGACAGCTTCTATCACTATCATCCTGGTGGGTCTGAACCCGGAAAAAAGCCAGAAAATATCTATAGTGGTTTCAGCCAAGGTTATGAAGATAACTGTGTAATTACTTCCTGGATCAAGGCAGGGATGGCGCTGTTTGGTCAAAAGGATGTCTTTGAAGCGGTAAAGGAAGTCGCTCAGGGTTATTTCGTGACCATGCGCGACGGTTTCAAACTGTACCTGTCAAAAGGCGAGTTACAGTTGGCAGCCCGCAATTCAGGGTATAAAGGCGATGATCCGGTGATGCTCACCGACGCTAACTTTATGTTCGCAGTGGCTGCCAAGCGAGCACAACTGGTAAATAGCTATGATCGTGTTGGACAGAGCTACGCTAATGGCGTGAAAAGCCTTAACGATGGAGCTTCTCCCTGGGAAGGGTATGAACTCCTTGGGTTAAAGGATCACATTAAACCCGGCCGCGATAGTAACGCGAAGTTGAAGGAGCTGGAAACTCCGGGTGAAATCGGGGTTGCCAGCGCTCCAGGCCACAATTTTTTGGTAGTGGATGGCCGGCAAGAGCTCTTTGGAACCCGTGGCGGTAAACCAGACCCTACACTTGTAGAGCAGGTGTACGTGCTGCAATTATCGAAAGTCGAAGCCCCCCAAAGCGATACTCCCGAGCGACTTAAATAACTACGGTTTACCACAGCCGCGGCGCATTGAGCCTCAGGAATCCCGACGCAAATCCGGCGGAATCGGCAAATCCTTGAGCGGATCAGGCCGCCTGCCCTTGCCGGCGCGGTATTGGCGGATTTGGTAAACGTAGGCCAGTACCTGTGCAACGGCCAGGTACAAGCCGGCCGGGATTTCCTGGTCGAGGTCGGTGGAATAGAAAATCGAGCGCGCCAACGCCGGCGATTCCAGCAACAGAATGTCGTTGGCCACGGCGATTTCGCGGATTTTCAACGCAGTAAAATCACTGCCCTTGGCCAGCAGCATCGGTGCGCCACCCTTCTCCGGGTCGTATTTGAGGGCCACGGCGTAGTGGGTCGGGTTGGTGATGATCACATCGGCGTCGGGCACCGAGGCCATCATCTTGCGCTGGGACATTTCCCGCTGCAGTTGGCGGATGCGTTGCTTGACCTCGGGGCGGCCTTCCTGGTCCTTGTGCTCGTCGCGCACTTCCTGCTTGGTCATCAGCAGTTTCTTGTGGCTTTCCCACAGTTGGATCGGCGCATCCACGGCGGCGATCAGGATCAGCCCGAGGGCCATCCACAGTGCGCTCCAGCCCACCACCTGCACGCTGTGGATGATCGCCGATTCCAGCGGTTCATGGGCAATGCGCAGCAAGTCGTCGATGTCGGATGACAACACCGCCAACGCCACGAACAGAATCAGGAAAAACTTGGCCAGGGCCTTGAGCAATTCAATCAGGGCCTTGGCAGAGAACATGCGCTTGAGCCCCGCCCCCGGGTTCATGCGGCTGAACTTGGGCGCCATGCTGCCCGCGGCAAACAACCAGCCGCCGAGGGCCACCGGGCCGATCAGCGCGGCCAGCAGCAAGGTGATCAAGATCGGCTGCACCGCCAACAGGGCGATTTTGCCTGAGTGCAGCAGGTACTGGGCCATGGCGTCGGGGTTGAGCAGCACTTCGCGGGGCAAGCTGAAGTTGTGCTTCATCATCTCCAGCAGGTCCAGCGCCAGGCCACCGCCGTAGATCAGCAAGGCGCCTGCACCGGCGATCATGGTGGCGAAGGTGTTGAGCTCTTTGGAGCGCGCGATCTCGCCCTTTTCCCGGGAGTCCTTTTTACGTTTCTCCGTGGGGTCTTCTGTTTTGTCCTGACCACTCTCGCTCTCGGCCATGGCTCAGCGCGCCCGTGCCAGGTCACGTAAGAACTGCAAGGCGTCGGTGGCCAGCGGTTGATACTGATTGAGAATGTCAGCCAGGCCGACCCAGAAAATCCCCATACCCAACACCAGGGTCAGCGGGAAACCAATCGAGAAGATGTTCAGTTGCGGCGCCGCGCGGGTCATCACGCCGAACGCGATATTGACCACCAGCAGCGCCGTGATCGCCGGCAACACCAGCAACAGCGCCGCGCCCAGCACCCAACCGAGGCGCCCCACCAGTTCCCAGAAGTGGTTGACCACCAAGCCTGCGCCCACCGGCAAGGTGGTGAAACTCTCGGTCAGCACCTCGAACGCCACCAGGTGACCGTTCATGGCCAGGAATAGCAAGGTCACCAGCATGGTCAGAAACTGCCCGATCACCGCCGCCGACACGCCGTTGGTGGGGTCGACCATGGACGCGAAGCCCATGCCCATCTGGATCGAAATAATTTGCCCGGCCACCACAAAGGCCTGGAAAAACAGGGTCAGGGAAAACCCCAGCATGGCGCCGATCAGAATCTGTTCGGCAATCAGCAACAAGGCGCTAAGGTCCAGTGCGTTCACCGGCGGCATCGGCGGCAGGCCCGGCACGATCACCACGGTGATCGCCACAGCGAAATACAGGCGCACACGACGCGGTACCAACGTGGTGCCGAACACCGGCATGGCCATCAACATCGCCGTGACGCGAAACAGCGGCAGGATGAACGAGGCCACCCAGGTACTGATCTGGGTGTCGGTCAAGGCCAGCAAGGATTGCATCGGCTCAGCCGATCAACTGCGGAATACTGCCGTACAACTGCAGGATGTATTCCATGAAGGTTTGCACCAGCCACGGGCCGGCGACGATCAGGGTCACCAGCATCACCAGCAGGCGCGGCAGAAAGCTCAGGGTTTGTTCGTTGATCTGGGTGGCCGCCTGGAACATCGCCACCAGCAGGCCCACCAACAGACTGGGCACCACCAGCACGGCGACCATCAGGGTGGTCAGCCACAGCGCTTCACGGAACAGGTCAACGGCGACTTCTGGCGTCATAGCGCTATACCCCTCCGAAACTGCCGGCCAGGGTGCCGATAATCAGCGCCCAGCCGTCCACCAGCACAAACAGCATGATCTTGAACGGCAGCGAGATGATCAACGGTGACAGCATCATCATACCCATGGCCATCAACACGCTCGCCACCACCAGGTCGATGATCAGGAACGGGATGAAGATCATGAAGCCAATCTGGAACGCGGTCTTCAGTTCGGAGGTGACGAACGCCGGCACCAGAATAGTCAGCGGCGCCTGGTCCGGGGTAGCGATGTCGGTGCGCTTGGACAGACGCATGAACAGCTCAAGGTCGCTGGAGCGGGTTTGCGACAGCATGAAGTCCTTGATCGGGCCCTGAGCCTTGTCGATGGCATCCTGGGCTGTGAGCTTTTCCGCCAGATAAGGTTGCAGGGCTTGCTGGTTCACCTTGTCGAACACCGGCGCCATGATGAACAGCGTCAAAAACAGCGCCATGCCGGTGAGGATCTGGTTCGATGGCGTCTGCTGCAGGCCCAGGGCCTGGCGCAGGATCGAGAAGACGATGATGATCCGCGTAAAGCTGGTCATCAGCATGACGAACGCCGGGATAAAACTCAGCGCCGTCATGATCAGCAGGATCTGCAGGCTGACCGAATATTCCTGCGCGCCCGCCGCGTTGGTGCCCAGGGTGATCGCCGGGATCGACAACGGGTCGGCGCCCAGGGCCATCGGTGCGGCCAGCAACAGCATGAGCGTCAACAAAACGCGCATTACTTCTTATCCTTCTGATCCTTGCCCAGCAACTCCATCAGGCGCTGGGCGAATTCTGGCGTGGCGGCTTCGGTCTTGACCGCGTCCACCGGGGTCTTGAGTACATGCAGCGGGGTGATGCGGCCGGGGGTGATGCCGAGCAGGATCTGCTCCTCGCCCACCTGCACCAGCACCAGCCGATCACGCGGGCCGAGGGCGCGCGAGCCCACCAGCTCGATCACTTGGCCGTTGCCCGGGCCGATGCGCTGCACGCGGCGCATCAACCAGGCCAGCACGAAGATCAGGCCAATCACCAGCAACAGGCCCAGCACCAGTTGCGTCAACTGCCCACTGACACTGCCGACCGCTGGCGCCGCAGCCACCTGCGCCACCGGCTCCGCCGCCAGGGCGCTCAATGGCAGCGCCAGCAACAGTCCCGCCATCAAGTACTTCATCTCAGCGCAACTTCTTGATGCGTTCGCTCGGGCTGATCACGTCGGTCAGGCGGATGCCGAACTTCTCGTTGACCACCACCACCTCGCCATGGGCAATCAGGGTGCCGTTGACCAGCACGTCCAACGGCTCGCCGGCCAGGCGGTCCAGCTCGATCACCGAGCCCTGGTTGAGCTGCAACAGGTTGCGGATGTTGATTTCGGTGCTGCCCACTTCCATGGAAATCGACACCGGGATGTCGAGGATCACATCCAGGTTCGGGCCGTCGAGGCTCACCGGGTCGTTGTTCTTCGGCACGCTGCCGAATTCTTCCATGGCCAGGCGGTTGCCGGCCGGCGCGGTAGCGGCGTCGGCGGCCAGCAGCGCGTCGATGTCGTCCTGGCCAACATCGCCGGTTTCTTCCAGGGCCGCAGCCCACTCGTCAGCCAGGGCCTGGTCTTCGGCGGAAGTGTTTTCGTGTTCGGTAGCCATTACATGTCCTCGGCGCAGCAAACAATCATGAATTGGGGTTGAATCAGCGGCGGTTGATCGGCTCAACCACTTGCAGCGCCAGGTTGCCCTTGTGGGAACCGAGCTTGACCTTGAATGACGGCACGCCGTTGGCGCGCATGATCAACTCTTCCGGCAAGTCGACGGGGATGATGTCCCCAGGCGCCATGTGCAAAATATCGCGCAGGCGCAACTGACGGCGGGCCACGGTGGCGCTCAACGGCACGTCGACGTCCAGCAGGTCTTCGCGCAGGGCCTTGACCCAGCGTTCGTCCTGGTCGTCGAGGTCGGACTGGAAGCCGGCGTCGAGCATTTCGCGCACCGGCTCGATCATCGAGTACGGCATGGTCACGTGCAGGTCGCCGCCACCGCCATCGAGTTCGATGTGGAAGGTCGACACCACAATGGCCTCGCTCGGCCCGACGATGTTGGCCATGGCGGGGTTCACTTCCGAGTTGATGTACTCGAAGTTGACTTCCATGATCGCCTGCCAGGCTTCCTTCAAGTCGATGAAGGCCTGCTCCAGCACCATGCGTACCACGCGCAGTTCGGTGGGGGTGAATTCACGCCCTTCGATCTTGGCGTGACGTCCGTCGCCGCCGAAGAAGTTGTCCACCAACTTGAACACCAGCTTGGCGTCGAGGATGAACAGCGCAGTGCCGCGCAACGGCTTGATCTTGACCAGGTTGAGGCTGGTGGGCACGTACAGCGAGTGTACGTATTCACCGAACTTCATCACCTGCACACCGCCCACGGCCACGTCCGCCGAGCGGCGCAGCATGTTGAACATGCTGATGCGGGTGTAGCGGGCAAAGCGTTCGTTGATCATCTCCAGGGTCGGCATGCGTCCCCGCACGATGCGATCCTGGCTGGTCAGGTCATAACTTTTGACGCTGCCGGGTTCGGCAGCCATTTCGGTCTGTACCAGACCATCGTCCACGCCATGCAACAGCGCATCGATTTCATCCTGGGACAGCAGGTCTTGCACGGCCATGTCGTGATCCTACTGCAATACGAAGTTAGTGAAGAGCGCCTGCTCGACCACAACTTTGCCGAGTTCTTTCTGGGCCACTTCCTGCACGCTGGCAGTGACCTTCTGGCGCAGCATTTCCTGGCCGACTGGCGTGGCAAGGCTGTCGAAGCTCTGCCCGGAGAACAGCATCACCAGGTTGTTGCGGATCACCGGCATATGCACCTTGAGGGCATCCAGGTCCGCCTGGTTGCGCGCCAGCAAGGTGATGCTCACCTGCAGGTAGCGTTGACGACCATTCTGGTTGTAGTTGGCGACAAAGGCCGGAAGCATCTGTTCGAAGATTGCCGGTTGCTTGACGTTCGTGGCGGCTTCGGCGGCGGGCGCCGGTTTGCTCGCGCTGCTGTGCATGATGTACCAGGTGCCGCCCACCGACGCACCGATGGCCAGAAGCAGGCCCAGCACAATCATCAGGATCAGCTTGAGCTTGCCTTTGCCTGCGGGGGGAGTTGCTGCGTCGTCGCTCTTCGCCATGCCAATAATCCGTCACTATTCGGGGATTCGTAGATCTATGGCAAGGCAAGAGCAAGTGTTATGCCAGAGTTGGCTGAGGCGAAGACAACCTAAATCAAATGTGGGAGCTGGCTTGCCTGCGATGGCGGTAGGTCAGTGCACATGTGTGTCACTGACCCACCGCCATCGCAGGCAAGCCAGCTCCCACACTGACCGGGTTTGAGCAGGAAGTCAGGCGTAGTAGTCGACCGCGCTGGAGCCGATCACGCTCTGGCTCACGGGCGCTGCCACTTCGGCCACGTCCACAGGGCCACCGGCGTCGCCGCTGTCAGCACGCCTGCCGCTGCCACTGACGCCCCGCGCCTGGCCCTGCTGTTGCTGCTGGTCCTGGCCCCGCGACTGGTCGGACACGTTCACATCCACCTGCCCCATGCCCTGCTGGGCAAACATCTCGCGCAAACGGCCGGACTGGCTTTCCAGGGCTTCACGCACCACCGCATGGCCGCTCATGAAGTTGACTTGGGCTTGCTGGTCCGCCGTCATATTGACCTTGATATCCAGGCGCCCCAGTTCAGCGGGCTGCAACTGGATCTCGGCCGACTTGAGGTTGGCGCTGGACAGGTACATCACGCGGTTGACCACCTCTTCGGTCCAGCCGCTCTGATGCATGGCAAGCGGCGCGTTGGCAACCGGCGGCAAGGCGTTGGCGGTTTTGGGCGTGGCGGCCTGGGTCAGCGCGGCGAGGCGGTTGGCGAAGTCGTCCACGCGGGTGTCGCTGCTGGCGTTCTTGAGGTCCTTGAGGCCGTCATCGATCAGCGCGCCGAAGGCCTTGTCGCCCCCCTGGTCGGTGCTGTCCTTGGTGGCTTGCTGGTCGACCATGTTGGCCAGGCCGGCGGCAAAGCTCTGCGCGGCGGTCGGCTGGTCCTGGGGGGTGGGCGCGGCTTTCTGCGGCGCCTGGCTGCTGGCCGAGACGTGACCGCCCTGCTCCATCGCCAGGCGCACGGCCGGCATCGAATCCAGCGGGTCGGCCTCAGGGTCGAAGGCCGGCTGCTTGGGCTCCTCGGTCACAGCAATGAGCGGCTGGGCCTGGTCATCTTCGGCAGTAACGGCAGGCGCTTGTACGGACACAGGGGCTGCCACGGGCGTCACGGCGGCGACCAGCGCCGGGTCGGCCACCGGTTGCTGCGCCAGGGACGGGTCGGCAGGTGGCTCGCCTTCACTGTCAGCGTGGTCGTCGCTCTTGGCCGGCTTGGCAGGCAAGGGATTGCCGCTATCGGCAACCGCTGGCGCGCTGGCGGCAGGTTTATCGTCGCCGGCGGCCGGTTTGGCGCTGGGATCAGAAGCCTTGTCGCGCACGGGTTTGGCTGGCGCATCGTCGCTCTTGGCCTGCGGCTTGGCAGCTTGCTTGGCAAACACTTGAGCGAAGCCAGCGCCCTTGTCCCGCGGGGCCGCAGGCGCTACCGCAGGCGTGGCGGCCGGCGCTTGAGGCTTGGCCGCAGCAGCAGCCTGAAGAAGCGAATTGGGGGCGACTGGCATAAGTAAGGGTCTCCACTGCATGGGGTCGGGGATGCAGTCTATGGAGGTAGAGCAAGAGTCGGGCCAAGTCAGGCCGATAAAATATCAAACCCCAGAAAACCGCTCCCGCTCATGCTCATAAAGCGGCCGAACCAGCGCAAACTCACGATCAATCTGATCCACCAACGCCCCCAAGTCGGAAGCAGACTTGAAGGACTCGGTCTCCAACCGCTCACACAACGTTGCCAAGCGCAGCGCCCCCAAGTTGCCACTGCTGCCCTTGAAGCTGTGTGCGATACGCCCCAACGTCTTGGCGTCGTCCCGCGCCTTGCGCAGCGCTTGCACGCGCTCTTCAGAGTCATGCAGAAAGGTGTCCAGCAGCGTGGGGTATTCGCTTTCCATGACTTCCTGCAAACCCGACAACACCTCGGGGTCCATATGAATCTCAGCCACTTGCTCGCTCCTTGATCAAGAATCGGCGGATTATGCCAGAGCCGCCCAACAAAACTCCACGCAGACAGTGCGCCCGCCATCGGACCAGCCTACAGCGCTGCTCAGTTGACGCACCAGGCTCAGGCCCCGACCAGACAGACGGTCGATGTCCACGGGGCGCGCCAGCTCTTGCTCCACATCAAAACCCTGCCCGCTGTCTTCGAGGCGCAAGGTCAGTTTGCCGCCCTTGTCGGTGGGTACCACCTGCACATGCACGCGCACGTAACCGCTGTCCAACTGCGCCAGGCGCTCATGGCGCTGGCGATAATACTGCGCAAACCCCTGGGCATCGCGCTTGAGCCGTGAGTCCAGGCCCAGCACGCCATGCTCCAGCGCGTTGGAATACAACTCGGCCATCACACTGTAAAGCGCCCCGCTCTGCGCACGCAGGCCATGGATCTCCAACAGCAGTTGCAGCAGGTACGGCAACGGGTTGTAGGTCCTGAGCGTCTGGGCGCGGAATTCGAAACTCACCGACCAATCCAGCGGGCACGACCGGCCGCTGTCGGCATACATCGGTTCGGCCGCCCGCAAGGGTTGGCCCGCCTGCAACGTGATCTCGACCATGCTGACGTCATCGCGCGCCTGGCCGCGAAAGGCCGCCAGGGCCTGCTCGATGTCCTCGAACAGGCGGTCGGGCTCGCGGTTGGCGGCGAACACCTGCTGCAAGCGCTCGGCGCCGAACAGTTGATCGTTGGCGTCAGCGGTGTCGAGCACGCCGTCGGAAAGCAAAAACACCCGGTCGCCCAACGCCATGGGCCAGACCTCGGTGCTGTCATCGAACGCCTCTGCCGACAACACCCCCAGGGGCAGGTGCCGCGACATCAATGGCGTGCGCCTGCCCGTGGCGACTTCATGCACATAGCCTTCGGGCATGCCGCCGTTCCACACCTCCACCGCCCGCCGCTGGGCGCTCAGGCACAGCAAGGTGGCGCAGCAGAACATGTCCACCGGCAGGATGCGCTTGAGCTTGGCGTTCATTTCCCGCAGGGTCTGCGTGAGGCCGTAGCCCTTGGCGGTCATGCCGTAGAACACTTCGGCCAGGGGCATGGCGCCGATGGCGGCCGGCAAGCCATGGCCGGTGAAATCACCCAGCATCACATGCATGTCACCCGATGGCGTGTAAGCCGCCAGCAACAAGTCGCCATTGAACAACGCATAAGGCGATTGCAGATAGCGGATATTCGGCGCGGCGTTGATGCAACCGGAATGGGCGACCTTGTCGAACACCGCCTTGGCCGCCCGCTGTTCATGCAGCAGGTGTTCGTGGTGCCTGGCGATCAGGTCACGCTGTTGCAAAACCGTGGCCTGCAGGCGGCGCAGGCGGTCCATGGCGTTGATCTTCGCTGCCAGGATCAAGGGGTTATAGGGCTTGGGCAGAAAGTCATCGCCGCCCGCGTCCAGGCACTGGGCCAGGGCTTCGCTTTCGCGCAGCGACGTGAGGAAGATGATCGGCACCAGCGCCTCCCCCGCCAGTTGCTTGATCTGCCGTGCGGCTTCGAAGCCGTCCATCACCGGCATCAGCGCGTCCATCAACACCAGTTGCGGGCGCTCACGGGCAAACACCTCAATCGCTTCGGCGCCGTTGCTGACAGTCAGCACCTGGTGGCCCTGACGGCGGATGATGCTCGCCAGCAACAGGCGGTCGGCGGCGCTGTCTTCGGCGATCAGGATGGTCAGCGCCTCCAGGACAGGGGCCAGGGCGCTCAATTGATATCGAACAGTTTGTCGAAGTTGGAGATGGCGAGGATCTTGCGCACGTCGGAGTTGCTGTTCGTCACGCGAACTTCGGCGTCATCACCTCCAGCATGATCCCGTAGCAACAGCAGCATGCCGAGGGCTGAACTGTCCATGTAGGTGGCATCCTTGAGGTCGACGATATAAGTCTCGGGCACCTTGTAGAAACGCTCGTAGGCTTCCCGAAACGCCTGGTGGCTGCCGAAATCGAACCGACCCTTGATTGCGATCGTCAACTTCTTCCCGTCCAGGGATACTTCTGACTCGACTGTCATGTGACTGCTTCCTTGTCGTTGCACTAGACACAAGGTGTAGCAGCTGAACCGCATCTGAGCAACACAGTGAATCAACTGTGGGAGCTGGCTTGCCTGCGATGGCGGCGTGTCAGCCACTGAATCTTTAACTGAACCACCGCGTTCGCAGGCAAGCCAGCTCCCACACTGGATTTGTGGTGTCGGTTAGAACTGTTCTGGGCGGGGAAGGCGTTGGGACAATTCATCGAGCAGCTTTTGCTCGCGCTTGTCTTCGATGGCTCGCGCTTCGTCGATGTAGCGCTGCACCAGTTTGCGCAGCCCCTCGACCCGGGCAAACGCCTGTTGCCAGGCCTCGCGCGCTTTGTCGAGGTTGGCCTCGTGCCAGGCCAGGCTCTGGCGTTGCTGACCAACGGCGGTTTCAAGCTGATTGAGAAAGCCCTGGTACCCCATCAGCCACTGGCCGGATACACCCTGGCTACCGCGCTCGATCCACTGTTGCTGGTACTCGCCCCGAAAGCGCTCCAGGTCGCCCAGCTTGCTTTGGGCCAGGCGCACCTGGCCCTGGAAGTAACCCAGGCGCTGCACGGCGGCTTTCTCGGCCTTTTCGGCCATGTCCACCACCGGAGCCAGGCGGGCGGCGCGGCTGTTGGCCATGGCTTAGCCGCCCGGCGCCGGGGCGAAGATGGACTGCAAGTTCGACTGGCTCTCGCCCATGGTGATCTTGTCGTTGAGACCCTGGCGCAGGTAGGTCACCAGTTGCGGCTGCAAGGCGATGGCCAGGTCGGTGTCGCGGTCACCACCGGCCACATAGGCGCCGACGCTGATCAGGTCGCGACTTTGCTGGTAACGCGACCACAACTGTTTGAACTGCTGGGCACGGGCCATATGCTCCGGCGTGACCACCGCCGGCATCACCCGGCTGATGGACGCTTCGATGTCGATGGCCGGATAGTGCCCTTCTTCGGCCAGGCGGCGCGACAGCACGATGTGGCCGTCGAGCACACCTCGCGCCGAGTCGGCAATCGGGTCCTGTTGGTCGTCGCCTTCGGACAACACGGTGTAGAACGCGGTGATCGAGCCACCGCCGGCTTCGGCATTACCGGCACGCTCCACCAGCTTGGGCAGCTTGGCGAACACCGATGGCGGGTAACCCTTGGTCGCGGGCGGTTCACCGATGGCCAGGGCGATTTCGCGCTGGGCCTGGGCGAAACGCGTGAGCGAGTCCATCAGCAACAGGACGTTCTTGCCCTTGTCGCGAAAATATTCGGCGATGCGCGTGCAGTACATCGCCGCACGCAGGCGCATCAGCGGTGCATCGTCTGCCGGAGAAGCGACGACAACGGAACGCTTGAGCCCTTCTTCACCGAGGCTGTGCTCGATGAACTCCTTCACTTCGCGGCCCCGCTCGCCGATCAGCCCCACCACGATGATGTCGGCCTCGGTAAAGCGCGTCATCATGCCCAGCAACACCGACTTACCCACGCCAGTACCGGCGAACAGGCCCAGCCGCTGGCCGCGACCGACCGTCAATAAACCGTTGATGCTGCGAATACCCACGTCCAGTGGCACGCTGATGGGGTTGCGCTTGAGCGGGTTGATGGTGGGGCCGTCCATCGGCACCCAGTCTTCGGCCTTCATGCCGCCCTTGCCGTCCAGCGCACGGCCGGCCCCGTCGAGTACGCGGCCCAGCATGCTCATGCCCATGGGCAGGCGGCCAGTGTCGGCCAGCGGCACCACGCGGGCGCCGGGGGCAATGCCGGCGAGGCTGCCGACCGGCATCAGAAAAATCTTGCTGCCCGAAAAGCCCATCACCTCGGCTTCGACCTGCACCGGGTGGTAGCTGTCGTCGTTGATCACCAGGCAGCGGCTGCCCATGGCGGCGCGCAGGCCCTCGGCTTCGAGGGTCAGGCCGACCATGCGCAACAGGCGCCCTTCGAGGATCGGCTGGCCGGGCAACTCGGTGGCCTCGGCGTAGCTGCCCAGGCGCTTGGCGAAGCTGGTGCGATCAAGGCGCATCGGTGGCGTCCAGGTCAACGCTCAGGTCCGGCTCGGCGGGGTGCAGGGCTTGTTCATGCAGTTGATCGAACAACTTGGCCATGATCTGGCTGATGCGGGTTTCCACCGTTGCATCGATGCGGCTGTGCTCGGTTTCGACACGGCAACCACCGGGCTGCAACGAAGCGTCTTCGACGATGCGCCAGGTTTCTTCATGGCGCTCGCGCAGGGCTTTGACCTGTTCGAAATCCTGGGGGTTGATGTACAGCCGCACATTGCCGACGCCCAGGGGCAGCAGCTTGAGGGCTTCGCGCATCACGCCTTCGATCTGGCTGGAATCGAGCACCAGTTCGCGCTGGATCACCTGGCGCGCGATGTGCTGCACCAGGCCAACCATGGATTTTTCCAGCTGCGAGTCCTGTTCGGCGATAGGGTCGAACAGGTTGCCCATCAGGCGTTCCAGGCTACCCAACTTGGTGGCCAGCGCCGCTTCGGCCTCCTGGCGAACCTTGAGGGTGGTGCTGCGAAAACCGTCTTTTTCCCCCGCCGCGAAGCCTTCGTTGTAGGCCTCCTGACGAATGGTTTCCAGCTCTTCGAGGGTCAGTGGCTGGACTTCATCCAGTGGCACTTCTTCCATCTCTGCCGGAGGTTCTTCAACCGGTTCAGGCTCAGGCTCCGGCACATGGGGGTCGAAACTGGGCAGCGACCAGATGTCGAAACCACCGACATCCCGCGCGCGAATCAGATCGCTGGGCGCCTCATCTTTATTCGACATGCAAGGCGCCTTAGATCATTTCTTCGCCGCCCTTCCCGCCGAGAACGATTTCTCCGGCTTCGGCCATACGGCGGGCAATGGTGAGGATTTCCTTCTGGGCGGTTTCCACGTCGCTGACGCGCACCGGGCCCTTGGCTTCCAGGTCGTCGCGCAACAGCTCCGAGGCGCGCTTGGACATGTTCTTGAAGATCTTTTCTTTGACGTTTTCGTCCGAGCCCTTGAGCGCCAGCACCAGCACGTCCGAGGAAACTTCGCGCAGCAGCGCCTGGATGCCACGGTCGTCGACATCGGCCAGGTTGTTGAACACGAACATCAGGTCTTCGATCTGGCCGGACAGGGTGTCGTCGATCTCGCGGATCGAGTCCATCAACTGGCCTTCGACCGAGCTGTCGAGGAAGTTCATGATGTCGGCTGCGCGCTTGATGCCACCCAGGGTGGTGCGCGAGGCGTTGGAATTGCCGGAGAACTGCTTCTCCAGAATGGTGTTGAGTTCTTTGAGCGCCGCCGGCTGCACGGTGTTCAACGATGACACACGCAGGATGATGTCCAGGCGCACTTTATGGTCGAAGTGGCCGAGCACTTCGCCGGCCTGGTCCGGGTCCAGATAGGCCACCACGATCGCCTGGATCTGCGGGTGCTCATAGCGGATCACGTCGGCCACTGCTCGCGGTTCCATCCACTTGAGGCTGTCCAGGCCGCTGGTGTTGCCGCCCAGCAGGATGCGGTCGATCAGGCCGTTGGCCTTGTCTTCGCCCAGGGCCGAGGTGAGCATCTTGCGAATGTAGCTGTCGGAGCCGACGCCCAGGCTGGTCTGGTCGCCGACGATCTCGACGAACTCGCTCATCACCTGCTCGACTTGCTCGCGGTGCACATTGCGCATCTGCGCCATGGCCACGCCGACACGCTGGACCTCTTTGGGGCCCATGTGGCGCAGCACTTGGGCAGCGTCGGTTTCACCCAGGGACAGCAGCAACACAGCGGCTTTGTCGACCCGGGACAGCTTGGCCACAGCGGCTCGATCATTCATCAGCGTTAATCCACTCTTTCACGACCTGAGCCACACGGCCCGGGTCTTCTGCCACCAGACTCTTGATTGCGTTCAACTGAGCGTCATAGCCTTCGCTCGGGCTTGGCAACAGGATGCTTTGCGGGCCGCCAAGGCTGACGCGGTCGTTGGCCAGTTCGCCGTCCAGGCCGCCCATGCCACCCAACTCGACGTCGCCACCGGCCAGTGCCAGTTGCTTCTTGCCGCCACCGGTGATGTTGTTGAGCACCGGGCGCAGTACACCAAACACCAGCACCAGGATGAACAACACGCCCAGCACTTGTTTGACGATGTCCCAGAACCACGGCTGGGTGTAGAACGCAGGGTCAGCGATCACTTCACCGCGCTCGGCGGAGAACGGCATGTTGATCACGCTGACGCTGTCGCCACGGCTGGCGTCGAAGCCAACGGCGTCCTGCACCAGGCGGGTGAAACGGGCCAGTTCGTCAGCCGTCCAGGGTGCACGGGTCACCGCGCCGTCTGCCGGGTTGACCTTGACCTGGTCATCGACCACCACCGACACCGACAGACGATTGATCTTGCCCTGTTGCTGCTTGGTGTGGCTGATGGAACGGTCCAGTTCGAAGTTCTTGGTGGACTGGTTACGCTTGTCCGCAGGGTATGGCGCAAGCATCGGCTGGCCGGTGGCCGGGTCCATGATCTGCTGGCCGTTGGCGTCCAGCAATGGCTGGCCAGGCTGGATCGCGCCCGCCGTGGCAGCAGCGCCACCGGTGGTCTGCGGTGCCGAGGCCGGCGCGGGTGGCTGGTTGCTCAGGGCGCCCGGCACACCTTGGGGGCCATTGCTGGCGGTGCGTTGTTCGCTGGTGGACTGCTCGCTGCGCAACGCTGGCTGGTCCGGGTTGAACTGCTCGGAGGTGGACTCGACAGCGCTGAAATCCACATCGGCGGAGACTTCAGCCTTGTAGCGGTCGTTGCCCAGTACCGGTTGCAGGATGTTGTGCACGCGCTGGGTGAGCATGCTTTCCATGCGGCGACTGTAGTCGAACTGCTTGCCGGCCTGGGTCAGCGCGGAGTTTTCGGCCATGTCGGACAGCAGGTTGCCCTTCTGGTCCACCACGGTGATTTGCGACTTGCTCAATTCGGGAACACTGGTTGCCACCAGGTTGACGATCGCCAGTACCTGGCCAGGCTCCAGGGAGCGGCCGGCGAAGAGTTCGACCAAGACCGAGGCGCTGGGCTTGCGTTCGTCACGCACGAACACCGAGCTTTTCGGAATCGCCAGGTGCACACGGGCGGCCTTGACGTTATTGAGGCTGGAAATGGTGCGCGCCAGTTCGCCTTCCAGGCCACGGCGATAACGGGTGGCTTCCATGAACTGGCTGGTGCCCAGGCCCTGGTCTTTGTCGAGAATTTCAAAACCGATATTGCTGTCGGACGGCGCCACGCCAGCGGCGGCCAGTTTCATCCGCGCGCGGGCTACGTCATCAGCCTTGACCAGCAAGGCGCCCGAGTTGGGCTCCACGGTGTAGGCGATGTCGGCGGCGGCGAGGGTTTCCATGATCTGCTTGGAATCCATGCCCGACAGGCTGCCGTACAGGGGGCGGTAATCGGGTTGCTGCGACCACAGCACCACGGCAAAACCAATCGCCACGCTGGCTGCCAGGCCCACCATCAGGCCCACCTGACGCAGCATGGTCATTTCCGAGAGGTTTTCCAGGAACGACAGGCCAAACAACGGCGGTTTGCCGTCGGCCTTGGCGGGGAGGTTGTCGGAGACTGCTTCAGCCATGACTTAAATCTCGTCCTTAAACCGGCATCTGCATGATGTCTTGATACGCCTGAACCAGCTTGTTACGCACTTGGGTCAAGGCTTGGAAGGACACACTGGCCTTTTGCGAGGCGACCATCACATCGGTGAGGTCCACGCCGCTTTTACCGATCTCGAAAGCCGTCGCCAACTGGCTGGACGCCTGCTGGGTATCACTGACTTTATTGATTGCCTGACCGAGCATGTCGGCAAAATTGCTTTGGCCCAATTCCGGCGCTGGCGCGACGGATTTCGGTTGAGCCATGGCGTCCATTTGCATGGCGCGCATATCCAACATCAACCGATTGAACTCAATACCCTGGCTCATGACCTTCTCTCTCCGACGACCCGCAATTTTTTGACACTACGCAGCGGTTACTAGGGGTGGTAGCAACAAGGGTGCCAGCTCTGTGACAACTCGTAAGAAAAGGCGACAAAGCTTGTCGAACTTGTTACCGGTCATGTGGCGAAAAGATACGCTTCCACATCCATACCGGCGTCGCGCATCTGCGCCAGCTTGTAGCGCAAGGTGCGCGGGCTGATGCCCAGGCGCTCGGCCGCTTCTTTGCGACGGCCGCGCTCGGCGCGCAGGGTGTCGATGATCATCTGAAATTCACGGCGGCGCAGGTCATCACCCAGGGCGCCTGCCGATTCCGCCTCGGCGACCACTGGAGCCGGAGCCAGGCTCGGCAACGGCGCAGCGCCAGTGCCCATGGCCAGGCAGAAATCCTGCGGCTGGATCAAGCCGCCCTGCTGCAAAATCAGCGCACGCTGGATTGCATTATCCAACTCGCGCACGTTGCCCGGCCATGGGTAATTGACCAGGCACGCCTGGGCCTCGGGCGACAACCGCGCCTGGGCATGCTTCATTTTTTTGACGTGGTTGTTCAGTAGGCGCTCGGCCAAGGGGATGATATCCGCCGGGCGCTCACGCAATGGGCGCCAGGCCAGCGGGAACACCGACAACCGGTAGAACAGGTCCTCACGGAAGCGCCCCGCCGCCACTTCGCCCGCCAGGTCGCGGTTGGTGGTGGCAACCACGCGAATATCCAGCTGGATCGGCTTGCGCGCGCCCACGCGCTCCACCTCACGTTCCTGCAATACGCGCAGCAACTTGGCTTGCAGGCCAAGGGGCATTTCCGAAATTTCGTCGAGCAGGATGGTGCCGCCGTCGGCCTGTTCGAACTTGCCGGCCTGGGCCGCGATGGCGCCGGTGAACGAGCCCTTTTCATGACCAAACAAGGTGGCTTCGAGCATGTTGTCGGGGATCGCCGCGCAGTTGATCGCAATGAACGGTTGCTGGGCGCGGCTGGACTGCTGGTGGATGTAGCGCGCCAGCACTTCTTTACCGGTACCGGATTCACCGGAAATCAACACAGTGGAATCACTGCGCGCCACCCGCGCTGCCAGTTCCAGCAATTGCGCGCTGGCCGGCTCAAAGGCAATCGGGCCATCGCCCTCGCCCGCCGACAGCACGCCCAAGGCATGCCGGGCCACCAGCTCGATCAGCGCCTTGGGCTCGAACGGTTTGACCAGGTAATCCGCCGCGCCCTGACGCATGGCATCCACCGCCCGCTCCACCGCGCCATGGGCGGTCATCAGCAGCACCGGCAGTTGCGGCTGGCGCACGCGCAGCAGGCCGAGCAATTGATGGCCGTCCATGCCGGGCATGTTGACGTCGCTGACCACCAGACTGAAGGCCTCCTGTTCGACCGCCTCCAAGGCTTCCTCGGCAGAGCCGACCGCACGGTAGTCATGGCCCGCCAGCAGCAGCGTGTCAGCCAATGCTTCACGCAGGGCGCGATCGTCTTCCACCAATAAAACCTTGATAGCCATCATCCTCTTACTCCGCGCTTGCCGCGCTGGAAAACAGCGGCAAGGTCATCAATGCACAGGTGCCACGCCCCAGGCGGGAACGCAGCTGCAATTGTCCCTGATGGGCGCGGGCCACTGCCTTGACCACAGTCAGGCCCAGGCCAGTGCCGTTGGTCTTGGTGGTAAAAAACGGCTCGCCCAGACGTTGCAGCACCTGCGGGGCGATACCGCTGCCGCTGTCGCTGACGCACAGGCGCAGGGTTTGCCCGCGGGTGTACAGGTGCACTTTCAGGCGCGCCCCGGGGCCACTGGCCTGGGTGGCGTTTTCGATCAGGTTGAGCAGCGCGCCCACCAGGGTGTCGCGGTTGCACAGCAATTCGCCCTGATGGCTGTCGCACTGCCAGCGCAGGTTGGCCTCCTGCACATGAATGGCCGCTGCCGCTTGCAGGGACTGCATCAAGCCGGCAGGTGTAACGCGATCGGTCAGCGGCAGTTCGCCACGGGCAAACACCAGCATGTCGCGCACTTGGTGCTCCAACTCATGCAGGCGCTCCTTGAGGCGCCCGGCAAAGCGTTGGTGGGTGGCCGCCGGTAATTGCTCGTCAGTCAAATGGCTGGCGTAGATCAATGCCGCCGACAACGGCGTACGAATCTGATGGGCCAAGGAAGCGACCATTCGCCCCAGGGACGACAGCCGCTCATGGCGCGCCAGTTGATCTTGCAGGTGCCGGGTTTCTGTCAGGTCATTGAGCAACACAAGCTGGCCCGGCTCGGCGTCCAGGGAACGGGTCGCGATGGACAGCCGACGCCCGTCCTTGAGGGAGACTTCGTGGCCGTCGTCTTCACGGGGGGCAAAACAGCGGGTGATGACTTCACGCCACAGCTCGCCTTCCAGCGGCAGGCCGAGCAGATCACAGGCTGCCGGGTTGGCTTCGCGCACGCGGCCCTGGTCATCGATGACGATTACGCCACCGGGCAACAGGTCCAGCAGGTTTTGCAGGCGGTTGGCCAGGCGCTCTTTCTCGGCCAGCTCTTGCATGCGCTGGGCGCTGACCACCGCCAGTTCGCCTTTAAGCTCGGAAACCCGGGCCTCAAGCAGGCTGTAGGAGTCGGTCAGCTGGCTCGACATCTGATTGAACTGCGAGAACGCGCGCTCCAGGCCCTGGCGGGTCGGCGGTTCTACAGGCGAAACCAGCCCCTGGATGGCAGGGGCCGAAGATAGTTGGGCGGCGTGGGGCATGATGCTCTCTCGCTTGGCTGACCGTCAGTTAAACGGAACGTTGCGAGGGCTGTAGCAATACCCGTGCCGAAAAAAATCTACCTATAAATCAAATAGTTGAAAAACAGGCGTCAATCATCCGCCTGTTCATCACCTTCTTTGCGGCTCATACCGTACTTGCGCATCTTCTCCACCAGGGTGGTGCGACGGATACGCAGGCGCTCGGCGGCGCGGGCCACGATGCCATGGGCATCGTCCAGGGCCTGCTGGATCAACCCTTGTTCGAGGTTGCCGAGGTAGTCCTTAAGGTCCAGGCCTTCGGGCGGCAACATCGCGGTGGCGCCGAAGTCCGGAGTATGGCCGTTGATCGCCACGCGCTCTTCCATGTCGCTGCGCAGGCTGTCCATCTGTTCGTCTTCGTCGTCGACGTAGCGGAATTTCTTCGGCAGTTCGACCACGCCGATCACCCCGTACGGGTGCATGATCGCCATGCGCTCCACCAGGTTGGCCAGCTCGCGCACGTTGCCCGGCCAGCCGTGGCGGCACAGGGACATGATTGCCGCAGAGTTGAAGCGAATGGAGCCGCGCTTTTCGTGCTCCATGCGCGAGATCAGTTCGTTCATCAACAGCGGGATGTCTTCCACGCGCTCGCGCAGCGGGGCCATCTCGATAGGGAATACGTTGAGGCGGTAGTACAGGTCTTCGCGGAAGCTGCCGACCTCGATCATGCTTTCGAGGTTCTTGTGGGTGGCGGCAATGATGCGCACGTCCACGCTCTGGGTCTTGTTGCTGCCCACGCGCTCGAAGGTGCGCTCCTGCAATACGCGCAGCAGCTTGACCTGCATCGGCAACGGCATGTCGCCGATTTCGTCGAGGAACAGAGTGCCGCCATTGGCCAGCTCAAAACGCCCGGCACGGCTAGTGATCGCCCCGGTAAAGGCGCCCTTCTCGTGGCCGAACAATTCGCTTTCCAGCAGCTCTGCCGGGATCGCCCCGCAGTTGACCGGCACAAAGGGCCCGTCGCGACGCTTGGAGTGATAGTGCAGGTTGCGCGCGACCACTTCCTTGCCGGTGCCCGACTCGCCGAGGATCAGCACGCTGGCGTCGGTGTCGGCCACTTGCTGCATCATCTGGCGCACGTGCTGGATGGCACGGCTGGTGCCGACGAGGCTGCGAAACAGATTGGGCTCACGGTGACGGCCGCGCTCGCGGGCCTGGTCGTACATCTCGCGATAGACCTGGGCGCGGTGCAGGGAATCGAGCAATTTGCTGTAGCTGGGCGGCATTTCCAGGTTGGACAACACACGGCGGCGCTGGTCTTCCGGCAGGTCCACGGAAGAAATATCGCCCATTAGCAACACCGGAAGGAACTCATCCCAGGTAGACAGTGTCTTTAACAGGCCCAGAACTGCGCCAGGAGCGTTTACCGTCCCGATCAATACGCAAATGACTTCACGGCTCGACGACAACGAGCTGACCGCCTGCTGCCAATCGTGGCTGCCGCAGGGTAAATTTTCTTCACCGAGAAAATTTAAAATCACCGCTAAATCGCGGCGGCGGACGCTATCGTCATCGATCAGCAGAATTTTGGTTTCACGCCACATGCAATAGCAACTTCCCTAGTAAAACTTCCTGCCCCGGAATGAGGGCAATCTAGACGTCTGTAAGATTTCTTACCTTCTAGACGTCTGAAATCTGAAAACAGCACTAGTTAAGTCAAAAATGTTGGCACAGTCAAATATATGACGCGCCGTTCGGATTAACTGCGCCCGTTCAACCGAACAGATGGTAAACCTTTGACGCATTTTTCGCTTGGTTGATCTGCGACATCTCTTCGAAAATCGCCTGGCGTTCGCCGGTCGTCACCTCCAGCAACTGCTGGTACACCACCAACAAACTTTCCAGCTTCTCGCGCAATGCGCCCTCGTCTACCGGTGCCTCACTGAGCACCTCATCAATCACCGCGCGGCAACCCAGGTCCAACTCGCCCACGGCTTCCCAATTGCGCTCAGCCAGCGCGCCGAGAAGGGCTTCGCGGGTTTCGTCGATGCGTTGCAGTGCGTGGCTCATGATGTGTACCTCAAGGCAATCGGCCTTATTGTGGAGCGATGGCATCCCAGCCTTCTTTGACAGTTATCAACAAGCGGGCAACTTCATCGATAATTTCCGGATCATTGCTGGCGTTTGCTTTCAGAAGGCGCACGTTCATGTAGTCGTACAACGCAGCCAGACGCTGAATAGTGGCAGGATCCTCGGCCTTTGTTTCATCCAAGCCCTGACGCAATCCGGTGATAATGTCGATGGCCTTGGTGAGCAACAAACCTTTTTGCGGAATATCCCCACGCGCCATTGCCCCCTTGGCTTGGGCCATGCGCTCAAGCCCACCTTCCATCAGCATCTGAATCAGGCGATGAGGGCTGGCCTCGGATACTTGAGCGTGGGAATTAACCTTCTGGTATTGGCGAAGGGCTCTCATAGGGTTCATGTTGCTACCTCAAAACAGGCCACGGGCGAATAGGATTGCTCTATCCAGTCTTTCGACTGCACCGGCAAAAACTTTAATTCATAACCGAACCACGGGGCGCAAAGCGTCCCACCTGCAATCAGTTCGACTTTGGATTATTCAAGGCGTTGAGCGTGGTCATGATGCTGGAGCTGGTGTTGTTGAGCTGCGCAATCATGGTATCCATTGCCGTGTACTTAGCAGTGAGAGATGTCTGCAGAGCCTCCATCCGGCGATCCAACGCACTTTGCTCAGTGGTCAGTTCCGTCAACTTGTTGTTCAGATCCGTGGCACGCGTGGCCAACGTACCAGTGGTACCGACGTAGGCTGAAGTCGCACTGTTCATGCGGCTGATCAAGCCTTTATCACCGGTGAACATCTTGGCGATATCACCAGCTCCGGTGACCACAGCCTTGTCCCAAGTCTTGTCATCAAGGCTGAGCAGGCCAGTCTTCTGGTCGGTAGTGATCCCCATCTGGGCCAGGCTGCTGATAGTGCCGCCGCCCGAACCATTGACCAATTCAGCACGCAAACTGTTTACCAGTTGGCGCATCGACGAGTCCCCAGTCAGGGCCGCCGCGGTAGTAGTAGAGGCATCACCAGTAGCCGTGACTTTGGTCTGAGCATTGATTGTGGTCATCAACGCATTGTAGGCAGTGACAAATGATTGCACCGACGTTTTCAGAGTATCCGTGCTGCTGCCAACGGTGATAGTTGTGGTAACCGGCTTGGTCGGGTCTTCAGTCAACAATTCCAGACTCACACCACTGATCGCCGAACTGATCTTGTTGGTGGTGGACTCCATCGCAACACCATCGATCGAGTATTTGGCGTTCTTCGGCACTTGGCCCGGATCATAACCGGTGGCCAGCTCCGAGTTACCACTGAGAGTAATCGCCGTGCCTTCACCGCTGTTGCTGGAACCGATAACCAGACGCGAGCCCTTTGAGTCACTCAGCACGTTGGCGCTGATGCCTTGCGCCGACAACTGGGTGTTGATGGAGTCCCGCACCTGCTGCAGAGTCGCACCACCAGGGATGGTTACATCGTAACTTTTACCCGACTGATTGATAGTAAGTATCTGATTGTCATCGGAGCTGTTCGCTTTGGCGGAGGTACCGCCTTCAAACACCTTGCTCGTCACTTTTGACGTCGTTGCCAAGTTGTTAACCACAAGGGTGTACTTGCCGCTGGATGCACCATCACCCAGGGTCACTTTAACGTTCTTCTCTTCTGAGCTGGTAGCCGCTAGACCGTTGAACGAGGAAATGTTGTTCAACTTGGTGATTGCCGTCCGGTAGGCTTCCAACGCAGTCTTCACCGTGCCAACAGCCGACAGTTTGACGGTCGCGTCTTTCTGTTGATCGGTAATTTGGGTCTGCTTCGGCGCCCTTTCAGCACCTACCAGTGCCTTGACGATGGATTGCGTGTCGTAGCCCGAACCTGGGCCGGAAATCGTTGAACTTGCCATTTGCAATTCTCCTTGTCCTGCGGCTGCTGCTTTTTTGGCGCATTAACGCTCAGGCAGCAATCAGAAACATGTTTCGTGCCAACTCACGCCTTGGTATCAAACAACAGGCTGCTGGCCTTGCTCAGATCCTGGGCCAGCTTCAGCGCAGTTTCCGAAGGAATCTGTCGGATCACTTCACCGCTATCGGTGGCGATCACTTTGACGACGACTCTATGGGTCGTGTCATCAATGGAGAAGTCCAGGTTGCGCTGGCTTGCCTGAACAAACTCACGAATATCGGTTACAGCTTGTTCCAATGCCGCACGTTTGGGTTCATCGGCAGGAGCTGATTCAGCCTGCACCACAGGTTTGGCCACGCTAGCAGGCGTGCCAGTGGCCAGGGTTGCACCAGACGGGTAAGACGCGTTCAGCTTAATGCTCATGTCCATGTCATCACCTCATAACTGAAAAAACGAAAGGGTACGTAAACGCACCCTTCCGTTAATCAACCGTTACCGACGTTACTGAAGCAGCTTCAGTACAGCGGATGGCAGCTGGTTGGCCTGTGCCAGGATCGCAGTGGAAGCCTGTTGCAGGGTTTGTTGCTTGGTCAGCTCGGCAGCTTCGGCAGAGAAGTCAGCATCTTCTACACGGCCTTTGGCAGCGCTGGAGTTCTGCGAAATGCTTTGCAGGTTAGCAGTGGTGCTGTCGAAGCGGTTTTGTACGGCACCCAGCTGCGAGCGCTGACTGTCGATCTGCTGCATAGCGCCGTCCAGAGCCTGGATAGCCTGTTGTGAGCTAGCCGCAGTCAGGATGCTCAGGTTGGAAACGGTGGTTTCCAGAGTAGTGGCTTTGCTTGAGCCAGCAGTCAGACCCAGAGCAGTCAGACCAGTGCCCGCGCTACCGTCAGCCACAACGATATCTTTCTTGGAGAACAGAGCCAAGCTGCCGTCAGAGTTTTTGCTGGCGGTAGCACCAGTGCTCGCACTGTTGATCGAAGAAACGATCGCATCAGTGGTATCACCAGCCTTGAACTTCACTTCAACGCCATTCAGGCTGATCGAAGTGTCTGCGCTCAATTTCGCCTGGGAGGTACCAGCCGATAGACCCAGAGCAGACAGGGAACCAGCAGTGGTGTTGGACAAGGCTACATCAGCACCGCCAGCGGATTTGACCTGGATACGACCATCAGAACCGATAGTCGCATCACCAGTGCCACCGACAGCAGTTTTGATGCTGGCCAGTACAGTCGTAATGGTTGCGTTGGCAGCCCAGGTCACAGCTTTGCCGTTGACGCTGATTGCGCCTGCGGTGGACAGGGTAGTCGCACCAGTAGCAGGGGCCGTTGGCGTGGTCACGTCGGTCAGGCCAACAGCAGCGCCGCCGACTACGCTGATAGAGCCAGCAGAGCTAAGGGTCATCTTGTTGGCAGTGTCATCCCAAACAGCGGTTGCACCAGTGTTTGCTGCGTTGATCGCGGTAGCGATGGCTGCGCCTTTGTCAGCAGTAGCGATTGCAACATCTTTACCGTTGATGGTCAGAGTGGACGCAGCAGCAGCACCTGCACCTGTGGAGTTCAGGGCGGCAGTAGCAGCACCCGTCACTTTAGCACCCGACAGGGAAGCGCCGATTGCAGTGGCGCTGATACCAGCCAAAGCAGCACCATTAACGCTTGCTTCGCTGTAGCTGCCTTTCAGGGCAGTAGCGCTGGTGTCACCCATACCGAACGAGATGGTTTCGTTAGCGTTGGCACCAATTTGGAAAGCAACGTTGTTGAACGAACCGTCCAGCAGGTTACGACCACCGAAGGTAGTGGTATTGGCGATACGGGTCAGCTCACCCACTTTCGCGGTGAATTCTTGCTGCAGGGAAACACGGTCAGCGTCGCTTTTATCACCGTTGGCCGCTTGCAGGGCGAGTTCACGCAGACGCTGCAGGGTGTTGGTGGACTCTTGCATCGCGCCTTCAGCAGTCTGGGCGATCGAAGTACCGTTGGCGGCGTTGGCGATTGCAACGTTCAAGCCTTTAACCTGGTTGCCCAGACGGTTGGCGATCTGCATGCCGGCAGCGTCGTCTTTGGCGCTGTTGATTTTCTTGCCGGTCGACAGACGGTTCATTGCAGTGCTCAGAGCGTCGGAAGCTTTGTTCAGGTTCTTCTGGACACCCAGGGAGGTGATGTTGGTGTTTACTGATAATGCCATGACGAAATCCTCGTGGTTTGGATACTGCGGCTTCCGGCCCTGGCGACCGCCGGGTGTGGCCTAGAGAACCTACGTAATAGTTATCGTCGTGGTAGCCGGTTGCTTGAGGATTTTTTTGATTTTTTTTAGTAGCCCTGTGCCAGCCCTTGTATTTCAAGGGCTTATGCAGGCGCAGAAGCCCGGTTTCATTGGCTTTTCTGGCGCCAATAAAAAAACGCCGATGATCATTCGATCATCGGCGTTTTTTGTGCAGCGGCTAATGCATCACGGACGATAGAGAATCGCCGAGCCCCACGACAGGCCCACGCCAAAGCCGCTGATTGCCACGCGCTTCCAGGTGGCGTCCATCACGTGCTTTTCCAGCAGCAGCGGGATGCTCGACGACACGGTGTTGCCGGTCTCGACCATGTCCTTGATGAACTTGTCCACCGGCGCTTCTTCAAAACGGCGCGCCACGGCGTCGACGATGGCCGCGCTGCCCTGGTGGATGCAGAACGCATCGATGTCATCGGCCTTGAGGTCCGACTCTTTGAGCAGCTCGTGCAAGTGCGCAGGCACCTTGAGCAAGGCGAAGTTGAACACCTGGCGGCCGTTCATGAAGAACACGCCGTCGCTGACCTTCAGGTGCGGTGCGCCGGAACCGTCGGTACCGAACTTGGATTTGCCCAGCAGCCACGGCGCGTCTTCGCCCATCCAGGTGGCGGTGGCGGCATCGCCGAACAGCATGGTGGTGTTGCGATCTTCCGGGTCGACAATCTTGGAATACGGGTCGGCGGTGATCAGCAGGCCGTTTTTCAGGCCCGCGGCTTCCATGAAGCCTTTCATCGCGTAGATGCCGTAGACGTAGCCGGAGCAGCCCAGGGAAATGTCGAAGGCGGCCACGTGAGTTGGCAGGCCCAGTTTGTCCTGCACGATGGCGGCAGTGTGAGGCAAGCCCTCTTCATCGCCGTTCTGGGTGACGACGATCAGCGCGTCGATGGATTCGCGCTTCAATTGCGGGTTGTTGGCAAACAAGGCGTTGACCGCCTCGACACACAGATCCGAGGTTTCCTGTGCCGCTTCCTTGCGCGGCAGGAACGCCGAGCCGATCTTGCCGATGATGAACTCTTCATCCTTGGCGAACTTGGCACCCTGGGCGTAGTTATCGATCCCGTCCGCCGGCACGTAACTGGCGATGCTTTTTATGCCAATCATTGTGGCTTCCCAATACTAAATAGCTGGAGAACACCCCTCGGGCTACGCCGGAAGTGCTGACAATAAAGGGGATAACCCCATAAAAATCCCGCTGAAAGCCGCCCGATGAAGGCCCTGTGACGACTTATCCTTTTCACACGATACAGTGAAGATGCGCTTTATGACTCACAGGTCACTCAATTTTGCGTGGTTTATGCAAAACGTTTCAACAATTAAGCCCCCGAAACGACAACGGCCCGCCCTGTTTCCAGAGCGGGCCGCTTGACTGAACGCCGTTTACATCTTGTTGAACAGGCTCAACTGCGAGATTTTCACGAAGGCCAATTGCGAGGCCTGCAACATGGTTTGCTGCAAGCTCAGGTTGATGGCGGCTTCGGCGAAGTCGACATTGCCCAGGGCATTCATGGTGGTGGTATTGGCCAGGTCCAGGCTGACGTTTTCCTTGGACTGAATGTCCAGGCCATTGAGGCGCGCGCCCAGGGAGCCACGCGCCTGGTCGATCTGGCCGTAGGCATTGGTCAGGTTGCCAATGGACTTGGCCACCACATCCTTGAGTTCCTTCTGCGCTGCCGGGTTGCCGTCTGACGGCGTTTCCAGGATTTTGCGCAGATGGCTCAGGGTGTCGAGGACGTTCTCGTTCTTGTTGCTGGTGGCACTGATCGCAAACTGGTCGCCGGCTGCCGGTGCCGGTGCGGTGGTGACATCAAAGGTCACCCCTGCCGCCGTGATGGTGGTGGCGCCGGCCGCCAGGGTGCCACTGGCGATGGATTTGCTGTCTGCGCTATACGGCTGGGCATACAGGTCATAGGCGCCGGCGGCACCGAACTTCACGATCACGCCCGAGTTGGGAAAGGTGCTGGCGTACGCCGCCGGATCGCTCACCGTGCCGCCGCTCAGTTGCGCGGTGGACGGATTGCTCGGGGTGCGCGAAACGCTGAAGGTGTCCGGCTTGACCGACAGGCTGAACTCGCGATCCTTGACGATGGCGTCCGACGGCGCGCCTGGCAGTATGTCTTTGCCCAGTGCGTCTTTGCCCAGGTTCAAGCCAATGTCGAACTTGACCCCGCGCAGGTTGATAGTCGAGCCGCCTTCCTTGGTGGCATCGAAAGTGCCGTTGCCTGGAATCTCCGAAGTGATGTCCTTGCCAGCATTGTCCGTGACCACGTATTGGGTGCTGCTGGTGAAGGTCAGCTTATACGGCTGACCATCGGAAAAGCTGCTGTTATAGCTGCTGTTGGCCGCGATCAGCCCGGCAGATACGGTGACCTTGCCATCGTCGACCGCTGGCGGCACGAGGATCGGCGCGGTTTGCGTACGGCCCGTATTCGCTGAGCTTTCAAGCATGCTCTTGGCGGTATTGCCCATGGCAACCGACAGGTTCTCTGCGATCTGCAGGCTCAACGGCGTGTCATCGCCCTGGTAACTGTAGGTGCCGTCATTGTTGCGGGCGTAGGGCGGCGTATCGGTCTTGCTGCCGGAGAACAAGTAATTGCCGCTGGCGTCCTTGGTATTGAGCAGGCCCAGGATCTGGTCTTCAATGGCGCCAATCTCGGCGGCCGTCGACTTGCGGTCAGCGTCGCTGATGCCGACGTTACCCGCCTTGAGCGCCAACTCACTGGCCCGTTGAATCGCGATATTGATATTTTCCAGCACGCCGTCCTGGGTGGTCAGCGAGTTTTTCAGGGTGTCGATGTTGCCATTGAACTGCGCCAGCATGTCTTTCTGCTGCTGCAGCATCAACAACCGCGCCGCCGCCACCGGATCATCTGCGGCGGTTTGCACGCGCACGCCGGAGCTGGCCTGGTCCTGGGCCTTGACCACGCTGGAATAGTTGCTCTGGTACTTGGCAGAGCTGGTCTCGAAATACTGCTGTGTAGAAATACGCATCGTCCCAGCCTCCCTTAAAGAGCATTCATCAGTGTGGTGAAGGTTTCCTGCGCAGCCTTGATGATCTGCGACGACGCGGTGTAGTACTGCTGGAACTTGATCATGTCGCCCGCTTCATCATCCAGGTTGACCCCGGATACCGAGTTGCGTGCTTCCTTGTTGGCGCTGAGCAACGCACCGGTGGCAGCGGTGTCGACCCCGGCCTGGCTGGCCTTGGCACCCACGGTCGAGACCAGCTTGCTGTTGGCACCCACCAGGCTGGTGCCCGCGTTGCCCTCGCCCATGCCGACGGTGGCCTTGGTTTGCAGGTTCAGCAGTTCCTGGGCGTTGCGTCCGTCGGACTTGCCACCACTGTTGAAGGCAAAGGTGGTGCTGTCGCCGTCTGCCGGGGAGCCGTTGACAGTGGTGTCGAACTTGAAGCTCTTGCCGGGAATGGCGGCACCGCTGGCGTCGCGCATTGGCACGTCCACGGTGATCTTGTTGCCCTGCCCCGGAATGATCGAGCCGGTGCCAATCGGGTTGCCCTTGGAGTCGCCGATCGTATACGACTGCGTTCCGTCGGCGGCAGGCTTGCCGAACACCATCTTCACCGGCATCGAGTTTTCAATACCGGCGCGCAACTGGGCAGTGTCAGTGCCGCCATGGATATCCAAAGGCACTGTCAAGGCCGGCTGGGTAAAGGTGCCCGTGCCACTGTTGGTCTTGCTGCTGGTACCTGCCAACGGGCCGGCAAACGCCAGTTTGTTCGCATCGGTGAGCGCCACGCCAATACCGCTGGCGCCCGTGGCGGTGGGGCTGACCTTGAAGCTGTCACCAAACGCCATGGTGCCCTTGCCGTCCAGCGCCAGGGTGAAACCATCCAGGGTCGGCGGCGGTGTAGCGCTCATGTCAAAGGTGCCCATGGCCTTGCCGTCCGAGCGCAACACCGTGATTTTGTTAGGATCGGTCTTGTCGCTGAAGGTCACGGTGTAGTCAAACGTGGACAACTGACTGCTGTCCTTGATCGTCACGTTCAGGTTGCCCGCGCCGGCGCTGTTGCCCGAGGCACCCTGGCTGCGCGAGGCAATGGCGGCCGCGCTGTTGATGTCTTTGAACAGCGAAACGCCAAAGTCACCATTGAGGTCCAGGCCCTGGCCCAGCTGGCTGTTGAGCGTGTCCGCGGTGGCAATGGCGATACGCCCCAGCTCATTGATGGCCGGCATCAAGGCATCGCTGCGATAGCGCAACAGGCCACCTATGCTGCCGCCGCTGATCACCGAGCCCAGGTCTAGGCTGGTGCCGTTCATGTCCAACTGGATGGTGTACTGGCTGTTATCGGTTTTGCTTGGTGCCGCGGAAATCTTGTTGGAGATCCCGCCCTCTACCAGGGACTGGCCGCTGCCGGTGGTCACGCTGAACTGGCCGTTTTTCTCGGTGGCCGTGACACCGATCAACTCATTGAGCGAGCGTACTGCCTCGTTACGCGAGTCCAGCAGGTTGGCTGGGGCGCTATTGGAGCTGCCCTGGGCCTGGGAGATCTGCTGGTTAAGCGAGGCAATCGAGGCGGTCAATTGGTTGACCTGATCAGTCATGCTGCTCAGTTGGTTGTTGATGGTCTCTTTCTGCTGGGTCAACTGCGTGGCGATCGAGTTGAAACGGCTGCTCAGGGTCTGGGCGTTGGTCACCAGCAATTGGCGGGCCGACAGGTCGCTGGGGTTGGACGCGGCGGTTTGCAGGGTGGCGAAGAACGAACTGAGCACTGAGGACAGACCGGTGGTTTTGTCCGACAGCACTTTGTCGACGGCCCCCACCTGGTCCAGGTACGCCTTGGCGTCGTTATTGAGCGCCGTGCTGTTCTGGTAAGCGGTGTCCAGGTACTCGTTGTACACTCGGCGCACATCGGCCAGGGTGGTGCCGCTGCCGATGTACACGCCGCCGAACGGGTTTGATGCGTTGGTATTTTGCGTGGTCTGCTGACGCGAGTACCCTGGGGTATTCACGTTGGCGATGTTATTACTCAAGACCGACAACGATCCTTGAGCGGCATTGAGCCCTGACATCCCGATACTGAGCAAACTCATGGTTCAGACCTTATAAATGTGTGGTTGCGCCAGCGGCAGCGTAGTTCTGGTAACTGTTCATGTTTTTTGCGATCTGCGAAATCTTGCTGGCGTAATCCGGGTCGGTTGCATAACCGGCTTTTTGCAACTCGCGTACAAACTGTTCCGGGTTGTCGGCTGATTTCACAACTTCTTTATAGCGATCATGGCTTTGCAGCAAAGTCACGAGGTCGTGGAAGCTGTCCTGATACGAGCTGTAGGAACGGAACTGCGCCGTTTCCTTGACCATCGCACCATCGCGAAACTCGCTGGTGATCGCCCGGGCCTGACCGCCCTGCCAGCTCTGGCCAGCCTTGATGCCGAACAGGTTGTGGCTGCTGCTGCCGTCCTCGGCGCGCATCACCGATTTGCCCCAGCCGGTTTCCAGCGCGGCCTGGGCCACGAGATATTTGGGGTCGATACCGATGCGTGCGGCGGCGGCCTTGGCCATCGGCAGCATAGTGGCGACGAATTCATCCTGGGAGCTGAAGGCTTTCTTGGCCGGCGCCAGCGGTGGCTGCGCAATGGCGCGGCCATACACCTGCATGCGCCCGCTCGGCACGGCAAAGCTACGCGCGCTGCTGTTGATGACCGTGTCGTCGGCAGCGCTGTTACGCAGGGGCGCGGCTTTGGCTTCGACCGGAGCGTTCGGCACGATGCCGGCCAGCAGGCGGTCGGCCAGCCTGCTGGGCAAGGCGATACGGCGCTGGTTCATCAGTTCCATGTCGTTGGCATGGGTGCTGGCGCCCTCAGGCACGGCCACGCGATACGCCCACAAAGGCCGCTGGCCATTGGAGCGGCCCAACGGGCCTTCGGCCTGGGTACCGGCGGCAATCTCGGTCGGCACATCGACTTTCTTCACCGGCGCATCCGCCGCCGGGCCTTGCAAGGTGGCGGCCTGGGCCTCCACCGGCTTGTTCTTCTGCATCTGGCGCATCAGCACATCGGCCAGGCCGATACCACCGCCTTCGCGGGACATCGACACCGCCAATTGCTGGTCGTACATTTCCTGGTATTGCTTGGCGGCCGGGGTGTTCAGCGGGTTGTCCTTGCCCAGGGCCTCGGTGGCCGAACGCATGGACTTGAGCATCTCGTTCAAAAACAGCGACTCGAATTCCTGCGCCACTTTGCGCAGGTTGCCTTCGCTGTTTTTGTCGGCACCGACCTTGAGCTGGTTAAGCCGGTTCAGGTCGGAGTAAGACCCCGAGTCCGCCGTGCTGCTGATACCGCTCTTGCGCATATCCATGGCCATGGCCTCAGATCACGATCAGGTCGGCTTGCAACGCGCCGGCCTGCTTCAAAGCTTCGAGGATCGCCATCAAGTCGCCGGGCGCAGCGCCCACCTGGTTCACCGCACGGACAATCTCGTCCAGGGTGGTGCCGGGGCCGAACTTGAACATCGGCTTGGCTTCTTGCTGGGCATTGACGCGCGAGCGCGGGACCACGGCCGTCTGGCCACCGGACAACGGCCCAGGCTGGCTGACGATCGGGTCTTCGGTGATGGTCACCGTCAGGCTGCCGTGGGTTACCGCCGCTGGCGAGACCTTGACGTTCTGGCCGATCACGATGGTGCCGGTGCGCGAGTTGATGATGACTTTAGCCACGGCCTGGCCTGGGTCCACTTCAAGGTTTTCCAGGATCGACAGGTAGTCCACGCGCTGGCTTGGGTCCAGAGGCGCAGTGACGCGAACCGAGCCGCCGTCGATGGCCTGGGCCACGCCAGGGCCGAGCATGTCATTGATCTTGTCGACCACGCGCTTGGCGGTGGTGAAGTCGGAGCGGTTGAGGTTCAGGGTCAGGCTGTTGCCCTGGTTGAAACCACTCGGCACGGTGCGTTCAACCGTGGCGCCACCGGGGATACGCCCGGCCGACGGCACGTTGACGGTGATCTTCGAGCCGTCGCGGCCTTCGGCGTCAAAACCGCCTACCACCAGGTTGCCCTGGGCAATGGCGTAGACGTTGCCGTCGATACCTTTGAGCGGCGTCATCAGCAAGGTGCCACCGCGCAGGCTCTTGGAGTTACCCATGGACGACACGGTGATGTCCACCACCTGCCCCGGCTTGGCAAACGCGGGCAGATCGGCGCTGATCGACACCGCTGCGACGTTCTTCAACTGCACGTTGCCCGAGCCTGGCGGCACTTTGATGCCGAACTGCGAGAGCATGTTGTTGAAGGTTTGCAGGGTGAACGGCGTCTGGGTGGTCTGGTCACCCGTGCCGTTAAGCCCCACGACCAGGCCATAGCCGATCAACTGGTTGGAGCGCACGCCGGAAATACTGGCGATGTCCTTCAGGCGCTCGGCATGGGCCACAGCGCTCAAGGCCAGCAAAAGCGTCATCGCCATCAGCTGTTTGAACTTCAAAATGGCCACCTAGAAAGGGAACAGCGGGCTGAGGAAGAAGCGGTCGAACCAGCCCGGCTGGCTCGCATCGGCAAACGAACCGGTGCCCGAGTAGGTAATGCGTGCATCGGCAATGCGCGTCGACGGCACGGTGTTGTCGGTGGAGATGTCATCGGCGCGGACCATGCCGGCGATGCGCACCAACTCGTCGCCGGTGTTGAGGGTCATCCACTTCTCACCACGCACGGCAATGATGCCGTTGGGCAATACGTCGGCGACGGTCACGGTGATCGAACCGGTCAGGCTGTTGCCCTGCCCTGCCGCGCTCTTGCCGTTGGTGGCGCGGTCGCCGCTGTAGCCGGCGTCCAGGCTCAGGTCACCACTGCCCAGCGGGTTGTTGGTGTTCAGGCCGCCGCCGAACAGCGAGGTCAGGCCGATGCTGGTCTTGCTGTTCTTGCCGATCTGCGAGTTAGCGTTCTTGCTGGCCTGGGTCTTCTCATTCAGGGTAATGGTGATGATGTCACCGACCCGGAACGCCTTGCGGTCGCTGTACAGGTTCTGCTCGAAACCGGCCTGGTAGATCGAGCCATTGTTGGCCGCCGCCGGCAGCGGTGTGCGTGGCAACACCGGCGCGTAGTACGGGTCATTGGGCTTTGGCGTGGGGGCGACACAGCCCGCAAGCACGGCGATCCCACTCAATGCCAACACACAAACATAGCGATTCATGACCCTAACCTCACGGTGTTGCAGGCACCCTCAAGGGCGCCCCATAGACTGATTACAGATTTTGCGTAACGAACGAAAGCATCTGGTCGGCGGTGGAAATCACCTTGGAGTTCATCTCGTAGGCGCGCTGGGTGGTGATCATGTTGACCATCTCCTCAACGGTACTGACGTTGGAGGTTTCCAGGGTGCTTTGCAGCGTGGTACCGAAGCCGTTCAAGCCAGGGGTGCCGATTTGCGGCGCGCCACTGGAGGCGGTTTCCAGGAACAGGTTGTTGCCCATCGCCTGCAGGCCGGCCGGGTTGATGAAGTCGGCGGTTTGCAGGTTGCCGATCACCTGGGACGCTGGGTTGCCAGCGACGGTGATGGACACGGTGCCGTCGTTGCCGACGGTGAAGGTCTTGGCGTCGGGCGGCACCACGACAGCAGGCTCCAGGGCGAAACCGTTGGCGGTCACGATCTGGCCGTTAGAGTCCAGGTGGAAGGTGCCGTCACGGGTGTAAGAGGTCGTGCCATCCGGTTGCAGTACCTGGAAAAAGCCGCGGCCATTGATCGCCATGTCCAGGGGCTGGCCGGTTTGCTGCAGGTTACCGGCGCTGAAGTTTTTCTGGGTGCCGACGATCTGCACACCGGTACCCAGTTGCAGGCCCGACGGCAGTTCGCTGTCCTGGGTCGACTGGGCGCCCGGTTGCTTCTTGATCTGATAGAGCAAGTCCTGGAACTCGGCGCGGTCACGTTTGAAGCCCGTGGTCGACACGTTTGCCAGGTTGTTGGAAATGGTCGTCAGGTTGGTGTCCTGGGCGGACAGGCCTGTCTTGGCAACCCATAGAGCCGGAAGCATGCTGTTCTCCTTCGTGCGCCGGATGGTTGGCGCTGCGTTGCAAATTAGTTAATGGGCTTGGATCAGCTCATCTGCATGACGCGCGTCATGGCCTGGTCGTCTTCTTTAGCGCTGTTCATCATCTTGATGTGCAGCTCGAACTGCTTGGCCAGCGCCAGCACCGCGGTCATTTCTTCCACGGCATTGACGTTGCTCGCCTGCAGGAAACCCGAGGTCAGCCGCACACTCGCGTCGGCCTGGGCCGGTTGGCCATCCTTGGTGTGGATGGTGCCGTCCAGGCCCTTGGTCATGTTCTTGAGGTCAGGCTGGACCATCTTGATACGGTCCACTTCCGCCATCACCCGCGGACCTTCGCCCATGGCACGGATGCTGATGGTGCCGTCCGAACCCACTTCGATTTTCTGCTGGGGCGGCACGGCAATCGGGCCACCGTTGCCCATGATCGGCATACCGTTGCCGGCCCGCAGCACGCCCAGGGCATCCACGTTCATGCTGGCGCTGCGCACGTAGGCTTCGCCGCCATCCGGGGTTTGCACCGCCATCCAGCCGTCGCCGCTGACGGCCACGTCGAGGTCGCGGCCGGTTTCGATCATCGCGCCCGGTGAAAAGTCGGTAGCCGGACGTTCGGTCATGGCAAACGCCCGCGCCGGAAAGCTGTCACCGAACACCGGCATCGAACGCGCCTGTTCCAGGTCGCGCTGGAAACCGTTGGTGGAAATGTTCGCCAGATTGTTGGCATGGGCCTTCTGCGCCAGTGCATTCTGGCTGGCGCCGGTCATTGCCACATAAAGGTACTTGTCCACGCTCTATCCTCTTTCTGACGGACGCTTGCCGCCCACCGCTGTACTGAGGAGGCTTAAGCAATTTGCGAACCAACTTTTCAAAAGAGGCGAAAGTCCAGGCTGGGCGGGGGTTTCGTGGAGGTAGCTGAAAGAGGTGATGGGAGAAACAGTCGAAAAAACGGCGGACTACTGCCGCCTGCGGCAAACACCGGCCTTCAAACCGGTAGAAATCAAAGGGGGAGCGGGCTTGCCTGCGATCGTGCTGATTCAGTTGCAGATTAATTGACTGACCCGCCGCCATCGCGGGCAAGCCCGCTCCCACAGGGGATTGAGGCCGGGCGCTGATTGCGGGGGCAATACCCAACCAATGTGGGAGCTGGCTTGCCTGCGATAGTGTTAGTTCAGCGACAGAATCATTGACTGACCCGCCGCCTTCGCGGGCAAGCCCGCTCCCACAGGGGATTGAGGCCGGGCGCTGATTGCGGGGGCAATACCCAACCAATGTGGGAGCTGGCTTGCCTGCGATAGCGTTAGTTCAGCGACAGAATCATTGACTGACCCGCCGCCTTCGCGGGCAAGCCCGCTCCCACAGGGGATTGAGGCCGGGCGCTGATTGCGGGGGCAATACCCAACCAATGTGGGAGCTGGCTTGCCTGCGATAGCGTTAGTTCAGCGACAGAATCATTGACTGACCCGCCGCCTTCGCGGGCAAGCCCGCTCCCACAGGGGATTGAGGCCGGGCGCTGATTGCGGGGGCAATACCCAACCAATGTGGGAGCTGGCTTGCCTGCGATAGCGGTTGGGCAGGCACTGATATGCCAACTGACAATCCGCTATAGCAGGCAAGCCAGCTCCCACCGTTTTAACTGCGATCGGCCTTGAGCACTTCGTAATCACGCAGCTTGTTGGCAATGGTGGTGTGCGACACCCCCAGGCGCTTGCCTAACTGGCGACTGCTCGGGTGTTCGGCGTACAGGCTTTCCAACACCGCCTTCTCAAAGCGCCCGACGATATCCTCCAGGCTTCCCTCCAGGGAAAAATCGCCCAGCGGCTGACGCACGCCATAATCGGGCAAGCGAATATGTTCAACCTTGACCGTGCCGCCTTCGCACAACGACACCGCCTGGAACAGCACGTTTTCCAGTTGCCGCACGTTGCCTGGCCAGTGGTAGTGGCTGAGTTTGTCCATGGCCGCAGGGGCCAGCCTGGGCAGTGGGCAACCGATCTGCCGACTGGCCTGGTCGAGAAAGTGCTCGACCAACGGCGCGAGGCCATCCAGGCATTCGCGCAACGGCGGGATATGCAACGACAGCACATTCAGCCGGTGATAAAGGTCCTGACGAAACTCCCCCCGGGCGCAGAGTTCCGACAAGTCCATCTGGGTCGCGCAGATCACCCGCACGTCCAGGTACACCTCTTCATCACTGCCCACCCGGCGAAAACAACCATCCTGCAAAAAGCGCAGCAGCTTGACCTGCAAGCGCGCGCTCATTTCTCCCACGCCATCCAGAAACAAGGTACCGCCCGCCGTCAGCTCAAGCAGGCCCAATTTACCTTCCGCCCGCGCCCCTTCAAATGCGCCGGGGCCATAGCCAAACAGTTCAGTCTCGGCCATCGACTCGGGCAACCCCGCGCAGTTGAGCGCCATCAACGGCGACTGCCCCCGCGGGCTGGCCAAGTGGCAGGCCCGGGCCAACAGCTCCTTGCCGGTGCCGGTTTCGCCTTCTATTAATAGCGGCGCATCCAGCGGCGCCATGCGCCGCGCTTCACGCACCACTGCGGCCATGACCTTGGAGCTTTGGAAGATGCTGTCGAAACCGCGCAGCTCTTGCTTGCGCACGTTATAGATACGCTCACCGACACGGTCGGCACGGTGCAGGGTGAGCACGGCGCCGGCCATGGCTTCGCTGTCGTCGTGCTCGGAGGATTGCAGCGGCGCGATATCCGCCAGAAATACGTCGCCCTTGACCTTGACCCGCAGGCCATTGATTCGCGACTTGCTGGCGCGCACCAGTTCCGGCAGGTCAAAATCCTCGGCATAACGCGACAGGGGAATCCCCGGCACTTCATCTACCCGCACGCCAAGCAACTGCGCCGCCGCCCGGTTGGCGGCCACGATGGAGCCGCCCATATCAATGGACAGCACCGGGAATTCCAGGGCACCGAGCAACGCATTGAGTTCCATATGCCGCCGCTCGCTGGGCATCAGCCCTACCCGCTTGACCCCGAACACTCCGGCAATCGCCTCGAACTGCGGGCGCAACGCCTGGAATTGCATGTTCACCAGGTTGGGGCAGAACAGGTAGATGGCATTGCCATGCTCACCGCCGACTTCGCCCTTGGCGACGTTGACGCCGTACTCCACCAGCAGGTTGAGGATGTCCCGCAGGATGCCGATGCGGTTCTGGCAGTGCACTTTGATACGCATGGAAAAACTCGAAAAAGGAGTAGGCGCCGCGTCTTTTTGTCGCTAGGCGCAGATAGTCGTCAAGATTATGTGACAGTACGGCAGCTATTCCCAGCCCATAGCTGCGAGAAGCGAGCCTATCGTAACGAATTCTTTACGAATATCGGTAATTTTTCCTACACGCATTGGCTAAAGGCTGATGGAATCCTGCGCCTATCCGGTTATCAATAGAGGCATCCTAGGACATAACAAGAACGAATGCCTAGCAGGAGAGCCGTATGAAGCAGACGCAGTACGTGGCCCGCGAGCCCGATGCGCAAGGTTTTATCCACTACCCGCCAGAAGAACACGCGGTGTGGAATACCCTGATCACTCGTCAGTTGAAGGTGATTGAGGGCCGCGCCTGCCAGGAATACCTGGACGGCATCGACAAGCTCGGCCTGCCCCTGGACCGCATCCCCCAACTGGGCGAGATCAACAAGGTGCTGGCCGACACCACCGGTTGGCAAGTCGCCCGCGTGCCGGCGCTGATTCCCTTCCAGACCTTCTTTGAATTGCTGGCCAGCAAGCAGTTTCCGGTGGCGACCTTTATCCGCACCCGTGAAGAACTGGACTACCTGCAAGAGCCGGATATTTTTCACGAGATCTTTGGCCACTGCCCGCTGCTAACCAACCCCTGGTTCGCTGAATTCACCCACACCTACGGCAAGCTCGGCCTGGCGGCCACCAAGGAGCAACGGGTATACCTGGCGCGCCTGTACTGGATGACCATCGAGTTCGGCCTGGTGGACACGCCTCAGGGCCGGCGTATCTACGGTGGCGGCATTTTGTCGTCGCCTAAAGAAAGTGTGTATTGCCTGTCGGACGAGCCCGAGCACCAGGCCTTCGACCCGCTGGAAGCGATGCGCACCCCCTATCGCATCGACATCCTGCAACCGCTGTACTTCGTCTTGCCCGAGCTCAAGCGCCTGTTCGACGTGGCGCAGGAAGACATCATGGGCATGGTCGAGCGCGGCATGCAGTTGGGTCTGCACGCACCGAAATTTCCGCCCAAACCCAAAGCCGCGTGAACCTCACGTTTTAAGGCCAGGTGAGTCTGTTCCCTGGCCCCGCGTTGCTTTAGGGTAACGCCACTGACCTTCAATCATTCGAATTCAGGACACCTTCCATGACCACCTTGAACCAAGCCCACTGCGAAGCCTGCCGCGCCGATGCCCCGCAAGTCAGCGATGAAGAACTGCCGGTGCTGATCAAGCAGATCCCTGACTGGAACATCGAAGTGCGCGACGGCGTGATGCAGTTGGAAAAGGTTTTCCTGTTCAAGAACTTCAAATTCGCCCTGGCTTTCACCAACGCCATGGGTGAAATTTCCGAAGCCGAAGGCCATCACCCTGGCCTGCTCACCGAGTGGGGCAAAGTCACCGTGACCTGGTGGAGCCACTCCATCAAGGGCCTGCACCGCAACGACTTCATCATGGCCGCGCGCACCGACGAAGTGGCCAAGACTGCCGAGGGCCGCAAGTAATGCATTTCGATGCCATCGACCGCGTGCCCGGCGACCCGATCCTCGGGTTGATGGACCTGTATACCCAGGACGCCAACCCGAACAAGTTCGACCTGGGCGTAGGTGTCTATAAGGACGAGCAAGGCCTGACGCCGATTCCCCACTCGGTGAAGCTGGCGGAACAGCGCCTGGTCGACACCCAAGTGACCAAGACCTATATCGGTGGGCATGGCGATGCAGCGTTTGGCAGCCTGATCAGCCAACTGGTGCTCGGCGCCGACTCGGCCTTGCTGCGTGACCGCCGCGCTGGCGCCACGCAAACCCCAGGCGGCACCGGCGCCCTGCGCTTGAGTGCCGACTTTATCGCCCACAGCCTGCCGGGCCGTGGCGTGTGGCTGAGCAACCCGACCTGGCCGATCCACGAAACCATTTTTGCCAAAGCCGGGCTCAAGGTCAGTCATTACCCTTACGTGGGCAGCGACAACCGCCTGGATGTGACGGCAATGCTGGCAACCCTGTCCAGCGTGCCCAAGGGCGACGTGGTATTGCTGCACGCGTGCTGCCATAACCCGACCGGCTTTGATCTGTCCCAGGATGACTGGCGCCAGGTCTTGCAGATCGTGCGTGAACGCCAGTTGCTACCGCTGATCGACTTCGCCTACCAGGGCTTTGGCGATGGCCTGGAACAGGATGCCTGGGCGGTGCGCCTGTTTGCCGCCGAGCTGCCGGAAGTGCTGATCACCAGCTCCTGCTCGAAGAACTTCGGCCTGTATCGCGACCGCGTGGGTGCATTGATCGTCTGTGCGGCGGATGCCGAAAAGCTCACCGATGTACGCAGCCAACTGGCGAATATCGCTCGCAACCTGTGGTCGACACCGCCGGATCACGGTGCTGCCGTGGTGGCGACCATCCTCGGTGATGCACAGCTGAAAAAGCAGTGGAGCGAGGAAGTCGAGGCCATGCGTTCGCGGATCGCCCATCTGCGCGCAGGATTGGTGGAAGCGCTTGCGCCCCATGGCCTGGCCGAGAAATTCGCACATATCGGCACGCAGCGTGGGATGTTTTCCTATACCGGCTTGAGTGCCGAGCAGGTCAAGCAACTGCGCGAAAAGCACAGTGTGTATATGGTCAGTTCGGGGCGGGCTAACGTGGCCGGTGTTGATGCAACGCGCTTGACGTTGCTGGCTCAAGCCATCGCCGACGTTTCCAACTGAAGCAACAGGATTACGTGTGGGAGCTGGCTTGCCTGCGATGGCGGTGGTTCAGTTGCAGATTAATTGCCTGGCCCACCGCCATCGCGGGCAAGCCCGCTCCCACAGGGGATTGATGCCGGACGCTGAATCCGTGTGCGATACCTAGCCAGCGCCCACTTTTATAAGCATGCAGGGCTTCAGCCAGCGACCATTTCGGCCTTTAGCAGTGCCTCTTTGGCCTGCGCATCCGCCAACCGATACAACTCGATATGCCCATCCCAGTGCTCGATCAAGGCCGTGCACGACTCCACCCAATCCCCGCAGTTGAGGTAATCCACCTCGCCCACCTTGCGAATCTCGGCATGGTGAATATGCCCGCACACCACCCCGTGCAATTCACGCTTGGTCACCTCGTGGGCAATCGCCTCTTCGAAATCGCTGATAAAACTCACTGCCGTCTTGACCTTGTGTTTCAGGTACGCCGACAGCGACCAATAACCGTAGCCATACCGCGCACGCCAGTGGTTCAGCCAGCGGTTCAGCGTCAGGGTGAATTCGTAGGCCGAGTCGCCGAGGAAGGCGAGCCAGCGGTGATAGCGCGTGATCACATCAAACTGGTCGCCATGAATCACCAGCAAGTGGCGGCCGTCGGCGGTGACGTGTACAGCCTCATCGACCAATTGGATATTGCCCAGGATCAGCTTGGAATAGCGACGCAGGAACTCGTCATGGTTGCCGGTGACATAGATCACCTCGGTGCCACGTTTGGCCATGGTCAGCAAGCGGCGGATCACGTTGGTGTGGGCCTGGGGCCAATACATGCCACCGCGCAGTTTCCAACCGTCGATGATGTCACCGACCAGGTAGACCTTGTCGGCGTGGTAGCCCTTGAGAAAGTGCGACAGGTGTTCGGCCTGGCAATCCCGAGTGCCCAGGTGCACGTCGGAAATCCACAGGGTTCGCACCCGTTGCTTGCGGCTGGGCTTGGTGAACTCGGCACGGGTCATGGGCATCCCTCGACGCTGTTTTGGCGAGCTTGCGCCTTGGCGATTAATAGTCCATGACAAGCGTGCGTCAGTCTGATGACAGCGCCCGTCGCTCGCCAAGCGTTGTAGACTGACAGCTTGCCGCCCTGGAGACCGCGATGAGCCCGACCCTCACGCTACGCCACTACCTCGAAGCGCCCATTGCCCACAGCCATGACCATGCGCAGTTGGTGTTCGGCCTTTCCGGGCACCTGGACCTGGAAGTCGATGGCCGTGGCAGCCAGGTGCGCGAAAGCAGCGTGATGGTGCTGCCCTTCTCCACCCACCACGCCTGCATCAGCCGCGATGGCAGCCGCTGCCTGGTGCTGGATGTGCCGACCGAGCACTGGGTGGTGCAATCCTTGGGCGAACATGCCGATGCCAGCCGCCGCTTGCTCGACCAACCCGCACGCCTAGCGCTGGATGCCCGGCAACACCAGTTGGTGCAGTGGCTGGCACAAAGCCCGGTGTACGACCCGCTGATCGTCCAGCAAGGCGCCGTGTTGTTACTGGCCAGCCTCAACCACCCTCAGGGTCAACCGCTGCCTGGCCGGCGTCTGCCTTATGCCGCGTTCAATAGCCATATCGAGCGCCATGCGGCGCGTCCGCTCCAGGTGGCCGACCTGGCGCGGATTGCCGATTTGTCCGTGCCGCGCCTGCATGCACGGTTTATGGCTGAGTGCGGGCAAACGCCGATGGACTATCTACGCAGTCGTCGCTTGCATATGGCGCTCAGGCTTTTACGCGAAACCTCCCTGCCCATCGGCGAGATTGCCGAGCGCGTCGGCTACGCCTCGCAAAGTGCATTTTGCGCGGCCATGCTACGGGCCTTTGGCGCCTCGCCCGGGGCGTTGCGTCGGGCGGGCTAGCAAGAGTCTTGCGCTAAAAATCACCCGGCCCGCGACAGACGCCCATCCTCCAACCCTCTAGACTGCGAGGCTGTCACCCCCTGTTGGATCAAGGATCGCAATGACTCCCCGCTCAGCCCTTGGCGCCCTGCATATCGGCGCACTGATGTTTGGCCTCACCGGCGTATTCGGCAAGCTGGCGGCGGCCTCCCCTGCCATCATCGTATTCGGCCGGGCCGCGTTTGCCGTGCTGGCCCTGGCGGTATTCGCCCGCTTTGCCAGCAACGCTCCCTGGAAAAAACTGGAGATGCGTGACTGGCGTCGCCTGCTGGTCAGCGGCGTCGTGCTGGCCGCCCATTGGGTGACGTTCTTTATCGCTGTCAAAGTCGCGGGTGTGGCCGTGGCGACCCTGGGGTTCACCGCATTTCCGGCCTTTACCGTAATCCTTGAGGGGCTGATTTTCCGCGAGCGCATTCGCGCCAATGAAGTGCTGCTGGTGGTGCTGGTCACCGTTGGCCTGGTGCTTGTGACCCCGGATTTCAATCTCGCCAGCGAGGCCACGGGCGGGCTGCTGTGGGGCATCGCCTCGGGCCTGTTGTTCTCGTTGTTGTCGCTGAACAATCGCGCCAGTTCAGGGCGCATTCCTGCGGTACAGGCCGCGCTGTGCCAGAACGTCGTGGTCGCCGCGCTCCTGCTGCCCGTGGCCGCGCCGGGGCTGGCGGATGTGCGAGGGATAGATTGGCTGTGGATCGGGCTGCTGGGGGTGTTTTGTACCGGCCTGGCCCACAGCCTGTTTGTCGCCAGCCTTGCGGTGATCAAGGCGCGCACCGCGTCGGTGGTGTTTGCGATGGAACCGGTCTACGGCATCACCGTGGCCTGGCTGTTGTTTGCCGAAACCCCGACCCTGCGCATGCTGCTGGGCGGCGCCTTGATCATCGTCGCCATCGTGCTCTCCGGCCTGATGGGCAGCGCCAGCCAGGCCAAGCAACCGGCGCCGGCCTGACTTCAGACGGTACGGTCGTTATGCCCGAGGTCGCGCTGCGGGTCGATCTGGTCGCGCACTCGCTGCTTGAGCACCTTGGCCTCGGGAAAACCGCCATCGGCCTTGCGCTCCCAAATCTGCACGCCATCGCAGGTAATGCGAAAGGCCCCGCCGGTGGCTGGTTCCAGTGCCACGCGCCCCAAGTCATCGGCAAAGGTGCTGAGTAGCTCCTGGGCCAGCCACGCGGCGCGCAGCAACCACTGGCACTGGGTGCAATAGGTGATCACGATCTCGGGTTTGCATGCAGACATCATTAAGCGGCTCCTGGCGTAACAGGCTCAGCGAATCGGGTGGCTATAATAGCGGCCTTTGTCGCCCAGCCACGAGATTGATGATGCGCCGCCTGCTGTCTTGCCTGTTCCTGTGCCTTGTCCCCCTACTTGCCGACGCGGTAGAAGCCCCCCGCCCGAAAATCGGCCTGGTGCTGTCCGGCGGCGCTGCCCGTGGCCTGGCGCATATCGGCGTGCTCAAGGCGCTTGAAGAGCAAGGTATTCATATCGATGCGATTGCCGGCACCAGTATGGGCGCGGTGATTGGCGGGTTGTATGCGTCGGGCTACAAAATTGACGAGCTGGAGAAGTTGGCGCTGGGGATCGACTGGCAGCAGGCCCTGTCCGACGCGCCACCGCGTGAAGATGTACCGTTTCGGCGCAAACAGGACGACCGGGATTTCCTGGTCAAACAAAAACTCAGTTTTCGCGACGATGGCAGCCTCGGCCTGCCGCTGGGCGTGATCCAGGGCCAGAACCTGGCGTTGCTGCTGGAAAGCATGTTCGCCCACAGCAGCAACACGCGTAATTTCGACAAGCTGCCGATCCCCTTTCGCGCCGTGGCTACCGACATCACCACCGGCGAAAAAGTAGTCTTCAGCAAAGGCCACCTGCCCCAGGTGATACGCGCCAGCATGTCGATTCCCGCGGTGTTCGCCCCGGTGGAGCTGGATGGCCGCCTGCTGGTGGACGGCGGTATGACCGACAACATCCCGTTGGATGTGGCGCGGGAGATGGGCGTCGATATTGCTATCGTGGTCGACATCGGCACCCCGCTGCGCTCGCGCAAACAACTGGCCACCGTGGTGGACGTGCTCAACCAGTCCATCACCCTGATGACCCGGCGTAACTCCGAGGAACAACTCAAGGCCCTGAACCCCAAGGACGTGTTGATCCAACCGCCGCTGGCCGCTTATGGCGTCACCGACTTTGGCCGCGCCAAGGACATGATCGATGCCGGCTACCGCGCCACCCGTGCCCTCGACGTACGCCTGGCACACCTGCGCCCTGCCGAACCCATCGACGCCGACCTGATAGCCGCCCGCACACCGGGCGAACGCACCCCGGTAATCACCGCAATCCAGGTGGAGAACGACTCCAAGGTCAGTGATGACGTTATCCGCTATTACATTCGCCAGGGGCTGGGAGAACCGTTGAACCTGGGCCGCCTGCAATCAGATATGGGCACCCTGTACGGCCTCGATTACTTCGAGCAGGTGCAATACCGCGTGGTAAAAAAAGGCCAGGACAACACCCTGGTGATCAGCGCACGCGGCAAGCGCAGCGGCACCGACTACCTGCGCCTGGGCTTGAACCTCTCGGACGACATGCGCGGCGACAGCGCCTTCAACCTCGGCGCCAGTTACCGCGTGAACGGCATCAACCGCCTCGGCGCGGAATGGCTCACACGGGTGCAGATCGGTGATCGGCAGGAGCTGTACAGTGAGTTCTACCAACCCATGGACACCGGCTCACGCTACTTTGTGGCCCCCTACATCAGGGCCGAGGCGCAGAACGTCGAGCTGATCCTGGATAACGACCCCATCTCCGAATACCGCCTGGAACGCTATGGCTTTGGTTTGAACGTGGGCCGGCAGATCGGCAACAGCGGCGAGATCCGCTTTGGCGTGGGCGAAGCCTGGGGCAAGGCGGACGTGCGCATTGGCGACCGCGACCTGCCAAGCGTGAGCTTCAGCGAAGGCTTCTATGAACTCAAATATTCCTTCGACTCCCTGGACAACGTGTACTTCCCCCATAGCGGCGAAGACATCGGCCTGGCCTTTCGCGAGTTCGAACCTGGCCTGGGCTCGGACCAGCGCTACCGCCAGTGGGAATTCAAGCTGGACAAGGCCATGAGCCACGGCCCGGACACCCTGATACTGGGCGGCCGCTATGGGCGCACCCTGGACGATTCGGATGTGGTGATTTCCAGCTTCCTGCTAGGAGGCGCACGGCAATTATCAGGCTTCCGCCAGGATGCGATTTCGGGGCAGAACATCAGCCTGATGCGCGCGGTGTACTACCGCAGGCTCACCCCGCGCTCTTACCTGCCACTGGACTTCCCGTTGTACCTGGGTGCATCCCTGGAACGGGGTCGGGCGTGGAACAACGATAACGAGTTCGATAGCGGCTATATCAACGCGGCGAGTATTTTCCTGGGGTTTGATACACCCTTGGGGCCGCTGAATTTCAGCTATGGGTTCAATGATGATAATCAGAAGGCGGTGTACTTGAACCTGGGCCAGACGTTCTAAGACGCCGAACACTAAACCCAATGTGGGAGCTGGCTTGCCTGCGATAGCGGTGCGTCAGCCAGCTAATCCTTTGACTGAATGTCCGTCATCGCAGGCAAGCCAGCTCCCACATTATTTAGATCAGGACTTTTCCAGGTTCGCCAGGATGTGCTCATGCACCCGCATGCACACCCGCAGGTCTTCCTCATTCACGCCCACGAACAACTCATGGCGCAACGCCGTGGCGATGGTTTCGATCTGGTCGATCAGCGGTTGGGCGGTATCGCACAGCAGAATACGTTTGGCGCGGCGGTCTTCCACCACGGCTTGGCGTTGCACCAGGCCCTGGCCTTCCAGGCTATCGAGCAGACGGGCCAGGGTGGGCCCTTCTACGCCGACACTCTGGGCCAATTCACGCTGGGTGGGTGCTTCGACAAAACGGGCCAGGTGCAGCAGCACCAGCCAGCGCGCCTGGGACAAGCCCAGCCCCGCCAGCCGGCGATCCAGTTCGGCGCGCCAACCTCGGGACATTTGCGCCAACTGCATGCCAAAACGGTGTTGATCGGTTAACGGCATAAAAAACTCATGTTTAAGACTGAAAATAAAGTATGGCTAATTATTAGTCAGCTAAGCATGAGCCCAGTCAGTAGGCAAGGCCCGCTATGTACTGATTCGTTACATTGTCGTAATTGGCACACTAAATTTCGAATTCCGACTGCAAAGCAGCACGCACGCAGTACAAAACGCCTTCCGGAACACGCCCGGTAAATAAAGGCGCAATCTCCGTGACAGCTGGCAATTCGCCTTCTCCATCGAGAAAAGCGTCCTGGATTTCACCGAGCAAATCTTCAGGCAAATCAAGCGCCTGCTCCAAGGACAATTGCTGCTTGCCGATGGCTTCGGCGAGCAAGGTGTATACGTTTTTTTCCGAGCATTGCAGCTGGCCGGCGATCTGGATCGGGGTCATGCCGGCGCGGGCCAGGCTGATCAGTTCGTGGCGAATATCGGCGATTTCCTTCGGCGCTTCGGCCTGGCCGCCGAGCACTTCCAGGAAGGCCTGGCCGTAGCGTTCCAGTTTACGTGCGCCCACACCGCTGACCCGGGCCATCTCGGCCATGGTGGTGGGCTGCTCGCGGAGCATCTCCAGCAAGGTGGAGTCGGGAAAGATAACGTAGGGTGGCACGCTGTGCTCCTGCGCCAGTTTGCGCCGCAGGGTGCGCAAGGCTTCCCACTGTTCGCGTTCTTCACCCCGCACCAGTTGGCTGGCCTGGCTAGTACTGCTGCTTTTGGCGGTGGTCTGCGGCTTGAGGTCACGGCGCAGTTCCAGGCTCACTTCGCCCTTGAGCAAGGGCCGGCAACTGTCATTCAGGCGCAGCCCGCCGTAGCCTTCGATATCGATGTCGACCAGCCCACGGGCAACCATCTGGCGAAACAGCGAACGCCACTCACCTTCGGCGCGAGCTTTGCCGACACCGTACACCGAGAGTTTCTCGTGGCCGAAGCTGCGGATTTTTTCATTGTCCTTGCCCAGCAGTACGTCCACCAGATGGCCCACACCATAACGCTGGCCGGTGCGATAGATCGTCGACAACGCCTGGCGCGCCGGCTCGGTGGCGTCCCAGGTTTGTACGCCGTCGATGCAGTTATCGCAGTGGCCGCAGGGTTCAGGCATGTCTTCGTCGAAATACGCCAGCAGGGTCTGGCGGCGGCAGCGGGTCTCTTCGCACAACGAGAGCATGGCATCGAGCTTGTGCTGTTCCAGGCGTTTGTGGCGCTCGTCGCCCTCGGAGTTCTGCAGCATCTGCTTGAGCATCACCACGTCTTGCAGTCCGTAGACCATCCAGGCATCCGCCGGCAGGCCATCGCGGCCGGCACGCCCGGTTTCCTGGTAATAGGCCTCAAGGGACTTGGGCAGGTCCATGTGCGCCACGAAACGCACGTTGGATTTGTCGATGCCCATGCCAAAGGCGATGGTTGCCACCATGATCAGGCCTTCCTCGTTCAGGAAGCGTTTCTGGTGCGCTGATCGCGTTTCATTGGGCAGGCCGGCATGGTAAGGCAGTGCCGGGTAGCCTTGTTCACAGAGGAACGCCGCGACCTCATCGACTTTCTTGCGCGATAGGCAGTACACGATGCCCGCGTCACTGCGCCGCTCGGACAGGAACGCCAGCAACTGCTTACGTGGCTGCTCCTTGGGCACGATGCGGTAGAAAATATTGGGCCGGTCAAAACTCGACAGGAAGCGCTCGGCGTTCTGCAAATGCAGGCGCTCGACGATCTCTTCGCGGGTCCGCTTGTCGGCGGTGGCGGTCAGCGCGATACGCGGCACATCGGGAAACAGTTCGGCCAATTGGCCAAGCTGCAGGTATTCGCGACGGAAATCGTGACCCCATTGCGACACACAGTGGGCTTCGTCAATGGCGAACAGGGCGATTTCCAGGCTCTGCAAAAAAGCCAGCATGCGTGGCTGCACCAGGCGCTCCGGCGCCAGGTAGAGCATTTTCACCTCGCCACGCTTGATGCGTGCGGCCAGGTCGCGCTGCTGCTCGGCGCTGAGGGTGGAGTTCAACGACGCGGCGGCGACACCGAGTTCTTCAAGGGTGGCGACCTGATCGTCCATCAACGCAATCAGCGGCGACACCACCACGGCCAGGCCATTGCGCAACAGCGCCGGCACCTGGAAGCACAGCGACTTGCCGCCACCGGTAGGCATCAGTACCAGGGCATCGCCGCCACTGGCCACGCGCTCAATGATCGCACCCTGGCGGCCACGAAAACTGTCGTAGCCGAAGATGTCCTTGAGGACGCGTTGAGCCTGCTCGAGCATGTAAAACTCCAAAATGGTGCCGAAATCCCTCTATACAGGCTGGCCGAAAAATCCCCGTTCACGAAAAATAATCCGTAAGCGAAGTTTTCCCGGATTGGCGCTGGGCCTGTAGGGGCATCACAAAACGCGGCAGTATACCCGAGCGTTATCCACCAAAGGGCGCGACTGACGAATAGACGCACCAGGCTAAAACCGGGCAAATATGCCGTGCGGCTGGCCTGGGCGCTCAAGAAAGCCTAGAATTCAGCATCGTTTATTCCCAAGGTAGCCCTTCAATGTCCTTCGCTGAGCAACTAACCCGCCTGCAAGCCTTCCTCGACGCCGATGAGCTGCATGACGAGGCGCTGGACTACGTGGCCGCCCACGGCTACCTGACCGCCCTGTCGATCTGCTCCGACCCCGTCCCGGACCGTGAATGGATCGACGCGCTGTTCGCTGAAGAGCCTCACTACAGCGACGACGCCCAGCGCGCAGAAATCGAATCCACCCTGGTCGCCCTCAAGGCCCACATCGCCCGCCAACTGGCCTCCGACGAAGAGTTCGAGCTGCCGTGCGAGCTGGACCTGGGCGACGACCCTGATGACTCCGACCTGCGCGGCTGGTGCATCGGCTTCATGGAAGGCGTGTTCCTGCGCGAAGCCGCCTGGTTCGAAACCGCCGAAGAAGAAGTCAGCGAAATGCTGCTGCCGATCATGGTCGGTTCGGGTCTGTTCGAAGAGGAAGCAGAGTTCTCCGACATCGCCGCCGACGCCAACCTGATGGACGACATGATCGTGCAGATCCCGGAAGCCCTCACCGCGCTGTACCTGCTGTGCAACGCGCCTGACGAAAAACCGGCGATCCTCAAGCCACGTCACCACTGAGTGGCTTGCCCGTGGCACCCATGGGCAACCGTCCACTGCTCCTGCGCTACGCGCTGCTGGCCATCGGCTGGCTAAGCGTAGCGCTGGGAGTCATCGGCATTTTCCTACCTGTGCTGCCGACCACGCCCTTCCTGTTACTCGCCGCCGCCTGTTTCGCTCGCAGCTCCCCGCGCTTCTACCACTGGCTGGTGGAACACCCGCGCCTGGGGCCCTGGGTGCGCGATTACCTGGACGGCAATGGCATCCCGCTCAAAGGCAAGGTCTACGCCATTGGCTTGATGTGGTTGAGCATCTCGATTTCCTGCTACCTGGTGCCGCTGCCATGGGCACGGGGCTTTATGCTGACCAGTGCGGTGCTGGTGACGATCTACATCCTGCGCCAGAAAACCCTGCCGCCACGCTGAGCGCCACCTGCGACATTCGATCCCACACGACCTTGGTCGACACTGACTAACACCAGGCATCATGCGAGACTGTCCAACCGGGCCTGGAATGCCCGGGTGTTCTTATGCTCGGAGTTACCATGACGCTGTCCAGCGGGCTGATCGCCGCCGTTGCCCTGGCCTATATGGCCACTATGTTTGCCATCGCCTTTTACGGTGACCGCCGCCATGCGCCGCTGCCACCGCGCGTGCGTGCCTGGGTGTATAGCCTGTCACTGGCGGTGTACTGCACCAGTTGGACCTTCTTCGGCGCCGTAGGCCAAGCCGCCGAACAACTGTGGGCATTCTTGCCGATCTACCTGGGACCTGTGCTGTTGCTGGTGCTGGCACCCTGGGTGCTGCAGAAGATGATCCTGATCAGCAAGCAGGAAAACATTACCTCCATCGCCGACTTTATCGCTGCCCGCTACGGCAAGTCCCAGTCCCTGGCGGTGGTGGTGGCACTTATTTGCCTGGTGGGCGTGCTGCCCTATATCGCGCTGCAGCTCAAAGGCATCGTACTGGGCGTGAACCTGCTGATCGGCGCCGGCCCCGACACCACCGGCACCCGCGCCCAGGACACGGCCTTGATCGTGTCGCTGGTGCTGGCGCTGTTTACCATCGTGTTCGGCACACGCAACCTCGACGCCACCGAACACCACCGCGGCATGGTGCTGGCGATTGCGTTTGAGTCGCTGGTCAAGCTGTTCGCTTTTCTCGCCGTCGGTGCGTTTGTCACCTACGGCTTGTACGACGGTTTCGGCGATTTGTTCAGCCAGGCCATGCTCGCCCCGCGCCTGGAGGAATACTGGAAAGAGACCATCAACTGGCCTTCGATGGTGGTACAGACCGGCGTCGCCATGATGGCGATCATCTGCCTGCCGCGACAATTTCATGTGACGGTGGTGGAGAACATCGACCCCCAGGATTTGCGCCTGGCCAAGTGGGTGTTCCCGGCTTATTTGATCCTCGCGGCACTGTTCGTGGTGCCCATCGCCTTGGGCGGCAAGATGCTGTTGCCCAGCTCAGTGCTGCCGGACTCCTATGTGATCAGCCTGCCAATGGCCGAGGCCCATCCTGCCCTCGCCGTGCTGGCATTCATTGGCGGTGCATCAGCGGCCACTGGCATGGTGATCGTGGCGAGCATTGCACTGTCGACGATGGTCTCCAACGATATGCTGCTGCCATGGCTGTTGCGCCGATCCAGCGCCGAGCGGCCATTCGAAGTCTTTCGCCACTGGATGCTGTCGGTTCGCCGGGTGAGCATTGTGATCATCCTGCTGCTGGCGTACGTGAGCTACCGCTTGCTGGGCTCCACTGCCAGCCTGGCGACCATCGGCCAGATCGCCTTTGCCGCTGTGACCCAACTGGCCCCAGCGATGCTCGGCGCACTCTATTGGAAGCAGGCCAACCGGCGTGGGGTGTTTGCCGGTTTGGCCGCCGGTACCTTCCTGTGGTTCTACACCTTGGTCTTGCCAGTGACGGCGAAAAGTCTGGGCTGGTCGCTCAGCCTTTTCCCCGGCCTGACCTGGATGCATTCCCACCCGTTCGGGCTGTCGGTCACGTCGCTGACCTTGGGCACCGTGTTCTCCCTGGCGGGGAATTTCACCCTCTTCGTGTGGGTGTCGATGCTGTCGCGCACACGGGTTTCCGAGCACTGGCAGGCAGGCCGTTTTATCGGCCAGGAAATCAACCAGCGTGCGAGTGCGCGCTCCATGCTGTCGGTGCAGATCAGCGACCTGCTCAGCCTCGCGGCGCGCTTCGTCGGGGAAGAACGGGCCCAGCAGAGCTTTATTCGCTTCGCCTACCGCCAAGGCAAAGGCTTCAACCCCAACCAGAATGCCGATAACGATTGGATCGCCCACACCGAACGCTTGCTGGCCGGCGTACTCGGGGCCTCCTCGACGCGGGCGGTGGTGAAAGCGGCAATCGAAGGGCGGGAAATGCAACTGGAGGACGTGGTCCGTATCGCCGACGAAGCCTCGGAAGTGCTGCAGTTCAACCGCGCCCTACTGCAAGGCGCCATCGAGAACATCACCCAGGGCATCAGCGTGGTGGACCAGTCGCTCAAGCTGGTGGCCTGGAACCGGCGTTACCTGGAACTGTTCAACTACCCGGACGGCTTGATCAGCGTCGGCCGGCCCATTGCAGACATCATTCGCTACAACGCCGAGCGCGGCCTGTGTGGCCCTGGCGAAGCGCAAGTGCACGTGGCGCGTCGCCTGCACTGGATGCGCCAGGGGCGTGCGCACACCTCCGAGCGCTTGTTCCCCAATGGCCGGGTGATCGAGTTGATCGGCAACCCGATGCCCGGCGGCGGGTTTGTCATGAGCTTCACCGACATCACCGCCTTCCGCGAAGCCGAACAAGCACTGACCGAAGCCAACGAGGGCCTGGAGCAGCGGGTGACCGAGCGCACCCATGAACTGTCGCAACTGAACGTGGCCCTCACCGACGCCAAGGGCGTGGCCGAATCCGCCAGCCAGTCGAAGACGCGGTTCCTGGCGGCCGTGAGCCATGACCTGATGCAACCGCTGAACGCTGCGCGGCTGTTTTCCGCCGCCCTCTCCCACCAGACCGATGGCCTGTCCAGTGAGGCACGGCAATTGGTGCAGCACCTGGACAGCTCGCTGCGCTCGGCTGAAGACTTGATCAGTGATTTGCTGGATATTTCGCGCCTGGAAAACGGCAAGATCAACCCACAACGCCAACCCTTTGTCCTCAACGAGCTGTTCGACACCCTGGGTGCAGAATTCAAGGCGCTGGCCCAGGATCAACACTTGCGCTTCCGCTGGCGCGGCAGCCGTTTGCGGGTCGACAGCGATATCAAACTTTTACGGCGAATTTTGCAGAACTTTCTGACCAATGCCTTCCGTTATGCCGACGGCCCAGTGCTGCTAGGCGTACGTCGCCGCAAGGGCGAACTCTGCCTGGAGGTCTGGGACCGCGGCCCTGGCATTGCGCCGGATAAACAAAAGGTGATCTTCGAAGAGTTCAAGCGCCTGGACAGCCACCAGACCCGTGCCGAAAAGGGCCTGGGCCTGGGCCTGGCGATTGCCGACGGTCTGTGCCGCGTGCTGGGCCATCGCCTGAGCGTGCGCTCCTGGCCGGGCAAAGGCAGCGTCTTCAGCGTGTGCGTGCCGCTGGCCCGCAACCAGGCCAGCGTGCAACCCAAGCCGCCCACAGAAACCGGACTGCCCTTGAGTGGCGCACGGGTGCTATGCGTGGATAACGAAGACAGCATCCTGATCGGCATGCGCAGCCTGCTAACGCGCTGGGGCTGTGAAGTCTGGACGGCCGCCAACCAGGCCGAATGCGCGGCACTGCTAGCCGACGGTATCCGCCCGCAACTGGCGTTGGTGGACTACCACCTGGACCACGGCGAAACCGGTACCGAGTTGATGGGCTGGCTGCGTGCGCAACTGGCCGAGCCGATTCCCGGTGTGGTGATCAGTGCCGATGGGCGACCGGAGATGGTGGCCGAGGTGCACGGGGCGGGGTTGGATTACTTGGCCAAACCGGTGAAGCCGGCGGCGTTGCGGGCGCTGTTGAGCAGACATCTGCCCCTGTAACGGGGCTGTATTCGAGCTATTTGTGGGAGCAATTTAGACCCCTATCTATTATTCCGGGAGATGCGCCACGCCATCCGAATCGGTCATCGCCCGCTCCAGCAGATCCGCCGGCAAGCTCTTACTGGCGCGGGCGCCGAGCAACCTTAGCTGCTCGGTACGGCTGACCAGGTTCCCACGCCCATCCGTCAGCTTGTTGCGCGCCGCGCTGTAGGCCTTGTCCAACTGTTGTAGCCGGTTGCCCACTTCGTCCAGGTCCTGGATAAACAACACGAACTTGTCATACAGCCAGCCGGCACGCTCGGCAATTTCCCGCGCGTTCTGGCTCTGGCGCTCCTGCTTCCACAGGCTGTCGATCACGCGCAGGGTGGCGAGCAAGGTCGTGGGACTGACGATTACGATATGGCGGTCGAAGGCTTCCTGGAACAGGTTGGGCTCGGCCTGCAATGCCGCAGAAAAGGCAGCCTCGATCGGTACGAACAGCAGGACGAAATCCAGGCTGTGCAAACCCTCCAGGCGCTTGTAGTCCTTGCCGGCCAAGCCTTTGACATGATTACGCAGGGACAGCACGTGTTGCTTCAACGCGGCCTGGCCAATCACCTCGTCATCCGCCGCCACGTACTGTTGATAGGCGGTCAAGCTGACCTTGGAGTCGACCACCACCTGCTTGTCGCCCGGCAACATGATCAGCACATCGGGCTGGAAACGCTCGCCATCCGGGCCTTTGAGGCTGACCTGGGTTTGGTACTCACGGCCCTTCTCCAGGCCCGCGTGTTCCAGCACTCGTTCAAGAATCAGCTCACCCCAGTTACCCTGGGTTTTCTGGCCCTTGAGAGCGCGGGTCAGGTTAGTGGCTTCGTCCGACAGACGCAGGTTCAATTGCTGTAGGCGCTCAAGCTCTTTGGCGAGGGAAAAGCGCTCACGGGCTTCGTTCTGATAGCTTTCTTCGACACGCTTCTCGAAGGACTGGATACGTTCCTTGAGCGGGTCCAGAAGTTGGCCCAGGCGCTCCTGACTGGTTTCGGCGAAGCGTTGCTCACGCTCGTCGAAGATCTTGCCGGCCAGCTCGGCAAATTGCGCACGCAGTTCGTCTCGTGAGCCTTGCAGGTCGGTGAGGCGTTGCTGATGACTCTCTTGCTGCTCGCGCAATTCGGCGCTCAGGGCCGCGGCCAAGGCGTCGAGGCGACGCAGTTCGGCTTCCTTGGCGCTACGGTCGAGGTTCCAGGCGTGCGCGGCATCGCGGGCGTTATCGCGGTCGATCTGCAACAGCTCGACTTCACGGCGCAGCGCCGCCAGGTCGGCTTGTTTGGCGGCATTGGCCTGGCTGAGGTCACTGATCTCATCGCGACTGGCGTCCAGTTGCGCGGCGAGCCCTTCCTGGGCCAGTTGTGCGGTCGCCAGGCGCTCCTCCAGCAACTCCCAGCCGGTGGTGCGTGCGGTCAGGCGCCGCTGGAGTTGCCAGCACAGCGCCAGTAGCGGCACGGCTGCGCCCACAAGACCCAAGGCGATACTGGTCCAGTCAAACACCATAGCCATTTCTGCCATCACCGAAAAAGATCAAGGGTAACCAAGCCTAAGGCCGGAGGACAGCTCAGTCTTCGACCTGCCCCAGTTCGCGCTGGGCGCGACGGTCGCCGGCGCGAGCAGCCGAACGCAACAAATCGTGGCCGATGCGCCGGTCACGGGCATTTCCGCACTCGCGGCACATCAGTTGGCCAAGACGGCTCTGAGCGGCCACCACGCCTTCGCGGGCGGGCTGCTTGAGCAAGCGTCCGGCGAGATGCTTGATATTGTTGCTCTGCCCCAGGCGCGGGCTGTCGAGCAGCCACAAAGCAACCTTCAAGGAAAAACGCTTGGGCGCGGTAACAGTTTGGGCCGTGTCGGTAACAGAAGGTGATACTGAGCGAAACTTCATAAAGCACTGTGGGGCAGAACGGAAGGCGCGCCACTCTACTCTTTTTTTCGTACAGGTAAAGCTGAAAAAACCGTGCACGCCCGTCCTAGAGCAAGCGCTCGGGACAATCCACAGAAGCTGTGGATAACTCAGTGGACAACCCCCCTTGAACAGGCGCAAAGCCCCATGGAACGGGGGCCGCGGTCAAACTGACGATTTTTTCACCAATAAAAAAAAGCGAGATTTTTCATTGACTTAAATTTTGATTACAGGCAAATGGGCGCACTTGCACACCCGTGGCAGCAGGGTTACACCCTTGGCCACAAATGTGCACAAGTCCCGATCGGCTGGTTATATCGTCGGCGTTTTTTGATTCAACACCGGTTAAACATGTTACTAAGCGCGCAAACCCGAGGGCTTTTCAAATCTGCCTCGGCTCGCCACACTGCGCCACCGCCAATGCAAACCAGTAGGGCCGATGAAAGGAATTCTGTTATTCGCCGGGCTGCTGCTGGCCATCTGCGCGACCTCGCTTGGGATCAATGCCGCGCTCCCCTCGCCGGACGGCGCACTGTTTGCTATTGCTATCCTGCTATCGGCCGCCTTTACCGCCGTGATTCTGTGCATCGAACTCAGTGATGGCAGAATTAACGACATGGGCGATGTGATCCGCATGATCGAGACCGGCCAGTCCTTGCGGCTGACGCTCGCCGCCTACGGTCTGGGCTGTGCCCTGGCCGCATCCATGACCGTGCTGGTCTATCGCGAGTTACTCGGCGGCTGAACGAAGTTTTTTTGCAAGCGGCCTTCCCTTCCCTGTTTCAATCCGTTACTATCCGCGGCGTTAGTACCAAGCTGAAAGTCAATTCTGGTCGAACACGTCCCCTGAACCACATGGGATCGGCCACCTCGATGGTTTCCAGGTATTCCTTGCGACGACACTGCCTTTGAACAAGCAAAGGGTGGCGCGAAGTTCCAATACTCTGACCGAACCAACCTGCAAATTGATCAGGATCTCCACCCTGGGCCCAGAACCTTTGCCCTTGTTGTGTTGCCTGCCCTCCTAAGTACCTACCTGCCAGCCCAAGCGCGCCAAATTTAATTGCGCTTCAAACTGGCTGCTTTGTTCCAGTCGGGTTCTTCGTTTGATCAATGGTGATCAGCGTTACTGGAACGTTTTAACGTTGCACGGTTCTTATCCGTGTCATTTGTAGGAACACCAATAATATGAACGCTCAAATCCACACTCAGGATGCCATTCGCACCCTCACCAACGCTTTTGCCCCAATGAACTGCCTGATCATGGCCGCTCGCAAAGGCTGCTTCAGCTTCACCCTGGTCAACGAACACGGCATCGCTCGTCACAGCGAACGCCTGTACCCCGATCAATACTCCAGCGCAGAACCGCTGCAGGCCGTGATCGATCGTACCCGTCAGGCACTGACTGCCTGATCGACCCGCGTCGCTGAAACCTCAAAAACCCTGTTTGAATAACAGGGTTTTTTATTGCCTGGAATTTGGCCCTGAGTTCGCCGGGCTAAGTACAAATGGATATAAACGTTATAACCAGTTGCAGAAAATGTTTTAAAAACAGTCCTTTACATCGTGAATATGACACTACACTTCAACTCAAGCGGCGTGATCCGCTTACGACGGGCCTGAGATCCGATTCACCGCTGCCAAGCCCCCCTTCTCAGGCTCGTCCACTCTTTGCAAGGACTGAGGCTCGTATGGGTATTGCCGCCAGTGAATTGTGTCGTTATGTGATCAGGCCGACGCTGATGTACCTCGGCCGCCACAGCTCGACAGCCGAATCCCTGCTGCTGGGCATTGCCGCCAGCCAGTCAGAACTGGGCTCGGCGCTGCATGACCGCCGCGGCCACGGCCTCTACAGCATCACCGAACCACGCCACCGCGCGCTCTGGGATAACTACCTGGCGCTGGACCCGGAACGCGCCAGCCTGGTGCGCGGGCTGGCCAGCCAACATGCGTTCCTCAGCGCGCCCCAGTTGGAGCTGACGGTAAACCTGCGCTACGCCACCGCGATCGCCTGGTTGCTGGTGGAACAACATCGTCCTGCCCTTCCCGCGCCCGGCGATGTACTGGCCATGGCGCGTATCTGGAAAGAAATATTCCACCCCCAAGGCCGCCTGCGAGATTTCACCCAAGCCTGGCAAACCTGTGTAATCCCAATGAAACAGGCAGCTTGCTGACCGGGCAAATTGCAAGATTCGCCAAAAAACGGCGATTTTGGTCTGATTGTCCTACAAAAACGCTCTATCTCCCGCATTACAGCCTATAGCGCGATGTGAAATTTATTGATACTTTCCGCAGCGGTGATCACACGGAGTTCTAATAATGAAAAAAGTAATGCTCAAGACCACACTTAGCCTCGCCGTTGCCATGGCATCCTCCCAACTGTTCGCCAGCGGCTTTGCGCTCAACGAACAGAGCGTGAGCGGGATGGGTACCGGTTTCGCAGGTCGCTCTTCTTCTGCCGATGATGCGAGCACTGTGTTCGGTAACCCTGCCGGTATGGCACGTCTGGAAGGCCAACAGATCACCGGTGGCGTTGCAGCCATTGATGCCTCCACCGATATCAGCAATGTCAGCGGCCGCTCCGCTGGCAGCAACAAAGGCGATATGGTGCCTTTCACCGCCGTTCCTTTCGGTTTCTACACCAATAAACTTAACGACCAGTGGGCTGTCGGCTTCGGCGTCTATGCGCCGTTCGGCCTGGTGACCGACTACGAAAGCGGCTTCCAGGGCCGTGGCTTTGGCAGCAAGAGCGAAGTGAAAGTCATCACCTTGCAACCGACTGTCAGCTACGCCTTCAACGATCGCGTTTCCGTGGGTTTTGGCCCGACCATCAACCGCATCGCCGGTACCCTGGAATCGGACCTGACGCTGAACCCTCGCGTGCCAGACACCAATATCAAGATCAAGGGTGACGACACCGCGCTGGGCTTCAACATCGGCGTACTGGTCCAGGCCACCGATACCACCCGTGTCGGCCTGACCTACCACTCCAAGGTCAGCTACAAGCTGGACGGCCACACCGCAGTCACCGCACCGACCGCGACCTCGCCGTTCCTGCGCAGCAACCGCTATGACGCCTCGCTGAAAATCGACACACCTGAGTCCTACGACCTGTCCGTCACTCAAGACCTGACCGACGCGTGGAAACTCTACGCCGGTGCAACCTGGACACGCTGGAGCCGCCTCAAAGACATCACCGTCAAGAACGAAGGCGTCAGCGGCGCTACTGGCGGCGCGCTTGCCCCAGGCCTGGTCAGCACAATCAAGGAAGACCAGAACTGGCACGACACCTGGGCCTACGCCGTGGGTACTTCGTACCAGCTCACCAAGCAAGTGGTACTGCGTACCGGCCTGACATTCGACCAGTCGCCTACCAACAACACGGATCGCTCACCGCGCATCCCGACCGGCGACCGTACTATCTTCAGCCTGGGCCTGGGCTACCAGGTCATGGATAACATGACCATCGACCTGGCCTACTCCTACCTGAAGGAAGAGGACGTCAAGATTTCACGCTCCAACCAATTGGCCAGCTACAACGCCAAGTATGAAAACAGCGCCAACGGTTTCGGCTTGGGCATGACCTACAAGTTCTAACCGCAGTCGTATAAAAAAGCCCCGCTCTCCTGTGAAGGAGGCGGGGCTTTTGTTTGGCTGGCGGTCAGGGTTTGGAAGCCAATGCCTGTTCCACCGCCTTGATCAGCTCCGGACTGTCCGGCTTGGTCAGGCTGGAAAAACTGGCAACCACATTGCCTTGGCGATCCACCACATACTTGTAGAAATTCCACTTCGGCGCCGCGTCGGCCTGCTGTGCAAGCACCTTGAACAGGTGCACCGCATCCGGCCCCTTGACCTTCTGCGGCTCGGTCATGGTGAAGGTCACGCCATAGTTCACGTAGCAGACCTTGGCGGTTTCCTCCCCGGTCTTGGCTTCCTGCTTGAAGTCATCGGACGGCACGCCGATCACTTCCAGGCCCTGGCCCTTGTAGCGCTGATATAACGCTTCCAGACCTTTAAACTGTGGGGCAAAGCCGCAGAAGCTCGCTGTGTTAACGATCACCAAGGGCTTGCCAGCGAATTGCTGGCACAGGTCGATGGATTCCTTGGCCCGCAGCTTGGGCAATTGGCCCGCAAGCAACGGTGGGCAACTGGCGGCCATCGCCACGCTGCCAATAGCCATCAGGACGGGTACAGCGAGCCAGCGCATCTGCATGTCAAAAGTCCTTGAGTCAGTTCAGACCCACAACTTAGCAGATCGCCATGCCCAGTTGCATCAATGCCAGGCCGCCCTGCTGCCAGCCCCACCAGGCCAGCAGCAATAACACCATGCCCACAGCCACCAGCATAAGACGCGCTGTCATGCTCATGCCGCCTCCATCTGCGCCTGAATACGCGCCACCGGCCGCTCACGCACCGGCCAATTCAGCGCGGCGGCGAGCAGGCTGAGTAAAATTGCCACCTGCCAGATCAAATCGTAGCTACCGGTTCGATCATAGACCACCCCGCCCAGCCACCCGCCGAGGAACGAGCCAAGCTGGTGGAACAGGAACACAATCCCGCCGAGCATCGAGAGGTTGCGCACCCCAAACAGGGTCGCGACGGTGCCATTGGTCAGCGGCACCGTGGACAGCCACAGGAATCCCATCGCCATGCCAAACAGATACGCCGTGACCTCGGTGACCGGCGCCCACAGGAACAACACAATCACTACCGCCCGCAACAGGTACAAGCCGGTGAGCAGACGCGGCTTGGACATGCGGCCACCGAGCCAACCCGCCGTGTAGGTGCCAAATACGTTGAACAGGCCAATCAAGGCCAGCACCGTGGTGCCCACCGTGGCCGGCAGGTGCTGGTCGACCAGGTATGCCGGCAAGTGCACACCGATGAACACTACTTGGAAACCGCACACAAAAAAGCCGAAGGACAGCAGCCAGAAGCCGGAGTGGGAGCAGGCCTCTTTCAGCGCTTCGCCCAGGGTTTGCTGGCCCACCGTGACCGCCAGCGGCCGGTCCTTGAGCATGGCGACCAGCGGCAGGATCAGCGCCACCATCAAGCCCAGCGCCAGCAACGCGGCCGACCAGCCCAGCCAGCCAATCAAACCGAGGGTGCCGGGCACCATGGCGAACTGGCCGAACGAGCCGGCGGCGCTGGCAATGCCCATGGCCATGCTGCGTTTTTCCGGCGCTACGGCGCGGCCAACCACGCCGAGAATCACCGAGAACGAGGTGCCGGACAGGCCAATACCAATCAGCAAACCTGCGCTCAACGACAGCGACCAGGCAGAGTCGGACATGCCCATCAGCACCAGGCCGACGGCGTACAACACCCCGCCGACAAACACCGCCTTGGTCGCGCCGAAACGGTCGGCCAAGGCCCCGGTAAATGGCTGCGCCAAGCCCCAGATCAGGTTCTGCAAGGCGATAGCAAAGGCAAAGGTTTCACGCCCCCAACCGAATTCGCTGCTCATCGGCGCCAGGAACAGGCCAAAGCCATGCCGTACGCCCAAGGACAACGCCAGGATCAGCGCACTGCCTAAAAGGACCCAACCACTGGTGCGCCACATCGAGGTCATTTCTTATTCTCCGTTCGCGGGTATATACCCGCTTATAGTCGAACAAACCGCCGTTCAGGCGAGTTCATCCAGCAAGGCCAACAACATTTCGCGCTTTTCGGCGCCGAGCTTATCAATCAGTTTCTGCTGCGCTGCTTCCCACGCCGGCAACGCAGCGCCTAGCCGTTCATGGCCGGCGTCAGTCAACACCACCAGGCGGTTGCGCAAATCGTCGCCCTCCACCAACTGCACCAGCCCTTCACCTTCCAGGACGCGCAGGTTGCGCCCCAGGGTGCTGCGATCCAAGCCCATGGCGTCCGCCAGGCTGGAAATGCTCGGCTGGTCGAGACGCTGCAGGTTGCACAACAGAGAATACTGGGCAACGTTGATCCCGAAGCCGTCGAGAGCGCCGTCGTAGTGCCTGCTGACGCCACGGGCGGCACGTCGCAGGTTGGTGCATAAACATTGGGAGGCAAGCATAGAGCGTGTATATACCCGGAGTTAACCAATTGCAAGAAAGCGTTACAACGCCAGCCCGACCAGTACCGCAACTTCAAGCAGCTCCAGCAGTGCGCCAGCGGTGTCGCCCGTGGTGCCGCCCAGACGCTTGACCATCAACTGGCGCAGCCACACGAAACACAGGGCCGCCAGCAACACCGCGATGCCGCCGCTGAAACCACCGATCAGGATGCAGGCCAACCCGCTGAGGATCAGCACCTGTTGGCCGACAATTCGCGGCAGATGATCTGACAGTGCCTGGCCCAATCCGCCCGCCCGCACATAGCGCGTGGTGAGAAACAGCGCCAGCATCGAAGCACGTCCGATCAAAGGCGCCAGGATCAAGGCGGCGCCATTGTGTTGTTCGATCAACCCCACCAACGCGCTGAACTTGAGCAGCAGCACCAGCCCCAGGGTGACCACCGCAATCGGGCCGCTGCGCGGGTCTTTCATGATGCTGAGGGTGCGCTCCCGGTCGCCAAAACCGCCCAACCAGGCATCGGCGCTGTCGGCCAGCCCGTCCAGGTGCAGGCCACCGCTGAGCAGCACCCAGGCGGTGAGCAGCAACGCGGCGTGCAACAGCAACGGGGTACCCTGCAACACCTGGTTGAGGCCCCATAACAGCACGCCGAACAGCAACCCTACCAGCGGATAAAACAGCAACGAACGGCCCAGCTCTTGAGGCTGCGGCATGCCCGGCAAGCGAATGGGCAGGCTGCTGAGAAATTGCAGGGCGATCCAGAACGGCAGCATCATCAGCGCCCTTCCTTCAACACGCCATCGGCCGCAACCTGCAGGCCGAACAGGGCACCGTGGCCCACTTCGACATTCAGCAGTTGCTCACGGGGCAACCCTCGCGCCTGGGCCAGCAGCAGGCGCATTACACCGCCATGGCTGATCAACAGCACGCGCTGGCCAGCATAGGCCTGATGCAGCCGCCTGACAGCGCCAAGCACGCGCGCGGAAAACTGGATGACCGGCTCGCCTTCCGGCGGCGTGAATTCATAGGGGTTGGCCCAGAACAAGCCCAGCCCTTGGGCATCGGTGTCCATCAACGCGGCCGCACTCTGCCCTTCCCACGCGCCGAAGTGCAGCTCTTGCAGATCGGCCTCCAGAGTCACCGGCACATCGAGCTGTGCCCCCAACTCCTGGGCGAACAGAGCGCAGCGTTGCAGCGGTGAGCTGATCAGCCGATCCCACGGCCCCTGCCCCACCACTGCGTCGCGCATCTGCCGCCAGCCGTTGGCGGTCAGCGCATCGTCCAGGCTGCCACGCAGGCCTCCGCCCAGTTCGGTTTCGCCGTGACGCAGCAGGTCCAGGCGTAAGGTCATGCGGGGCGGTCCGCCACGGCGGCTTCGGCGAAGGTCGCCATCTGCCCGTGCAGCGCACACGCCAGGCGCAACAAAGGCACCGCCAACGCCGCGCCGCTGCCTTCGCCCAGGCGCAGGCCCAGTTCCAGCAACGGTTGCGCATCGAGGCTGTGCAGCACATGGCGATGGCCCGGCTCGGCCCCCCGATGGCCGAACACCAACCATTCGCGGCACGCCGGGTTCAAGCGCACCGCCACCATCGCGGCCACGCTGCAGATGAACCCATCCACCAGCACCACGATGCCTTCCTGGGCGCAGGCCAGGTAGGCGCCAACCAAGGCAGCAATTTCAAAACCGCCGAGATTGAACAGGGTTTGCAACGCATCGCTGCGCTGACCGGCGTGCAACCCCAGGGCGCGCTCGATGACCGCGACCTTGTGGCTGACCCCTGCGGCATTCAAACCGGTGCCAGGGCCTGTGAGGTCAGTGACCTGGCAATCCAGCAATGCGCAGGCCAAGGCACTGGCGGCAGTGGTATTGCCGATGCCCATCTCACCGCCGATAAAGAGTTGCGCGCCGCTTTCCAGGGCACGGCGTGCGCTGTCTCGTCCAGCTTGCAAGGCCAACTGCCCTTGGGCTTGGGTCATCGCCGGGCCATGCACGAAATTAGCCGTGCCCGCACCGATATTCAGGTGACGAACGCCGGGCAAATCCAGGGACGGCGTGACCGTGCCGAGGTCAATCACCTCCAATTGCGCTTGCAGTTGCCGCGCCAACACGCTGATCGCCGCGCCACCGGTGACGAAGTTTTGCAGCATCTGCCCGGTGACCTCTTGGGGAAATGCCGACACGCCTTCAGCGACCACACCGTGATCGCCGGCAAAAATCGCGATCCACAGGTGATCTACCGTCGGTTTGACCTGGCCCTGCAAACCCGCCAGCCGCACCGCCAGGGCCTCCAACTGGCCGAGGGAACCGGCGGGCTTGGTCAACTGCTGCTGACGCGCCAGCGCCTGTTCGTGGGCCGTGGTATCCACCGCCTTGCAGGGGTTGAGCCACCAGGAATCGGTCATAACGCAGTACCTTTCAAAGTCAGGGGCAGGCCGGCAACCGTCAGCACAACGCGCTGACATTGCTCGGCCAAGGCTTGATGCAGCCAACCGGCTTCATCCACATAACGGCGAGTCAACTCGCCCAGCGGCACGACACCCAGACCGGTCTCGTTGCTGACAAAAATGATCTCCCCCGGCAGCGAGGCCAGGGTTTGCAACAGTTGATCACGCTCGGATGCAAGGCGAGCCGGGTCTTCGAGCATCAGAAGATTGGTGAGCCATAAGGTCAGGCAATCCACCAGCAGACAGCGATCAGTGGCGGCGTTTTCCTGTAGCACACGCGCCAGGTCGATGGGCTCTTCAACCAGGCCCCAATGGTCGGGACGACGCTGGCGGTGCAGCGCGACGCGCTCGCTCATCTCACCGTCGAGCGGTTGGCTGGTGGCGATATAAATGACGGCAAGCCCGCTCTCTGCGGCAAGCTTTTCGGCCAGGCGGCTCTTACCCGAACGGGCACCGCCGAGGATCAATTGATACATGCAAAGGCCCCTGGCAAACGATGTGGCGAGGGAGCTTGCTCCCGTGACGGCCTGACAGCCGACGCTGATCCAGCTGACGCACCGCGCCCCAAATGTGGGAGCTGGCTTGCCTGCGAAGACGGCCTGACAGTCAACACAGTTGGACCGTGTACATATCCATTTCTGCGGTAACGGCCACTTAGGGTTCCGCTTTTACAGCGGCTCACTTTTGAAAAGCGCAAAAGTAAGCAAAACGCTCTTGCCCCACCACTCGGCACCTCGCCCAGGCTCGGTGTGCCCGTAATCCGCCAGTGATTTGGGGGGCCGCCTAAGATCAAGATCAAAAGCAGATCAAGATCAAGGGCGGCTCGCTTCGCATCGTGGTTACCGTTGAGCACTACAGCGTTGTGTAGATACACATGGCTATCGCAGGCAAGCCCGCTCCCACAGTTGGATGGTGTGAACACCGTCAGATCCCACATAGCTTGCGCAACAAATCGGTGTCCAAGTGGTGCTCCACCAAGTCCGCCAACCGCTCGATATCGCGCTCGCGCAAGCCGTGATAATCCACCTCTTGCACCTCCTGCAACCCGGCCCAACGCAGCAAGGCGCTGCACGCTGCCGGGGTCTCGAACAAGCCGTGCAGGTAGGTGCCTAGAACTTGCCCATCAGGGCTCTGCGCGCCATCGCTGCGGCCATCGTCCAGCAGGACCGCAGCGCTTGCCAAGGCAGCGCCGCAGGTCACCCCCGCATGGATTTCATAACCGCTGACGTCGGCATCTTCCAATACCAGACGCCCACGCACATTGCGCAGTTGTTTCTCTTGTTCCAGGGTGGTGCTGAACGCCAGCAACCCAAGGCCGGCACTGGAGCCCGCGAGCCCTTCCAGACCCAGCGGGTCATGGACCTGCTCGCCGAGCATCTGCAAGCCGCCGCAGATCCCCAGTACCTTGCCGCCATAACGCAGATGCCGCGCCACGGCGGTGTCCCAGCCATTGGCACGCAGATAGGCCAAGTCACTGCGCACGCTTTTCGAGCCCGGCAGGATGATCAGGTCAGCGGCAGGTATCGCCTGGCCCGGCCCGACGAACTGCAAGTCCACCTGGGGGTGCAAGCGCAGCGGGTCGAAGTCGGTATGGTTGCTGATGCGCGGCAGCACCGGCACCACCACCTTGAGCACCTGGGCGGCCTTGTCGATCTGGCGCTGGTCGATGCCGTCTTCCGCCTCCAGGTGCAGGTCCATCACGTAGGGCAGCACGCCGACGACCGGTTTGCCGGTGCGCGCTTCGAGCCAGTCCAGCCCTGGTTGCAGCAACGCGATATCGCCGCGAAAACGGTTGATGATGAAGCCCTTGACCCGCGCCTGTTCACTGGGCGACAGCAGCTCCAGGGTGCCAACCAGATGGGCAAACACGCCGCCGCGGTTGATGTCCGCGATCAACAGCACCGGGCAGTCCACCGCCTCGGCGAAGCCCATGTTGGCAATGTCATTGGCGCGCAGGTTGATCTCGGCCGGTGAGCCCGCGCCTTCGACCATCACCACCGGGTAGGCCTGGCTCAAACGCGCGTGGGAGGCCAGCACCGCTTGCATCGCAATGGCTTTGTAGTCGTGATAGGCCACGGCATTCATGCTGGTGACCGCACGGCCATGGATGATCACTTGGGAGCCGGTGTCGCTGTTGGGCTTGAGCAATACCGGGTTCATGTCGGTATGGGGCGCCAGGTTGGCAGCCTGGGCCTGCACCGCCTGGGCGCGGCCGATCTCGCCGCCTTCGGCGGTCACCGCGCTGTTGAGCGCCATGTTCTGCGGTTTGAACGGTGCCACCGCGACGCCTTGGCGTACCAGCCAGCGACACAGCGCAGTCACCAGGGTGCTTTTACCGGCGTCGGAGGTGGTGCCCTGCACCATCAACGTGGTCATGTGGCGTCCTTGTAGGCGGCCAGGGCTTCATCAAGGCGCAGCCAGTCGGCGTCGGTGTCGGGCAGGCCCAAGCGCACGCTGCTGTTGTGCACGAACAGGCGCAGCAGGATGCCGCGTTGGGCCATGAATTCGTACAGCCGTTCAGCGTGGGGGGTAATCAACCACTGGAACAATGCGCAGCCGCCGTGCGGTTGAAGCCCACGGCGCTCAAGCAACTCGAACAGACGCTGGCCGGCTGCGATGCAACGACTGCGCTGGCGCGCATGCCCGTCGGTGTCGCGCAGGCACACTTGGCCCAACACCCGCGTCGGCCCACTGACGGCCCAGGGCCCGACCTGTTCGGCCAACAGCTTGAGCAACTTGCGCTCGGCCAGCACAAAGCCCAGGCGCACGCCGGCCAAGCCGAAGAACTTGCCGAATGAGCGCAGTACGATCAAGCCGACCTGATCGGCATGGCTGGCCAGGCTCAAGTCCGGGGTCACGTCAATGAACGCCTCGTCCACCACCAGCCAGCCACCGCGCTGGGCCAACCGCGCATGCCAGTCCAGCAGGCGTTGCGGGCTCAGGCTCAAGCCCGTGGGGTTGTTGGGGTTGACCACGACCAGCACGTCGAGGCTGTCGAGAAAGAAGTCGACTTCCTGCTCCTGCACTTCGCGCACCACATAACCGGCGCGGCGCCAGGCTTCGGCGTGTTCGGCGTAACAGGGCGAAAGCACGCCGACCTTGCCGGAACGACGCAAGCGCGGCAGCAGTTGGATCGCGGCCTGAGAGCCCGGCACCGGCAGCAATGGGCCGGCGCCGTAGTACTCGCTGGCAGCCTTTTCCAATCCGTCGTCGGTTTCCGGCAAACGCGCCCAGGCACGCAAGGGAATCTCGGGAATCGGCCACGGCCAGGGCGCCAGGCCGCTGGACAGGTCGAGCCAATCCGCTTCGGCAATGCCGTACTCAATCGCGGCCTTACGCAGCCGACCACCATGTTCAAGCATAGATTTGCGCCCCCACGCACAGGACCAGCAGCCACAGCCACACGCCGCGCTGCACCAGTTGCCAGCCGCGATCAATGGAATCGGCGTCGGCCGGCGGGCCTTCGCCCAATGGCGGGCGCTGATGCACCTCGCCGTGATAAATCGCCGCGCCGCCGAGCTCCACACCCAAGGCACCGGCCCCTGCCGCCATCACCGGGCCGGCGTTGGGGCTGTCCCAAGTCGGGCCCTGAGTGCGCCAGCATTTGAGCGCCAGGCGGGTTTTACCCAATAACGCGTAGGTTAAAGCCACCAAGCGCGCAGGAATATAGTTGAGCACATCATCGATCCTGGCGGCTGCCCAACCGAAGCGCTCAAAGCGCTCATTGCGATAGCCCCACATGGCGTCCAGGGTGTTGCTCAGACGATAGAGCACCACGCCCGGCACACCGGCCACCACAAACCAGAACAACGCGGCGAATACCGCATCGCTGCCGTTCTCCAGCACCGATTCGGTGGCTGCGCGGGCCACTTCAGTACGGTCCAGTTCACTGGTCTGACGGCTGACCAGGTAACTCACACGTGTACGCGCCTCGTCCAGGTCATCACGGCGCAGGGCCTGGGCCACTGGTATCACGTGCTCGCCCAGGCTGCGCATGCCCAGGGCGCAGTACAACGCCAGGATCTCCAGCAGCCAGCCGATATAAGGCGCCCACGACAACGCCGTGGCCAGCAGGGTCAGCGGCACCACCGCAATAAACCACGCGGTCACACCATGGCTGCGCCAGCCACGCCCGCCAGTATTGAAACGTTGCTCGATGCGCCCGGCGAAATTGCCAAACGCCACCAGCGGATGCCAGCGCCTGGGCTCACCGAGCAGCGCATCCAGCGCCACCGCAGCCACACACAGCAAGGCCACACTCATTGACTCACTCCCCACGTGTTTTCATACAGCATGTCACTCAGCGGTCGCGGATCGGCCCAGCCTTCAAGCTGCAACATCGGTGCCGGGTAAAACTCGGCCACCGGCCCCAGGCACAACACTGCAAGGGGTTTTGCGCCGGGTGGCAAACCCAGCAACTCGGCCAGGGCCTGGGGGTCGAACAGCGAAACCCAGCCCATGCCCAACCCTTCCACGCGCGCCGCCAGCCACAGGTTCTGGATGGCGCAGGAGAGCGAGGCCATGTCCATTTCCGGCAGGGTGCGGCGCCCGAAGATGTGGCGCTCGCGATCGTCCATCAAGGCGGCGACCAATACCTCGGCACAATCGTTGATGCCTTCGACCTTGAGCTTCATGAACGCATCGGAGCGCTCGCCCAATGCTTCGGCGGTGCGTACGCGCTCTTCTTCTACCAACTGTTGAATCTGGCTGCGCAACGAGCGATCGCTGATGCGGATAAAACGCCACGGCTGCATCAGGCCGACGCTGGGCGCCTGGTGCGCAGCGTGGAGCAGGCGCTGCAGCAGTTCAGGCGCGACGCTGCCACCGCGGAAGTGGCGCATGTCGCGGCGTTCGGCGATGGCGCGGTAGACGGCTTCGCGGTCGGCTTGGGGGAATGCGTTGTCAGTCATGGCCTCTTCGCGAGCAAGCCCGCTCCCACATTGGATTGGTTTGCAACTGGGTCAACTGTGGGAGCTGGCTTGCCTGCGATAGCGGTCTCAAGGTCGGGCGCAAACAACGCGGCCACCGCGCCAGGATTCGACGGAAAATAAAAGTGCACATAGGAGGCGGTCAAACGACCCTGTCGGTAAACCGCTTCAGCACCGCGCCCGCCGTTAGGGCTCAGGCCACGGGCAATCGGCGCCCATTCGGTACTGGTCAGGGAATGGTGATAGGTATGCCCGCGCAAGGTCCCCTCCGGCAGCTCGACGCTTTGCAGCGCCAGGGCCGCGAGTTTCTTCTGCATCACCGCATCGCCTTGCAACAAGCCAACCAGTTCGGCGCGCTCACCCTCCACATCGGTCAACGAGTCGAGCAGATAGAGCATGCCACCGCATTCGGCGAGCAGCGGTTTGCCAGCGGCGTGATGAGCACGAATGGCGTCCAGCATCGAGGTATTGGCCGACAATGCCTGGTGGTGCAGTTCCGGATACCCGCCGGGCAAATAGAGGCTGTCCGCTTCAGGCAATTGGCGATCATGGATCGGTGAGAAGAACTTCAGCTCCGCGCCCATTGCCCGCAACAGATCCAGGCTGGCGCCGTAGGTAAAAGCAAAGGCTTCGTCACGGGCCACGGCAATCCGCACACCGGCCAGCAAGGGTTCGGTTTCGATCACGTGCGGCGCGGCAAAGGTCACCGGCGGCGGCAGGGCCACTTCGCAACTGCTGCCCAACGCCTGGGCGGCGGCATCCAGGCGTATATCAAGGTCATTCAGTTCGCTGGCTTGCACCAGGCCCAGGTGGCGGCTGGGCAGTTCGATGCCGGTCTCGCGGGACAATGCACCGTACCAACGCAAGCCCTCAGTGAGGCTGCCTTCAAGCAATTGCGCATGGCGCAGGGTGCCGACGCGATTGGCCAGCACGCCGGCGAATGGCAGGTCGGGCTGATAGCGCGCCAGCCCCAGGGCCAGGGCGCCGAACGTCTGGGCCATAGCCGTGCCATCGATCACGCCCAGCACCGGTACACCGAAGTGCCGCGCCAAGTCAGCGCTGGAAGGCGTGCCGTCGAACAGGCCCATCACGCCTTCGATGAGGATCAGGTCGGCCTCCCCCGCGGCCTCCCAGAGCAGGCGGCGGCTTTCCTGCTCGCCCACCATCCACATGTCCAACTGGTACACCGGCGCGCCACTGGCACGCTCGTGGATCATCGGGTCGAGAAAGTCCGGCCCGCATTTGAACACGCGCACCTTGCGCCCCAGGTTGCGGTGCAAACGCGCCAACGCGGCGGTGACCGTGGTTTTGCCCTGGCCGGACGCCGGAGCGGCGATCAGTACGGCCGGGCAATGACGGGGCTGATTCAAAGTTCGACGCCTTTCTGTGCCTTGATACCGGCCTGGAACGCGTGCTTGAGCATGCCCATTTCGGTGACGGTGTCGCCCATTTCGATCAGCTCAGGCTTGGCGCCACGGCCGGTGACCACCACATGCTGCATGGGCGGGCGGGCTTGCAGGTCGCTGAGTACCTGGTCCAGGTCAAGATAACCGTGCTTGAGGGCGATGTTCAGTTCATCCAGCACCACCAAGCCGATGGAAGGGTCATTCAACATGGCCCGGGACACTGCCCAAGCCGCTTCGGCAGCGGCGATATCGCGCTGGCGATCCTGGGTTTCCCAGGTGAAACCTTCGCCCATCACGTGAAAGCGCACCTGCTCGGGGAAGCGGCGAAAAAACAATTCTTCGCCGGTGCTGTTACGCCCCTTGATGAACTGCACCACACCGCACTGCATGCCATGGCCCATGGCCCGGGCCAACATGCCGAACGCCGAACTGCTCTTGCCTTTGCCGTTGCCGGTCAGCACCAGCAGCAGGCCGCACTCGTTCGGGGCATTGGCGATGCGCTCGTCAATCACGGCTTTTTTGCGCAGCATGCGCGCCAGGTGGCGTTCGTCGCGGTCGGGGGAATCAGTCATGGCAGCTCTCCGTTGGGGCTGGACAAAAACGGCGGGCAGGAAAAAGAAACAACAGACAGCCAAGCATCGCCCACCGTGATGCTGTTGGATGATCCAGGCCGGTCTCCGGGCTCATGAGTGGCGCTTTTGATAGCAAGCAGCCGAGGGCGCGCCTTCCCATATCGCACGCGACACAGTGGCAAACAGCACCGTCTTGACTCATTTACCGTTGCGGGGGCAGCGCCGGAATCGCGGCAGCACTGTGTACAAGTGCGCTCACTCACCGGCTTCCCTGTTTCACTCTGTCGACGCGCGCGCCACAGAGCACCTGGAACAAGCCGCGAAGGTTAGTGGGTTGGGGGTGGAGCGTCAATTAAAGCTGGCCTTGTACTTGAACCATCCGCCGTTCGTGCTTCTCTACCCCTACAGGTATCAAGGAGAAAACCATGCCTAAAACCCGACTCGCCCTACTGATCATGTTCGCCGGTAGCCTCGCTGCGTGCGGCGAAAGCTCGACCCTGCAGGTCGCCGACGGCACCGGGCCCTCGCCCCGGCTGCCGGAGCCGAACAAGACGTTGATCCCCACCGTCAATATCGCCCCGGCCATCGGCTGGCCCGAAGGCGCCAAGCCAATCGCGGCCGCAGGCACCCAAGTGGCCGCATTCGCCGAAGGCCTGGACCACCCGCGCTGGCTCTACGTGCTGCCCAACGGCGACGTGCTGGTGGCCGAGACCAATGCACCGCCCAAGCCGGACGATGCCAAAGGCGTGCGCGGCTGGGTGATGGAAAAAGTCATGGACCGCGCTGGCGCCGCGGTGCCGAGCCCGAACCGTATTACCTTGCTGCGCGATGCCGACCATGACGGTGTGGCAGAAACTCGCACGGTGTTCCTGGAGAACCTCAATTCGCCGTTTGGCATGACCTTGGTGGGCAACGACCTGTATGTGGCCGATTCGGATAAGTTGCTGCGCTTCCCCTATCAGCCGGGTGAAACCGCAATCACCTCCCCAGGCACCAAGGTGGTGGATTTACCCGGTGGCCCCTTGAACCACCACTGGACCAAAAATGTGGTGGCCAGCCAGGACGGCAGCAAGCTGTACGTGAGCGTCGGCTCCAACAGCAACGTCGGCGAAAACGGCCTGGAAGCCGAACAGGGCCGCGCCGCCATTTGGGAAGTCGACCGCGCCAGCGGCCAACACCGCATTTTTGCCTCCGGCCTGCGCAACCCCAACGGCATGGCCTGGGAACCCCAGAGCGGCAAGCTGTGGACGGCAGTCAACGAGCGCGATGAAATCGGCAGTGACCTGGTGCCGGATTACATCACCTCGGTCAAGGATGGCGGCTTCTACGGCTGGCCTTTCAGTTATTACGGCCAGCATGTAGATGTGCGTGTGACCCCGCAGAACCTGGACATGGTCGCCAAGGCCATCGCTCCCGACTATGCGGTAGGCCCCCATACTGCCTCGCTGGGGTTGACCTTCGCCGAGGGCAGCAAACTGCCGCCCCCCTTCAGTAATGGCGCATTTATCGGCCAGCATGGCTCCTGGAACCGCAAGCCGCACAGTGGCTATAAGGTAATTTTCGTCCCCTTCGAAGGGGGCCAGCCGAAAGGGCAACCGGTGGATGTGCTGACGGGGTTTCTTGATAGCGATGAGAAAGCCATGGGCCGGCCGGTCGGCGTGGTGATAGATCAGCAGGGGGATTTGCTGGTGGCCGATGATGTGGGCAATAAGGTTTGGCGGGTGTCGGCTGTTAAGTAAATAACCACATACCCATGTGGGAGCGGGCTTGCCCGCGATTACGGTGGCCCAGCCAACTAAGCCGTTGACTGACACACTGCATTCGCGGGCAAGCCCGCTCCCACATTTTGGAGTTTTATTGATTCAGGGGTTACGCGCCAGATTCCCTGGCAACACGCGCTTGGCACTCAGGTAGGCATTCTGCCAATACGCTTTGGATAGCGTATCCAGCTTCACCGTACCGCCGGTCTGCGGTGCATGCACGAAGCGCCCTTCGCCCACATAGATGCCCGCATGGCTGACCCGCGAACCGCCACCGGTGGCGAAGAACAGCAGATCGCCGGTTTGCAGGTTTTGTTCGCTGACATCCTGGGCACGCATCACGATCAATTCACGGGTGGTGCGCGGCAATGAGATGCCGGCAGCGTCGCGAAATACAAAGCCGATCAAGCCACTGCAATCGAACCCCGAGTCCGGTGTGTTGCCGCCCCAGCGATATGGCGTGCCGACCAGGCCCAGCGCACGAAAGAGCACGTCTTCGGCAGCAGGCGAGAAATTTTGGGTGGCATAGTTGAACACCGGCTTAGGCTTGACCGCGACGGGCGCGGGCGGCGGTGTACGACTGGCGCAGGCGCTGAGCAGCGCGGCGCAAACAATAAGCATCAGGCGGGCCGAGGTCGACATGTGCAGAACAATCCTGGTCTGGATGCGGCTTTCGCTGCCGAACGTTGAAAACCAGAACGCGCAAGCAAAGCTCGCGCGAACGGATGACAACAATGTCCAGGGATTCTAGCGCTTACACGTCAAACTTCAAGTATCACTTTAACTTTACTTACTAGCGGTAACCGTAGTCGGAGCCATGGCGAGTGCACGCTTGGCTTCGATGAAGGTTTTGCTCCAGTAGCTGTCACCGAGGTTATCGACCCGAACACCACCACTGCGGCGGCTGCTGGAGTGAATAAACTGGTTATCGCCCAGGTAGATACCGGCGTGGCTGACACGACCGCGACCACTGGTACTAAAGAAAAGCAGATCACCGGGCTTGAGGTTGTTTCGCGCGACCAACGGTGCATTCACGTTGATCATCTCGCGCGTAGAGCGCGGCAGATTCATGCCAGCTTCTTCACGAAACAGGTAGCCAATGAACCCACTGCAATCAAAACCGGCTTCCGAGGTGCCGCCGAAACGGTAACGGGTACCGATCAAGGACATGCCGCGCTCAAGGATGCTGTCGGCCAGAAGAGGCAGTTGGTAAGGCTTGCTGTCAGAGAACTCGGCGAGTTCTTTTTCGGTTGCCACCTCTTCTTCATAAACAGAAGCAGACTGTGCAGCAACGAACTTTGCCTGATTTTGAACCTGTGGTTTTTGCTGTTCTGCCACCTGCTGAGGGTGGGAGGCGCAACCAAACAACAGGGTAACGAGTGCGAGAGGCACGAGGGGTGCGAAGCGATTTAGCATGGGCACGACCGTGGCTGATGTGTAAAGAAGCCGAGACTATGCCCTCTATCACATCGATTTGCAAATTCAATCGCGATCTATGTGACTTATCGTTTCGACTATGCCATCTAAGCCGTGATTCCATTTCTCGCTTCAGTTGCGTAGCCCTTCGGGCTCAAACGCAGGTTTTCTGACGCCTTGAAAATGCCGATACACGGAAAATCAAGACCTTACCAGCCCAAGGTCTCTTTCAGGAAAGGGATCGTCAATTTTCTTTGTGCCTGCAAGGAAGCCTGGTCGAGTTGCTCAAGCAAATCGAACAGCGCGCTCATGCTGCGGGTGCCACGGGTGAGGATAAAGTGCCCGACTTCGTCGGTCAGGTGCAGGCCACGACGGGAAGCGCGCAGTTGCAGCGCACGCAGCTTGTCCTCGTCGGATAATGGGCGCATCTGGAAGATCAACGCCAGGGTCAGGCGCGACTTGAGGTCAGCCAGCTTCACCGGCAGTTCACGCGGTGAGGTGGACGCGGCGATCAGCAAACGCCGGCCGCTGTCGCGCAGGCGGTTGAACAGATGAAACAGCGCCTCTTCCCACTCCGGCTTGCCGGCCACTGCCTGCAGGTCGTCGAGACACACCAGTTCATATTGCTCAAGGTTATCGAAGATGCCGATCCCGCGGTCCATCAATTCGGCCAAGGGCAGGTAGACCGCCGGCTCGCCCGTCTGCTCGAAACGCAGGCATGCGGCCTGCAGCAGGTGGGTACGCCCCACGCCATGCTTGCCCCACAGATAGATCAGGCTTTCAGTCCACCCGGCGTCGGCTTCGCAAAGCCGCTCCACATAGCCGAGTGCAGCGGCATTGGCGCCTGGGTAGTAATTGATAAAGGTAGCGTCATCACGCAGACGCACACCTAGGGGCAGCTGAATCGGTTTCATGCTGACTGAACGGCTCCCATCGAACCGTTAGTGGCCTCTATGTAAAGTTTGCAAAGTTTATACCCGTGACGCCGGGCGCACAATGCAGCAGACCACAAGCAAAATCAAAGGTTTGCGTTAACCCGGGGTTTTACGCAGTTTGTTTGACGCACCCCGGCGCCAGAAACAACAAACCCGGCCAGGGCCGGGTTTGTGACACCGCGATTACAACTCGGGCTCATCCACCCCGGTATACACGTCCGAATCCTTGTACAGGTCGTGCACATGGCGCACCAACACCATGATCACCGCCGCCACCGGCAGCGCCAACAGGATGCCGGTAAAGCCGAACAGCTCGCCACCCGCCAAAATCGCAAAGATCACTGCCACCGGGTGCAGGCCGATCCGATCGCCCACCAGCAGTGGCGTCAGCACCATGCCTTCCAAGGCCTGGCCCACCATGAACACTGCGACAATCCCGAGCATCGGGTACAGGTCGCCGCCGAACTGGAACAGCCCGGCCACCAGCGCCGCACCGATGCCGATCACAAAGCCCATGTACGGCACGATGGCAGCCAAGCCCGCGATCAAGCCGATCAACAGCCCCAGCTCCAGGCCGATCGCCATCAGGCCAGCAGCGTAAATCACCCCCAGGGCCAGCATCACCAGCAACTGGCCACGCACGAACGCACCCAATACCTCATGACACTCCGCTGCCAGGGAAACAACACGCTCTTCGCGGTCACGAGGCAGCAGACTGCGGATCTTGGCCATCATGATGTCCCAGTCTCGCAGCAGGTAGAACGCCACCACCGGGATCAGCACCAGGTTGGTCAACCAGCCGATCAGCGCCAGGCTCGACGCAGTCGCCTGGCTGAGCACCACCGTGACGATATCGGTGGTCTTGTCCATATGCTCGCTGATAGCTGCCTTGACCTTGTCGAACTTCCAGAAGCCATCGGCCAGCCCGAACTTGGACTGGGCCCACGGCATGGCCGTGTGCTGCAACCAGTCGAGCATCTGCGGCGCCAGCTCATAGAGGCGAAACAGCTGCTTGGCCAACATCGGCACCAATATCAACACCAGCGCCGTGATGATCAACGTGAACAGCGCAAACACCGTGATCACGCCCCAGGTGCGCGACATACCGACTTTTTCCAGGCGATCCACCACGGGATCGAACAGATAGGCGAGCAGTAGCGCCACCAGGAACGGCGTCAGGATCGAATGCAGCAAGAACACAAAACCGCACAGCAGGACAATCCCGCCAAGCCACACCCAACGACGCGTATCCGCCATAAACCACTCCATCTGTTTTTTACGCCCTTCTTCTATATAGAAGGAGGAACACTATTTACCAACGAAAACGCAGTTGCGCCTGGGGCTCAGGTGCAACAGCCGGTTGCGTGCCATCGATCACGGCTGGCTGGGCCGGGGCTTCGCCAGCAGGAATTTCCTGCAGCTTGGCCAGGCTCAGTTGGGTGCGCAGTTGTTCGGCGCTGCCATTGACGCGATACACGATCCGGGTGCCATCCACTAACTGCGGCTGGCCGCCAAAGGGCTCCAGCAAACGGCCCAGGGCGGCGTAGCGCTCCAGGTTCATGCCTTGCACTTCAAGCAGTTGCTCACTGCTCACCCCAGGTTTGACCGCAAAGCGCGGCGCCAGCTTTTGGCTGACCGCCAGCAATACCGCGTCGGCAAGCGCGGCAGTGTCAGCGCCTTGAGCGGTACCCTCCTCAGCCTTGTCGCCCAGCCACAAGCGCCATTTTGCCTGCCACTGGCTACCCTCCTGACGCGCATGCACTGCCAGCAACGCATCGGCACCGTAACGCTCGGAGGCTGCGCGCAAAGGCGTGGCGTCCGGGCTTTCAAGGTTCGGCGCGGTGGCGACTACCTGTTCATCCAGGTCTCCCAGCGGCAAGCGCAGCGGCAGACCCCGGTGTTGCGCGGCCCGGCGCAGGGCCTGGGCAACGGCCTGGCCATCGCCGACCAGGCTGCTGCCTTCAGTTGAATCGTTCAGCCACCAACCCAGGATCGATGGCCGGTTGCTGCCCCAGATCGACAGGCCCGCATCCCGCAAGGCGCGGTCGGTGCTGACCGGGTCGAAGTCCACTTGCAGGCTTTCTGGCGGGCCGGCGTCGTAGCCGTACTGGCTGATGATTTGTTGCGGGTCTTTGCGGATCGCCGCCAGGCCAGGGCCATCGGCGGCCTTGGCGTCGCCGGTCAGGCGGATCACGAGGGTCTGCACGGCACGCTGGGTGGCCTGGTCGCGCTCTTGGGGCGACTGGCTGCTGACCGGTTCAAGTACTTGATAGAGGCCATTGAGGGTTTCGGCATGACTCGCCAGGCTGACCAACGACAAGCAGCCTACAAAGAAGAATTTACACAGACGCATGGAAGATTCCCGAACGACAAATTTAGCGGTTGGAACAGACCGCGTGATCTCGGTTTGGCAAGGCTGTGACACAGCGACCGGTAAAACATTCACAAGGTCCCGGTAAGTTTTCATACTGTCATAACGCTAGCGAGCTCAAGGCTATACCTTAATACGCACGATTACCGGCCCGATTTGCATTTTTTTGAACTCATATGCCCTGCCCGTCGGCCCGAGGATGGCCGCTGCCCCTCAAGCCTGATAAAATCGCGCGCCTTCGCAGACCGTCAACGGCAGGGCACTTTCCAAAAGCCCCCGCCCGCCCGGTCGTTACCCAGAAATCCCCCCTAAAGGCCTGGATCATGAGCAAGCAACCCTCCCTGAGCTACAAGGACGCCGGTGTAGACATCGACGCCGGTGAAGCATTGGTCGAACGCATCAAGAGCGTCGCCAAGCGCACTGCGCGCCCTGAAGTCATGGGTGGCCTGGGCGGTTTTGGCGCCCTCTGCGAAATCCCGGCCGGCTACAAGCAGCCTGTACTGGTGTCCGGCACCGACGGCGTGGGCACCAAGCTGCGTCTGGCCCTGAACCTGAACAAGCACGACAGCATCGGCATCGATCTGGTCGCCATGTGCGTCAACGACCTGGTGGTGTGCGGCGCCGAGCCGTTGTTCTTCCTCGACTACTACGCCACCGGCAAGCTCAATGTCGAGACCGCGACCCAGGTCGTAACCGGCATCGGTGCTGGCTGCGAACTGTCGGGCTGCTCCCTGGTCGGCGGTGAAACCGCTGAAATGCCAGGCATGTACGAAGGCGAAGACTACGACCTGGCCGGCTTCTGTGTCGGCGTGGTGGAAAAAGCCGAGATCATCGACGGCTCCAAAGTAGCTGCTGGTGACGCCCTGCTCGCCCTGCCATCGTCCGGCCCGCACTCCAACGGCTACTCGCTGATCCGCAAGATCATCGAAGTGTCCGGCGCCGACATCGAGAACATCCAGCTCGACGGCAAGCCACTGACCGACCTGCTGATGGCGCCGACCCGCATCTACGTCAAGCCACTGCTCAAGCTGATCAAGGACACCGGCGCCGTCAAGGCCATGGCCCACATTACCGGTGGCGGCCTGCTGGACAACATCCCGCGCGTACTGCCAAAAGGCGCCCAGGCGATTGTCGACGTGGCCAGCTGGCAGCGCCCGGCTGTCTTCGATTGGCTGCAGGAAAAAGGCAACGTCAACGAAACCGAAATGCACCGCGTGCTCAACTGCGGCGTGGGCATGGTGATCTGCGTTGCGCAGGAACACGTTGAAACCGCACTGAACGTGCTGCGTGAAGCCGGCGAGCAACCTTGGGTGATTGGCCAGATCGCCACTGCTGCCGAAGGCGCAGCCCAGGTTGAACTGAAGAACCTCAAGGCTCACTGATGCCCCAGACCTGTGATGTCGTGGTGCTGCTTTCCGGCACCGGCAGTAACTTGCAGGCCCTGATCGACAGCACGCGCACCGGCGACAGCCCGGTGCGCATCGCTGCGGTGATTTCCAACCGCAGCGACGCCTACGGTCTGCAACGCGCCCGTGACGCGGGTATCGATACTCGCTCCCTGGATCACAAGGCGTTCGACGGTCGCGAGGCCTTCGACAGCGCCTTGATCGAACTGATCGACGCCTTCAACCCCAAACTCGTGGTCCTTGCCGGTTTCATGCGCATCCTCAGCGCAGATTTCGTCCGGCACTACGAAGGACGCCTGCTCAATATCCACCCTTCCCTGCTGCCCAAGTACAAAGGCATGCACACCCACCAGCGCGCCCTCGACGCCGGCGACAGTGAGCATGGCTGCAGCGTGCACTTTGTGACCGAGGAACTCGATGGCGGGCCTCTGGTCGTACAGGCAGTGGTTCCGGTAGAGTCAGGCGACTCGGCGCAGACGCTTGCGCAACGGGTTCATACCCAGGAACACAGGATTTACCCGCTGGCTGTTCGCTGGTTTGCCGAAGGACGGTTGATTCTTGGCGACCAGGGTGCATTATTGGACGGCCAGTTACTCGCGGCCAGCGGCCACTTGATTCGAACCTAGGAGATTTTATGCGTCGCGCCCTGCTTTTCGCTTTTGCGCTGTTCGCTTTGCCTGCCGTACAAGCGGCAGACCTTCACCCCTTCTCCGTCAGCTACACCGCCGACTGGAAACAACTGCCCATGAGCGGTTCGGCTGAACGCAGCCTGAGCAAGAATGGCGACGGTACCTGGACCTTGAATTTCAAGGCCTCGATGATGATTGCCAGCTTGACCGAAACCAGCGTGATCCTGTTCGACAAGGACACCCTGCAACCCAAGAGCTACAGCTTCGAACGCGGCGGCCTGGGCAAGGCGAAGAAGATCAACCTGGACTTCGACCAGAGCGCTAAAAAAGTCACCGGCTTTGAAAACAAAGACCCGGTCAATGTCACTCTCGAAAGCGGCATGCTCGACAAGTCCACCTACCAGCTTGCTCTGCAACGCGATGTTGCCGCCGGCAAGAAGAGCATGAGCTACCGCGTGGTTGAGGGTACTGATACCGATACCTACGACTTCCGCGTGATCGGCTCGGAAAAGGTCCAGACCAAGGTCGGTTCGATCGACGCGATCAAGGTCGAGCGCGTGCGCGACCCGTCGCAGAGCAAGCGCATCACCCAGATGTGGTTTGCCAAGGACCAGGGCGGCATCCTGGTTGCCCTGCGTCAGGTCGAGACTGACGGCAAGGAATACAACATCATGCTGCAGGATGGCACCGTTGACGGTAAGGCTGTCAAAGGCAGCTGATTGCTGATGCACCGGAAAAGAGCCTCGCTGAATGCGGGGCTTTTTTTTGCCTGGGATTTTTAGGGGACGCCACTCCCGCTATCGCATGCAAGCCAGCTCCCACAGTGGAATGCATTCCAAGGTGGGAGCTGGCTTGCCTGCGATAGCGGTGCCGAGGTCAACCTAGCCGACCTGAACATGAAACTTTTGTCATAAAGCCGCTGCGCTGGCGACGCAATGCCTTGGTTTACAAGGCCTGCAGCATTGTTGCGTTCCCCGCAATGAATTATTGCGCGCAAAATCAGTTTACTTAGCAAGCTAACAAATCATATAACAGAGGCCTGCGACGACTTGCCGCAGATCAACCAGAGATTGGAGCAAGCAGATGACTGTAAAAGTAACTGAACGCGACGATGAACATATGTCCCATGAAGCAGTAGGCCACGGGATTCACATCTGGGATGTCCATCAGCAAGACGTATTGGTCGGCATGTTTCACAACGAGAGCGACGCCCACAACTATAAAAACGAGCTCGAAACTCTCGAATTGCAACGCCAGGCGAAAAGCTCCTGAAGCGCTGAAATCAGCTCCGGCCCACGCAGCCGGACCGTCTACACGAAACCGCGCTTTTGGAGCGCGGTTTTTTTTCAAGAATTCGATATGAATTTATGTAACAAAAGCACACAAAAATAATGATTCTCGATACCATTCGTGCACCTTTCATTCAGGCTCACGATTAGGGAATCCATTTGATGCACGGAAATAGCACGCAGCCAGACATCTCGTTGCTGGAACGCTGGAGCGAGGCACTTGCCACCGCGCAATTTCAAGCCAGTCACATCAGCCTTGACGACCTGATCAATACGCTGGCACCCGCCGCCGAACGCAGCTTTCAACGCCTGATCCAGGCATTGTTTCGTGAAAGCCTGCTCGCCCCCAACACCCTCACTTATGACGAACACGGACATTGCTCACTGACATTGCCTTGCCGGGCCCAACTACGTTTTGAACATTTGCGCCCTGGCCGCATGGCAAGCTGGGACCTGCGTGGCGAAGTCGTTCTGTTGCGCGAAGGCCAGACCGACCAGAAAATCCAATTCCCATCACAGTTGTTGACGCTGCTTAACGCCAGCCTCACGTCACCTGCCGACCTGGAAGTGCTCAACCGCCTCAACGTCGAGATCGACGACAGCTTCATCAACGACACCTTGTGCCTCGCCTTCCATGAGCAATGGACGCTCAAGCTGCATGAGTCCATGAACCCGCTGCATCAAGGCAACTTGCTGAGTCACCTCAAGAACAGTTCAGGCGCTACCAACCCGACATCCGTGCTTGAGCAGTGGGGAACATTGGGTCACCCGTGGCACCCCAATTACAAGACCAAGCTGGGCCTGAATACCGAGCAGGTCATCAACTATTCGCCGGAATTCGAAGCACGCTTCCCGGTGCTGCTGTGCGCACTGCATCGCCAATTTGCCCATGTCGAAAAGTTGGCCGGTACCGCCGATTACTGGCAGTGGTGGAGCGAGCACTTCCCGCAAGCGGCACAGCAATTGACCGCAGTCCTGCAAGCACAGGGCCTTCAGGCAGGCGATTATCTGCCATTGCCCTCCCACCCTTGGCAGGCACGCCAGGAACTGCCCCAACTGTTCGCCAACGAAATCGGCGACAAACTGCTGGTGCTGACCGATATCGTCGCGTTTACCGCCCACCCCACCATGTCATTCAGAACCGTATTGCCTGAAGGGCGTTGCGATGCGCCTATGGTCAAACTGCCCGTGTCGCTGCGACTGACCAGCGTGCAGCGCACCGTCTCACCGCGCTCGGCGCGCATGGGCCCACGGATCAGCCATTTGCTGCTGGCCATCCTGGAGCGCGAGCCTGCGATTCAGAAAATCCTCAGCATCGTTCCCGAGCGTATCGGTGTGCATTTCAAGCCACAGCCGGCCAATGACGAGCACTCCCGCCACCTGGCGGTGCTCTATCGCGACAATCCCCATAGCCAGCTCCAGCCCGGGGAAATGGCCGTGCCGGTGGGCAGCCTGTTTGCCATTGATCAACACGGCCAGCCGCTGCTGCGCCAATGGGTGCGCCTGAGCCAAGGCAAGGATGACGCGGCGGCCATGCTCGCCTTCTTCCATGAGTACGCGGCGATCAGTGTGCCGGCGCTGCTGGGCATGTATTTGCGCTACGGCGTTGCATTCGAGGCCCATCAGCAGAACTCCTTTATGGTCATGGCCGCAGACGGGCAATTGAGCCGCCTGCTGTTACGCGATTTCGGCGATATCCGTATCGACCGCAAAACCTTGCACGCCCACGGCCTGGACATTGAACTGCACGACCCGAAGATGACGCTGTACGACGACGCAGGTTTCGTAAGGGACAAGCTGCTGCACACCGTATTCATGTGCCATCTGGGCGAGCTCATCCTGCTTGCCGCGCGCCACTTCGACATCCCCCAGGCGCTGCTCTGGAATGAACTGTCGGCTCAGGTCAGCCAGTGTTTTGACGACCTGCGCTCGCAGGTTGATCCGCAGCGCTGGGCCACCGAGCGCGAAGCACTGCTGGAGCACGCGTGGCCGGCCAAGTCGTTCATGCGCATGCGTCTGCTGGAGAGTCATGCCGATATCGTCGGGCGCCTGCCCAACCCGTTGAGCGCGGCCGCCAATGCCGACTAACAACACAGCGCTGCGGCTGCTGGTGGTGATTCAGTTGGTGTCGATGGGGGCGATGGAAATGAGCGGACCGTTCTGGCCGCTGCAAATCCAGACGCTGTTGGGCGTTGCCAATGCTCAGTACACCGGCCTGCTGTCTTCGCTGGTGTATGCCGGGCCGATGATGGCAGCGATGATCCTCACGCCCATGTGGGGGAAGCTGGGCGACCGTACCGGCCATAAGCCCATGATCATCCGCGCGTTGCTGGCACTGGCGGTGTGTCAGGCGCTGGCTGCGATAACGCCTGATCCGTGGTGGCTGGTGGTCATCCGCGTGGTGCAAGGTGCGTTGGCCGGCTTCATTGCAGCTGCCCAAGCCTACGCACTGGCCTGCTGCGGCGACGGCGGACGGGGTCACATTCTTGCCAGGCTGCAATCAGCCACTGCCGTAGGCTCCCTGGCCGGGCCGGTATTGGGCGGCTGGCTCATGGACATATCCGGTTTCGCATTGCTGTGCTACAGCGCCACCGCCGTCTGCCTGTTGTGCGCGATAATCAGCGCGTTCTTGCCCAGCGACTCACCACGATCCAGACCTGCCCGCCCATCGAAGCCTGTCGCACTGCCCAAAGGCTGGCTTGGCGCGATGTTGGGAATCATCGTATTGATCCAGGCAGCCAGGATGATGCCGCAACCGTTTTACGCTTTATATGTTGCCGAGGTTTTGCAGGCGCCCGCGTGGCTGATCGGCGCCAGCTATGGCGCCAGCGCCTTGACCCTAGCACTGTCTGCGCCGTTATGGGGCCGCCTGTTCGATCGACATCAGCCAGCACATACGCTGCGCATCATCGAATGGGTCACCTGGGCCTGCGCCCTCACGCTGGCCTGCACGGCGCTGGCCAGTGAATGGTTGGGGTTCATCGCCAGCCGGTTGCTGTGGGGCGTGTGGCAGGGAGCTTTGCTGCCCGTGGCCTACACGCTGATCGCCAATACCGTCGCGTCCAGCCAGCAGGGTTTTGCCCTGGGCATGGGTAACAGCGCCGCCAAAGCAGGTGCGCTGTGCGGCGCCTTGATAGGCGGTATCGGCATGGGGTGGGTGGGCCTGGCGCACAGCTTCTGGCTGGTCGCACTGACCTATGCATTGGCCGCAGTGAGTATCCGCGCGATCCGTTCATATACGCGAGCGCCTGAGACACCCGATTTTTCTGTCAATACTTCTAATAACTCTGAGACAAACCCATGAATAAATCGCAATTGGCCGTTCTGCTGCCGCTTCTCGGCTCGATGAGTGCGCCCGCCTGGGCCGATCAGACAGAACAGACACAGGCAGCCCCGACCAGCCTGCAATTACAGGCAACAGTCGTATCGGCCACGCGCAGCGAAACCAGCATTGCGCAGATTCCAGGCTCAGTGCAGGTGATCAATGAAGCGCAAATCCGCCAGCAGACCGGGGCAGGACGTCGGGTCGCCGATATCCTCGGCCAACTGGTGCCTGGCATTGCCCCTTCCAGCGGCGGCATGAGCAACTTCGGCCAGACGCTTCGCGGGCGTAATACCCTGATCCTGATCGATGGGGTTTCACAAAACGCCACGCGCGATAACTTCCGCCAGCTCAACAGCGTGGCACCGGAAAGCATCGAGCGTATCGAAGTGATCTCCGGTGCCAGCAGTGTCTACGGCGCAGGCGCATCGGGCGGCATCATCAACATCATCACCAAACGCAACCAAGGTGAAGACCTGGCGTTCAGCAGCAAGATCGGCATGACCGCCGGTAACAACCTCAGCCACAAGGGGTTCGCTTACCAGGCGTTCCAAAGCGCCACCGGGCGCAAGGGCCCGGTGGACTGGTACCTCTCGGGCAACACCGTGCAGCGCAACGATCAGTTCGACGGTAATGGCAAGCGCATTCCCCAGGACACGTCCCAGGGCAGCAACATGGACACCGATACCTACGACCTGCAAGGTCGCTTCGGCTATGAGCTTGATGACGACAAGAAGATCAGCCTGTCGCTGCAAGACTACAAGGACGAACAAGACACCCGCTACACCAAGAACCCCCGCATCACCAGCAACGCAGTCGCCGTAAAAGGCCTGGACCTGGGCGACCAACCCTACACCCACAACCAGGCGGTCAACCTCAACTACGCCGACAAGGATTTCTACGGCCAGGGCCTGCAGATCGAAAGCTACTGGCGGCGGGCCGACGCCCTGTTCTTTCCAGACCTGTCCCGAGGCCGGGCAGGCGTGTCAGATAACAACAGCGTGCAGGACGTCTACGGCCTGCGTGCGGCGATCGAGACCCAGATGCCGGACATCGGCCCGGCAACGGGCAACCTGGTATGGGGCGCGGACTACGACCATGAAACCTCACGCCAGCGTGGCGACCAATACCGGGTCAATGGCCTGACCTACACGAAAACCGGTACCACGTTCGAACTGGGTCCAGATATCGAGACCACCACCAAAGCCATCTTTGGCCAGCTCTCCTACGACATCGACAACTGGACCTTGCGCGGTGGCGTACGTCGCGAATGGATTGAGAGTAAAGTCTCCGACAGCATCGCATACGGCGAAATCGTCCAGACCGGCAACCACGCGACACTGCCCGGCGGCACGCTCAAATACGATGACACGCTGTATAACCTCGGTGCGGTGTACCACCTGACCGACAACCAGGATGTGTTCGTCAACTTCAGCCAGGGCTTTTCCCTACCGGATATCCAGCGCTTCCTGCGTGACGTGAACAGCAAATACGATATCCAGGACCTCAATGCCCAGGCCTTGAAAGTCGATAGTTACGAGCTGGGCTGGCGTGGCGACTGGGACAAGTGGCAGGCCAGTGTCACCGCGTACGAAAACACCTCGGATGTCACGCAGTTCTATGATGCCAATGATCGTGTGCTGCGCCTGATCAATCAGAAAGAACGCGTACGTGGCGTCGAAACCGGCCTGACCTATAACATCAGCGACCAATGGTCCGTCGGCGGTACTTACGCTTACGCCAAAGGCGAGACCCAGCAGAACGGCAAGTGGATCGACCTGCCTGCCACCCGCATCTCCCCCGCCAAGACCACAGCCTTTGTCGGCTATGAGCGTGACGACTACAGCCTGCGCTTGCAGGGTATGCGCCTGGCCAATTATGACGCGGCGGCCAAAGACAACAACGGCCGCGATATCCAGGGCTACACCCTGGTCGACCTGCTGGGCTCGGTAAAGCTACCGGTAGGCCGCCTCGAAGGTGCGGTGTACAACCTCACCAACCGCAACTACCAGAACATGTTCGCCCAGGCCAACGCCCGCGCACCGTACCCGAATGCCGAAGGTCGTACCTTCAGCCTGAGTTACGCAGTGGATTGGTAACAGGCTGCACGCTTAAAACACAAACCCCGCCGTTTGGCGGGGTTTGTCGTTTCTAGCGGCTTACCACATCAGATCATCAGGGATCTGGTAAGCGGCGTATGGATCGTCCTCATCCGGCACCTGGCTTTCGGTGAGGATGTTGAGCTGCACGATACGCTCTGGAGCACGCTCCTGGATTTTGAGCGCCGCTTCGCGCGGGATCACCTCGTAGCCGCCACCGTGGTGCACGATCGCCAGAGAGCCGTTGCTCAGCTTGTTGCGCATCAGCGTGTTGACCGACAGGCGCTTGACCTTCTTGTCATCGACGAAGTTGTAGTAGTCCTCGGTGGTCAGCTTGGGCAGGCGCGAGGTCTCGATCAGTTGCTTGACCTGGGCGGTACGCGCCTTGGCCTCGGCTTTTTCCTGCTGCTGACGGTTCAGCTCCTGGTCACGCTTGACCTTCTCGGCGTGTGCCTCAGCGGCCAGGCGCGCCTGGGTATCATCGACTTCGGCCTGGCCCTTGTGGACCAGGCGCTGCTGTTTCTGCTTCTCTTTGCCGACCTGTTTGGCCTGCTTTTGGTTGACCAGACCTGCTTTGAGCAACTGGTCGCGAAGGGAAAGGCTCATGGTGCTTACTCACTTAGGCAGCTGCTCAACCGCAGCTGGACACATTCTTTTCCTGGCGTTTGGCTTCGCCCCACAGGGCGTCCAACTCTTCGAGGGTGCAATCTTCTATGGGTTGGTGCGTATCGCGCAATGCCTGTTCGATAAATCGGAAACGTCGTTCGAACTTGGCATTGGCACCGCGCAAGGCGGTTTCCGGGTCGACCTTGAGGTGACGGGCCAGGTTGACCGCGGCAAACAGCAGGTCGCCGACTTCATCGGCGATGGCTGCCGAGTCGTTATCGGCCATGGCTTCGAGCACTTCGTCCAACTCTTCGCGCACGTTATCCACCACCGGCAACGCGGACGGCCAGTCGAAACCGACCTGGCTGGCGCGCTTTTGTAATTTGGCGGCACGGGATAACGACGGTAAGGCGGTGGGCACATCATCGAGCAGGGAGAGTTGCTCGGGAGCGTCGGACTTTTCTGCGCGCTCCTCAGCTTTGATCTGCTCCCAGCGTTCCTTGACCTGTTCTTCGCTCAACTGCGGGATATCCAGCGGTGCGTACAGGTCGCCGGTTGGGAACACGTGAGGATGCCGGCGAATCAACTTACGGGTGATGCCGTCGATCACGCCGGCAAATTCGAAGCGCCCTTCTTCCCGCGCCAGTTGGCTGTAATACACCACTTGGAACAGCAGGTCGCCCAACTCACCTTGCAGGTGATCGAAATCGCCGCGCTCGATGGCGTCGGCCACTTCATAGGCCTCCTCCAGCGTGTGCGGGACGATGGTCGCGTAGGTTTGCTTGATGTCCCACGGGCAGCCGTATTGCGGGTCGCGCAGGCGGCTCATCAGGTGCAGCAGGTCTTCGAGTGAATACATCGTATCTCTTTCCGCTGAAAATCCAATGTGGGAGCTGGCTTGCCTGCGATGCTCGCGACTCGGTGCTTCAGTTAAACCGAGGTGATGCTATCGCAGGCAAGCCAGCTCCCACATGAAGCAGCTAACACAGTTCAGTTCGCGCCCATCCAGCTATTCATGGGGTGCGGTTGCGCCGGGTTTCGATGATGTTCGGCAACTGGGAAATCCGCCCCAGCAACCGTCCCAGTGCGTCCAACCCCGGAATCTCGATGGTCAGGGACATCAACGCAGTGTTGTCTTCCTTGTTCGAACGGGTGTTGACCGCCAGCACGTTGATCCGCTCGTTGAGCAGCACTTGCGAGACGTCACGCAGCAAGCCGGAACGGTCGTAGGCACGGATGATAATGTCCACCGGATACGTGAGCACCGGCACCGGCCCCCAGCTGACCTGGATGATCCGCTCCGGTTCGCGCCCGCCCAACTGCAGCACCGAGGCGCAGTCCTGGCGGTGAATGCTCACGCCACGGCCCTGGGTGATGTAGCCGACGATGGCGTCGCCCGGCAACGGCTGGCAGCAGCCGGCCATTTGCGTCATCAGGTTGCCCACGCCCTGGATCTGGATATCGCCACGCTTGCCCGGCTTGTAGCCAGTGGCTTTGCGCGGGATCAGCTCCAGCTGTTCGTTGCCGCGCTCAGGCTCGACCAGTTGCTGGGCCAGGTTGACCAGTTGCGCCAGGCGCAGGTCGCCCGCGCCGAGGGCGGCAAACATGTCTTCGGCGATCTTCATGTTGGCCTTTTCGGCCAGCTTGTCGAAGTCCACCTGAGGCAGGCCCAGGCGCGCCAGTTCGCGTTCAAGCAAGGTCTTGCCGGCGGCGACGTTCTGGTCACGTGCCTGTAGCTTGAACCAGTGGACGATCTTCGCCCGCGCCCGCGAAGTGGTGATGTAACCCAGGTTCGGGTTCAGCCAGTCGCGGCTCGGCGTACCGTGCTTGCTGGTGATGATCTCGACCTGTTCACCGGTTTGCAGGCTGTAGTTGAGCGGCACGATGCGCCCGTTGATCTTGGCGCCGCGGCAGTTATGCCCGATTTCGGTGTGCACGCGGTAGGCAAAGTCCAGCGGCGTGGCGCCCTTGGGCAAGTCGATGGCGTGGCCGTCAGGCGTGAAGATATAGACCCGGTCCGGCTCGATATCCACCCGCAGTTGCTCGGCCAGGCCGCCGATGTCGCCGAGTTCTTCGTGCCATTCCAGCACTTGGCGCAGCCAGGAGATCTTCTCTTCGTACTGGTTGGACCCGGCCTTGACGTCGGTGCCCTTGTAGCGCCAGTGCGCGCACACCCCCAGCTCGGCCTCTTCGTGCATGGCGTGGGTGCGGATCTGCACTTCCAGCACCTTGCCTTCAGGGCCGATCACGGCGGTGTGCAGCGAGCGGTAGCCGTTTTCCTTGGGGTTGGCGATATAGTCGTCAAATTCCTTGGGGATGTGGCGCCACAGGGTGTGGACGATACCCAGCGCGGTGTAGCAGTCGCGCATTTCCGGCACCAGCACGCGCACCGCACGCACGTCGTAGATCTGGCTGAAGGCCAGGCCCTTGCGCTGCATTTTGCGCCAGATGGAATAGATGTGCTTGGCGCGGCCGCTGATGTCCGCGTCCACGCCGGTGGCCTGCAGCTCCGAACGCAACTGGCCCATCACGTCGCTGATAAAGCGCTCGCGGTCCAGGCGCCGCTCATGCAGCAGCGTGGCGATCTGTTTGTACTGGTCAGGTTCCAGGTAGCGGAAGGACAAATCCTCCAGCTCCCACTTGATATGGCCGATGCCCAGGCGATGGGCCAGCGGCGCGTAGATGTCGAAGACTTCGCGGGCCACACGGTTGCGCTTTTCGTCATCGGCGGTCTTCACCGCACGGATCGCGCAGGTACGCTCGGCCAGCTTGATCAGGGCGACGCGTACGTCGTCGACCATCGCTACCAGCATTTTGCGCAGGTTCTCTACCTGGCCCTGGGTGCCCAGCACCATCGACTGCCGCGGGCTGAGGCTGGCGCTAATGGCCGCCATGCGCAGCACGCCGTCGATCAGCTTGGCCACCACCGAACCGAAACGCTGGCCAACGGTGGCCAACGGAATATGCCCTTCGCGTACGCCGCGATAGAGCACGGCGGCGATCAGCGAATCCTGGTCCAGCTTGAGATCGGCCAGGATCTCGGCGATTTCCAGGCCAGTGCGAAAACTTGAAGTGCCTTCGGCCCACAGGTTCTTGGCCGCATTGTCTTGCTGTTCAGACTCACGAGCGAACTCGCAGGCTGCTTTCAAGGCTTCACGGTCCAGTGCCGGGTCGACACTGACGGCATGATCCAGCCATGCCTCGAGATTGATACTGCCGTCGGTGTTGATCGGCTGGTGTGCTCTCACCTGTACCATCTTGCTTACCTTCCCTACGACGCACCTTCGATGCGCCAAAATCATCGCCGACTTTACTGCGAGCTCCGTGGCAGTGTTCAGGCCCTGGAGAACGCAGGCCAGTCGGATTAAACGGGCATCCTAGCCCGCTTCAAATAACGCCATGGCCTCGACATGCGCGGTCTGCGGAAACATGTCGAGGATCCCGGCACGCTTTAGCCGGTAGCCTTGCTTGACCAACTCAACCGTGTCCCGCGCCAGCGTGGCTGGGTTGCAGGACACATACACCAGGCGCTTGGCCCCCAAGGCGGCGAGTTTGCGCACAACCTCCAGGGCACCATCGCGGGGTGGGTCCAAGAGTACCGCAGAAAAGCCCTGTTTGGCCCATTCTGCGTCGGTCAAAGGCTGGGACAAATCGGCCTGAAAAAACTGTGCGTTATGCAAATGGTTGCTGACGGCATTGAGGGCCGCACGGTCCACCATGGCCTGTACGCCCTCCACCGCCACCACTTCGCGTACGTGGCGAGCCAGTGGCAGGGCAAAGTTGCCCAGGCCGCAAAACAGGTCCAGTACCCGTTCGTCGGCTTGTGGCGCCAGCCATTGCAGGGCTTGGGCGACCATCGCCTGGTTGACCCCGGCGTTGACCTGCACAAAGTCGCCCGGACGGTACGCCAGCTCCAGATCCCACGCCTCCAAACGGAAGCCCAGGGCCTGACCCGGCTCGACGGGCTCCGGCTGCCCTTCCCCGTGCAGCCACAATTGGGCGTCATGGAAGGTGCAGAATTCCTTGAGGATCTGCAGGTCAGCCTCGGACAACGGCGCCATATGCCGCAGCAACACGGCGATGGACGAACCGCTGAACAACTCGACATGCCCCAACGCCTGCGGTTTGCTCAAGCGACGCAGCATCGCTGGCAAACGCTGCATGATCGGTTGCAAGGCCTGTACCAGCACCGGGCAATCATCGATAGCGACGATGTCCTGACTGGCCACGGCGCGAAAACCCACTTCGAGTTGCTTCGCCTTGGCGTCCCAACGCACGGCTACGCGGGCGCGGCGCCGATAACCGAACTCCGGCCCGCTCAACGGCGCGGCCCACTCTTGCGGTTCGACACCTGCCACCCGCGACAGTTGCTCGGCGAGCATGCGCTGTTTCAGGGCAAGTTGCTGGTCATGAGGCAGATGCTGCACGCTGCAGCCGCCACAGCGGCCAACATGAGCGCAGGGCGCAGGGCGCCGCAGCTCACTCGCCTGGAACACCCGCTCGGTGCGCGCCTCGACCACTTTGCCATGGGCGCCCAACACCCGTGCTTCCACCTCTTCGCCGGCCAACGCACCAGTCACAAACCAGGTGCGGCCTTCAAAGAACACGATGCCTCGGCCATCATTGGCCAGGCGCTCGATGGTCAGGCGTTGTTTCTTGCCCACCGGGATCTGCGGGGCCCGGCTGCCGCCCGTTGGCTGGAAGCGCAAGCCTCTCTCGTGCTTGGCCATCAGTTGGGTTCGTCGAAAATGCCGGTCGACAGGTAACGGTCGCCTCGGTCACAGATGATCGCGACGATCACCGCGTTTTCCACTTCTTTGGACAAGCGCAACATACCGGCCACGGCGCCACCGGAGGACACGCCGCAGAAGATGCCTTCTTCACGGGCCAGGCGGCGCGTGGTGTCTTCGGCTTCGCGCTGGGCCATGTCGATGATGCGGTCTACCCGCGTGGCGTTGTAGATCTTCGGCAAATATTCTTCGGGCCAACGACGAATACCCGGGATGGCCGCGCCTTCCATCGGTTGCAGGCCGACGATCTGAATCGCTGGGTTCTGCTCCTTGAGGTAGCGCGAGTTGCCCATGATGGTACCGGTGGTGCCCATGGAGCTGACGAAGTGGGTGATGGTGCCCTGGGTCTGGCGCCAGATCTCCGGGCCGGTGCTGGTGTAGTGCGCCTCGGGGTTGTCGCCGTTGGCGAACTGATCGAGCACCACGCCACGGCCTTCGGCGGCCATGCGCTCGGCAAGATCGCGGGCGCCTTCCATGCCTTCTTCCTGAGTCACCAGGATCAGTTGGGCACCATAGGCGGTCATCGCCGCCTTGCGCTCGGCACTGCCGTTGTCGGGCATGATCAGCACCATCTTGTAACCCTTGATCGCTGCGGCCATGGCCAGGGCGATCCCGGTGTTACCGGAGGTGGCTTCGATCAGGGTGTCGCCGGGTTTGATCTGCCCACGCAACTCGGCGCGGGCGATCATCGACAGTGCCGGGCGGTCTTTGACGGAGCCGGCCGGGTTGTTGCCCTCGAGTTTGAGCAACAGGGTATTGCTGGTTTCACCCGCCATGCGTTGCAAGCGGACCAGGGGCGTGTTGCCGACACAATCGGCGATTGTTGGGTACTGCAAGGTCATGGCGTATTCGCAATCCAGACTGCGGGGCGCACATCATACCGGGAAAGGCCGGCGGGCCATATCACGCAAAGTGTGGTGCTTATGGCTTAAAGGCATAAGCCGGGTTTATGTCGGGTCGCCATGGTTGCGCTGGAATACTTCATCGCCCATCGCAGCAATCTGCCCTTCGATCAGCGCGTCAAAGGGTTTGAGCAGTGGCTCAAACGACGTCGGCGCTTCCAATACCTGCAACGCTTGCGTGATTGCTTCGACCGTCGACAAGGCGCCAGGCCCCGGCGCCTTGCGCAAGCGATAGCGGGAAACGCCGCCTTCGGCCAATGTCACCCGGGGCAACGCCGCCAGCAAGGGGTTGAGGTGCAGCAGTTTGCGCGCCTTGCGCCAGGTGCCATCGGGAACCACCAGCAGCAGTGGCTGATCGTCAGGTGCGTAGGCGTGCAGCGGCTCGGCTTCATCCGCCGGAAACAACAGGCGTGCCCGATAGCCAGGCGGGTTCAATAGCGTCGCCAGGTCATCAAACACCTCCCCCACCACCAACTGCGCGTTGTTCAGGCCCAACGCCGCCAGCCGCGCAGTATTGAGCGCATGGCCGACCTCGCTCGGGTGCTGCAACACCAACACGCGGGTGCGGCTGTCGAGGTGGGGGATCAGCGCACACAGGCAGTGCGTGGTCGGGCGCAGGCAGCGCGGGCAATGGGGTCGGGACATGGTGTGTTCAGGCCTGGTTGAGCTGGGTCTTGAGCAAATCGCGGAAGGTCTGGATCAGGGGCTCGCGGCTGCGGCCACGGCGCATGATCAGCGAAAACGGCGCCTGGTAGCCGAAGGTGGCCGGCAGCAAAACGCGCAGGTCGCCCTTGTCAGCCCAGGCCTGGGCGTAGTGTTCGGGCAGGTAGCCAATATAAGCGCCCGACAGCACCAGAATCAGTTGCGCCTCCATACTTTCCACCGTGGCAGCGCTGTGCTTGAAGCCGTGGCGCGCCAGCTCGGCCTGGCTCCAGTAACCTCGCCCGACCATGCGTTGCTGGGTGATCACTTGTTCCGGGATGCGCCGCTCGTTGAACAATGGGTGCCGGTTGCTGCAATACAACCAGTGCTGTTCGCGGTACAGCGGCATGTAGACCAGCCCGCTCATACGGTTGGAGAACGCACCGATGGCCAGGTCCAGGCGATTGTCCTGGACCCCCAGTTGCAATTCGTAGGGGCTCATCACCGACAGGTGTAAATGCACCGCCGGGTGCTCCAGGCTGTAGGCGCCAATCACTTCGGCGAACGGCAAGGCCTTGTCGCTGACGGTGGAGTCGAGCACCCCGAGCTTGAGGGTGCCGCGCAATTCGCCTTTCAACGCAGCGGCGTATTGCTCGAAACCTTCGAGTTCGCCCAACAGGCGCAGGGTTTCCTGATGAAACAGCTCGCCCTTGCTGGTCAGGCTGAAGCCGCCACGGCCACGATGGCACAGCACCAGGCCCAAGGCTGACTCGAGTTGGCTCATGTAGGTGCTGATGGCCGACGTCGACAGGTTGAGCTCGTGCTGGGCGTTGGCAAACCCTTGGTGGCGCACGACGCTGACGAAGATGCGCAGGAGTTTCAGGTCGGGCAAGGCGTTGGCCATGGGGGCTCCAGGGGGGGCACACTAAATTGTGGGCGCTGGCTTGCCTGCTCCCACATTTGAATGGAGTTTACCCCAGGCTTTAGTTTAGAAAAATCTGAACTAAGTATTTGCCTCTGCCGATTCTTCCTAAGCCAGGCTTTTCGCAGAATCGGCCATCAATAAACAAAACAACGATGAGGCAATCCCGTGGACAAGATTTTCCACCAACCACTGGGCGGCAACGAAATGCCGCGCTTCGCCGGCATCGCCACCATGATGCGTCTTCCCCACCTGCAAACCGCCAAGGGCCTGGACGCCGCCTTCGTCGGCGTGCCTCTGGATATCGGCACCTCGCTGCGCGCCGGTACGCGCTTCGGCCCACGGGAAATCCGTGCCGAGTCGGTGATGATCCGCCCCTATAACATGGCCACCGGCGCTGCCCCCTTCGACTCATTGTCGGTGGCCGATATCGGCGACGTGGCGATCAATACCTTTAACCTGCTCGACGCGGTGCGCATCATCGAAGAAGCCTACGACGAGATCCTCGAGCACAACGTCATCCCCCTGACCCTGGGTGGCGACCACACCATCACCCTGCCGATCCTGCGGGCGATCCACAAAAAACATGGCAAGGTCGGGCTGGTGCACATCGATGCCCACGCCGACGTCAACGACCATATGTTCGGCGAGAAAATTGCCCACGGCACCACCTTCCGCCGCGCCGTGGAAGAGGGCTTGCTCGATTGCGACCGCGTGGTGCAGATCGGCCTGCGCGCCCAGGGGTATACCGCCGAAGACTTCAACTGGAGCCGCAAGCAAGGCTTCCGTGTGGTCCAGGCCGAAGAATGCTGGCATCACTCCCTCGCGCCGCTGATGGCCGAAGTGCGGGAAAAAGTCGGCGGCGGCCCGGTGTATCTGAGCTTTGACATCGACGGCATCGACCCCGCCTGGGCGCCCGGCACCGGCACCCCTGAAATCGGCGGGCTGACCACCATCCAGGCCATCGAAATCATCCGTGGCTGCCAGGGCCTCGATCTGATTGGTTGCGACCTGGTAGAAGTTTCGCCGCCTTACGACACCACAGGCAATACCTCGTTGCTGGGCGCCAACTTGCTGTACGAGATGCTCTGCGTACTGCCTGGCGTCGCGCATCGCTGATAAGGCGAATGCGCTGAGAACAATAAAAACCGCGTCTTCACACTCAGAACCAAGGGGATCGCACAGATCCCCGACAACGATGTACCTGACTTTCGCTCGCGTGTTTACCGAGCCAGCTGCCGCCTGATCGCCCATAAAAAATATAATCGGAGAACCGCCGTCATGGCTTTGGATTTATTCGTCGTACTCATCTACGCCGCCGGCATGCTGGTGCTCGGCTACTACGGCATGCGTCGCGCCAAAACCCACGAAGACTACCTGGTCGCCGGCCGTAACCTCGGCCCGTCACTGTACATGGGCACCATGGCCGCTACGGTGCTGGGCGGTGCCTCCACCGTCGGTACCGTGCGCCTGGGGTATGTGCATGGTATTTCGGGTTTCTGGCTGTGCGCCGCGCTCGGCGCGGGCATCATTGCCCTGAACCTGTTCCTGGCCAAGCCGCTGTTGAAGCTGAAAATCTTCACCGTCACCCAGGTCCTGGAAAAACGCTACAACCCCATGGCCCGCCAGGCCAGCGCGGTGATCATGCTGGCCTACGCGCTGATGATCGGCGTGACCTCGATCCTGGCCATTGGCACCGTGCTGCAAGTGCTGTTTGACCTGCCGTTCTGGATGTCGGTACTGGTGGGCGGCGGCGTGGTGGTGGTGTATTCGACCATCGGTGGCATGTGGTCGCTGACCCTCACTGATATTGTGCAATTCGTGATCAAGACCGTCGGCCTGATGTTCATCCTGTTGCCGATCTGCCTGTACCGCGTCGGTGGCTGGGATGAACTGGTGGCCAAACTGCCGGCGTCGAACTTCAGCTTCACCGCTATCGGCTGGGACACGATCATCACCTACTTCATGATCTACTTCTTTGGCATCCTGATCGGCCAGGATATCTGGCAACGGGTCTTCACCGCCCGTGACGAAAAGGTCGCCCAGTACGCAGGCACTTTCGCCGGCTTCTATTGCATCCTGTACGGCCTGGCCTGTGCGCTGATCGGCATGGCTGCCCATGTGCTGATCCCGGACCTGGACAACGTCAACAATGCCTTCGCCGCGATCGTCAAAGCTTCGCTGCCGGACGGCATTCGCGGCCTGGTCATCGCCGCCGCGCTGGCCGCCATGATGTCCACCGCCAGCGCCGGCCTGCTCGCCGCCTCCACTGTGTTGACCGAAGACCTGCTGCCCCGCCTGCGCGGCGGCAAGGCGTCGAGCCTGCGCATCAACCGGCTGTTCACCCTGTTGACCGGCATTGCCGTGCTGGGTATCGCATTGGTGGTGAACGATGTGATCAGCGCCCTGACCCTGGCCTATAACCTGTTGGTGGGCGGTATGTTGGTACCCTTGATCGGCGCGATCTTCTGGAAGCGCGCGACCACCTCGGGCGCAATCACGTCCATGAGCCTGGGCTTTGTGACCGCGCTGGTGTTTATGTTCAAGGATGGGCTGGATGCAAACACGCCGATCTACTACAGCCTGGCAGTGGCGCTGGTGAGCTTTGTACTGGTGAGTTTGCTGTCGCGTCGGCCGGCCAAGGTGGCGGCTGCGGTGGTTTGAGCTATAACAGGGACGAGGATATTTTCTTCAGCGGGCGCGACGTCGGAGGTCGCGCCCGTTTTTTTCGCCTAGTGCAATACAACTGTGGGAGCGAGCAAGCCCGCTCCCACATTTTTTAGCGGCGACGGGGCCGACGTTGCTCGTCATCCGTGCGAATCGGCACCGGTTGCAGCGGAGGCTCGATCAAGCCCAACGCAACGCCAAGGTCGTGGAGCCAGTTTTGGATTTTCTCTTTCATGATTGCCCCCTTTGAGGGTAGTGCTGGCCGGCGTGAGTTCTGTCGCCGTTTCCTACAGTGATAGTAGCCCTAAGTCCTAGGTAATGCTTGAAGGAAACCACAACGAACTATTACTGAATTGATCCGAATCCTGACGGATCGTTCAAGCAATCGCGCGAGTGTCTTGCACGCACAGTGGGTTGCCGTCTTGCTGCAGGTCGATCCATGCATTGAGGTTAGCGCCGAGCATACCCTTTCGCCACATCAGCCAGGTGGTCGCAGTGGCAAAAGGCCCGGTCAGCGGATGAACGGACACGCTGTCCTTGCCGGGAAGGCTTGCGAGCATGGATTCAGACATCAACGCCACGCCGGAACCTGCGATCACGCAAGCGAGCATGCCTTGGTAGGACTCGATCTCGATCGCCCGCCCCATCGCCACTCGCTCATGGGAAAACCAGGTTTCCAGGCGCGTGCGGTAGGCGCAACTGCGCCGGAACGTGAACACCGCACGGCCCGCCACATCCTGAGGGCCACGCACCGGCGGATGATCGGCCTCGCAAATCAGCACCAGGCGCTCTTCGCACAGCGGTACGCCATCCAGGGTGGCGATGGTCAGCGGGCCGTCGACGAAGGCTGCGTCCAGGCGCCCGGTAATCAGCCCTTCCAGCAACTCCCCACTGGGTGCCGACTGCACCTGAAGGTTCACCATGGGGTAAGTCTTGTGATAGCGCGCCAGCAGCTTCGGCAAATGAACTGCGGCGGTGCTGTACATGCTGCCCAATACGAAATCACCGGCCGGTTGCCCGCCTTGTACGGCGCCGTGTGCTTCATCATGCAGCGCCAGCAGGCGAGTGCTGTAGTCCAGCAGTACCTTGCCCGCCGGAGAAAGCTGCAAACGTTGGCGCTCGCGCACGAACAGGTCGACACCCAATTGCTCTTCCATTTGTTTAAGCCGGGTCGACAGGTTGGACGGCACGCGGTGCAGGCGCTCGGCGGCACGGGTAATGGAGCCCTCTTCCGCCACAGCCTGGAAAATGCGCAATTGACTGAACTCCATTACTTTCTCCAAAACTGAACAAGTTACTCACTATTATTCAATTTTACAGAAAGTCAATCCGTCTTAGCCTGCAAGGCATTCGCTTCTTTGCAGGAAACCTGAACATGTCCCCGCTGATTCGTTTACTCGCCAGCTCCGTCGCCCTGATGATGGCCATGGGCATTGGCCGCTTCGCCCTGACTCCGCAAATGCCGCATTTGCTCAGTGAAGGCCAGATCGACCTGACCGGCGCCGGCCTGCTCGCTGCCGCCAATTACCTGGGTTATTTCGTCGGCGCGGTGGACTCGATCTTTGCCCGTAGCCATCAGCATGTGCGCGGGCGCCTCTACGGCGGGTTGTGGCTGTGCGTATTGCTGACCCTGGCGTCCTACTGGGCTAACGGGTTCTGGCCGCACTTGTTGCTGCGCTTTGGCACCGGGGTCGCCAGTGCCTGGGCCCTGGTGATGATTACCAGCCTGAGCCAGCCACTGGCGACTGCCGCCGGCCGCCCGCGCCTGGGTGCGTTGGTGTTTGCCGGGCCGGGGTTGGGGATTGTGCTGACGGGGCTGCTGGCGTTGGTTTCCAACCTATTAGGGCAAAGCTCTGCCACGCTGTGGTTGCTCTACGGGACGGTAGCGCTGGTGATGCTGCTGGCGATCCTGCCGTTTTTACCCAAGCCGGCCGTCACTGTTACCCAGGTCTCCAGCGCGGGGAGCAACGGCAGCATCGCGCACCTGTGCTGGATTTATTTCCTGTACGGCCTGGGCTACATCATCCCGGCGACTTTTCTGTCGCAGATGGCCAGCGCTCAATTCAACGGGGCCTGGCAGGCCGATCTGTTCTGGCCCTGCTTTGGCCTGGCGGCCGCGCTGGGAGTGGGGGTGGCCAGCCTGCGCCGCAAGCACCCGAACACCACCCGTCGCTGGCTGATGGCGACTTTATGGCTGCAAGCGGCCGGGGTATTTGCCTGCCTGCTGGGCAATGGCTGGGGCTTGGCGCTGGGCGTGTTGCTGTGCGGTGCGCCATTTTTGGCCTGCATGCAGTTGGTGATGGCGCGATTAAGGGAGGTCGCACCCCATGGCTACCAACGCAGCACGGGGCTGCTGACCGCCAGCTTCGCCGTCGGCCAATTGAGCGGGCCACTATTGGCGTCGGTCAGCAGCCACCTCAGTGGCGGCCTGCAACCGGCGTTGGTCGCTGCCGGTGCCGGGTTGTTATTAGCCGGTTCAGTACTGATCAACCGCCCTCTACCGCCGCAGCCGATTTGCACACAAGTGGCCAGCGGTGCAGCAAATGGCGGTTAGGCACGTGCCCCACGCCATGTCCATCAGCGCCAACCCGGCGGACCAGCCTTGAAGCGTGGCCCAGTTGCTCAGGTCATAGGTGCCATAGGCCACCAAGCCAAGCAAGGCGCCCAAACGCGCAGCGCGCTGCCAACTGGCGCTGGGCAAGATCACCAACACCACGCAACCGAGGACATACAGGAGATAGAACAATATCGCAGGCAACAGGCGTGGCTGATCAAGCATCAGCGTGCCGAGCAGGGATTTATAGGTGGAGCCCATGAGCACGCCAAGCCAGAGGCCGTCGAGGACCAGGAAGGCGAGCAAGGTGCCGAGGTAGGCAAAAACCGTTCTTTTAGACATGACACAACCCTGTAGGAGCGAGCTTGCTCGCGAAAAACGCACATCCGACGCCACACTGCGCCTGGAATATTTTCGCGAGCAAGCTCGCTCCTACAGGAGAGCAGCCTGTACTCAGCTTAGTTCAATGCGGTCCGCATGAATCACGATCTGCCCTTGCTTATAGAGCGCACCAATGGCCTTCTTGAAGTTGCCCTTGCTCACGCCGAACAAGTTGCTGATCACCGCCGGGTCGCTTTTGTCGCTGACCGGCAGGGTGCCATTGTTGTCACGCAACTTGGCGAGGATCTTCGAGTTCAGGCTGGAGGCCGCTTCCTGGCCCACCGGTTGCAGGCTCAGGCTGATGTTGCCATCGGCGCGGATCTCTTTGATGAAACCCTTCTCTTCCTTGCCCGGACGCAGGAACTTGAACACTTCGTTCTTGTGGATCAGGCCCCAGTGCTTGTTGTTGATGATCGCCTTGAAGCCCATGTCGGTGGCTTCGGCCACCAGCAGGTCGACTTCCTGGCCCACCTGGTAATTGGCTGGCGTCTTGTCCAGGTAACGGTCAAGGCGAGCGGTGGCGGTGATGCGCTTGGTGTGCTTGTCGAGGTAGACGTGCACCACGCAATACTCACCTGCGGTCAGCTGGCGTTTTTCTTCCGAATACGGCAGCAGCAGATCCTTGGGCAAACCCCAATCAAGGAATACGCCAATGCTGTTGACTTCCACAACTTTCAAACTGGCGAATTCACCGACTTGAACTTTGGGTTTTTCGGTGGTGGCGATAAGTTTGTCATCGCTGTCCAGATAAATGAAAACGTTGAGCCAGTCTTCATCTTCACTGGGAATATCTTTAGGGATATACCGATTAGGCAAGAGGATTTCCCCATCTTGCGCACCATCGAGGTACAAACCAAAGTTAGTGTGCTTGACCACTTGCAAGCTGTTGTAGCGCCCGACTAAAGCCATTTCCAATACCCTCATTGCGTGGGCGGCATTCTACCCGAGTTGGGCCCTGCACGCGCGCGCGCCTGAAAAATCGCGGGCTGGCATGGCGTTCCAATGGCAGCGCCCCACTCGTCTGATCGTTCGGTTCACTTTGAGCAGGCCATCAGCGGGCCACCCGGCGTGTGGTTTCCAGCTAAAACAGTAAGTTAGCGCTTTATTTCGGCGTTGAACTTCGGCTATTTCCAGCGCTGGATATTAATCCTGAGGGATATTTGCCAAGCAATTGTCAAGTATTTCCTGTACGATGCCTGGCCAAGTTAATTTTCTACAGGTTAGTGGCCGCCATGCGTGTAAAAGCATCCAACAGCAAAGCAAAGCCAGCTCCCGCCGTTGAAACCAGCGAATCGATCAATAGCCAGATTGCTGCGTTCCTCAAGTCCGGCGGCGAAATCCAGCAAATTGCCAAGGGCGTGAGCGGCCAGACTTTCGGCCCGTCCAAGCAGATCAGCCTGGGCAAGAAGTAATAGTCATACCCTCGCACTGCATCTGGTCCCTAAGCGTCTTGCCTTCAAGGCGCTAGGACTAGAGTTGCAACCCCCTCCTCACACCTTCAATACGCAGCTAATCGACGAACGGGCCTCAACGCCAGGCATTCGCCGGTATCCTTGCACACGTCTAGCACGGGCATCCGCCTGAATCTTTCCGTTACTGCTCCTCGCTTTTCATGGAGTGAAGCATGCTTAAACGCTGTATTTTCGTGGTCAGCCTCCTGGTCGCCAGCCCTTTGGCCCAAGCGCATATCTTCCAGCGTGAACTGGGTGACTTCGACCTGAAATTAGGCACCACCCCCAGCCGCACCATGGCCCAGGGCCTGGTCAAGCCGACCGCCCCTGGCAGCGACTCGTTCCACGGTGGCCTGGACCTTACCCACGACAGCGGCCTGTATTTCGGCCAGTTTTCCCCAAACATGGGCCTGTCGTCGGCCAATAACCTTGAAGTCGACTCCTACATGGGCTTCAAGCGTCCGTTCGACCAGACCCTGGGCTACGAAGTCGGCTTGATCCACTACAGCTACCCCAAGGTCAGCCCCCTCGACAGCCAGGAGTTCTACGGCGGGCTGAACCTGTTGGGCAACCGCTTTGGCGTGTCCTTCAGCAACGACCCCGACCGCCAGGACAGTACCCTGTTTGCCGACCTGGGCGGTACCCAGCCTTTCGGCATCGGCGTCAGCATGAAGTACACCACCCATCAACTGGGCACACCGGTCTCGGTAGAGAACGGCGCCATCAGCAGTTTCAGCGATTGGTCGGTGCAGTTTTCCCGGGCCTGGAAAGGCATTGACCTGGACCTGATCTACAGCGGCTCCAGCCTCAGCGGCAGTGACTGCTCGGCCTACTCCGGACACAACTCGCAATGTGATGGGCTGTTGACCTTGAAGGCCGCGCGGTCGTTTTATTGATGGGCTGAACTGTCGCACCCCGCGCAGGTTCACATGCATTAACGCCCTCCATGCAAGGACCTGCCCATGTTGCGCCGGCTCAAACTCCTGATGGTACTGCTGACCCTGAGCCTGGTGCTCGCCGGCTGCAATCGCGTGGGCCTGGCCTACCGTAACCTCGACGTGATCATCCCCTGGACCCTCAACGACTACCTGGACATGAATGCCGGGCAAAAGAGCTGGTTCAACGACACCCTCAAGGAACACCTGGCCTGGCACTGCACCACGCAATTGCCTGGCTACCTGGACTGGCTCGACCGCCTGCAGCAGATGGTCGACAGTAACCAGGTCACCGACGCCGCATTGCAAACCCGTACTGTCGAAGCCAAACAGGCAATTGCCGAGATTGCTCGGGAAATCACGCCCTCAGCTGTGCAATTGCTGCAAGGCCTGGACGATCAGCAGGTCAAAGACATGAGCGATGCTCTGGCCAAGGACCTGCGCAAGCGCCAGGACGAATACCTCAAGCCACCACTGGCTCAACAAATCAAGGAACGCGCCGAGCGTATGAGCAAGCGCCTGGACGCCTGGATCGGCCCGTTGAGCCCAGGCCAGCAAAACCGCGTCACGGCCTGGTCGGCCGAGTTGGGCGCGCAAAACCAAGCGTGGATCGGCAACCGCGCCCATTGGCAGGCGCAATTTATCGAGGCGCTGCAACAACGCCACAATGCCGATTTCCCGCAGAAAATCCAGCAACTGCTGGTGGATCGCGAAAGCCTGTGGACCCCGCAATACCGCGCCGCCTACGCACAGACCGAAGCCGCCGCGCGCGGCTTGCTCGTGGACGTGATGGCCCAAAGCTCCCCAGCGCAGCGCCTGAAACTCACCCAAAAAATCGACAAGGTCCGCAGCGACTTCCAGGCGCTTAAATGCCTGAAAAGCGCACAGTCTTAGTCAGGCGCCAAGGTGCCCAGCCAGGCCACCAGGCCAAGGATGAGCACCACAGCGCCAAACTCCAGGGCCATGCTGCGCCGTAACGCACGGATCGCCACGTTATAATCGCCCGCCGCGATAGATTGTTGCAGAAGCGGCGTCAGGTGAAAGCGATTGAGCGCCGCCAAGGCCAGCATCACGCCGAACAACCCCAGCTTCAGGCATAGCAGCACCGCATAGACTCCGCCGTTGATACCCCCCAGATTCGGCCCGACAACAAACAGATAATTGGCAACGCCAGTGCCGATCAGCACCAAGACAAATCCCGCGCCAATGCGCTCAAAGCCTGCCAATGCGCTGGCCAGAACCTGCACTCGATCATCCTGTGGCAACGGCGCAGGCATCAACAACAAACCGAATGCCGCCAACGCCCCCACCCAACCCGCCGCTGCCAACAGGTGTGCACTGTCGCTGACGATATGCCACACACCTTGCACGCCTTCGTGCATTACGCCGTGCCCTGTCCACACCAGGGTGGCCAACGCCACGCCAGCCGACAGCGTGGCCAGCGCCAGATGAGTGCTCAGTGCCGCCAGGACCAGCGCCGCGATACGCACCCACCACGTCAGCCCCAAGTCGGTCTGCCACAGCATCATCTGCACATGCGGCCATAGCGCCTGCCAATCAGTGGCGCCGCTCATGGATTGGGTCATGACCAATAGCGACGCCACCGAAAACGCCAGCCCCAAGCCGCCCGTCAATCCCATCCATGCCCTTAGATTGAGCCATCTACGTTGCTCAGCGTGCAGACCATAAAGGCCGAACAGTCCCAATCCAAATAGCATCATCAGGTCGAGATAGAGCGCGAAGCGCAATGCGATGGAGATCAGCTCACTCATGGCTGCACGCTGAACACCACATTACCGGTGATCGGATGTGTATCGGACGACACGGCACGCCAATCCACCCGATAGCTGCCGGTGGTAAGTGCGGAGACCGGCTTGATCAACATCACCTTGGGGTCGCTGCTCGCCGACACGCTGGCCTTCACCGGCATCGGCGAATTGGGCATGCCCGGCATGTCGGTCATGATCAACTTGGCCCCGGAAAACTGGGTCAGCAGGTTTTCTGAGAAATGCAATTCAATCACTGCGGGAGCGGCGCCCTGTGCGCCTGCCGCCGGAATGGATGACAGCAGCTTGGGGTGGGCCGAAGCGGGCAGGCTAAGACTTAAACCTACCCACAGCGCAGCACCCAGCAGCGTGGTTTTCAACATAGACATGCAAGACTCCAGGCCGCGCCAGGCGGCGAATAATAAAAAGGGAAACCCGTCAGAACCACAAGCGCACGCCGACAACCCAGCGCAGTTGATTGATGTCTTCGTCTTCGTCCCGTGCGTATTGCGCGGTCTGGCCATAAGTGCGGTTCCAGCTGAGACCGACATATGGCGCAAACTCGCGGCGAACTTCGTAGCGCAAGCGCAGGCCCAGTTCACTTTCCGCCAAGCCCGAACCAACGCCGCGTTGCGGATCGTTCTGCGCATAGAAGTTGAGTTCGGCGGTCGGCTGCAGGATCAGGCGATTGGTGAGCAGAATGTCGTAGTCACCCTCAAGGCGTGCGGCGGTATGCCCCGATTCGCCGACAAACAACGTGGCTTCGGCCTCGAAGTTGTAGAGCGCCATGCCTTGTAGGCCAAAGGCCGCCCAGCTCTGGCTAGCACCGGGCTTGAAGTCCTGGCGCACGCCGCCGACCACATCCCACCACGGGCTGATTGCGTGCCCCCATAACGCTTGGGCTTCGGCGCTTTCAGTGCGGCCGGCGCTGCGTTCGCCTTCACTGCGTAGCCACAACCGGTCGATGTCACCGCCGACCCAACCCTTGATGTCCCAAGTCTGCGCGTTGCCGTCGCCGCCCTGCCATTCCAACTGGTTGACCAGTAGCATCGAGTTGACGCCGCTGTCGTGCACCTGATGCCCTCCCGGCGCGTTGTAGACCGCTGCACGGTCTGCGTCGGTCAGCGCCGGAATCGGCGTACGGCTTTGCGCCAGCGCTGGCGTCGCCGGGCTCATGCCCTGAAGTTCATCCTCGGCCGCCAACGCCCATGGGGCGAACCCCAGCGTGGCGAAAGCGATGCAAAGAGACCAGACGCAACGGTTCATGCTCGCTTCCTTATTCATGCACGCGCACCTCGCGGAACATGCCCATTTCCATGTGGTAGAGCAGGTGGCAGTGATAGGCCCAGCGCCCCAAGGCATCGGCGGTGACGCGGTAACTGCGACGGGAGCCCGGTGGCATGTCGATGGTGTGTTTGCGCACCAGGAACTGGCCGTTTTCGTCCTCCAGGTCGCTCCATAAGCCATGCAGGTGAATCGGGTGGGCCATCATGGTGTCGTTGACCAGCACCACCCGCACGCGCTCGCCATAAGTCAGTTGCAAGGGCTCGGCATCGGAAAACTTCACGCCATTGAACGACCAGGCGAACTTTTCCATATGCCCGGTGAGATGCAATTCGACGGTGCGGGAGGGGTCGCGGCCATCGGGGTCTTCGAAGGTACTGCGCAAGTCGGCATAGGTGAGCACCCGGCGGCCATTGTGGCGCAGGCCGATTCCAGGGTCGTCCAGCTTGGGCACCGGGTTCATCGCCTGCATGTCTACCAGCGCGTTGTTCTGCTCGCTGGCGGGGTGTTTCTGCATGGCCATCGCGCCCATGGCACTGTGATCCATGCCTTCCATGCCCGGCATATCGGCCATGGCACCGTGGTCCATGCCGCCCATGTCCTCCATGGTCAGCCACGGGCGCGGATCAAGCAGTGGAACTGAGGCGGTCGCTCCCATCTGCCGGGCGAGGGTGCCACGGGCATAGCCTGTGCGGTCCATGGACTGAGCAAACAGGGTGTAAGCCTCTGCCACAGGCTCGACCAGCACGTCGTAGGTTTCCGCCACGGCGATACGGAACTCGTCGACACTTACCGGCTTTACCGGCTGACCATCCGCGGCGATGACGGTCATTTTCAACCCTGGAATGCGCACATCAAAATAGGTCATCGCCGAGCCATTGATAAAACGCAGGCGAATCGTTTCCCCCGCCTTGAACACTCCGGTCCAGTTCTGTCCAGGCGGCTGGCCGTTGAGCAAGTAGGTGTAGGTCTCGCCGCTGACGTCCGCAAGGTCGGTGGGGTTCATCTTCATTTGCGCCCATATCAGCCGTTCGGCAGCCGTGGCCGACCAGCCCTGCTTGCCCACATCCCGGATAAAATCGCCCAGGGTGGGTTTGTGCAGGTTGTAGTAATCGGACTGCTTCTTGAGGGTTTTCATCAGGGCGACGGGGTCTTCGTCGGTCCAGTCCGACAGCATCACCACGTAATCGCGCTGGTAGCTATAAGGCTCGGGTTCCTTGGGATCGATAACCAGCGGACCGTACACGCCCTGCTGCTCCTGAAGCCCGGAATGGCTGTGGTACCAGTAGGTGCCGTACTGCTTGACCTTGAACTGGTAAACGTAAAGGCCGCCCGGTTCGATGCCCTTGAAGCTCAGGCCGGGCACGCCGTCCATGGTCGATGGCAACAGGATGCCGTGCCAGTGGATCGAAGTGGGCTCGCCAAGGCGGTTTTTCACGCGCAGGGTCACGGTGTCGCCCTCCCGCCAGCGTAACAGCGGGCCGGGCAGGCTGCCGTTGACGGTCAACGCGGTGCGCGGTTGGCCTGTCAGGTTGACCGGGGTCTGGTCAATAAACAGGTCAAACTCGCTGCCGGCGAGCACCGTGGGCTGGCCGGGGCTGATCAGTGCCCACACAGGGGGGCGCCAAAGCCCGAGCCCGCCCAACAGGCCGCCTGCGGCCAGGCCTTTGACGAATGTGCGTCTGGAGGTTGTGGAGTGCATGCCGATTCAAGTCCGTGAGTTGAATGGCAGCAGATTAGGAGTCGCCGGCTGTCAGCAACCTTAGCGGCAGATTACCGATTCGACAGGTTCACCCGGCACCCTCAGGGGCGCCGGGGGCATAAGAGGATCAGGCGATCTGGGCTTTTGAGGCCACTTCCGCGAACGTTGCCGGATCAAGCGCATCCGCTTGTTCATCCAACACCTGACGCGGATGATCATTGCCCGGAATCGAACTGTCGATCAGCGCCAGCAATTGCGCCCCCAGCGCCGTCAGGATGAAGTTCTCGCCATTGCCGCCCTCTTCCTCAGGCCGCGACTCAATAAAGCCACGCTTGAACAGCAGCGCCTCGTAGTCGGCAGCGGTCTTCTTCAGCGCGTCCAGGTTGCCAGTGTCCTCGCCGGCCGTCGCCTTCTCGGCCGCTTCCTGTTCGGCGTATTTGCGCGGGGCAAAGCTGCCCTCGCCGTTCTGCACTTCATGCAGCAGACGTTCGATCAGATCCCAATTGTAAGTCGTCATCCTGATTCCTCCTGCAGGCCGATGGAGTTAGCCCGTCTTAGGGAGTGACACGTTCCGGCACGGGCCGTTCAACCAAACGGACGGGCGTCATTTCTCTGAACTTTGCAGAGGTTTGCCACCTCAACTGCACATCACTGCCAAGGAAGTCCGACCATGAAAACCTTGATGAAGCTGACTCTCGCCGCCACGCTGATAAGCGCCCTGCCCGCCTGGGGCTGCACGCCCGAGGAGGCCACGACCAAGCGGGAGGAACTGGCCAAGGAAGTGACCAAGCTCACCGAGCAGAACCCGACCAAGGCCAAGGAGATGAATGACCAGTTACAGAAGATGGACCTGGATACCGAAAGCGCCGGGTTTCCCGACAAGTGCCAGTTGATCGATGCGCGGCTCAAGGAGCTCAGAGAAGCTGCGGGGAAGCGTTGAGCACAGCGCGACGCTGATGGCGAAAAAAAACCGGACATCGTCCGGTTTTTTTAGGCCCGCCTGCTTATTCGGCAGCCGGAGCTTCTGGCTTGCGGCGCTTGAGCGGGGCCATGCCGTCCTTGCTGACGAGCGACAGGTTGTCGGTCTTCGGCCGGTTGGCGATCTTGCGCTTGGTCGGTGACTTGGCGGCGGTTTTTTTCTTGTCGCCCTTGGCGTCGGTCTTTTTCTTCTTCACGCCAACGGCCTTGCCCGACGCCTTGACCTTCTTCGGCCCGGTGTACGTGCCTTTGACTTCCTTGATGGTGCGGCGCTCGAACGACTGCTTCAGGTAGCGTTCGATGCTCGACATCAGGTTCCAGTCGCCGTGGCAGATCAGCGAGATGGCCAGGCCATCGTTGCCGGCCCGTCCGGTACGGCCGATGCGGTGCACGTATTCGTCGCCGCTGCGGGGCATGTCGAAGTTGATCACCAGGTCCAGGCCGTCCACGTCGAGGCCGCGCGCGGCAACGTCGGTGGCCACCAGGATCTTCACGCCGCCCGCCTTGAGACGGTCGATGGCCAGCTTGCGGTCCTTCTGGTCTTTCTCGCCGTGCAGCACGAACGCCTTGTATTCCTGCGCAACCAGGCGCCCGTAGATACGGTCGGCGGCGGCACGGGTGTTGGTGAACACGATGGCCTTCTGGTAGGTCTCGTTGGCCAGCAACCAGTTCAGGATCTGTTCTTTATGCACGTTATGGTCAGCGGTAACGATCTGCTGACGCGTGGTGGCGTTCAGGTCGCTGACGTTGTTGACCTGCAAGTGCTCAGGGTTGTTCAGCACCTTGGCGACCATGTCGCGCAGGGTCGAACCACCGGTGGTGGCGGAGAACAGCATGGTCTGCTGGCGGTTGACGCACTCGCCGACCAGACGTTGCACATCATCGGCAAAGCCCATGTCGAGCATGCGGTCGGCTTCGTCGAGCACCAGCACTTCGACTTCCTTGAGATCAAGGTTGCCAGCGTTGAGTTGCTCGATCATGCGCCCTGGGGTGCCGATCAGGATGTCCGGCACCTTGCGCAGCATCGCGGCCTGGACCTTGAAGTCTTCGCCACCGGTGATGATGCCGGACTTGATGAAGGTGAACTGCGAAAAGCGTTCGACTTCCTTCAGGGTTTGCTGGGCCAGCTCGCGGGTCGGCAGCAGGATCAGGGTCTTGATGCTGACGCGCACCTTGGCCGGGCCGATCAGGCGGTTAAGTACCGGCAGGACGAAAGCGGCGGTCTTGCCGCTGCCGGTTTGCGCCGTCACCCGCAGGTCACGCCCTTGCAGCGCGAGCGGGATGGCCGCTGCTTGCACAGGCGTAGGCTCGACAAATTTAAGCTCGGCCACGGCTTTAAGCAGGCGTTCGTGCAGGGCGAATTGGGAAAACACGGGTGCTACCTCGAAGAAATACAAATATCAGCTGCATAGGTTACCGGTTTCGGGCGCCCAAACCGAGTTTCTTTACGCGAACGGGGCTAATCAGCTGCTTTTTTGTCAGCGATTTTGTCCAGAGCGTCAACTTTGTTGCACTTAAATGCTCTAATCGCCCCGTGTTGTCTTACAGAAGAATCGGTTCACGCATGGATATCAAACAGCTCTGGCTCAACGTCCAAGACCTTTGGGGCGCCCTAGATGAACACCCGGTCCTGCATTCCAGCCTCGGCTTGCTGGTGTTGCTGGTGGTGGCATTGGTGGTGGGACGGGTCGCCCGTTACCTCATCCTGCACGCGGTCAAATTGCTCGGCCGGCAGCCGGCCCTGCACTGGCTGAACGACCTGCGGCATAACAAAGTCTTCCATCGCCTGGCGCAAATGACGCCGTCGCTGGTGGTCCAGTTCGGTCTGTACCTGGTGCCGGACCTGAGCAAGACCGCCATCCTGTTCATCGGCAACGTCGCCCTGGCGATCAGCATTCTGTTCATGGTTTTGGCCATGAGTGCCCTGCTCAACGCGCTGCTGGATATCTACGCACGCACCGAACACGCACGCACCCGCTCGATCAAGGGCTATGTGCAATTGGCGAAAATGGTGCTGTTCGTGTTCGGCGCGATCATCATCGTCGCCACCCTGATCGACCGCTCGCCACTGTTGCTGCTCTCAGGCCTGGGTGCGATGTCGGCGGTGATTCTGTTGGTGTACAAGGACACCCTGCTGTCGTTCGTCGCCAGTGTGCAATTGACCAGCAACGACATGCTGCGCGTCGGTGACTGGATCGAAATGCCCCAGGTCGGGGCCGATGGCGATGTGGTGGATATCACGCTGCACACGGTGAAGGTGCAGAACTTCGACAAGACCATCGTCTCCATCCCCACCTGGCGCCTGATGTCCGAGTCGTTCAAGAACTGGCGTGGCATGCAGGCCTCCGGTGGGCGCCGTATCAAGCGCAGCCTGTACATCGACGCCAGCGGCGTACGCTTCCTGAACGATGAGGAAGAAGTGCGCATGACCCAGGTGCACTTGCTCAGCGGCTACATCAGCCGCAAACAGGCCGAACTCAAGGCCTGGAACGAGGCCCAGGGCCACAGCGCGCAACTGTCGGCCAACCGTCGGCGCATGACCAACCTCGGCACCTTCCGCGCCTACGCCCTGGCGTACCTGCAAAGCCACCCGGACATCCAGCCGAACATGACCTGCATGGTGCGCCAGATGCAAACCACCGCCCAGGGCGTGCCGCTGGAGATCTACTGCTTTACCCGCACCACGGCGTGGGGCGATTACGAGCGGATCCAGGGCGATATCTTCGATTATCTATTGGCAGTGTTGCCGGAGTTCGGGCTGAGCCTGTATCAACAGCCGAGCGGCAACGACCTGCGGGCCGGCGTGCTGCCTGCATTGGCCGGGGCCACTCAGGTACCCGTGGCCGAAACGGCATGAGGTGATGCACGCGGGATTACGGCAGTGATGCCGTAATCTCCTTGCGGCACACCTCAAGCACTTCATCGGCCAGGGCGGAATCATCCGGGCACGCCCGCGACAACATGATTGCGCCGATGGCATGGGCCATGCTGTCGAGCATTTTCGCCCGCACGTCTTCTTTTGGCCCGTCATGAGCCGCGTTGTACTTTGCCTCCAGGGCCTGCAGGGTATTTTCCAAACCCTCGGCAAAGGTCGCCTTCAGCGTGTCCGACTGACGGGCGGCATCGGCACACAACGCCGCCAATGTGCATCCGCCGCCGCGATGGTCGCGGTGCTGCCTGGACAGGTAAACCTCGAAAAACTGCTCCACCTCCCTCTCCGCGCTGTCGGCCAGTGACTGCGCCAGGCTGTTAGCGGCTGCTTCCGCCATCAAGTCCGCCTTGGAACCGAAGTGCTTGTAAAAGCCGCCTTGGGTAAAACCGGCCGCAGCCATCAACTCGGCCACGCCCACCCCATCGAAACCCCGCTCGCGAAACAACTCGGAAGCTGTCGCGACGATATGGGCCCGATTGCTCTGTGACTGCGCCTTGGTGATCTTCATGTCTGTGGTCCTGACAGCGTGCGAGATAGGCATATTACTATGATGTCGATCATAATCAAAACCGTTGACAGCTTTGATTATGATCGACATCATAAAACCTCCTCGCACTCACAGAGCATCACACCATGAGTACTTCCAACACCGTTCTGATCACTGGCGCTTCGACCGGCATTGGCGCCGCCTACGCCGAACGCTTTGCCGCACGCGGCCACGACCTCGTACTGGTCGCCCGTGACATCACGCGCCTGGAAGCGCTCGCTGCCCGACTGCGCGAACAGCATGCCGTCAGCATTGATATCCTCCCCGCCGACCTGACCCAGACCGCTGACCTGGCAGCAGTTGAAGCGCGCCTGCGCGAGGACGCCAACATTGGCACCCTGGTCAACAATGCCGGCGCCGCGCAGTCTGGCGGTTTTATCGAACAGTCCACCGACAGCGTCGCGCAGTTGGTCGCCCTCAACACCACTGCACTGGTGCGCCTGGCGAGTGCCATCGCCCCGCGCCTGGCGGCAGCGGGCAACGGCGCTATCATCAACATTGGCTCGGTAGTGGGCCTGGCCCCGGAATTCGGCATGACGGTATACGGCGCGACCAAGGCGTTCGTGCTGTTCCTGTCCCAGGGCATGAGCCTGGAGCTGGCGCCCAAAGGCGTGTACGTGCAAGCCGTGCTGCCCGCCGCCACGCGTACCGAGATCTGGGAGCGGGCGGGCATTGACATCAACACCCTCACGGACGTGATGGAAGTGGGCGATCTGGTGGACGCGGCGTTGGTGGGTTTTGATCGCCGCGAGCCGGTGACCATTCCGCCGTTGCAGGACGGCGCCCGTTGGGACGCGTTGCAGGCTGCGCGGCAAGGCTTGCTGGCACAGATCAAGCAGTCCCAGGTTGCCGAGCGTTACCTGGCCAACGCCTGAACAACCGGTAGCAGGCGTGCTGCGCGCCTGCCCCTTCTCACCGAAGCAACGAGCGTTGAACCATGAAGGCATTTTCCATCGAACGGTACGGCAAGCACCCCGGCCGCCTCATCGAGACCCCCGCGCCTGTTGTGGGTGAACATGACGTGCTGGTCCAGGTGCGGGCCAGCAGCGTCAATGTGCTGGATGCAAAGATCGCCAAGGGCGAATTCAAACTGATCCTGCCCTATGCGATGCCGTTGACACTCGGCAATGACCTGGCCGGCGTGGTGCTCAGCGTGGGCGCGGCGGTACGACGCTTCAAGCCGGGGGACGAAGTCTACGCCCGCCCGCCCCAGCAGCGTATCGGCACCTTCGCTGAGTTGATTGCCGTGCACGAAGACGCACTGGCGCGCAAACCCGACAACATCACCATAGAGCAAGCCGCGGCCCTGCCCCTGGTCGCGCTCACGGCGTGGCAGGTGCTGGTGGAAACCGCGAAGCTGAAGAAAGGCCAGAAAGTGTTCATTCATGCGGGCTCAGGCGGAGTGGGCAGTATCGCCATTCAGCTGGCCAAGCATTTGGGCGCTTTTGTCGCCACCACCACCAGCACCGCCAATGTGGAGTGGGTCAAGGCGTTGGGAGCGAATGTGGTGATCGACTACAAACAGCAAGCCTTCGAGTCCGTGCTGCGGGATTACGATGTGGTGCTGAACAGCCTCGGCCCGGATGCGCTGGCCAAGTCACTGAAGATTCTCAAGCCCGGCGGTCAGCTCATCTCCATCTCCGGCCCACCGACGCCCGCCTTCGCCCGCGCCCAGAACCTGCCCTGGGTATTGGGCCTGGTCATGGGCGTGTTGAGCAGCGGTATCCGCAGGAAAGCGCGCAAGCAAGGCGTGAGCTATGACTTTGTCTTCATGCGGGCCAGTGGCGCGCAACTGGATGAAATCACCACGCTGGTCGAGTCGGGGATTATCCGGCCGGTCATCGACCGAACCTTCCCTTTCGAATCCACAGCCGCGGCCCTGGACTACGTCGAACAAGGCCGCGCCAAAGGCAAGGTGGTGATCACGATGGCGACGGCACCGCCCGGCGCACACCCAGCCGGCTGATCCACACCGCCCCCAGAATCACCAGACCGCCCAGGGCCAGACGGCCCAGAGGTTCGTGCTGGTTCCAGATCAGCAGGTTCAGCAGCAACCCCACCGGCACATGCAGGTTGTTCATCACCGCCAGGGTGCCGCCATTGACCAGGCAGGCGCCCTTGTTCCACCAGTACATGCCCAGCGCGGTACTGACCACTCCGAGGAACACCAGCACGCCCCATTGCAGCGGCGCTTGCGGCAGGAAGTCAGCCTTGCCGAACAGCAGGAACGCCGGCAACACCACCATCAAGGCGCCCAGGTAGAAATAACCGAAACGCCGGAAGTGCGGCTGGTCACTGGGATAACGCGCCACCAGGTGCTTGTACATGACTTGCCCGGCGGCGTAGGTGAAATTGGCCAATTGCAGCAGCAAGAACCCCATCAGGAAATGCGGGGTGATCTGATCGAAACGAATCACCGCCGCCCCCCCCACCGCCACCAGGGCCGCCACCAGTGCCCAGGGATTGAAGCGACGATTAAGCACGTCCTCGATCAGGGTCACATGCAACGGTGTGAGGATGGTGAACAGCAGCACTTCCGGCACCGTCAGCACACGAAAGCTCAGGTACAGGCATACGTAGGTCACGCCGAACTGCAATGCACCGATCACCAACATGCCGCGCATGAATGCGGGCTCCACCGAGCGCCAGCGCGTCAGCGGAATAAAGATCAGCCCGGCCAGCACCACGCGCACCAGCACCGCAAAGTAACTGTCGACGTGACCGGCGAGGTATTCGCCAATCAAGCTGAAGGAAAATGCCTGAATCAGGGTGACAACCAGTAGATAGCCCATGCGCGCCTCGTTTCGAATGGGCGCGACATTAAAGCTTTTTGGTTTTTGAAGAAACTCGGCGCAAAAAAAAACCCGACCTCGCTAAAGCGGCAGTCGGGCGGGAGCACTCAGGAGCAAAAGTGCAAAGGGAGGTTCGATACGCGTACTTGAAGGGTTTGCGTGGCGCTATATAAGCAGCACGGGATTATCTGACGATTAACGCCTCAGGCGACCTGGGCCAGTTGCGCCTTGGCATGATTGACGCCCTTCTCCTGGAAGTCGCCGCCCAGGTTGACGCCTTCGGCGTGAATGAAGGTAACGTCATGAATGCCGATAAATGCCATGACCTGGCGCAGGTACGGTTCCTGGTGATCCGAGGTGGCGCCAGTGTGGATACCACCGCGTGCGGTGAGCACGATAGCGCGCTTGCCGGTCAACAGACCCTGGGGCCCGGTGGCGGTGTATTTAAAGGTCACACCCGCCCGCAACACGTGATCCAGCCAGGCTTTAAGGGTGCTCGGAATGGCGAAGTTGTACATCGGCGCGGCCATCACCAACACGTCGGCGGCCAGCAGTTCGTCAGTTAACTCGTTGGAGCGGTCCAGGGACACCTGTTCGTCGTCGTTACGCTGCTCCGCCGGTTTCATCCAGCCGCCCAGCAGGTTGGCATCCAGATGGGGTACCGGATTGAGCGCTACGTCGCGCACGGTGATGCGGTCTGCCGGATGGGCGACTTGCCATTGGCTGATGAACTGTTGGGTGAGCTGGCGGGAAATGGAATCCTGCTGGCGCGCACTGCTTTCGATGATCAGGACATTGGACATGGCTTCGTAGGCTCCATCGGTAATTGCTGTAAGTCGATGGAGAGAAGGTTAACCAGGGCCTATTCGATAAAAAAGCGCAAAAAACTGCTACAACCCATCTAGAAATTTGTTTATAAGCGGAGTATTCCTGTGAGCACGCTCCGCTGTTGCTTTATTTTGGCGCGCAGTCCAGGGCAATACGCATCTTGATGATGGCGCGGTTGAACTTGACCGTGGTGTTAGTGCTTTTGCCGGCTGGCACGGTCACGGTACGACGGCGTGGCGATTCCGGGCCGTTGGTAAAGGTGACCTTGCACACCGCGTCCTGGGCGCCGTAGTTGTTCAGCTGGATCGAACTGATGTCGCCGTCCACATCGGAGGCGGTGTAATCAATGCTCACGCCATCGATCTTTTTCGTCACGTCGATAGGATAAGCAAACGCGCTCATCGGCAGCAGCGCCAGCAACACACAACACAATTTTCTCATTCGGCAGTCTCCAATAAGGACCGCCAGCTTAGGACAAGAGGAGCTCATCTTGAAAGCGCCCCGCGTTACCCTCGATCAATGGCGCACCTTGCAAGCCGTGGTCGACCATGGCGGCTTTGCCCAAGCCGCCGAAGCGCTGCATCGTTCGCAATCTTCAGTGAGCTACACCGTGGCGCGCATGCAGGACCAACTCGGCGTCCCCTTGCTGCGTATCGACGGGCGCAAGGCGGTGCTGACCGAGGCCGGTGAGGTGCTGCTGCGCCGATCCCGCCAACTGGTGAAAAACGCCAGCCAGCTGGAAGACCTCGCTCATCATATGGAACAGGGCTGGGAAGCCGAAGTGCGCTTGGTGGTGGACGCCGCCTACCCAAGCGCACGTCTCGTTCGCGCATTAACCGCCTTTATGCCGCAAAGCCGTGGCTGCCGGGTGCGCCTGCGCGAAGAAGTACTGTCCGGCGTCGAAGAGTTGCTGCTCGACGGCATGGCGGACCTGGCCATTTGCGGTTTTATCATCCCGGGCTACCTGGGCACGGAAATGAGCGATGTGGAGTTCGTCGCCGTGGCCCACCCCGATCACTCGCTGCATCGCCTCAACCGTGAGCTGAGTTTCCACGACCTGGAGAGCCAGATGCAGGTGGTGATCCGTGACTCCGGCCGCCAACAACCGCGCGACGTCGGCTGGCTCGGCGCCGAACAGCGCTGGACCGTCGGCAGCCTCGCTACCGCGGCCACCTTCGTCGCCAGCGGCCTGGGCTTTGCCTGGCTGCCCCGGCACATGATCGAGCGCGAACTCAAGGAGGGCGTGCTCAAGCAGCTTCCCCTGGAGAAAGGTGGCAGTCGCAACCCGACGTTTTACCTGTACTCCAACAAAGACAAACCCTTGGGGCCCGCCACGCAGATCCTCGTGGAATTGCTGCGCACCTTTGACACCGCTCCCCTGGACGCGCCCTTCGCCGCCCCCCAACAAGCCTGAAACGGAGTTCATCCATGGCCTGGTTCGACCATGAAGGCTGCAGCCTGCATTACGAAGAATATGGCCATGGCAACCCGCTGATCCTGATCCACGGCCTGGGCTCCAGCAGCCAGGATTGGGAACTGCAAGTACCGGTACTCGCCCGACACTACCACCTGATCGTGGTTGACGTGCGCGGCCATGGTCGCTCGGCCAAACCCCGGGAGCGCTACAGCATCAAGGGGTTTACCTTCGACCTGATCGCGCTGATCGAACACCTCGACCTGCCAGCGGCCCACGTGGTGGGTTTATCCATGGGCGGCATGATCGCCTTCCAACTGGCGGTGGATGAACCCCGGCGGGTCAAGAGCCTGTGCATCGTCAACAGCACGCCTGAGGTCAAGGTGCGCAGTGCCGATGACTATTGGCAGTGGGCCAAACGTTGGACCCTGGCCCGTGTGCTCAGCCTGGGCACCATCGGCAAGGCCCTGGGCGATCGGCTGTTCCCCAAACCTGAGCAGGCCGACCTGCGCCGCAAGATGGCCGAGCGCTGGGCAAGCAACGACAAACGTGCTTATCTCGCCAGCTTCGACGCCATTGTGGGCTGGGGCGTGCAGGAACAACTGTCGAGAATTGCCTGTCCAACCCTCGTCATCAGCGCCGACCATGACTACACCCCCGTGGCGCAGAAAGAAATCTATGTAAAACTGCTGCCCGATGCGCGGCTGGTGGTCATCGAAGATTCCCGCCATGCCACGCCCTTGGATCAACCCGAGGTCTTTAACGCGACCTTGCTCGACTTTCTAAAGACCGTCGAAACCACTACCCAGGATCACTGACCCATGCTGAAAAAAATCGCCTTCTTTGCCGGTTCCGCCTTGTTTGCTGCCAACCTGATGGCAGCTGAGCCGGCCAAGGCGCCACATGTTTTGCTCGACACCACCAACGGCCAGATTGAAATCGAACTGGACCCGGTCAAGGCGCCGATCAGCACCAAGAACTTCCTGGCCTATGTCGACAAGGGCTTCTACACCAATACGATCTTTCACCGCGTGATCCCGGGCTTCATGGTCCAGGGCGGCGGGTTCACCCAGCAAATGTCACAAAAGCCGACCGAAGCACCGATCAAGAACGAAGCCAGCAATGGCCTGCATAACGTGCGTGGCACCTTGTCCATGGCTCGCACCAATGACCCGAATTCGGCCACCAGCCAATTCTTCATCAACGTGGCTGACAATGCCTTCCTCGACCCGGGCCGCGATGCCGGTTATGCCGTGTTCGCCAAAGTGGTCAAGGGCATGGACGTGGTCGACATCATCGTCAACTCTCAGACCACCACCAAGCAAGGCATGCAGAACGTGCCTATCGATCCTGTGATCATCAAGTCGGCCAAGCGCATCGACTGAGGTCCGCAGGCAGCTTTGCACGGTGCCCGCATGGCACCGTGCACCTTTGAAAGGAGAGCCCGCCCGGCGGGCGTCAAACCTAATGCTCTATCGTCGTTTTGAACAACTGATCGATATTTTCCGCGACGCCCCCAGCGCGGCCCCTCCCGAAAAAGTCCTGCCCTTCTATCTCTATTACCTGCGTCAGGTGTGGCCGTGCTTCGCCGCGCTCTTGGTAGTGGGACTGGTCGGCGCCCTGATCGAAGTCGCGTTGTTCAGCTACCTGAGCCGCATCATCGACCTGGCCCAGGGCACGCCACCGGCGAATTTCTTCCAGATCCACAGCGCCGAGCTGATCTGGATGGCCGTGGTGGCCCTGTTGTTGCGCCCGCTCTTCAACGGCCTGCATGACTTGCTGGTGCACCAGACCATCAATCCCGGCATGACCAGCCTGATTCGCTGGCAGAACCACAGCTACGTGCTCAAACAGAGCCTGAATTTCTTCCAGAACGACTTTGCCGGGCGCATCGCCCAGCGGATCATGCAAACCGGCAACTCCTTGCGTGACTCGGCGGTGGCGACCGCAGAAGCTATCTGGCACGTGTCGATCTACGCCATCAGTGCCCTGGTGTTGTTTGCCGAGGCCGACTGGCGGCTGATGATTCCGCTGATCACCTGGATCGTTTGCTACAGCCTGGCCCTGCGTTACTTCGTGCCTCGCGTGAAAGAACGCTCGGTGGTCTCCTCGGAGGCGCGCTCCAAGTTGATGGGCCGAATTGTTGACGGCTATACCAATATCACCACCTTGAAGCTGTTCGCCCATACCCAGAATGAACAGGAATACGCCAAGCAAGCGATCATCGAGCAGACCGAAAAAACCCAACTGGCCGCCCGCGTGCTCACCAGCATGGACACTGTAATCTGTATTCTGAACGGCCTGCTGATCGTCACCACCACCGGCCTGGCCCTGTGGCTGTGGACACAGTCGCTGATTTCCGTGGGCGCGATTGCCCTGGCCACAGGCCTAGTGATCCGCATCGTCAACATGTCCGGCTGGATCATGTGGGTGGTCAACGGCATCTTCGAAAACATCGGTATCGTGCAGGACGGCCTGAAGACCATCGCCCAGCCACTGGCCGTGGTCGATCGTGAAAACGCTCCGCGCCTGACGGTGCCCCACGGCCAGGTGCGCTTCGAGCAGGTGGACTTCCACTACGGCAAGAAGAGCGGAATCATTGGCGGCCTCAATCTTGAGATCAAGGCCGGGGAAAAGATCGGCTTGATCGGCCCGTCCGGCGCGGGCAAGTCGACGCTGGTCAACCTGCTGCTGCGCCTGTACGACCTGCAGGGCGGACGCATTCTCATCGACGGCCAGGACATCGCCGAGGTCGCCCAGGAAAGCCTGCGCGCGCAAATCGGCATGATCACCCAAGACACCTCGTTGCTGCACCGCTCGATCCGCGACAACCTGCTGTATGGCAAGCCCGACGCGACTGACGAGGAACTCTGGGCGGCGGTGCACAAGGCCCGCGCCGATGAGTTCATCCCACTGCTGTCGGATTCCGAGGGCCGCACCGGGCTGGATGCCCATGTGGGTGAGCGCGGGGTGAAACTCTCCGGCGGGCAACGCCAGCGTATCGCTATCGCACGCGTGCTGCTCAAGGACGCGCCGATCCTGATCATGGACGAAGCCACCTCTGCGCTGGACTCGGAAGTGGAAGCGGCGATCCAGGAGAGCCTGGAAACCCTGATGCAGGGCAAGACGGTGATTGCGATTGCACACCGGTTGTCGACCATCGCACGAATGGACCGCCTGGTGGTGCTGGAAAAAGGCCAGATCGCCGAGAGCGGCAGCCATTCCGAGTTGCTGGCATACGGCGGGCTTTATTCGCGGTTATGGCAGCATCAGACCGGGGGTTTTGTCGGCATAGACTGATTTCGCTGGGTAACGCCCCGCTCAATTCCGAACAATTCTGACAGCTTTCTCTATCTGGCTGGTCTTGCGACACAATCCTGCTGTACTGCAATCAGGCCCCAGGAGGGCCCTGATTTAAGGCGGCAGGGAAGCCACACAGACCGTTAATCAGATAGAGCAATCTAAGGAAGTGTTCATGTCACTGTTCAAACGTTCCGTAACGGAAGGACTGGGTACGTTTTGGCTGGTGTTGGGTGGCTGCGGGAGTGCGGTGTTGGCCGCAGCGTTCCCCAACGTCGGCATCGGCCTGCTCGGTGTGTCCCTGGCTTTTGGGCTCACGGTGCTGACCATGGCATTTGCCATCGGGCATATCAGCGGCTGCCACCTTAACCCGGCCGTCTCGGTGGGGTTGGTGGTGGGCGGCAGATTCCCGGCCAGGGAGTTGCCGGCCTACATCGTGTCGCAAGTGATCGGTGGCGCCATCGCCGCCGCACTGCTGTACTTCATCGCCAGCGGCAAACCTGGGTTCGAGCTAGCGTCCGGGCTGGCAAGCAATGGTTATGGCGAGCATTCACCCGGTGGTTATTCAATGGCGGCGGGCTTTGTCTGTGAGCTGGTGATGACGGCGATGTTCGTGCTGATCATCCTTGGCGCCACCGACCGTCGAGCCCCGGCAGGCTTCGCGCCCATCGCCATTGGCCTGGGGCTGACGCTGATCCACCTGATCTCCATCCCGGTGACCAACACCTCGGTCAACCCGGCCCGCAGCACAGGGCCTGCGTTGATTGTCGGCGGCTGGGCGCTGCAGCAACTGTGGCTGTTCTGGCTCGCGCCGATCCTCGGCGCGGTGATCGGCGGCATTACGTACCGATGGTTGGGTGCAGAAAAAACAGCTTGACCCAATCCCTGTAGGAGCGAGCTTGCTCGCTCCTACAGGGTGTTTCACGTGCCGTCAGAGTGCCGATAAGGCAGGGCCGCCCTCGCCTCTTCGGCATACGCCAGAACCCCCACCCGCTCTCGCTCAAGAAAATCCTCCACGGCACTCTTCAACCCCAGGTGGCGCAAGTAGTGCCATGACCGCGTAATCACCGGCTCAAACCCGCGAATCAATTTGTGCTCCCCCTGGGCACCCGCATCGAAGCGTTGCAGGCCGTGGGCGATGGCGTAGTCCATGCCTTGGTAGAAACAGGTCTCGAAATGCAGGCGGTCGAATTCCGCCAGGCAGCCCCAGTAGCGGCCATAGAAGCTGTCGCCGCCAAGCAGGCTGAAGGCCATGGCCACCGGGCGCGTGCCTTGTTTGGCCAAGACTACGCGGATGGCTGCGGGCATGCGCTCAGCCAGCAGGCTGAAAAATGCGCGGGTCAGGTAGGGCGATTGCCGACGCACCGCGTAGGTGTTGGCGTAGCAGGCGTAGACAAAATCCCACTGGGCTTCGCTCAGCTCATGGCCTTGCAACCACTCGAACTCGATACCCTGCCCTGCCACTTGTTCACGTTCTTTGCGCATCTGTTTGCGCTTGCGTGAACTCAGCGCGTCGAGGAAATCCTGGAAGTCGCGGTAGCCTCGGTTCTGCCAATGAAACTGGCAACCCAAGCGTTGCAACCAGCCGGGGTGTTGGGCCATGGCTTGATCGGCGAAGGCATCGGTAAAGTTGATATGGGCGCTCGACAGGCCTTCGATCTGCAGATAACCCGGCAGGCTATTGAGCAACTCAAAAGCGTCGGCGGCACTGGCAGCCAATACCCGCGGCCCACCGACCGGGCTGAACGGCACGGCCGTCAGCAACTTGGGGTAATAGTCGATGCCGGCGCGCTCGCAGGCGTCGGCCCAACCATGATCGAACACGTACTCGCCATAAGAATGCCATTTGCGATAACCCGGCAATGCCGCCATCAACCGGTCGCCTTCCCAGTGCAGCAAGTGCTCCGTCTGCCAGCCCGAATGCGGGCCGATGCTGGCGCTGTCTTCCAGCGCACTCAGAAACCCATGCTGCATAAACGGCTGAGCCTGTGGCATCAGGGCATCCCACGTGTGCGCAGCGATATCGGACAAGCTGTCCAGGCGTTGCAGCGGCATCGGCATCCTCATTGTTTCTTGGCATGAAAACCTGGCGAGTATCGCTGATCACAGCCGCGCGCACATCCTCAAAACACGCGGACAGGGCTCAAAACCCTTAGTTCCGTAGCGTAACGATTTGTCATCTAGATGAAATCACTTAGCCACTACTCCGTCATAAACGGTCGCGATACTGACGCCAGTTTTTAGAGCGTCCGGGTCTACCGGGCGACATTTTTTCCGTCCGTCATGGGTCGGTTGTGTCCTGGAGGGTGTTGCCCTCCCTCCTCACTTTCGGAGATTGATATGCGTCTTGCTTCCACTAAAACTGCGGCGGTCCTGTGTGGCGGCCTGTTGCTGGCACTGAGCGTTCCGGCCAGCGCTGCAGTCGACGCTAAATTGCTCGACATGCTCAAGGCCAACGGCCAGATCACCGCGGCGCAGTACACCGAACTGCAAATGGAACTGGCCAGGGATCAGAAAGAGCAGCAGATCGCACGCCAGGCTCAACAAGAGACCAACGAGCAGATCGCGGCCACCGCGAAAAAAACCAACGAGCTGAGCAGCTTCGACCAGAAATTGGCTTGGGCAGCCAAGACCCAGTTCAAGGGTGACGTGCGCTTCCGCCAGGAAACCATAAAGATCGACGGCGAACCCAACAACGGTGGGCGTGACAAGGACCGTCAACGCATTCGTGCCCGCCTGGGTGCCTACACCGAAATCAACCCGCAGGTGGACACCGGTATCCGTATCGCCACCGGCGGCGGCGATGATGCACGCTCCACCAACCAGGACCAGGATGGCTACTTCGATAAGAAGTCGATCTGGCTGGACCTCGGCTACATCGACTACCACCCGGACCAGATCAAGAACCTGCACGTGATCGGCGGCAAGATGCTGCAGCCGTGGGTGAACATGGGCGATGTGATCTGGGATAGCGACATCAACCCTGAAGGCCTGGCCGTCACCTACAAATACCCACTGGGTAGCAGCGCGGAGCTGTTCGGTAGCCTGGGTAACTACAACCTCAAGGACAACGTCGACGGTGACGGCGTGCAATTTCGCCATGACCTGCGCCTGACGTCCGGCCAGTTGGGTACGCGTTTCTCGGTCACCGACAACCTGAAAATGACCTTGGGCGGCAGCATCTACGCCTACAAGAACGACGAAGACAGCCGCTGCACAACCACCACCACGCCTTGCGCATTGGCGGTCAACGGCAACTCGGCCAACAACGAATTCCGCCTGTACGAAGGCTTTGCACAAGCAGACATCGGTGGCCTGGCTGTGCCGCTGTCGTTCTACGGCCAGTACGTGAAAAACAACGATGCGGTGACCGACCAGGACACCGCCTGGTTGCTGGGTGCCAAGTCAAAGGTGTTCGGTTTGAACCTGGACTACAACTACCGCGACGTTCAACGTAATGCCGTCGTCGGCGCCTTCACCGATTCGGACTTCGCCAACGGCACCACCGGCTCGCGCGGTCACAAGATGAAAGTCAGCTACGACATCGACAAGAACTTCGCCATCGGCGCCACCTACTTCCTGACCAAGGCTGACTTTGCCAGCCGGACCCAGCGCGATGCCGACACCAACACCTTGCAGTTGGATGCTGAAGCCAAGTTCTAACGCTTAACATGTAGGAGCGAGCAAGCTCGCTCCTACATGATGTCTTTAAGCCGCTCGGCTGCCAGTTGTTCGGCCAGCGCATCAACCCCCTCCACCGGCTCCTGCGGCATACGCTTGAGCGTTGCCTGCATCAGGCGCATCTGACGGATAAAGCGCCGGCAGTTCGGGCAGAACATCAAGTGATGACGCACCAGCAGACGCTCCCGAAAGGTCAATTGCCCATCGAGGTAGTCACTGGAACGCGCTACTTGTTCTTTACAGGTCAACATTCGCCCGTTTCCTCAAAATGCTCCACCGTGGCGAAGACTTTAAGCCGCGCTCGATGCAACAGCACACGGACGTTGGAGAGTGAAAGGGTCAGAAGATTACAGATTTCTTCCAATTCCAGGCCCTGGCGTTCACGCAGTACCAGCACACTGCTTTGCAATTCGGACAAACTCAGAATCGTATGCTCCAGGCACTTGCGCAATTCATCTTCGGTCAGCAGCGCTTCCGGGGTGTCCTGGTGCCAAGCGTAAGGGGCGACAGCCCAATGGCCATCATCCGGGCTGAAGCGGTCATCGCCGATAGTGCCGTGAGGCGAGGGTAAATCGTCGAGAAGGACTTCCCGACGATTTTGTTTGTAACGGCTCTTTGCGGAATTGGCAGTGATCGTCAATAACCATGTCTTGAGGCTAGATCGCCCTTCGAACTTGGCCAGGTTGCGCACCACCGAGAGCCAGGCATCTTGCACCACCTCATCGGCATGGCGCTGGCCGACGATGGCATACGCCACTGCCCGCATCGCACTCTGGTACGTGTTGACCAAATCCTTATAAGCCCGCTGCTCACCCTTGAGCAGGCGTTCAAGCAGGTGCGCATCGTCCGCTGCGGCCATCGTTTACCTCAATCTTGCCGTGGAAATACGCTCAATGTGGGAGCTGGCTTGCCTGCGATCCAGACGACTCGGTGATTCAGGCACACCGAGCCGATGCCTTCGCAGGCAAGCCAGCTCCCACAGTTGACCGCGTCCGGCCACATACTCAGCGTTTGCGCAGGATCACACTGCCAATCGAATACCCGGCGCCAAAGGAGCTGAGTACGGCAACCGCGCCCTTGGGCAGGTCATCCTGATAAGTGTGGAACGCAATCACCGAGCCGGCCGAGCTGGTATTGGCGTAAGTATCGAGGATCACCGGTGCTTCTTCTACTGACGCGTCGCGCCCCAGCAGTTTCTTCACGATCAGATGGTTCATGCTCAGGTTGGCCTGGTGCAGCCAGAAACGCTTCACATCAGTAACACTCAGCTGGTTTTCTGCCAGGTGCTCGCCGATCAATTCGGCCACCATCGGGCAGACATCACGGAACACCTTGCGGCCTTCCTGCACGAACAGCTTGTCGGGGGCGCCGATGCCCTCTTCCGCCGTGCGATTGAGGAAGCCAAAGTTGTTGCGGATGTTGTTGGAGAACTTGGTCAGCAGCTTGGTACTCACCACGTCGAACTGATGTTCGGACGTCGCCAGGTCAGCACGCTCCAGGATCACCGCCGTGGCGGCATCACCGAAGATGAAGTGGCTGTCACGGTCACGAAAGTTCAGGTGGCCGGTGCAGACTTCCGGGTTGACCATCAGGATCGCCCGGGTCTGGCCCAACTGGATGCTGTTGGCCGCGTTCTGGATGCCGAAGGTAGCCGAGGAACACGCCACGTTCATGTCGAAACCGAAACCCTGGATACCCAAGGCTTCCTGGACTTCAATGGCGATCGCCGGGTAGGCGCGTTGCAGGTTGGAGCAGGCGACAATCACGCCGTCGATGTCGGCGGCGGTCTTGCCGGCGCGCTGCAGGGCTTGTTCGGCGGCACCGATGGCCATCTGGCAAAGCACCGACCATTCGTCGTTGCTGCGCTCGGGCAGGCGCGGAGCCATGCGCTGTGGATCGAGGATGCCGTCCTTGTCCATCACAAAACGGCTCTTGATGCCGGATGCCTTTTCAATGAATGCCGCGCTCGACTCGGTCAGCGCCTGCACATCGCCACGTTCGATAGCGGCGGCGTTGTCGGCGTTGAACTGTTGTACGTAGGCATTGAAAGACTGCACCAGCTCTTCGTTGGAAATGCTGTTGGCCGGGGTGTACAGGCCAGTGCCGCTGATGACGACGTTATGCACGGTCGTTCCTCTAAATCTGTCAGGCAGAAGATATTGGTACCGTCGTACCAAAATTAAAGTCGTTTGATGTCATCCAGCGGGCATCAAACTGGCAATGCTTTTATTCAATCTTGTGACCGCGAAGTTTGCCACAACACCGGGGATTTGGCGCTATAGGCCAAACAAACACCTTGCGGCAAGGGCTTCAGGGCTCTACCTGGCTCCACTGCTTGCTCAGGCGTTTATCGGAAATCGGCACTTTGGTACCCAACTGCTGGGCAAACAGCGACACCCGGTACTCCTCCAGCCACCAGCGGTACAGCTCCAACTGCGGGTCGCGCTTGCCTTCCTGGGTATGTTTGTTCACGCGGTTCTGGTACTGCGCCCACAGGCCGCCCAATTCGCTGCTCCACACGCGGTCCTTTTGCACCTGGCTCGGCAGTTTTTCCAAACGCAGTTCGATAGCCTTGAGGAAACGCGGCAGTTCCTTGAACCACTGGGCCGGGGTTTCCCGCACAAAACCTGGATACACCAGGTTGCTCAGTTGCTGCTTGATATCGTTCAAGGCCACGGCCTGGGCCAGGTCGATTTTGCCCTTGAAGCGTTTTTGCAGGCCGTGCCAAAGTTTCAGCACTTCCAGGGTCAGGCGCGCCAGGCGTTCGGCGTGCTCAGTCCAACTGCCGCGCTTGCGTTCAGCCAAGGCCGCCAGGCCAGCGCCATCGCGTGGCAGGCTGGCTTCGCCTTCAAGTACACAGGTATCGAGGCTGGCCAGCAGGATGTCTTCCACCAGCGCGTCGATTCGCCCCAGTTCACGGTACATCAACCCCAGTTCGGTCAGGCCCGGCAATTTGCCGCGCAGGAATTTCGCCGGCTCCGCCAATTGCTGCATCAGCAGGCGCTGCAAGGCGCGACGGTGCTGGAACTCGGCTTCGGCAGCGGTGGAGAAGCGCCCCTCCTTGACCGTGCCGTTCTCTTCCACCAGTGCCGGATACACCGTCATCGACAGGCCGGCGATGTTCTGCTGGGTTTTTTCCGCCACCGCCGCAAACACCTTGGCCTCTACCGGCTGCTGGCTTTTCGCGGTTTGCGGCACCGCCAAGGCGGCCTGGCTGGCTTCGGCGAACCGTGCGGTCAGCTCGGCCAGGTCACGGCCTTCGCCGAGGAACTTGCCCTGGCCGTCGACCACTTCCAGGTTCATCTTCAGGTGGTTTTCCACCTGTTGCGCCGCCTCGGCCCACGCCTCATCGCTGACCCGCGCACCGGTCATGCGCAGCAATTCACGCCCCAGCGCCTGGGGCAGCGAGCCCTGGCCGAATTCGATGCGTTGCAGCGCGGCCTTGACGAAGTCCGGCACCGGCACGAAGTTTTTGCGCAGCGCCTTGGGCAAGTTGCGCACCAGAGCGATGCACTTGGCTTCGATCAACCCCGGCACCAGCCACTCCAGGCGCTCGGCTGGCAACGCCGGCAACAACGGCGCCGGCACCCGCAGGGTCACGCCGTCACGGGGGTGGTTGGGTTCGAAGTGGTAACTCAAGGCCAGGGCCAGGTCGCCCAGGTGCAAGGTGTCGGGGTAATGCGCGGCGGTGACTTCACTGGCCTCGCGGGCCAGTACGTCTTCTTCACGCATGATCAGCAGTTGCGGGTCTTTCTGGCTGTTGACCTTGTACCAACTGTCAAAGGTGGCGGTCTGGTGAATCTCTGCGGGCAGGCGCGCATCGTAGAAGGCGTACAGGGTTTCTTCGTCGGCCAGGATGTCGCGACGGCGGGCCTTGGCTTCCAGCTCGTCGAGTTGCTCCAGCAGTTTCTGGTTGGCCGTCAGGCACTTGGCCCGGGACTGAATCTCGCCGCGCACCAGGCCTTCACGGATAAACAACTCACGGGACACCACCGGGTCAATCGGCCCGTAATGCACCGGCCGACGCCCTACCACGATCAGCCCGAACAGGGTGATCTGCTCAAAGGCCACCACCTGGCCGCGCTTCTTCTCCCAATGGGGTTCGAAGTGGTTTTTCTTGATCAGATGCCCCGCCAGCGGCTCGATCCAGTCGGCATCGATCTTCGCCACCATGCGTGCATAGAGCTTGGTGGTTTCCACCAGTTCGGCGGTCATCAGCCATTGCGGGCGCTTCTTGCCGATGCCCGACGACGGGTGAATCCAGAAGCGACGCTGGCGCGCCCCGAGGTAATCGCCGTCTTCGGTCTTCTGGCCGATCTGGCTGAGCAGGCCGGACAGTACCGCTTTATGCAGCTTCGGATAGTCGGCGGGCTCTTTGTTGAGGCTCAGCTGCATGTCGCGGCAGATCAGGCTCAATTGACGATGGGAGTCGCGCCACTCGCGCAGGCGCAAGTAATTGAGGAAGTTTTTGCGGCACCAGTTGCGCAACGGGCTGGCGGTCAGTTCCTGGCGCTGCTCCTCGAAACCGCGCCACAGGTTGACCAACCCGGCGAAGTCCGAATCCGGGTCTTTCCACTGTGCGTGGGCTTGGTCGGCCGCTTGTTGACGCTCTGGTGGGCGCTCGCGCGGGTCCTGGATCGACATGGCGCTGGCGACGATCAACACTTCCTGCAAACTGCCGAGCTTGGCCGCTTCCAGCAACATGCGGCCCATGCGCGGGTCCACCGGCAAGCGGGCGAGCTGGCGGCCCAACGGCGTGAGCTGGCTGTTGCGGTCGACCGCCGAGAGTTCTTGCAGCAGGTTGAAACCGTCGCTGATGGCCTTGCCATCCGGCGGTTCGATAAACGGGAAATCGGTGATCTCGCCCAGGCGCAGGTGCAGCATCTGCAGGATCACGGCTGCGAGGTTGGTGCGCAGAATTTCCGGGTCGGTAAATTCCGGGCGCCCGATAAAATCTTCTTCGCTGTACAAGCGCACGCAAATACCCGGTTCAACCCGGCCGCAACGGCCTTTACGCTGGTTGGCGCTGGCCTGGGAAATCGCCTCGATGGGCAGGCGCTGCACCTTGGCGCGGTAGCTGTAGCGGCTGATGCGTGCCGTGCCGCTGTCGATCACATAGCGAATGCCCGGCACCGTCAGCGAGGTTTCCGCAACGTTGGTCGCCAGTACCACGCGCCGGCCTGGGTGGGACTGGAAAATGCGCTGTTGCTCGGCCGGTGACAGCCGTGCGTACAACGGCAAAATCTCGGTGTGCTTGAGCTGGGCCTTGCGCAGCATGTCGGCCGCATCACGAATCTCGCGCTCGCCGGGCAGGAACACCAACACGTCGCCAGGGCTGCGCCGTTCGCTGCGCTCATAGGCGGCGATTTCATCGAGGGTGGCGAGGATCGCCTGGTCGACGGTCAGGTCGTCCTCGACGCGGTTGCCCTCCTCGTCCTGTTCCAGGGTGAGGGGGCGATACCAGGTGTCCACCGGGAAGGTACGGCCCGACACCTCGACTATTGGCGCATCGTCGAAGTGCTTGGAAAAGCGCTCCAGGTCGATGGTCGCCGAGGTGATGATAACCTTCAGGTCGGGGCGGCGCGGCAACAGGGTCTTGAGGTAGCCGAGCAGGAAGTCGATGTTCAGGCTGCGTTCGTGGGCTTCGTCGACGATGATCGTGTCGTAGCGCTCGAGGTAACGGTCGTTCTGGGTTTCGGCCAGCAGGATGCCGTCGGTCATCAGCTTGATCAGGGTGTTGGAGTCACTCTGGTCTTCGAAGCGCACTTGGTAACCGACCAGCGCACCCAATGGCGTGGCCAGCTCTTCAGCGACACGGCTGGCGACACTGCGCGCTGCGATCCGGCGTGGCTGGGTGTGGCCGATCAGACCGTACTGGCCGCGACCGATTTCCAGGCAGATTTTCGGCAACTGGGTGGTCTTGCCCGAACCGGTCTCACCGGCAATGATCAGCACCTGGTGCTTGAGCAGCGCGTCCTTGATCTCATCGCGCTTGGCGGCAATCGGCAGGCTGTCGTCGTAGCGGATCACCGGCAGGCTGGCGCGCCGCGCCGTGACCTGTGCACAGGATGCCTGCATCCGCGCCACCCACTGCGCCAGCTTGTCCTCATCGGGCTTCTTGCGCAGCTCAAGCAACTGCCGGCGCAAGCGGTGGCGGTCGGCGAGCATGGCGTGATCGAGGGCTTTGAGCAGTTGGTCGAGGGTGGGTGCTTGGTCTGTCATCAGCTATTTCGACGGTCATCTATTTATGCACGGCCGGCAAGTGTGGCAGAAAAGCAGCCCATCTGGCAGGCAGTTGAGCTTCAACGGGTGTAAACCGAACCAAAATGTGGGAGCGGGCTTGCTCGCGAAAGCGGTGTGTCAGTCACAGATGTATCAACTGAACCACCGTATTCGCGAGCACGCCCGCTCCCACAGGGGCAATAGGTTATAGCGGGTCTTTGCGGCGGTAGGGGAATACGTCGATCACCTTACCGGCACGAATCGCGTCCTGCAGGCCCTTCCAGTAATCGGCGTTGTACAACTCGCCATGCAACTCGTCGAACAACTTGCGCTGGCCGGCGTCGGCAAACAGGAACGGCGGGAATTCCTCGGGGAACACATCCAGCGGGCCGATGGAGTACCAGGGCTCGGAGGCCATTTCATCCTCGGGGGTGCGCGGCGCGGGGATATGGCGGAAGTTGGCTTCGGTGAGAAAGCAGATTTCGTCGTAGTCGTAGAACACCACGCGGCCGTGGCGGGTGACGCCAAAGTTTTTCAGCAGCATGTCGCCGGGGAAGATATTCGCTGCCGCCAGTTGCTTGATCGCCAGGCCGTAATCCTCCAATGCTTCGCGCACCTGGGCGGGGTTGGCGTTGTCGAGGTAGAGGTTGAGCGGGGTCATGCGTCGCTCGGTCCAGCAGTGGCGGATAAGCACGGTATCGCCCTCCACTTCGACAGTACCGGCGGCGACTTCCAGCAGCTCGGCCAGGCACTCGGGCTCGAACTTGCTCAAGGGGAAGCGGAAGTCGGCGAACTCCTGGGTGTCGGCCATGCGCCCTACCCGGTCGACGCTTTTCACCAGGCGGTACTTTTCGATCACCGTGGCGCGGTTGACGTTTTTCGACGGCGAGAAGCGGTCCTTGATGATCTTGAACACCGTATTGAAACCCGGCAGCGTGAACACGCTCATGACCATGCCGCGCACGCCGGGGGCCATGATGAACTGGTCATCGGTGGTGGCCAGGTGGTTGATCAGCGCGCGGTAGAACTCGGATTTGCCGTGCTTGTAGAAACCGATGGAGGTGTACAGCTCGGCAATGTGCTTGCCCGGCAGAATGCGCTTGAGAAAGCCAATGAATTCCGCTGGCACGGGCACGTCGACCATGAAATAGGAACGGGTGAACGAGAAGATGATCGACACGTCGGCTTCGTCGGTGATCAACGCATCGATCTGAATGCCACGCCCTTCGCGGTGCAGCAGCGGAATCACCAACGGCCATTGTTCGTCGCGGGTGTAGATGCGCCCCACGAGGTAGGCGCCTTTGTTGCGATACAGCACCGAGGAAAACAACTCGACCTTGAGGTCCGGGTCCTTGCACACCCAATCCGGCAGGTTTTCCCGCAACTGGGCTTCGAGGCGGCGCAGGTCGGCGGGCAGGTCGGCGTAGGGCTCGCTGAAGCGGTAGTCAGAGAAAACCTGCGCGAGCATGTCCGCTATTTTACCGGCCGGCGTGTAGATACGGGTTTGCGCCGCCCGCGCCCGGCGCAGGCTCGGCCGGGTAGTGTGGATGAACATGCAGCCGTCGCTGATCAGGTCATGGCTGAACAGGCCGCAGAAGATCGAGTTGTACCAGGTCTCGGACAGTTCATCGTCAAAGCGCAGGTCGATCAGGCCGATATAGGCGCTTTTTACCAGGGGCCACTGGCCGATGTCATGCAACGGCGCAGGGTCAAAACTGGCGCGCAGGCGGGTCGTGACCTCAGCGACTTTCTCTTCATAGAGGTTGATGCGCGCGGCCGACGCGGCCTGCCCCTGCTGCCACTGGGCCTTCTCGAAACGCTCACGGGCGCCATCGGTGATCTGGCGGAAGTGTTCACGGTAATCGTCGAAACCGTCGAGGATCATCCGGGCGATAGCGAGGGCGGACTGCGACATGCGGGAAACCTCGAACGGGTATCTGGAAGCCCAGAGCTTAGCCAGTGAACCGAGGCAGGAGAAGAATGATTTTGCGCAGGGGTGAACTGACTGCAATTAGCCATTGTGCCGACCTGCCCGCTGGGCAACACTTCTGCGCCCCATTTGGCGTAGGAGTTTTCCGTGAGACCTGTTGACACCCTGTATCTGCTGGGGCTGGCCGCCATTTGGGGCGCGAGTTTCCTGTTTATGCGCATCATCGCCCCGGAAATCGGCACAGTGCCCACCGCGTTTTTCCGCGTGTCGATTGCCGCCGCGGGCTTATTAGTGATCCTGGCGATGATGCGCGTGAGCTGGGATTTCCAAGGCAAGTTCAAGACGGTCCTGCTGCTGGGGGTTATCAACTCGGGGATTCCCGCGACTATGTACTCGGTGGCAGCGCAGGTACTGCCGGCGGGTTATTCGGCGATTTTCAACGCCACCACGCCGCTGATGGGTGTGTTGATTGGCGGGCTGTTCTTCAGTGAGCGCCTGACGCCATCGAAAATCGCAGGGGTCGCCCTGGGGCTGTTTGGCGTTGCCGTGCTCACGCGTGCGGGGCCGGTGGCCTTTGATCTGGAATTATTGATGGGCGCACTGGCGTGCCTGCTGGCAACCACCTGCTATGGCTTTGCCGGTTTCCTGGCGCGGCGTTGGCTGGACCAGCGCGGCGGGTTGGACAGCCGTCTCTCGGCCTTGGGCAGCATGTTGGGGGCGACGTTGTTTCTGTTGCCGTTCTTTGCCTACAGCGCCATCAGCCATCCACCGGCGAGCTGGGGCGGCTGGCAGGTGTGGTCGTCTCTGCTGGGATTGGGGCTGGTATGTACGGCGTTCGCCTACATTCTGTACTTCCGCCTGCTGTCGTCCATCGGCCCGGTCAAGTCGATGACCGTGACCTTCATGATTCCGCCGTTCGGCGTGTTGTGGGGTGCGTTGCTGTTGGATGAGCCGCTGTCCATGGCCCACCTGTATGGCGGTGTGCTGATTGCCGGGGCGTTGTGGTTGGTGCTGCGCCCGCAAAAACTGTAGGAGCGACCAATCTCGCTCCTACAGGGGTGGGTTTATTGCTTACGGAATACAAACACCAAGCCGACGATGATCAACGCCATTCCCAGCACGCTCAACAAGGCCAGGCGATTACCGAAGATCAGGTAGTCCATCACCGCCGTCACTGCTGGCACCAGGTAGAACAGGCTGGTGACATTCACCAGGTTGCCCCGGGCGATCAGGCGGTACAGCAACAACGTCGCCAGCACGGACACCACCAGCCCCATCCACAGGACCGGCAGGTAAAAACGCGCACTGTGTTCAAAGTGGAACGGCTGGAACGGCACGAACACCGCGCACAGTAGCAACCCGGCCAGGTATTGCAGTGGCAGCGTGCCCAAGGGGTTGTCGGTGATGCGCTTTTGCATGATAGAGCCAAACGTCATGCTCGCCAGCGCCAGCAGCCCGAACACCATCCCGGCCAGGGACATGCCCGCCAACCCGATGCCCTGGTACACCACCATGATCAAGCCCGCCAACCCCAACCCCAGGCCGAACAGCCGGCGCCAGGAGCGTTGGCGCTCCATCAGCACCACGGTGAGGATCGGCTGCACACCCATGATGGTCGCCATCACCCCAGGGGTGACGTTGAGGTCCAGGGCCAGCAGATAGAAAATCTGGTAGGCCCCCAGCAAGACCAGGCCCGTCGCCGCCGCATACAGCAGCGGCTTGCCGGGACGTGGCAGCTTCAACTTGAGGATGGGTACCAACACCACCAACCCCATCAGGGCGATGGCAAACCGGATCAACAGAAAGACAAAGGGCGAAGCATGGGCCAGGCCCAACTTGGAGAAGATCGCCCCGCTGCTCCACAGCAAGACAAACACGCTCGTCGAGGCCGCCGCGGCCACGGATTGTTTCGAAAGCACAGACATGGTTACCACCTGTTATCAGGCAAAAAAGCCGACTCAGTAAAAAACTGAATTTCAGTAGGTTTTTTCAGGCGGGCAGGGGCAACAGCGAATCGCTGATCAGCCCGAAATGCCAACACCCGGCGGTGATACGACTGCGTACACCGGCGTGCTACTGACAGGTGGGGGGTAGTGACTGATCTGCGCAGGCTGCTTGCCACGGCACGGCACGACCACAGCGTTGACCGCTGAATCGACTACCGCTATGCGCTGGGAAGCTGGCATGTGCTGATCTTTTTGAAGGGATGAAGACGCGACGACTATAACCAGCCGCAAATACATTTTGCAATCCTTTCCCCTCACCCTGTGGGTGGAGGAGTTTTCATGCCGTCCAGGCAGACCGCTCGCTATAATGCCGCCCAGTTTTTTTCCAAGGATTTCACATGATTGCTTTGCCCTGGCTGTACCTCACCCTACTTTCCATTGGCTATGTCGTGGCTTTGATCTACGGCCAACTGGGCGTACTGGCGGCGGTCTCCATCGCACTGTTGCTGGTGGCCGGGTATGCCGTACGCCAGCAACGCAACCCTTGGGCACGCTACTTGGGCCACGGCTTGTTTATCGTCCTGGCCCTGGGCCTGGCGATGCACTGGCTACCGGGCTTCTATAACGGCCGCGGTATTGCGCCCCAGCAATTTACTCCGGACTCCGTGCCCTTCTCGATGTACCTGAACCAGGACAAACCCCTGATCGGCTTCTGGCTGTTGCTGGTCTGCCCGTGGATTGTGGCGCGGCGTTCATTGCGCCTGTCGATCTGCGTCACGGCCATGGCCCTGACTCTGGCCGCCATCGCCGCCTTGGGTGGCGCGGCCCTGCTGGGGATGATCAGTTGGGCACCCAAGTGGCCGGACGAGGCGTGGCTGTGGGTGTTGAATAACCTGCTGCTGGTGACGTTGGTCGAAGAAGCGCTGTTTCGCGGGTATATCCAGGGCGGCCTGAGCCAACGCTTCAAACACCTGCCCTATGGCGAGAACCTCGCGCTGCTGCTGGCCTCGCTGTTATTCGGCCTGGTGCATTTTGCTGCGGGTTGGCAGTGGATGCTGCTGGCGGGTATTGCGGGCGTGGGCTACGGCCTGGCGTATCGGTTCGGCGGGCTAGGCGCGGCGATTGCCACGCATTTTGGCTTGAATCTGCTGCACTTCGGGTTGTTTACCTACCCGATGCTCGCCGGCTAAGCCTGCCTTCTACAGAGGCAACGCTGTTCGCAGGATTGTTGCAAAAATAAGTTAAATAAATGCCCCGCATGGCCGATACCCCCTGAAAGCCTTGCGGATTGAACAATCATGCGTAATAACCAACCCGTTACCCAGCGCGAACGTACCTTCCCCGCTCAGCAACGGTTGATCTCCACCACAGATGCCAAGGGTGTAATTACCTACTGCAACGACGCCTTTGTCGAAATCAGTGGGTTCACCCGCGAAGAACTGGTGCGCGCGCCACACAACCTGGTGCGTCACCCGGATGTGCCGCCGGCCGTGTTCGCGCATATGTGGTCCACGCTCAAACAAGGCTTGCCATGGATGGGCATTGTCAAGAATCGCTGCAAGACCGGTGACCACTATTGGGTTAACGCCTATGTGACGCCGGTCTTCGACGGTAACCAGGTGATCGGCTACGAATCGGTGCGCATCAAGCCCACCGCCGAGCAGATCCGCCGGGCCGAAGCGCTCTATCAACGCATCAACCAAGGCAAGTCGGCCGTCCCCCAACGGGACAAGTGGCTGCCGGTGTTGCAGGACTGGCTGCCGTTTATCCTGGTCAGCCAGTTAAGCTTCATGATCGGCGCCACCCTCACCTCCCAATGGGGCTTTGCCCTGGCAGCGGCGCTGTCGGTGCCGTTGGGCCTGCTGGGCTTGAGCTGGCAACAGCGCGGTCTCAAGCGTTTGCTGCGCCTGGCCGAACAGACCACGTCCGACCCGTTGATCGCGCAGATGTACACCGACAGCCGTGGCGCACAAGCGCGCCTGGAAATGTCGATCCTCAGCCAGGAAGCGCGTCTGAAGACCTGTCTTACCCGCCTGCAGGACACCGCCGAGCACCTCAACGACCAGGCCGCGCAATCCAACACCCTGGCGCACAACAGCTCCAGCGGCCTGGAACGCCAGCGCGTGGAAACCGAACAGGTGGCCACTGCGGTAAACCAGATGGCGGCGACCACCCAAGAAGTGGCCAGCCACGTGCAGCGCACCGCCGACGCCACCCAGGAAGCCAACCGCCTGACCGGCCGCGGCCGCGATATCGCCGGTGAAACCCGCGAGGCGATTCAGCGTCTTTCGGCAGCCGTTGGAGAGACCGGTGTGACCGTCACGCAACTGGCCAAAGACAGCGATGAAATCGGCGGCGTGGTTGATGTGATCAAAGGCATTGCCGACCAGACCAACCTGCTGGCACTCAACGCCGCTATCGAAGCCGCGCGTGCCGGTGAGATGGGCCGTGGTTTTGCAGTGGTCGCCGATGAAGTGCGCCAACTGGCGCAGCGTACGGCCGAATCCACCGGGCAGATCCATACCCTGATCGCCAAGCTGCAACACACCGCGGCTGCGGCCGTGCAAACCATGGACGCCGGGCACCGCCAGGCCGAAGAAGGTGTGGCACGGGTGATGGAAGCAGACCAGGCCTTGGTGGGTATCAGTGAGGCGGTGGCCAATATCACCGACATGACCACTCAGATCGCAGCCGCAACCGAGGAGCAAAGTGCGGTGGCCGAGGAGATCAGCCGCAACATCAGCACCATTGCGCTGTTGGCCGACCAGACCTCGGAGCAGGCGATGAACTCGGCGCAACTGAGTGAAGAGTTGACGCATACCGCCAATACCCAGTATTCGCTGGTAGAGCGTTTTAACCGATAAACTGCTATCGCAGGCAAGCCAGCTCCCACACTGGACGGTATTCACCGATAGAAATAGGTGAACCCAGCCCAATGTGGGAAGGGGCTTGCCCCCGATAGGGCGCTAACAGGTCCGGAGAAACTCAGCCACCTGCACCGCCGCCGCCTCCAAGTGCTGCTCATGGCTAAACCCCGAAGCCTTCAGCGGCTTCAAGTCATGGTCCCCCGCCGCCAACCACATCACCTCAATGCTCTCTGACAAGTCATAACTCTGCACCGCCGCACGATTGCCCAAGGCATCGCGCTCGCCCTGCACAATCAAGGTGGGCGTCATAAGCGCAGCCAAGTGCTCCACCCGGGGTTTTTCTGGCTTGCCCACCGCATAGAACGGATAGCCCAGGCACACCAACCCATCGGCGCCCAGTTCATCGGCCAGTAAACTGGCCATCCGCCCGCCCATGGACTTGCCACCCATCGCCAGTTTCCCAGCGACATGACGTCGCACCTCGGCATACACCTCGCGCCAGCACTCCAGCAGTTTCGGCGCCGGATTCGGGGGGCGTTTGCCGCCGTCCACGCGACGCTGGGCCATGTACGGAAACTCGAAGCGCAACACGCTCACGCCATGCCCGGCAAGGCGTGCGGCCATATCGTTCATGAACGCCGAGTCCATCGGTGCGCCAGCGCCGTGGGCCAGGATCAGCGTGACCGGCTCACCCGACGTCGCGCCGGTGGCGACATCCCACAACCAGCCATGTTCCCGTACACACTGCGCCCATTGATCCCCGTCAATACTGGCCTTGTGCTCTTTGCCCATGCTTGCCTCGCTTTTTAGTCTGCCTATAACTCCAGCCCAAGTGCCGCACTTGCTTGGGTTGAACCGTGGATGGGGAACCATGAACACTACTTTAAGTACCGCCTATAACTACAAGGTGGTCCGCCAATTCGCCATTATGACGGTGGTGTGGGGCATCGTCGGCATGGGGCTCGGGGTTTTTCTCGCTGCCCAATTGGTTTGGCCTGCGCTCAACTTCGATTTGCCTTGGACCAGCTTCGGCCGCCTGCGCCCTTTGCACACCAACGCGGTGATCTTCGCGTTCGGTGGCTGTGCGCTGTTCGCCAGCTCCTTTTACTCGGTGCAACGCACCTGCCAGACGCAGCTGTTCGCGCCGAAAGTCGCCGCGTTCTGCTTCTGGGGCTGGCAGCTTGTGATCCTGCTGGCGGCAATCAGCCTGCCACTGGGCTACACCAGCTCCAAAGAATACGCCGAGCTGGAATGGCCGATCGACATCCTGATCACCATCGTCTGGGTCGCCTACGCCATCGTGTTCTTCGGCACGATCATGAAGCGCAAGACCAAGCATATCTATGTGGGCAACTGGTTCTTCGGCGCGTTCATCATCACCGTGGCCATCTTGCATATCGTCAATAACCTGGAAATCCCGGTCAGCCTGACCAAGTCCTACTCGCTGTACGGCGGGGCGACGGATGCCATGGTGCAGTGGTGGTATGGGCACAACGCGGTAGGCTTTTTCCTCACTGCGGGTTTCCTCGGCATGATGTATTACTTCGTGCCCAAGCAGGCCGAGCGTCCGGTGTATTCCTATCGCTTGTCGATCGTGCACTTCTGGGCGCTGATCACCCTGTACATCTGGGCCGGCCCTCACCACTTGCACTACACCGCCTTGCCGGACTGGGCGCAGTCCCTGGGCATGGTGATGTCACTGGTGCTGCTGGCGCCAAGCTGGGGCGGCATGATCAACGGCATGATGACCCTCTCGGGTGCCTGGCATAAGTTGCGCAGCGACCCGATCCTGCGCTTCCTCGTCGTCTCCCTGGCCTTCTACGGCATGTCGACCTTCGAAGGCCCGATGATGGCGATCAAGACCGTCAACGCCCTCTCCCACTACACCGACTGGACCATCGGCCACGTACACGCCGGGGCGCTGGGCTGGGTGGCGATGATCTCCATCGGCGCGCTGTACCACATGATCCCGAAAATCTTCGGTCGCGAGCAGATGTACAGCCTCGGCCTGATCAACGCGCATTTCTGGCTGGCCACCATCGGCACCGTGCTCTACATCGCGTCGATGTGGGTCAACGGCATCGCCCAGGGCCTGATGTGGCGTGCGGTCAACGAAGACGGCACCCTCACCTACTCCTTCGTCGAAACCCTGGTGGCCAGCCACCCAGGCTTCATCGTGCGACTGGTGGGCGGTGCGATCTTCCTCAGCGGCATGTTCCTGATGGCTTACAACACATGGCGCACCGTGCGTTCGGCGCAACCTGCCGAAGTCACCGCTGCCGCGCAGATGGCCTGAGGAGTCGATGATGAAACACGAAACGATTGAAAAGAACGTCGGCCTGTTGATGCTGCTGATGGTGCTCGCCGTGAGCATCGGCGGCCTGACCCAGATCGTCCCGCTGTTCTTCCAGGACGTGACCAACAAGCCGGTCGAAGGCATGAAGCCCTACACCGCGCTGCAACTGGAAGGCCGCGACATCTACATCCGCGAAGGCTGCGTACAGTGCCACTCGCAGATGATCCGCCCGTTCCGCGCCGAGACCGAGCGCTACGGCCACTACTCGGTGGCTGGCGAAAGCGTGTGGGACCACCCGTTCCTGTGGGGTTCCAAGCGTACCGGCCCGGACCTGGCCCGCGTCGGCGCACGCTACTCGGACGACTGGCACCGCGCGCACTTGTACAACCCGCGCAACGTGGTGCCGGAGTCGAAAATGCCGGCCTACCCATGGCTGGTCACCGCCGCCGTCGACAGCAGCCACACCGAGACCAAGTTGAAAGTGATGCGCACCCTCGGCGTGCCGTACACCGACGACGACATCAACGGCGCCGTCGCCAGCCTCAAGGGCAAGACCGAGATGGACGCGCTGGTTTCCTACCTGCAAGTGCTCGGCACTGCCATCAAGAGCAAGAGGTGAGCCATGGGATTTGAATTCGATGCGGGCACCATCCGCGGCCTTGGCACGCTGGTGGTCGCCATCGCCTTTATCGGCCTGTCGCTGTGGGTGTTCAACAACCGCCGCAACGCGGAATTCGAGCAGGCCCGCCTGCTGCCGTTTGCCGATGAACCTTCCCCACCCGACGCTCAAGCAGAGCCAGCCACAAGGAGCACTCGGCCATGACTACGTTCTGGAGTACATGGATCTGCGTATTGACCCTGGGCAGCCTCATCGGCCTGACCTGGCTGTTGGTCGGCACTCGCAAGGGCGAGACCAAGGGCAGCGTCGACCAGACCATGGGCCACGCCTTCGACGGTATCGAGGAATACGATAACCCGCTGCCCCAGTGGTGGTTCATGTTGTTCGCCGGCACCCTAGTGTTTGCCGTCGGCTACCTGATCCTCTACCCGGGCCTGGGCAACTGGAAAGGTGTACTGCCGGGCTATGAGGACGGCTGGACCCAGACCAAGGAATGGGACAAGGAAATGGCCAAGGCCGACGCCAGGTTCGGGCCGATCTTCGCCAAGTTCGCGGCCATGCCGGTAGAAGAAGTGGCCAAGGACCCGCAAGCATTGAAGATGGGCGGTCGCCTGTTCGCCTCCAACTGCGCGGTATGCCACGGCTCGGACGCCAAGGGCGCCTATGGCTTCCCCAACCTGGCGGACAGCAACTGGCGCTGGGGCGGTTCGGCCGAGGCCATCAAGGCCACCATCCTGAACGGTCGCCACGCGGCGATGCCGGCCTGGGGTGAAGTGCTGGGCGAGGACGGGGTGAAAAACGTCGCCGCTTACGTGCGCCACGACCTGGCCAAGTTGCCGTTGCCCGCCGAGAACACCGCCGACCTGGCAGCCGGCCAAGCCGCCTTCAGCACCACCTGCGTGGCGTGTCATGGTCCGCAAGGTCACGGCGTGGAAGCCATGGGCGCGCCCAACCTGACCGAGCCTGCCGGGTTTATCTACGGCACCAGCCTGGCACAGTTGCAGCAGACCATCCGCCATGGTCGCCAGGGCCAGATGCCGGCCCAGGACGTGCTGCAAGGCAATGACAAAGTGCACCTGCTGGCGGCTTACGTGTACAGCCTGTCCCATAACGCTGATGGTGCAACGCCAGATAGCCAACCGCAGTAAAAGCCTTATCTGTGGCGAGGGAGCTTGCTCCCTCGCCACAGGCACAAGTCGCGACCAAGTGTCGCACCCCTTCCAAACCCAACTTTCCCCTCCTCCTATTCGGGTCTACGCTTGTTCCCACAGTGGAGCAATTCTGGCGTAGGCGACGGTATTCGTTGCGCCCCCTAAAATTCCTGTCCACTTGATCAGCTTTCTATTTCGGTCTTTATCCTTACACCAAACATGGAAAGGGCGCAGAATCTGGCGTGGAACGCATTGATACAGGTCAGCCATTGCGTTGCAATGGCCCCTCGGTTTCTACATACTTGCGGCCGATTTTACCTATAAAAAAACCTAAACCGTGGAACCTTAGAATGAGCACAGCAATCAGTCCGACTGCTTATAACTATAAGGTAGTCCGCCAGTTCGCCATCATGACGGTGGTCTGGGGGATCCTTGGCATGGGGCTCGGGGTGTTCATCGCCTCGCAACTGGTTTGGCCGCAATTGAATTTCGACCAGCCCTGGACGACCTTCGGCCGCCTGCGCCCGCTGCATACCAACCTGGTGATCTTCGCCTTCGGCGGATGTGCACTGTTTGCCACCTCCTACTATGTCGTGCAGCGCACTTGCCAGACGCGACTGATTTCCGATGGTCTTGCCGCCTTCACCTTCTGGGGCTGGCAGGCGGTCATCGTCGGCGCCATCATCAGCCTGCCCCTGGGCTACACCACCACCAAGGAATACGCTGAGCTGGAATGGCCGATCGCCATTTTGCTTGCCATTGTGTGGGTGACCTACGGCCTGGTGTTCTTTGGCACCATCGTCAAGCGCAAGACCAAGCACATCTACGTAGGCAACTGGTTCTACGGGGCCTTTATCGTGGTCACTGCGATGCTGCACATCGTCAACCACGCCTCCCTGCCGGTGAACCTGTTCAAGTCCTATTCGGCCTATTCCGGCGCAACGGACGCGATGATCCAGTGGTGGTACGGCCACAACGCCGTAGGCTTCTTCCTCACCACCGGTTTCCTGGGGATGATGTACTACTTCGTGCCCAAGCAGGCCGAGCGTCCGATCTACTCTTATCGCCTGTCCATCGTGCACTTCTGGGCGCTGATCACCCTGTACATCTGGGCCGGCCCTCACCACTTGCACTACACCGCCTTGCCGGATTGGGCACAGTCCCTGGGCATGGCGATGTCGATCATCCTGCTGGCGCCAAGCTGGGGCGGCATGATCAACGGCATGATGACCCTCTCGGGCGCCTGGCATAAGCTGCGCACCGACCCGATCCTGCGGTTTTTGGTGGTGTCCCTGGCGTTCTACGGCATGTCGACCTTCGAAGGGCCGATGATGGCAATCAAGACCGTCAACTCTCTGTCCCACTACACCGACTGGACCATCGGCCACGTACATGCCGGCGCTCTGGGCTGGGTAGCGATGATCTCCATCGGCGCGCTGTACCACATGATCCCCAAACTGTTCGGCCGCGTGCAGATGCACAGCGTCGGGCTGATCAACGCGCACTTCTGGCTGGCCACTATTGGCACCGTGCTCTACATCGCCTCGATGTGGGTCAACGGCATCACCCAGGGCCTGATGTGGCGTGCGATCAACGATGACGGCACCCTCACCTATTCCTTCGTCGAAGCGCTGCAAGCCAGCCACCCGGGCTTTATCGTACGTGCCCTGGGCGGTGCGTTCTTTGCCAGTGGCATGTTGTTGATGGCCTACAACGTCTGGCGCACCGTGCGTGCCAGCGACCCTGTAGAAGCCGAAGCCGCCGCCAAGATCGCCGTTGTGGGAGCTCACTGATGAAGCATGAAGTCGTCGAGAAGAACATCGGCCTGCTGGCCTTCTTCATGGTCATCGCCGTGAGCATTGGCGGCCTGACCCAAATCGTCCCACTGTTTTTCCAGGACGTGACCAACAAGCCGGTCGAAGGTATGAAGCCGCGCACCGCCCTTGAACTGGAAGGCCGCGACGTCTACATCGCCAACGGTTGCGTGGGCTGCCACTCGCAGATGATCCGCCCCTTCCGCGCCGAAACCGAACGCTACGGCCACTACTCGGTCGCCGGTGAAAGCGTGTGGGACCACCCGTTCCTGTGGGGTTCCAAGCGCACCGGCCCGGACCTGGCCCGTGTGGGCGGGCGTTACTCCGATGACTGGCAGCGTGCGCACCTGTACAACCCGCGCAACGTCGTGCCTGAGTCGAAAATGCCGGCGTACCCGTTCCTCGTGGAAAACAAGCTCGACGGCAAGGACACCGCGAAGAAGATGGAAGTCTTGCGCACCCTGGGCGTGCCCTACACCGACGAAGACATCGCCGGTGCGGCCGCCGCCGTGAAGGGCAAGACCGAAATGGACGCATTGGTGGCCTACCTGCAAGGCCTTGGCACCATCATCAAAAGCAAACGGTGACCTACATGGATATCGGGATGATTCGTGGCCTGGGCACCGTTGTGGTGATGGTGGCCTTTATCGGCCTGGCGTTGTGGGTGTTCAGCCCACGGCGCAAGTCGGAGTTTGACGACGCGACCATGCTGCCCTTCGCAGATGACCCCGAAGCCATCAAGCACGTCGAGCAAGCTTCTAGGAGTAACAAAGAATGACTACGTTCTGGAGTCTGTACGTCACAGTCCTCAGTCTGGGTACCATCTTCGCCCTGACCTGGCTGCTGCTGTCGACCCGCAAGGGCCAGCGCACCGAGCAGACGGACGAGACCGTCGGCCACTCGTTCGACGGCATCGAGGAGTACGACAACCCGCTGCCCAAGTGGTGGTTCATGCTGTTTGTCGGCACCATCGTCTTCGCCCTTGGTTACCTGGTGCTCTACCCTGGCCTCGGCAACTGGAAGGGCCTGCTGCCAGGCTACAACTACCTCGACAACGACAAGCAAACCCCGTTCGCCAACGGCCAGACCGGCTGGACCGGCGTGCACGAGTGGGAAAAGGAAATGGCCAGGTCGGAGGCCAAGTTCGGGCCGATCTTCGCCAAATTCGCGTCGATGCCGATTGAAGAAGTCGCCAAGGACCCGCAAGCCTTGAAGATGGGCGGCCGCCTGTTCGCCTCCAACTGCTCGGTGTGCCACGGCTCCGACGCCAAAGGCGCCTACGGCTTCCCCAACCTGACCGACGCCGACTGGCGCTGGGGCGGTGAGCCCAACACCATCAAGGAAACCATCATGAAGGGCCGCCACGCGGTGATGCCGGGCTGGGCCGAAGTCATCGGTGAGCAAGGCGTGGCTGACGTAGCAGGCTTTGTGGTGACCCAACTCGATGGCCGCAAACTGCCGGAAGGCGCCAAGGCCGATGTGGCCAACGGTGAGAAACTCTTCGCCGCCAACTGCGTGGCCTGCCACGGCCCGGCTGGTAAAGGCACCCCAGCCATGGGCGCGCCCGACCTGACGCATCCGGGTGCGTTCATCTACGGTTCAAGCTTCGCGCAACTGCAGCAGACCATCCGTTATGGCCGCCAGGGCCAGATGCCGGCGCAGGAGCAGTTGCAGGGCAATGACAAAGTGCACTTGCTTGCGGCGTATGTGTATAGCTTGTCTCATGGGGATAAGAAGGCTGAGGAGCAGTAAAGTTAGCTGAGCACGCCATGGCCTCGCCACTGAGAGAGCGGCGGGGTCATTTCTTGAAAAGCTTAGATCCGGGGTGGGAGCTGGCGTGCCTGCGAAAGCGCTCTGTCCGTCACAAATAGGCTGACCGGCCCATCGCTTTCGCAGGCAAGCCAGCTCCCACATTTGTCCTCCTGCACATTCAAGACCGGGCCTGTTGACGGGATGGCCTTGAGACCTGCCGCGTCACCACAACCACAAAAACCGTCCATACTTGCCAAGTCAATTGATCCAGGTCACGTACACCATCAATTGATTTCCCCCAACGCGACCAAAGGTCGCACCCTTTGCGCACCATCGGGGGCGTATCATTAGGCCACTGCAACACCCTTAATTTGACCCCGGCTGGCACGTACTGGCCGAGGCAAATCTCCACCGCCGTGGGATGCAATGATGAGCGACCAGATACCGGTACATGACGTTACCCCGCCTGCCAAAACCGTCGACCTCTACGCTTCGCGTGAGAAGATTTACACCCGCGCCTTCACTGGCTTGTTCCGCAATCTGCGCATGGTCGGCGGTGCCGCTCTGTTTCTGCTGTACTTCGGCACCGTGTGGCTGAACTGGGGCGGTCACCAGGCGGTATGGTGGAACCTGCCGGAGCGTAAATTCTTTATTTTTGGTGCAACGTTCTGGCCTCAGGATTTCATCCTGCTGTCGGGCATTCTCATTGTCGCGGCCTTTGGCCTGTTCTTTATCACCGTATACGCCGGGCGCGTGTGGTGCGGCTATACCTGCCCGCAAAGCGTGTGGACATGGATCTTCATGTGGTGCGAAAAGGTCACCGAAGGCGACCGCAACCAGCGCATCAAGCTCGACAAGGCGCCCATGGGCGCCAACAAATTCCTGCGCAAATTCAGCAAGCACAGCCTGTGGCTGCTGATCGGCTTTGCCACCGGCCTCACTTTTGTCGGCTACTTTTCACCGATCCGTGAACTGGTATTCGATTTCTTCACCGGCCAGGCCGATGGCTGGTCGTATTTCTGGGTGGGTTTCTTCACCCTCGCCACCTACGGCAACGCCGGCTGGCTGCGTGAGCAGGTGTGCATCTACATGTGCCCCTATGCGCGCTTCCAGAGCGTGATGTTCGACAAGGACACCTTGATCGTGTCCTATGACCCCCGCCGTGGCGAAGTGCGTGGCCCACGTAAAAAGGGTACCGACTACAAGGCCCAGGGCCTGGGCGACTGCATCGACTGCACGATGTGCGTGCAGGTGTGCCCTACCGGTATCGATATCCGCGACGGGCTGCAAATCGAATGCATCGGCTGCGCCGCCTGTATCGATGCCTGCGATAACATCATGGACAAGATGGAGTACCCACGCGGCCTGATCAGCTACACCACCGAACACAACCTGTCGGGGCAGAAAACCCATAAGCTGCGCCCGCGCCTGATCGGTTACGCCCTGGTATTGCTGGCGATGATCAGCCTGTTGGTGGCCGCCTTCTTCATGCGCTCGCTGGTGGGTTTCGACGTCAGCAAGGACCGCGTGCTGTACCGTGAAAACGCCGAAGGACGCATCGAAAACGTCTACAGCCTGAAGATCATGAACAAAGACCAGCGCGACCACACCTACGTGCTCGACGCCGCTGGCCTGCCAGACCTCAAGCTGCAAGGCCGACGTGAAATCAAAGTGGCCGCGGGCGATATCGTCAGCATGCCGGTGGAGTTGTCGAGTGCGCCGGAGCAGTTGCCGTCGAGCACCAACGAGGTGACCTTCATCCTCAAGGACGCCGATGACACCAGCGTCCATATTGAAGCCAAGAGCCGATTCATCGGCCCACAAGTTCGTTAACAGGGAACACACGCATGCCTGCAACTACTGCCGCCAGCCCTTGGTACAAACACCTCTGGCCCTGGATCATCATCGCGATTCTGGCCTGCTCAGTGACCCTGACCTTGTCCATGGTGACCATCGCAGTGAACAACCCGGACAACCTGGTCAACGACAACTACTACGAGGCCGGCAAAGGCATCAACCGCTCCCTGGACCGCGAACGCCTGGCCCAGACCCTGCAACTGCGCGGCAAGCTGCACCTGGACGAACTGACCGGCGAGGTCGAGCTGCAACTGACTGGCTACAGCAATCCAAATACTCTGGAGCTGAACCTGATCTCCCCGACCCAGCCAGAGAAGGATCGCAAGATCAACCTCACCCGCAGCGACAGCGAGCCCGGTCGCTACATCGGCCAGGTCACCGACAAGGTCGAAGGTCGCCGTTTCGTGGAACTGCTTGGCGTGGAGGGCGGCAACACCTGGCGCCTGTTCGAAGAAGAAGAGGTCAGCCACGACAAGGACTTGCTGCTGGGTGACGAACCGTTGCAGGGCGCCGAGGACCTGAAGAAGTAGACGATGATCGTTCCCACGCTCTGCGTGGTAACGCCTTGCTGGACGCTCTGCGTCTGCTTTGTGACGCAGAACGTCACAGGCAACATTCCCACGCAAAGCGTGGGAACGATCTACGGAACTGAGCAATGACCCAACCCACCCCCTGCTACCACTGCGCCCTACCCGTCCCCTCCGGCAGTCGGTTCACCGCCCAGATCCTCGGCGAACGCCGTGAACTCTGCTGCCCGGGCTGCCAGGCCGTGGCCGAGGCGATAGTGGCCGGCGGGCTGGAAAGCTATTACCAACACCGCAGCGAAGCCTCGGCCAACCCCGAGGCGCTGCCCGTGCAGTTGGTGGACGAGCTGGCGCTGTACGACCGCGCCGATGTGCAAAAACCCTTTGTACGCCATCAGGGCGAGCTGGCCGAAACCACCCTGCTGATGGAAGGCATCAGTTGCGCCGCCTGCGGCTGGTTGATCGAGAAACACCTGCGCAGCCTGCCTGCCGTGGCCGAAGCGCGACTGAACCTGTCCAACCACCGGCTGCACGTGCGCTGGGCCGATGGGCAATTGCCGTTGAGCCAACTGCTCAGCGAGCTGCGCCATATCGGTTACGCCGCCCATCCTTATCAGGCCGACCGCGCAGCCGAACAATTGGCCAGCGAGAATCGACTGGCCCTGCGACAACTGGGAGTCGCCGGCTTGCTGTGGTTCCAGGCCATGATGGCAACCATGGCCACTTGGCCGGAATTCAATATCGACCTGAGCCCGGAATTGCACGTCATCCTGCGCTGGGTTGCGATGTTTCTGACAACGCCCATCGTGTTCTACAGCTGCGCGCCCTTCTTCAAAGGCGCCCTGCGTGACTTGCGCACACGCCACCTGACCATGGACGTCTCGGTGTCCCTGGCGATTGGCGGCGCGTACCTGGCCGGCATCTGGACCGCGATCACTGGCGTAGGCGAGTTGTATTTCGATGCCGTGGGCATGTTTGCCCTGTTCCTGCTGGCCGGGCGCTACCTTGAGCGCCGCGCCCGGGAGCGCACTGCCGCAGCCACCGCCCAACTGGTCAACCTGTTGCCCGCCTCCTGCCTGCGCCTCAAAGACGATGGCCAGAGCGAGCGCATCCTGCTTAGCGAATTGGCGCTGGGTGATCGCGTGCTGGTACACCCCGGCTCCGTACTGCCGGCGGATGGCGTGATTCTCGACGGCCAATCCAGCATCGATGAATCCCTGCTGACCGGCGAGTACCTGCCGCAACCTCGGCGCACGGGCGACAACGTCACGGCCGGCACGCTGAATGTCGAAGGCGCGCTGACCGTCCAAGTGCGCGCATTGGGCCATGACACGCGCTTGTCTGCCATCGTGCGCCTACTGGAGCGCGCCCAGGCCGAGAAGCCGCGCCTGGCACAGATTGCCGACCGCGCTGCGCAGTGGTTCTTGTTGTGCTCGCTGATCGCCGCCGCGCTGATCGGCCTGCTGTGGTGGGAGCTGGACCCGTCGCGGGCGTTCTGGATTGTGCTGGCGATGCTGGTGGCGACCTGTCCGTGCGCTCTGTCCCTGGCCACGCCCACCGCGCTCACCGCCGCCACCGGCACCTTGCACAGTCTCGGGTTGCTGCTGACCCGCGGCCATGTGCTTGAGGGCCTGAACCAGGTTGATACGGTGATTTTCGACAAGACCGGCACCCTCACCGAAGGGCGCCTGGCGTTGCGCGCCATTCGGCCCTTGAGTGCGCTGGACAGCGACCAATGCCTGGGCCTGGCCGCCGCCCTGGAGAACCGTTCCGAACACCCGATTGCCCGTGCCTTCGGCCGTGCGCCGCTGGCCGCCGATGAAGTGCTGAGCACCCCAGGCCTGGGCCTGGAAGGTCGTGTGGGCGAACGTTTGTTGCGCATCGGCCAGCCGGGTTTTGTCTGTGAACTCAGTGGCTGTGCGATTCCCGCCTCACCGGACGAAGCCGGGCAATGGCTGCTGCTGGGCGACCGCAGCGGGGCGCTGGCCTGGTTCGTACTGGATGACCGCCTGCGCAGCGACGCACCCGCCTTGCTCGCCGCATGCAAGGCGCGGGGCTGGCGCACGCTGTTGCTCTCCGGCGACAGTTCGCCGATGGTGGCCAGTGTCGCCTCTGAGCTGGGTATCGACGAAGCCCACGGCAGCCTGCGCCCTGACGACAAGCTGAAGGTACTGCAAAACCTGCACAAAGAAGGTCGCAAAGTGCTGATGCTGGGCGATGGAGTCAATGATGTGCCGGTGCTGGCCGCCGCTGATATCAGCGTGGCGATGGGCTCGGCCACGGACCTGGCGAAAACCAGCGCCGATGCGGTGCTGTTGTCCAACCGCCTGGATGCGCTGGTGCAGGCCTTCAGCCTGGCGCGGCGCACTCGCCGAGTGATCATCGAGAACCTGTTGTGGGCCGGGTTGTACAATGGGCTTATGCTGCCGTTTGCGGCCCTGGGTTGGATCACTCCGATCTGGGCGGCGATCGGCATGTCCCTCAGTTCGTTGACCGTGGTGCTCAACGCGTTGCGCCTCACTCGCCTGCCGAGCGCGCAAGCGCCGGGGACCGCCCCAGCAACCCGCCCGCTGCCGGCCTGAGCCGCGTGGGCATGGAGTACAGATGCCAGCTCTCTATGTAATGATTCCGGCGGCACTGCTGTTAGTGGGCGTGGCCATCTACATCTTCTTCTGGGCCGTGGACAGCGGCCAGTACGAAGACCTCGATGGCCCGGCCCACAGCGTGCTGTTCGACGACCAGGACCCGAACCACCTGGCCGCCATCGATGAAGCCAACAACCCTGAGCAAGCGCCCAAAGAGCCGCCCCATGCTTGAGCTGGCGCCCTTGCTGGTCTCGGCGCTGATCCTAGGCCTGCTTGGCGGCGGCCATTGCCTGGGCATGTGCGGCGGACTGATGGGCGCGCTGACCCTGGCGATCCCCAAGGAACAGCGCAGCCGCCGTTTTCGCCTGCTGCTGGCATACAACCTGGGGCGCATCCTCAGCTATGCCACCGCCGGTTTATTGATCGGCCTGGCCGGTTGGGCGGTGGCCAACAGCCCCGCGGCGATGTTCATGCGAGTGCTTGCCGGGCTGCTGCTGATCTGCATGGGCCTGTACCTGGCCGGCTGGTGGAGCGGCCTCACCCGTATCGAAAGCCTGGGACGCGGCCTGTGGCGGCATCTGCAGCCGGTGGCCAACCGTTTGCTGCCGGTGTCCAGCCTGCCCCGTGCCTTGCTGCTAGGCGCGCTGTGGGGCTGGTTGCCATGCGGGCTCGTCTACAGCACCCTGCTATGGGCGGCGAGCCAGGGCAATGCACTGGACAGCGCCTTGCTGATGCTGGCGTTCGGGCTGGGCACCTGGCCGGTGCTACTGGCCACCGGGCTGGCCGCCGAACGGGTGACGGCGTTATTGCGCAAGCGCAGCGTGCGGGTGACCGGTGGGGTGCTGGTGATGATCTTCGGCCTCTGGACCTTGCCCGGCCCCCATCAGCACTGGCTAATGGGGCATTAACAGGCCCTGTGGCATAGCGCCGCTCCCCGTTGATGCAAATCAAGATGCCTGCACCGCCCTGCCCCTAGACTCGGCCCACTAGCCAATCCGGGGGACCGCCCGCATGCTCGACGCCATTCGTTGGGACACAGACCTGATTCACCGCTACGACTTGGCGGGGCCGCGCTACACGTCCTACCCTACCGCCGTACAATTTGACAGCCAGGTCGGTACTTTCGACCTGCTCCACGCCCTGCGTGACAGCCGCAAGGCCGTAAGGCCACTGTCGCTGTATGTGCATGTGCCGTTCTGCGCCAACATTTGTTACTACTGCGCCTGCAACAAGGTGATCACCAAGGACCGTGGCCGCGCCCAGGCCTACCTGCAGCGCCTGGAGCAGGAAATCCAGCTGGTGGCCTGCCACCTCGACCCGCAGCAGCCCGTGGAGCAACTGCATTTGGGCGGAGGTACGCCCACATTTCTCAGCCACGATGAACTGCGCCAGGTGATGAAATGCCTGCGCCAGCATTTCAATTTGCTGGATGACGATTCGGGCGACTACGGCATCGAAATCGACCCGCGCGAAGCCGACTGGGCCACCATGGGCCTGCTACGCGAACTGGGCTTTAACCGCGTGAGCATCGGCCTGCAAGACCTCGACCCCGAGGTGCAAAGGGCGGTCAACCGCCTGCAAAGCCTGGAAGAAACCCGCGCCGTGATCGATGCAGCGCGCACCTTGCAATTTCGCTCGATCAATATCGACCTGATCTACGGCCTGCCCAAGCAGTCGCCGTTGAACTTTGCGCGCACCGTGGAAGAAGTCATCCGCTTACAGCCTGACCGCCTGTCCGTGTTCAACTACGCGCACCTGCCGGAACGCTTCATGCCCCAACGGCGGATCAACACTGACGAGCTGCCCTCACCAGCGGAAAAACTGCTGATGCTGCAAACCACCATCGAACAACTGACCCAGGCCGGTTACCGCTACATCGGCATGGACCACTTTGCCCTGCCAGACGACGAATTGGCCGTCGCCCAGGAAGAAGGCAAACTGCAGCGCAACTTCCAGGGTTACACCACCCACGGGCACTGCGACTTGATTGGGCTGGGGGTGTCAGCGATCAGTCAGATCGGCGACCTGTATTGCCAGAACAGCAGTGATCTGAACCAGTACCAGAATGCCTTGGCGGGTGCGCAATTGGCGACCAGCCGCGGCCTAGTCTGCACTACGGACGACCGGTTGCGACGGGCTGTAATCCAGCAGTTGATCTGCAATTTCAGCCTGGCATTCGAGGGGATCGAACAGGCGTACAACATCGATTTTCGCGGCTATTTTGCCGAGTTATGGCCGCAGCTGGAAACGATGGCCGCCGACGGCCTGATCGCGTTGGACGCCCAGGGCATTCGTGTGCTCCCGGCCGGGCGCTTGCTGGTGCGTTCAGTGTGCATGGTGTTCGATGCCTACCTGGAGCACCAGAACAGGCAACGATTTTCGCGGGTCATCTAGACGTACTTACTTCATGGCCAGGCTGGCAGCCTTGACTGCATCACCGGCACTCATGTCTTTCATCGCCTTGGTCAGGGACGCCTGGGCGCTGGTCAAGCTGGCTTGCAGTGCGCTCAACGCTGACTGCAGCCCGGAGAGTCGGGCACGGGCCTGTTCTGGGCTGAGATTTCTGTCGGCCATTACCGCAGCCATCTCGGCTTGTTTCTCGGCAATCTGCTTTTTGATCTCACGAATCATCTTGAGCAGATTCTTGACGTTGTCCGCCAGGCCGCTGTCGTCGATGTCACTGTTTGTGGCTTTTTCCGCCGCAGCAGCTTTCATCGCGGCGCCGGAGATGGTCACCGAAACGGCAGGCTTGGCTTCGTCGGTCGTCGGGATCGCGGCAACATCCGGTTCGGCAGCTTTCTTGGGTTCGGGCAGTGCCTGGATCTGAGTGCGCGAAGCGAGTTGAGCAGTGAGGGCTAACATGGTCTGAGCCGCCGTATTTGTAGTCGATAGCAGGACTATCGGCGGTTTTAGCCAAATCTTTATATACCGGTCGGTTTTTTGTACACGCTGGCCTCCGTGCCCCCCAGTGCGTTACCCTTACGTCTTATGTGTGTTTTCCCACAAGGATTTAAGAAATGTCCGAGCCAGTCAAACTGCGCGCTCACAGCCAGGCCCATTGCAAGGATTGCAGCCTGGCTCCCCTCTGCCTGCCACTTTCATTGAATCTGGAAGACATGGATGCGCTGGACGACATCGTCAAACGCGGCCGCCCGCTGAAAAAAGGCGAGTTTCTGTTTCGCCAGGGCGACAAGTTTGATTCCGTCTATGCAGTACGCTCTGGCGCGTTGAAGACCTTCAGCCTCAGCGACGGCGGCGAAGAGCAAATCACCGGTTTCCACCTGCCAAGCGAGTTGGTCGGGCTGTCGGGGATGGACACCGAGATTCACCCGGTGTCGGCCCAGGCCCTGGAAACCACCTCGGTGTGCGAAATCCCATTCGAGCGCCTGGATGAACTGGCCCTGCAACTGCCGCAATTGCGCCGCCAATTGATGCGCGTGATGAGCCGCGAGATTCGTGACGACCAGCAAATGATGCTGCTGCTGTCGAAGAAAACCGCCGATGAGCGCATTGCCACCTTCCTGGTCAACCTGTCGGCGCGCTTTCGCGCCCGTGGGTTCTCGGCCAACCAGTTCCGCCTGAGCATGTCGCGCAATGAGATCGGTAATTACCTGGGCCTGGCGGTTGAGACCGTGTCCCGCGTGTTTACTCGTTTCCAGCAGAACCAGTTGATCGCCGCCGAGGGCAAAGAGGTGCATATCCTCGACCCGATCCAGCTGTGTGCATTGGCTGGCGGTTCCCTGGAGGTCTGATCCAGGCTGCGGCCGCGCCAATCGGCGAGGCCGCAGGTATACTTCGAGTCCGTTTTCCGCTCTGGACTCCTCGACGATGACTTTTGATTCGTTCGACATCAAATCCCTGATTCGCCCCGTCATCGACTTCCCCAAGCCTGGGGTGATCTTCCGTGACATCACGCCGCTGTTCCAATCGCCCCGCGCCCTGCGCCTGGTGGCCGACAGCTTTGCCCAACGCTATGTCGAAGCCGACTTCACCCATATCGGTGCGATGGATGCCCGTGGCTTCCTGATCGGCTCGATCATCGCCTACCAGCTCAACAAGCCGCTCATCCTGTTTCGCAAGCAAGGCAAGCTGCCGGCGGACGTGCTGGCCGAGGGTTACCAGACCGAGTACGGCGAAGCCTTCCTGGAAGTGCACGCCGACAGCCTGTGCGAAGGCGATTCGGTGCTGATGTTCGATGACCTGATCGCCACCGGCGGCACCCTGATTGCTGCAGCGAACCTGGTGCGGCGCATGGGGGCAAAGATTTTTGAGGCTGCGGCGATTATTGATTTGCCAGAGCTGGGTGGCTCGCAGCGCTTGGCAGACATGGGGATTCCGACGTTTTGCCTGACGCAATTTGGGCTGACCGAGAGATAAGGGTCGTCAGTACTGCCGTCATCGCGGGCAAGCCCGGCTCCCACCTTGGAATGCATTCCCCTGTGGGAGCTGGGCTTGCCCGCGATGAGGCCCGCAAGAACACCCCGGTTTACAACCCCATCTGCTTACTGATGATTTCATTCATCACTTCGCGCGTCCCGCCACCAATCGACAGAATCCGGTTATCGCGATAAAGCCGTTCCACCAGGCTGCCACGCATATACCCCTGCCCCCCCAATATTTGCACCGCGTCATACGTCACCCGATCAGCGGTATCGGTGGCCAGGTTCTTGGCCATGGAAATCTCTTTGATCACGCTCTTGCCAGCGGCCATCTTCGCGGCCTGGCGATAGGTGAACTCGCGGGAAACCTCCACGGCGGTAGCCATTTCCGCCAGGCGATGCTTGAGCACCTGGAATTTGCCGATGGGTTTGCCGAATGCTTCGCGCTGGGCGGCCCACTGGAGGCTTTCCTCCAAGGCCAGTTGCGCGGTCATGTTGGCCATGAGGGCCAAGGCCAGGCGCTCGCTCTGGAAGTTGCCCATGATGCAGGCAAAGCCCATGTTCTCGACACCGATGAGATTGCCCACAGGCACGCGGCAATCGTCGAAGAACAACTCGGCGGTGTCCGACGCCCACCAGCCCATCTTCTTCAGCGGCTGGCCGACGGTGAAACCCGGGATGCCCTTTTCGATCAGCAGCAGGCTGATACCGCCAAAGCCCGGCCCACCTGTGCGCACGGCCACGGTGTAGAAATCAGCGCGAATGCCGCTGGTGATAAAGGTCTTGGCGCCGCTCACGCGGTAATGCTCGCCTTCACGTACGGCGCGGGTTTGCAGGTTGGCTACATCCGAGCCGCCGCTGGGCTCGGTGACCGCCAGGGCGATGATCTTCTCGCCGGCGAGCACCAGAGGCGCTATGCGCTCACGCACGTCGGGCCGGGCCCATTTGACGATGGGCGGCAGGCCAATATCCAGGGAGCCGAGCCCGGCCACCACGCCACCGGAGCCGCACCGCATCAGCTCTTCGCTGGCGGCGACCTTGGCGAACAGATCGCCTTCGTGGCTGCCACCCAGCGCCTCGGGGTAGCCGATGCCCAGAACGCCCGCCGCACCGGCCTTGAGGTAAAGCTCGCGGGGAAAACTTTCCGCTTCCTCCCATTGCTCGATGCCGGGCAACATCTCGCGTTCGACGAAGCGGCGCACGCTGTCGCGGACCAATTGGTGGCTGGGATCGAAGTATTCCTGAAAGGCAGACATCGGCAAGCTCCATGGCGGGATGGAGCGAACTTACCAAGCGCTTGCTTGGTTATCAAGCCGAATACATTTTTTACCGTCACACAAAACCAATGTGGGAGCCGGGCTTGCCCGCGATGCAGACGCCTCGGTTTTTCAGGTACACCGTGGTGATGCTATCGCAGCGATGCGGCGACCCGACAAGCCAGCTCCCACATTGGGACTGCAGTAGGTTTTAAAGCGCGATGGGTTTGCGGCCTGCGAACGAGTGCGCCAGGGTGCCGCCGTCCACCAATTCCAACTCGCCACCCAACGGTACGCCATGGGCGATCCGTGAAGTAATCAAACCTTTATTGGTCAGCAACTGAGCGATGTAGTGCGCCGTGGCTTCACCTTCCACCGTCGGGTTGGTCGCCAGGATCACTTCAGTAAAGGTGCCCTGCTCTTCGATTCGCGCCACCAGTTGTGGAATACCGATGGCTTCCGGCCCCAGGCCATCGAGCGGCGACAGGTGGCCCTTGAGCACGAAGTAACGCCCGCGGTAACCGGTCTGCTCCACGGCGTACACATCCATCGGCCCTTCCACCACGCACAGCAACGTGTCGTCGCGACGCGGGTCGGCGCATTGCGGGCAGAGTTCTTCTTCGGTAAGGGTGCGGCACTGGCGGCAATGGCCCACACCTTCCATGGCCTGGCTCAGGGCCTGGGCCAGGCGAGTGCCGCCGCTGCGATCACGCTCCAGCAGTTGCAGCGCCATGCGCTGGGCAGTTTTCTGGCCGACGCCGGGCAAAGTGCGCAAGGCGTCGATCAGTTGGCGAATCAGGGGGCTGAAGCTCATGGGCGAAGGGTCCGACAAAACAACGAGACGCGGTTTATACCCGCGCCCCGGATTAGCGTCAAATACTCAATCCTGCGCGACGCGCACCACCAACTTGCCGAAGTTGCGCCCTTCGAGCAGGCCGATAAAGGCTTCGGGCGCCTGCTCCAGGCCATCGACCACGTCCTCGCGGAACTTGATCTTGCCCTCGCGCACCCAAGGCGCCATAGCGCTGAGGAACTCCGGCTGGCGGTCGCCATAGTCGTCGAACACAATAAAGCCCTGGATACGTACCCGCTTGGTCAGCAAGGTGCGTTGCAGCGCCGGCAAACGGTCAGGGCCGCTGGGCGCTTCATGGGCGTTATAGCCGGCGATCAACCCGCACAGCGGCACGCGCGCCTTGGGGTTGAGCAAAGGCAGCACAGCATCGAAGACTTTACCGCCGACGTTTTCAAAGTAGATGTCCACGCCTTTGAAGCAGGCCAGGGCCAGTTCATGGGCAAAGTCTTCGCTCTTGTGGTCGATACAGGCGTCAAAGCCCAACTCATCCACCACATAGCGGCATTTGTCCGCGCCACCGGCAATGCCCACCACGCGCAAGCCCTTGAGCTTGGCCACCTGGCCCACCACCGACCCCACCGCGCCCGACGCAGCCGCCACCACCAGGGTTTCCCCGGCCTTGGGCTGGCCGATATCCATCAAGCCCATATAGGCCGTCATGCCCGGCATACCCAGTACGCCCAAGGCCATCGACGGACTCGGCAGACCCTTGGGCAGTGGGATCAGGTTATGGCCTTCGCAAATGCAGTGGCTTTGCCAGCCAGTGGCGCCGACCACCAGGTCGCCCACTTCGAATTTCGGGTTGCGCGATTGCTCGACACGGCTGACAGCCCCACCGGTCATCACTTCACCGATTTCCACGGGTGCGGCGTAGGACGGCGCGTCACTCATGCGTCCACGCATGTAGGGGTCCAAAGACAGGTACAGGGTCTTGAGCAGCACCTGGCCGTCTGCCAGGTCCGGCAGGCTGACACGTTCCAGGCGAAAGTTTTCCGGCGTGGGGGCGCCTTGAGGGCGTGAGACCAGAACGATGCGTTGGTTGAGCGTCATTTCTTGAGGCATCAGCGGGGCTCCTTTATCGGTGAGTGGTTTCAACGGTATAGGGTGCAGACCATCGGTGAAGGCTTGGGGTTCGATGTTTCGACCGGCGAAAAAAATGCCAGGCACGATGCCTGGCATTTGAGTCTAGCTAAAGCGTGTATCAGAACGGCAGTTTCATGCCCGGTGGCAGTTGCATGCCAGCGGTCACGCCGGACATTTTGTCCTGGCTGTTGGCTTCGATCTTGCGCACAGCGTCGTTGACGGCTGCGGCGAACAGCGCTTCGAGCATTTCCAGGTCATCTTCACCCACGCCCGGCAATACGCTTGGGTCGATGCTGACACGCTTGATGTCGTGACGACCGGTCATCACCACGCTGACCATATCGCCACCGGCTTTACCGGTGACTTCGGCGTTGGCCAGCTCTTCCTGCATCTTGGCCATTTTTTCCTGCATCTGCTGCGCCTGCTTCATCAGGCCGGCCATGCCACCTTTCATCATGGGAATCACCTCAAAAGTACGTGGATCAATGAATAGCCCGGTGTCATGACGCTTGGGGCACCGGGGCTTCGACAGGTTCAATAGTATCGTGGCGGACGACCGCACCGAACTGTTGCATCATTTGTTGGATAAGCGGATCTGCGTGGATCGAATCCTCAGCCTCGCGCTGGCGGTTAAGGCGCCGACGGGTCGCGGCCTGGGCCGGCGTTTCCTGCTCGGGCTTGATCAGCTCGATGGCAATGGTCAGCGTGCGCCCATGGTACTGGTTGAGCGCATCGTTGAGCCGGCGCTGCTGGGTGGCGTTGAACAAGGCGCTATGGGCCGGGTCCAGGTGCAGCAGCCAGTGGTCGCCTTCGATGGAAATCAGGGTGCAGTTGGCGGCGATACTGCCGGTCATGCCGGAGATCGGCAATTTCGGAAACAATTCCAGCCATTGCAGGGCCAGACCGGTAGCCGGGGCCGCGGCAGGTTCTGCCTCGGGCTCGGGCGCCGGTTCCGCGGTGTGCTCGCTGGCCAGTTCGTCCAGGTAGCTGTAGGCCGAATCCATGTCCGGCTCGATGTAGTCTTCGTCCAGCGGCGGTTCGTCATCCAGGTCAATGCCCGGCGTGGCCGCGTCGACCTGGGCGACCGTCGGTTCAGGAACGGGCGCCGATACCCACTCAGGGGCATCCGGCACCACGCTGTCCGGAGTCGGCGTAGGCATCGGCGTCAGCTCGGGTTGCTCGCCGGTGGTTTCCAGCACGGGCTCCACGGCGGGCTGTTGCTCGGGCTCTACTTGCGCTTCGACCGGGTCATTCCAGGGCAAGTCGACCACGGGTTCGGGCTCGGGCTCAATGACCGGCTCGGGCTCGACCACCGGTGCGACGGCAACCGGCGCAGGTTCAGGCTCAGGTGCCGGCGCAACCGGCTCAGGCACAGCAACCGCAGGCGCTGCAACTACTGGCGCGACAACGGCCGCCCCAGCCACGGGTTTGGCGGAATCAACTGTGGCCTGGCTGATCCCCACTGGCTTTAGCGGCTGTCTCGGTGCGTCTGCCGAATCTGCCGGCCGGAACGCCAGCATGCGCAGCAGCACCATTTCAAAGCCACCCCGCGGGTCGGGTGCCAGGGGCAAGTCGCGGCGACCGATCAGGCCCATCTGGTAGTAGAACTGCACGTCTTCGGCCGGCAAGGCCTGGGCCAGGGCCAATACGCGATCACGGTCGCCATGACCGTTGTCCACGCCTTCCGGCAGGGCCTGGGCGATGGCGACGCGGTGCAATACGTTGAGGATTTCCGAAAGCACGCCATTCCAATCCGGGCCTTGCTCCGACAGGTGGCGCACCGCTTCGAGCAACGCCTTGGCGTCACCCTCGATCAGCGCGTGCAGCACGTCGAACACCTGGCCGTGGTCCAGGGTACCGAGCATGGCGCGCACGTCGGCGGCCATGACCTTGCCTTCACCAAACGCGATGGCCTGGTCGGTGAGGCTCATGGCATCGCGCATCGAACCATCGGCGGCACGGCCCAGCAACCACAGCGCGTCGTCTTCGAACGGTACGTTCTCGACGCCCAGCACGTGGGTCAAATGCTCGACCACACGCTCGGGGGTCATGTTTTTCAGGGAGAACTGCAGGCACCGCGACAAAATCGTTGCCGGAAGTTTCTGCGGGTCGGTGGTGGCCAGGATGAATTTGACGTAGGGCGGCGGCTCTTCCAGGGTTTTCAACAAGGCGTTGAAGGAGTGGCTGGACAGCATGTGCACTTCGTCGATCAGGTAGACCTTGAAGCGGCCACGGCTCGGCGCGTACTGCACGTTGTCCAGCAGTTCGCGGGTGTCTTCGACCTTGGTACGGCTCGCAGCGTCGATCTCGATCAGGTCGACGAAACGCCCTTCGTCGATCTCACGGCACACCGAACAGGTGCCACAAGGCGTCGAGGTAATACCGGTTTCACAATTCAGGCATTTGGCGATGATGCGCGCAATCGTGGTCTTGCCCACCCCGCGCGTACCGGTGAACAGGTAGGCGTGGTGCAGCCGTTGGCTGTCCAAGGCATTGATCAGAGCCTTGAGCACATGGGTCTGGCCGACCATTTCGCGGAACGAGCGCGGGCGCCATTTACGTGCAAGAACCTGATAACTCATCGAAAACCGTCGCAACTGGGAAGCAGAAGCCGGTAATGCTAGCGGAGCAAGGGGGAAATTGCATCCGGCACGCTCGTCTAATCTGACGAAGCTTGTTCGATTGGCCTCCCAGAGGGCACCTGAGGACGTTTTGCTGGCACCTTGGAGCGCCAACGCCCTTCCAGACTGATAGCGGCGACGCTGGCCAGCACGACCACTGCGCCCAGCATCACCTGCAGGGTGACGTGTTCGCCAAGCAGCGTGGCGGCCATCAGCATGGCAACCGGTGGAATCAGGTACATCGCCACCGACGCACGACTGACCTCGACGTGCTTCAACACATAACCCCAGGCCAGATAGGCCAAGGCACTGGGAAAAATACCCAGCACCAGCACGGCGAGATTCTCCCCCATCGGTGCCTGCACGATGGCGGCGGGCAGTCCCGGCAGGTTCACGCACAGCATCAGCGTGCCGGACCACACCATGTAGCACGCCATCGTCAACGGGCTGTAGCGATGGGCGTAATGTCGCTGGATGGCGAAGTACACACTCCATGAGCAGGCCGCCAACAAGATCAGCAAACCCCGTGGGTTGAGATCGCCCATGCCCTGGTCGCCCCAGATCACCACCAGTACGCCAGCCAACCCCAACAGTACGCAACCCCAGCGCCAGGCGCTGACCTGCTCTTTCAAGCAGAAAAACGCGATCAACACACTGAACAACGGCGCCGACTGTGCCAACACACTCGACGCTGCCGCCGTCACCCATTGCTGCCCATGATTGAGACTGGTGTGGTGCAGGAACACCCCGAAAAAGCCCAGCACCAACAACCACGGCAGGTCGCGCAATGGTGGCCGTCCAATTCCCACCCCCCAGGCCACGCAGCCCATGAATACCGACGCGATCAAAAACCGCAGCAGCGCCAATTGGCCGGGGCTATAACTGTGCAACCCCATGTGTACGCCGATGGGCGAATACGCCCAGCAGAGGATGACGCTGGCAATGACTAGCGTAAGCTTCAGAGGTGACGGAGTATTCATCGACAGCATCCACGCAAAAGGAATGCTGCCAGTCTTGGCCCAGGCCAGGCATAGGACAATTAAGCGTTTCTGACTTCTGAAATCATTGGAACTGAGCAATGGAACTGGCCCAACTGAAAATGGTGCGAGCCGTGGCGCAAACCGGCAGCGTGGCCCAGGCGGCACTGCAATTGCACTGTGTGCCGTCCAACATCACCACGCGCATCAAGCAGCTGGAAAGCGAGTTGGGCACGCCGCTGTTTATCCGTGCTGGCCGAGGGCTGGCGATCAGCGCTGCGGGAGAAATCTTCCTGGATTACTGCGAACGTATCCTGGCCTTGGTGGATGAATCCAAACGCGCGGTGGATGCCAGCGCCATTCCCCGTGGCACCTTGCGCATCGGTGCGGTGGAATCCAGTGCCAGCGGGCGCTTGCCGCCGCTGCTGGCGGAATACCACCGGCGTTATCCCAATGTCAGCCTGGAACTGGTCACCGGTGCCTGGGCGCAACTGCTGGACGACCTGCAGCACCACCGCCTGGACGTGGCGCTGGTGGCCGCCGGCGGCAAACGCACGAAGCTGGAACAGAGCGTGGTCTACAGCGAACGCCTGGTGCTGATCGCCAGCGCGTGCAGCGCGCCTATCAATAGCGCCGAAGACTTGGCCGGCCGTACATTGCTGGTATGGCCGCCGGGCTGCCCTTATCGCGCCGCCCTGGAAAACTGGCTCAAGCCCCATAACGTCAAGCCAGCGATTGCCAGCTATGCAAGCTGGGGCACGATCATCGGTTGCGTCAGCGCGGGGATTGGCGTGGCGTTGGCACCCGAGGGGATCCTGGCGCGCTATGAACAGGCCAATCAGTTGGCGTCTTATCGCTTTGAAGCGCTGACGCCCGTGGATAACCTGTTGTTCTGGCATACGGACACCCAGCGGCACCTGGCGCGAGATGCGTTCGCCGGGCTACTGCGCGAGACCTTTGGCTGACTTGCTCGCTCCTACAATTTAGGGCTTCGGGGCAGCCAACCGTGCGTACTGGCCCTGGCTGATCCAGCCCGTGAAAGAGCGGTCGTCAGCGTTGATGAATTCCACCTGCGCCCAACCGTCCTTGAACGCCAGTACGCCCACCACGTCATGCTTGACGATGTAGGGCCGCTTTGCCGCTTTGGCGCCCGGCGTTTTAAGCAGGTAAGCCTTGTCGGCAGACACCGTCACCAAGCCGATCCATTGTTTGCTGGCGGTCTGGCTCAGCTCCAGGCCCGTGGCGATTTCCGGCATCAGCACATTGATGCAGCCAGGGTGTTGGCGGCCCTGCGCCACGGTCAGGGTCACCCCGTCGGGCGCCGCGGCCAAACTGCCTGGGTAGGCAGCGTCCCGCCAGGTGGTGAGCGCTTCGGGCTTGCCTTGCAGGTAGAACGTGCAACCACGGGCCACACCCTCGCCCATCGATTCCTGATAGAACCCCTCGACCTGATGCCCAGGCGTCACCGCCAGCATCAGCCCTTCATATTTACCTGAATGCAACGCCGCCGAGCCGGCCAACGCGGGCGCCACGGCGCACCACGACAACACTCCCATCGCCAGATAACGAATCATCTTATTTCTTCCCTTCAAAGGCTTCGTAGGCTTGTTTCATCAGGACGTCATAGTTGCCGTAATCGTCGCCATTATAGTTTCGGGCCATGGCGGTAAAATCCTTGTTTTTCATCGCGCTCAACAAGGCCGAGTTTTGGCTGCAAAGGCTGAGATAGGCCTTGAGTTGATTACCGGCATTGACCTTCAATGACGCCACGAACTCAAACACCGTCTTGAATCCGCACGCCGCGAAATTGAACCCCATGATTTGAAACATGCCCCAGGAGGCCGACATCAAGGCCGCTTCCTGGTCCAGCGCAAAGGCAGTGGCCATGGTCTCCCAGGCCTTGACCTGATCCTTGTTGTTCGTCTGCCATTGCGGGCCGGCTTTTTTCTTGTAGACATACGACAGCAGCGGCTGCGACTGGTCGTAGATGTGCTTGGTGTACTTGCGAAAGTGGTGCCCTTCAAAGGCGATGATCGGCAACTTGGCAGGCCCGAACCCCACCTTCCCGCCCGACTCCACCGTGGCGAACGCCTTGACCACATTCACCGAAATACCGTTGCCCAATTGCTTGGCGGCGTTCTGGAAATCCGTATCGCTCAAGGTCGTCCCGCCGTCGCAGGTGGACTGCATCATCAACTGCCGGTTACGCCGCTCGGCCTCGATCACCGCACGCACACGGTCCAGGTACACATTGACCGTGGCCTGTACCGCATCGATGTTGTTATTGCCGAAAATGTTGAGAAACGTCGGAATGCGCGTGTTAGGAAAAGCCCGCACCGGCACCTTCAGCGCCTCTTCGATCAGACTGTTGAACGTTCGCCCGGTGGGGTCGATCACGCCATCGGGATGGGCGTACTTGAGATGGCGAAACTGATACTGGCTGATGCACTGCACCAACTGGCCGTCGCACTTGCCGTTTTCCAGCAAGGCAAACCCCATCTTGGGAATGATCAAATTGAATAGATACTGGATGCACTGAACATCGGCGGGCAAGTTGCGGGCTTTGCCGGGCGTCCCTACCGAAGCACTGATAAGACGAGGCAACCCTTGCAGGCTTTTCATGACAGACATCCTTGTGAGTGAAAGAAGCGATAGCACTTCAATATCAAATCCATGCCCTTGTCATACTCTGAAACAAGTGGCCGGCGCAAGCTAACAAGGCGGTCTGCGGGTTGTCCAGAGGGCTTTATGAAAGTTGTGAAACAGCCGGATTAAATCCGTCAGTAACCGTGGGATTCACGGGTCTTTTGATACTTGTGGTAGTCGAGCCACTCGACCACATCGTAGGGCAGGTACAACTGCACCCGGGCTCGTGAAATCGCGATATACACCGCACAGAGTCGTTGATCGAACGCGTAGGCGTCCTGGAACTTCACGTTGGTCAACAGTTCCGGCGTAAGCAATACCCGGTCGAACTCCATGCCGCCCGCATCCTGCGCCAGCATCAACAGGACGCGCTCGTCCGGATGGCCGATCAACCTGTTCAAACGCGTGACATCCGCCACGTTAAAGCCTTTTTCCAGTTCGGCCTCGACCCACAGAAACGCCTCATCGAACTGGCAGGCTTCGCGCACCTGCTGCCAATCGGCCATGTCACTGAAAAACGCATGGGGGCCGAGGTCATTGAACTCATTGCTATAGAAATCGGGTTTGAACAACGCGATGACCGTGTCCATGAAATGCTTGAGCGACTGCTGGGCCTCTTTGCTCGCCAGGCCGAACGCACAACGGGCGTGGCTCAGTTGGATCGCCCACTGCATGGTGTCCCAATGGGAAGCGGTCAACACCACGCAACCTTGCGGGGGTACAAAACCCTGCGGATAAAACTCAATGCCGACATCGGCATCGCGTGCGCCCTCGAAAAGCGATTTGCTTTTTTCCGAGTGCAAGCTGATCAACGGGTTGACCAGGCGCTCGACATTGCGCCCGGAACGCACGGAGTAGCACACGTCGGTATGGCGAACCTCACGGGCGCGTTTGACCACGCCGCCACTGGCCTGCTGATACTCATCCCCCAAAGTGATCAGCACCTGGCGGCCGCGCTCGATGATTTGCAGCAACGGCGCGGGGATGTCCTGGCTCTCATCGATGAGCACGTGGGTATAGCGCTCGGGGACGACGCAGCCTGCAAGGCTGGCGCGCTTGATCATCAACAAGGCTTCAAACCCGGTATGCCGGCCCCAGGCCGGGTTCGCCTCAAGGTAGCCCCACAACCGGCTGGCATATTCGAGCAGCACCCTGGCATCGACGCCGGCGAGCGGTTGCTTGAAATGCGGCAAATGCTGGGCCGACAAGCTGTACTCCCAAGAGCGGCAGTAGGCTTCAAGCACCTTGAGGCACACCTCCACTACCGCTTGCCCTTCCAGGCGACGAAAACCAAAGATATTCAGTTCTTGGGCGAGCGCCTGCTTGGTCGGCACCCTCACCGGCGCATTCAGCGGCTTTGGCCTGGGGCCATGCAATAGAGCATGGGCGAAGTCCTGAAAGGTATGCCCGGCCTTACGCTCCCGCGCTCCCACCATGCGAGCACGCAGGGTTTCGAGTTTTGCCGGGGTGCGTGCCAGCAGCAAGGTCTTTTCCGGGCGCAGGTGCTCCAGCAAGGCCACCAGCAGGTGACTCTTGCCAATGCCTGCGTAGCCTTGCACATGCAGGTCTTCGTTCAGGTTGGCACGGAAGGTTCTGAGCAGCTTGTCCTGCTCGGCGCTCAACCAGCGCTCGCGATGCCTGGGCGTGATCACCTGCTGGCTGAACGGATCATTGGCCTTGAGATGGCGGACTTTATACTCGACGTCCCATTTGCCACTGGGTAACAGGTAGTCCTGCGCCTGGACTTCCTCCTCCAGCAGAAAGCGCAGCTTCAGGCTTTTGACCACATTGAGGCCGAAGTACAGCTTCCTCTGATCGAACAGCCGCTGCGCTTCAGAGAGCAGGGACACACTGGCCGAATGGCGGGCATCGACTGCCCAGTCAATCAGCTTGGCCAACACTTTTTCAGCACCGTTGGCGCTAAGGTCGCTTTCCGGCACCTGCGCCAGGTTCTGGATCACCAACACCGCCGCCAATTGGGGCTCACTCAGGGCTACAAGCGCATCGAAACCCTCACTGCCCAACAACCCCGCACAGGTGTGCTCGGTGATCGGCAAGAAAACAGGGCTGGATAAATTGAAATGTTCCGAGTGCATAGAGCCTCGTAGCCAGGGGAAGAGACGCTTGGGAGTATGCCACTAGACGGGAAATGACCGTCATGCACTGTGCAGGAAGCATCACAGATGACGGGCTGAAAATAACTTGAGATTTAGAAGGGACTGCAGAAGGGAGCGTTATGGAGGCAACCCCACCAGCCACACCCCGGCACACAATGTTCCCGCTGTGGCTGCTGCCTTCCGGCTCTGACCAGGTTCACGGGTAATCGTTGCGGGGGGACCGATGGGGTCACCATAACGACGCTGCCTCTCGGCAAGCCGCGCCATTGTACCCATCTCATCGGAAGTTACAACCGTTGGTTCCGGATTAAAAAATGAGAAGGCTCAAGCACTTGCCATAACCCCATCAGCCCTGCCGCCCTCTTCCTGGATGACCAGGTGAATAAAGTGCAGCTTGGCAATCACCGCGGGCGGCAGCACGAAGGGGTAGAAATCCGGCTGGCCCATGGCGCGGGACAGTTCGTTGAGCATGCCGGCCAGTTCGATCCAGGCATTGACGAAGGAAAGGAATGCCGGGCCGCCAGGGTGTTGCGGGTCGTAGAGCGTGGTCAGCGGGAATGGCTGGTAATCCAGGTCCATCTCGCGGGCGCTCATGCCAAAGCCCAGGGCTGTGTCCACGGCGTCCATCATGTGCAGGTAGTGGGCCCAGGTTTCAGCCCAATCTTCCCAGGGGTGCATGGTGGCGTAGGCGCTCACGCAGGTGAGTTGCCAGTCGGGGCGCGGGCCGTTCTGGTAGTGCTGGTCGAGGGCCTCGGCATAACTGGCGCGTTCGTCGCCGAACAGGTTGCGAAAATGAGGGAGCCAGTGGCTGTTGGCGATCAGGCGGTCCCAGTAGTAATGACCGACTTCATGGCGAAAATGGCCGAGCAAGGTGCGGTACGGCTCGCGCATCTGTACGCGGACTTTTTCGCGGTGGGCGTCATCAGCTTCCTTGATGTCCAGGGTGATCAGCCCATTGGCGTGGCCGGTGGTGGGCGCGTTGCCTTCCAGGTCGATACCGATAAAGTCGAAGGCCAGGCCAGTCTCTTCGTCAACGCTCTTGGGCACCACTTGCAGGCCCAGGCTGATCAGTTGCGCGACCAAGCGGCGCTTGGCGGTTTCGACCTTGCGCCAGCGTTCGGGGTTTTCCGCAATTGATAGGTCAGGAATGGTGCGGTTCAGGCTACAGGCCACGCACAACGGCGCGGTGCTGTGGGCAGGAATCAGCCAGTTGCACGCAGCCGGTGAGTCGAGGTTGGCGCAGCGCCGAAAAGCGCCAGCATCAAGATTGTCGTCGGCCAGCCAAGTACCGACCACCGGCCCAGGTTGCAGGGACGACAGGCGGCTTTGCTGCGGCTGGTAACCCAACGCCGCCTGGCAGGCCAGGCATTGGCTGTTGCGAAAGAACAGCGACTGGCCACACCGGCATCGCCACACCTTGCTGTTGCGCGAGGTTTCGGCCATGAACGGAGCGGCGATGCGCGTGCTGAGTTGCTCGAAGTAGCGGAACATGGCGATCTCTCCCTGGGTGACAGAGACTAGATCATTTCTCGGGAGAGAACGTTCCCACGCTCCGCGTGGGAATGCCGCCTTGGACGCTCTGCGTCTGCGCGAAGGCCGTGACGCGGAGCGTCACAGGATGCGTTCCCACGCGGAGCGTGGGGACGATCAATCAGACGGTGATGTTGTGCTTGGCCAGGAAGGCGACGAAGGCCTCTTCGTCCAGTACTTTCAGGCCCAGCTCATTGGCCTTGGCCAATTTCGAGCCGGCGCCCGGTCCCGCCACCACGCAGTGGGTTTTCGCCGAAACGGAACCGGCCACCTTGGCCCCCAGGCTTTCGAGCTTGTCCTTGGCCACATCGCGGCTCATCAACTCCAGGGAGCCGGTGAGTACCCAGGTGTGCCCGGCTTCGGGCAAGCCTTCAACGACCTTTTTCTCGCTCTGCCAGTGCATGCCGAAGTCCTTGAGCTGCTGCTCGATGGCCAGGGCATGGTTGGCGTTGTCGGCATTGTCGAAAAACTCCCGTACAGCCTTGGCTTGCTTCTCGGGCAGCGCCTGGCGCATATCGAGCCAGTCAGCCTTGATGATGCCCTCCAGCGAACCGAACTTGTCCGCGAGCTTCTGCGCCGCGCCCGGTCCCACCGAAGGCACGTGCAGCTTGTCGAGCAAACCGCCCAAGGTGGTGCTGGCGGCGAATTCCGCGCTGAGTTCGCCCTGCTCCTGCAATTGCAGGCCGCATTCGTCTGGCGACAACAGCGCGCCAATCACCTGCTGGTTGTGCCCGTCTTCAAAGAAGCTATGGATCTCATGGGCCACTTCCAGCCCAACATCCGGCAAGTACGTCAGCACCTCTGGCAACGCCTTTTGAACACGCTCCAGGGACGCCAGCGAGCGCGCCAGCACCTTGGCCGTCTCCTCGCCCACATCGGGAATGCCCAAGGCGTAGATAAAGCGTGCCAGGGTCGGGGTCTTGCTGTTTTCGATGGCGCTGATCAGCTTCTTGCTGGAGGTATCGGCAAAGCCTTCCAGGTCGATGATCTGTTCGTATTTGAGCTTGTAGAGATCGGCCGGCGAGCCGATGAGCTGTTCATCCACCAGTTGCTCGATGGTCTTGTCGCCCAGGCCGTCGATGTCCATGGCCCGGCGCGAGACGAAATGAATGATGGCCTGCTTGAGTTGCGCACCGCAGGCCAGACGCCCGACGCAACGGTACACCGCGCCTTCGCTGACGGTTTCCTTGCCCTTACTGCGCTTGACCAACTGCGTGCGCTCCACATGGGAACCGCACACCGGGCAATTTTGCGGGATCTGCACAGCGCGGGCGTTTTCCGGGCGGCGTTCGGTGACCACCGAGACCACCTGCGGAATCACATCACCGGCGCGGCGGATGATCACGGTGTCACCGATCATCAGCCCCAAGCGTGCCACTTCGTCCATGTTGTGCAGGGTGGCATTGGACACGGTCACACCGGCCACCTTGACCGGCTTGAGGCGCGCCACCGGCGTGACCGCACCGGTACGGCCGACCTGGAATTCCACGTCGAGCAGCTCGGTGAGTTCTTCCATGGCCGGGAATTTGTGCGCGATCGCCCAGCGCGGCTCGCGGGCACGGAAGCCCAGTTCACGCTGGTAGGCAATGCTGTTGACCTTGAACACCACGCCGTCGATTTCATAGCCCAGCGCATTGCGGCGCTCGCCGATGTCGCGGTAGTAGTCCAGGCATTCCTGGATGCCCTTGGCCAGCTTCAACTCGTGGCTGATCGGCATGCCCCACTTCTGCAACTGCTTGAGGTTGCCGATATGGGTGTCGCTGATATCCGCGGTCACCTGGCCGATGCCATAGCAGCAGAACTCCAGCGGGCGACTGGCGGTGATCTTCGAATCCAGTTGGCGCAGGCTGCCCGCCGCAGCGTTGCGCGGGTTGGCGAAGGTCTTGCCACCCACTTCCAGTTGCGAGGCGTTCAACCGCTCGAAACCGGCCTTGGACATGAACACTTCACCGCGCACTTCCAGGGTGGCTGGCCAGCCCGTGCCGTGCAGTTTCAGGGGGATATTGCGCACGGTGCGCACGTTGACGCTGATGTCCTCGCCCGTGGTGCCGTCGCCCCGGGTGGCACCGCGCACCAGCTCGCCATCCTGGTACAACAGGCTGACCGCCAGGCCATCCAGCTTCGGCTCGCAGCTATATTCCACCGCCGCGCCAGCGCCAAACAGATCGCCCACCGGCAGGTCAAGGCCCTCGGTGACCCGGCGATCAAACTCCAGCATGGTGGTTTCATCGAAGGCGTTGCCCAGGCTGAGCATCGGGATCTCGTGCTTGACCTGGGTGAACGCCGACAATGCCGCACTGCCGACCCGCTGCGTCGGCGAATCACGCGTCACCAGTTCCGGGTGCTCGGCCTCCAGGGCTTTGAGCTCGTGGAACAGTCGGTCGTATTCGGCGTCCGGGATGCTCGGCTCGTCGAGGACGTGGTAGCGGTAGTTATGCTGATCCAGTTCAGCGCGCAGTTCGAGGATGCGGGTATGGGCGGCGGTCATGGGTGTTCTCTCATAAAGCAAAAGAGCAGCCGAAGCTGCTCAATATGTTAGTGCACGGATTCTACAGACAACGCTTAAGATCGTTCCTCAGCGTTTCTGTGTCAGGGCGCGACGCTCGAACTCGACGATGCGCTGACGGTAGTGTTCGATGGTCTGGGCGGTGAGCACGCTGCGTTGGTCGTCCTTGAGCTCGCCGTTGAGTTCCTGGGACAGCTTGCGGGCGGCGGCCACCATCACGTCGAACGCTTGTTTGGGGTGACGCGGGCCTGGCAGACCAAGGAAGAAACTCACCGCCGGGGTGCTGAACAGGTCGATATCGTCCAGATCGAACGTGCCCGGCTTGACCGCGTTGGCCATGGAGAACAGCACTTCGCCGTTACCGGCCATGCTTTCGTGACGATGGAAGATATCCATCTCGCCAAAACGCAGGCCGCTTTCGAGGATGTTCTGCAAGAGTGCCGGGCCTTTGAAACCGCCGGCGTCGCGGCAGATCACGCTGATGACCAGCACTTCTTCGGCAGCCGGCTGATCGTTCACCGATTGGCGCGACGCGCTTTTGGTCGCGGTCTCGTCCGGGAAATCATCATCACGGCTGCTGAAGCTCGGGCCGTCGTCAACGTCGAGGTTCAGGTCGCCCTGGTGTGGCTCGGCAACCGCCGCGCCACCACGCTTGCCGCGCTTGGAGGACGGTTCGCGGGCCTCACGCAGCGGGGCGCTCATCGACGGCAGGTCGTGCTCGTCCAGTTGCGGCTCTTTATGGGTATCCAGCACACGGGGCGGCCCAAGCAGCTCGGCGGCGCCGTCGTCGTCAGGCAAGTTGGACAGGTTTCGGTCCAGACGGAACTTGAGCTTGCCCTTGCCACCGCGCATACGGCGCCAGCCATCGAAAAGAATACCGGCAATGACAATGATGCCGATGACGATCAGCCACTCGCGCAGACCGATTTCCATGTAATCCCGTGCCTCTAATAAAAAATGCTGAAAAATAAGGGGTTTAGCACCGTGCAAACCGCTTTAAAACGTGGCGCCAACTCTATGTTCTGACTGACGTTTTGCCCACGCACACGAAAAATTGACATTAAACTAGCACGACCAAAGATAACTTTACACCGTCTGTCAAAATGCCTTGAACAAATATGTCCATTTGCCACTTTCCCCAGACCGGTAAATCGCGCTACAGCGTGCTGTAAATTCTCTCTCCCGGCGTGGTTCAGGATTCCACCATCGCCATCGCCTCTTCCACATCCACCGCGACCAATCGCGAACAGCCCGGCTCATGCATCGTCACCCCCATCAACTGGTCGGCCATTTCCATGGCGATCTTGTTGTGGGTGATATAGATGAACTGCACCGTCTGGGACATCTCTTTGACCAACCGAGCGTAGCGTCCAACGTTAGCGTCATCCAGCGGCGCGTCAACCTCGTCGAGCATGCAGAACGGCGCCGGGTTCAACTTGAAGATGGCAAATACCAGGGCCAATGCGGTCAGGGCTTTCTCGCCGCCGGACAACAAATGGATGGTGCTGTTCTTCTTGCCCGGAGGCCGCGCCATGATCGTCACCCCTGTATCGAGTAGATCTTCGCCCGTCAGTTCCAAGTAGGCGCTGCCACCACCGAAAACTTTTGGGAATAACGCCTGTAAACCGCCATTAATCTGATCAAAGGTATCTTTGAAGCGGTTGCGGGTTTCCTTGTCGATCTTGCGGATCACGTTTTCCAGGGTGTCTAGGGCTTCAACCAGATCAGCGTCCTGGGCATCCAGATAACGTTTACGCTCGGACTGCTGCTGGTACTCATCGATAGCGGCGAGGTTGATCGCGCCCAGGCGTTGAATACGTGCGGCAATCCGTTCAAGTTCTTCTTCGGCGTCTTTCTCGTTGGCCTGGGCGGTCAGGGTGTTGAGCACGCCGTGCAGGTCATAGCCGTCTTCCAGCAATTGGTCTTGCAAGGTCTTGCGGCGCACGGTGAGGGCTTGCCATTCCATACGCTGTTGTTCGAGCTGGCCGCGGATCAACTGGGATTGCTGCTCGGCCATGGTGCGACGCTTTTCGGCGTCGCGCAGTTCGCGGTCTGCGTCTTCCAGGGCGATCTGTGCGGTCTTGAGTTCGACGTCGACGGTCATGCGCTTATCGAGCAATTCTTCAAGCTTGAGGCGCAGCTCTTCCAGCGGCGCCTCGCCCTCCTCCAGGTTGAGGCTCAGTTGCTCGCGCTTTTCGGTCAGGCGTTCGGACTGCATCTCCAGGCGCTCAAGGGCCTGGCGCGTGGAATCATGCTGGGCGCGCAACGAGCCCAAGCGTACGGCCAACTGATGGGCGTGGTCCTTGTGCTGCCGGGCTTCCTGACGCACGCGGTCAAGGCGCTCACGCAGGCTGTCGCGCTGGGCCAGCAGCAACTCGCGCTGTTCGGTGTCCAGGGCCATGCTGTCGAGGGCTTCCTGCAAGTGCAGGCGCGCTTCACCGATCTGTTCGTGTTCCAGGGCGCGCTGTTCGCCCATCTCGGCCACTTCTTCGTCAAGACGGGTGCGGCGCAGGGTCAATTGCTCCACCTTGGCCCTGCTCGCAGACAACTGGGCTTTCAATTCGCCTTGCTGGCGCGCTTCGTCCTGCAACAGCCGACGCAGGTGTTCGCGGCCGGTTTCCTGCTGACGCTGGGTAGCACGCAGGGTTTGCAGTTCGGTTTCCAGGCTTTCCAGTGTGGCTTCGCGTTCTTCACGCTCAGCGCTCAGGTTGACGATTTCCTGGCCACGGGCCAATACGCCACTTTCCGCCTCACTGGCGCGGCGCACGCGCAGGAAGTGGCGGCCGACCCAATAACCATCGCGGCTGATCAAGCTTTCGCCGGCCGCCAATTGGCCGCGCTGGGCCAAGGCTTGCTCCAGAGACTCCACCGGCCTGACCTGGCCCAGCCAAGGCGACAGATCCATCGCCGCCTCGACCTTGTCCAGCAAACTACCCGGCACCCGCGCACCCTCGGGCGCCGGGCTGAGCAGGCGCAAATCGCCCTGGGCAAACCCGGCCAGGTCGAAGCCGCCGAAATCATCCACCAGCACCGCTTGCAGATCGGCGCCCAGCACGGTTTCCACCGCCAATTCCCAGCCGGCTTCGACTTTCAAGCCTTCGGCCAGGCGTGGGCGCTCGGCCAAATGCTGGTCGCGCAGCCATTCGGCGGTGCCGGTACCAGGGTCGAGCGCGGCTTGCTGCAAGGCCTCCAGCGAAGCCAACCGACCATTGAGCCGCTGCAAGTCGCCCTGGGCTTGCTGCTGCGCCTGGGTCGCGGTGTGCAATTGCTGACGCAGTTGCTCCAGGCGCTCCACTTGCTGCTCTTCGCTGGCCTCCAGCTCTTCCAGGGTCATTTCGCTTTCGGCCAGTTGTTCGCTCAGCGCCATGATCGCCGCGTCTTCCGGGTCGGCGGCGAGCAGTACGCGCTCTTCCTGCAGCCGGCGCTGGCGCTCGGCCAGGCGTTCCATGCTGGTTTCCAGCTGCTGGATGCGCGACTGCTGCACCTCGGCCTGGCGGCGTGGCTCGGCGGATCGCAGGTTGAAGGCGTCCCACTGCTCCTGCCAGCCGTGCATGGTGGCTTCGGATTCTTCCAGGGCGGCGGCGGCCTCTTCGGCGGCGGCGCTGGTGATTTCCTGCTCGGGGGTGAGCATGTCCAGCTCTTCGCCCAAGGTCAGCAGCAAGGTACGGTCATGGCCCAGGTGCGATTCGGTTTCCAGGCGTGCGCGTTCGGCTTCCTTCAAGTCATCCTGCAACTGGCGCAAACGCTGCTGGCCGTGCTGGATACTCTGCTCGACCCGGGCAATGTCACCGCCCACCGAATAGAAGCGGCCCTGCACCAGATTGAAGCGTTCGGACAACTCATGGTGACCGTCACGCAGGCGCTCAATGCTGGCGTCGGCATTGCGCTGCTCGGCCACCAGCGCTTCAAAGCTGACTTCCTGGGTGCCAATAATCGCTTCGCGCTGGCCCACCTGGTCATTCAAGGCCTGCCAGCGCAGGGCCGACAGTTGCGCCTTGAGCTGGCGCTCTTCGCCCTTGTATTCCTGATACTTCTCGGCGGCCTGCGCCTGGCGGTGCAGGCGTTCGAGCTGGCGCTCCAGCTCTTCGCGCAGGTCGGTCAGGCGGGCGAGGTTTTCGTGGGTGCGACGGATACGGTTTTCAGTCTCGCGACGGCGCTCCTTGTACTTGGAGATGCCGGCCGCTTCTTCGATAAAGTTACGCAGGTCTTCGGGCTTGGCTTCGATCAGCTTGGAGATCATGCCCTGCTCGATGATCGAATAGCTGCGCGGGCCCAGGCCGGTGCCGAGGAAAATATCGGTGATATCGCGACGGCGACACTTGGTGCCGTTGAGGAAGTAGCTGTTCTGGCTGTCGCGGGTGACTTTACGACGGATGGAAATTTCCGCGTAGGCGGCGTATTCGCCGATCAGGGTGCCGTCGGAGTTATCGAATACCAGTTCGATACTGGCCTGGCTCACCGGCTTGCGGCTGGTGGAGCCGTTGAAGATGACGTCGGTCATCGACTCGCCGCGCAGGTTTTTCGCCGAGCTCTCGCCCATCACCCATCGCACGGCGTCGATGATGTTCGACTTGCCGCAGCCATTGGGCCCCACCACCGCCGCCATGTTGCTGGGGAAGTTGACGGTGGTGGGGTCGACGAAGGATTTGAACCCCGCCAACTTGATGCACTTGAGCCGCACGCTTAGGCGTCCGCCAAGGCTGCGATGACCAGCGAACTGCTGCGCTGGCAATAGGCTGTGAGCACCAGGCGAATCTGCACCAGGTCACGGGCCAGTACTGCGGCGAGCAATTGCTCGAACAGCGCCAGGAACTCGCTCATGGACGCCTTGCGCTGATCCAGGGCCAGATAATAAGCGCGGTTCATCGCCGGCTGCAGGTTTTCGACGGTTTCCTGCAAATAAGGGTTGTTGGCGAAGGGGTACGCGGCGCGCATCACGCTGAAGCTTTCTTCGACGAAAGCGCGGATGTCCTCACGCTCCAGGCTCAATTGAAGGCGTTGCTGGATCTGCAGAAACGGCGCCATGTCAGCCTGGGTCTGCCAGCCTTCGGCAACCGCATTGCCGAGCAGGATGTACATCTCGCCCATCAACGTACACAGGCTCTGCACCTTGTGCGCGGTAAGTTCGGTGACGTGAGCGCCACGGCGCGGCAGGATCGCAATCAAATGGCGGCGCTCAAGGATCAGCAAAGCTTCGCGCACGGAACCACGGCTGACGTTGAGCGCCAGCGTGACCTTCTGTTCCTGGATCCGCTCCCCAGGCTTGAGATCGCCGCGAATGATACGTTCGGCGAGGTGGTGAGCAATTTGCTCGGCGAGACTGTCCGGCGCCTTGAACGTCATGTTTTCCCTTCAAAATCTTCTATCAGTACAAGCGCGGCAGTGTAGCGCATTGGCCCGCTGATGGCGCTACGCCCACCGTGGCGAATTTGGCATGAAATAAGCAACGTTGAAGCCTGTAAGCCGCCAAAAACGCCGGTTCCAGAAGACTGGACCATAATTGAAAGTGTTGCGACCGCATTTTCTTGACCCTTAGGTCAGAAAACCATTGACCGAAAAGTCAGACATGACTAGATTCGGCGCAAAGCGGTTAACAACAATAATGAGTCTGCGAGGCCTTCCGTGATCCAGTTTTTACTTAACCAGGAACTCCGTAGCGAGCACGCCCTGGACCCCAACCTGACCGTGCTCAACTATCTGCGCGAGCATGTGGGCAAACCCGGTACCAAGGAAGGCTGCGCCAGCGGCGACTGTGGCGCGTGCACCGTGGTGGTCGGCGAGCTGCACACCGACGAGCAAGGCGCCGAGCAGATTCGTTACCGCAGCCTCAATTCCTGCCTGACGTTCGTGTCGTCGCTGCACGGCAAACAACTGATCAGCGTTGAAGACCTCAAGCACAAGGGTCAACTGCACAGCGTGCAACAGGCCATGGTCGAGTGCCATGGCTCACAGTGCGGCTTTTGCACCCCGGGCTTCGTGATGTCGCTGTTTGCCCTGCAAAAGAACAGCGACGCCCCCGACAGCCACAAAGCCCATGAAGCCCTGGCCGGCAACCTGTGCCGCTGCACCGGTTATCGCCCGATCCTCGCCGCCGCCGAACAGGCCTGCTGCAACAAGCCCCAGGATCAATTCGACAGCCGCCAGGCTGAAACCATCGCCCGCCTCAAGGCTATCGCGCCGACCCAGACCGGCGAACTCAACAGTGGTGACAAGCGCTGCCTGGTGCCACTGACCGTTGCCGACCTGGCCGACCTCTATGACGCCTACCCACAAGCCCGGCTGCTGGCCGGCGGCACTGACCTGGCGCTGGAAGTCACCCAGTTCCACCGCACCCTGCCGGTGATGATCTACGTCGGCAACATTGAAGCCATGAAGCGCATCGAGCAGTTCGACGACCGCCTGGAAATCGGCGCGGCCACCGCCCTCTCCGACTGCTACGCCGCGCTGCACCATGAATACCCGGACTTCGGCGAACTGCTGCAACGCTTCGCCTCCCTGCAAATTCGCAACCAAGGCACCCTGGGCGGCAATATCGGCAACGCTTCGCCGATTGGTGACTCGCCGCCGCTGCTGATTGCCCTGGGCGCGCAGATCGTACTGTGCAAGGGCAACACCCGCCGCACCCTGGCGCTGGAAGACTATTTCATCGACTACCGCGTCACCGCGCGCCAGGACAGCGAGTTCATCGAGACCATCATCGTGCCCAAGGGCCACACGCTGTTCCGGGCCTACAAGGTGTCCAAGCGCCTGGACGACGATATTTCCGCCGTATGCGCAGCGTTCAACCTGAAGATCGACAACGGCGTGGTCAGCGAAGCGCGCGTTGCGTTCGGCGGCATGGCCGCCACGCCAAAACGCGCAACCCGCTGCGAGGCTGCGCTGGTAGGCGCCACTTGGAATGCGGCCACGGTAGAAAAAGCCTGCACCGCCCTGGCCGGCGACTTCACCCCACTGTCGGACTTCCGCGCCAGCAAGGAATACCGCCTGCTCAGCGCGCAGAACCTGCTGCGCAAATACTTCATCGAACTGCAAACGCCGCACATCGAGACTCGGGTGACCGCTTATGTCTAACCATCACGCCGTGGTAAAAACCCAGGCCGAACTTGCCGCACTGTTTGCCCAGGACCTCACCACCGGAGTCGGGCGCAGCGTCAAGCATGACAGCGCTGCCAAACACGTCAGCGGTGAAGCACAGTACATCGACGACCGCCTGGAATTTCCCAACCAGTTGCACCTGTATGCGCGCATGTCGGACCGCGCCCACGCCCGGATCATCAGCATCGACACCGCGCCCTGCTACGCCTTCGACGGCGTGCGCATTGCGATCACCCATGAAGACGTACCGGGCCTGAAAGACATCGGCCCGTTGATGCCCGGCGACCCACTGCTGGCCATCGACACCGTTCAGTTCGTCGGCCAGGTGGTGCTGGCCGTGGCCGCCCGCGACCTGGAGACCGCACGCAAGGCGGCAATGGCGGCAGTGATCGAATATGAAGACCTGGAGCCAGTGCTGGATGTGGTCGAGGCGTTTCGCAACAAGCACTTCGTGCTCGACAGCCACACCCACCAACGCGGCGACTCGGCCACTGCGCTGGCAAGCGCCAAGCATCGCATACAGGGCACCTTGCATATCGGCGGCCAGGAACACTTTTATCTGGAAACCCAGATCTCTTCGGTAATGCCCACCGAAGACGGCGGCATGATCGTCTACTGCTCCACGCAAAACCCCACCGAAGTGCAGAAGCTGGTGGCCGAAGTGCTGGATGTGTCGATGAACAAGATCGTGGTCGACATGCGCCGCATGGGCGGTGGTTTTGGCGGCAAGGAAACCCAGGCCGCCAGCCCGGCGTGCCTGTGCGCCGTGGTGGCGCGCCTCACTGGCCAGCCGACCAAGATGCGCCTGCCACGGGTCGAAGACATGCTGATGACCGGCAAGCGCCACCCCTTCTATATCGAATACGACGTAGGGTTTGACGACAACGGCCGACTGCACGGCATCAACCTGGAACTGGCGGGTAACTGCGGTTGTTCGCCGGACCTGTCCAACTCGATTGTCGACCGCGCCATGTTCCACGCCGACAACTCGTATTACCTGGGCGACGCCACGGTCAACGGCCATCGCTGCAAGACCAATACCGCCTCCAACACGGCCTATCGCGGCTTCGGCGGCCCGCAGGGCATGGTCGCCATCGAAGAGGTGATGGACGCCATCGCCCGCCATCTAGGCCAAGACCCGCTGGCGGTGCGCAAGGCCAACTACTACGGCAAGACCGAGCGCAACGTTACCCACTACTACCAGACCGTCGAGCACAACATGCTCGAAGAAATGACCGCCGAGCTTGAGGCCAGCAGCCAATACGCAGAGCGCCGCGAAGCGATCCGCCTGTACAACGCCCACAGCCCGATCCTGAAAAAAGGCCTGGCGCTGACCCCGGTGAAATTCGGTATTTCGTTCACCGCCAGTTTCCTCAACCAGGCCGGCGCGCTGATCCATATCTACACCGATGGCAGCATCCACCTGAACCACGGCGGCACCGAGATGGGCCAGGGCTTGAATACCAAGGTCGCGCAAGTCGTGGCCGAGGTATTCCAGGTAGAAATCGACCGCGTCCAGATCACCGCCACCAACACCGACAAGGTACCCAACACCTCGCCCACCGCTGCCTCCAGCGGCGCCGACCTGAACGGCAAGGCCGCGCAGAATGCGGCCGAAACCATCAAGCAGCGCCTGGTGGAATTTGCGGCGCGCAAGTACGACGTAAGCGAGGCGGACGTGGAGTTTCGCAACGGCCATGTGCGCGTGCGCGAGCAGATCCTGAGCTTCGAGGCGTTGATCCAGCAGGCGTATTTCGCCCAGGTATCGCTCTCCAGCACAGGTTTCTACAAAACCCCGAAAATTTTCTACGACCGCAGCCAGTCACGCGGGCGGCCGTTCTACTACTACGCGTTCGGCGCGGCCTGCTGCGAAGTGATCGTCGACACCCTGACCGGCGAATACAAAATGCTGCGCACCGACATCCTGCATGACGTGGGCGCCTCGCTGAACCCGGCCATCGACATCGGCCAGGTGGAAGGCGGCTTCATCCAGGGCATGGGCTGGCTGACCATGGAAGAGCTGGTATGGAACAACAAAGGCAAGCTGATGACCAACGGCCCGGCCAGCTACAAGATCCCGGCAGTGGCCGACATGCCGCTGGACCTGCGGGTGAAGCTGGTAGAGAACCGCAAGAACCCGGAAGACACGGTGTTCCATTCCAAGGCCGTGGGCGAGCCGCCGTTCATGCTGGGGATTGCGTCGTGGTGTGCGATCAAGGACGCGGTGGCGAGTTTGGCTGACTATCGCCAGCAGCCCAAGATCGATGCGCCGGCCACGCCCGAGCGGGTGTTGTGGGGGTGTGAGCAGATGCGGCAGTTGCGGGCAGCGAAAGCTGTCGAGGCTGACACTGAATTGGCTTCGCTCTAGACCTAGGCGCTGCCATCGCGGGCAAGCCCGGCTCCCACATTTTGAGGTGCTAACCCGATCAAATGTGGGAGCTGGCTTGCCTGCGATAGCGGCCGAACTAACAGCAGAAATGTTGAGGTAGACATGGACAACTGGATCAGCGCCCTCGCCACCCTGCACAACCAGGGCGAACCCTGCGTGCTCGTCACCATCATCGAAGAACTCGGCTCAACCCCGCGCAACGCCGGTTCCAAGATGGTCATCAGCGCCGCGCACACCTTCGACACCATCGGCGGCGGGCACCTGGAATACAAGGCGATGCAGATCGCCCGAGACATGTTGGTGCGCGGCCAGCAGAACACTCATCTGGAGCGCTTCAGCCTCGGCGCCAGCCTGGGCCAGTGCTGCGGTGGCGTCACCGTGCTGTTGTTCGAGCCCATGGGCCAGGCGCAGGCGCACATCGCCGTGTTTGGCGCCGGCCATGTCGGCCGTGCGTTGGTGCCATTGCTGGCAAGCCTGCCCTGCCGGGTGCGCTGGATCGATTCCCGCGAGCAGGAATTCCCGCAGCACATCCCCCAAGGCGTGCGTAAAATCGTCAGCGAAGAGCCGGTCGACGAAATTGCCGACTTGCCAGCAGGCAGTTACTGCATCGTCATGACCCACAACCACGCGCTGGACCTGGAACTGACTGCCGCCCTGCTCAAGCGCAACGACTTCGCCTACTTCGGCCTGATTGGCTCGAAAACCAAGCGGGTCAAATTCGAACACCGCCTGCGTGATCGCGGCTTTGACGCCGCGCAATTGCAACGCATGCGCTGCCCCATGGGCCTCCCCGAGGTCAAGGGCAAGCTCCCGGTGGAGATCGCCATCTCCATCGCCGGCGAAATCATTGCCACCTATAACGCCAATTTCGGCCAGCACCTTGCCGGCGCCGAACCTATTGCCAAACTGCTGCCGGCTTCACGCCGCAGCCAAGCTATCTAAATCGAGACGATCATGCCTTTGACTCGCAAAGCCTACCGTGCCGCCATCCTGCACAGCATCGCCGACCCTGCCGTGGTCGGGATCGAAGCCTCCTATGAATATTTCGAGGACGGCCTGCTGGTGATCGACAACGGCCAGATCAGCGCCCTTGGTCACGCCAGCGACCTGCTGCCGAGCCTGCCCGCCGATATCGACATCACCCATTACCAGGACGCGCTGATTACCCCTGGCTTGATCGACACCCATATCCACCTGCCACAGACCGGGATGGTCGGCGCCTATGGCGAGCAACTGCTGGACTGGCTCAACACCTACACCTTCCCTTGTGAAAGCCAGTTTGCCGACAAGGCTCACGCCGAAGAAGTCGCGGATATTTTCATCAAGGAGTTGCTGCGCAACGGCACCACCACAGCGCTGGTGTTCGGCAGCGTGCACCCGCAATCGGTGAATGCATTCTTTGAAGCGGCCGAGAAACTCGACCTGCGCATGATTGCCGGCAAGGTGATGATGGACCGCAACGCGCCTGATTACCTGACCGACACCGCCGAATCCGGCTACCAGGAAAGCAAGGCGCTGATCGAACGCTGGCACGGCAAGGGGCGCCTGCATTACGCGGTGACGCCACGCTTCGCCCCTACGAGTACGCCGGAGCAATTGACGCTGGCTGGTCAGTTGCTGGGCGAATACCCGGATTTGTACATGCAGACCCACATCAGCGAAAACAAGCAGGAAATCGAGTGGGTCAATGAGCTGTTCCCGGAGCGCAACGGCTACCTGGATGTCTACGACCACTACAAGCTGCTCGGCGAGCGCTCGGTGTTTGCCCACGGCGTACACCTGTGCGATGACGAATGCGCACGGCTGGCAGAGACCGGCTCGGCAGTCGCGTTCTGCCCGACGTCGAACTTCTTCCTCGGCAGTGGTCTGTTCAACCTGCCGATGGCCGAAAAACACAACTTGAACGTGGGCCTGGGCACCGACGTGGGCGGCGGCACCAGCTTCTCGCTGCTGCAAACCCTGAACGAAGCCTACAAGGTCATGCAACTGCAAGGTGCGCGGCTGAGCCCGTTCAAGTCGCTGTACCTGGCCACCCTGGGCGGCGCTCGAGCGCTGCGCCTGGAAGACAAGATCGGCACGTTGCAACCAGGCACCGATGCAGACTTCCTGGTGTTGGATTACAACGCCACGCCGCTGCTGAGCTACCGCCTGAAACAGGCCAATAACATTGCCGAGACGTTGTTTGTGCTGATGACGCTGGGGGATGACCGGACGGTGTTGCAGACCTATGCAGCCGGGCAGCTCGTTCACCAGCGCTGATCTCAGAGCCCCCCACAAAACCAATGTGGGAGGGGCTTGTGTGGGAGCCGGGCTTGCCCGCGATGCAGGCACCGCGGTATGTCAGTTACACCGCGGTGATGCTATCGCAGGCAAGCCAGCTCCCACATTTGATTGGGTTTACAACTTTACAGACGAACGCCCAGGTTTTTTAGTCTGTAAAAGGTGCGAAAACACCGCATGCAAATCATCCGACGCACTCTCTTCATCGAGGTTGAGCTTGCTGTCGATGTGATCCATGTGATGCATCATCAAGTTCACCGCCAACGTCGCATCCCGGGCTTCAATCGCATCGATCAACTGAGTGTGCTCATCGTAGGAACAGTGCGAGCGGTTGCCGCTTTCGTACTGAGCGATGATCAATGACGTCTGAGACACCAGGCTGCGCTGGAAGCTGATCAGCGGCGCGTTCTTCGCGGCTTCGGCCAGCTTCAAGTGGAACTCGCCAGAGAGACGGATACCGGCGCCACGGTCACCGCGCGAGAAGCTGTCGCGCTCGTCGTTGACCATCTGGCGCAACTCGGCCAACTGCTCGGCCGTGGCGTGCTGCACCGCCAATTCTGTGATCGCCCGCTCCACCAGGCGCCGGGCCATGAACACCTGGCGTGCTTCTTCGACGCTTGGGCTGGCAACCACCGCACCGCGATTGGGCCGCAGCAGTACCACGCTTTCATGGGCCAGGCGCGACAGCGCGCGGCGAATGATGGTGCGGCTCACGCCGAAGATCTCGCCCAGTGCCTCTTCACTCAATTTGGTTCCGGGCGCCAGGCGTTGTTCAAGGATCGCCTCGAAGATATGCGCATAGACGATATCGTCCTGGGTTCCGCTGCGACCGGCCTTGCCGGCTCGCGGTTGTTTCTTGAGAGGTTGCAACTGTTCGTTCATGGGCACTCGGGTTTGAGAACGGCGAATTAACGGTAATACGGCAACAGCGTGTCGCTGGCAAGTATCACCTAAAAACAGCGCACATTGTACACAACCCACTGCGCCAACACACTGTACGGCTGTTTGCGGGCTCGGCTGTATTGCAATGACTCGTTACGTTTGAGTTTAGGCTTGAATCAGAGCCGCCAGCGGCAAATTCCCGGCAATAAGGAACACCTCTCCATGACCGACGCCACCCAAGCGCCCTTGCGCCCACTGGCCGACACTTCTGCGTCGGCCGTCGTCGCCGGCTTTATCGCCATGATGACCGGCTACACCAGCTCCCTGGTGCTGATGTTCCAGGCCGGCCAGGCCGCCGGCTTGACCACGGCGCAGATTTCTTCGTGGATCTGGGCGATTTCCATCGGCATGGCGGTGTGCAGCATCGGCCTGTCCCTGCGCTATCGCACACCGATCACCATCGCCTGGTCCACCCCTGGCGCGGCGCTGCTGATCACCAGCCTGGGCGGCGTGAGCTATGGCGAGGCCATCGGTGCCTACATCACCTGCGCGGTACTGGTGACGCTCTGCGGGTTGACCGGCAGCTTTGAGAAACTGGTCAAGCGGATTCCGGCGTCACTGGCGGCGGCGTTGCTGGCGGGGATCCTGTTCAAGATCGGCAGCGAGATTTTCGTCGCCGCCCAGCATCGTACCGGGCTGGTGCTGGGGATGTTCTTCACCTACCTGATCATCAAGCGCCTGTCGCCGCGTTATGCCGTGCTGGCCGCCTTGCTCATCGGTACCGCCTTGTCAGGGCTGATGGGGCTGCTGGATTTCAGCGGTTTTCATCTGGAGGTGGCGACGCCCGTTTGGACGACGCCGCACTTCTCGTTGGCGGCGACCATCAGCATCGGCATTCCGCTGTTCGTGGTGGCCATGACCTCGCAGAACATGCCCGGCGTAGCCGTGCTGCGAGCCGACGGCTACACCGTGCCGGCGTCGCCGTTGATCACTACCACTGGCCTGGCGTCATTGGTGCTGGCACCGTTCGGCTCCCACGGCATCAACCTGGCGGCGATCAGCGCCGCGATCTGCACCGGGCCGCACGCCCATGAAGACCGCAACAAGCGCTACACCGCTGCGGTGTGGTGTGGGGTGTTCTATGGGATTGCCGGGGTATTCGGCGCCACGCTGGCAGCATTGTTCGCAGCCCTGCCCAAGGAACTGGTGCTGTCGATTGCGGCGTTGGCGTTGTTTGGCTCGATCATCAATGGCTTGAGCATCGCCATGAATGAGCCGAAGGAACGGGAAGCGGCGCTGATCACCTTTATGGTCACGGCGTCAGGCTTGACGTTGTTTTCCATCGGTTCGGCGTTCTGGGGGATTGTGGCGGGGGTGTTGACGCTGCTGATTCTGAATTGGCGCAAGGCATAAAAAAACGGCGACCCTCAGGTCGCCGTTTTTTTCAGTATCACTTAGCCGCGTTGATCGGCTTTTCCGGATACCACACGTCCAGCAACGGGCTGACTTCAGCCTTGGTCAGCTCGGAACGGGTTTTCAGCCAGGCTTCCACGGCAGCACGCTGCTCTTCGGAGACCGAGCCACGCTTTTGCAGGCAAACCAGACCGTAGTCATCGCCGCCGACATAGCCCAGGCCATTGGCTTCCATGGCTTCTTTGATGAATGCTTCGAGGAAAGCGTCGATAGCTTCTTCACTCAGGCCTTCGTTGAAGTCCAGGTTCAGTTCGAAACCCAGCTCTTGAAATTCATCAACGCACAGTTTTTTGCGCAGACGCTGGGAACGGTTAGTCGCCATTGGAACAATCCTCATAAGTATTAACGGGCGGCACTTTAGCAGTTTAAGGCGGCAATTGCCCGACTCTCTGGGACCGACGGGCAAATGCGCGCAAAAAAACCATGATTAGCAGCTATCGTTCAGCTACACGTGGCGCCAGCTTGGGGCATAATGCCGACACTTTCGTGACCAATGAGGGATTTTCTTCCATACCCCTCGCCTTTTTCACCCTCCTCAGCAGTAGGGTTTTATTTCTTATGATCAAATCTTTGCGCTCAGTGTTACTTGCCAGTGTTGTCTTGCCCCTGGCCTTTTCCGTTTGCGCCGCTCCCGTCAATAACACCCTGCCACCCAGCGTTGCGCAGGCCTTGCAGAAGGCCAAGCTGCAAAATACCGCGCTGTCCCTGGTGATGCTGCCCCTGAACGGCCCTGGTACCCCTACGGTCTTCAACGCCGACGTCTCGGTGAACCCGGCTTCCACCATGAAGCTGGTCACCACTTATGCGGCCCTGGAAATGCTCGGCCCCAACCATCAGTGGAAGACCGAGTTCTACACCGATGGCACCCTCAGCGGCGGCGTGCTGCGTGGCAACCTGTACCTCAAGGGCGGCGGCGATCCCAAACTGAACATGGAAAAGCTCTGGTTGCTGATGCGCGACCTGCGTGCCAATGGCGTGCAGCAAGTCACTGGCGACCTGGTGCTAGACCGCAATTTCTTCAACCAGCCGCAATTGCCCGAGTTCAACGACGACGGCAACGATGAGAACAAGCCGTTCCTGGTCAAGCCCGACGCCTTGCTGGTCAACCTCAAGGCCCTGCGCTTCGTGACCCGCAATGATTCGGGGCGGGTGATCGTATCGGTCGAGCCGCCGATTGCCAGCATTCGCATCGACAACCAGGTGAAAGTCACCAACGCCAAGCAGTGCACCGGTGACGTGCGCTACAGCCCGGTGACCGCTGCCGACGGCAGCGTGACCGTGACCGTCAGCGGCCAACTGGGTGATGGCTGCAGCTCGCAGACTTACCTGTCGCTGCTCGACCACGCCACCTACACTGCAGGTGCTGTACGGGCGATCTGGAAGGAATTGGGCGGTACCATCCAGGGCCGTGACATCCAGGCTCCGGTGCCCAAGGATGCCAAGGTACTTGCCCGCGCCTTCTCGCCGGACCTGGCGGAGATCATCCGCGACATCAACAAGTACAGTAACAACACCATGGCCCAGCAGTTGTTCCTGAGCCTGGGTGCGCAGTTTCGCAACGACGCCGATGGCGACGATGCCAAGGCCGCGCAACGCGTCGTGCGCCAGTGGCTGGCCAAGAAAGGCATCACCGCGCCGCACCTGGTGATGGAAAACGGCTCCGGCCTGTCCCGCGCCGAACGGGTCAGCGCCCGCGAGATGGCGGCCATGCTGCAAGCCGCGTGGAAAAGCCCTTATGCGGCGGAGTACATCAGCTCGATGCCGATCGCCGGCACCGACGGCACCATGCGTAAACGCCTGAAAACCACCGCCCTGCGCGGCGAAGCCCATGTGAAGACCGGCACCTTGAACACCGTGCGCGCCATTGCCGGTTACAGCCGCGACAACAATGGCAATACCTGGGCGGTGGTGGCGATTCTCAACGACTCCAAGCCTTGGGGAGCCTCGTCGGTGTTGGATCAGGTGCTGCTGGACCTGTATCGCCAGCCTAAGGCCGTTGCAGCCGCACCGGTTCTCTAAAGCACCACATCACCCTGTCTGATCGTTCCCACGCTCTGCGTGGGAATGCTGTTTTGGACGCTCTGCGTCCGCGCTCAAGGCGTGACGCGGAGCGTCTTAGGATGCATTCCCACGCAGAGCGTGGGAACGATCATTCAAGCGTCAGGGCTTCCTCGACGCGATCCCTGCCCGCCTGCTTGGCCACGTACACCGCCGAATCAGCGCGCAGCAGCAAGCCATCGATACCTTCGTCGATCCGCCAACTGGCCACGCCGAAGCTGGCGGTAACCACCCCCACCGGCTCCATCGCCGCGTCACGCAACGACTGCCACAACTGCATCGCCAGGCTGTAAGCCTGTGCGCCATCAGTGTTGGGGCACAGCACCACAAACTCTTCCCCACCCAGCCGGCAAAATACATCGGTACGGCGCAAGCGTTGGCCGATACGCTTGCACAACTCCTGCAACACGCCGTCGCCCACGGCATGGCCGTGCTGATCGTTGATGCGCTTGAAGTGGTCGATATCGAGCATGATCAACGACAGCGCGCCAGAGGTACGGTTGAGCCGGAGCATTTCGCCCTTGAGACGATCCTGGAAATAGCGCCGGTTATAGATCCCTGTCAGGGAGTCGGTAATGGACAGCGCGCGCAGTTCATCCTCGACCCGTTTGAGATCAGAAATATCCGATACATAACCGTGCCAAAGCGTACCGCCTCCCGGCAATTCTTCCGGCGTCGCTTCGCCGCGAATCCAGCGCAGGCCTCGCTGAGGTAATTGCACGCGGTACTCTTCGCGCCAATGGCTCAGTTGCAACGCAGAAAGGCGTATCGAGGCACGCACTCGCTCCAGGTCCAAAGGGTGAATGCGCTCCAGCACCTTGCCCGCATCCTGCTGCAGCACGCCCAGTTCGATTTCATAGATATCGCGCATGCCTTCGCTGGCATAGATGAAACGCCAATTGTCCTGTGGTTCCAAAGTGAACTGGAAGATTCCACCCGGTACATGGGCACTGAGTTTTTTCAGCAGGCGGTCGCGTACCGCAAGGGCCTCATAGGCGCGCTTTTGCTCGGTGACATCCAGGTAAATCGCCAAGTGCCCGACCCACAGGCCATGGTCATCCAAGAGCACGGTCGGCAACATGTTGACCGTCAGTTGGCTGCCATCCTTGCGCACCAGCGTCCACTCACGCCCTTCATGTTGACTGTCCGGGCTCTCCACCAGCATCGCCTGGCTCGCTGGAATGCGCTTGCCCAGCGCCCTGCTCAACGGCTCAGCGCGGGCGTCGAGTTCCGCGGCCACGTGCAGGCGGTCCAAGGTCATATGCCCCAGCACCTCCTCGGCCGTAAAGCCCAACATCTGTTCGGCACCGGCATTGAAGGTGTTGATCACACCGCGCAGGTCAGTGGCAATGATCGCCACTTGAGTCGCCGCATTCAGCACGCTGCGCAGTTGCCCATGGGCACCGCGCAACTCCTGCTCACGGGCACGCAATTGAACGGTGCGTTGCTCCACCAGTTTCAGTGCGCGCTGGCGCTGGCTGACCAGCATGTAAAGCAGCGCACTGAGCAAGGCGCTGAGCAACACGCCCATCGCCAGAATGGCGTGCATCGAAGAATGGTTGGCCTTGTCGAACACTTCGCTGGCGCTCAGGCTCAGGGCGTAGACATGATCGCCCAGGGTGAGGCGACGTGCAGCCGTCAAGCCACTGCTGCCCAAGGCGTTACTGGACGCGTACAACACCCGTTGCTGGGTGTCGGAGGTGTCTACGATCTGCATCACCAGGTTGTCCCGGTTGGGCCTGGGCAACCCCTCGGCCACCAGCTGGCGCATGCTGATCACCGCCATCACAAAGCCGTAAGGCTCGGCATCTGCGACTTTGCTCACGGGCGCCACCAACAACACGCCTGCCGCATAAGCGGGCTCCACACCCACCAATTGCATGGGCTGTGACACCGCCAACTGGCCGCTTTCTTGCGCACGCGCCAGCGCTGACCGGCGCAGGGGCTGGGCCAGCAGATCAAAGCCCAGCGGCGAGCCCAGCAAACTTTGGGTCTGGCTGTACAGCACCGGTACGTATTCATCGCGCTCGGCCGCTGGCGCCAACTCACCTGCAGTATTCAGTTCGCGGATACTGAAGGGAATGCCACGCTGGCGAGAAATGTCCTGCTCAAACAAGCTGCGCTGCGTACGAAATATCCGTGGTGCCCAGGCATAGGCACGGGCATGCAACAACAGCGGTTTGGCGAAACCGTCGAACTCGGCGCGGGATACCTCTGCGGAATTGACGAAGAAACGCTGCAGGCTGCCCAGGCGTTGTTCCTGATCTTCAAAACGTTCCTGGATGCGGCTGTAGCGTTCGTTGACCAGCAACTGGAACCGCTGGCGCACCTGCTGCTGATACAGGTCCGAAGCCGCCCACGCGACGACCACCGTCAGCGCGCTACCGACCAGTAACACCACCAATGCCACCAGCCAAGCCGATGCCTGCTCACTGATAAAACCAAGGATTTTCGGGCGAACGACTTGCATCGGCATAGGCAACACTCACAGCGCCAGTGTGCGGGGGTGTCACTTTGGCTAGGGCTTAAGTTATAGCCATCGGTCATGGGTTTGACCAGTGCAAAAACAATAGGAGCGAGCTTGCTCGCGAAGAACCTGAGAGCGCTGCGTTAAACCGGATACGCAGCGCTATCGTTGACGATCTTCGCGAGCAAGCTCGCTCCTACAGAGAAAAATCAGCGTGCGGTGATTTTCCAGGCGCGGTGGATCTTGGCATTGCGCGCAAAATCAGGGTCGATGGTCTTGTCGCTGATTTCCTCGACCGCATAGCGTTCGCTGAGGTTGTCTTCCAGCTGGAACTTGCGGAAGTTGTTGGAGAAGTACAGCACGCCACCCGGCGCCAGGCGTGCCATGGCCAGGTCGAGCAACTGCACATGGTCACGCTGCACGTCGAAGATGCCTTCCATGCGCTTGGAGTTGGAGAAGGTCGGCGGGTCGATGAAAATCATGTCGAATTCATCGCGGCTCGCTTCCAGCCACGCCATCACGTCACCCTGTTCCAGGCGGTTCTTGTCGGAGAAGCCGTTGAGGGAGAAATTGCGACGCGCCCAGTCCAGATAGGTCTTGGACAGGTCGACGCTGGTGGTGCTGCGCGCGCCGCCCTTGGCAGCATGCACACTGGCTGTGGCGGTGTAGCAATACAGATTGAGGAAGCGCTTGCCCGCCGCTTCCTTCTGGATGCGCATGCGCATCGGGCGATGGTCGAGGAACAGGCCGGTGTCCAGGTAATCGGTGAGGTTGACCAGCAACTTAACGCCGCCTTCACTGACCTCGGTGAACTTGCCTTGGGCACTCTGACGCTCGTATTGCTTGGTGCCGCTCTGACGCTCACGACGCTTGACCACCACACGGCTCTTGTCGACGTTCAGTGCCTGGGGAATTGCCGCCAAGGCATCGAACATGCGGGCCGAGGCTTTTTCCGGGTCGATGGATTTAGGCGCGGCGTATTCCTGTACGTGCACCCAATCGTGGTACAGGTCGATCGCCATGGAGTATTCAGGCATGTCGGCGTCATACACACGGTAGCAATCCACCCCTTCGCGCTTGGCCCATTTGCCCAACAGCTTGAGGTTCTTCTGCAGGCGGTTGGCGAACATCTGCCCGCCTTCGCTCAAGCGCGCCTGTTCCACCACGGGGGCCGGGGCGGGCTTGATCGGGTTGCCGTTCTTGTTGTACTGACGCTCTGCCGGCTCGCTCGGGGCCTGGTCGTAGGCCGCTTGCTCACGTTCGGCCTGGCGCTGTTCAGGAGTGCGGCGTTCGCCCGTCACGAACTGGTCCGGGTTGACCTTGATCAGCAGCAATTTGCACGGCAATGCGCCGTTCCAGAACGAATACTGTTTGTGGCTGCGGATACCCATGCGCTTGCCCAGGTCCGGCGCGCCGGTGAACACTGCGGCTTCCCAGCCCATACAGGCTTGGCGCAAGCGTTCGCCGAGGTTCTGATAGAGATACAACAGGCTGGCTTCGTCACCCAGGCGCTCACCGTAGGGTGGGTTGCAGATCACCAAACCTTTCTGATTCTGATCCGGGCGCGGCTCGAACGTGCCCACTTCGCCCTGGTACACCTTGATCCAGTGGCTCAGGCCGGCGCGTTCGATGTTGTTGCGTGCGGGCTGGATCAGGCGCGGATCGGCTTCGTAGCCACGTACCCACAGCGGCGGCTTGTTCATGCCGATGGCCGCCCGCTCAGTCGCCTCGGTATGCAGCTTTTTCCACAACGCCGGGACGTGACCCAGCCACGTGGTGAAACCCCACAGCTCGCGGTTAAGGTTGGGGGCCATGTCGGCGGCGATCATTGCGCCTTCAACCAGGAAGGTGCCGACACCGCACATCGGGTCGGTCAGCGCGCCGCCTTCGGCGGCAATACGTGGCCAGCCGGCGCGAATCAGGATCGCCGCTGCCAGGTTTTCCTTCAGGGGTGCCGCGCCCTGCTGCAGGCGGTAGCCACGCTGATGCAGGCTGTGGCCGGAAAGGTCCAGGGACAGGATCGCTTCGCCACGGTCCAGGCGCAGGTGAATGCGCAGGTCAGGGTTGATCTTGTCGATGGACGGACGCTCGCCGGTCGGGGTGCGCAGTTTGTCGACGATCGCATCCTTGACCTTCAGCGCGCCGAAGTGGGTGTTGTCGATGCCCGAGCCGTGCCCGCTGAACTCCACCGCAAGGGTACCGTCGGGGACCATGTGGTCAGCCCACTCGATGTCCAGCACGCCGTGGTAAAGATCCTCGGCGTCTTTCATCGGGAAACGCTTGAGCACCAGCAACACGCGGTTGGCCAAGCGCGACCAGAGGCACAAGCGGTAGGCGGTTTCCATGTCGGCCATGCCGCGCACGGCCGAGGTGTGCTCGCGGGCTTCCTCAAGGCCAAGCCCGACGGCTTCCTCGATCAGCAGGCCTTCGAGGCCCTTGGGGCAGGTGAGGAAGAGTTCAAAACGGTCCGACATGGGGCATTCCAGGCTTTTCAGCAATAAGTGAACCGGCGACGCATCGCCGGTTCGGTTTTCAATCAAGCACTTTTCTCGAAGAGTGCTCGCGTGGCACGAATGTGCCGTTCCACCCCGTCTGGCGGGCTCTTGAGCCTTTATTGGCGAGGCAGAAGAAGAATGTTGCGCAACAAAAAGAAATATTCCGACCCTTCGTCGAATAATAACCGACTGCAATAGGCGGGCATTCTCACTAAGGAATTAAACCTTTCCTCTTTACAGGGCACATCATAGCTGGCTTTGCCCTATAAAAGGGGCGAATAACCAGCCCAGCTTATGGCTATAGCATCGTTATCGTTACGTGCTTATGACAAAACGATCATTGAATACATGTGACCTATTGGTTAGAACTCAACACAGGTTGGCGCCGTAACGGTGCCAACACATTGGCTCGCCACGCCGGCAGCGAGCCCACCAACGGCAGAAAAACTCTGCCCGGCCTTGGACAAGGCCGAAGGATATCTAGACAGTCAACAAGTGAGGGAAACACCCTATGAGAAGACTTAAGCGTGATCCGTTGGAAAGAGCATTTTTACGCGGATATCAATATGGCGTTCATGGAAAATCCCGTGAGCTTTGCCCATTTACTCTACCGTCGGTACGCCAAGCCTGGATCAACGGCTGGCGAGAAGGACGCGGCGACAACTGGGACGGTATGACTGGCACTGCGGGCATCCACAGACTCAACGAACTTCACGCCGTCGGCTAATCAGGGGATTTAATTGCGACACACACATCTTTGAACTTGTAGCGACTTAACCACGCGCGCCCCATCCGGGCGGCGGGCTTCGGCCCAGGGGCTCCTTTATGGAGCCCTTTTTATTGCCTGATCAGCGCAAGGCAGCGATGGCATCCACCGACTGGCGAATCAATGCCGGGCCTTTGTAGATGAAGCCGGAGTACAACTGCACCAGGCTGGCGCCGGCCGCGATCTTCTCAGCCGCGTGTTTGCCTTCGGTGATACCGCCCACCGCGATGATCGGCAAACGCCCAGCCAACTCGGCCGCCAGCACCTTGACGATATGGGTGCTCTTGTCCCGCACCGGCGCGCCCGACAGGCCGCCGGCCTCGTCACCATGGGCCAGGCCTTCGACGCCCACGCGGCTGAGGGTGGTGTTGGTCGCAATCACCGCGTCCATCCCAGAATCCACCAGGGCCTGGGCCACCAGGACGGTTTCTTCATCGCTCATGTCCGGCGCGATCTTGATGGCCAGCGGCACACGCTTGCCATGCCGCACGGCCAGGTCTTCCTGGCGCTGGCGCAAGGCTTCGAGCAGTTGCTTGAGGGAATCGCCAAATTGCAGGCTGCGCAGCCCCGGGGTGTTGGGCGAGCTGACGTTGACGGTGACATAGCTGGCGTGGGCATAGACCTTGTCCAGGCATATCAGGTAGTCATCCACCGCACGTTCCACGGGCGTGTCAAAGTTCTTGCCAATGTTGATACCCAGAATGCCGGTGTACTTTGCCGCCTGAACCCGCGACAGCAGATGGTCGACGCCGAGGTTGTTGAAGCCCATACGATTGATGATCGCCTCCGCTTCCGGCAGCCGGAAGATGCGGGGCTTGGGGTTGCCCGGTTGCGGCCGTGGGGTCACGGTGCCGATTTCGACAAAGCCGAACCCCAGTTGCGCAAACCCGTCGATGGCCGCGCCGTTCTTGTCCAGGCCGGCAGCCAGACCGACCGGGTTGGGGAAGTCGAGCCCCATCACCGACACCGGCACTTTCGCCGCTGCCTTGCATACCAGGCCATTGAGCCCCAGACGGCCACCGGCACCGATCAGGTCCAGGGACAGATCGTGGGAGGTTTCCGGGGAGAGTTTGAACAACAGCTGGCGGGCCAGGGTATACATGGGCGGGCTAGACTCGGATGGCGGCAAAAGGTGGCGCTGATTATAGCCGGGGTGGCGGCCTGCATGCGAGGCGTGCCACCTGATCTCATTGACGTTGCGCCGTCAACGCCTCATAACGCACCCAGATCCTTTCGGCGTAGCGCAGGCGTAATGCCTCACGCTGTGGCCCGGGCCCCGGCCCCACGTTGTAAGCCCCAACCGCCGTCCAGTTATAGCCAAAACGCTGGATGAACTCGGCAAGAATCGAGGCGCCTACTTCTACCGACAGGCAGGGCTCGCTCAACAGCCGTTCTTCGGTAATGCCCTGCTTGAGCAAGCGCGGCAAATGGATGCTGTTGATTTGCATCAAGCCGATATCCCGCGTGCCATTGCGGTTGGTGTAGTTCATCGCTTGCGCCCGGTAACCCGATTCGACCGAGGCGATAGCTTGCAGCAACTCCGGCTCAAGGTCGTGGCGGCTGGCCGCCTCTTCCCAGCAAAAGGCCCAGGCCTGGCTGCTGCCCATCAATACCCCGAGCACCAGGCCTTTGCCCCATGCCTTAACTCTGGACATTGCTGGCCTGACCACAGACGGCGCACACGTGTGCCACTGCCCTGGGTTGATCACCTGTGCGCACCGGGCAGGTAAAGCGATAGCCCTTGCCATAAATCGTCTTGATAAAGCCTTTGTCGGCCCTCAAGTGCTTGCGCAGGGAATAGATACACCGCGTGAGTGACTCATCGGCCACTTCCCCCCGAGGCCAGGCCAGTTCCAGCAAGCGGTCCTTGGTCATCAGCGCGCCGCCGGAAGCCAGCAGCAACCGCAGCACATGCCCCTCCTTGGGAGCCAACTGAATATCCGCCTCCACACCCGTCAACCGGCCATCGCCATGCAAGGTCCAACGAGCGAAGACCAGGGACGTCGTCGTTTCATCCATTACGACGGCCATACGCACCTCTGTAGTCGACTACTGACATTCAAATCCATACTGTGTGAACCAATTCATCTGCCATTGGCATGACTATAAAAACCGCGCCCCGTACCTGCGTTAGGAAAAAACCCATTCATTTGCCTTTTTTGGGCCGAAGCCGGTCAGATAATTCGCTCGCACCCTTATCGCGGCAGCCACTCCTGAAAGGTTTCCTGTAATTCAACTCCTAGCCGATCCTCCAACTGCACCAACTCTCCCACTGCCATCAGTTGCCCATTGACCCGCACCTCCACACAGCGGGTGACGCCTGGGTCCAAGGGCAGCACCTTCCCCGGTGCGAATGCGGCCAAACGCTTGCGGCTGATCAGTTGCTCCTGCAGCAATATTTCCAGGTGCATGGACAAACGCCTTTTTCAGGGGGAAGACTCAGGGTCCGCTCGCAGGAACGCACGTCGCACGTACTCATATTGCGCGGCGGTCAACTGAGGTGCGCCGACCAGTTGCACGTCTCCACCGACAGCCTGCGCCGGCCCCGGCGAGGCTTCATCCAGCGGCTGGGCGACATCCAACTCGGCCACCCGTTTTTCGATAACCTTCACTTGGGCAGGTGAACCCTTGATCAACAGACTGTTGGTATCCGGATAAGCCATTAACACAAGGCGGCCATCGGCCAGTTGGTCCTTCTGCGCCTGGGATAACCGAGCTTTGATCATTGAAGCCATGCCCGGTACAAGGACCCTGTTGGCACCTGCGCCCTGCAGGTGATCGTCCACGAGGACGTTGATCACTTTCACCACGCCGAATAACGACGCATGCTCTGGCACCTTGCGTGGGGGGCGGTCCATCAGTTGAGCGAGGCGCAATACCTGGTCGACATAACGGGAAGGCCCGGTTACATAGAACGTACGCGCGCCGTTTTCACGCAGGGGGTAGCGCGGCTCATCCAGCCCCGCACGCCGCATGATGCCGCGCAGCCTATTGACGGAAATATGCCGCAGCACCACCGCCGAGCTTCTCTCGTCTTCGGCGCCGTAGAGCGGCAACTCCTCGCCACGGGCCGTGGCACTGCCCAGTACCAGCACGGCGCACAGCAGCGCGCTGTACAGCCAGCGGCAATTGAGGGTTGCGAGGTAATCAGCGTGCACCGTGGGTATGCCTGGCGGTCTGGCCTGAAGAAGCGGCCATACTGCGAGGCGCACGAGGTTCAATCATGATCGAAAGCTGACGGCCTGTTGCAACCGCCCCACCCATGGCATGTGCCTTGCTTTGCACTCTGTATCAGGCTCGCACCAAAGGCGGCACGGGCCTACGGACAAAGGCGTCGTTCCCCTGCAATGGCCTATACGCCAACCAGGGAAACGGCGCTTTTTTTTAGAAAAAGGCAGGTATTGATGAACGATCCGCTGGCTTGGGTAAACGGCAGCGATGCCCCAGAAAAGAGCAGCCTGGACCTGGGGTTCATGGCCCTGACCGATTGCGCCTCGCTGGTGGTCGCCGCCACCCAGGGCTTCGCCCAACCCTACGGCCTCACACTCAACCTCAAGCGCCAGGCGTCCTGGGCCAACCTGCGCGACAAGCTGGTCAGCGGTGAATTGGACGCCGCCCACAGTCTCTACGGGCTGATCTATGCCGTACACCTGGGCATCGGCGGCGTCGCCCCCAGCCCCATGGCGGTGCTGATGGGGCTGAACCAGAATGGCCAGGGCATCAACCTGTCCCATGGCCTGCAACAGCAAGGGATGATCACTCCTGAGGCGTTGAAGCGCCATGTGCACCAAAGCCGGACAAAACTCACCTTCGCCCAGACGTTTCCCACCGGCACCCACGCCATGTGGTTGTATTACTGGCTGGCGAGCCAAGGCATTCATCCCTTGCAGGATGTGAACAGCGTAGTAGTGCCGCCGCCACAAATGGTGGCGCACCTGCAAGCCGGCCGCATCGACGGCCTTTGCGTGGGTGAACCTTGGTGCGCCAGCGCAGTGCAACAGAACCAGGGCTTTACCCTGGCGACCAGCCAGGCGATCTGGCCGGACCACCCGGAAAAAGTCCTGGGCTGCACCCAAGCCTTCGTTGACGCCTACCCCAATACCGCACGCGTGCTGGTCATGGCGATCCTGGAGGCCAGCCGGTTTATCGAGCAGAGCCGTGAAAACCGCCGCTCTACCGCCCAGTTGCTCAGTGCCCCTGAATACCTCGATGCGCCTGTGGCTTGCATCGAACCACGCTTGCTGGGGGACTATGACGATGGCCTGGGCAACCAGTGGCAAGATCCCCATGCACTGCGCTTTTTCGCCGACGGCGAGGTGAACCTGCCCTACCTCAGCGATGGCATGTGGTTCATGACCCAGTTTCGGCGCTGGGGCTTGCTGCGTGAAGACCCGGACTACCTGGGCGTCGCCCGGCAGGTGCAGCAACTGGCGCTGTACCGCCAGGCGGCCGAGACGCTGGGCATTACCCCGGGCAACTCGGACATGCGCCGCAGCCAGTTGCTCGACGGCAAGACCTGGGACGGCAGCGATCCCGCCGGCTATGCCCGCAGCTTCCACCTTCACGCCTTGGCCGATGACGCCAATCGCCAAGCGCTGCGCTGACAGGAGCCGGACGATGCTGCGAATCCTGTTGATCAACGACACCCCGCGCAAGGTAGGGCGCCTCAAGGCCGCATTGACCGAGGCCGGCTTCGAGGTGATCGATGAGTCCGGCTTGACCATCGACCTGCCCGCACGCGTCGAAACAGTGCGTCCTGATGTGATCCTGATCGATACCGAGTCACCCGGGCGCGATGTGATGGAGCAAGTGGTGCTGGTCAGCCGCGATCAGCCCCGGCCCATCGTGATGTTCACCGACGAGCACGACCCGAATGTGATGCGCCAGGCCATCAAGTCCGGCGTCAGTGCCTATATCGTCGAAGGCATCCAGGCCCAGCGCCTGCAACCGATCCTCGATGTGGCCATGGCGCGCTTCGAGAGTGACCAGGCCCTGCGCGCCCAGCTGCATGCCCGCGACCAGCAACTGGCCGAACGCAAGCGCATCGAGTTGGCCAAGGGCCTGCTGATGAAAATGAAAAGCTGTAACGAGGAAGAGGCCTACACCCTGATGCGCCGCCAGGCCATGAGCCGTCAACAGAAACTGATCCAGGTGGCGGAGCAGATTATTGCCATGAGCGAGTTGCTCGGCTGATCTGGCTCAGCTTGATGGTTCCCACGCTCCTGCGTGGGAACGCCGCCAGGGACGCTCCGCGTCCCGCCATGCGCCGCTGATGACGCAAAGCGCCAGAGGTCCAAGCGACAGGTGTGAATAATTCGGGTTGGCGCAGGATTTGCTAAGCATTCACCACAGGTAGCCAACGGCGGTTGCCCCCTCACGACAAAGACGTCGCCCACCCGGTTTGCCCTTGCGAACCCGGTGGCGGCGTTTTTTCGTTTCTAGACCCCCAACCGTTGAGGTGCGTGATGAAATCAAGCTTCTGGAAATCCGGGCACACCCCGACCCTGTTTGCCGCGTTCCTGTATTTCGACCTGAGCTTCATGGTCTGGTACCTGCTGGGCCCCCTGGCGGTGCAGATTGCCGCTGACTTGCACCTGACCACCCAACAGCGCGGCCTGGTGGTGGCCACCCCGATCCTGGCGGGCGCGGTGCTGCGCTTTTTGATGGGGATGCTGGCCGACAAGCTGTCGCCCAAGACCGCCGGGCTGATTGGCCAGGTGATTGTGATCGTGGCGCTGTTCTGCGCCTGGAAACTGGGGATCCACAGCTACGAACAAGCGCTGCTGCTGGGCATGTTCCTGGGCATGGCCGGTGCGTCCTTCGCCGTCGCCCTGCCCTTGGCATCACAGTGGTATCCGGCGGAGCACCAGGGCAAGGCCATGGGCATCGCCGGCGCCGGTAACTCCGGCACCGTGTTTGCGGCGTTGCTGGCGCCCGTGCTGGCGGCCGCCTTTGGTTGGAGCAATGTGTTCGGCTTTGCGCTGATCCCACTGGTGCTGACCCTGATCGTATTCGCCTGGCTTGCGCGCAATGCGCCTGAACGGCCGAAAGCCAAATCCATGGCCGATTACTTCAAGGCCCTGGGCGACCGCGACAGCTGGTGGTTCATGTTTTTCTACAGCGTGACCTTCGGCGGGTTTATCGGCCTGGCCAGCGCCCTGCCCGGCTACTTCAACGACCAGTACGGCCTGAGCCCGGTGACCGCCGGCTATTACACCGCCGCCTGTGTGTTCGGTGGCAGCCTGATGCGCCCATTGGGTGGCGCCCTGGCAGACCGGTTCGGCGGGATCAAGACCCTGCTCGGCATGTACAGCGTGGCGGTGATCTGCATTGCGGCAGTGGGGTTCAACCTGCCCAGTTCCTACGCGGCGCTGGCACTTTTCGTCTGCACCATGCTCGGCCTGGGCGCTGGCAATGGGGCGGTATTCCAACTGGTGCCACAGCGTTTTCGCAGTGAGATCGGCGTCATGACCGGCCTGATCGGCATGGCCGGCGGCATCGGTGGCTTCGCCCTTGCGGCGGGCATGGGCGCCATCAAGCAGAGTACTGGCAGCTATCAACTGGCCCTGTGGTTGTTCGCCAGCCTCGGTGTGCTGGCCTGGTTCGGCCTGCATGGGGTGAAACGGCGCTGGAGAACCACCTGGGGTTCGGCCGCCGTGACCGCCGCCCGCGTCTGATGAGCCTACAACTGAGCGTCGCCCAGGCCAGTGCCATCGGCCCGCGCAGCGAGAACCAGGATGCGCTGCGGGTGGTCACGCCCATGGCGGAACTGGCCGCGAGCAAAGGCTACCTGTGCGCGCTGGCCGACGGCGTCAGCCAGTGCGCCGACGGCGGCCTGGCCGCACGCTCGACCTTGCAGGCGCTGGCCGTGGACTACTACGCCACGCCGCAGACTTGGGGCGTGGCCCAGTCGCTCGAACGTCTGTTGGTCGCGCAGAATCGCTGGTTGCAAGCCAACGGCGGCGGCCAACCGTTGCTCACCACCCTCAGCGCCCTGGTGTTTCGCGGCCAACGCTTCACCCTGGCCCATGTCGGTGATTGCCGGGCGTATCGTTGGCTTGACGGCGAGTTGCAACGCATCAGCGAAGACCATGTGTGGGAACAACCGGGGATGCAGCATGTGCTCAAGCGCGCCCTCGGCCTGGATCAGCACCTGGTGCTGGACTTCCTCGATGGTCCATTGCGCGAGGGCGAGTGTTTCCTGCTGCTCAGCGACGGGGTGTGGGCCACGCTGGGCGATCACAGCATCGGTGCGATCCTGCGCGAGCAAAGCGACCTCGACCTGGCCGTCAACACTCTGGTCAGCGCCGCCCACCTGGCGGGTAGCCAAGACAATGCCAGCGCCTTGCTGGTGCGCATCGATCAACTCGGCGCGGCCACCCTCGGCGACGCCCTGGTGCAGTTGCAGCAATGGCCACTGCCGCCACCGCTGAAAGTCGGACAAATCTTTGAAGGCTGGCAGGTGCAAAGCGTGCTGGCGCAGAGTCGGCAGTCGTTGCTGTACCGCGTGCACGACGCCCAGGGGCACCCCTGGCTGCTCAAGACCTTGCCGTTGCGTTGCGACGATACCGATGCGGCCCAGGCCTTGTTATCGGAGGAATGGTTTCTGCGCCGGGTCGCCGGCCGTGCCTTTCCCGAAGTGCATGCCGCCAGTGGCCGTCAGCATTTGTACTACGTGATGCGCGAATACGCCGGGCAAACCCTGGCCCAACTGTTCCAACAACAGGGCCCTCTTCCGTTGGCACAATGGCAGTCGATTGCAGAACGCTTGCTGCGCGCCGTGGGCCTGCTGCATCGCCGGCAGATCCTGCACCGCGACATCAAGCCGGAAAACCTGCTGCTGGGAGAAGATGGCGAACTGCGAGTGCTGGACTTCGGCCTGGCCTATTGCCCCGGGCTCTCCGAGGACCGTGCCCACCTGCTGCCTGGTACCCCAAGTTTTATCGCACCCGAGGCGTTCGCTGGCGAGCAGCCTACGGTACAACAGGATTTGTATAGCGTCGGCGTGACCTTGTATTACCTGCTGACCGGGCATTACCCCTACGGTGAAATCGAGGCCTTCCAACGGCCCAGGTTTTCCCAGCCCGTCAGCGCCAGCCGTTATCGCCCCGACTTGCCGGAGTGGTTGCCACACAGTCTGGAACGAGCGCTGTTCGCTGTCCCGGGCCAACGCTATGAAACCGCCGAAGAATGGCTGTTGGTGCTGGAGCAGGCCGACCGCCGCGAATTGAGCCTACGCCCACGGCCTTTGCTCGAACGCGCCCCCTTGAAAGTCTGGCAGACCCTGGCGATGGCCTCGCTTTTGCTCAATCTGGTGCTGTTGTACTGGTTGATGCACCACTAACGGGCAGAATCCACCGACTCTCTGTGTTAACGCCCAGTAAAACTGGGGCTATAGGGACTTGGCACAGCTGCTGCATTAGCTTTTGCCAACACCCCACATATAGCCGCTCCTTCAACGACGAAGGGCCGAGCTTCCCGAGAGAACGGGACCAGGACAAAGGCGTCCTCGCTAGCTGACTAGCGGGGATGCCTTTTTTGTTTGCGCACGATTTGTCGAGCCATTGCGGAGAACGACATGAAAAAACTCAAACTGGTGATGATCGGCAACGGTATGGCCGGGGTTCGCACCCTGGAAGAACTGCTCAAGCTGAGCAACGAGCTGTACGACATCACCGTGTTCGGCGCCGAGCCTCACACCAACTACAACCGCATCCTGCTGTCGCCGGTACTGGCCGGTGAGCAAACCTTCGAAGAGATCGTGCTCAACGACCTGGATTGGTACCTGAACAATAACGTCAAACTGCTGCTCAACCGCAAAGTGGTGCAGATCGACCGGGTCAAGCGCAAAGTCATCGCCGAAGACGGCACCGAGGCCGAATATGACCGCCTGCTGATCGCTACCGGGTCCACGCCGTTTATCCTGCCAATTCCCGGCAACAGCTTGCAGGGCGTGATTGGCTACCGTGACATTGCCGATACACAGGCGATGATCGACACCGCCAAGACCCACAAGCATGCGGTGGTGATCGGCGGCGGCCTGCTCGGCCTGGAAGCGGCCAACGGCTTGATGCTGCGCGGCATGCACGTGACGGTGGTGCACATCGGTGAATGGCTGCTGGAGCGGCAACTGGACAAGACCAGCGGCCAGCTACTGCAAACCGAACTGGAAAGTCGCGGCCTGGTGTTTCGCCTGTGCGAGCAGACCCAGGCCCTGCACGATGCCGGCAATGGCCGCGTCGGCTCGGTGCAGTTCAAAAATGGCGACATCATCCCGGCCGACCTGGTGGTGATGGCTGCCGGCATCCGCCCCAATACCGAACTCGCGGAAAAGTCCGGCATCCCTTGCAACCGTGGGATCCTGGTCAACGACACGATGCAAACCTACGACCCGCGTATCTATGCGATCGGTGAATGCGCCAGCCATCGCGGCATCGCCTATGGCCTGGTGGCACCCTTGTTCGAACAGGCCAAGGTCTGCGCCAACCACCTGGCCCAATTGGGCTTTGCCACTTACAAGGGCTCGGTGACCTCCACCAAGCTGAAAGTCACCGGCATCGACCTGTTCTCCGCCGGCGACTTCATGGGCGGCGAAGGCACCGAGACCATCACGCTCTCCGACCCGATTGGCGGCGTGTACAAGAAGCTGGTGATCAAGGACGATATCCTGGTCGGCGCCTGCCTGTACGGCGATACCGCCGATGGCGGCTGGTATTTCCGCCAGATCCGTGAGAACCACGCCATCGGTGAAATCCGCGATCACCTGATGTTCGGTGAAAATGCACTCGGCGATGTCGGCCACCAAGGCCAGGACAAAGCCATGAGCATGGCCGACAGCGCCGAAGTCTGCGGCTGCAACGGCGTGTGTAAGGGCACCATCGTCAAGGCGATCCAGGAACAAGGGCTGTTCAGTGTCGATGAGGTGAAAAAACACACCAAGGCCGCCAGTTCCTGCGGCTCCTGTGCCGGGCTGGTCGAGCAGATCCTGATCAACACCGTGGGCGGCGCCGCCGACGTCAAACCCAAAAGTGAAAAAGCCATCTGTGGCTGCAGCGACCTCAACCACGGGCAGATCCGCCAGGCCATCCGCGAGCAGCACCTGCTGACCATCGACAGCACCATGCGTTACCTGAACTGGCGCACCCCCAATGGCTGCGCCACCTGCCGCCCGGCGCTCAACTATTACCTGATCTCCACCTGGCCCGGCGAAGCCAAGGACGACCCGCAATCGCGGCTGATCAACGAACGGGCCCACGCCAATATTCAAAAAGACGGCACCTATTCTGTGGTGCCACGGATGTGGGGCGGCGTGACCAACCCTTCGGAGCTGCGCCGCATCGCCGATGTGGCCGACAAGTACAACGTGCCGATGGTCAAGGTCACCGGCGGCCAGCGTATCGACTTGCTCGGTATCAAGAAGCAGGACTTGCCTGGGGTGTGGAAGGACCTGGATATGCCGTCCGGGCATGCCTATGGCAAATCCATCCGTACCGTCAAAACCTGTGTGGGCAGCGAGTTCTGCCGGTTTGGTACGCAGAACTCCACACAACTGGGCATCGAGCTGGAGCATGACCTGTTCAACATGTGGTCGCCCCATAAGGTCAAGTTGGCGGTGTCCGGTTGCCCACGCAATTGCTCGGAAGCGGGCATCAAGGACGTAGGCATTATCGGTGTCGACTCGGGCTGGGAGATGTACATCGGCGGCAACGGCGGGATCAAGACCGAAGTCGCGGAGTTCTTCGTCAAGGTGAAAACCGCCGAGGAAGTGCGTGAATACAACGGCGCGTTCCTGCAGTTGTACCGCGAAGAAGCCTTCTACCTGGAGCGCACCGTGCACTACCTGCAGCGAGTGGGCATGGAGCATATCAAGAAGGCCGTATTGGAAGACCCGGCGCGCCGCCAAGCCCTCAATGAGCGTTTGCAGTTCTCGTTGTCATTTGAGCAGGACCCCTGGAAGGAACGCCTGGAGCAGCCGCTGCTGAAAAAGGAATTCGACGTGATCCCCGTCAAACACCTGGAGGTCTCGCTATGAACTGGCTGGATATCTGCGCCCTCGATGAAATCAACGCCCTGGGCTCGCGCATCATCAGCGGGCCCAAAGGTGACATCGCGATTTTTCGCACCCGTGACGATGAAGTCTTTGCCCTCGACGACCGCTGCCCGCACAAGGGCGGGCCGCTGTCCCAAGGCTTGATCTACGGCAAGCGCGTGGCCTGCCCGCTGCACAACTGGCAGATTGACCTGGCGACTGGCCAAGCCCAGGCCCCGGATATCGGCTGCGCCCACCATCATCAGGCCCGGGTCGAAAACGGCCGGGTGATGCTGGCCCTGCGGGACGCGGGTTGATGAACCGCCAGACCACCGCGTCCACCTGCTGTTATTGCGGGGTGGGCTGCGGCGTGCTGATCGAGCATGACGGCGAACAGATCCTGGGGGTGCAAGGCGACCCCAGCCATCCGGCCAACTTCGGCAAGTTGTGCAGCAAAGGTACCAGCCTGCATTTGACCGGCGACGTGAGCGCCCGCGCCCTGTACCCGCAATTACGCTTGGGCAAAGCACTGGCACGCACTCGCACCGACTGGGACACCGCCCTGGAACACGCGGCCAACGTGTTTGCCGAGACGATTGCCGAACACGGGCCCGACAGCGTGGCGTTCTATATCTCCGGGCAACTGTTGACCGAGGACTACTACAGCTTCAACAAGTTGGCGCGGGCGTTGGTGGGCACTAATAATATCGACAGTAACTCCCGGCTGTGCATGTCTTCGGCAGTGGTCGGCTACAAGCGCAGCCTGGGCGCCGATGCGCCGCCGTGCAGCTATGAAGACCTGGAAAACAGCGACTGCGTGATGATCGTCGGCAGCAATATGGCCTACGCCCATCCGGTATTGTTCCGGCGCCTGGAGCAAGCCAAGGCGCAACGCCCGCAGATGAAAGTGCTGGTGATTGACCCTCGGCGTACCGACACCTGCGACTTGGCCGACCTGCACCTAGCGATCTTGCCGGGCACGGATGTGGCGTTGTTCCACGGCATTTTGCATCTGTTGCTGTGGGAAGACTGGGTCGACCGCGCGTTTATCCAGGCCCACACCGACGGCTTGGCCGAACTCAAGCGCCTGGTGCATGACTACACGCCGCAGATGGTCACGCAGCTATGCGGCATCAGCGTCGAACAGTTGCGCCTGTGCGCGCAGTGGGTGGGCACCTCCAGCAGCTTTCTGTCGCTGTGGTGCATGGGGCTTAACCAATCCACCGCCGGCAGCGCCAAAAACAGTGCACTGATCAACCTGCATTTAGCCACGGGGACCATTGGCCGGCCGGGCTGCGGGCCGTTTTCCCTGACCGGCCAACCGAACGCCATGGGTGGGCGCGAAACCGGCAGCCTGTCCAATTTGCTGCCGGGCCACCGCGAAGCGGCCAACCCTGAACACCGCGCTGAAGTGGCGGCCTATTGGGGCGTGGAACAACTGCCCGCGACCACCGGCCTTACCGCCATCGAACTGTTTGAACAGGTGCAGGCGGGGAAGATCAAGGCGTTGTGGATCGCCTGTACCAACCCGGCCCAATCGCTGCCCGACCAGAACGCGGTGCGCGCCGCTTTGGCAGCGTGCCCGTTCGTGGTGTTGCAGGAAGCCTTTCGTACCACCGAAACCGCCGCCTATGCCGACCTGCTACTGCCCGCCGCCAGTTGGGGTGAAAAAGACGGCACGGTGACCAACTCCGAGCGACGTATTTCCCACGTGCGCCGCGCCATCAACCCACCGGGTGAAGCACGCGCGGATTGGGCGATCACCGTGGATTTCGCACAACGCCTGGAGCGCCGTCTACGGCCGGGGTTGCCGAGCCTGTTCGCCTTTGAGCACGCGGCGCAGCTGTTTGATGAATTCAAGCCACTGACTCAAGGCCGTGACCTGGATATGTCCGGCATCAGCCACGCCCTGCTCGACCAGCTCGGCCCGCAGCAATGGCCGTTTCCCGAGGGTGCGCAAGCGGGTACGTCGCGCTTGTACACCGACGGTATTTTCCCCACTGACACTGGGCGGGCGCAGTTTGTCGCCGAGCCTTATCGCGCCGCCAAGGAACAGCGCGATGCGCGATTTCCCCTGACCCTGATCACCGGTCGCCTGCGTGATCAATGGCATGGGATGAGCCGCACCGGCACGGCAGCGCAGTTGTTCGGGCACGTCAGTGAAGCATTGTTGAGCCTGCATCCGGATGAGCTACGCCGCCACCGCTTCAAAGAGGGTGACCTGGTCAGCCTGAAAAGCCGTCGCGGCAGCGTGATCGTCGCCGTCGGCAGCGATGACAGTGTGCGTCCCGGCCAAGCGTTTCTGCCCATGCACTGGGGCGACCGCTTTCTCAAGGGCGGCGTCAATACCCTCACTCAACCGGCGTTCGACCCTTTGTCCAAGCAGCCGGAGCTCAAGCACAGCGGCGTGCGCCTGGAAGCCGTGCAACTGCCGTGGCAGCTGTTTGCGCTGATCGAAGGCGATGTACAGCAACACTTCGAAGCCTTGCGCCCACTGTGTGAAACCTTTGCCTACGTCAGCCTGAGCCTGGCTGGCCGTGAACGCCCCGCGCTGCTGGTGCGCGCCGCGCATACCGAGGCGCCCGACCTGCAACTCTTGACCCGTATCGACCACCTGCTGGGCCTCAACGACGGCCCGGTAATGGCCTATGACGACCCGCGCCGCTCAATCGGCAAGCGCGTGAAGATCGAGAAAGGCCGCATCACCGCCCTGCGCCTGGCCGGCGAAACCCTGGCCCGTCACTGGCTGCAAAGCCTGTGGCTGGAAGGCCGGGCCGACGAGCAACTGCGGCGCTGGTTGCTGGCGCCCTTGAGCGCGCCACCGGGCGGTACCACGGCCAGCAACAAGATTGTGTGCAACTGCAAGAACGTCAGCGAAAACGCCGTATGTGCCGGTATCGGCAGCGGCCTGGACCTGGATGGCCTCAAACAGGCCTTGGGCTGCGGCACCCAATGCGGCTCCTGCGTGCCGGAAATCAAACGTCTTTTGGCCAGCAACCCGCAGCCAATCGCCATCAGTGTGTAAGGGGAACAACATGAGCGCAAAAGTGTGGCTGGTAGGCGCAGGACCGGGCGACCCGGAGTTGCTGACCCTGAAAGCGGTCCGGGCTCTGCAGGCAGCGGACGTCGTGCTGATTGATGATCTGGTCAACCCGGCAGTACTGGAACACTGCACCAGCGCTCGGGTGATTACCGTCGGCAAGCGCGGGGGATGTCGTTCTACTCCGCAGGATTTCATTCACCGCCTGATGTTGCGTTATGCACGCCAGGGCAAGTGCGTAGTACGCCTTAAAGGCGGTGACCCGTGTATTTTTGGCCGCGGTGGCGAGGAGGCAACCTGGCTGCGCGAGCGTGGTGTCGAGGTGGAATTGGTCAATGGCATCACCTCAGGGCTGGCCGGAGCAACCCAGTGCGATATCCCGTTGACCTTGCGCGGGGTGAGCCGTGGAGTGACCTTGGTCACCGCGCATACCCAGGATGACAGTAGCTTGAACTGGCGTGCGCTGGCGGAGGGTGGAACCACGCTGGTGGTGTATATGGGCGTGGCGAAGCTGGAAGAAATCCGCGAACAGCTGCTCAACGGCGGCATGGCTGCGGATATGCCGGTGGCAATGATCGAAAACGCTTCATTGCCCCAGCAACGCGAATGCCGCAGCTCCCTGGCGGCCATGCATGAAGCGGCAAAAACCTTTGCGCTGAAGAGCCCGGCCATCCTGGTGATTGGCCAGGTTGCCGGCGCCGCACAGATGGCTAGCATCGCCGCTGCGGCAAGCGCCTGAGGCAAATCGCAGGCGAAAAAAAGCCCGGCCTGAGCCGGGCTTTTCTTTACTACTCAGTAATTACTGAGCGGTAGCTTCAACCGACGCTTCTACGCGACGGTTAACAGCGCGACCAGCTTCAGTTGCGTTGTCAGCAACTGGGCGGGATTCGCCGTAACCAACAGCAGTTACACGGCTAGGAGCAACGCCGTCTTTAACCAGGACTTGCTTAACAGCGTCAGCACGACGCTGGGACAGCTTCTGGTTGTAAGCGTCTGGACCTACGGAGTCAGTGTGACCAGCAACTTCTACGTTGGTAGCTGGGTACTGAGCCATGAAGTCGGCCAGGTTTTTAACGTCGCCGTAGCTGTTAGGCTTAACAACGGCCTTGTCGAAGTCGAACTTAACGTCCAGCTCAACACGAACAACCTGAGCAACCGGAGCTTCTGGCTCTGGAACTGGCTCTGGAGCTGGTGCTGGGGTAGGAGCTGGAGCAGCTGCGCCAGCGTTACCGCCGAAGTTCACGCCCAGGCCAACCAGTGCGGAGTAGTCCCACTTGCCGTTGTCCAGACCGTAGTCAGCTTCAACACCAGCACGAGCGTACAGGTTGTTGGTGAAGTAGTACTTCACGCCGGTACCGATGGTAGCGAAAGTGGTCTGATCGCGACCGGTGTGGCCGTCAGCGCGCACGTTGCCACGGCTCTGGTGGCCGAAACCGCCTTCAACGTATGGACGCAGGCTATCAACGCCAGCCTGACCGAAGTGGTACTGAGCAACGAGGCTGCCAGTGTCACCTTTGATCTTCTGGTTGCCAGTGCCGTCGTTCGAACGGGTGTGGTTGGTCTTGTCGTACGACAGATTCAACGACAGATCGTCGGTCAGGAAGTAACCAATGCGAGCGCCTGGGTTGAAGCCGTCTTCGATGTGCTTAACGCTATCGTTGTACTGCTTCTTGTAGAACAGCTCGCCTTCAACTGCGCCTTGGCCTTGTGCCAGAACGCCGAAAGAAGTAGCGGCAATAAGAGAACCAATGGCCAAGCCCAAGGTGTTTTTCAGTTTCATCCGTTAAATCCCCATCTGGTGATTGTAAAGCAGTCCCACAAACCGGGGGACAACTCGGCGACAAGTCTAACAGAACTTGCCTACACGTAAGAGATATTTGCTACGCACTAAGTTTCAGTCTCGCCCGCAAATTTCTCACGTAATTTATCAAGAGCACGCTTGTACCGCATTTTTGTAGCACTCAAACCCATATGCATGATGTCAGCGATTTCCTGAAATTCCAGCTCTGCGACAAATCGAAGCACCAGAATTTCGCGGTCAATCGGGTTCACATGCACCAACCAGCGATCAAGTCCGCCCTTTTCCTCGGGTGCCGGCGCCTTCTCTTCAGACGCCTCCTCAAGGGGGTCCAGACTCAAAGCGTCCATCAAGCGACGCTTTCGCCGTTCCTTCCGATACTGCGTGATGCACTCGTTGTACGTGATGCTGTACAGCCAGGTCTTGAACTTCGATTTGCCCTCGAAGTTCTTCAGGCCGTATAGCACCTTGAGCATCACTTCCTGACAGACATCATCCGCGTCTCTATCGTTCCCCAAATACCTTGAACAAACGTTGAACAGAGTGCGTTGATACCTGCGCATCAATTCTTCGTACGCGCGTGTTACGTGAAACAGCTCCGTGTGCGAGCGCGCGACCAACTCCTCATCAGAGAGCTCACGGGGGTCATAGCGCGTGGACAGCGTTTGGGCTTTATTCAAAACAAGTCGTGCCGACAGTCAGGTCAATGTCCGCTGCAACCCGGTCACCCGGGTTTGCGGCGGCGTACATTAGCAGGATTTGCCGGATTAGCGGCTACTGACCTGCTGCTCCAAGAGAATCCGGTTGGACAGCGACACCAGTTCCCCGTCATCGGTCAGCACGGTCGTCTTGACTGTGCCGATCTCCTCGATTTGCCCTTCGACCTCGCCCACACGCACCTGTTGCCCAACTTGATACAGCTCACGCACATAGATTCCCGCAAGAATCTGACCGGCAATTTCCCGGCTTCCCAACCCCATGGCCAGCGCAACTGCCAGACCAACGGTAATCAAAACAATCACAATCACGTGGTTGAGCAGGTCAGTTTTGACCTCCAGCTGGCTGATCGCGACGGAAATACTGATGATGATCACCAGCCCCTGGGCAATTCGTCCCAGGCCCGCTGCGTAGTCCAACCCCACGCCTTCGGCGGCCCCGCGCACCAGCCCGTTGGCCAGTTGCGCGAGTAGAACCCCCACCAGCAGCACCAGCGCGCCGCCGAAAACTTTCGGCAAATACAGTGCCAGCATGTCGAGCGTAGCTGAAACTCGCTCAAGTCCAAGGGACTGCGCTGCAGAAACCAGAAAAATAAGTAGAACGAACCAATAGACGATCTTGCCGATCAGAGTCGAAATCGGTACTTGCAACCCCGCGCGGCCGAGCAATTTGGTCAGGCCAGTGCCAGCCATCAGGCGATCGAGCCCCAGTTTGGCGAGCAATTTGGACAGCAGGGTATCGAGCAGCTTGGCCACGACAAAACCCAGCAATACCAGGACCAGGGCACCAAACAGGTTGGGAATGAAATTCGCCACCTTGGTCCACAATGCGGTCATCGCGGTGACCAGGCTCTGGGTCCAGAGATCAAGTTCCATATTCAATCAGCCTTATCAGCAGTGCTAGCAAGAGGTTTACGACGGGAAACCGGTGACACATGGGCCGAACCGTTGTTCAGGGCCATCATCAACGCCGGCAACCAACGCCCGAGCAGACCGAACAGGTCACCCGCCCCTACCTGACGGTTGGCGGTTTTCAGTACGCGGCCCAGGCAGGCATCGTCATCACGGTTGGATGGCGAAGCATTGAGCATGTCACGCAAAGACTGTTCGAACGGATCGTGCATAGAGACCTCTCGCAAGTGATTTAAAAGACGAGGGTAAAATTCATCGGGTCACATCGGCCCTTTCTTACGTTCAGGTCATATTCAGGTCAAACCCAGCGCAATCGTCGAAATAACCACCATTGCCCCAGTGCCACAGACACCATCAACAGGCACGCGATCATGAATCCATAAGGGCTGGCAGAGAATGGAATGCCGCCCACATTGATACCGAGCAAACCGGTAAGAAAACTCATCGGCAAGAAGATCCCGGTGATGATCCCGAAGCGGTACATGGTGCGGTTCATGCGCAGGCTCAAGCGCCGGTCTTCAGCCTCCAGCACAAGCCCCACGCGCTCTCTGGCCAATTCCAGCTCTTCCAGGTAACGGGTCAGGCTGTTGTGCAGTTCGTTCCAATAGTCCGCATCGTCGTCGCAGAACCACGCCAATTTGATTCGTGTCAGCTGGGCGAAAATATCCCGCTGGGGGGCCAGGAAGCGCTTGAGTCCGGCGGCTCTTCGACGGATCTGCAGAACGCTGCCGTGCTCCGGAGTATACCGTTCGTCGGCATCGAGTTTTTCTTCCTCGGAATCGACGATTTCAGACAAGCCGGCGACCAGATCCTGCACTTTGTTGGTCAGGTACTGAGCCATATAAAGGATGAGTTCAGACGCCGTCTTGGGGCCTTTGCCGTCTGCCAGTTGCACCAGCAACTCATCGGTAGCGCGCAAGGGGCGCAAACGCAGGGAAATCACTCGGTTGGCGGCGGCGAAAATGCGCACCGACACCATGTCTTCCGGCTCCGCGCCTGGGTTGAGATTGATTCCGCGCAGAAACAGCAGCAATTCGGCGTCCGGCAGCGGCAACAGCCGTGGACGGGTGTTTTCCTCCAGCAGCAGGTCACAGGCAAACTCGCTCAGGCCGCTGGATTTGCGCAGCCAGGTCTGGGTTTGAGGATGGCTGCGATCCCAGTGCAGCCACAGGCTTTCCTGGGGCTGCAACTGCAAATCGTCGAGCTCAGTCCGGGCAATCGAACGCGCACCGCCTTTACCGTCCAGCACCAGGGCATGCACCAGCCCCCATTGCGCGTTTTCTTCTTCGAACATCCTCACCCCGATCGGTTGCGGCAGTTTATTCAGGCATTTTCAGCGGGCTGGGTGACACGATCACCCCGTTGTTATCGGCATAAATGTACTCACCGGGGCGGAACGTCACGCCTGCGAATGTCACCGGGACGTTCAGGTCGCCAAGGCCGCGCTTGTCGGTTTTTTTCGGATGAGAGGCTAGGGCCTGTACACCCAGGTCGGTCTGGGCGATGACGTCGACGTCACGGATACACCCGTAGATCACCAGCCCTTCCCAACCATTTTTCGCGGCTTTCTCGGCAATCATGTCACCCAGCAACGCGCAGCGCAGGGAACCTCCACCGTCGACCACCAGCACTTTGCCAACGCCCGGCAGGTCAGCCTGCGCCTTGACCAGGGAGTTATCCTCGAAGCATTTGAGGGTGACAATCTCGCCACCAAAGGAGTCTCGGCCACCGAAGTTGCTGAACATCGGCTCCACTACCTGCACCAGCTCCGGGTAGGCGTCACACAGGTCGGGGGTCACGTAATGGTTCATCGAGAAACTCCTGTCATCAAAGAAGAGGTCGAACATCCACGGTGTACATCAAGAAAACGCCCCGCGACAGGCATTCTTTAAGTGCCTGGGCGTTGGCGGCGGCCATGATCAAACCCGGTTCAGCGTAACGCAATACACGTTGCGCGACTGAATATGACCAGAACCGCGTGGCGCGTCATATCTTAGCCGCAACCATTCAAGAGTGAAACGCCCTTGGTAGAGCGTTTCGTCAAACCGCTGCGGACACTTCGGATTGCGTACCGAATAAGGGTGTCAGCGGGTCGTTCAACCAGCGCTCGACCAAAGGCCACACTTGGGCCTGGGCCGCTTTACTGACCAGCATCTGCACATGGCCGAAATCCTCGCTGAAACCTTGCTGACGTCCCAGGCACAGGTACTGGCGATGCTCGCTGCCCACTTGCTCGAAGAGCTTGCGGCAGGCCCAGTCCGGGTCTTGCCGGTCGCCCGCTGCGCTCACCGCCAACAGCGGCACATCGACCTGCGCCAAGCCTTTCCACCAGTCATGCTCGGCATCGCCAAACCGGCCGAACAGGCCGTTCCAACGCATCGCTTCGATCATCACGCCGGCCGGCTCGTCCTCGGGCCCACGCTTGAAGCGCGGGCCCGACAGATGGGCAAGGCGCTTGAGGATAAAGCGAGCGCCCCACTCCACCGGTGGAATTTTCAACGGCCAGTGGGTGCGACTGACCTGGCAGCCGAACAACGCCACCGACGCCACCGCTGATGCATCCAAGTGCTGCCCACCCAAGGCCGCAGCCAGGGTGGTGGCACCGAGGGAATGCCCGATCCAGTGCGGAATCTGCCCGCTTTGCTCACACACAAACGCCCCCACGGCCGGCAAATCGTAGCGCGCATAATCGGCGACGCGGTTACTGGCGTAGTCGTGATTGCGCTTGGACAAACCATGGCCGCGCATTTCCGGGATCCACACATCAAATCCGCGACGTGCGAGGTAAGCCCCCAGGCCAATTCCTTTTGGCGAATACCAGAAACGTCGATTGGAAAAACTGCCATGCAACAAAATAATCGGCGTGCCCCGGTTTTCCGGGACATCGGCCAGGCCCAAACGGGTAACCGCCAGCTCGACGGTGCCGTCCGGGCTGTTACCGGGTTTGAGTCGGTAGACGTCTTCACTCAGGTCGCCCCGACGTTCAGCGCTGATCAGGGCGACAGGAAACAGATGGCTGCTGCTTTGCATAATGCTCTTGCACAAAAAAGGGCGGCGTCCGCAAGGATTCCCGCCCTGTACAGATAAGAATGCCGGTCACCCGCAACGAGTGACCGGCACTTTTGACCACGCGATCTTAGGCGGACGCTTGGCCTTCAGCCAGGAAGAACCAGGTTTCCAGCACGGAATCGGGGTTCAGCGAGACGCTCTCGATCCCCTGCTCCATCAGCCATTTAGCCAGGTCCGGGTGGTCCGAAGGGCCTTGGCCGCAGATACCGATGTACTTGCCAGCCTTGTTACAGGCCTGGATGGCGTTGGCCAGCAGCTTCTTGACCGCTGGGTTACGCTCGTCGAACAGGTGGGCGATGATCCCCGAGTCGCGGTCCAGGCCCAGGGTCAACTGCGTCAGGTCGTTGGAGCCGATGGAGAAACCGTCGAAGAACTCCAGGAACTCTTCAGCCAGGATGGCGTTGGACGGCAATTCGCACATCATGATCACGCGCAGGCCGTTCTCGCCACGGGTCAGGCCGTTTTCTGCCAGCAGGTCCACGACCTGGCTCGCTTCGCCCAGGGTGCGCACGAAGGGCACCATGATCTCGACGTTGGTCAGGCCCATCTCGTTGCGCACGCGCTTGAGCGCACGGCATTCAAGCTCGAAGCAGTCACGGAAGGCTTCGCTGATGTAACGCGAGGCGCCGCGGAAACCCAGCATCGGGTTTTCTTCTTCCGGCTCGTAGAGCTTGCCGCCGATCAGGTTCGCGTATTCATTGGACTTGAAGTCCGACAGGCGCACGATGACCTTTTTCGGGTAGAACGCCGCAGCCAGGGTGCTGATGCCTTCGACCAGTTTCTCGACGTAGAAACCTACCGGGTCGTTGTAGCCGGCGATGCGCTTGTCGACGCTTTCCTTGATGTCCAGCGGCAGGCCGTCATAGTTCAGGAGTGCCTTGGGGTGCACGCCGATCATGCGGTTGATGATGAATTCCAGGCGGGCCAGGCCCACGCCGGCGTTCGGCAACTGGGCGAAATCAAAGGCACGGTCCGGGTTGCCGACGTTCATCATGATCTTGAACGGCAGGTCGGGCATGGCGTCGATGGAGTTTTGCTTGATATCGAAGCCCAGCTCACCTTCGAAGATAAAGCCGGTATCGCCTTCGGCGCAGGACACGGTCACACCCTGGCCATCCTTGAGCAGTTGGGTGGCGTTGCCGCAACCCACGACTGCCGGAATCCCCAGCTCACGGGCAATGATCGCCGCGTGGCAGGTACGCCCGCCACGGTTGGTGACAATGGCACTGGCGCGCTTCATCACCGGTTCCCAATCCGGGTCGGTCATGTCGGAAACCAGTACGTCACCCGGCTGGACCTTGTCCATCTCGGACACGTCCTTGATGATCCGCACCTTGCCTGCGCCAATGCGCTGGCCAATGGCACGGCCTTCTACCAGCACGGTGCCGGTTTCCTTGAGCAGGTAGCGCTCCATGACGTTGGCCGAAGTGCGGCTCTTCACGGTTTCCGGGCGAGCCTGCACGATGTAAAGCTTGCCGTCGTCACCGTCCTTGGCCCACTCGATGTCCATCGGGCACTTGTAGTGCTTTTCGATGATCATCGCTTGTTTGGCCAACTCGCTGACTTCAGCGTCGGTCAGGCAGAAACGCGCACGCTCGGCCTTGTCGACTTCAACGGTTTTGACCGAGCGACCGGCCTTGGCCTCGTCGCCGTAGATCATCTTGATGGCCTTGCTGCCCAGGTTACGGCGCAGGATGGCCGGGCGGCCCGCTTCGAGGGTGCCCTTGTGTACGTAGAATTCGTCCGGGTTGACCGCGCCTTGTACGACGGTTTCGCCCAGGCCGTAGGCGCCGGTGATAAACACCACGTCACGGAAACCGGATTCGGTATCCAGGGTGAACATCACACCGGCAGTGCCGGTTTCCGAACGCACCATGCGCTGCACGCCGGCAGACAGGGCCACCAGCTTGTGGTCGAAACCCTGGTGTACGCGGTAGGAGATCGCACGGTCGTTAAAGAGGGAGGCAAACACTTCCTTGGCCGCGCGGATCACGTTTTCGACGCCGCGAATGTTGAGGAAGGTTTCCTGCTGGCCGGCAAAGGAGGCGTCCGGCAAGTCTTCGGCGGTGGCCGAGGAACGCACGGCGACGGCCATGTCCGGGTTACCGGCCGACAGGGTGGCGAAGGCGGTGCGAATTTCTTCGTTGAGCTTCTCGGGGAACTCGGCTTCCATGATCCACTGGCGGATCTGGGCGCCGGTCTTGGCCAGGGCGTTGACGTCATCGACGTCCAGGGCGTCCAGCGCGGCGTGGATCTGGGCGTTGAGGCCGCTCAGCTCTAGGAAGTCGCGGTAAGCCTGGGCCGTGGTGGCGAAACCACCGGGCACCGAGACACCAGCGCCTGCAAGATTACTGATCATCTCGCCGAGGGATGCGTTCTTGCCCCCCACATGCTCTACATCATGGACGCCGAGCTTATCGAGGGAAACTACGTACTCTACCAAGGTGATCTCTCCACTTTCTGTGTTGGAAAAGCTCAGGACGCGGGTTGCTCAGTAGGAGCTAACGCCAGCGCTTGTGGCCTGGACCTGGAAAATAAGTGAGAATGCGGCCCACTGCGGGACGGCAAAATCGCGCCTATCATATCCAAGATTCGCCATCAGCTTAAGGCCCAGGGCTCAAATGAAACGATCTGCTTTCTTTATTTCCGACGGCACCGGCATCACAGCCGAAACATTGGGCCAGAGCCTGCTCGCGCAGTTCGAAAACATTACCTTCGCCAAATTCACCCGGCCTTATATAGACAGCGTGGATAAAGCGCGGGCCATGGTACAACAAATCAATCTGGCGGCTGAAAAAGACGGTTTTCGCCCGATCATTTTCGACACCATCGTCAATCAAGACATTCGTGAGATTCTCGCAACGTCGAATGGTTTCATGATCGACATTTTCTCTACCTTCCTGGCGCCGTTGGAACAGGAGCTGAGTGAACACTCCTCCTATTCCGTCGGAAAGTCCCATTCCATCGGGCATAACTCCAACTATATGGAGCGCATCGAGGCGGTGAACTTCGCCCTCGACAACGACGACGGCGCCCGCACCCACTACTACGACAAGGCCGACCTGATCCTGGTGGGCGTGTCGCGTTGCGGCAAGACCCCCACCTGCCTGTACATGGCCATGCAATTCGGTATTCGTGCGGCCAACTATCCGCTGACCGAAGATGACATGGAACACCTGACCCTGCCCGCCGCCTTGCGCGCGCACTCACACAAACTGTTCGGCCTGACCATCGACCCGGACCGGCTGACCGCCATCCGCAACGAACGCAAGCCCAACAGCCGCTACTCCAGCTATGCCCAGTGCGAATTTGAAGTGCGGGAAGTAGAAAATCTGTTCCGTCGCGAAAATATTGCGCACATCAATTCCACGCATTTTTCGGTGGAAGAGATTTCGGCGAAGATTCTGGTGGAGAAGGGTGTGGAGCGGCGCTTCAAGTGATCTCTGTCGCCTGATCTGATCGTTCCCACGCTCTGCGTGGGAACGCCGCCTGGGACGCTCCGCGTCCCGCAATAGCGACGCGGAGCGTCGCAAGATGCATTCCCACGCAGAGCGTGGGAACGAGCAACGGTAACGCGGATTTACAGATGAAACCGCCCGCCCCCCTGCCCCAGCGCCGTCGCCAGCGCGTCAAACCCCTCGCGCAATAACTGATCATCGCCCGACGTGTTGCAGATACTCGCCCGAATAAACTGCGGCACCGCCGTCTGCCCCACGGCAAAAGCCTCGGCGGTGGCGATCAGGTAATTGTTCTGTTTGAGCTCCGCCTCGATTTCCGAGGCCCGCCAGGGCTCCGGTACTTCGATCCAGAAGTGCGGGCTATTGAGGTGGGTGCGATAGGCCAGGCCGTTCAATAAATCTTCGACTAACGTCTTGCGGCGGCTGATCTCGTTGATCTGCTGACGCAACAAATATTCCGCCGTGCCGTTTTCAATCCACTGGGTCGCCAACTCCAGAGTCACAGGTGTGGCCATCCAGCAGGTCGAACGTAGCGCCGCCGAGATGCGACTGACCAGCGCCGGCGGCGCATGCACGTAGCCCACCCGCAAACCAGCCGACACCGCCTTGCTCAGGCTGCTGATCAAGATCGTACGCTCAGGCGCGAAGTAGCTGAGGGGCGGCGGACGGTCCTCCACCAGCACACCGTGGGCTTCGTCCTCCAGAATCAGCAGGTTATATTCGCGACACACCCTGGCCAAGGCTTCGCGGCGCGCCACCGACAACACGGCGGTGGTCGGATTCTGGATAGTCGGCGTGCAATACAACGCCGAAATCCGGTGATTGCGACAGACCTCATCCAGCGCCGTGGGCAGCACACCTTCCTCGTCCATCTCCAGGCCGATCAGCCGCACCCCCAGCATACGCGCAGCGGTAATCAGCCCGGGATAAGTCAACTGCTCGGTGACCACCGTATCGCCAGCACGCAGCAGCGCCATCATCGCGCACAGCAAGCCATGCTGACCGCCGTTGACGCAGATGACCTGCTCGGGAATCGGATGAAACTCGCGCTGCACCAGCCATTGCGCGCCCGCTTCACGGTAACGCGGCAGGCCGGCGTCGGGGGTGTAGGCGCTGATGTCCTCGAGGAACTTGGCATTATTCGACAGGGTTTGAAAGCTCTGGGCGAGAAACACCGTCTCTTGCCCGGGAATGTGCATGTTGCGGCTCATGTCGAAGTACTGGCGCGGCTCCTCGCTGAAATTACGAAAGCCCTCATCACGCTGGCGCTCCATCCCACGCTTGCGCACGAAGGTGCCGTCACCCACCCGTGCAACCACCAGGCCCAGGCGCTCCAATTCACCGTAAGCCCGGCTGATGGTGCCGATGGTCACGCCTAAATTGTCGGAAAGCACCCGATGGGGCGGCAGTTTTCGTCCCGGTTCAATCAAGCCTTCGAGGATGCCCCGTTCCATCACATCGGACAGGCGCTTGTACTTCACGCCCTGCCCGTTGGACAAGCCCTCACGCATAATTGACACCATGTCAATATTTGTTTTGACAGCCATCTTTCGCCCTAATAGTGTGCTTTTACGGGTTCAATCGCCGATAAACATAACTCATTACAAGTTCAATATAGAGTTCAATTCCGGCTCAGGGAAGCAATAAACGATGCCAATGTCCGCCGTTCTCGAAAACACTGCAAAAACAAAAACGCAAAAACAGTGGCTCGCCGGGCTGGTGACCAGCGTGATGTTCCTGATCGTGTGCCTGAGTTGGGGCACCACGTGGCTGGGCATCAAGATCGCCGTCGAGAGCGTGCCGCCGCTGACATCCGCCGGCCTGCGCTTTCTCATCGCGTTTCCGCTGTTCCTGTGTTTTGCCATGGTGCGCCGTGAGCCGATCCTGTTTCCCCGGGAAAGCCGCTGGTTCTTCGTGTTTGTGACCCTGTCTTACTTCAGCGTTCCCTACTATTTGCTCAACTACGGCGAAATGCATGTGTCGTCGGGCCTCACCGCCCTGCTGTTCAGTTGCATGCCGGTATTCATCCTGATCTTCTCGGCGCTGTTCCTGCGCGAGCGCATCTATTTTTCCCAGGTGGTCGGCATAGGCATCGGTTTCGGCAGCCTTTACATGATCATCAAGAGCCAGGGCCTGCACCTGGACCACGCCGAGTTCTTCGGGGTACTGGCCATTCTGAGCGCCGCGATCATGCACGCCTTGTGCTATGTCATTACCAAGCAAAAAGGCAGCGCCATCAGCGTCATCACCTACAACACCCTGCCCATCGGCATTGCCGGGCTGATGCTGTTCCTGGCCGGCCTGTGGTTTGAAACACCGACGTTCGACGCCATTACCCTGCGCTCCTGGAGCGCGCTGTTCTACCTGGGGCTGGTGGCCTCGGTGGGCGGGTTCATTGTGTATTTCATGCTGCTCAAGCGCCTGAGCCCGATCATCCTGTCGTTCGTGTTCATCATCTTCCCGGTGTTCGCGGTCATCATCGGTGCCTGGTACGAAGGCGTGGAAATTTCCCGCGACCTGATGCTGTACTCGGCGATCCTGCTGGCCGGCTTTGCGATCACCAAGTTGCCGATTGAAAAACTCATGGCCAAGAAAAAGTGACCCTCAACCAACGCGAGAGAAACATGGACGTCCTCCGCCCCATCGCCCTGGAACAGATCTACGCCCACGCCAGCCGCAGCTACCCCGAGGAGTGCTGTGGTTTCGTCTTCGCCGACGGCAGCGTGTACCTGGGCAGCAATATCCAGAATGAACTGCACCGCAAGAACCCCGAGATGTACCCACGCAGCGCGGCCAATGGCTACACCTTTTCGGTGGCCGACACCCTGCTGATGAACAAGGCGTTTCGCAGTGACAACCCGGTGGTAGTGATTTACCACTCACACCCGGATGTGGGCGCCTATTTCAGTGACGAAGACCAGGACAAGGCACTGTTCCTGGGCGAGCCGATCTTCCCCGTCAGCTACTTGGTGGTGGATGTCCGCCAGGGCCAGGCCCTGGGCTCCAAGCTGTTTGCCTGGGATGGCAAGCATTTCTCCCTTCAACCTTTCAACGACCTGCACACGGAGTTGTCCATGAACGCTGTCTCTTTCCCCGACATTCTGGTTCGCGTGGCCAAGCTGCCGGAATCGACCCTTGAGGGCGCCGGATCGACATTGCGCGAAGTCATTGAAAATCTCTGCACCCATCACCCCCAATTGCGTCAGCACCTGTTCCATGAAAAGAACGACCAGCTCAAGGAACACTTCCTGTTTACCGCCGAGGAGGCGTTGATCGACGCCGATGAACCCCTGCCAGCAAAAGCCCGGATCGAAGTGTTGCTCGCCACTTCAGGTGGCATGGACATCGATGCCCTGAGCAACGAAGAAGTGCAGCGCTATGTGCGCCACATCACCCTGCCAGGCGTCGGCCGCGAAGGCCAATTGAACCTGAAGAAAGCCAAGGTGCTGGTCATCGGTACCGGCGGCCTGGGCTCGCCCATCAGCCTGTACCTGGCGGCGGCCGGCATCGGCACCCTGGGGCTGGTGGACTTTGATGTGGTGGAAAGCAGCAACCTGCAACGCCAGATCGTGCATGGCAACAGCACCCTGGGCATGCCCAAGGTCGAGTCCGCCAAGCAGCGCCTGCTGGACCTCAATCCGCATATCCAGATCAACGCGTACAACACCGCGCTCAACAGCGACAACGCCCTGGCACTGGTGGGCGCCTATGACCTGGTGATCGACGGCACCGACAATTTCGACACCCGCTACCTGGTCAACGACGCCTGTGTGCAGCTGGGTAAACCCTTGGTGTACGGCGCCATCTACCGTTTCGACGGGCAGATCAGCGTGCTCAACTATAAAGGTGGGCCGTGCTATCGCTGCCTGTTCCCCAAGGCCCCACCCGCAGAGCTGGCGCCCAATTGCAGCGCGGGCGGTGTGATCGGCGTGTTGCCGGGCGTGGTCGGTATGATCCAGGCCACCGAGGCGATCAAATTACTGATCGGCATTGGCGAACCCTTGTCCGGCCGCTTGATGCGCTTCGACGCGCTGGCGATGAAGTTCAGCGAGATCCGCTTCAAGCGCCGCGCTGACTGCCCCTGCTGCTCGGACCTGCGCCACAGCGAAACCGTCGCGCCGGCCACCTGCGCCGATGCCTTACCGAGCCAGCCCTCCCTGGCCGCGGAACGCTACATCAAGCCCCAGGTACTCAAGCAAGTGCTCGAACACCCTAGCAGCGCCGATGTATTGCTGGACGTGCGTGACGCCAGCGAACTGGAAGTGTGCAAATTACCGGGCGTGGTGCATATCCCGCTGGCAGAACTGGATGGGCAGCTCGCCAGTCTGAGCCGCGACAACACCCACTACCTGATCTGCTACGCAGGCACCCGCGCCGAGCAAGCCGCCAGCACCCTGTTGGCCGCTGGCTTTGCCAACACCAAAGTCCTGCAGGGCGGCATGAAACATTGGGTTCGCGACGTCGAACCTGACATGCCGCTGTACTGAGAGTGGGGACGTACTGATGCTGCATAACTCCATTCTCGACGTGATCGGCCAGACGCCGATCGTGCGTCTGGCCCAGTTTTCCGAAGACCTCGGCATCGAGGTCTACGCCAAGCTGGAGTCGCTCAACCCCGGTGGCAGCCACAAGGCGCGCATCGCCCTGGGCATGATCCTGGATGCCGAGCGCCGCGGTGTGCTGATCCGTGATTCCGGGCAGACCATCATCGAACCCAGTGGCGGCAACACCGGCATTGGCCTGGTGATGGCCGGCAATGTGCTGGGCTACAAAGTGGTGCTGGTGATCCCTGACAACTACAGCCCGGAAAAACAGAAGCTGCTGCGTCTGTACGGCGCCAGGGTAGTGCTGTCCGACAGTCGCCTGGGCAATAACTCCCACGGCGAAAAGTGCATGGAGCTGCAGTTGGAGAACCCCAACTATGTGATGCTCAACCAGCAACGCAATGGCGCCAACCCCCAAACCCACCGTGACACCACCGCCCCGGAAATCCTTCGCGCCTTCGGTGAACAGCGCGTGGATTACTTCGTCAGCGGCATTGGCACCGGGGGCCATATCACCGGTATCGGCGAAACCCTCAAGGCCGCCTGGCCCCCGCTGCGAGTGATGGGCGTAGAACCGGAAGAATGCGACCTGCTCAAAGACCGGCACGCGGCGCACGGGATCCAGGGCCTGTCGATCGGCCTGATCCCCAGCATCCTCAACCTGGACGTGATCGACGGCATGCTCAAGGTGTCGCACGCCGATTGCCTGGACATGATCAAACGCATCATGCGCACCGATGCCATCAGCCTGGGGCTGTCTTCGGCCGCCAACATGGTCGCCATCGCCCAACTCGCCCCCGAACTGCCGCCTGAAACGGTGGTGTTGACCATGGTCTACGACAATGCCGACAGCTACCTGCCCAGTTTCGAGTAACCGGGCTTTTAACCATTCAACATACGGGGGGTGTCTCCATGGGGGGCTTTATCGACATGCAACAGCTGCACGATGAGTTGCTCACCCACCTCATCACCACCCTCACGCCCAGACAGATGAAGCAGCTGGAGCCGCACCTGGCGCCGTTGATTCAGAACGCCGCCCAGGCGGTGGCCGAGGACCTGATTGCCTATGCCTATCGCGACCCCGCGTCCCGTGGGCGCGGTGAGTTGATCCTGGAATCCTACGCCTCGTTCAAGGCCGTGCTGTTCTACCGCCTTGCGCACCTGGTGTGGCATTTCCAGGGCGCAGACAACGGCGATTTTTCGCGCATGGCCCTCAAGCTGAGTAACCAGGGCAAGATCCTCTCCGGTGCCGAGATTCACCCGGCAGCGCGCATCGGCCGCCGCTTTGTGCTGGACCATGGCTACGGCACCGTCATCGGCGAAACCTGCGTGATCGGCAACGACTGCTACATCCTCTGCGGCGTGACCCTGGGTGCGCGCGGTATTGCCAACAACCCGGACGGCAAACGCCACCCGCGCCTGGGCAACAACGTCGAAGTCGGCGCCGGCGCCCGGGTGCTGGGCTATGTTTCGATCGGCGATAACGTGTTTATCAGCCCCTCCTGCGTGATTACCCAAGACGTGCCGGCAGGCACCAAGGTCAAGGTGGTCAACCAGATCCAACTGCAAAAAAACGATGAATCGGACCACAGCAACTACCTCGGCGCCTTTGCCCTGGATGAGCGCTTGCACGTGGTGGGCGAAGTGAGTGCCGGCCACAAGGTCACCGTGCTGGACGCCGACTTTCATCCACTGCAAGGGCTGATGCTTGAACCCACGGTGAAAGAGCGGCATCACCTGCAGTTTCGTCTGCGTCGCCTCGACACCGGCGAACAACTGCCACGCCTGCCGCTGAACCTGAAGGTATGCGGGCCGGAATTTGAAATCACCCTGCTCTCTCCCCCTGGCTTGAGCGCACTGGTGCGCCACCTCTTGCAAGCCACCCCATTGATCGTCGGAGGTTGAACATGTCTGTGCATACCATGGAAACCCTGGCGCTGTTTGACAGCGCGCCCTACCAGAACGCCTTCAGCGCCCGGGTGATTGCCATCAGCGAACAGGGTATCGCCCTGGAGCACACCCTGTTCTACCCCACCGGCGGCGGGCAACCAGGCGATACCGGTCACCTCACTCTGGCCGATGGCACACGGGTGCAAGTGACCGGCACCGTGCGCGATCCGGTGTTGCGCTCGATCATCTGGCACCAGGTGGACCACTACCCCGAACAGTTGGCCGCTGGCGTCCAGGTCGACGCTGGGCTGGATTGGGAGCGGCGCTACCAGCACATGAAGATGCACACTTGCCTGCACTTGCTGTGTTCGCTCATCGACGCGCCCGTGACCGGTTGCAGCATCAGCGCAGATAAAGGCCGCCTGGATTTCGACCTGCCAGAAATGACCTTGGACAAAGACCGCCTCACCCAAGACCTCAACGCCCTTATCGAACAAGCCCACGCGGTCAAAACTCTGTCGATGCCCGCCACCGAGTACGCGACCCTGCTGCAGATCACCCGCACCCAGGCGGTTGCGCCGCCGGTGGTCTCCGGTTCGGTCCGGGTGATTGAAATCCCCGGCATCGATATCCAGCCCTGCGGCGGCACCCATGTGCTCAATACCGAGGAAATCGGCCGGGTGTTCTGCGAAAAGATCGAGAAGAAGAGCAAGCACAACCGCCGGGTGATACTGCGGTTTGAATAGATTCTGAAGCAGAACTTCAATCAACTGTGGGAGCTGGCTTGCCTGCGATAGCTGACATCCAGTCAATTCATGTGGGGCTGACACACCGCTATCGCAGGCAAGCCAGCTCCCACATTAACCGCGTTGTTTTTCAGATCGTGAGCAGGTCCATGAAACGGTTGACTGGCGTCGCCTCAAGCCGTGCCTGATCCTTGCACAACGCAAAGATTTCGGCGCTGCGTTGCGCAGTGAACCGCGTGGCCAGGTTGGCCTTGAACTTGTCTTCCAGCAGTGGAATGCCGTCCACCCGACGGCGACGATGGCCAATCGGATACTCCACCGCCACCTGCTCGGTGCAGGTGCCATCCGTGAAAAACACCTGCACCGCATTGGCAATGGAGCGCTTGTCGGCCTCCAGGTATTCGCGGCTATAGCGCGGGTCTTCGACGATGACCATCTTGTCGCGCAGCTGATCAATGATCGGGTGGGCCGCGTGGAAATCATCTTCATACTGCTCGGCCACCAGGTTGCCGAACGCCAACGGCACGGCGGTCATGTATTGCAGGCAGTGGTCGCGATCAGCGGCGTTGGCCAATGGGCCGACCTTGGAAATAATGCGAATCGCCGACTCGTGAGTCGTGATCACGATGCGGTCGATTTCATGCAGGCGATGCTTGACCTGCGGGTGCAGGGCGACTGCCGCTTCACAGGCAGTTTGCGCGTGAAACTCGGCCGGGAAGCTGATCTTGAACAGCACGTTCTCCATCACGTAGGTGCCGTAGGGTTGGGGCAGGCTGAACGCGCGCTTATCCTGGGGCTTGAGCGCCAAGTCCTTGTTGGTGTGGCTGAACAGCACGTCGTAGAAGCCCCACTGCGGCGCACTCAATACACCGGGGATGCCCATTTCGCCACGCAAGGCGATGTCTGCCAGGCGTAAGCCGCGGCTCGATGCATCGCCTGCGGCCCAGGATTTGCGCGAGCCGGCATTCGGTGCATGGCGATAGGTGCGCAGCGCCTGGCCATCGACAAAAGCGTGTGACAACGCCGATAGCAGTTGCTCGCGGTTGGCGCCCATCAGCTTGGCGGTGACCGCCGTGGTAGCGACTTTCACCAACAACACATGGTCGAGGCCTACCCGGTTGAAGGAGTTTTCCAAGGCAATCACACCTTGGATTTCGTGGGCCATGATCATCGCTTCCAGCACTGCACGCACGGTCAACGGCGCGTCGCCATTGGCCAGACGCTTTTGCGACAGGTGATCGGCCACGGCGAGGATGCCGCCCAGGTTGTCCGAAGGGTGGCCCCATTCAGCAGCAAGCCAGGTGTCGTTGTAGTCGAGCCAGCGCACGATGCATCCGATATCCCAGGCGGCCTTGACCGGGTCCAGGCGGAACGAAGTGCCCGGCACCCGTGCGCCAAACGGCACCACGGTACCCTCTACCATCGGCCCCAGGTGCTTGGTGCACTCGGGGAAGCGCAGGGCCAGCAGGCCACAGCCGAGGGTGTCCATCAGGCAGTTGCGGGCGGTATCCAGGGCGTCCTGGGAGTCGATGCGGTAGTTGAGGACGTAGTCGGCGATGTCCTGCAACACCGGGTCGTAGTCGGGACGGTTGTTCTGGTCGACGTTGGCGCTCATGGCGGTTCTCCTAAAAGTTGGTTGTTCCATCCTCAGGGTCAGGGTTTGATCGTTCCCACGCTCCGCGTGGGAATGCATCCCGTGACGCTCTGCGTCACAGCAGGACGCAGAGCGTCCCAGGCGGCGTTCCCACGCGGAGCGTGGGAACGATCAAGCTAGAAAGCGTCGCCGGGGATGCGCACATAGCCTTCCATTAACACCCGCGCACTGCGGCTCATGATGGCTTTTTTCACCACCCATTCACCGTCCACCTGGCTGGCCTCAGCCCCCACGCGCAAGGTGCCGGACGGATGCCCGAAGCGCACGGCATTGCGCTCTACGCCGCCCGCCGCCAGGTTGACCAAGGTGCCGGAAATCGCCGCGGCGGTGCCAATCGCTACCGCCGCGGTGCCCATCATCGCGTGGTGAAGTTTGCCCATCGACAAGGCGCGCACCAGCAGGTCCACATCGCCGGCCTTGATCGCCTTGCCGCTGGAGGCCACGTAATCGGCAGGTTTGGCGACGAATGCCACCTTGGGCGTGTGCTGGCGCTGGGCGGCTTCGTCCAGGTGTTTGATCAGGCCCATGCGCAACGCGCCATACGCCCGCACGGTCTCGAACATCGCCAGGGCCTTGGGGTCGCTGTTGATCGCGCCTTGCAGCTCGGTACCGGTGTAGCCGAGGTCTTGGGCGTTGATGAAAATCGTCGGGATACCGGCGTTGATCAACGTGGCCTTGAAGGTACCGACGCCGGGTACCTCCAGGTCGTCGACGAGGTTGCCAGTGGGAAACATCGAGCCACCACCGCCCTCTTCTTCCGCCGCCGGGTCCATGAATTCCAACTGCACTTCGGCAGCCGGGAAGGTCACGCCGTCCAGTTCAAAGTCGCCGGTTTCCTGCACCGCGCCGTCAGTGATTGGCACGTGGGCGATGATGGTCTTGCCGATATTGGCCTGCCACACCCGCACCACGGCCACGCCGTTATGGGGTACGCGGGCCGCATCGACTAGGCCGGCACTGATGGCGAACGAACCCACCGCCGCCGACAGGTTGCCGCAGTTGCCGCTCCAATCGACAAATGGCTTGTCGATGGAGACCTGGCCGAACAGGTAATCCACGTCGTGATCGGCGCGGCTGCTTTTGGCCAGGATCACGGTCTTGCTGGTGCTCGAGGTGGCCCCACCCATGCCGTCGATCTGCTTGTCATAGGGGTCGGGGCTGCCAATCACCCGCAGCAACAAGGCGTCGCGTGCAGGGCCCGGCACCTGCGCCGCGGCGGGCAGGTCCTGGAGGCTGAAGAACACGCCCTTGCTGGTGCCGCCACGCATGTAGGTGGCGGGGATTTTGATTTGCGCTACGTGTGCCATGGTTATCCTCTTCAGGCGGTCGCCTTTGATTCCAGGAAGTCCTGGGCGAAACGTTGCAACACGCCACCGGCTTCGTAGATCGACACTTCTTCGGCGGTGTCCAGGCGGCAGGTCACTGGCACCTCGACACGTTCGCCATTCTTGCGGTTGATCACCAGGGTCAGTTGCGCACGCGGGGTGCGCTCGCCGACCACGTCATAGGTTTCACTGCCGTCGATTTGCAGGGTGTGGCGGTCGGTGCCTGGCAGGAACTCCAGGGGCAACACGCCCATGCCCACCAGGTTGGTGCGGTGGATGCGCTCGAAGCCTTCGGCGGCAATCGCTTCCACACCGGCCAGGCGTACGCCCTTGGCCGCCCAGTCGCGGGACGAACCTTGGCCATAGTCGGCGCCGGCGATGATGATCAGCGGTTGCTTGCGCTCCATGTAAGTCTCGATGGCTTCCCACATCCGCGTGACCTTGCCTTCCGGCTCGATGCGCGCAAGAGAGCCCTGCTTGACCTTGCCGTTTTCCTGCACCATTTCGTTGAACAGTTTCGGGTTGGCGAAGGTGGCGCGCTGCGCCGTCAAATGGTCACCCCTGTGTGTCGCGTAGGAGTTGAAGTCGACCTCGGGCAAGCCCATTTTCGCCAGGTATTCACCGGCGGCGCTGTCCAGCATGATCGCGTTGGACGGCGACAAGTGGTCGGTGGTGATGTTGTCCGGCAGCACCGCCAGCGGGCGCATACCTTTGAGCGGTCGCGCACCGGCCAGCGCGCCTTCCCAGTACGGCGGGCGGCGGATATAGGTGCTTTGTGGGCGCCAGTCGTACAGCGGCGTGACCTTGGGCCCGGTGTCTTCGTGGATGGCGAACATCGGGATATACACCGCACGGAATTGCTCGGGTTTCACCGAAGCCTTGACCACCGCGTCGATCTCTTCATCGCTCGGCCAGATGTCTTGCAGGCGGATTTCCTTGCCGTCGGCGTCCAGGCCGAGCACGTCCTTCTCGATGTCGAAACGGATGGTGCCGGCAATCGCATAGGCCACCACCAGCGGCGGCGACGCCAGGAAGGCTTGCTTGGCGTAAGGGTGAATGCGCCCGTCAAAGTTGCGGTTACCCGACAACACCGCGGTGGCGTACAGGTCGCGGTCGATGATCTCTTGCTGGATCACCGGGTCGAGTGCGCCGGACATGCCGTTGCAGGTGGTGCAGGCAAAGGCCACCACGCCAAAACCGAGTTTTTCCAGCTCATGGCCCAGGCCGGCTTCTTCCAGGTACATGGCCACGGTTTTCGAGCCCGGCGCCAAAGACGACTTGACCCACGGCTTGCGGGTCAGCCCCAGCTTGTTGGCGTTGCGTGCCAACAGGCCGGCGGCGATCACGTTGCGCGGGTTGCTGGTGTTGGTGCAACTGGTGATGGCGGCGATGATCACTGCGCCGTCGGGCATTTGCCCCGGCACGTCATCCCATTGGCCGGCAATGCCTTTCGACGCAAGGTCGCGGGTGGCCAGGCGGGCATGGGGGTTGCTCGGGCCGGCCATGTTGCGCACGACGCTGGAGAGGTCGAAGCTCAGGCTGCGCTCGTACTGCGCGCCTTTCAGGTCGTCCGCCCACAGGCCAGTGTGGCGTGCATATTGCTCGACCAGGGCGACTTGTTCGTCTTCGCGGCCGGTGAGTTTGAGGTAAGCGATGGTTTGCGCGTCGATGTAGAACATCGCGGCGGTGGCGCCGTACTCCGGGGCCATGTTGGAGATGGTGGCACGGTCACCCAAAGTGAGTGCCGACGCCCCTTCGCCGAAGAACTCCAGCCAGGCGCCGACCACCTTCTGCTGGCGCAGGAATTCGGTGAGCGCCAGCACCATATCGGTGGCGGTGATGCCCGGTTGCAGCTTGCCGGTCAATTCCACGCCCACGCTTTCCGGCAGGCGCATCCACGACGCGCGGCCGAGCATCACGCTCTCGGCTTCCAGGCCACCGACGCCGATGGCGATCACCCCCAGGGCGTCTACGTGAGGCGTATGGCTGTCGGTGCCGACACAGGTATCCGGGAAGGCCACGCCGTCACGCACTTGAATCACCGGGGACATTTTCTCCAGATTGATCTGGTGCATGATGCCGTTGCCCGGCGGGATCACATCAACGTTCTTGAAGGCCTTTTTGGTCCACTCGATAAAGTGGAAGCGGTCTTCGTTGCGACGGTCTTCAATGGCGCGGTTTTTTTCGAAGGCTTGCGGGTCAAAGCCACCGGCCTCGACGGCCAGTGAATGGTCGACGATCAGTTGGGTGGGCACCACCGGGTTGACCTGCGCCGGGTCGCCGCCTTGCTGGGCGATGGCATCGCGCAGGCCGGCGAGGTCGACCAGAGCGGTCTGGCCGAGGATGTCATGGCACACCACGCGGGCGGGGAACCACGGGAAGTCGAGGTCGCGCTTGCGCTCGATCAGTTGGCTCAGGGACGCGTCGAGGGTGGCCGGGTCGCAACGGCGCACCAGGTTCTCGGCGAGCACGCGCGAAGTGTAGGGCAGCGTGGCGTAGGCGCCGGGGGTGATTGCCTCGACAGCCGCACGGGCGTCGAAGAAATCCAGGCGGCTGCCGGGGAGCGGTTTGCGAAATTCAGTGTTCATCGTCAGGACTCGGTCACGGTAAGTTCGAAAGGTGAACTGTCGACACTGGCTTTGTTTCCTGTGGGAGCTGGCTTGCCTGCGATGGCATCACTGTGGTGTGACAGGTACACCGAGGTGATGCCATCGCAGGCAAGCCAGCTCCCACACACAAGCACATGAGCCAGCGGGCACAGCCCATCCCATTCAGCGACGTTCGATTGGCACGAACTTGCGCTGCTCAACGCCGGTGTACTCGGCGCTTGGACGGATGATGCGGTTGTTGGCGCGCTGCTCGAACACGTGCGCAGCCCAGCCAGTCAGGCGCGAGCATACGAAAATCGGCGTGAACAGCTTGGTCGGGATGCCCATGAAGTGGTACGCCGAGGCATGGTAGAAATCGGCGTTAGGAAACAGCTTCTTCTGTTCCCACATGGTCTTGTCGATCGCTTCGGAGACCGGGAACAACACGGTGTCGCCCACTTCGTCAGCGAGCTTTTTCGACCAGCCCTTGATCACTTCATTGCGCGGATCGCTGTCTTTATAGATCGCGTGGCCAAAGCCCATGATCTTGTCTTTGCGCGCCAACATGCCAAGGGTGCCTTCAACCGCTTCCTGGGCCGAGGAGAAACGTTCGATCATTTCCATCGCCGCTTCGTTGGCACCGCCGTGCAGCGGGCCGCGCAGGGAGCCGATGGCAGCGGTGACGCAGGAATACAGGTCGGACAATGTCGATGCACACACCCGTGCGGTGAAGGTCGAAGCGTTGAATTCGTGTTCAGCGTAGAGGATCAGCGACACGTTCATCACTTTGACGTGCAGCTCGCTCGGTTTCTTGCCATGCAGCAGGTGCAGGAAGTGGCCACCGATGCTCGGCTCGTCGGTCACGCAGTCGATGCGCTGGCCGTCGTGGCTGAAGCGATACCAGTAGCACATGATCGCCGGGAACGCGGCGAGCAGGCGGTCGGTGACATCGCGCTGCACGCTGAAATCTTTCTCCGGCTCGATATTGCCCAGGAACGAGCACCCGGTGCGCATCACGTCCATCGGATGGGCGTCGGCGGGGATGCGTTCGAGCACTTCTTTCAGGGCCTGGGGCAGGTCACGCAGTTTGCTCAGCTTGTTGCTGTAAGCGGCCAGTTCGGCCTGGGTTGGCAGTTCACCGTACAGCAGCAGGTAGGCGACTTCTTCAAACTGGGCGTCGGCGGCCAGTTCGCGTACGTCGTAGCCACGGTAGGTCAGGCCGGCGCCGGCCTGGCCCACGGTGGACAGTGCAGTCTGCCCGGCGACCTGGCCACGCAGGCCAGCACCACTCAATACTTTTGCTTCAGCCATGTTCGTTCTCCAATTTTGTAGTTGTTCAGGGAACCACAGGGTTTATTTTTTCGCGGCGAACAGCGCGTCGAGCTTCTGCTCGAAGGTGTGGTAGTCGATGCGATCGTAAAGCTCCATGCGCGTTTGCATGGTGTCGATCACATTCTGCTGGGTACCGTCGCGACGAATCGCGGTGTAGACATTCTCGGCCGCCTTGTTCATGGCACGGAAAGCCGAGAGCGGGTACAGCACAATGGAAACATCCGCAGATTTCAACTGTTCGGTGGTGTACAGCGGTGTGGCGCCGAACTCGGTGATGTTCGCCAGGATCGGCGCCTTCACGCGGGAGGCGAACAGCTTGTACATCTCCAGTTCAGTGATGGCTTCCGGGAACACCATGTCGGCACCGGCCTCGATGCACGCGGCGGCACGCTCCAGCGCGGACTCCAGGCCCTCGACCGCCAGGGCGTCGGTGCGCGCCATGATCACGAAGCTGTCATCGGTGCGCGCATCCACGGCGGCCTTGATGCGGTCGACCATTTCTTGCTGGGACACGATTTCTTTGTTGGGGCGATGACCGCAGCGCTTGGCGCCCACCTGGTCTTCGATATGGATGGCGGCGGCGCCGAACTTGATCATCGACTTGACGGTACGTGCCACGTTGAACGCCGAGGAGCCGAAACCGGTGTCCACGTCCACCAGCAGCGGCAGGTCGCACACGTCGGTAATGCGGCGCACGTCGGTGAGCACGTCATCCAGGCCGGTGATGCCCAAGTCCGGCACGCCCAGGGAGCCGGCGGCTACACCGCCACCTGACAGGTAAATCGCCTTGAAGCCGGCGCGCTTGGCCAAGAGCGCATGGTTGGCATTGATGGCGCCCACCACTTGCAAGGGCTGTTCGCTGGCGACGGCGTCACGGAAACGCTGGCCGGGAGTGCTGTTGTTGTTGGAACTCATGACTCACCTCGTGATGAAGGCGCACCGTCCGGGAAGTGACGGGCAATGTTGCGTTTGGAGGCGCCGATATGCCGGCGCATCAACAGTTCGGCCAGTTCACCGTCGCGATCGGCAATCGCGTCCAGAATGCGGTGATGCTCGGCAAAGGCCTGGCGTGGACGATTGGGGGTGGCGGAGAACTGGATGCGGTACATGCGCACCAGTTGATACAGCTCGCCGCAGAGCATTTGGGTGAGGGTGCGGTTACCGGCACCTTGAATGATGCGGTAGTGAAAATCGAAGTCGCCTTCCTGCTGGTAATAGCCGACACCGGCCTGGAACGCCGCATCCCGTTCGTGGGTGTGCAACACCTGGCGCAGCTCCTCGATCTCTGCGTCAGTCATACGCTCGGCGGCCAGGCGACAGGCCATGCCCTCTAAGGACTCGCGAATCTCATACAGTTCGACCAGCTCGGCGTGACTCAAAGACACCACGCGTGCGCCGACATGAGGCACCCGCACCAGCAGGCGCTGGCCTTCCAGGCGATGGATCGCTTCGCGCAGCGGGCCGCGACTGATGCCGTAGGTGCGCGCCAGCTCCGGCTCGGAAATCTTGCTACCGGGGGCGATTTCGCCTTTGACGATGGCGGCCTGGATACGCCGGAAGACGTTCTCTGACATGGTCTGGGAATCGTCTGGTGCCACCGATGGTTTTTCCAGTTGCTCCAGCATATTGTCGACACCTTTAAAATCAATGCCGCAAAAACTAGCCAATAAGCCTCTCATAGTCAAAGAATAAATACACATTGTCGACAATCGTCTAATAACCCCATCAATCGCCCGCCCAGGCATGGCCGCCTGCCAGCGCTGGCGCCAAAAAAGCATCATGTTAGAATGCCCGCCGCTTTTGCCTGACATCAAATGATGAAAGGGCGCACCCGAGATTGCGCAGCAATGCCAGTCCCCATGAAATGAACAGTGCACTGCCCTGCCTCAGGATTTATGAGACTCAAGCCTTACCTACTAGTGATGTGCCTGCTGTGCATACCGAGCCTTGGCGCTGGCGCCGAGAAGACCGTGTACGGCCTGAATGAATACGCCAAGCTTGCGGGTATCGACCTGGAAGTGGCGGCCAAACTCGACACCGGCGCCAAGACCGCCTCGTTGAGTGCCCGCGATATCAAGCGCTTCAAGCGCAATGGCGAATCCTGGGTACGCTTCTACCTGGCCATCGACACCGCCCATTCCCACCCCATCGAACTGCCCCTGGCGCGTGTCAGCAAGATCAAGCGCCGCGCCGGCGACTACGACCCCGATGAGGACAAGAACTACACCGCCCGCCCAGTGATTGCGCTGGATATCTGCATGGGCAGTGCTTTACGCAGCATCGAAGTGAACTTGACTGACCGCAGCGCATTCCAATACCCGCTGCTGATTGGCTCCGAAGCCTTGAAACGCTTTGATGCGCTGGTCGACCCCAGTCTTAAATATGCAGCAGGCAAACCCGCCTGCGCCGCCGACGCTTAATACCGCCGAGTAAACCGAATGCGCTCTCTGACCCTGCACCTGAAAATCCTGATCACCTTGCTGGTGGTGCTGGGCATTTCGGTCACCGCCTATCAGATCTTCGTGCTGGGAATTCCCGTCACCGAAGATGCCACCGACGACTTGTGGAACATCGACGCCAAGGTCGAGTTCGTCGCCAACCCGAAAGACCCGGTCAAGATCCAGATGTTCGTGCCGCCCTTGAGCCGCGACTTCGTCAGCCTCAATGAGAGCTTTATCTCGAACAACTACGGGGTGAGCGTCAACCGCATCGACGGCAACCGCAAGGTCACCTGGTCGGCGCGCCGGGCCAAGGGCAACCAGACCCTCTATTACCGCCTGGTGCTGACCAAGCGCTACAGCGGCGAAAAGATCAAGATCAAAGGCCCGACCTTCCGCGACAGCATCGCCGTGGAAGGCCCGGAAAAGATCGCCGCCGAAGCCTTGCTGGCCCCGATCCGCCAGCACTCGGCCGACGTCGAAACCTTTATCAGTGAAGCCATCAAGCGCACCAACAACCTCAACGACGACAATGTGAAGTTGCTGCTGGCCGGCGACCCCTCGACGCCGCACAAAGCCAAGATCGTCGAACTGCTGCTGTCCATCGCCCACGTGCCGGTAGAGAAAGTCCACACCATCCGCCTGGTGGCCGACCAGCCGCAAACCCCGGAACTGTGGCTGCGCAGTTTCAACGGCAACGACTGGCTGTACTTCAACCCGGAGACTGGCGAACAGGGCCTGCCCGCCGACCGCCTGCTGTGGTGGACCGGCGATGAAAACCTGATCACCGTCGATGGCGGCAAGAAAGCCATGGTGACCTTCAGCCTGAACAACAGCGAGATGAACGCCATCCGCCTGGCCAAGCTGACGGACGAAAACACCGACGCCAACTTCCTCGAATACTCGCTGTACGGCCTGCCGCTGCAAACCCAGCAGACCTTCATGATCATGGTGATGATCCCGATAGGCGTGCTGGTGATCTTGATCCTGCGCAACCTCATCGGCCTGCAGACCCTGGGCACCTTCACCCCCGTACTGATCGCCCTGGCATTCCGCGAGACCCAGTTGGGCTTCGGGATTGTGCTGTTCACGATCATCACGGCACTGGGCCTGTCGCTCCGGTCGTACCTTGAACACCTTAAACTGCAGATGCTGCCGAGGCTGTCGGTGGTGCTGACCTTCGTGGTGGTGCTGATTGCCGCCATCAGCCTGTTCAGCCACAAGCTGGGGCTGGAACGCGGCTTGTCGGTGGCGCTGTTCCCGATGGTGATCCTGACCATGACCATCGAACGCCTGTCGATCACCTGGGAGGAGCGTGGCGCCAACCATGCGCTGAAAGTGGCGATTGGCACGCTGTTCGCTGCGTCCCTGGCGCACCTGATCATGAGCGTGCCGGAGTTGGTCTACTTCGTGTTCACCTTCCCGGCGATCCTGTTGATCCTGGTGGGCTTCATGCTGGCCATGGGTCGCTACCGCGGCTATCGCCTCACCGAGCTGGTGCGTTTCAAGGCGTTCCTGAAGGCTGACTCTTGATGTTCGGCTTCTGGAAGACCTGGAAGGCCCTGGAAGCGCGGGGGATCATGGGCATTAACCGGCGTAATGCCGACTACGTGCTCAAGTACAACAAGCGCAGCCTGTACCCGATAGTGGATGACAAGATCATTACCAAGGAACGGGCGCTGGCCGCCGGTATCCATGTACCGGAAATGTACGGGGTGATCTCCACCGAAAAGGAAATCGACAAGCTCGACGAGATTATCGGTGGGCGCAGCGACTTCGTGATCAAGCCCGCCCAGGGCGCCGGTGGCGACGGCATCCTGGTGGTTGCAGACCGTTTTGAAGGGCGCTATCGCACGGTGTCCGGCAAGATCATCAGCCATGAAGAGATCGAGCACCAGATTTCCAGCATCCTCACCGGCCTGTACTCCCTCGGCGGCCACCGCGACCGCGCGTTGATCGAGTACCGCGTGGTGCCCGACCAGATCTTCAAGAGCATCAGCTATGAAGGCGTGCCGGACATCCGCATCATCGTGCTGATGGGCTACCCGGTGATGGCGATGCTGCGCTTGCCCACCCGCCAGTCCGGCGGCAAGGCCAACCTGCACCAGGGCGCGATCGGCGTGGGTGTAGACCTGGCCACCGGCCTGACCCTGCGCGGCACCTGGCTGAACAACATCATCACCAAGCACCCCGACACCACCAACGCGGTGGATGGCGTGCAACTGCCCAACTGGGACGGTTTCATGAAACTCGCAGCCGGCTGCTATGAGCTGTGCGGGCTGGGTTATATCGGCGTGGACATGGTGCTGGACCAGGAAAAAGGCCCGCTGATCCTTGAGCTGAACGCACGGCCAGGGCTGAACATCCAGATTGCCAACGACTGCGGCTTGACCTTGCGCACCCATGCGGTGGAGGCGCGGCTGGAAGAACTCAAGGCGGCCGGGGTGACAGAAACCCCAGAAGAACGGGTGAAGTTCGTGCAGGAGATGTTCGGGCATATTCCGCCGGTTGAAGGTTAAGCAGCGCATCGCAGGCAAGCCCGGGCTCGCTAGGTGGGAGCTGGCTTGCCTGCGATAGCTTTCTGACAAGCCATCCATCCCCCAGGCTATGCCCTCTATCGAGCTATCACCGACATCCCCCCTAGGAGCAAGTCCTACAGAGGACTACAATCCCCTCCCCCACGCCACTGGCTGATTCACCCTCGCATGTCGACCTGTTCCGTTTACCCCTTACCCTACCGGGCCAACCCCGCCGAGTACTTTGCGGCTATTCGCCATGCGCCTGGCGCGGTGCTGCTCGACAGCGGCCGCCCGGCTGCCGAGCGGGGGCGCTATGACCTGCTCAGCGCCTGGCCTGAAGCAACCTTGACGGTTGGGCCGGATGAAAGCGGCGGCGATTTCCTGCAACGCTTGCGAGAGAACCTGGCGCAGTTGGGTGAGGCCGCCCTGCCTGCTGGGGTTGAATTGCCCTTTGCCGGCGGTTTGATCGGTTACTTGAGCTATGACTTCGGCCGGCACCTGGAACAGGTTGCACGCCTGGCCGTGGACGACCTGCACCTGCCGGATGCGCGCCTGGGGTTGTATGCCTGGGCGCTGGTCAGCGATCACCAGGCGCGCACCAGCCAGCTGGTGTTTCACCCGGTGCTGGCCGATAGCGAGCGGCAACGGCTCGTCGCTCTGTTCAGTCATGCAACGGGCAGCGCGCCCACCGCCTTCAAGCTTCAGGGCCCCATGGCGCCGGACCTCAGCCTGGAGGCATATCAGCAGGCCATCCTGCGTATTCAGGATTACATTCAGGCCGGCGACTGCTACCAGGTCAACTTTACCCAACGCTTTCGCGCACCTTGTAGCGGCGACCCGTGGGCGGCCTACTGCGCCCTGCGCGAGGCCTGCCCGACACCGTTTTCCGGGTTCCAGAGCCTGCCGGATGACGGCGCGGTGCTGAGCCTGTCGCCGGAACGCTTTGTGCGCATCAGCGAACGCCAGGTCGAGACTCGCCCGATCAAGGGCACCCGCCCTCGCGGCCTGACACCAGAAGAGGATGCCGCCAACGCCGCCGAACTGCTGGCCAGCCCCAAGGACCGCGCAGAAAACCTGATGATCGTCGACCTGCTGCGCAACGACCTTGGCCGCAGCTGCCGCATCGGCTCGGTGAACGTGCCGGAATTGTTCAGCCTGGAAAGCTACCCCAACGTGCACCACCTGGTAAGCAGCGTCACTGGCATATTGGCCGACGACAAAGACGCCCTCGACCTGATCGCCGGCAGCTTCCCCGGCGGCTCCATCACCGGCGCGCCGAAGATTCGCGCCATGCAGATCATCGACGAGCTTGAACCCAACCGTCGCGGGTTCTATTGCGGCTCGCTGATGTACCTGGACGTGCGCGGCGAGATGGACAGTTCCATCGCGATTCGCAGCTTGCTGGTCAAGGATGGGCAGGTGTGTTGCTGGGGTGGCGGCGGGATTGTGGCGGATTCAGAGTGGCAGGCGGAGTATCAGGAGTCGCTGACGAAGGTGCGGGTGTTGTTACAAACGTTGGAAAACCTGTAGGGCACAGCCCCTGCCTAGCGTTCGAGTAGAACGCCATGCGATAGAAAAAGCCTGAATCAGAACCGCTGTGGACGGAATAGACGCTTGCAGATAGCGTCCGGATCGACCGTCCACCGCCACCTGTGAAGGATCACATGAAGCGACTGCCTCCTCGTCTGGAAATATTTCCGAGATTGCCTAACCGCGCAATCGCACCTATGATCTCCCAAAACGGGAGGTTGAAGCGATGCGGATAATCGCTCTCTCTACCCTACGAATATTCTGGGAAAGCCATTCAGCTTATAGCGACGCCAGAACACCGCTGGTCGAGTGGTATCGGCACATGGAAAAGGCCAATTATCCAACACCGCAAGCACTCAAGGCTGAGCTCAGAACAGCGAGCATTCTTAAGGGCGGCAGGGTCGTGTTCAACGTCGGCGGCAATAAGTATCGAGTGATCATGGCCATCGACTACCAGCGACAACTAGGGTTTATACGGTACGTGGGGACCCACGCTCAGTACGACCAGATCAACGCGGAGACTGCGTGATGAACATCAAACCTATTCACTCCCAGGAAGACCTGACTGCGGCACTCGTACGAGTCGAGCAGATATGGGGAGCACTACCCGGCTCGCCTGAAGGTGATGAGCTGGAAATCCTGGCAATCCTCATCGAGAAGTACGAAGCCGAGCATTACCCCATGCCCCCTTCGGATCCGGTAGAGGCTATCAAGTTTCGCATGGAGCAATTGGGCATGACCGCCCGCGATCTGGAGCCGTTTATCGGCACCAGTGGGCGGGTGTCAGAGGTGCTGAACCACAAGCGCAAGCTGAGCCTGGCGATGATCAAACGCCTGCATGAAGGCTTGCGTATTCCTTATGAGCGCTTGCTGGCCGAGGGTTAGGCGGTGACGGAGCCGATGCCATCGCGGGCAACCCCGGCTCCCTCAGTTGACCGCGTCGTTTGACGTTACAGGGTCGAAGGTGGGAGCTGGCTTGCCTGCGATGGGGCAATCAGCCGCGCCGCATAACTTACAGGCTCAACTGCCGATTCGACGCCTTGATAAACTCTTTTTTCAAGTCTTCAAACGTATGCACCGCCGGGAACTGCGGGAATTCGCGAATCACATTGTCCGGCGCATGGAACAGAATCCCACGGTCAGCTTCACCCAGCATGCTGGTGTCATTGTAGGAATCACCGGCAGCGATCACGCGGTAGTAGAGGGTCTTGAATGCCAGCACTGATTGGCGCTTGGGGTCTTTCTGGCGCAGTTGGTAGCTGACCACCCGGTCGTTTTCATCGGTGATCAAGCGGTGGCAAAGCAAGGTCGGGAACCCCAGCTGACGCATCAGCGGCTGGGAGAACTCGTAGAAGGTGTCGGACAGGATCACCACCTGAAAGCGCTCGCGCAGCCAGTTGACGAACTCGATCGCGCCGTCCAGCGGCTTGAGTGTGGCGATCACGGCCTGGATATCGGCCAACTTGAGCCCATGCTCGTCGAGGATACGCAGGCGCTGTTGCATCAGCACGTCGTAGTCGGGGATGTCACGGGTGGTGGCCCGCAGGGACTCAATGCCGGTTTTCTCGGCAAAGGCGATCCAGATTTCCGGAACCAGTACCCCTTCCAGGTCAAGGCAGGCAATTTCCACACGACACTCCTATTAGATGTTGTTAGTTGAGCGAGCAAAAGGACTGCCGAACTCTAGCGACTCAAGCCAGCCGCCGCAACGCGGGACAGTTTTTGATACCATCGCCCTCCTAGAGAGCGCTCAGCGCCACTGACCTGTAGGAACCGTCCTGATGAACCAAGCCTTCGACGTCGTTGAACTCGCCACGACTTATGCCAACAAGTCTGCCCAGGACATTCTCAAGCTGGCGTTCAGCCAGTTCGGCGATGACCTGTGGATTTCCTTCAGCGGTGCCGAGGATGTGGTGCTGGTGGACATGGCCTGGAAGCTGAACAAGAACGTCAAGGTGTTCAGCCTCGACACCGGCCGCCTGCATCCGGAGACCTACCGGTTTATCGAGCAGGTGCGTGAGTTCTACAAGATCGACATCGAGCTGATCTCGCCAGACCCGAGCAAGCTGGAGCCCTTCGTCAAAGAGAAAGGCCTGTTCAGCTTCTATAAGGACGGCCATGGCGAATGCTGCGGCATCCGCAAGATCGAACCGCTGCGCCGCAAACTCGCAGGTGTCAGCGCCTGGGCCACCGGCCAGCGCCGCGACCAGAGCCCCGGCACTCGCAGCCAGGTGGCGGCGCTGGAAATCGACACGGCGTTCTCCACGCCGGAACGCACCCTGTACAAGTTCAACCCGCTGGCGCAGATGACCAGCGAAGAGGTGTGGGGCTACATCCGCATGCTGGAGCTGCCGTACAACAGCCTGCATGAGCGCGGCTTCATCAGCATCGGCTGCGAGCCCTGCACCCGGCCGGTACTGCCCCGCCAGCATGAGCGCGAAGGCCGCTGGTGGTGGGAAGAAGCCACGCAGAAGGAATGCGGGCTGCATGCGGGGAATATCATCAGCAAGGCTTGAGCCTCTCATGCCACCGCCTCTGTAGGAGCGAACTTGCTCGCTCCTACAGAAAGCGAGATTTCCTTTCGGCCGGGAAAATCTTGTACACAACCTTGTAACCATAAGTGCCATTTTTGTGTGCAACTTAATATACAACGCACCAAAACGTAACATCTCTCTGCGCCAATGGCGCCGTCTATAAATAACCCTCCAATTAACAAAAAAATAAATACCTGTTCAAACGGTCAACTTATAGTGCCCGCAATTCAGTAAGTTATTCACAATCTATATAAAAACGAAATTAGCCAAGATTTTCATATATCGAGAATTGGCACGCATATGGCTTAGGCAGAAGTACGCTTTGTATACAATCAATACAAAACCTACATACACTTTGCCATCCGCCGCTTTGCTGCAGATGCGCTGGAGCCTGCCGGAATGCGTACAAGTCTCTCGAACACCCTCGCACTGGATCTGCCCTCCTCCCCGTTAAACCCTGCGGCCGCCGGCCCCGGCCCGCTGGTACTCAGCCCGCGCCTGCACAACAAGGACCTGGCGCCCACCAAGGTCGAAGGCCGACGCTGGGGGCGCTATAGCATCTTCGCGTTGTGGACCAATGACGTGCACAACATCGCCAACTACTCATTCGCCATCGGCTTATATGCATTAGGCCTGGGCGGCTGGCAAATATTGCTGTCCCTGGGGATCGGCGCGGCGCTCGTGTACTTCTTCATGAACTTGTCGGGCTACATGGGGCAGAAGACCGGTGTGCCGTTTCCGGTTATCAGCCGTATCAGCTTCGGCATTCATGGGGCGCAGATTCCGGCGTTGATTCGGGCGGTAATTGCGATTGCCTGGTTTGGGATCCAGACCTACCTGGCCTCGGTAGTTTTCCGCGTGCTGCTGACCGCCATTCATCCAGGCTTTGCCGATTATGACCACGACTCGATTCTGGGGCTGTCGACCCTGGGTTGGGCGTGCTTTGTGGCGATCTGGCTGGTGCAGTTGGTGATTCTCGCCTATGGCATGGAAATGGTACGTCGCTATGAAGGCTTCGCCGGGCCGGTGATTCTGCTGACCGTGGCCGCACTGGCCGGCTGGATGTACTTCCAGGCGAACGGGCAAATTGCCTGGTCGATCCGCGAGCCCCTGAGTGGCGGCGAGATGTGGCGCAATATCTTTGCCGGCGGCGCGCTGTGGCTGGCCATCTACGGCACCTTGATCCTCAACTTCTGCGACTTCGCCCGTTCCTCACCCTGCCGCAGGACTATCCAGGTCGGCAACTTCTGGGGCCTGCCGGTGAATATCCTGGTGTTCGCCGCCATCACCGTGCTGCTGTGCGGCGGGCAGTTCCAGCTCAATGGCCGCGTGATCGAAAGCCCGACCGAAATCATCGCGGCGATCCCCAACACCTTCTTTCTCGTGCTCGGCTGCCTGGCCTTCCTGATCGTCACCGTGGCGGTGAACATCATGGCCAACTTCGTCGCCCCGGCCTTTGTATTAAGCAACCTGGCGCCCAAGTACCTGAACTTTCGCCGCGCCGGACTGATCAGCGCCTTCGTTGCCGTGCTGATCCTGCCGTGGAACCTCTATAACAGCCCACTGGTGATCGTGTATTTCCTCTCTGGCCTCGGCGCGCTGCTGGGGCCGTTGTACGGGGTGATCATGGTCGATTACTGGCTGATCCGTAAAAGCCAGGTGGATGTGCCGCAGCTGTACAGCGAAGACCCCCAAGGCATTTATTACTACAGCCGGGGGGTGAATATGCGTGCGGTGGCGGCGTTCATTCCGGCGGCGGTGATCGCCATCCTGCTGGCGCTGTTGCCGGGGTTTGCCAGCGTCTCGCCGTTTTCCTGGTTGTTTGGCGCCGGCATTGCAGGGTTGCTGTACCTGCTGATTGCCAAGCGTCAACCGCACTACGCCGATGTCAGCGGCGAAAGCATTGCCGTCGATAACGTCAGTCATTAAACAAGGACTTTCCATGCGTATCCTCGTGGTCAACGTCAACACCACCGAATCCATCACCGACACCATTGCCCAGCAAGCACGGGCCGTGGCTTCACCGGGCACCGAGATTGTCGGGCTCACCCCGTACTTCGGCGCAGAATCGGCGGAAGGCAATTTTGAAAGCTATCTGGCAGCCATCGCCGTGATGGATCGGGTAATGGCCTACGACCAGCCCTTTGATGCGGTGATTCAGGCCGGCTACGGCGAACATGGCCGTGAAGGCCTGCAGGAACTGCTCAATGTGCCGGTGGTGGATATCACCGAAGCGGCGGCCAGCACCGCGATGTTCCTGGGGCACGCCTACTCGGTGGTGACCACCCTGGACCGCACTGTGCCGCTGATTGAAGACCGGCTGAAACTCGCCGGTCTCTACCAGCGCTGTGCTTCGGTGCGCGCCAGCGGCATGGCGGTGCTGGAACTGGAAGAAGACCCGCTGGGCGCCATGGAGGCCATCGTGCGCCAGGCCGAACTGGCCATCCGCGACGACAAGGCCGAGGTGATCTGCCTGGGCTGCGGCGGCATGGCCGGGCTGGATGAGCAGATCCGCCAGCGCACCGGGGTGCCAGTGGTGGACGGAGTGACGGCGGCGGTGATGGTGGCCGAGTCGTTGGTGCGGTTGGGGTTGTCGACCTCGAAGATCAGGACGTATGCGGCGCCGCGGCCGAAGAAAGTCATTGGTTGGCCGGGCAAGTTCGGGCGGTAGACCGATGCGCCTGCATCGCGGGCAAGCCCGACTCCCACATTGGATTGCGATCACTGTGGGAGCCGGGCTTGCCCGCGATGGCCACGACTCGATGCAAGGCCCTGCTCAGATGGCACTGAATCGTTGAGCCAGTTTCTGCTCGGCGAACTGCTCAATAATGAAATCCACAAACGCCCGCGTCTTGCCCGGCAACAATTTATGCTCGGCGTAGTAGATGGAAATATTGCCGTCGTCCACATACCAGTCGGGTAACACCCGCACCAACGCACCGCTGTCCAGGAACGGCACGGCCATTGGCATGCTCACCAGCGCGATGCCAAGGCCCTGGGCACTGGCGCAGCAGGCGGCTTCGGAGTCGCTCATGGTCATGGCTGGCTTCAGTACCAGTGGGCTGTGCTCGCGCTCACGGTGGGTCAGTTGCCATGAACGCACCCGGCCAGTCTGCGGCGAGCGAATCAAGATGCCAAGGCAGTGCGACAGGTCATCGGGCGCCAGCACCGGCAGGCGGCGCGCCAAGTAATCCGGCGACGCCACCAGCACCCGGTGCGCCGGGGTCAACTTGCGCGCCACCACGCCTTGGGGCAGCTCAAACCCGCCGCCAATGGCCGCATCGAAGCCTTGCCCGATCAGGTCGACCTGGCGGTTATCGAAATGCCAGTCCGGGCTGATATCCGGACAGCGCCGCATGAATTCGCCCAACAACGGCACCACATACCGATTGCCGAACACTGGCCCCATGCTGACCTTGAGCGTGCCCACCGGCCGCCCTTCGGCACTGGCCAGGTTGGCGACCGCATTCTGAATGGTGGTGAGGCTGCCGCTGACTTCCGCCAGGAACACCTTGCCGGCTTCGGTCAGCACCAGACGCCGAGTGCTGCGCTGGAACAGCCGCACCCCGAGGCGCGCCTCCAACTTGGCGACGCTTTTACCCACCGCTGCGGGAGTGAGGCTCAGGTGCCGTGCAGCCTCGGCAAAGCTGCCACCCTCGGCGCTGCGCACAAAGCATTCGATACTGCCAAAGCTTTCCATATCGCTCCACTCTAAACTTTTGGTTTACACAGACTATAGCAACCACGGGCTACCGAGCAGCGCGGGCGAGGTCGATACTCGCTCCATCAACTACCTCGGAGATCGACATGACCACACATAACCTCACCGGCAAAGTCGCCTTGATTCAAGGCGGTTCCCGCGGCATTGGCGCCGCCATCGTCAAGCGCCTCGCCGCCCAGGGGGCAGCGGTTGCCTTTACCTACGTCAGCTCGGCCGCCAAGGCTGAAACACTGCAGAACGAGGTGATCGGCGCAGGGGGGCAGGCTCTGGCGATTCACGCCGACAGCGCCGATGCCACGGCGATTCGCGCGGCGGTCAACGCCACGGTCGAGGCGTTTGGACGCCTGGATATCCTGGTGAATAACGCTGGCGTGCTGGCCATCGCGCCGCTGGACGAATTCAAGCTGGAAGACTTCGACCAGACCTTGGCGATCAATGTGCGCAGCGTGTTTATCGCCACCCAGGAAGCCGCCAAGCACATGGGCGAAGGTGGCCGCGTGATCAATATCGGCAGCACCAACGCCGAACGCATGCCCTTTGGCGGTGGCGGGCCCTACGCCATGAGCAAGGCGGCGCTGGTGGGGTTGACCAAGGGATTGGCACGGGACCTGGGGCCACGGGGCATCACCATCAACAACGTGCAGCCTGGGCCGGTGGACACCGATATGAACCCGGCGAACAGTGATTTTGCCGAAAGCCTGATCGGGTTGATGGCGGTAGGGCGGTATGGGCATGTGGAGGAGATTGCCAGTTTTGTGGCCTATCTGGCCGGGCCGGAAGCCGGCTATATCACGGGCGCCAGCCTGACCATCGACGGTGGTTTCAGCGCCTGATTTTGCAAAACCGCACACCAAATGTGGGAGCGGGCTTGCCCGCGATGGCGGTGTGTCAGTGCGACATCTGTCACTGCACTACCGCTTTCGCAGGCAAGCCAGCGCCCACATTTTTGACCGCGCGGGGTCAGGCCATGGGAGGCAAGCCGTAGGCGGCCAAATCAAAGTCGGCGAGCTTGCGAATAATCTGGTCAGCATGCTGGTACTTGCTGTCAGCCATCGCCTCATCGGGCACCGCAATAGCGGTCATGTGCGCAGCCTTCGCCGCCGTCACGCCGAACGGCGAGTCTTCGAACACCAGGCAATCCTCAGGCGCTACACCCAACCGGCGCGCGGCGGTGAGGAAGATATCCGGCGCGGGCTTGGCAGCGCCTACTTCCGGGTCGTCAGCGGTGACGATGGTGTCGAACAGGCCAAACCATTCACGGTGCAGGGTGGTCTTGTGGCCAAACGAGTTACGCGATGAACTGGTGCCCACCGCAATCGGAATATTGTGCGCCTTCAAGTGCCGCACCAACGCCTCGGCACCGGGCATACCCAAGGCCTTGGGAAAGCGCTCGCTCATCAGCGGTTCGCGTATTTCCAGAAACTCGGCGGGCGTGATCGGCAGGTCCAGGGCCTTGACCACGTAATCGGCCAAATCCTGGGCACCCCGCCCGATGATGTGCTGCTTGATGCCCCAGTCGTAGGTACGACCATAGCGTTCGGCAATGATCTGCGTGACTTCGGTGTAGATGCCTTCGGTATCCAGCAACAACCCGTCCATATCGAAAATCACGGCTTTGATCGGGACAGCGGTACGCGGTGCATTCATCACAACACAACCTTGGGGCGAGGACTAAAAGGATTCAGCACAATAACGGCCCTCGTTGCCTGCAAGCAACCTTCGTGGGCCTTCCGTTGATTCATACCACGCAACAGTTTTACCCGTCGGCGCTGACGGCGGCCGTCTAGGGTTTGAGAGGAAAACGTCATGACCCGTTGACGCGGATCTGAAAATACCGATTGCAAACCTTATAAAAGACTTATTAACCTCCCATGAATTCAATCCAATGGACGCGAAAAGCCGTCAAACAATTGCTTCGGTTGCATTCGTATCATCAGCAACAGGTACGCGATGCCGTGTCCGCTCTTGAACACATGCCCGATGCAATCAACGTCAAGGCGCTGGTTAACCATCCTCACAGCTATCGCTTGCGGGTAGGTCATTACCGGGTCCTTTTCGACTGGGACGGCAGCATCCAGGTCGTCAGCATCCAAGAGGTTAAAAAACGTGACGAGCGAACCTACTGCCGTTCAGATCATCCACAATACGCAGGGCGAGCCAGCCTATGTGGTGATTCCCTATGAACACTATGTGGCGCAGCAAAACGATCCAAACCTGATCCCCCATGCGGTAGTCAGCCGCCTGGTGGATGGCGCAACACCTATTCGCGCGTGGCGCGAGCACCTGAGCCTGACCCAGGAAGAAGTCGCCAAACGCCTGGGTATTTCACAATCGGCATTTGCCCAGCAGGAAGCGGTCAGCAAACCCCGCCGCACCACGCGGGAAAAAATAGCCAAAGCGTTCGGTATCAATGCCAGTCAACTGGAGCTATAACGGCGCGCTGCAAAAATTCACGTCCCCCTTCACCTCACATCGAGCTCAAACATGCTCTACCGCCTAGCCGCCGACGGCCTTGTGCTGTTCCACCTGGCCTTTATCCTGTTCGTGCTGTTCGGCGGCCTGCTCACCCTGAAGTGGCCCCGGGTAATGTGGCTGCACCTGCCCGCCGTTGCCTGGGGCATCGCGGTAGAGGTGCTGCACCTGCCCTGCCCCCTTACACGTTGGGAAAACCTGTTTCGCCACTTGGCCGGGCAGGATGGTTATGGCGGTGGGTTTATCGAGCATTACATTCTGACGATGATCTACCCAGCCGGGCTGACTGCGAATACTCAATTAGTGCTGGGGGCCGTGGTGGTGGTGGTCAACCTCGCCGTGTATGCACGCCTGATCAAACGCAAGTAGGCAGGCAACCCAGGCCAACCAGGGTGGCCTCCACCGCCTGTTCCAGCGGTGTGTGGGGCTCATGGCCGAGCGTCGCGAGCAGGCGCTGGTTATCCAGGCGCAACGGTGTTTGCCACAGGTAGCGCATCTCCTGCATCTCACGCACGGTGACGACAAAAGGCGCCGCCCAGTTCAACAACCACCAGGGAAACGCGCCGACCCTGGGTTGCTGGCCCGTCCTGCGCAGCACCACACGCTGGATCGTCTTAGCCATCTGCGTACCGTCTGCATCCATGTACCCAGCCATATGAAAGCAGGCGAAGGCGCCAAGACTGGCACGACGCTCAATCAACTCAAGCATTGTACGCGCTACGTCCGGCAGATAAGCCCATTGATGGGCCACGCCGTAATCGCCTGGGTAGCGGATGGTGTGCACCGGTTTGCCGGGTTTGACCAAGCCTTGGGCAAACCAGTTATTGGCCACCCTGGCGCCGAAAAAATCCCCAGCGCGCACAATCACCACCCGGGCGCCCTGAGTGGAAGCGGCTCGCAAGCGCTGCTCCATCTGCACACGGATCGCGCCCTTGCGAGTCAGCGGGTGCTGGGGTGAGTCTTCGTGCAGCACAGGGAATGCATCCGGCCCGAAGTTGTAGACCGTGCCGGGCAGCACGACTGTCGCGCCTTCGCAGATGGCCGCCGCAATGGAGTTGTCGATCATCGGCAACACCCACTCGGCCCATTTGCGATAACCCGGCGGATTGACGCCGTGCACGATTACCGCGCAGCCCCGGGCGGCCGCGATCACGTCGTCGCGATTCAGGGCATCGCCTTTTAGCCACGTAAAAACAGGATTTTGGCTGCGAGCCTTGATCAGATCCCGAGTCAACGCCCGCACCTCCCAGCCCGCCGCGCTCAACTGCCGCGCCACTTCGCCACCAATGCCACCGGTTGCACCCAAAACCAGAACCTTGCTCATCACCCTCTCCCACTGTTGGTTGATGAGGGTATGTTGGATGCGGAACAGCTATAGAGAAATTGCCCAAGAGTATCGAGCCGCTATACATTTATGTATGGCTACGAATATCGGTTGGGAGCTTTACCGGTCATTTCTCGGTGTACTCAAGGAAGGATCGCTGTCGGGGGCCGCACGGCAGCTCGGCATCACCCAACCCACGGTAGGGCGGCACATCGCCGCTCTGGAAACGGCGCTGGGCGTCGTGTTGTTCACCCGCTCGCCCTCAGGCTTATTACCCACTACGGTCGCCCACACACTGCGGGCGCATGCAGAAACCATGGCGCGTACCGCCGCCGCCCTTGAACGCGCCGCCTCGTCCCAAGGCGATGAGGTGCGCGGCGTGGTACGAGTATCGGCCAGTGAAGTGGTGGGTGTGGAGGTACTGCCGCCGATCATCACGCAATTGCGCCGGGAACACCCGCACCTGAAGGTGGAACTGGTGCTGACCAACCGCTTGAGCGACCTGCTGCAGCTGGAAGCCGACATTGCCGTGCGCATGGTGCGCCCCAGCCAGGAGCAGCTGCTGGCGCGGCGTATCGGCCTGATCGAAGTCGGCCTGCATGCCCGTGACGATTACCTGCAGCAACACGGCATCCCCCAACACATGCACGACCTGGCCGGCCACTCCGTCATCGGCTTTGATCAAGCCACTGCATTTATCCGCAGCCTGGCAATCAAGGGTTTTGAGCGCAACGCCTTCGCCATCAGTAGCGACAGCGACCTGGCGCAACTGGCAATGATCCGCGCCGGTGCCGGCATCGGTGGGTGCCAGGTACAACTGGCCCAGCGCGACCCACGTCTGCGCCGAGTGCTGCCTGACGGCTTCGCGTTTAAAATGGACACTTGGGTCAGCATGCACGAAGACCTGCGCAACAGCCCACGCTGCCGGGTGACATTCGATGCACTGGTGGCAGGTTTGCAGCGTTACGTACAGGCTTGAGACAGCTGCGCTGGTGAACAATCAGCGCACCTCAATCCGTTCGCGGTCGCCCCATGTCCGAAGCCTTCGAAGTTCCCAGCCCCCACGAAAAACACCTTGAACACACCACCGAGCATGCTCACGGCAGCGGCGATAGCTTTGCCAGTCGTATCGCCGTGATGACCGCGATCATGGCGACCGTCGGTGCCATGCTCAGCTATCAGGCCGGCTCCAGCGAAAGTGAAGCTGCGATGGACAAGAACAACGCCGCCATCATCAAGACCGAAGCCGCTAACCAGTGGAACTACTACCAGGCCAAATCCAGCCGCCAGAACCTGGCAGAACTGGCCAGCCATATTCCCGGCGTGGATGCGGCGCATTACCAGGCGGAGATCGAGCGCTACAAGCGCCAGAAGGAAGAAGTGCGTAAACAGGCCGAAACGCTTGAGGCCACTTCACGGGACTGGGACCACAAATCCGAGGAAGCGCTGCACCAGCACCATCGCTGGGCCCAGGCGATGACGGCGATTCAGATCGCGATTTCATTGGCGGCGATTACCCTGCTCACGCGCAAGGAATGGCTCAAACGCATGTCGTACACCGCCGGCGGGGTGGCGGTGATGTTGGGTGGCCTGGCGTGGCTGCATCTCTGACACGCCGAAGAATAAATGTGGGCGCTGTCGAGCCCCAACCAGGCTGCAATGGGATCACCGCGCAGTACCCGCCAGACTGCGACCCAGCCTCGCTGATTGATTTCAATCTGCCAACTGAGCGCTTAGAGTGTCGCCCCCCCGAGAATTGAATCTCGAGATTGAACCTATGGAGTTATGAGTGAAATACGTCAGTAAAGTCGTTGCAGCAGCCGTACTTGGTTTCACCCTGGCAGGTTGCACCGGCACCGCCATGAAAACCCAGCAATACGACGCCAGCCAATACACCGTGCTGGGCCACAGCGAAGCCAGCGCCACCGGCATCATGCTGTTGGGCGTTATCCCCATCGGCCAGAACAACCGCTTCGTGCGCGCCCAGGATGCAGCCATCAAGGCCAAGGGCGGCGACGCGCTGATCAACACACAAATGCAGGAAAAGTGGTTCTGGGCTTGGGTATTGAACGGCTACACCACCAAAATCTCCGGTGATGTGATCAAGCTGAAAACCGCGCAATAAAGTACGAAATTGCCAGGGCGCTGACCCCGGCAAGCGACGTATCATGGGCCTGACTTTCGAGGATGGCCCATGAACCTCAGCATCATTTACGCCCTCGCGGCTGCCGCCCTGTTCGGCGCCAGCACCCCGCTAGCCAAAAGCCTTGGCCTGGGCCTTTCGCCCATACTGCTCGCCGGCCTGCTCTACCTCGGCAGCGGCATCGGCCTTGCCGGTGTGCGCTTGATCCGTGATCGCGGCTGGAAACCTACCGGGCTAACTCCATCGGAATGGCCCTGGCTACTTGGCGCCATCGCCTTCGGCGGTATCTTCGGCCCCGTTGCATTGATGTTCGGCCTAACCCGAACCACCAGCGCCAGCGCCTCCCTGATGCTCAACCTTGAATCGGTACTGACTGCCGTGATCGCCTGGGTTGTGTTCCGCGAAAACGCCGACCGACGCATCGTCCTCGGCATGCTTGCCATTGTGCTGGGCGGCGTGGTGTTGTCGTGGTCCGGTGCTGACAGCAGCCACCAGGACTGGACCGGACCGCTCGCCGTCGCGCTGGCGTGTTTGTGCTGGGGCATTGATAACAACCTGACGCGCAAGGTGTCGGCGTCTGACGCGCTCTTTATCGCTGGCGCCAAGGGTTTGATTGCGGGGTTGGTGAATTGCAGCCTGGGGCTTTACCTGGGGGCGCAGATTCCGGGCGTGGCGCAATTGGCGCCGATCCTGGTGGTGGGGTTCCTCGGCTATGGCATCAGCCTGGTGATGTTCGTGCTGGCCCTCCGCGGGCTGGGCAGCGCGCGCACCGGCGCTTACTTCTCCACGGCACCCTTTCTCGGTGCTGCAGTGGCGTTGCTGGTATTTGGCGAGTCGGTGACCGCGGCCTTCTGGATTGCATCGGCGCTGATGGCCGGGGGCGTGTGGCTGCACCTGACGGAGCGGCATGCCCATGAACATGTGCATGAAGCCACGGAACATGGGCATCGGCATGTGCATGATGAACATCACCAGCATGAGCATGGGTTTGAGTGGGATCCGGCGCAGCCGCACAGTCATGTGCATGTTCACAAGGTGATGACCCACAGCCACGCGCATTTTCCGGATGTGCATCATCGGCATAGGCATTGATGATCGTTTGGTACGAAAAGACTTCGGTATTCTCCAATCCTGAAGCCCAGTGGGAGTGGCTCCAAACATTACCGTGCAGGCGAAGGCAGGTATGATCCAGGCCAACCCGGCCCGACTGGACCTACACACATGCCTGCCTCCGACACCCGCCCTACGCCCGCGCCATTCCTCAAGCCCGGTGAAACCGTGGTGTTGTTCGACGGGGTGTGCAAGCTGTGTAACGGTTGGGCAAGGTTTCTGATCCGCCACGACCACCAACGGCGCTTGCGATTAGCCGCCGTGCAGTCACCCGAGGGTCAGGCGCTGCTGGCGTGGGCGGGGTTGCCGCTGGAGCAGTTCGACACCCTCGCAGTGATCCGCGATCGGCACTGTTGGGAGCGTTCGGAGGCGGTGTTGGAAATCATTGCGCAACTGCCTGCCCGCTGGCACCCAATGCTACTCCTGCGCGGCATCCCGCGCTTTCTTCGGGATTGGGCTTACGACCGCATCGCGCGCAATCGCTATCGGCTGTTCGGGAAATACGATACCTGTCTGTTGCCGAACGCGGATCATGAACAGCGCTTTTTAAAGGATCAGCCATGAATTCCCTGGTGCGCATCAACTGGATCGCCCGGGGCGGCCTGGCTTTCATGTTTGCCTACCATGGGCTGGTGCCAAAGCTGCTGTGGCTAAGCCAGGGTGAGCGGGCAATGATCCAGGCGCACGGGATCGAGCAGGTGCAGTTGTTCGCCACGCTGGCGGGGGTTGGGGAAATTGCCCTGGCGATATGGATACTGCTTTCGCCACGCAGTATCTGGCCGCTTGTAGTGGCTGCGACTGCGCTGGCGGGGCTGCTGGTGGATGTGGCGGTGTTCAGCCCGTCGATGCTCAGGGAAGCGTTTAATCCTGTGTCGCTGAATGTGGCGGGTTTGGCGTTGTGTGCGGTGGCTTGGAATACCAAGCCCTGAACGGCATTTATTTCAGCCCGAGTGCCTCAAGTGCAACGGCCAGCGCTGATGTCAGCCACACAGCAACAGCCCAATCAACTGCCATGGCGTCATCTTCGTGACCATGATCAGCACGATCACAAACATCCCAGAGAAACCCAAAACACCCATCCAGAACCATTGCCTATAGACGCCGCGGTATCCATCACCAAGCGCGCTGCACGTCTCAACCGCACTGAGCGCCATCTGCTGCAAACGCTTCTGCAGCACCAGCACCGGCAGCCAAAGAGCCCCCACACACAGGAAGATGATCAGCGAAGTCAGCACCCATTCGGTGGTCAACCCAAGTCCGGCAAGCTTGACCAACACAAAGCCGGTAATGATCTGAATGACGCCCGCCGGCGTAGTGATCCAGGTATCGAACTGCACCACCATCCGCGCCACATGGGCAATCACTTGCGGGTTGGCCGTACGGCTCGCGGCGATCAGATACAGATACGAGCCCATGCCGAAGCCAAACAGGAAAATCGCCGCGATGATGTGGATGTATTTCAGGCTCAGATAGAGCATGGTCAGCCCTGCCCGTCAGAGAAATGCACGGCCAGGCTGAGGTTCGCCGGGTCGTTGATAGCGGCCATGTATTCGTCGACGGTGATTTCGCCAACGCACGGCCGCGCACCGGGTTCAGGCACATAGCCTTGGGCGACTTTAAGGGCCAGAGCAACGGCCGCGCAGCTGGGGATTTCCGGGCCTTTGTCATTCAGCGCCGTCAGTTGCACCGCCAGGGACAGCGGTTGCCCTTCTGCACCAAGGCCTTTCACGTCGATGTACATCGCGCTTTTGCCATCGCCAAAGCGCTCGAACCAAGTACCCAGCCGATGCAGCCGCGCAGCCCAGGCAAGATGGTCACGCACCACGCCCCACCGCAGCGCCTGGGCCAGCAGACAGTTGGCGACACCGCCAAGCTTGAGCCCCGCACCAGCCTTGAAGCTCAGGGTGTGGGCACCATAGCGGCCAGCAAAGATGTCCATGTCGGGCACGTCCACATTCGCCAACACCCGCGTGCCAAGCTCAGGCATTTTGCGCAGCGTCAGGTCCTGCCAGCCCAGCACTTCATGCACCTGGCCATGCCTGAGCTGCTTGATGGGTTTGCCCGCGTAAGCCAGCACACCTTCGACGGTGGACAGGCCCGGCATCTTGGCCGAGGAGGAAATACCGTGCTCGATCGAGTCGATACGGGTGAAGCGATAGCGATACTGATCGATGATGGCGGACGACAGCGTCGGCACGGAGCTGCACCCGCTAAGGATCGCCACGCCTGCCTGCCGTGCTTGTGCATCCAGCACGCTCACGCCGTTGACGAAGGTGCGGCAGTCGGACAAGTCGCAGTAGTTCACGCCAGCGTCGATACAACTCTGGGCGACAGCATAGGACTGCCCCTGGAACGGGCCGCCGGTGTGGATCACCCACGTGATGTTCATCGACCGCAAAACGGAGGCGAACCCGGCTCCCATGGCATCGCCGCACCAGCCCTCGCAAGCGGTGTTCGACTGGCTTTTCAGCTCATCCACCTTGCGCTGCAGCTTATGAGGGTCGCGACCCGAGATCACCAGTTCAATGCCCGGCGCCAACACCAGATGCCGGCAAACGATGCTGCCGAAATTGCCGTAGCCACCGACTACCAACACCCTGAGTGTCATTCCATTCTTCCCTAAACAAACGATCATGCGCTGCGCCTGAGGCAGGCTGGCGGCTGAGGCGGCAAAGATACCCGATTTGCTTAACAGCTTGGGCCAGATCAACAGAGAGAGTGAGAAGAAGGACTACGGTTTTACAGAGCCCTGATCACCAGCCCGCCCCACAAGCCGTCTCAGACCACCTGCAACGGTTTACCGCGATCAATTGACTCCAGGCCAGCTCTCTACATATTCAATAGTGAAGTCCGGATAGGAATCGACAATCTGGATCTTGTAATCAGGATAGCTATCGACGGTTTGCCATTTCCCGACAGAATCCGGCCAGGAATCCACCTTCTTTACTTTGAGGTCGGGGAATTGATTCACCACCTTCACCTTGTAGTCGGGATAGCTGTCCACGAACTGGATCTTGCCGTAAATCTTCGACACATCGACCGTCGTACCGGCGTGAGCGCAAAAAGTGCAGGTCAACAGCAAGGAAGCGAGGGCAACTTTGAACATGAGTGCTGCATCCTGAAAAATTGAGGCGTCCAGTCTATCCGTAACCGCGCAGGCCGTGCCGAAAAACGCCTATCCCTTAAACTCACCCGCCCCATTGCCGACGGCGTCAACATACGCCACACACAACAACTCGGCGATCTGGCTTTTGACTGCTTTGGTCGATTCTGGGCGCGGGTTTCACCTTTGCTGTTTCCGGACTTTCGATAGCAACCTTGAGCCGGAAATAACATGAGGGTTCCCGTCGGCGAAGTTAGCGATAAAACACAACGCTGTGCGGGCCATAAAGTAAATAAATTCGTCCCCTTTTCCCGCTGGAGCAACTCCAGCCAGCCGCCCGCAATCAACTCGCCCGCTCTATCGGCCAGGAATTGCGACGTAGCCATCAAAGACCGTGCTCAGCGCAGTGCACCAGAGATTCGTTACGAGCAACCTGAACTATTAGGGTTCATAGACATAGACCTTGATATAATTCGCGACGCCTTACTGACAAAACCAACTCAATGAACTCTTTTTGATCGAGAACTAAAATGCAAGGAAAGCAAAACATGGCAAAGCCAAACTACAAAATGATCGTAGGCTTGTGGGTGGCTGCTTTCATACTAGCGTTTGTATCACCTATCACAGCTGGCATATTCGGCAAGCCAGAAATAGCCATATCAACATTGATCCTAGGTGTCTTTTTGGCTCTCATCATGATACTTGACCTCAAGCAGGACAGAGTGATCAAAGGGTTATTCATTATAATGTTTGGCGTGTTATTTCAAACTTTATACTTGAAAATAATTTACATCTTTGTTCCTTCCAATACCATTCCGCAGCATTACAAAGATTACTTGGATATCTACTCGCAAGTATTATTATTTGCTTGCTCAGGAGCAGGCGGAAGTATCATTGCAGCTCACGCAGACAAAAGCTCTCTCGATAATGACTCAGCAGCCTCCAGCGAAAAACACACCTGCCATGACGTAGAAATCAAAAAACTAACCACCACAATTGAAAAACTCCATAAAAAACTTAATTCTATTATCACTGCGATCGCCTCATTAGGCATGATTATTATAATTCTGGCAGTCGCTATTTTTATCCGATAGTTCGCGACGCTTCGGCGGCATCAACCTAGAAGGCGACATCACCCACAAAGGTGACTACATCCAAACCAGGAGTCAGACGTAACCGGCCAAGTCCAGGTATCTAGTGATGTGATCGCAGCCGGCGTCAGTTTGGTCAAACACCCGCACACCGGCGTCAAGGCCGGCGGCGACCAGTCTGGGGTGCCGATCCATCATGAATCGACATACCGGCGGTGCTATCAGCGAGCGCTAGCACATCAGTCAGGCGATCACCGACATTCTGACCACACGCATTGGCACGCGTGGAATGCACCGCGAATATGACAGCCTGGTGCCAGAGCTGGTGGATCACCCTTCAACGACGTCAACCGTCTGCGCGTACGAATAGATATGCCGTGCGCATGATCTAAGAACAGTAGGTTTTCCAAGCTCAAAAATTACAAACCCCCAGGTTTCTTTCGAAACCTGGGGGGGGGTTGTTTGCTTTGAACGAGGAGGAAGAAAATCAAAAAAATCTGTCCCCCTCTCCTTGCATTTTCCCGTCTGTAGGCTTGACTGTGGAAGCAGGCGGACAATATACCCATGCAATACATTATATTTTACTTGGCGCCAGCATTGAGCGCCTCCAGTATCACTTGGATATGGCTTAATCAGCGAGTTAACCTAACTACGGTTTTTTTGTAGCAGTGGCAAGTCTGCAGCTTTATTCCAAATAGGGAGCCAACTCATGGAATTCAAAATCCAAAAGGAATGTAAATATGACTATCACAATCACAAACGGCGCAAGCAGAGTTGTAAAAGTTGCAGTAAGTTCATGGAAGACTGATAGCAACCCCAGTGAGGACTACTTCTCAATAGAGCAAGGCAATAGCGACACGTGGTCGCGTAGCGATTCAAGAGGCTATTTAATGCTCGTCCAAGACCTCGCACAGACGAGCGAGTACTACGTCTCCTCCAGCAGCAAAATCGTTATCGAGGATGACCGTGTCAAAGATCATGGCCAAACTATTAGACCACTAACATCGATAAATCAGTGATAGGTGTCGGTAATACGCATGTGGAGGTCACTCAAAACAGGGGACAGCACCTGTACCGCCACCAAATCCTGTCGCAGATTTTTCCTGGTTGCTCATTGGGTCGAAATCAATAGAGATCAGCTCAACGAGCTGCGCACAGACGCCAGGGTGGATTGCTAATACGAAAAAGCGCCCCGTCGAGAGCCACCTGGCGGCGAGGCGGCCTTTCAAAAATCCGAATGGGGAACAAAGGGAGGGAGAAAATCATCAGGCACAAAAAAGCCCCGAAAAACGGGGCTTTTTCATAACAATGTGGCGGTGAAGGAGAGATTCGAACTCTCGATACAATTTCTTGTATACACACTTTCCAGGCGTGCTCCTTAAGCCACTCGGACACTTCACCGTATCTCGTCAAACCAGTTCAGTCTGTCGAGGCGCGCTAATGTAGTCGAAAGCCTTTCTGATGGCAAAGGTTTTTTTCAGAATTTTCATGCGGTTAGACCGTTGTGCCATTCACAGCCCGGCAAGGGGTGGTGAATGTGCCATTCTCAGGCATCGGCGGCACGCGTCTGGAGCGCTTGCTGCGCCCTGCTCCGGGGCGTCCACCCTTGGGGATGCAGGAAAAGCCTGACTGGGTAGTCAGTCACGGCGCTTTACCCGCGGGGGCGTGGTGAGTAACGTCTGCGCATCTACCTCTATAACAAGCCCTACAAGGAACCGCGTCATGAGTGAGTTGATTGCCTACCACTTCGAAGACGGTATCGCGACCCTGACCCTGAGCAACGGCAAGGTGAATGCCATTTCTCCGGCGGTGGTCAGTGAGTTTAATGCGGCGCTGGATCAGGCCGAGAAGGATCGGGCGGTGGTGATCATCACGGGCACGCCGGGGATTTTGTCGGGTGGTTATGATTTGAAGGTGATGACCGCCGGCCCTAAAGAGGCAATCAGCCTGGTGACCTCGGGTTCGACCCTGGCGCGGCGGATGTTGGCGCATCCGTTCCCGGTGATCGTGGCTTGCCCTGGCCATGCGGTGGCCAAAGGCGCGTTCCTGTTGTTGTCGGCCGATTATCGGATTGGCGTCGAAGGCCCGTTCAGCATTGGTCTGAATGAAGTGGCGATTGGCATGACCATGCACCATGCCGGTATCGAGTTGGCGCGGGATCGCCTGCGTAAGTCGGCGTTTCAGCGTTCGGTGATCAATGCCGAGATGTTTGATCCGCAAGGCGCCCTGCACGCCGGTTTCCTCGACAAGGTGGTGGCACCCGAAGAACTGCACGCCGCCGCACTGGAAGCGGCGCGGCAGCTGAAGAAGATCAATATGAACGCGCACAAGCACACCAAGTTGAAAGTGCGCCGTGCACTGCTCGAAGCCCTGGACGATGCAATCATCCAGGATCAGGGCCATAGCCTGAGCTAAGCCCTACCCCTGCTGTGCCTGAGCCCGACCTTGAGTCGGGCTTTTTCTTACCTATAAGTGTGAAACGTCCGTAGCCGCTCTAGCTAGCCGTTATCGGCCAATGTGGAAACATGCGCTTAAACATCGGCTATCTCCTACGTCTGTAGGGGCAATTGCCGAATACAGTGCACATCCGTACACTGCGCCACCTTTTGTCCCGATGGGCCGTGTCGATGCTTTTTCTGTTGCGTATGTTGTTGATGAGCCTGCACTTTCTGATCGCTGGCGTGCTGGGTGTGTTGGTCGGTGTGTGCCGGCCGTTCAATCCGGACAACAGCCGTCTCTGCGCTCGCCTCTATGCGTTGCCGGCCATGCGGATCCTGGGCTTGAACGTGAAGGCCGACGTCGACTCGCTGCGCAACAAGCCCGGTACCTGCGTGGTAATCGCTAACCATCAGTCCAACTACGATCTGTTTGTGCTCGGCAATGTAGTGCCGCACCGCACGGTCTGCATCGCCAAGAAAAGCCTGAAATGGGTACCGCTGTTCGGCCAGCTGTTCTGGCTGGCGGGCAATGTGCTGATTGACCGTGGCAATGCACACAAGGCGCGACGTGCGATGCTGACCACCACGCATACCTTGCAGCATGAGGACACGTCGATCTGGGTGTTCCCGGAGGGCACGCGCAACCTGGGCAAAGGGTTGTTGCCGTTCAAGAAAGGCGCGTTCCATATGGCGATTGCGGCCGGTGTGCCTATCGTGCAGGTGTGCGTCAGCAATTACGTGACGCAGATGAAGCTCAATCGTTGGGACAGTGGCAGTGTGCTGATACGCTCGTTGCCGCCGATTCCTACCTGTGGGTTGACGGTGGATGACATCCCTCATTTGCTGCTGACGTGTCAGACGCAGATGAATGAGTGCATTGCACAGATGGACCGCGAACTGCAACGCGCGTAGGCGCCCGCTTAGGGTGACGCGGAGCGTCACGGGCGGCATTCCCACGCAGAGCGTGGGAACGATCAGTGATATCAGCCAGCAACAACGGAACGCCATTCAGGCTAAGCTGCCCAACATCTGTCCTCTTGATAAGAAGTGATCAGCACCATGGGTAGAGTTGTTGCGGCTGCCGTCTACAGCGCCGGTAAGAAAGTCTCGGATATCACTCTCGATGAAGGCGCGGCCTGGGCCGCCAAACCTGGGCACTTTGTGTGGATCGGCCTGGAAGAACCCAGCGCCCAGGAACTGAACAACCTGCAACGCCAGTTCAACCTGCACGAGCTGGCGATTGAAGACGCGATGGAAAAACACAGCCGCCCAAAGCTGGAAACCTTCGGCGACGCGCTGTTTATCGTCACCTACTCACCGGTGCGCGAGAACGGCAAGCTGGAGTTTATCGAAACCCATATTTTTGCCGGCAACGGCTACATCATCACCGCCCGCAACGGTCACTCGGCATCCTACGGTTTTGTGCGCCAGCGTTGTGAGGCGCGCCCGTTGTTGCTGGAGCATGGGGAAGATTTCGTACTCTATGCGTTGCTGGATTTTGTCACTGAAAACTACCAGCCGGTGAGCGAGGCGATCCACGCCGAGATTGATGAGTTGGAGCGTAACGTGCTGTGCAGTTCGCTCAACGAGCGCGATATCCAGCACCTCCACGGCCTGCGCCGCGATGTGTTACGGCTCAAGCGGCACGTGGCGCCAATGGTGGAGATCAGCCAGGAGTTGCAGAAGCTGAGCTTCCCGTTTATCGACAAGAACATGCGCCCGTATTTCCGTGATGTGCAAATCCACGTGACGCGGCAAATGGAAGACCTCACCACCCTGCGCGACATTGCCAGCCAGACCATCGAGATCGGTGTGTTGCTGGAGGCGTCGCGCCAGAGCGTGGTGCAGCGCAAGTTCGCCGCGTGGGCGGCGATCCTGGCGTTCCCCACGGCGGTGGCGGGGATTTACGGGATGAACTTCCAGAACATGCCCGAGCTGCAATGGCACTACGGCTATTTTGCGGTGCTCGGTTTTATTACCTTGGGCTGTACCGGTTTATGGGCCAGCTTCAAGCGTTCGGGCTGGCTTTAAGCCTTGGCTTCAGGCTGGTGCGCCACAAAGCGCATCATCCACTCCGCCACGGTCACGCCGTGGTGGTCGCGCTCCAGGCTGGCCACGCCGTTGCTGTAGACCTTTTCACCCAGGGTTGTCTGAAGTATTTCCAGCAACTCACGGGAATAGTCGTGAACAAACTCCGGATGGCCCTGGAAGCACAGCACCTGGTCGCCAATGTGATACGCGGCAAACGGGCAGAATTCGCTGGAGGCGATCACGGTGGCATTGTCCGGCAAAGTGGTGACTTGATCCTGGTGACTGATCAATAGCGTCAGTTCCGGCACCTCAGGACTCATCCATGGCGTCTTGGCATCCAGCTTGTAGGCGTGGGTGCCCATGCCCCAGCCCTGGCTGGCACGTTCGGCCTTGCCGCCCAAGAGCAGCGCGAGCAACTGATGGCCGAAGCACACGCCCAGCAGCTTGTCGCCGCGCTCATAACGCGTGAGCAGATAGGTCTTGAGCGTCTGGATCCAAGGGTCGGTACCGAAGGAATCGGCCTTGCTGCCGGTGATCAGGTACGCGTCAAACACTTCGTCATCCGGTGGGTACTCGCCCTGCACCACGTTGTAGACCACAAACTCGGCGGCAATCGGTTGCTTGGCGAACAGGCGCTTGAACATCTGCCCATAGCCTTGGTACTCATCGATCAAAGCGGGGCGCAGAATATCGGTTTCCAGGATGCAGACGCGTAGCGACATAAAAAATACCTGACACGGCGATGGGAATATTGCACACCCCAGAGCCTGCCTTGAAATACACCTTCAAAGCAAGCTCTCCCCTCCTACATTTTGATTACCGGAACACTTCACCCTGCGCGGCTTTCTCCAACAACAACGCCGGCGGCGAGAAGCGCTCCCCATACTGCTCTGCCAGGTAGCGGGCGCGGGCGATGAAGTCGTTCAGCCCGTACTGGTTGATAAACTGCAACGCGCCGCCACTCCACGCGGCAAAGCCGATGCCGAAGATTGAACCAACGTTGGCATCCGCCGTGGACATCAACACGCCCTCCTCCACACAGCGCACGGTTTCGATGGCTTGGATAAACAACAAGCGGTCGCGCACGTCCTGGGGTGAGATTTGCTCGTCGGGCTGTTCAAACCGGGTTTTCAGCTCAGGCCACAAGTGCTTCTGGCCTCCAGCGGGATAGTCGTAAAAACCACCGCCGGCCGCCTTGCCCGTGCGCTTGTATTCGTTCACCAACAGATCAATCACCGCCGTCGCCGGATGGTTCGGCATAGCCTTGCCTTCGGCCTGCAGGTCCTTGGCCGTTTGCTGTCGGATATGGCTCATCAGGCTGAGGGACACTTCATCGGACACCGCCAACGGCCCCACCGGCATGCCGGCCTTGCGCGCTTCGGTCTCGATCATCGGCGCGGCCACGCCTTCGCCGAGCATGGCGATGCCTTCGTTGGTAAAGGTGCCGAATACCCGCGAGGTGAAAAAGCCGCGACTGTCGTTGACCACAATCGGGGTTTTCTTGATTTGCAGTACGAAGTCAAACCCTCGGGCCAGGGTTTCGTCGCTGGTGCGCGCCCCCTTGATGATTTCCACCAGGGCCATCTTGTCCACGGGGCTGAAGAAGTGCAGGCCGATGAACTTGGCTTGATCGGGCACCGCCGTGGCCAAGCCGCTGATGGGCAAGGTGGAGGTGTTGGAGGCGATCACCGCGTCGGCCCCCACCACACTTTGCGCCGCGGCCGAGACCTTGGCCTTGAGTGCGCGGTCTTCGAATACGGCCTCGATGATCAGGTCGCAGCCGGCCAGGCCGGCGTCATCCTGAGTAGGATGAATGCGCGCCAGGGTGGTTTCGCGCTGTTCGGCGGTCAATTGCCCACGGCTGACTTTCTTGTCCAGCAATGCGGCCGAATGGGCTTTGCCTTTTTCAGCGGCGGCCAGGGTGATGTCTTTGAGCACCACCTCGATACCCGCACAGGCACTGACATAGGCGATGCCCGCGCCCATCATCCCGGCGCCGAGCACACCGACTTTGCGCGTTACATAAGGCGCAAAGCCCTGCGGGCGCGAGCTGCCGGCGTTGATTTGGTTGAGCTGGAACCAGAAGGTGCCGATCATGTTTTTTGCCACTTGCCCGGTCACCAGTTCGGTGAAGTAGCGGGTTTCGATCAGGTGCGCGGTGTCGAAGTCCACCTGGGCGCCCTCGACCGCCGCACAGAGGATTTTCTCCGGCGCAGGGAAGCAGCCTTGGGTCTTGCTACGCAAAATCGATGGGGCAATGGCGAGCATTTGCGCGACTTTAGGGTGGGACGGCGTGCCGCCGGGAATCGCGTAGCCCTTGTTGTCCCAGGGTTGCCTGACGTCGGGATTAGCCAGAACCCAGGCACGGGCCTGTGCCAGCAATGCCTCGCGATCTGCCGCCAACTCATCAATCAGGCCCGCTTGCAGGGCCTGGGCGGGCCGCACCTTTTTGCCTTCGAGCAAATACGGCAAGGCTTTTTCCAGGCCGAGCATGCGCACCATGCGCACCACGCCGCCGCCCCCTGGCAACAGGCCAAGGGTGACTTCCGGCAAGCCCAGTTGCACGGACTTGTCGTCCAGCGCGACCCGGTGATGGCAGGCCAGGCAAATTTCCCAACCGCCGCCCAGGGCCGCGCCATTGATCGCGGCCACCACCGGTTTGCCGAGGGTTTCCAGGCGGCGTAATTGCGCTTTCAATACCAAGACACTGTCGTAGAACGCCTTGGCGTGGGCTTTATCGACCTTGATCAGCTCATTGAGGTCGCCCCCGGCAAAAAAGGTCTTCTTGGCCGAGGTGATCACCACCCCGGCGATCTCGTCCTTTTCAGCTTCCAGGCGCGTGAGGGTGGCCGCCATGGCTTCACGGTAGGCGGCGTTCATGGTGTTGGCGCTCTGGCCGGGCATGTCGAGGGTCAGCACCACGATCTGGTCCTGGCCTTTTTCGTAACGAATGGCATCGGTCATGACAAATTTCCTTAGGCTCAGAGACGTTCGATGATGGTGGCGATACCCATGCCACCGCCGACGCATAAGGTGGCCAGGCCGTAGCGTTGCTGGCGCGCCTCCAGCTCGTCGAGCAAGGTGCCGAGAATCGCGCAGCCGGTGGCGCCCAAGGGGTGGCCCATGGCGATGGAGCCGCCGTTGACATTGACCCGTGCGGCGTCGATGCCCATGTCCTTGATGAACTTGAGCACGACCGAAGCGAAGGCTTCGTTGACTTCGAACAGGTCGATGTCCTCGACCCGCAGGCCGGCCTTGGCCAGCGCCTTGCGAGTGGCCGGCGCGGGGCCGGTGAGCATGATGGTCGGGTCGGTACTGGTCACCGCCGTGGCGACAATACGCGCCCGCGGTTGCAGGCCCAGTTCACGGCCTTTGGCCTCGGAACCGATCAGCATCAACGCGGCGCCATCCACAATGCCGGAACTGTTGCCCGGCGTGTGCACATGGTGGATGCGCTCCACGTGGCTGTAGACCCGCAACGCGGTGGCGTCGAAACCCATCTGGCCCATCATTTCGAAGCTCGGCTTGAGCTTGCCCAAGCCCTCGAGGGTTGAGTCGCCGCGGATAAATTCGTCATGGTCCAGCAGCACGATGCCGTTCTGGTCGTGCACCGCGATTAGCGACTTATTGAAGGAACCGTCTGCCCGCGCCCTGGCTGCTTTCTGCTGGGACTGTAGGGCAAAGGCGTCGACATCCTGGCGCGTGAAGCCTTCCAGGGTGGCAATCAGGTCGGCGCCAATGCCTTGGGGCGTGAAGTGGCTGTGCATATTGGTTTGCGGGTCGAGTACCCAGGCGCCGCCATCGCTGCCCATGGGCACGCGGGACATGGACTCGACGCCGCCAACAACCACCAGGTCTTCGAAGCCGGAACGCACTTTCATCGCCCCCAGGTTCACCGCTTCCAGGCCCGACGCGCAGAAGCGATTGACCTGCACACCGGCCACACTGACATCCCAGTCGGCCACCAGCGCGGCGGTCTTGGCGATATCGGCGCCCTGGTCGCCAACGGGCGTGACGCAGCCCAGGACGATGTCATCCACTTGGCGGGTGTCGAGGTCGCTGCGCTGCGCCAGCGCCGTGAGCAAGCCAGCCACCAGGTTTACCGGCTTGACGCTGTGCAGGGCACCGTCGGCCTTGCCCTTACCCCGGGGCGTGCGTATCGCATCAAAAATCAAAGCTTGGGTCATGACATCCTCGAACCGCTGTGGGTGTGTGCTCCTACCTTAGGCCCGATTGACACGGTTTCAATGACGGATGCGCTCATTGCTTTTGACCCCCTCGCTCGGACGAACGGTAGGTTCCTACGGGAAATGCCTGATTAATCGTTTTAGCTGTCTAGCCCTAGGGCTGGCGCCAAGATGGCAATAAGCCTCATGCCGTTTTTAGCGCAAATACTTCTTAGCTGATATGAAATGAGTCTAAGCCAGAAAGAACGGGCGCTCTAAGGTTGAATCTGTAAGACGCTGTTGCCGGGTTTTGCTGGAACAGTTGTAAGAAAAGTGCAACGTCACCTCGCGATACTGAAATAAACCAGCACGCATTTGACGCTCAGGAATAACAACAAAAGAAAAGGCAGTCAGCCATGTTCAAACAATCGAAAGTACGTCAGGCGGGACTTATTCTGTTCGCCACCACCTTGATTCTGATCTTGCCCAATTTAACCAAGGTTATTGGGTGACACTCCCCGCTTGCGTGCACACACCGCACCAGGCCTGCAGTTTTTGGCAGCACCTGCCAGGACATTGCGCTTAGCGCTCCTGTTGCAGGGGCTGTCTTTTTACCTGCCGTTTTCCGTTATCGTGTGCGCCCTCACTCTCTCGCAACGGGCCTGTGCCTTGAAACCGATCCTCGCCCTTTTTGCCCTGCTGCTGAGCCTGCCCGCGGCGGCGGCACAGTTGACCATCGAGTTGGACCACAGCCAAAAGACCTGGCAGACCGCCGAGTTGCTCAAGCACCCCGACGCTCAGACGGTGCAGATCGTCGATGATGTGTCCTACAAGCGCACTATGACCTATCGTGCGGTGCCCCTGGCGGTGCTCTTACCGGGCCTTAAATCTGCGAACCACCTGCAAGCCGTTGCCCTTGATGGTTTTGCCGCCGAACTTGCCGCCGCGCCGTTACTGGAAAAAAACGGCGCCCGCGCCTGGCTGGCCGTGGAAGACCCGGCCCATCCATGGCCACCGCTGGCGCAGGGCAAGCCCAGCGCCGGGCCGTTCTATCTGGTCTGGACCAACCCTCAAGCCGGGCATATCAGCCCCGAACAGTGGCCGTTCCAGGTATCGAAATTCAAGCAGTTGCAGACGGTTGGCGAGCGTTTCCCGGCGTTATTGCCCGACCCGAAGCTGGCGGCGAACGACCCGATCAACCAGGGCTTTGCGTTGTTCCAGAAGAACTGCCTGGCGTGCCATCGCCTCAATGGTGGCGGTGATGCCCAGATGGGGCCGGACCTGAATGTGCCCTACAACCCCACCGAGTATTTCAGCGGGGATTTCCTCAAGCGTTACATCCGCGACCCGCAAAGCCTGAGGCAGTGGCCACAGGCGAAGATGCCGGCGTTTACAGCGAGTGTATTGCCAGACAATGAGTTGGACTTGCTGGTGGGCTATCTGCGGCATATGGCGGGCCGCAAACAGCAACCTTGAGCCTGCGCTGTATCGATCGCTCCCACTCCGCGTGGGAACGCCTCTTGTGTCACGCTTTGGGACGCGGAGCGTCCTCGGCTGCATTCCCACGCAGAGCGTGGGAACGATCAAGCAACGCAGAGCGCGGGGGCGATCATTGCTGCGGCGCCACGAATACCTTGGCATGCATCTGCTCATGCCCACCGCCACGGCGCATGCCCCGGACCGGGCAGGCGTCGAGGTAGTCCAGGCCCACGGCCAGCTTCAAGTGCCGCTCCGGCCGCGCCAGTTGGTTGGTCACGTCAAAGCTGTACCAGGCGTCATCCAGCCAGGCTTCGGCCCAGGCATGACTGGCCAGGTGCGTGCTGTCTTCGGTATACAGATACCCCGACACATACCGCGCAGGGATCCCCAGGCTGCGTGCGCAGGCCAGGAACGCATGGGTGTGGTCCTGGCACACCCCTGCTGCACCTGCAAAGGCCTGGGCGGCGCAGGTATCGACGTCGGTCGCACCGGGGGTGTAGACCATGGTGTGGTTAAGCGCGTGCATCAAATCGATAAGCGCCGTGCGATCACGACGCTGATGGCAGTGTTGCTCGGCAAACCCGCGCAGGGCGTCGTCGGGCTCGGTGAGGCGAGTGGAGCGCAGGAACGGAAAGGCAGACTGACTTTCGTGTTCGGCCTCGCGCAATTCATCGATCTCCACCACGCCCCGGGCGCCGATGATGATGGCGTCGTGGGGTTCGTCCAGCGTGAGCACATGCAAGATATTGCCGAAGGGGTCCACCTGAGCCCGCACCGGGCGCGGCAGGTCGAGTTGCCAGCTCAGCACGTGTTGGCGCTCGCTGTCATGGGGCGTCAGGCGCAGGTACTGGATGCTGGCGCACACCTGGTCTTCGTAGTGGTAGGTGGTGTCGTGGCTGATGGAGAGTCTCATGCCGCCTCCAGGTAGGAACTGTAGATGGCGTCGCCCAACTGGCGTACCAAGGGGATAAAGTCGGTCAGCCAGGCATGCAGGCCTTCCTCGAGGATTTCGTCGATGGCCGTAAAGCGCAGGCGCGCATCCATCTCGGCGGCCAGGCGCTGGGCCGGGCGGCCGTTGATGCCGGGCAGGCTGGCGAGGATCTGGTCGATCTCTTCGCTGCAAGCGCGCAGCGAACGCGGCACATCCGCGCGTAACAGCAGCAGCTCGGCCACTTGTCGAGCCCCCGGGGCATCGCGATAAATCTCGGTGTACGCCTCGAATGACGACAGTGCGCGCAGCAACGCACTCCATTGGTAATACGCGTGAGCCGTGCCATCGCTGACCACCGCCGCGTGTTCGCCGGCCATTTCGTAGCGGGCATCGAGCAAGCGCAGGGTGTTATCGGCGCGCTCGATAAAGGTGCCCAGGCGAATAAAGCGGAAGGCATCGTTGCGCATGATAGTGCCGTAAGTGGCGCCCCGAAACAGATGGGAGCGCTCCTTGACCCACTCACAAAACCGGCTCATGCCGTAATGGCTCAGGCCCTGCTGGGCGATATCGCGTATGTCCAGCCAAGTAGCATTGATGTTTTCCCACATGTCGGCGGTGATTCGCCCACGTACAGCGTGAGCGCTGGCCCGCGCCGCACCCAGACAGCTGTAGATGCTCGCCGGGTTGGCCGCGTCCAGGGCAAAAAAGTGCAGCAAGCGTTCAGCGTGCAAGGGGCCATGGCGCTCGTGGTAATCCTCCAGGGTGCCGGTGATCAACAGCGGCATGGCCAACTCGTGCAGGCCATCGCCGCGCCCGTCCTGGGGCATCAGCGACAGCGAATAGCTGACATCGAGCATGCGCGCGAGGTTTTCGGCACGCTCCAGGTAGCGCGACATCCAGTACAAATCCGAGGCAGTTCTACTCAACATGGCATCAGCCCTCGACCACCCAGGTGTCTTTGGTTCCGCCGCCCTGGGACGAGTTGACCACCAGCGAGCCTTCGCGCAGCGCCACGCGGGTCAGGCCACCCGGTACCACGCGGGTCTCCTTGCCGGACAACACGAAAGGGCGCAGGTCTATGTGGCGCGGGGCGATGCCGTTCTCGACAAAAGTCGGGCAGGTAGACAAGCACAGGGTCGGCTGCGCGATATAAGCGTGTGGCTTGGCCTTGATACGTGCCCGGAACGCTTCGATTTCTGCCGTGGTAGACGCCGGTCCAACCAACATGCCGTAACCACCGGAACCCTGGGTTTCCTTGACCACCAGCTCGGGCAGGTTGGCCAGTACGTGGGACAATTCGTCAGGCTTACGGCATTGGAAGGTCGGAACGTTCTGCAGGATCGGCTCTTCGTCGAGGTAGAAGCGAATCATCTCGGTGACGAACGGATACACAGATTTGTCGTCCGCAACCCCGGTGCCAATGGCGTTGGCCAGCACCACATTGCCGCAACGGTAGGCGGCGAGCAGGCCGGGCACACCGAGCATGGAGTCCGGGTTGAAGGCCAGCGGGTCAAGGAACGCATCATCAAGGCGACGGTAGATCACATCGACAGCCTTGGGCCCGTCGGTGGTGCGCATGAACACACGGTCATCGCGCACGAACAAATCCGCACCTTCTACCAATTCCACACCCATTTCCCGAGCCAGGAAGGCATGTTCGAAGAACGCGCTGTTGAAACGCCCGGGCGTCAGTACCACCACACTGGGGTTATCCAGGGGGCTGGCGCTTTTGAGGGTGTCGAGCAGCAGGTTGGGGTAATGGTCGATGGGCGCGATGCGCTGGGCCGCGAACAGCTCGGGGAACAGACGCATCATCATTTTGCGGTCTTCAAGCATGTAGCTGACACCGCTGGGCGTGCGCAGGTTGTCCTCGAGCACGTAGTATGTGCCGTCGCCATCGCGTACGAGGTCGACCCCGGAGATGTGCGAATAGATATCGCGGTGCAAATCCAGGCCCTGCATTGCCAACTGGTATTGCTCGTTGGCCAGTACCTGTTCGGCGGGGATGATGCCGGCCTTGATGATGCGTTGATCGTGGTACAGGTCGGCGAGGAACAGGTTCAGCGCCTTGACCCGCTGGATGCAGCCGCGCTCGACAATCCGCCATTCACTCGCTGGAATGCTGCGGGGGATGGTGTCGAAGGGGATCAGGCGCTCGGTGCCTTGTTCGTCCCCGTAGAGGGTGAAGGTGATACCGGCGCGGTGGAACAGCAAATCGGCTTCACGCCGGCGCTGGGCCAGCAGTTCGGCAGGGGTGTCGGCCAGCCAACGGGCGAACTCGCGATAATGGGGGCGAACCTGCCCTGCCCCATCGTACATTTCATCGTAATAAGTGCGGATCATGCCGTACTCCTTGTCACCCGGACGCAAGAACCTTCGCAAGGCCCGTGCCAGCGGCATAAACACTTAATAATCAACCAGTTGAATAATCCAAGCGCATTCCTCGCACCGTCCTGGTGCGCACAATGGCTTGGGTCACGTCGCGCGCCTCATTGCAATGCGGTCTTTGACTATCAACAGCATAGCCAGAGTTGATTTCACTGCCCGGCTGGCGCTGCGGATAATCACCTCCATCGGCTGAACAGGAGACGTCCTAAAGCGAAACCTTTTGTGCAAGCGATATCGTGTGACTTCGTGTACTGATCTACTCCCTTGAGCTTCCCTTTCCGCCACCCTATCCGGGTGGCTTTTTTTTGCACGTAAAACGCCGTCCAAACAAAATCGGCCGACCCAAAGGTCAGCCGATACGCTGTGGTGCTCATAAATACCAACTACATGGGTAACCCACGCACCTCCTGCTTGACGCCCCATCCTTCGATGATCCCTCCCAGGGGCTCGACCACTGCTTCAAAGTCTTGCTCGAAATCTCCTATGCCGTCGTAGGTTGCGAACATGATTTTGCTCAGTTCCAGGTACCAGGCGCCATCGTCGCGCGCGCTGACCTGAGCGTTGAGGGACTCCCCACGAAATCGACCCGCCGCCCTGCGCGCCCGTTCCTCATCCGGGAAAATGGCGTAGAACTCGATGGGGTGAAAACGCGAGAAATCAAAGCCGCCTTCTTTCATGCGGCGCAGTACGTTGGTGCTGATGTCTTCTTGATAGGCTGTGCTCATGAAACGTCCTCCTCAAACCGATGGATAGACTTTCCGTGCTTCCTGAAGCCCCGCGCCCTGCTGGCGTGGGCACCACGGCATAACAACGCCGCAGGAAAACAAGCATGTAGCTGACAAGACCAGACCTTAGCGATTCATTCGCTGATCTCGATTGCAGAGTAGCGCGAAGCTATCACCTCCACCAGAGGTGCTCGTGTGGCGTGTGAAAAATGTTTAGACGGAGGGAGAAATATCGAGAATCTGGATACTGTTCTGGTCTTTGAGAATCTTGACCGTAGGCTCGGGTTTCCGGCCTTCCAGGTCATTGAGATCGAGTTCGGCAGCAATCGGCACCAGCTTCGCACGAATCATATGCGCAGCGTCTTCGAGGCTGGGCTTTTGTTCGCAGGTGAACTGCTGCACGGACTTTTCACCATGATCATCAACGAAGGTAATTTGCCACGTTTGCATCGGTGCCTCCTCGATAAAACCCATAGGTGGGCTTACAAGTATCTGGACCTTGGCGGCGCGCAAAACGTTCCGCTCAAGCCCGGAGGCACCGGATCAACTGCACTTATTTTTCAGCGTGATCTTTCAAGGCTTTCAAAGTGTTGAACGGCGCTTCCACCACGAACTTGTTGGCCAGCCACGAGGGGACACTGCCACCTGGCTCGGTGTGTACCTGGTAGGTGACTTCGGTCTGGTTATCGCCCTTTGGCACCAGTTTCCAGAAACCGTCCACCTGGGCAACCCGCACGTAGCCTTTTGCTTCTGGCTTGTAGGTCGGCACACCTTCCAGTTTGCGCGTGACGGTGCCGTCAGCGGCTTTGGTGGTGGTGACGTGGATGTACGAGTCGCGGTCCGTCACGGGGAACGGGGCCTTGAACTGGGTGTAGGTCCAGGCCTCGTCGCCTTTCTTGTCGACGAGTTGCTGGGATTTGCATTCATGGATCCATGCGCAAGCACCGACCACATCTTCCTGCAGCGCCTGGACCTTGGCCAAAGGCGCCTTGATCACCGTCACACCGCGATACGCCTTGTACTTGGAACCGGCAACCTCGCTCAGGGAGACCTTGATACCGTCTTCGTCCTTGGCGACTTGCCAATCCTCAGCCTGGGCAGTAGCCGCCAACAACAGCGTAAAACCGCACAGTACAGCCACTCGTTTCAGCGAACCCATCGTTGTATTCCTTATTGTTGAAGTTCCGATAGTAAAGCCCATCAAGCCGCCGTCATCTGTTCCCACCAACCGATCAGGCGAATGGCATCGGCCTGGTCATTGCCGCACACCTCAATATCGGGCTTGAAATCACTGCATACGGCTGGCCGCTGCGGTTGACCGAACAACTGGCACAGTTGTTCCACCGACAAGTGCACGCAGCGAACGCCAGCGGGCTTGCCATGGGGCATTCCCGGCAACGGTGAACTGATGGAGGGGGCAATGCAGCATGCGCCACAGCCTTCACGGCATTTCATGACCAGCAGGTCCTCGACGACTCAATAGGGATGGCCGGGCTAGAGTACGCCCTTAAACAGACGTTTTAAAATGGCCCAACAGGGGTTTTTCGCACAAAACAAAAGTGACCGACCAGTCTGCGACAGATGGTCGGCGACCTGGGTCACCTGTGGTGCGAAAGTTTATTGCTTGAATTCGAAATCCAGCGCAGCGCCTTCAACATCACGGCGCTCTTCGTTACGCAGTTGCAGCTTCATCTCATTGCTGAGCAAGCGGCCGTTGATCTGGAACGCGCTGTTGTCGGTGGGCTTTTCGCCAAACATTGGCGGCAGCAAGGGCACACTCTTGGGCTTGGGCATGGTACCGATGGGTTGCAAGTGCCTGACCATGTCCGAAGGCAGGGACAGGTCCAACTGTGCCGGTGGCAGTTTGGTCTGGGCGACTTCATGGGCCGACTTGGACTTGCTCGCCACGGGTGCACGCTTTTTGGTCGAGGCGGCTTTCTTTTGTGCGGCGGGGGCTTTTTTCGCAGGCGCTGGCTGCTTGGCTGAGGTCTTTTGCTCGGCACCGACAGCAGGCTTGCCTTCAGCCACCGGCGCTGCAGCCAGTACGCTCCCGGCATTGCACAGGCTCAGCAGACCAAGCATCAACGTAACGCGAAAAATAGAAGTCATATCGCCAACAGCATTAACGGCAGAAGGCCATATGCTCGCTTGTTGTGCGCGGCATGACAAGGGCACAGATCAGTCTTGTGCCCTTTTGCTCGCCTCAAAAACCCGCTGCGGCCTCCTGGCACAGCTGGCTGGCAAGCATTCCCAGGGTCATCAACGCCCTCTCCGCCTCACGGTTCCACGGCGTGCCGCAATTGAGGCGAATACAGTGGTTGAACTGTTCGGTATTACTGAAAATCAGCCCTGGCGCAATGCTGATGCCTTGTTGCAGGGCACGCACATGCAGTTCCTGAGTATTGACCCGCCCCGGCAAACTGACCCACAAGATAAAGCCGCCGGTCGGGCGGGTCATCTGGGTGCCTTCGGGGAAATACTGCTGCACCGCCAATTGGAAGGCACTGAGGTTCTTGCGGTATTCCTGGCGGATGTAGCGCAAATGACGGTCGTAGCCACCGTTTTCCAGATAGGCCGCGACGCCCATCTGCGTGACGCTGCAAGCAGAATGCGTGCTGAACATCTGCAGGCGCTGGATTTCCTGCTGGTACTTGCCGGCAATCATCCAACCAATGCGCACGCCCGGCGACAAGGTTTTGGAAAAGCTTGAGCAATAGATTACGCGGTCGAGGCGGTCGTAGGCCTTGAGGGCTTTGGTGCGGCCGAGTTCGAACATCAACTCGCCGTAAATGTCATCTTCGACGATCTGGATATCGAAGTCCGAGGCCAGGCGCAGCAACTGTTTCTGCCGCTCCTCCGGCATGGTGCCGCCCAGCGGATTACTCAGGCGCGTGGTCAACACCAGCGCCTTGATCGACCATTGGTTGGCGGCCAGTTGCAGGGCTTCCAGGCTCATGCCTGTGGCGGGGTCGCTGGGGATCTCGATAACCTTGAGGCCCAGCAGATCAGCCAATTGCAGCAGGCCGTAATAGGTGGGTGATTCAGCCGCGATCAGGTCGCCAGGGCGCGTCAGCACGCGCAACGACATTTGCAATGCATCGACACAGCCGTGGGTGATCACCACTTCGGAAGGGTCCACCACCACGCCCGCATCGCGCATACGGATCGCCACCTGGCGCCGCAATGGTTCAAAGCCAGGGCTGAACATGTAGCTGAAGGCCCGTGGGCTCTGGAAACGCGTGACCTTGGCCAACTGCTGATGCAGTGCCCGCACCGGCAGGTAGTCGACACTCGGCACCGCCGCGCCCAAGGGAAACACCCCTTCGCGGCGCGACTCGACCAGCACCTGCTGGATGATACTGCTACGGGTGACCAACCCTGGGCGCTCGACCCGTGCGATATCAGGCGTAGGCGCCGTGAGTGCTGGCGTCTGGTGCACGTAATAGCCCGACTGCGGCCGCGCCCGGATCAGCCCCTGGTCTTCCAGGTTGGCGTAGGCCTGCAGCACCGTGGCATGGCTCACATTGAGCTGGGAACTCATCTTGCGCACCGACGGCACGCGCTCCCCCGGTTGGTAGACACCGCGCCGGATGTCCTCAGCCAGTTGCTGGGCAATACGTTGGTAAAGCAACAGATTGGTCATGACGCAGCACTCGATTTCACGGGTATTTTATTTTTGTGTGAAACATACCGGCACAGTTTAGAAGTGTACGGGGACAGTTGCCACAATAGTCGAGCGCGGGCGGGAGTGACAGTAAAAACTGCGGGGGAGCTGGGGTGGGCATCGCCGAAACGAAATGTGGGAGCGGGCTTGCCCGCGAAAGCGGTGTGTCAATCAGTACATTCGGTACTGAGCCACCGCATTCGCGGGCAAGCCCGCTCCCACAATTTGGATCTGCGTCAGACTTTAGCGTACTGCGCCCAATTGGCCCTTCTCGTCAGAGAACACAATTTCCACTCGGCGATTCTGTGCACGACCACGCTCGGAGGCATTGGCTTCCACCGGGTATTGGTCGCCATAACCCTCGACCTCGATGCGCTTGTCATCAATACCCAGGTCCATCAACAGATCGGCCACCGATTGAGCACGGTCGCGTGACAGTTTCAGGTTTTCCTGCTCGCCACCGGTGTTGTCGGTGTAGCCCTCGATGCGCACCCGACGCTTGGGGTTCAGTTGCAGGAATTGCACGATCTTGAGCACCGTGCGGTTGGCCGAGTTCTGCAGTTCAGCTTCGCCAGTGTCGAACAGTACGTCCCCCAGGGTCATCACCAGGCCACGATCGGTCTGGGTGGTGAGGCTGGCGATTTGCGCTTCAACCCACTTGCCCTGCTGTTGCACGCTGGCCAGCTTGTTTTCGCGCAAGGCCAGTTGCAGGCGCTGACGCTCCAACTCCAGTTGAGTGCCGCGTTCGGCATTCAGGCCCTGTTGGGTGTGCTCTCGGGCGATGGCGCTGTAACGCTGGCTCAGGTAAGCGTAATGCACCACATCCGCGCCGCTGCCCCAGTAGCTGGACAGGCGATCGGCGCGGGCCAGGGACTCGCCGGCGCGGATCACGTCCTTGGGGGCGAAGCGCAGTACGTTGGCGTCTTCCTTGACCTTTTGAAAGTCATCGCCGGCCTGCTGCAACGCCTGCTCGCTCGTGGGTTGGCTGGCACAGCCGCCCAAGGCCGCGCCGCCCAGCAGCAGTACACAGCTCAAACTACGGATCATCGGGCTCATTGTGCGTCTCCCAACTGCAGTTGCTTACGCAGGCGAGTGATACGGGTATTGAGCACGTTCAATTGTTCCTGGCTCTTGCCGGTCAGCACTTTGGCTTCGGCCAGGCGTGCGTCCAGCTCAGCCTGCTCGGCGCGCATCCGCGCTCGCTTGTAGGATTGGTCGGCCATGTTGCCCTTGGCCCGGGCGAATTTTTCTTCGGCCAGCTTCAGTTCGGGGGATTCATCGGTGTTGGCCCCGACCGCGGTGGCTTGTTCCAAGGCTTGCTGGGTCAGGCGCATTTGTTCGATCGGCGCAGGATCGGTTGCGCATCCCGCCAGCGCGACAACGGCAAGGGCCGCGAAAAGAGCTCGAAAAATCACTGTAAATCCCTACTTTGTTGGGGTGCCGACAGGTTGTTGCAGTTGCGCTTTCCAACGCTCCAGATTGCGCTGCAGCGCGGCTTGAGCGGCACCGGAGGCGGGCAATTCTGTCATCTTTTTCGTCAGCTGTCCGCGAAGCCAAGGATCATTGCAGGCCGAGTTGTGGGAAATCGCCAGGTACAGGCCAGGCTGGTCGACAGGCACCTCATGGGCCACCAGGTCATTACTCATGCCCAGGGTCTGGGCCATGGCCATGCCGGAATAGCGCCCAGCCAGCACGTAGTCCACTTCACCGAGCAACAGTTTCTGGAAAGCCGGCGTCAAATTGGGCAGGCGTTGCAGGTTGAGTTGCTGGCTGGCGAAGGTTTCGAACTCCGCGCTCAAGCGCGCACGTTCCGAGACTGCGCCTTTGTGGCCGTGCAAATCGGCGGCGGTGGAATAGACCACGGCTGAATCCTTGCGCGTCCATACCAGGTAGTCGGTCTGCATCAGCGCCGGATGGATGTAGTCGAAGTGGTCCAGCTCACCCAGATTCAGCGGTGCGTCGGCGAGAATGTCCATGCGCCCGCTACGCGCTTCATCCAGGGCCAGGGAGCGTTTGCCACCGTAGAGCAGGTCGATTTTCAGCCCGAGGTCCTTGCCCACTTGTTGCAGCACGTCAGCGGTCGCGCCGATCAGGTGCGTAGGGTCCTGAGGGTCGCGCCAGAGCAAAGGCGGTGCGTCCGGGCTGCCGGTGATTACCAGGCGCTCGCACTTGCCGGCGGCGAGCGTCAGGCTCGGCAGCAGCGTAAGGCCCAACAGTAAGGCCCAGGGGCGCAGTTGCATGGCAAGACTCTCCCGATCAGTAAAAAAAAACCCGGTCATAAGACCGGGCTCTTTATAAGTGAAGCGGCTGGATTAGACCAGCTTCTCCAATTCAGGTACGGCTTCGAACAAGTCCGCCACCAGGCCATAATCGGCTACCTGGAAGATCGGCGCTTCTTCGTCCTTGTTGATCGCAACGATCACCTTGGAATCTTTCATACCGGCCAAGTGCTGGATAGCGCCGGAGATACCGACGGCGATGTACAGCTGTGGCGCAACGATCTTGCCGGTCTGGCCGACCTGCATGTCGTTGGGTACAAAGCCTGCGTCGACAGCAGCGCGGGAAGCGCCGACCGCAGCACCCAGCTTGTCGGCCAGGGCGTACAGGTGTTTGAAGTTGTCACCGTTCTGCATGCCACGACCGCCGGAAACGACGATCTTGGCAGCGGTCAGTTCAGGACGGTCCGACTTGGCCAGCTCTTCGCTGACGAAGCTGGAAGTGCCAGCGTCGTGGGCAGCGGAGACGGCTTCAACGGCAGCCGAGCCACCTTCGGCAGCAACCGGGTCGAAACCGGTGGCGCGTACGGTGATGACCTTGACCGAGGCGTTGGACTGCACGGTAGCGATGGCGTTACCGGCGTAGATCGGGCGCTTGAAGGTGTCGGCGCTTTCTACCGAGATGATCTCGGAGATCTGGTCAACGTCCAGCTGCGCGGCAACGCGTGGCAGGATGTTTTTGCCGTTGGAGGTGGCAGCAGCCAGGATGTGGCTGTAGCTCTTGCCCAACTCTGCCACCAGCGGTGCAACGTTTTCCGGCAGCTGATGCGCGTAAGCGGCATTGTCAGCGTTCAGGACTTTGCTCACGCCTGCGATTTTTGCAGCCGCTTCAGCCACGGCGCCAGCGCCCTGACCAGCAACCAGCACGTGGATGTCCCCACCGATTTTAGCGGCAGCGGCCACGGTGTTCAGGGTGGCCGGGGCCAGTACCTTGTTGTCGTGTTCAGCGATTACCAAGATAGTCATGATTAGATTACCTTCGCTTCGTTTTTCAGTTTCTCGACCAGTTCAGCCACCGACTTGACCTTGATGCCCGCGCTGCGTGCAGCCGGCGCTTCGACTTTGACGGTCTTGTTGGTAGAGGCGGTGGAAACGCCCAAAGCGTCCGGAGTCAGCGTCTCCAGAGGCTTCTTCTTGGCTTTCATGATGTTTGGCAGGGACGCATAACGCGGCTCGTTCAAACGCAGGTCGGTGGTGACGATGGCCGGCAGTTTCAGGGAAACCGTCTGCGCGCCGCCGTCGATTTCACGGGTAACCGCAACGCTGTCGCCGCTCACTTCGACTTTCGAAGCGAAGGTGCCCTGGCCGTAACCGGTCAGTGCAGCCAGCATCTGGCCAGTCTGATTGTTGTCGCTGTCGATGGCTTGTTTGCCCAGGATCACCAGCTGAGGCTGTTCCTTGTCGACAACGGCCTTGAGCAGTTTGGCAACGGCCAGGGAGGTCAGCTCTTCAGCAGACTCCACCAGAATGGCGCGGTCGGCGCCCAGGGCCAAAGCGGTACGCAACTGCTCTTGGGCAGTGGTCGGCCCGATGGACACCACGACGATTTCCGTCGCCACGCCTTTCTCTTTCAGGCGTACGGCTTCTTCCACAGCGATTTCGCAGAAAGGGTTCATCGACATCTTGACGTTAGCAAGGTCGACGCCGGAATTGTCCGCCTTGACGCGAACTTTCACGTTGTAATCGACAACGCGTTTGACAGCTACAAGAACCTTCATGGATTCCTCGTTACTCTCCGGTGAAAAGAAAGTCGCCTAGGCGAACCTGGCGGTTGATGCTCATCGGCACACAAGGGCACCTCCAAAGACCTCGGCAGTGGCCTTGCACACGGGAAATGACGACCGTTCGTCAGTGGTGACTGAGAGGTCATTCTTTATCGCGGCGTGTAAACTGCGCCCCAACGTTTGGGTGCGCATCACCTTTATTGCCTTCGGCCTGTCTTTGGACGTGCTCTTGAAACCTGCAGTCTGCCTACGGGAAGCGCAAAACCGACCGTATCTTGACCGGAACGCCTATTCTGGTCAATACGGCAAAATGGTCAGTCATAAGCCCCGTTGCTTTGATTTATCTAGGCTGCAGGCAATTCAAACAAACGTTTGTATTGGACGCTGTCAGTGGTCTATATATAATGCGCCACCTAGAGAGACAGGTGGGTGCTGCCTTCGCGCAGAACCACACCGAACCTCCACCCATTAGAAAAAAAAGCCTGTTGAGCCTTGAGTAGGAGATAGCCTGTGGAACGCGAATACATGGAATTCGACGTGGTCATCGTCGGCGCTGGCCCGGCTGGCCTGTCTGCCGCCTGCCGACTGAAGCAGAAGGCCGCCGAAGCCGGTAAGGAAATCAGCGTCTGCGTGGTCGAGAAAGGCTCCGAAGTCGGCGCCCACATCCTCTCCGGTGCCGTGTTTGAACCCCGTGCCCTGAATGAATTGTTCCCGGACTGGAAAGCACTCGGCGCCCCGCTCAACACCCCGGTGGTGCGCGATGACATCTATGTACTGCGCAGCCCGGAAGCCTCCACCAAGGTGCCCGACTTCTTTGTGCCCAAGACCATGCACAACGAAGGCAACTACATCATTTCCCTGGGCAACCTGTGCCGCTGGCTGGCCCAGCAGGCCGAGAACCTGGGCGTGGAAATCTACCCAGGCTTCGCCGCCCAGGAAGCGCTGTTCGACGAGAACGGCGTGGTACGCGGCATCATCACCGGCGACCTTGGCGTTGACCGTGAAGGCAAGCCAAAAGACGGCCTGTACACCCCGGGCATGGAACTGCGTGGCAAGTACACGCTGTTCGCCGAAGGCTGCCGTGGCCACATCGGTAAGCAACTGATCCAGCGCTTCAACCTGGACAGCGACGCCGACGCCCAGCACTACGGCATCGGTCTGAAGGAAATCTGGGAAATCGACCCAGCCAAGCACCAGCCGGGCCTGGTGGTGCACACCGCCGGTTGGCCGCTGGACATTATGGGTAACGAGAACACCGGTGGCTCGTTCCTCTATCACCTGGAAAACAACCAGGTGGTGGTCGGCCTGATCGTCGACCTGTCCTACAGCAACACCTTCCTGTCGCCGTTCGATGAGTTCCAGCGCCTCAAGCACCACCCGGTGCTGGCCCAGTACCTGGAAGGCGGCAAGCGGGTCAGCTACGGCGCCCGCGCGATCTGCAAAGGTGGCCTGAATTCGCTGCCGAAGATGGTCTTCAAGGGTGGCGCGCTGATCGGTTGCGATCTGGGCACCCTGAACTTCGCCAAGATCAAAGGCAGCCATACCGCGATGAAGTCCGGCATGCTCGCCGCTGACGCCGTGGCCGACCGCCTGTTTGCCGAATCCGAGGGCGGCGACGAACTGACCGCGTATGTCGACAGCTTCAAAGCCAGCTGGCTGTATGAGGAACTGTTCGCCAGCCGCAATTTCGGCCCGGCCGTGCACAAGTTCGGCGCAATCATTGGCGGCGGTTTCAACTGGCTCGACCAGAACATTTTCGGCGGCAAGATCCCTTTCACCCTGCACGATACCAAGCCGGACTACGCCTGCCTGAAGCTGGCCAAAGACAGCCAGAAGATCGACTACCCCAAACCCGACGGCAAGTTGAGCTTCGACAAGCTGAGCTCGGTGTTCATCTCTGGCACCAACCATGAAGAAGAGCAGCCGTGCCACTTGAAGCTCAAAGACCCAAGCATCCCGATCGGCACCAACCTGCCGCTCTACGATGAACCGGCGCAGCGCTACTGCCCGGCTGGCGTGTATGAAGTGGTGACCAAGGAAGACGGCGAGAAGCGCTTCCAGATCAACGCCCAGAACTGCGTGCACTGCAAGACCTGTGACATCAAGGACCCTTCGCAGAACATCACCTGGGTGACACCGGAAGGTGCGGGTGGGCCGACTTACCCGAATATGTAAGTCGTTCGTTTAACCCAAAAAGGCTCCCGAGATGGGAGCCTTTTTTGTGGGCGACATCGATAAAAATGTGGGAGCTGGCTTGCCTGCGATGGCGGCCTTCAGGTGCCAAATGTATGGCTGACCCACCGTTATCGCAGGCAAGCCAGCTCCCACAATGACCTCGTGGTGTCAGGCGGCACGCTCTTCACCTGGGTTGCGCAGGAAATAGCGTTTGTACTCCCGGCTGAACTGCGACGTACTCTGGTACCCCACCTTGTGCGCCGCCTGCGCCACACTCATGCCTTCCACCAGCAGCAACTGCTGGGCCTTCAATAACCGCAAGCGCTTGAGGTACTGTACCGGTGACAACAAGGTGCAGCGTTTGAAATGCTCATGAAAGGTCGAGGCACTCATGTGCGCAAATCCGGCCAACGTCTCGATATTCAGCGGCTCGGCGTAATGGGCATGCAGGTGATTCAATGAGGTGGCGATGCGCGAAAACTGCCCCTGTTGTTCCACCAGCGCACGCAACACATCCGCCTGAGGCCCACGCAAGGCGGTGAACAACAATTCGCGCACCCGCGCCGGGCCCATGATCCGGCTTTCCAGCGGATCGTGCAGGCACTGCAACAACCGCTCGACGCAGCCGCGCATCGCATCGTCCAGCACCACCGAACTCATCGATTCCAAGGTCTGCGCGGTCGGCGGTGGGCCGGCCTGCATGCCCATGGCAATCACCAACTCGCCCAACACCACGCGGTCGATGCCTACCGTCACGCCATACAGCGGCGCCTCGGGGGCCATGGCAAAGGTCTCGCATTCGAACGGCACCGGCATCGCCTGGATCAGGTAATGCCCGGCGCCATACTCCAGCGTGCGGGGGCCAAGGTAGGCGACTTTGCTGCCCTGGGCCACGAACATCAGGCTTGGCTCATAGATCTGCGGCCCACGCGCCACATCGCAACTGGCGCGCAGCACCTGCACACCGGGCAAGTGAGTCGGGGAAAAACCGTCGCGGGGCGTGAGCCCTTCGATCAAGGCAACCAGCGTGGCATTGGCGTCCAAATGGCGGGTCAACAGCATGGCAAAAAACTTCGCGAATAAGGGATGACAGCATCATCGCAGGTCTGGCGGCCAATATATCCAAACCTCAGGCACTGCCGGACGAATAGGCATGAGACTCGGAGCATTTGCCATGTTCGCGCCCCCAGGTCGACGCGCAGAATTCGCCACCTCTGCAGTCCAAGCTTTTGTGAGGTTTACTATGTACACCGCCATCGGTTACGCCGCCCAGTCGGCCACCACGCCCCTCGCCCCGATGTCATTTGAACGCCGCAGCCCGCGCGTCGATGACGTGGCCATCGAGATTCTCTACTGCGGCGTGTGCCACTCCGATATCCACCAGGCTCGCAACGAGTGGGGCATCGCCGTGTACCCGTTGATGCCGGGCCACGAAATTGTCGGCAAGGTCACCGCCGTCGGCGCCAATGTGACTGCCCATAAAGTCGGCGACCTGGTGGGCGTAGGCTGCATGGTGGACTCGTGCCGTCACTGCGAAGCCTGCCAATCGGACCTTGAGCAATACTGCCTCGAAGGCCCGACCATGACCTATGCCACGCCGGACCGCGTGGATGGCAGCAACACCATGGGCGGTTACTCCGACAGCATCGTGGTCAGCGAACATTTCGTGGTGAAGATCCCGGCCAAGCTCGACCTGGCCAGCGCTGCGCCGATCCTGTGTGCAGGTATCACCACTTACTCGCCGCTCAAGCACTACGGCGTGAAAGCCGGCGATAAAGTCGGGATCCTCGGCATGGGTGGTCTGGGCCACATGGGCATCAAGTTCGCCAAGGCCATGGGCGCCGAAGTGACGCTGTTCACGCGTTCGGCGAGCAAGGCCGAGGAAGGCCGTCGCCAGGGCGCCGACCATGTGATCGTGTCCACTGATGCCGAGCAGATGAAAGCTGCTGCCGGGCACTTCGACTTCCTGCTCGACACCATCCCGGTGCAGCACGACCTGAACCCCTACCTCGATGTGCTGCGCTTTGACGGCGTGCATATCCTGGTCGGCCTGATCGAGCCGGTGGACCCGCCCGTCAACGCCGCCAAGCTGGTGCTGGGCCGTAAAGTCTTGGCCGGCTCGCTGATCGGCGGCATTGCCGAAACCCAGGAAGTCCTGGATTTCTGCGCCGAGCACAACATCACCTGCGACATCGAGATGCTCGACATCCGGCAGATCAACGAAGCTTACGCACGCATGATTGCCGGTGATGTGAAGTACCGCTTTGTCATCGACATGGCAAGCCTCAAAGCCTGATCAGGCCTTGGCGCCCAACTCCGCTGACAGCCGGGCTGCGACCTGTTTGATCACAGGAATCAGCTCGGCCATTTTCTCCAGCGGCATGTAGGGCACCGTACTGGCGATGCTGATGCCGGCGACGATGCGCCCGCTGGCATCGCGCACCGGTGCGGCCACGCAGCGGATCGAAGGCTCGTTGTCTTCGAGGTCAAACGCGTAGCCACCCTCGACATACTCATGCATGCGTTGTTCGAACTGCGCCCAGGATTGCTCCGGGTGCTGCGGCCATTGCAGGCTTTTGCCCGCCGTCGGCAAGCTCGCCTCGTACAAGCGCTGCCACTCCTGCGGCGAGTCATCCAGCATCAACGCCTTGCCGATACCGGTGCGCGCCAACGGCATGCGATGGCCGACCCGCGAGCGCATTTCCGGCCCATTGCGGCCGGGGTTCTTGTGCAGGTAAAGCACCTCGTCGTACTCACGAATCGCCAGGTGAATGGTATCGCCGGTCAGCGCCGACAATTCATCCAGGTAGGGCACCGCCAGGTTCACCAAGGGCAACTCTTCACGGGCCTGGAACCCCAACTCGATCAGCTTGGGCCCCAGCAGATAACCGACCTGGGGCACCACGCGCAGGTAACGCTCGTCCACCAGGCAACTGGCCAGGCGGTGCGTTGTGCTGCGCGTGGTGCCGATGCGCCGGGCGATCTCCTTGAGATCCCGCGCACCAGCCGCCACCGCTTGCACCACCCCCAAGCCGCGCAACAGGGTCTGGGTGCCGGTGGGGGCGGCGTCTTTGACGGGGGTGGGGGCGTTTTCCTGCATATCGGGCCTATAAGTATGAAAGCGGGGGCATTATGGCAAATACCGCCCTCCTGAACACAGAAGATCCAAGGTGGGAGCTGGCTTGCCTGCGATGGCGGTGGGTCAATTAAAGATGGGCTGACTGACACACCGCTATCGCAGGCAAGCCAGCTCCCACAGTTTGATCTTCACAGGGCGAACATCAGCGTTGCTTCATGCGGTCGATGATGACGGCCAGCAAGAGGATCGAGCCACGAATCACATATTGGTAAAAGGTATCGATGTTCTTCAGGTTCATCGCATTCTCGATGATCGCCAGAATCAACACCCCGGCAATCACATGGCGGATCATGCCAATGCCGCCGCTCAACGACACACCGCCCAGCACACAGGCCGAAATCACGGTCAGCTCGAACCCCTGGCCAATCATCGGCTGGCCCGAGGTCATGCGTGACGCGAGGATCACCCCGGCCAAGGCGCCGATCAAACCGTGCACGGCAAAGATGATGATCTTGGTGCGATCGACATTCACCCCCGCGAGTAACGCGGCTTCCTGGTTGCCGCCAATGGCCATGGTGTTGCGCCCGTAAGTGGTGTAATTGAGCAACCAGCCAAAGAACACAAAGCACAGCACGGTGATGATGATCGGCACCGGCACGCCCAGCAGTTGGCCGTTGCCGAACACGAAGAACCCTTCGTTCATCACCCCCACCGCTTTGCCGTTGGAGAAGATGTAGGCCAGTCCGCGCACGATCTGCATGGTCGCCAAGGTGGCAATCAACGCGTTGATGCGCAGCTTGGCGATCACAATGCCGTTGATCAGCCCTACCACCAGGCCCATGGCCAAGGCTGCCGACACGCCGAGTGCCACGCTGTCGGTGTCGCGCATCACGATGCCCGCCACCACCCCGGCACAGGCGATCACCGAACCCACCGACAAGTCGAAGTGCCCCGAGGCCAGGCAGAACAGCATGGTGCAGGCGGCGATGCCCACGGTGGAAATCGCCAGACCGAGGCCGCGCATGTTCAACGGAGACAGGAAGTTATCGATGAACACCGCGCTGAGCACAAAAATGCCCAGCGCCGCCAACAGCATCACCCAATCATCGAGAAATTTGCGCTGATTGAAACCTGGCCAGAAGCCCTTTGCTGTTTTTACCTCAGACATAGCCAAACCCTCTTATTCTTGTTCAAGCCCGCGACTGTGGCAGCGCCAGTTGCAGCAGGCGCGCTTCATCCGCTTGGGCGCGGGGTAACTCACCGGTCAAGGCGCCTTCACTCATCACCAGGATGCGGTCGCAGATGCCCATCACCTCCATCAGGTCGCTGGACACCACGATCACCGCAATGCCGCTGGCCGCCAGGTTATGGATGATCTGGTAGATCTCCGACTTGGCGCCGATGTCGATACCGCGAGTGGGTTCGTCGAGCAGCAACACCTTCATCGGCATCGACAGCCAGCGGCCAAGAATGGCTTTCT